>Ga0078972_1000804_pt1 | contig 128422 bp, 112 predicted proteins | sample YelNatPaOPGAMG01_FD_67568 | JGI IMG/M metagenome (GOLD analysis project Ga0078972, IMG submission 67568) | Hot spring thermophilic microbial communities from Obsidian Pool, Yellowstone National Park, USA - OP-RAMG-01 (SPADES assembly) (version 2) | ecosystem: Environmental > Aquatic > Thermal...
CCGTGGGGGGAGGGCCAGGGAGCGGCGGCCCACCGGCCCTTAGCCCCCTCCCCCACTCATCTTCGATTATGTCTTGTGCGGAGCAAAGGACATAATCGTATTCTTTATTTATCGAGAGGCTGCCGCCCCCCTGGGAGAAAACGTTTGTTCAGTCGGGACCATTGAGGATATGATGCAGGCTGATTCATGGTGCCGGCCTGCGATGGGAAGGGTGCCGGTCTGAACCGTAATCAGGGAAGATACGGCAACGTCTGATCCCGGGGTCTTTTGACATACCCTGGCGTCGAACCCTGTCAAAAGGGGGAGCATAATGCGGCATATCCTCATGGCTTTCATTATTGGGGGCTTCATGCTGGCTGGATGCATTCATTTTAAGGAAGTCTCCACGAATATTGCCCCTACGGCAACAACCCCCCAAAAATATACGGCCAAAATGGGCGTTTATTTCAGTCAACGCCTGCGGAATTGCCTGGTCACCAGAAAGCCGGACACCATGTATGGAGCCGCCCATGAATACAATTACGTCTGGGGGCCGTCCCTGGTGGCAGCCCTGACCAGGAGTGTGCAATCGGCCTATGTCGAGGTCACGGTGGTAAACACGCCGCCGCAAGGAGGAGAGTGTGACCGAATCATAGCCTTTGACCTGCCGTGGGTTGATCTCATCGTGGAGTTTGTCCCCGGCTACCTGCGACAGGAAGCCAGGGCCAGGGCTGCCCTTAAAATCAACCTGGAAGTATATGATGCCAAGACCATGAAGCTGCAAAGAACCATGCCGGTGGCAGGGCAAGGCTCATCCGTGAAAGATGCCAGCGGCTTTGTGGCGTATGCTCCCGGACAGTTTACCGCGGCCATGGAGCAGGCCATCCAGCAGGTCTCGGAAATAGTTTCCAACCTGCTGATCATGGGTGTCGCCGAACCGGGGAAGGGGACCTGAAGAAAAGTTTAAAGGTGCAAAGGAGGGTGAAGGGCAGGAAAGAACACCGTATGCCGCCTAGCAAGATTCCTGGCCCGAGGTGGTCAAAACAGTTTCAGGTTTCGAAAGGAGTTCCTGGTGCCTGGGCGGCTGCGGCTCTGCCCCGGCCTACTCGCTATAATTCCGCACCAGGAAGATCGCCAGGGCCAGGCAGCCGAGGCTGTAAGCCGCCAGAATCCCCAGGGAGATGAGGGAATTAAGGTCCCAGAAGGGAGAGCGCAGGAGATGGTTGGTGTGAGTGAGGGGCAGACACGTCACGATAACCTGCAAAACTCCGGGCATCTGTTTGATGGGGAAGAAAGTGCCGCTGAAAAAAGCCATGGGCATGATGAAGAAGTTGCTGAAATTGGCGGTGTCCTCGTGGGACTTGGACCGCATGCCCACCACCACCCCCATGGCGGCAAACAGCAGGCAGTTGACCGTTAGTGCCAGCAGGAACATCAGGTTCAGGTTGAGGCCGCTCCCGATGGCGACTCCGAGGATCAGCAAAATGAGGGAGCTGAGCAGGCCCCGCACTATCCCTGAGGCCACCTGGCCCCAGACGATGGCCGAAGCGCTCACCGGGGCCTGCACATAGACCTGGAAGGTCTGGAAATACAGGCGGCCCATGGTCAGACCGTTGGCGACCCAGGTATAGGCGTTGATCATGGAGCTCATGGCGATGAGCCCGGGAAGCAGATAGTTCAGGTAGCTCCCCCCGGAGATGTTGACCCGCCGGCCCAGCCCCAGCCCGAAGGCCAGCAGATACAGGAGGGGCATGAGAAAGGCCGACACCACATAGCCCAACCTCAGCAGCCGCCGCTCGAAGATCAATATCTCCCGCAAAAAGATAGGATACCAGTTCATGCTTCAGTTTTCCCTGCCAGGCTCTCGCCGGTAAGCTTGAGGAAGACGTCCTCGAGGTTGGTCCGCCGGATAGTGACCCCCTGGGTCTCCTGGAGAGCGCAGCGATTCGCCTCTTCCCGGTCGTTGACGAATTCATAGTATCGCCGGCCGTTGCGCAGACATTCTACGGTGTAGCCCCCGGTCCGGGCCGTGAGGGCCTGGGGGGTGTCCAGGGCGATGAGGCGGCCCCGGTTGAGGATGCCCACCCGGTCGCACAGGATTTCGGCCTCTTCGATGTAATGAGTGGTGAGAAGCACCGTGATGCCTTCGGCCTTAAACTGGTTAATCAGGTCCCACAGGCGGCGGCGCACCTGGGGGTCCAGGCCCACCGTGGGTTCGTCCAGGAACAGGACCCGGGGCCGGGACATGATGGCCCTGAGCATCAGGAGACGCCGCTGCATGCCCCCGGAGAACTCCCGTACCCGGTGGCGGGCCCGGTCCGTGAGTTCCCCCGCTTCCAGGAGTTCCTGGATACGGCTTTTGAGGTCCGGGACCTGATGGAGCTTGCCGTAGATCAAGAGATTTTCGTAGGCGGTCAGCTCCTTGTCCAGATTGATCTCCTGGGGGGAGACCCCGATCAATTTTTTGACTTCCATGGGCTGGCGCACCACGTCAAAGCCGGCGATGGTGGCCGTCCCCTGGGTGGGCTTGGTCAAGCCGGTGAGGATCTTAATGAGGGTGGTTTTGCCCGCGCCGTTGGGCCCCAGAAGCCCGAAGATCTCGCCGGCCTCGATGTTCAGGGTCAGGTCATCCAGCGCCAGGATATCCTGCCGGTAACGCTTGCTCAAGTGGTCGATGGCAATCATGTGCACCAAAGTATGCCCGATTTGCATGAAAAAAGGGAGGACTGCCCTGGGTGAGCCAGCTCTCCCCTGTTTTCTGTTGACTTTTTTCCGGGCCGCGTCGGTATAGGCTGCCTTGAACCGAAGACAGTCTTACTGGTACTGAATATAAACCGGCGCCGGGACCAGCTTCAGCAGTTGCTGCGGTGTCATCAAGGGGTCGCCCTTCTTGGTGTCGTTGTGATAGAAAAGCTTGAACCCGGTAAACTGGACCGGCTCACGGATGATGTAATCCCGGTACGAATCCCGTTTCAGCCAGGGCGCGCCCCAACCGTCCATATTCATGACCATCTGCACTTCAGGGTGGACTTCGATCTTTCTGGCGTTGGTAACCATGTTCCGGGTGAAACGGTGCACGATGAACACCTTGGGCGGCAGATTGTACTTCTTCACCAGGTCCCGGAGGTAGGCGGAGCAATAGTTGACGTCGCTGGCGTCATAGGTGCCGATCTTGCTTCCCGGCTTTTTGCCGCTGCTGATGAGATTGAACTCCGGGTCGATGGCCAGGTGCACATCCGGATTCTTGAGCATCCACTCGAAGCGCGGCAGGATGGTGCGGATGTCGGAATGGCCGGTCTGGATGTCGAGGAACATGATGGCGTGAGCCTCTTTGGCCCAATCGTAGACCTCTTTGACAATGTTATCCGGCATGATCATCCGATATTTGCCGGCCTTGCCGGGCTCTCCCTGGGCCACCACCGTGACCAGGTGCAAAGCGGGCTGGACCGGCTTGGAGGGGTCCGCTTTCTCCCACTTGTCCACTTCCACCTTGAGGCGCCTGAGCATTTCCTCCTTGGGATACTCGCCCAGGACGCCCATACGCTTGGATTTAGGGTTGCCATAGTAGGCGACGATCCTTTTGGCCGGCAGGATGGAACCAGGGAGCGGCGGCGGGTACTTCACCGGCCAGCCGCACTGCCTGGCAAACTCGGGGTCCTCGCCGGTCTCGTATTTGGTCTTGGGGGCCGGTTTGCCGCCGCCGGCGGTGTCGGCGTTTGCCGGCTGCGCAGCCGCAACCGCGGCGGATTTTTTTGCTTTGCTTTTTGCCAAGCCTGCCTGGGCCAGCGCCAGGATCAAAAATATCGCCAGAAGGGGGGCACATTTTCTCAGGGACAATCAGGGCCTCCAGAGGAAAAAAATTATGATTGCGGTTAAGTTTTTCACATTTTACCAGTTATGAAGAAATTTCGGGATGAGTTCAACTAGAAAATGCAGGGACACTGCACGCAGGGGGCAGAGAACCGGGGCCAGACCGGCGGACGTTATTTCTGAGGGGGCAATCGGGAATTGGGAGCGGCTTCCATGGTTGAGCACAGGCTCAGTACAATGGTTCCTGCACCCGGTAACGCATTGCCTGCAAAGAGATTTCCCCCTCACCCTGACCTTCTCCGCCAAGGGGAGAGGGGAATGAAATGAATATTATTGAATAGTTAAGTACTTTATGGGGAATGCCCTGCCAAGGAGGGAGCAGGAAGAGAGAAGATCACCGATGATACTCCCTCTCCCCCCGCCTTATGCACCCCGGTGGGGGGAGAGGGCTGGGTTATCATCAGCCTCCTTCCATCCACACCTTGGACACGCCGTTTTGCACCACTCCGAGTTTGCGGGCGGCACTGTAGGAAAGGTCCAGGCTTCGTCCCGACACATAGGGACCGCGGTCCGTCACCTGCACCTTTACCGCCGCGCCGGTGGCCGGATTGGTGAGGGTCAGGCGGGTCCCCAGGGGCAGGCTCTTGTGGGCCACGGTGTCGGCGTACATGTTGAAGGGCCGGCCGTTGGCCATGAGCTTCCCCTGGTGCTGGGAGCCGTACCAGGAGACCGACACCAGTTGACGCCTCCCTTGGGCAGGGCTGGTAATACGTGCGGCCTGGGAGCAGCCCGCCGAAATTTTCTCAGCCAGCTTTGCCTGCCGGATCGGGCCTTCCTGCTGGCTTTGCTGGGAGTGCTCCGGCAGAGTTAAGACCTGACCGATCTGAAGCTGGTCAGGATTTTTAAGATTATTGACCTGGGCCAAAATTTCGGGGTTGTGAAAGCCCAGCTTCCTGGCGATGGCGGACAGATTGTCCCCCGGTTGGACCGTATAAGTGGCGGGCGCCGGGGAGGGCGGCTCCGGGGACGACAAGCTCCGGGAAACGTTGTGCAACAGTCGGGAAAACCCGTCTCGGGGGGACGGGGCCGCGGCCGGTGGAGATTGCAGCGAGTTCAGGGAGGCCGTAATTCCAGGGATCAAGGCAATCATGAATACCTCCTGGCCCTTTCCATAGCAAAACCCATGCCCCACTCCGCCTGTTTCGGCTTTTCGGTTGTCGGTTTTCCGCATGAATAAATCGGCAAGTCAATGGGTTACCTTCAGGCTTGTGCCCCGCAAAAAACCCGGACACATGACCTCATGATCTCCTCTTCAGGACACGGGAAGGCATAATTTTCCCGGGGGTGACGGTCTTTTTTTCTCGGGTGAGGCCCGGGTATCCCTTCAATAGTGCAGCCACAGGGTTCAGCCTGCGCATACCCAGGTAAGGACATCTGTGCCAGCGGGCCCTTGGGGAGAAAGGAGGGGGGTAAGGGGGCAGATGGATTTTTTACGGGTTCATCCATATCAGGGGATTTCCAAGCCGGAAATCCGGTCCCAGCCGGCCAGGTGCAGGGTGATGAAGCCGGCGAGGAGGACCAGGGCCAGGGTTAGGACCAGCCAGTCCCGGAGGGCCATCCTGATTTCCAGGTAGTAGGTGCGCCGCGGCTTGGCCTGAAACCCCCGGGCCTCCAGGGCCCAGGACATGGTTTGCGTGCGCCGTAACGTTAAAAGGAAGATGGGGACCAAGAGGGGCAGGTGCCTTTTGAGGCGGGTAAAGGGGCTCCCCTTTTGAACGGCCAGACCCCGGACTTCCTGGGCTTCCTTCACCCTGAGGGCCGTTTGATAGACCTCCGGCACCCAGCGCAGGGCCAGGGCAAAGGCAAAGGCCACCGAATAGGGCAGGCCCAGCCTCACCAATCCCAGAAACAGCTCTTCCACCCGGGTGGTGGCCAGGAGCACCAGGCCCGCCACCATCATGGCGCCGAATTTGAGAAAGGTGGCAGCGCCGAATTCCAGGGACTGCCGGCTCACTCGCCAGAACAGGGGCGTTTCGCCGTGCGCCAGGAGCGACCAGACCGTGAGGCTGAACACCAGGAGAGCGGTGAGCAGCCAGCGGATGCGATACAACTCGCTCCAGGCCCGGGCCAGGGCCAGATGTAGCAGCACCAGGCTGGCGACCATGCCTGCCACTGCCGGCCGCTCCGGCAGGACCGCCATCACGAAACTGGCGCAGAGCAGGGCCAGCTTGGTCCGGGGGTCCAGACGGTGGACCAGGGTTCCCCCGGAACGTGCGGCTTTCAGAAAATTCTCTTGCATCAACCCCGGACTTTTTCGACAATGAGCGGATATACCAACAGGGTACGAGGAACTGGTGCAATGCTCAACTATCTGGTCTTAGGCCTCATTCTTTTGGACGTCGCCTTAAATGTCGTGGGCCAGCTTTCTTTAAAATTCGGCATGTCCAAAATGGGAAATTTTTCCGTGTCCCTGCCCAGCCTTACGTCAGTTTTCGCCAGGGCCGCCACGAACCCATATATTCTCCTGGGCGTTCTGTGTTATGGCACCGGGTTTCTGGTCTGGCTCATCGTCCTGTCCAAGGCCGAGGTGAGTTATGCTTATCCCATGATCAGCCTGGGGTACGTCTTCACCGCCATCCTGGCCTGGCAGCTTCTCGGCGAGCATGTCACCGTCATCCGCATCGTGGGCATTATCATCACCTGCCTGGGTGTGGTCATTATCGCCCGCAGTTGAGAAAGATTCTCTCAGAAGGTCTTCTTTACTTTCCTGCCCAATTCCCGGGCCATGGCCAGGGTTTCGGCCAGATCGAACGCCAGAAGCCGGCGATCTTCCACCAGGATGCGGCCTTCCACGATCACCGTCTGGACGTCCGCTCCGGTGGCGGCGTACACCAGGTGGGAGCACGGGTCGTAGAGCGGCGTCAGATGCGGCTGGTCGAGATTAATGACCACCAGGTCGGCTTTTAACCCCGGGGCCAACATGCCGGTTTCGCCTCCCAATCCTAAGATCTGCGCTCCCTGGCGAGTGGCGAGGGCCAGGGCTTCCCTGGCCGGCAGCGCGGTGGGGTCTAAGTGGCGTACCTTGGCCAGCTTGGCGGCAGTGTCCAATTCCCCCAGCATATCGAGGTTATTGTTGGAGGCGCAGCCGTCCGTCCCCAGGCCCACGGGCACGCCCCGGGCCAGAAGGTCCGCCACCGGGGCCATGCCGCTGGCCAGTTTCATATTGGATTCAGGGCAGTGGGCCACGCCGGCGCCGGAGGCCGCCAGCAGCTCCATGTCCCGGTCAGTCAGGGCCACGGCATGGTCGGCCACGGTGTTAGCCGTCAGCAGCCCCAGGCGGTGGAGATGCCCCACCGGCGTATCGCCGTAGTGTTCCAGGCAGTCCGCCACTTCCCTCGCGGTCTCAGACAGATGGATGATCCAACGGGTATGATGTGCATCCGCCAGGGCCTTGCTTTTTTCCAGCAAATCAGGAGAGCAGGTATAGACCGCATGGGGTTCCACCGCCACCCGCACCCGGGGATGCCCCTGGTAAGTGCGGCAGAGGTTCTCGGTGAATCTGAGGCCGTTATCCGGTTTGCCATAATTGGGGGAAGGAAAATCATAGAGCACCTCCCCCACTACCGCCCGGATGCCGGTATCCACCACGGCTTGGGCCACCGCGTCCGTAAACAGATACATATCACAGAAGGTGGTGGTGCCGGACAACAGCATCTCCGCCACCGCCAGCCTGGTGCCCCAATAGACAAACTGATAATCCAGGTGCTTCTCGGCGGGGAAAATGTGGTCATTGAGCCATTCCTCCAGGGGCAGGTCGTCGGCCAACCCCCGGAAGAGGGCCATGGCGGCGTGGGTGTGGGCGTTAATAAGGCCGGGCATAATGAGGCCCTGGGGATAGTCCAGGACGCGCTCTGCGGCAAAACGGGAGGCGATATCCTCCTGGTGCCCCACCGCCACGATCCGGGCTCCGGTGACAGCCACAGCGCCGGGCGCAAAGATTTCGTGCCCGGGGTTCAAAGACAGGACCCAGGCTGCCTTTATTAACAGAGAAACAGATTCTTGTGGAGATTCGGGCATCTTAAAATCTTTCGAAATCAGGGCTTGGACTTTGGTTTGGCCGGCGGCGGCGCCGGAGTCTCGATTTTTGGCTCCAGCCGGCCGAAGCGCTGGGCCTCGGCAAACCGGGCCGCCGAACCCTTGGGGATTTTAAAGTGATATGACCCCGGAGGCAAGGAAGTTCCTTTAATCCAGGGATTCAGTTCCTCCTTGAAATACTTGTAATAGGTGCCGCAGGCCGCGGCCAGGCTCCGGACCGTGATCTCCTGGGTCAGGATGGCATCGGCCTCATCATACTCCAGAGGTTCATAAAGAGCATCGGCCGGAATATCAAAGCCGTAGGTCTTGGGGGATTCCAGCACAACCTTGGCCGCCAGGACGCGAAACACGTAGCGTTCCGTCTCCTCCGGCAGGGCCAGGTGATAATAACTGTTCACCTGCTGGAGGCCCAGTTCTTTTTGCACCCTGCCTTCCCCGCAGTTATAGGCGGCCAAAGCCAGGGCCCAGCTGCCCAGTTGCTGGTGGAGGCTTTTCAGATAATCCAGGGCCGCGTCGGTGGCCTGGCCAAAGTCAAAGCGTTCGTCCACGGCCGGGCCGACCCGGAGACGAAAATGCTGGGCCGTGGGTCCCATGAACTGCCAGGGCCCCATGGCGCCGGCGGAGGAATGGGCCCGGTGGCGCAGGTCGCTTTCTATCAGGGCCACGTATTTCAGGTCCAGAGGGAGGTTTTTGGCCTGGAGTTTCTTTTCCAGTTCGGGGAAATAGCGGTGGGCCCTTTTCAGCCACATGGTGGTTTGGGCCCGGCTCCAGACCACCAGCACAAACTCCCGGTCCATGGCTTCCCGGACCACGTGCTCCTTTAAGGGCACCGGCTCCCCGCACAGGGTGAGATTGTCCGGATAGGTGTAATAGGGGAAGCGGACCTCGGTCGCCGCCGCCGGAGCAGCGGCCAAAGCTTCCGGCGGCACAGCCGGCAGCGGGCCGGCCTCCGGACCGCCGGGCCAAACCCAGAGAGACAGCAGCATCAGGATAAACACAATCATGGTTGCTTCCTTGGAGGCAAGTTGTTTAGCATTTACCCTAGCCTTGGGGTGCTGTCAATCAGGGGATCAAGAAGCAGGCCAGAGCACGTACGATTTCTGCTTCGATATCCAAAAGTTATTGATTTTCCAGGCCTATAAGATATAATTGGGAAAATTATCCTTCAGGAGGTGATTCCAGGTGCAGCCGGCTGTGCTTCTCATGCGACGCAAGTCCTGAGGTCCGGACGTGCCGAGGGTCTTGGCAAGACTCTCTATATCCGGCGGACCCCGAGGGGCGCGGCGGACGGCCTGGGATCAAGAACCTTCCTGACCAAAGGTCCAGCTCCTTTCCACCTCGTCCCGTCCAGCCTGCCAAGGAACATTCCCGGCTCCCTCGTTTTGGTCCTTTGCCGTGGAGGGCGCGTCTTGCTTCAGCAGCCTGAGCAGTAATGCATCCTGGAATTAAATCATATTCTTGGCAAGCAACCAGAACTCTCTTGCAAAGCAATAAGGAGTAGACCTTCACTATAGGAGCATTTATGCAAAACCGGGAACTGGATTGCCGGGGGCAGGCCTGCCCCCAACCGGTCCTGAAAACCAAAGAAATCATAGATCAAGGGGATGTGCTGCAGCTCACCGTGCTGGTGGACAACGATGCGGCCCGGGAAAACGTCAGCCGCTTTCTGGAGCGTTCGGGCTATCAGGTCCAGGTAGCTGCGCAGGGTAGCGATTTGGCGGTCACTGGCATCCGCAAACAGGAAAGCCCTGGCCAGGCCGCGGCAGACACCCGGGAGGAGACTGAACTCCGCAAGATCCTGGTGCTGGTGGGCACCGACCGTTTGGGGACCGGGGACGATGAACTGGGAAAAAAGCTCATCGTTAATTTTATCAATACCTTAAAGGAGATGGGCCGGGAACTTTGGGCCCTGGTGCTGTTAAACGCCGGCGTCAGGCTGGCGGTGGCCGGCTCCGAAGTCCTGGCAAGCCTGCAGGAGTTGGAGGACAACGGCGTGATGGTCCTGGTCTGCGGCACCTGCCTGAACCACTTTCAACTCCTGGAGCAGAAGCAGGTGGGAGAGACCACCAACATGCTGGACATCGTCACCCACATGCAACTGGCCGATCAGGTAATTTCCTTTACGTAAACGAGGCCGGGGGATGTCTGAGGGAAACGGCCCCATCACCCCGGATATGACCATTCTCGAGGTGGTCTTCCGGCATCGGCAGACGGAGGCGGTCTTTCGGCGCTACGAAGGGGAGACCCAGGTGTGTCTCCTGTGTCAGGCCCTTTTCGATTCCCTGGCTGAGGTTGCCGCAAAATATGGGCTTGATTTGGACAGGCTGCTGCAGGACCTGCAGGAAGCCGTCCGCACTGAATGAAAAAACATAATGAGGTTTTCTGCGGGGGCAGGGCGTAGGGGCAGTTTCAAATCCGCCCTACCCTTCCCTTGCAAACTGACTTTGCAAAAGGAAACGCCAGCATGAACAACCCGGTCATGCCTCCTTTAATGGAACAGGTGCGGGCCGCGGGTTGAGCCGCCAAGGTTCCTCCGGGGGTCCTGGAGGAAGTCCTGGCGGGCCTCGCGGTCAGGTCCGACCCGAATCTCCTGGTGGGGATAGAAACCGCTGACGATGCCGGGGTCTACCGCCTGACGGAGGAGATCGCCCTTATCCAGACGCTGGATTTTTTCACCCCCATCGTCAATGATCCGTACACCTTCGGGCAGATTGCCGCGGCCAATTCCCTGAGCGACGTCTATGCCATGGGAGGGCGGCCGCTCACCGCGCTCAATATCGTCTGCTATCCGAGCAAAACCGTGCCGAAGGAGGTTCTCAAGGCCATCCTGGCGGGCGGTCTGGACAAAATTCATGAGGCCGGAGCCCTCCTGGTGGGGGGGCACAGCGTGGACGACACCGAACTCAAGTACGGCCTGTCGGTGACCGGCGTGGTCCATCCCCAGCGGATTCTGACCAACTCCGGGGCCAAGCCGGGGGACCGCCTGATCCTCACCAAACCCCTGGGCACGGGCATCATCGCCACCGCGATGAAGGGGCGAGCCGCCTCGCCGGAGGCCGAAGTCCAAGCCGTGGCGGTCATGACCATGCTTAACCGCGCCGCCGCGGAGTGCCTGGAAGGCTTTGCCGTGCACGCGGTTACCGACATCACCGGCTTTGGCCTGTTGGGCCACGCCCTGGAAATGGCCACCGGAAGCAAGGTGGAACTGACCCTGTTCGCCTCCCGGGTGCCGGTCCTGGGGGCCGCCCGGGATTACGCCTCCATGGGGTTGGTGCCGGCCGGCACTTTTGCCAACCGCAACTTCTGCGAGAAAAGTCTGCACGTCGCGGTCGGGTTAGATGCCGTGACCCTGGACCTGCTGGCCGACGCCCAGACCAACGGCGGCCTTCTCATCGCGGTGGCCGGCGAACAGGCGGAGGATCTCGTGTCCTGCCTCCACGACCGGGGCGTCGCCGCCGCGGCCCTGATCGGGGAGGTGACGGCCTCCGGCGCCGGAGCCATACATCTGGAAAAGTAAGTTGAGGCGCAGGGGAAGCGCGGCAGGGGTGCTGGGTGCTGGAAAAAATCCTGAAATCTGCAACCTGAACCTGCCTCTCCCCCCCCGCCCTCTCTCTCCTCCCCGCCCCTTTCTCCTGGCCGGGATTTGTCTGGAAAATTTCCCGGTGATACAATATGATGTTGATTCATTGTAAGAAACTTCATCCCTTATGAAAAAAGCTGATCTGCGCCTGTACTTCAGGCTGCTCACTTACGTCAAGCTTTACTGGCCCCGTTTCTTGGGAGCCGCCGCGGCCATGCTGCTGGTGTCCGGCATTACCGCGTTGCTGGCTTACCTGGTGAAACCCTTCCTGGACGATGTGTTCTTCAAAAAAAATCTTCAGATGCTCTACCTGCTTCCCCCCCTGCTGGTGGCCCTGTACGCCGCCAAGGGAGGCCTCTCTTTTTTCCACACCTATCAGATGCATTACATCGGGCTGCGCCTCGTCACCCTCCTGCGGGACAAGCTTTTCCGGCACCTGCAGCGGCAGCCCCACGCCTTTTTCGACCGGGAGGCCACCGCGGTCCTGATGAGCCGGGTGGTGTATGACGTCCTCCTGCTCCAGGATTCGGTCGCCAGGGTAATAACCAGCTTTTTCAAAGACGTGTTCACCCTGGTGGGCCTGACGGTGGTGATTTTCTACCAGGATTGGCAGTTGGCCCTCATCGCCATCCTGGTGTTTCCCATCGCTGGTTGCCTTATCACGCGTTTTGGCCAACGCCTCCGCAATCTGGCCCGGGAAAGTCAAAAGTCCGTGGCCCGCCTGAACCTGTTGCTTCAGGAGAACTTTACCGGGCAGCGCATCGTCAAGGCCTTTGCCCGGGAGGATTTCGAGGCGGCGCGCTTTGCCGGCGCCAACGAGCATTTCCGCCGGGTACAGATGAAACTGCGCATCATGCGGGAGCTTTCCTCCCCGGTCATGGAGCTTCTGGGCGCCCTGGGCATGGCAGTCATCATCTCCTATGGCGGCTACCACGTCATTCAGGGCAGCACAACGCCGGGCACCTTCTTCTCCTTCCTGGCGGCCCTGCTGATGCTCTACGCCCCGATTCGGGGCCTGGGCTCGGCCCAGAACTCCATCCAGGAGGCCCTGGCTGCGGCCCAGCGGGTTTTTTCGGTGCTGGACCTGGAGCCGGCCATCGTGGACCGCCCCGGGGCTCCGGCCCTGGCTCCCCTGACCCGGGATATCGCCTACCGGGAAGTCTCCTTTTCATATGGCGAAGAATTGGTCCTGCAGGACATCAACTTTACCGTGCGCAAAGGGGACATAGTGGCCCTGGTGGGACCGTCCGGGGCCGGCAAAACCACCCTCCTGAACCTGTTGCCCCGCTTCTATGAAGTGACCACTGGCGCTATTCTCATCGACGGGGTGGACATCCGGGAGGTGAGTCTGGCGTCTCTGAGAGCCCACATCGGGGTGGTGACCCAGCAGACCATCCTGTTCAATGAAACGGTGCGCTACAATGTGGCTTACGGCCGCCTCGACGCCACGGAACCTGAGATTATCCAGGCCCTGCGGGCCGCACATGCCTATGACTTCGTCATGGCCCTGCCTCAGGGTCTGGACACGGTCATCGGAGAGCAGGGTGTGCGCCTCTCCGGGGGCGAGCGCCAGCGGCTGGCCATTGCCCGGGCCCTCCTCAAGGACCCCCCCATCCTCATCCTGGACGAGGCTACCTCATCCCTGGATTCCGAGGCCGAGCGGGAAGTGCAGCAGGCCCTGGACCGCCTCATCGCAGGGCGCACCACCCTGGTCATCGCCCACCGCCTCTCCACGGCGCGCCACGCCGACCGCCTGATCGTCATGGACGGCGGCCACATCGTGGAAATGGGCACCCATGACGAGCTCCTGGGGATCAACGGCCTTTATAAACGCCTTTACGACATGCAGTTTGCCTGGGAAGAGAAAAAATCAAGCGAGGGGGATTTCCCGAAGCCGGCAGAGCGGCTGGCCACCAAAAGCCGGTGATTCCCGTTTTAAGATAACCTTTTCTCACGCCATGAAGGGCAGCCTTTTTCGATGAGCCGCCCCGGCTGATGGACCGCAAGACTTGAAGCCTGTCATCAAGAAGATTTTGTTGATTGTCGCCGGCCTGGCCGTTGCCCTTATCATCTGTGAGGCGGGACTGCGGCTCCTGGGGATCGGCTATCCGGATTTTTATGAGAATGACCCGTACCTGGGGAGCAGGCTGCGTCCCGGGATCGAGGGGTATTATCTCCGGGAGGGCGGCGCCTGGGTCAGCATCAATTCGGACGGCATGCGGGACCGGGAGCACGCTCTCAAGCACCCTCCGAACACCTTGAGGATTGCGGTTTTGGGGGATTCCTTCGCCGAAGCCATGCAGGTCAACCAGGACGAGACGTTCTGGGCCGTCATGGAAAAGGACCTGCAAGGCTGCCCTCATCTGGGTGGCCGGCAGGTGGAGGTGCTCAATTTCGGACAGGCCGGTTTCGGGGTGGCCCAGGAATTTCTGGCCCTGCGCCACCGGGCCTGGAAATATTCTCCGGACGTGGTGCTGCTGGCCCTGTTCACCGACGACGTCCGCCGCAATACCCCGGGGCTGATGCAGTATGATTTCAACCCGTATTTCAGCTTGGAAGACGGCAAGCTGGTCCTGCACGACGAGCTTGCCCGAAAAAAGTGGGAACGAGTCATGAAAAACAGGTGGTGGGCCTGGAAATTTGCCCGTTGGCGCCAGGATCATTTCCGGGTTTCCCAACTGCTGGATCACGCCCAGAGGGAAATAAAAACCTGGTGGTCGCAAAGCCACCAGGCCAAAGCCTCAAATGCAGCCATCCCCGGTTCAGAAGCCGGCCTGAGCGACGACGTCTATCACGCGCCCAAGAGCAAAGCCTGGCAGGAAGCCTGGCAGGTTACCGAAGCCCTGCTGGTGGCCATGCGGGATGAAGTGGCCGCCCATGGGGCCAAATTCTACGTGGTGGTGCTTACCAACGGCGGTCAGGTTGATCCCGACCCCGCCAAGCCGGTCATGTTTGCCAAAAGTCTCGGGGTTCCGGATCTTCTTTATGCGGATCATCGGCTGCAAAAATTCTGTCAGCAACAGGGCATTCCCGTGCTGCTCCTGGCGCCGATCTTTGCGCACTACGCCACCACGCACCATGTTTATCTGCACGGTTTCAAGGGCAACCTGGGCGGCGGCCACTGGAATCAAAACGGGCATCGGCTGGCCGGCGAGGTGATTGCCAGGTGGCTGTGCGGGCAACTCCACCAGGATTGAGCAGCATTTGTCTTCCCGATGTCCACCGTTTGGTACAACTGCTTGCATTCTTTAAAGAATATCGTCAGGGAGCCCTGGTCCGGCACCCTGTCCGAAAGGCTGCTGCGGGTGCTCTCCGCGCCCTACCAGGCGGGTGCACGGGTGCGGCGCGGTCTTTATCAACGCGGCTGGCTGACTGCCAGGCGCCTCCCGGCGCCGGTGGTGAGCGTGGGCAACCTGGCCGTCGGAGGAACCGGGAAAACTCCGGTGACTGCGTCCCTAGCCCGGAATTTTCAGGCGCACCGCCTGCGGGTCGCCATCCTCAGCCGGGGGTATGGGGGAGGCCGCACCGGCGTTACCTGCCTTTCAGACGGCGAGTGCGTCTTTTATCAGCCGCCGGAGGTGGGGGACGAGGCCTGTGAGCTGGCCCACAACCTTCCCGGAGTTATCGTTTATACGGGGGCATGCCGCTTCGCCGCCGGTCTGGCCGCCTGGCGGGAGCACCGTCCCGATATTTTCCTGTTGGACGACGGTTTTCAGCATTTGCAACTGTACCGGGACCTGAACATCGTGCTCCTGGACGCAGACCGGCCCTTCGGCAACTACCGGCTGCTTCCGGCCGGTCCCTTACGGGAGCCCCTCACTACCTTGAGAGCAGCGGATGTCCTCATCCTTACCCGCTATGACGGGAGGCGTCACCGGGACCGCTTGCATTATTTAGAGAATCTTTTTCCCGAACAGGACGTTTTCACTGCGAGCATCGAGCCGACCTCGGTCAGGCGTTTCCCGGGGGGAGAAAATCTTCCTCTGCCGGTCCTCAGCGGTCTTGCGGTCCTGGCCTTTGCCGGGCTGGCCCGCCCATGGGTGCTTCAGAATACCTTGAGCAAACTGGGAGTAAGCGTGCGCGGCTTCAGGGCCTTCCCCGATCATCACCCCTTCACCTGCGCGGAACTCTCAGATCTGCTCCAGGAGGCACGGGAAACAGGAGCTCAAGCCCTGATTACCACCTCCAAGGACTGGGCCCGTCTGGGGCACAAGTGGGAGGAAGACCTGCCCCTGTATGTTCTCACAGTTTCGGCTCGAGTGGAGCCTGAACCTGCCTTTCAAACCTATCTGGCGACCGCCCTCGAGACGACTTGGGCGGACCTGGACCTCGGAACCCAAAACTCGATATGTTGGGAACAAGAGTCCCCCCAGCCTCTTCCCCCTCAGGTCCGCCGCCGCTTTCACCAATTGGCCAGGAAAGGAACGGCCCCGGTGCCTTCCCGGAGTTGCCGTGCCCTTCTCCTCCGGGCTCCCAACTGGATCGGGGACGCGGTCATGGGCCTGTCGCTGCTGGCGGGCTTGCATCACCTTTATCCCGCCGCCCGGATAACGGTCCTGGCCGTCCCCCGGGTGGCCCCGCTTTTTGCGGGACTGCCGGGAGTGGCCGAAGTCATCGCCTATCCGGCCGGCATAAAGAAATGGCGCACCCTTTTTGGCCTGCGGGGAAGATTCGACTTGGCCCTGGCCCTGCCCAACTCCTTTGAGTCCGCCTTGGGCTTGTGGCTCACCCGCACCCCGCTCCGCTTAGGCTACGGGGCTAACGGCAGAGCCCCGTTTTTCACCACCAGCATCAAAGGGAGGAAGCTTCTCAAAGGCCTGCACCAGGTGTATTACTACCTGGGCCTGCTCGCGGCCTTGGGCTCAGTGTGCAGTTTTTTCCCACCCAAACTGCACTTGTCTGAGACCGAACGGGCTGAAGGAAAAAGTTTTTTAATCTCATCAGGCCTTGACCCTGCCCGCCCCTGGGTGGGCCTGGCGCCGGGAGCCGCCTATGGCCCCGCAAAGCGCTGGCCCGCCAAGCGTTTCGCAGCGGTGGCGGATCTCCTGCACCGGGAATTTCAGGCCGGCCTCGTCCTCCTGGGCGGGCCTGCCGACCAGGAAGCGGCAGCCGCAGTGCAGCAGGGTGGCCGGAGGCCATCCCTTAATCTGGCAGGGAAAACCGATCTGCGCCAGGCCCTGGCGGTGCTCAGTCACCTAAAACTGCTCATCACCAACGACTCCGGCCTGATGCACGCCGCCGCCGCGCTGAGGGTGCCGCTGGTGGCCGTCTTTGGGTCCACGGACCCCACGGCCACTCGGCCTTTTACGAAACGCGCCTCCCTCATTCACCACCATCTGCCCTGCAGTCCATGTCTGAAGCGCACCTGTTTCCAGGACTATGCCTGCCTCACCGGGATCACCGTGAAGGAGGTGGCCGCCGCCGCCCGCCGCTGGCTGGAGGAGACGTGCTGAGATTGACCCCCTCCAAAAACCCGCCTTCCGCACCTCAACAAAAGCGGCCCGCGGTGTTTCTCGACCGGGACGGCACTATCAATGAAGAAATGGGCTATATTAACGACCTGAGCCGCTTCCGCCTGCTCCCGGAAGCCGCGTCGGCTATCCGTCGCTTAAACGACGCCGGTATCCCGGTCGTGGTGGTCACCAATCAATCCGGCGCGGCCCGGGGCTATTTTCCCGCCACCCTGGTGGATGAGGTCCATCGCCATCTGCGCGATCTCCTGGCCCGGGCCGGAGCTCATGTGGATGCCATCTACACCTGCCTGCACGGGCCGGAGGCCGGCTGTTCCTGCCGCAAACCCCAGCCGGGCTTGCTGCTCCGGGCCGCCCGGGACCTGAACCTGGAGGTAAGCCGCTCTTACCTGGTGGGAGACCGCTATACAGATATCGAAACCGCGGCCAACGCCGGTGTTCAGGGGATTCTGGTCCTCACCGGCTATGGGTTGGGGGAGTATAAGCACTTTCATGACCAAAGCCGCCTCAAGCCGGTGCAGGTGGCTGCCACTCTCCTGGACGCGGTGGAGTACATTCTTTCACATATATGAAGGAAATACAGTAGGTTGAGCCTGTCAGAGCCGCGCATTCTTCTCATCAAACTGAGCTCCCTGGGGGACGTCATCCACGCCCTTCCCACCCTGGAGGCCCTGCGGTCCCTCTTTCCTCAGGGGCATATCACCTGGCTGGTGGAAGACATCAATGCCCCGCTTCTGACAGGACATCCGGCCCTGGACGAGGTCTGGCCGGTGCCCCGGCCCCGCCTGGGCAATGGAAAATTCCTGCAAAATATCGGTGAGTTGCTCGGGGTTGCCCGCCGCCTCCGGGAGGAGCCTTTTGACCTGGTGGTTGACCTGCAGGGGCTGCTCAAAAGCGCCGTCTGGGTGGCCCTGGTTCGGGGGAAACGGAAAGTGGGCTACGACCGCACCCGGGAATGCAGCTATCTGCCATTGACGGAACGCCTGGCCCCCTTCGACCCGGAGGCCCATGCGGTCTTACGCTGCCTCAACGTTGCCCGGCACTTGGGGGCTGCGGCCGCGCCTTTGCGCTTCCGCCTGGGCTTACCCCCCCCTGAGGAGATGAGCCACGTGCTGCCACCTGAACCTGACCAGCGTCTGGCGGTCCTGCATCCCGGGGCCCGCTGGCCCACTAAGCTCTGGCCCGCGGCCCATTGGGCCGCCCTGGCCGGGTGGCTGGTCCGGGAGAAGGGCTTTCAGGTCGCTCTCACCGGCAGTCAGGGTGATCGTGAATTGGCCGGCGACATTGCTGTCCTGGCCGAAGTCCCGCTCATCAACCTGGCCGGCCGCACCTCTTTGGCGGAGTTAGCAGGTCTGCTCCAGAAAGCCCGGCTGGCGGTGACCACCGACACCGGCCCCATGCACCTGGCCTGCGCCCTGGGAACTCCCGTGGTGGCGTTGTTCGGCCCCACCGCGCCCTGGCGCACCGGACCCTTCGGTGAGGGTCATGAAGTGGTGCGCCTGGCCTTCCCGTGCAGCCCCTGTTTTCGCCGCCGATGCCCGGAACCCCGTTGCCTCACGAAGTTGCCGGTGTCACGCGCCCAGGAAGCGGTGGAGAAAATCTTGGTGCGCCGGAAAAATCCCTGATAGGATAGAGAGAGAAAGGAAGGAAGGAAGGAAGAAAGGAAGGAAGGAAACTGCCATGCTGGTGGATTTGACAGGCAGAGTGGCCCTGGTCACCGGGGCCTCCCGGGGCATCGGCCGGGGTGCGGCCCTGGCCCTGGCAGAGGCGGGCGCGGACGTGGCCGTAAACTACCACACCCAGGAGAACCGAGCCTGGGAAGTCTGCGGGCAGCTTCAGGCTCTGGGCCGGCGCGCCCTGGCCGTGGGCGCGGACGTTTCCCGAGCCGAAGAAGTAAACCGACTGGTGGCAGCCGTGGAAGAGGGGCTGGGGCCGGTGGACATCCTGATCAACAACGCCGGCGTGTTGTGGCAGAAACCCCTGGAGGAGATCACCGAAGAGGATTTTGACACCATGATCGCCGTCAACCTCAAATCCGCCTTCCTGATGACTCAGCGGGTGTTGCCGGCCATGCGGCAGAGGAAATGGGGGCGCATCGTCAATCTTTCTTCCATCGCGGCCCAGACCGGCGGCGTCACCGGGCCGCCTTACGCCGCGTCCAAGGCCGGCATGATCGGCCTCACCCATTCCTATGCCCGCCATCTGGTCAAAGAAGGGATCACGGTCAACACCGTGGCCCCGGCTCTGATCGAGACCGACATGGTGACCCGCAATCTGGAGGTGACCCCGGAGCTGGTGCCGGTGGGACGCTTCGGCGCGGTGGCGGAAGTGGCCCAGGTTATCGTCATGCTGGCCGGCAACGGTTACCTTACCGGCCAGACCATTAATGTCAACGGCGGCTGGTATATGTGTTGAGGCACAACCAGAGTCTTACGTGCCGTGCTTACGGTACCGAACGTGAGGGATGATTGGCTGTTTCTCAGCGCCCCTGCGCCTTAGCGATGTAAATTATTCACCGCAAAGACGCAGAGACCGCTGAGGGCCTTATGTTTTATCACTGAAGCAGCGCTGTCTAAGCAACCGGAGGAATCATGGCCATCAGCAAAGAATTATTGGACATCCTGGCTTGTCCCAAGTGCAAGGGGGATATCCACCTGAACGAGCGGGGCGACGGCCTGATCTGCGACAAGTGCCGCCTGCTTTACGAAATTAAGGACGACATTCCCATCATGCTCATTGACGAGGCCAAGCCTTTGCCGTGAAGACGGTTAAGTCCGTACCGCAACTGTCCGTCATCGTCATCGCCCTGAACCAGCAAGCCAACCTGGTCCCGTGTCTCGAAACGGTGCGCTGGGCCGATGAAATCGTGGTGGTGGACTCGGGCAGTCGGGACCGCACCCTGGAGTTGGCCCAGGCATTCACTGACCGTATTTTCACCATCGACTGGCCGGGGTTCGGAGCAGCCAAGAATTATGCCCTGGACCGGGCCACAGGCGAGTGGATTCTCAGCCTTGATACAGATGAGCGGGTCCCGGAGGCCTTACGGGATGAAATTATCTCGGCGGTGCAGGGAAATAGCCCTTATGCCGGCTACCGTGTGGCCCGCAGGAACTACTTCGGGGGCCGCTGGGTGAGATACCTGGGCTGGTATCCGGACTACACCCTGCGTCTGTTTCAGAGAGACAAGGGGCGCTTCCGAGAGCGGGCCGTGCATGAGGAGGTGGTGGTTGACGGCCCCGTGGGGGTATTGCCGACTCCCCTCGACCATTACAGCTACACTGATGTAAGCGATTATCTGGCCCGCCAGGACCGTTACGCCCGCCTGGCCGCCGCAGAAATGCTCAAGGAAGGGAGAAGGCCCATAGCCGGCGAGCTTTTCTGGCGCCCGCTGTGTCATTTTCTCAAGCTTTACCTGCTGCGCCTGGGTTTTTTGGAGGGCAGGCTGGGCTACACCCTGGCCCTGCTCGGCAGCCTGTATAACTTTCTCAAGTATCATTACCTGCGGGAGCTGGACGGACATCGGGAGATGGATTCAGAGTGACCTTTGTGCCAGTATCTTGACAGGTCTTGGTGTATGAGAATCGAAAAACCTAAAACCTGAAAGCTATGCAAATCGACAGCACTGCCCGCATTGCCCCGGAGGTGGAATTGGCTCCCGGCGTGGAAGTGGGACCGGGAGTCATCATCGAGGGGCCGAGCCGGATCGGACCCGGCACCCGCATCCTGGCCCATGCTTATATCGGGCCCCACACCACCATCGGGGCCGGGAACCTCATCGGGTTTGGGGCGATTGTCGGCCATGAACCCCAGGATTATGCCTTCGGGGGGGAAGAAAGCTATACCATCATCGGCGATCACAACATCATCCGGGAGTACGCCACCATCCACCGGGGCACCACACCGAAAAGCGCCACCCGGGTGGGAAATCATAATTTTATCATGGCCTTAAGCCACATGGCCCACAACTCCCGGCTGGGCGATCACGTTATTCTGGTGAACGGCGCCTTGGTGGGGGGGTACGTGGAGGTGGCGGACCGAGCCTTTATTTCCGGCAATTGCGTGATCCACCAGTTCTGCCGGGTGGGCACTCTGGCCATGATGCGCGGCGGCTCCCGCACTTCTCGGGACGTGCCGCCTTACAGCATTATTGATGAGGCCCACATCGTGCGGGGGCTTAACCTGGTGGGGCTTAAACGGGCCGGGTTCACCGGCGCCCAGATAGGCCCCCTGCGCCAGGCCTTTCGCATACTCTTCAGCCGCCGGGGCAATCTTTCCCGGGCCTTGGAGCGGCTGCAGGCGGAAGTTCCCCTGACCCCGGAAGTGATGCATTTACTGGATTTCATCAAGTCGTCGCAACGCGGCGTGGCCCTGGGTCCGCGAGGGGCGCCGGCCGATGAGCTATAACAACATCCTGGTCATCAAACTGAAGCAGCCCGGCGACGTCCTGGTGAGCACACCGGTGCTGGCGGCGCTGAAGGAGGCCTGGCCGGAAGCCCGGGTGACGTATCTCGTGCCCCGCGCCGCCGAAGACATGATCAGGGGCCACCCCCTCCTGGATGAGCTTTTCGTGGCGGACCGCCGCCAGGAGACCTGGAGCCGCTCCTGGCGTTTGCTCCAAAATTTAAGGCGGGCCAATTTCGACCTGGTGCTGGAGCTTTCCGGGGGCGACCGGGGGGCATTTTACACCCTGGCCACCAGGGCCAAGGAAACGGTGGGGTTCGAACGGCCCGGCCAACCCTTTTGGCAACGCCAGGCCGTCTTCACCCGGCTGCTGCCCCGCCCGCCGGTCAAGATGCACATGGTGGAGCAAAACCTCGCGGCGGTGCGGGCCTTGGGGGCCAATCCCCGGAATCCCCGGCTGCAGTTTTTCTGGGATGAGCAGGTGGAGTCCCGCATACTTCTCCGGCTGCAATCCTTTGGGCTCAGGCCCAAGGAGTTCGTGGTCCTGCATCCGGGGGCCGGCTGGCGCTTCAAATGCTGGACCCCGGCGGGTTATGCCAGGATTATCGAGTATATTCAGGAGGGTTATGGGCTGCCGGTCATACTCACCGCGTCCCGGGCGCCTCATGAACAGGAGCTGATCGGCCAAATTCTCGCTGAATGCCGCCAGACTCCCATCAATCTGGCCGGTCAGCTCACCCTGAAGGAACTGGGCGCGCTCATCGCCAAGGCCCGCTTCTTCTTCGGGGTCGACAGCGCCCCCATGCACCTGGCCGCAGCGGTGAACACCCCGGCGGTGGCTCTGTTCGGGCCTTCCGGGGTTTTTAACTGGGGACCCTGGGGCGAGGGCCACCTGGTGATCCAGAAAGATATGGCGTGCGTCCCCTGCGGGCAGGACGGCTGCGCGGGGACCAAGGTCAGCCGCTGCCTGGTCGAATTGACCCCAGAGGAAGTGATAGAGAAGGTGGAGACCTTTTGCGGGGGAAGAGGCTAAGGACCGGCGGACTCTCCCCCGGAATGCCTTTTTCCAAGGGAGAAAACCTATGGCTCGAGTATTGGGTGATACTCTGGTGGTAAACCGGTCCCACAAGGCCGGAGAAGAGCAGCTGGTCAACCTGATGGAGCTGTTCAACGCCAATCCCAACCGCATCATCGTGGTGGCCGGGACGGTGGGCGTTGATGGCGCCCCGAATACCGCCCCCATCTCCCTCATGTATGCCAAAGACCCCAAGACCCTGCTGGTGGCGACCTTGCGGAACACCACCACGGCCGCCAATCTGCGCCGGGACGGCCGGGTCTCCCTGGAGCTTTTCCAGGCAGGGGACCTGGTCATCGGCATCCAGGGGATCATGCGACTCATCAAGGAGCCCATGGACTTCAGCGACGCCATGGCCCTCTGGGAAATGCAGGTCCAGAAGGTGAAGCTGGACACCTCGCCGGCCCAGAGGGTTATCCAGGGGCCGGCCTCAACCCCGCGGAACGAAAAGGCCGAAAGTTTTGAAAAGGCGGGCATCGCGGAACTGATAGCCGCGGCCCGGAAGGGGTAATCTGCGGTCGCCATGCACATCGCGCTCCTGAGAATGCAGGCGGGCTCCCCCGGCGGCGCAGAGGCCACCCTTGAGCATCTGGCCCGGGGGCTGGCTGCCGCCGGGCATCAGGTGACAGTATATGGAGCCGGTTCCTCCCATGCGGGCGCCAAGTCTCTGGGGGCAGAGGTAACTTTTGCGCCGGTGCCGGTGTGGGGCGGAAAAACCCTGCGCCTCCTGAGCTTTGCGGCAAACACACGCCGGCTGCTGCACAAAGCTCCGGTGGACGTGGTGCTCAGCCTGGAGCGCACCTTTTTCCAGCAGGTGTACCGGGCCGGCGACGGCTGTCACCGGGAGTGGCTGGCCCGCCGAAGTCCCTCCCTCTCTCGGGGGAAAAAGCTCGGGCAAACCTTCAGTCCTTTTCACCGGGTCATGCTGTGGCTGGAAAAGCGCACGTTTACGAGTCCGGCCCTCAAAAGGGTCATCGCCAACTCCCGGCAGGTCAAAGAGGAGGTCAGCCGCCACTTCCGGCTTCATCCTGATATGGTCAGGCTGATATACAACGGCCTGGATCACCAGGTATTCCAGCCGCCCGCTGCAGCCGAGCGCCGCCGGCAGCGCGAACGGTTGGGAGCCTCGGCGGAGCATGGCATCATTTTATTTGCGGGTTCCGGTTTTGCCCGCAAGGGCCTGAAGTATTTGGTGGAGGCCTTCGGGCGCCTCGCCGACAAACAGGCGCATCTGTGGGTGGTGGGCAAGGGGCGGGCGGGAAGCTGCCAGTCCCTGGCCCGGCAACTGGGCGTGGCCGATCGGGTCAGGTTCTGGGGGCCGCAGACGGAAATGGCCCCTTTTTACCAGGCTGCTGATCTTTTGGCGCTCCCCACTCTCTACGACCCTTGCAGCAACGTGGTGCTGGAGGCCCTGGGGTGCGGCTGCCCGGTAATCACCAGCGCGGCGAACGGCGCAGCCGAATTTATCACCCCGGGAGAGAATGGCGAAGTTATCCCTCAGCCTGATGATGGCAAGGTTTGGGCCGGGTCGCTGGACGAATGGCTGGCCAGGAGCCGGGACCCCCGGGTAAGCCGGGCCGCCCGGGAGGCAGTGGCCCATCTGAGTTGGGAGGCCACGGTGTCCCGGACCCTGGAAGTACTGCAAGATGCTGTCGCCTTCAGTTGCAGAGAGAAAAGTTCTGTGGAGGAGAAGTTATGAGTGGGAATGAAAACAGTAACCCTGAGGGCATGGAAAAGATCAACATTTCTACCACGGTAGTGGCAGGCCCTCATCAACGCATGCTAGCCAGGGTGCGCGATCATGAGATTCTGATGGATGGCCGCAAAGAATGGGGCGGTGACAACGCCGGGCCGACGCCGCCGGAGTGTCTGGCCCTAGGCTTGGGCGGGTGCATCATCAATATTTGCCGCATTCTCGCCCTGCAGAAAGGAATCGTCCTTGAGGACCTGGAGGTTTCGGTAACCGGGGATATCGACCCGTCCAGGGCGTTTGGCCTCAAAACGGATGTCAGGGCGGGTTTTTCTCATCTCATGGTGCGGCTGGAGGCAGCATCGACCCTTTCCGAGGCTGAGAAAGAGGATTTCCGCCGGGAACTTTTTGAGAGATGTCCTCTGTGCGACACCGTGGGCAATGTCGTGCCCTTGCAGGTCATCTTTTAGCCCTCTGCGAAAATCATGCAAAACAGCGCACCGGCGGTATGTTGCAGGCGAAGGCGCCTGCTCTGCAATATGCGTCCATACCCATTGCGATCTGCCAGGGTCTTCCAGGCGTAACTTATGCAAGCTCTCTACCTGGACGGCACTCTCACCTTGAAAGAAGTTCCCCGGACTGAACCCGGCCCCGGCGAGGCCCTGGTGCGCCTCCGCCTGGCGGGCGTCTGCCGCACCGATTTGGAGGTCCTGCAGGGCTATCATGATTTTCGGGGGATTCCCGGCCACGAGTTTGTGGGGGAAGTCTTGGGGCCGCCGACCTCCCCGCTTCTCGGACAGCGGGTGGCAGGGGAGATCAACATTGCCTGCGGCGTCTGCCCCCGTTGCCGCCGGGGTCTGGCCCGCCACTGCCGGGAGCGTCTGGTCCTGGGCCTGAAGGGGCATGACGGCGCTTTCGCCGAGTACCTCACCCTGCCGGAGTCAAATCTTCACCCGGTTCCCGAGGGTCTGGCGGACGAAGCCGCGGTCTTCACCGAGCCCCTGGCTGCGGCCCTGTCAGTCTCCGAGGCCGCACCGGCAGCTCTTACCCAGCGGGTCCTGGTAATCGGAGACGGCACCCTGGGCTTACTCATCTCCTTTACCCTGGCCTTAAGGGGACTCGAAACCCACCTGGCCGGCCACCACCGGGACCACCTGCGCCTGGCCGAACCTTATGGAGTTGCGGTCTGGTTAGAGCAGGAACTGCCCCCTGGCGAATTCGACCTGGTGGTGGAGGCCAGCGGTTCTTCGGGCGGCCTGGCCCTGGCCCTGGCCCGGGTCCGCCCCCGGGGAACGGTGGTGATGAAAAGCACCTTTGTCGGCCAGGCCCCCCTGGACCCGGCCCTTCTGGTGGTGCCGGAAATCCGCCTGGTGGGTTCCCGCTGCGGGCCTTTTCCTGCGGCCTTGCGCCTTCTCGCCCGGGGCGGGCTTGATCCCCGGCCTCTCATCAGCCGGGTCTTTCCCCTGTCCCAGGGGGTGGCGGCCCTGGATTTTGCCCGGCAAAAAGGGACATTGAAGGTGCTTCTGGCCGTTTCGACGTCGCCAGGACGGATAATGCCGGACTAAGTTGTTTCAATTGTTATATAATGAAGTATGCTTCCTCCCAGATTGGCCTATGAGGTGCAGCCGGGAGAAAATCTCCCGGAGGGTCTCCCCCGACAGTCCCTGCTGGTGCTCTCCCCCGTTTGGCGGGGGCCGGTCCTGCGTATCGAATATCCCGACGGTGACACCGAGACAGTGGAGGGCCGCACCAAAAGCGGTAAGCCCTGCGAGGTGCAGGTTTTCTGGACCCGGAGGGACCCCGGCGGGCCGGCCGTGTGTCTGGCCATCGGTGGAGACGGCGGCCTCTTCGCCGTGCTCAGTTCCGGAGTCACGGCAACCTCCCGGGGCCTGGCGCTGCTGGCCCTGGCGGAAAGCCTGATTCCCGGAGAGATTTTGGCCGTTATCGGTCCGCCGCCGGCCCAGACTGAGGCCCTCCTGCTCGGGTAAGGACGGCGGCAGGGTTCAAGCATGAATTTGTCATCATTTGTCATAATATGGAGGGTTTTTCGATGAAACGTTTCCTGTCCCCTCTTGTCCTGGTGGGCTGGTGCCTGTTTCTCTTTATCGTGATGGGACCGGGAGGGCCAGCGCCTGCCTGGGCGGCCTCGGCCCTGGGTCTGCAAGAGGATTTTATCCGGGTGGCGCAGCAGGTGAAGCCCTCGGTGGTGAGCCTCAAGGCCATCAGTGTCGTCACCTATCGGCTCCCGGGCCCGGATGATTTTTTCCAGGGCACACCTTACGAAGGGGTGTTCCGTGACTTTTTTCCCCGGACCGTGCGGCAACCTCAGGTGGGCCAGGGGTCCGGGATTATCATCGACCCCCGGGGGTATATCCTGACCAACTATCATGTGGTGGGTGGAGCCCAGCAAATTCTGGTGCATCTCAGTGATGGACGGGAGTTCAAAGGCCGGCTTGCCGGAGCCAACCCCAGGCTGGACATCGCCCTGGTGAAAATAAACGCCCCTGGTCTTAGACCTGCCTATCTGGGAGACTCCAATCAAGTCAAGGTGGGGCAATGGGCCATTGCCATCGGCAGTCCCTTCGGCCTGGACCAGACCGTTACCGTCGGCGTCATCAGTGCGGTGGGCCGCCGTGGTCTGGGGCAGAATTCCGGGGAATACTATATCCAGACCGACGCCTCCATTAACCCCGGCAACAGCGGCGGTCCTCTCCTGGACCTCAACGGCAACGTTGTCGGCATCAACAACATGATCCTCTCCAGCGGCCAGGGCATCGGCTTCGCCATCCCCATCAACCTGGCCAAGCAGGTCATTGCCCCCTGGCTGCGCTGAGTCCGGGTGCTGGGTGCTGGGAAAAACCAAATCCTGCAACCGGAAACCGGAAACCCGGAACCAATTCTGGAGGATTTGTGGAAGAACAGGTCCATATCAAAGCCGGCGAGGTCAGCCTGGAAGCCAGGTTCAGCCCCGGATCCAAAGCTGCCGGGGTAGTCATCACCCACCCTCACCCTCTTTACGGCGGCAACATGGACAACACCGTAGTGTGGACAGCAATGCGGGCCTACGGAGACCGGGGGTGGGCCACCCTGCGCTTTAATTTCCGGGGGGTGGGGGCCAGCACCGGCAGCTACGGCGAGGGGATCGCAGAGGTGGAGGATGTGGCCGCGGCTGTCATGTTTCTTAAGTCCAAGGTGACAGGACCCTGTTATCTGGTGGGCTATTCCTTCGGCGCCGCGGTGGCGGCCCGGGCAATGCTTTCGGGGTTACAGACGGCGGGCGCGGTGCTCATCTCCCCGCCCATCGCCTTCATGGACCTGGATTTCCTCCCCGAAACCCCCGGCCTCAGCCTGATTGTGGTCGGCGATGAAGACGACCTCGCCCCCCTGGCCGCTGTGGAGGAACTCTGCCACCGCCGCCAGCCCCCGGTGGACCTGAGAGTGGTCGCCGGGGCCGATCATTTCTACGGCGGCAAGGAACAGGAATTGTACCGGATTTTACAGAACTATCTTCTCCCGGTGGATTTGGTTTAACGACCGCCTTGGCCGCAGCGCCATTTTCCCGTTGTCGTTTGAGCCGCCCTGGTCTATGCTTTGCCCATGGCGAAAATCCTTTACGGCGTTCACGGGACCCTGCATGGCCACGCCATGCGGGCCCTCACCATCGCCCGTCATTTTTCCGAGCACGAATTTCTCTTTGTCACCCACGACCGCGGCACCGCGGTGCTCAAACCCGAATACCCCGTGGTGGAAATCTCCGGGCCTTTGACGATTTATAAAAATCACCGGGTGGCCACCCTGCCCACGGTGGCCCACACCCTGCGCCAGATTCCGACCCAGGGGGTCCGCCTCCGCCAGGTCCGCAAGCTCATCGAGGACTTCCACCCCGACGTGGCCATGAGCGACTATGACTACCTGGTGGCCCGGGCCAGCCAGCAGGTGGGGCTTCCGTGCCTGTCCGTGGACCACCAGCATATCATCACGTGTTGCCGCCACCAGGTGCCCTGGGCGCACCTTCTGCCTTACTGGCAACTGGCCCTGGTGGTCAGGTGGATGTTCAGCCAGGCCAGCCGCTACCTGGTTATCTCCTTTTTTCGCCCGCCGTTGAAACCGGGGGTCAGGGCCAGGCTGGCGCCCCCCGTCCTCAGGGAAAGCGTCCTGGCCCGCCAGCCCAGCGAGGCCGGCCACGTCCTGGTATATCAGAGCATTGCGCCGTTTCCGGGTTTTTTTGACTTTTTGCAGAGGCTGCCGCACCCGGTGGTGATATACGGCTTTCATCAAAACCGTCAGGACGGCAATCTCACCTTCAAGGAAAACTCCGAGGGCGGCTTTTTGGATGACCTGGCCGCTTGCCGCTACGTCATCTGCGCCGGCAGCCATACCCTGACTTCCGAGGCTCTGTACTACGGCAAGCCTGTCCTGTCCATCCCCTTTCAGGGCGCGTTTGAACAGGTCCTGAACGTCCTTTACCTGGAACGGCTGGGATATGGCCGGGGGCTGACCAGCTTTCCGCCACAGCAGGATTTCATGACCGCGTTCGAAGCGAACCTGGAAAGGTACCGGCACGCCATCCGCCAGGGAAAATTCCTGGGAAATGAGGAAGTGTATGCTGCCGTGGGGGAATTTGTCCGGGAGAAAGGCCAGGTTTCCTGGTGAAAATAGTATGAGCCACCCCCTGTATCTGGTTATTACTATCGACGTCGAGGAAGAAGGCCTCTTCTCTGGAAAGTATCCCCGTTCGGGGGCAACGGTGGCCAACGTCGCCGAACTGGCACGCCTGGAGTTTGTGCCTCGGGAGTTCGGCTTCCCCCTGACGCTTTTGGCGACCTACCCGGTGGCCCGGGACCCGGCCGCCCGGGAGGTGCTGGTTTCCTGGCACCAGGAGCGCGGGGCCGAAATCGGGGTTCACCTGCACCCCTGGAACACCCCGCCTTTCACGGACCAGCCCGACCCGGAACCCATCCCTACCGCTCACCTGCCCCTGACCCTGGTGGAGGCCAAGCTCAAATCCCTGGTGGACTGCCTGCGCGAGAGTTTTCCGAAGCCTCCCCGCTCCTTCCGCATGGGCCGCTTCGACTGGTCCCCCGACCTGCTCAAACTCTTGCCCGCCAACGGCCTCAGGGTTGACACCAGCATGGTGCCCTTGACCTATAAAGGGGATGGATTCCAAAATTTCCTCACGCCCCCAGACCCCTTCTGGTTGGAGCCGCCGGGTTCTTCCGGCGCCGGGCTTCTCGAAGCGCCGGTCACCATGGTGCCGGTGGGGAAGGGGTCCGCCAGGGCGGTGCACCGACTGGCCGGCCTGCTCCCCGAAAAAACAGGAAAGGCCTTGCTGTCCCGCTACCGTTTTGTGGCCGCGGCCGGCATACACCCAGCCTGGTTCCCCCAATTTTCCATGCGTCTGGCCGCTTCTCTCCACAAGCGCCGCGGCGGCCGGGTCCTTACCCTCTTTTTGCATTCCTCGGAACTGTTTCCCGGCGGCAATCCCGATTTTCCTGACGCGGCCTCGGTGGACCGGCTGGTGGCCAAACTCCGGGACTTTTTGGCCTGGCTGGTAAAACAGGGTCCGGTCCTAGGGCTGACCCTGTCGGGTCTGTATGATCTTTGGGCCTCAACTCCCTGAAAATCTGGGGAGAATCTTCCCAGCGTTTCACGCCCCCAAACGGGGATTTTTCTGGTATGCTTTCCCCGGCGGGCCTTGAGGCGCCTTTGGCTCTGCGCGGCCCCGAAGGCAAAAGTTTTCCCAACAGCAGCATGAAGGCAGGACCAGGAGGGTTGATGAGCACTATCTGGCTGGTGGTCATAGGCGTCAGCGTCTTGTTTGCCGCAGTGAACGGCAGAATGGACCTGTTCACCAAGGCCTTGTTCGAAGCGGGCAAAGCCTCGGTGGAGATCTGCCTCTACCTGGTGGGCATTGTCTCCCTGTGGCTGGGAATCACCAAGATCCTGGAAGACTCGGGATTGATGTATAAGCTCTCCAATTTCTTTACTCCGGTGATCTCGAAATTATTCAGGAACATTCCCAAGGGACACTCTTCCATTACTTCAATCACGCTCAATCTGCTGGCCAATTTTTTGGGGATCGGCAACGCGGCCACGCCTTTAGGGATCAAGGCCATGGAGGATTTGCAGACCCTCAACCCCAAAAAAGACACCGTTTCCTTTGAGATGATGCTGTTCATTGTTATCAATACCGCCAGCGTTCAGCTTATCCCCTTTACGGTCATCGGCCTGTTGGCCAATTACGGTTCCCGTAATCCGAACTGGGTGTTCCTGCCGACCTTTATCTCCACGGTGGTTTCCGCAGTGGTTGCCGTGGTTATTCTCTATATTTTCAAAAAATTTTCTGAGAGGGATAAAACCGCATGAATGTTTTAACCACTGCGTTTCAGTATGTTATCCCGCTCTTTCTTATTTTTACGATCGCTTATGGCTATGTGAAAGGGGTGCCGGTCTATGATTCCTTTGTTACGGGGGCCAAGGACGGCATAGAAATCATCCTGGGGATTTTTCCGTATGTCCTGGCCATCTTCATCATGGTCAAAACCTTTGAAGCCTCGGGGGCCCATGATTTTCTCAACCGGATGTTCGCCCACGTGGCCTCCCCCCTGCACATTCCCGTGGAGGTCTTTTCCGTGGCCCTGGTCAAACCCCTGTCCAACGCAGCCAGCTTAAGTATTTTCACGGAAATCCTGAAAACCACGGGGCCTGACTCCAAGGCGTCTCTGATGTCCGCAGTGATTATGGGAAGCGCCGAAACGACCTTTTACGTGATTGCCGTGTATCTCGGCGCCGCGGGGATCAAAAAGGCCAAATACCTGATCCCGGTTTGCCTCACCGCCGACGCGGCAGGGGTGATCATCGCGATTATTGTGGTGCAACTCATGTTCCCAAGGTAATGGTATGATATGAGCCTGCGAGTCCGCATTCTCCTCTTGCTGGGGGCCTTGATTCTCACCGCGTTGGCAGGCGGCCTGGTAACGATCTGGCACACCGGCGCCACCGATGCCCTGCTCACCTCGCTCATCGACAAGAACCTGGCCTCCTTTGAGGCCGCAGAGGGCCTGGAAATCGCCCTGTTAAGGCAAAAGGGGTATCTGACCTACTTCTTTCTGGATGGCAATCCCGAATGGCTTGCAAGGCTCCAGCAGGACAATAAGAATTTCAGGGAATGGCTGAACAAGGCTCACCTTTCCGCCGCTACTCCGGTGATGACCACCATCCTCAATAAGATTGACGCCAAATACCGGGATTACGCCAGGGGGAGAGACGAGGTGATCCAGCTTTATACAGCCGGCCGGCGGGAGGAAGGGGCCAAACTCCACTGGGACCTTCGCCATCAATTCCTGGAGATTTATGATCTGTGCGACAATTACAAATTGATCAATCAGGGGATCATCTCGCAGATCAGGAACGACAGCCGCCGCCGGGCCAAGTTCATCAATACCCTGGCCCTGGTGGTCATGCCGGGCGTCGTTCTTTTGGGGCTGCTGCTGGCATATATCCTGGTGAAGCAACTCCTGGAACCTATCCGGCGATTGTCCCTGGAAACCGGGGCCGGGATGGCGGAGCTTTCCGGAAAAGGCGACGAGGTGCAGGCCTTGAGCCGGCGGGTGCACGACCTCATCGTCAACGTTGACCAGGCCCAGACCAAATTGGAGCGCAGTCAGGAGCATCTGCTGCAATCGGAAAAGATGGCCATGGTAGGCAAACTCGCAGCCGGCGTGGCCCACAGCATCAGAAACCCGCTGACCTCGGTGAAAATGCGGCTGTTTTCCCTGGGGCGCTCCCTGGACTTCACCCCCACCCAGCAGGAAGATTTCGAGGTCATCTCGGAGGAAATCCGCCACATCGACACCATCGTCGCCAATTTTCTGGAATATTCCCGGCCCCCCAAACTGGTGATGCAGAACATCAGCCCCTCGGACGTGGTGGACATGGCCCTGCAACTGCTCCGGCACCGGCTGGAGTCATATAACGTGGAGGTGACGGTGAAGCGCACCCGACCCCTGCCGGAAGTCTGGGCCGACCCTGACCAACTGAAAGAGGTCCTGGTCAATCTCCTGACGAACGCCTGCGAGGCTATGGGCAGCGGCGGCTCCATCATCATCAAGGAGGGGGAAACGTTTCTCCAGTCCGTCGGACAGGTAGTCACCATCCAGGTCAGCGACAACGGGCCCGGTATCCCCGAGTCCATCCAGGAAAAAATCCTCCAGCCCTTTTTCAGCACCAAGGAAGAAGGCACGGGGCTCGGTCTCAGCATCGCGGTGCGCATCCTGAGCGAACACGGCGGCTGGCTGGATCTCGACTCCCAGGAAGGCCGGGGCGCCACCTTCACCATTAATCTGCCGTATAGGAAGATCAAGTATGGGAGCCATCCTGATAGTTGACGACGACCTGCGGTTGCGGCAAAGCTTCGAAAAACTCCTGGCCGCCGAGGGGCACACGGTCTGGACCGCTCCCGACGGTGAAACCGCGCTCGCCCTGGTCAAGGCCAACTCCCCGGACATGGTGATCATGGATATTCGCATGCCCGGCATGAGCGGGCTGGAGACCTTTAAAGCCATGCACCGGATCGACCCCAAGCTGCCGGTGATTATCATGACGGCCTTCGGCACCACCGAGACCGCCATCGAGACCACCAAGCTCGGGGCCTTTGACTACGTGCTCAAGCCCTTCGACATTCCCGACATCCTGGCCCTGATCGACAAGGCCCTCGAGGCCGGCCGCTTCATGCGATCCCGGATAGACCTGGACATTCCCCCCGACAAAGTGAAGGGGGAGGCCATTATCGGGAAAAGCAAACCCATGCAGGAGGTCTACAAGTCCATCGGCCGGGTGGCTCCCACAGACGCCACCGTGCTCATCCGGGGCGAGTCGGGGACCGGCAAGGAATTGGTGGCCCGGGCCATCTATCAACACAGCTTGAGGATGGATAAGCCTTTTCTGGTCATCAACTGCGTGGCCATCCCCGAAACCCTGCTGGAAAGCGAACTGTTCGGCTACGAAAAAGGGGCCTTCACCGGGGCCGTCAACCGCAAGGTGGGAAAAATCGAGCAGGCCCATCGCGGCACCATCTTTCTGGATGAAATCGGCGACATGCCCTTCAGCATTCAGGCCAAGATTTTGCGCCTGCTGCAGGAGAAAAGCATCGAGCGCCTGGGCGGGCGGGAGACCATCCCGGTGGATGTCCGCATCATCGCCGCCACCAACCGGGATCTCGAAGCCGCCCTGGCCGAGGGCCGCTTCCGGGAAGACCTGTATTACCGCCTCAAGGTGGTCACCCTGTGGCTGCCGGCCCTGCGGGACCGCAGCGACGACATTCCCCTGCTCACCGATTATTTCCTGGGGAGATTCTCCCGGGAACTGGACCTGGACAACCCCGGCATGACGGCGGAGGCCAGGGCCCTGCTGGGCAGTTACCGCTGGCCCGGCAACGTCCGGGAGCTGGGCAATGTTATCCAGAAAGCCCTGATTTTCAGCCGGGGGTACCCCATCCGGCCGGAGGAAATCTCCCAGGCCATCGACGCCGAAACCGCGGCCAGGCTGACCCAGGACAAGGATGCAGTGAGCACTATCCGCAGTTGGATCCGCCAGGACCTGGTCGCCAAGACGGAGGACAATATTTTTGATTTTTTTATGGACCGCTTTGCCAGCCTGGTTATCCAGGAGGCCCTGGACCTCACCGGGGGCAACCGCAGCCAGGCCGCCAAACTTTTGGGGCTGTCCCGCCCCACGCTCCAGGCCAAAATCGATAAATACCGACTGAAGGTGGAAACTTCGGTAACCAGCGAAGGGATCTGAACCTTGCCAGATTCCCCTTATCTTGTATCCCTCCGGCCCTTTTACAGGTTGTAAAAAAAATCGACAGAACGACCGCTCCGACAGGCTTGGCATCTCCTGATCAGTTTCTTTTTTACCAGCAAATACCATAGGTTATGTCGTGGCTGCAAGGCCTGTCCGACTGGCACGTCAATTGCGTTTGTTGCTTCGTGAAGAGTGCATGCCAGTTTCCCTCTGCAATAAAACAGCTATTGATACGGGGGGCTGATGTTCAGCCCGCGCCTTCAAACCGGATTGGGCAGAACAGGCGTTCTAGCCGGGGGATTGAGGCCACCCGGAAGACAACGGCGCCAACGACGGGATTCTTCGGTGGCTGCGCTTCCTCAGCCTGACAGGGAAAGCACTGCCAGACCCTCAGGACGATGATGTGGATAAAGCCTTCAAGATCCTGATAGCCGACCGGAATCGTAACGTGCGGAATCTCCTGCAGCGGGAACTTCTCGAGGCGGGATATCAGGTAATCCTGGCGGGTGAAGACCGGGAACTCATCCGGCTGATGCACGACGAGCACGCCGCAGATTTACTGATTCTTGATCCAGACCTGCCTTCATCACTCAGCATAGCGGAATTGATCACCCTGCTGCATGGACGCAAACCCACTTTGCCTATCGTAATCTACACCTTCCTAAACGATGGTTTGAATTACCGGGATCTGCCCGGGGTGGCGATGTGCCTGGAGAAAGAGGAAGATATTGATCACTTGAAGGAGGGGGTGACCATGGTCATCAATAAGTATTATTCCCCGTGCCCGGCCTGAAGATTCTTTACCTGTTTGTTGTCATGTCACCTCGCCAGACGATTCATTGTTGATGGGCGCGGTACCCATGACCGGGCGCAGGCTCAAGCCTGCGGCTGGATTTTTATGGCCAGTTGATTGCGACGGGGCTCGGGGCGAGCCGCCGTGCCCGCCATGCAAGGGGCCCAGAGACGGCCGCCTTCTCCTATCTCCCGGCTCCCTTCCCGGTCCCGCCAGGCCTACCCAAAGAAGAATTTCAAAATCATCAATAAGATCGTCACAAAGATAATAACGACATATACCTGAAGGGACCGGGGCCCTACCAACCTTTTCTGCAGCAAGACCCCGATCTGATTGCCCACCGTGGTGGTGATCAACAGGACGATGACCAGGGGGAGATCCACATTGCCCGCCAGACTGTGGGTAAATGTTGCGTAAAGGGCCAGAATAAGCAATTCAAAGAGGTTGGTGCCGATGGAGACCACGGTGGGCACCCCCAGCACGTAAATCATAGCCGGCATGCGGATAAAAGCGCCGCTCACCCCGAGAAACCCGGTCAAAAGTCCCGAAGCCAGGCCCACGCCGATGATCAGCCACAGGGAAATGGACTCAACGCCGGAGACGGGCAAGGCAATCATGGGGGGCAGGTTGATGGTCTGCAGCCGGGAGCCGGCCATGGCCATGGGTTCCTCCGGGGCCGTGACGCCGGTCGCCATCCTGAGGCTGGCCCTGGTTTCCCGGTACATCATGAGGCCGATCCAACCCAGCAGGAGGGCGAACACCAGCGTCATGATGAGCTGCATCAGGCTCAGATCATGGCCGAAGACGGCGATTTCGCCGGCAAACTTCAGCAGTTGCATCAGGAAAACGCCGATCTCCACCCCGATGACGCTGCCCACGAACAGGAGCAGGCCCAGCTTGTAATCCACGTAGCCCATGCCCCGCTGGCGCATCTGGGAAATGGTGGCCGAGCCTACCATGTGGGCCACGTCGCTGCCGATGGCCACATTATAAGGAATATTCCCCACGAGATTGAGTAACGGGGTCATGAGAAAGCCGCTTCCCACCCCAAAGGAGCCGGCCATAAGGCCGATAAACAACCCCAGTATGGTCAGTGCCCCAAGACTGACGGACAACTCACCCGAGGGAGAAATGGTGTAGAACCAGCCCACCACCGGCTCGGCCAGACGCACGATCTCCGGGTGCAGGTACTTGATCCAGAAACTTGCAGTGGGGAGAGGAATGCTCATGGACTCCCTTTTTCCTTTCTAAACGCTGCCGCCTCCGAGCCTGATGCCGAAAGCCTTCTCAAGGACCCTCAAAATGCCGGCCAAAACCGCGCCGATCACGGCCGGGATTACCAGGGCCATGGCCACATAGAGCCACCGGGCAGCAAACGGCTGCCCCGGCGGCGCCGCACTCTGCGAAATTTTTGCCAACCAGGAGAAAAAATCCATGGTTCACCCCTTTCAAGAAGTCTTCATGCTATTACCTTGCCAATCTCAGGGCCGGCGGGCCAGCACCAGCCATCCCTGCCATTTCCTTAATTATTCCCGTCTGCCCCGCTTCCTCCTCCCGCCACGTCAGCCTACCCCAGTCCCGGGATTTTGCCCGTGCTTTTTACACCCTGTAAAAAAACCTGGCAAGGATTCCCGGCCATCTGGTGGCGCCGGGCTGCCACTCCGGTGATTTTTCCAACTATTCCCGCCAGATACTCCCATAATATCTTCTTTCCCCTTTGGCATACAGCTTGAATATACCTGTGGAACAAATATTCAGTTCGCAGCACCTGGCCTGACCGGCTAACCCTTGATCTTTTTCGGGGGTGAAATGGATCTTATGGAGGTTTGATCAGTCATGGAGAACGGACGACGTTTTTTTTATCTGCTGCGTATGGCTGCTGAAGCCCACGCCCGCTGGGAGATCGACAGCGCCAACGAAATCCTGCGCAACCGCAAAAAGCTGCTGATTTTGCTGGCCCTTTCCCTGCCGGCCCTGGCTTTCGTGGGCTACTCCTTTGCCGCCGGGGATTTCCTGGGAGGCAAGGAGGCGTATGCCCCGGCCTTTTATTCCACGAACATCTTTATCATCTCGATTTTTATCGGCTTGGCTGCCGGTCTGATCACCGGCTGCATCGGCGCCGGCGGCGGCTTTGTCATTACCCCCGCCCTGATGAGTGCCGGCGTCAAGGGCATTCTGGCCGTGGGCACCGACCTCTTCCACATTTTCGCCAAGGCCATTATGGGAACTGCGGTGCATAAAAAGCTGGGCAACGTCTCGGTAAAACTCGCCATTACCTTCCTGGTAGGATCTGTCATCGGGGTCGTGATCGGCGGGGGCATCAACCGGGCCATTTATGAATACAACCCGGTGATGAGCGACTTTTTCATCAGCCTGGTATATGTCCTGCTCCTGGGCTTTTTGGGCATTTATGCCATGACCGATTTTATCAGGCTCAGCCGGGCCGGCCGGCAGACCAAAATTGTCGCTCCTGACGCCCCGAAGGCCGCGGGTGCGGCGTCTGGCACCACCGGCTTGGCTCAGAAGCTGCAATCCATCCATGTACCCCCCATGATCACCTTTGATGAAGACCTGGTGCCGGGCGGCAACAAGATTTCAGCGCTCTTCGTGGTCATCTGCGGTTTCATCGTGGGTCTGGTGGCGGCCATCATGGGTGTGGGCGGGGGCTTTTTGACCTTCCCCATGTTTGTGTACCTGCTGGGCGTGTCCTCCTTTACCACGGTGGGCACCGACATCCTCCAGATTATTTTCACCGCCGGTTTTGCCGCCATTTCTCAATATGCCATCTACGGGTTCATCTTTTACACCCTGGCCATGGGCATGCTTCTGGGCTCCCTGTTCGGGATTCAGGTAGGGGCTCTCACCACCAAGGTGGTCAAGGGCATCTATATCCGGGGGTTTTATGCCATTACCATTCTGGCGGGCTTTATCAACCGAATCTTCGCCCTGCCGAAGAAGCTGAACCAGATGGAGTACATCAGCATCTCCAAGGGGCTGGCCGGCTGGATTGATTTTATCGGCATGATCATTTTCTTTACGATCGTTGCCGCCTTCGGACTCTGGGTGTTCTCCATGTTCTTTAAAAATATCAACGTCCTGAGAGGGAAGGAAGCCGCCATGGAAGGCGTCGGCGAGGGGGCACACTAACATGATAAACAGCAAAAAACTTTCTCTGGGGATTTTTCTCCTGGCATCCTTTGGCGTGGTTCTGTTCATCATCTTTATGCCGATCTTCGGCAATGGCAGAAACGGCCTGGAATTTTCAGATGATTTCTTCAACTCCCTGGCCAAGGGTTCCAGCAACTACATGAGCGAGATGCGGGAACTGGCCCAATCCGTGGCTGGCACTCCCTTTGCCGTGGACATCAAGATGGATTCTCCGGATCAGGCCCAAAAGGCCGAGAAACTCTTCACCCATGCGGGGGCCACGGTGGTGGTGACGGGGACGCAGTTAAAGATTAGCGGCGGCCTCGGCAAGGTCCTCACGCAAGCCGTGAATGACGCCGAGTTGTTGTTCAACCGGGAACGGGAAAAGCTTCAGGCGACCTATGGGTTTGCCGGCAGGGATGTGGTCAAGCTCTGGTGGACGTCTCTCAAGAAGGTGGCCGACGCCCTGACCAAGCAGAAGGCCTTCAAACAGGCCAGGGTGATTAATGAGGTCCAGGAACGGGCCCTGGAGCCGGGCTATAACTTCTATGGCATCAATCCCTCCAAAGTGAGTGAAAACATCGGCTTGCTGACCTTTATGCTGGTGTTTTACGTGTTATACACTTTATGGTTCGGCTACGGCATTTTCGAGCTCTTTGAGGGCCTGGGCCTGGGGGCCGGAAAACCGGTGGCCAAAAAAGAGGTCTAATCAATTCCGGCCGCGTAACCTCCGGAGATACCGGGGGGCCAGGAATCTTGCCGACATCGGGGTTCCTGGCCCTTTTTTTCAGGTAACCTGGTATAATCCTTGTGCAACTCCCCTTTTGAGAAGGAGAACTCTCGTGTCCTGGTGGCGGCGCCTTTTCAAAAAAGATCAAGCGGCTCAGAGGGCCAGGCCCCTGAGCTTAAAAGAGCAATATCAGCGCAAGGTGCAACTGTATGCCGAGATAGTGACCGCGACCAACGCGGCGCTGGAAATCATGGCCCAGATGCAGGCCCGCCTCCACGAAAAGGATTACTACAGCCCCGCCTATATCAAGTTAAATTGCGCCATTATCCTGGACCAGGCCCGCCGGGTCCTGAAATCCCTGAAAAGCTTTACCGGCCGCCAGGATCTGGAAGCAACCGGAGCGTTTGACCGGATTGCCGACGAGATCAACGGCGCTTTGGCCCTTCCCCTGGAAAATGAATTCCGCGGCGCACTGCTCCCCTTTGAGGAACAACAACTGGCCGGCCCTCAGTTGGTGGCCAGTGGTGTGGCGTATCGGGCCAAGGATTACGACGTTACCGGGGCCCTCACCATCAAGGCGGTCTGGGGCTGGTGGCCTGCGGTCCAGGAGGGGACGCTGCGCGGGCAGCGATACCGCGTGGCCGGTGGCGCGGTGGCCGAACTCACCTCCCCCGAGATCGGTCCCCAGGAGCAATGGCTGACCTATCATCCTGACCAAGGCTTTGTGATGGCGCCGTTGCCCTGGGAATATCAGGAACACCCCTGCCTGACGGAGAAGGAAGCCCGCCAGATTGCTGATTTTTACGGGCAACTGGAGAGGCGTTACCCCAATGTGCAGGAGGTGGAGTGGGGCCTGGGACCCCAGCGGGAAGTGATCATACTGCGGAGCCTTCCCCATGAGCGGCCGTCCTTCCAAAAATCTCCCGGCCTGCCCAAGACCCGGCGGACCCTCTTCTCCCAGGGATTGACCATCTATCCCGGCTGGGGCTCGGGGCCGGCCTTTCATCTCGATGCGGACCATATCCCGGACAATCTGACGATCCCGGACCATGCCATCCTGTTCGCCAACAAACCGGCCCTCTCTCTGGCGCCGCTCTTGCCGAAGCTTGCGGCCCTGGTGGTGGAAACCGGCGAACCCCACGGACACCTGGCCTTTCTGGTTCGGCACCATCGGCTGCCAGCCATCTTTGCCGTGGGCGAAGGCACCTCCCCTATTCCCGACGGCACCCTGGTTTCCGTGGACGCGCAGCGCCTGGAAGTGATCGTCGGACCTCCGGATTTTCCTCCACCCGAACTGGAAATAGGGAGAGCCCATTTCCCTGCGGAGGAATTGCTTCACCGCGTCAGCCCGTATCTTTTTCTCCTGAACCTGGAACCATCCGGCCAGGCGGCATCCGCCAACGCCTGCCGGAGCATCCACGATATTCTCCTTTATGCCGCGGCGACCCGCAAAAATGAAATGTTCTGCTTCAGCCTTCATGGCGACATCGACAGAAAGGACACGGTGAACCTGGTGACCGGCCGTCTGGTGCCCATTATGGTCATCGATGCCGGCGGCGGCCTGTCAGCTTCGGGGTCGTCGGTGTCCTTCGAGGCAGTCAGTTCCATTCCCTTCCATGCCTTTCTGAGCGGCATGCTGTCCATCCCCTGGCCCAAGGCCCGGCCTCTGGACGTCAGGGGCTTTATCTCGGTAATCGGGGTGACGTCCACTACCCCCCGAGCCGAGGACCAGCTGCGCCGGGTCAGCTTTGCCCTCTTGTCCCGGGAATACATGAACTTTTCCCTGTGCCTGGGATATCACGCCTCCACCATCGAGGCCTACGTGGGCAATCACCTGGACAGCAACTACATCCGCTTTCATTATCAGGGGGGCGCAGCCTCCATTGACCGCCGCCTGCGCCGCCTCCAACTCATCGGGGAAATTTTGACCCGTATCGGCTTCAACGTCACCGTGGCAGGCGATCTCCTGGACGCTCTGCTGGCCGGCGAACCGGAGACGAAGCTCCTTAAAAAACTGGAAATCCTGGGGAGGCTGGAAGTGTACACCAAACAGATGGATATGGTAATGTCAGACGATGCTGCGGTCTCCGGCTATGTAGCCGGTTTTCTGGAAAAACACTGCGACTCCCCCCAGACGGCCCCACAACAGTGAGGTGCTGACTCGTGGTTGACCGTGAAGATCTTTAATTTTTTTAAGCGCAGGAAGGCTCCCGCCGGCGATGTCAGCGAGGACGTCTTCAAGAAAAAATACCAGAGCTTCAAGAAGCTGCTGGACGCCAACAACGCCGCCCTGGAAATCATGTCCCGCCTGGAGACCGTCTCGGAAGGCGAATTTGTCTTTGATATGGAGTACATCCGCTCCAAGAGCGAGGCCGTCCTGACCAAGTGCCGGGAAGTCGTGACGGCTTTAAATGTCCTGTCAAATAACCGCTATGCCGCCCTGGTTCCCATTTATGAAGAAATCAAAACCCATATTGAACATGAGGTGGCGGCGCGTTCCCCGGCCGCCAAGGAGGCCCTGGTCCTGCCCTTGAGCCAGGTGGACCGGCGTTTCCTCCTGGAGGTGGGCGGCAAGAACGCCAACCTGGGGGAAATCAAGAACCGCTTGCAGCTCCCCACGCCTGACGGCTTTGTCCTGACTGCGGAAGCCTACCGCCAGGTTCTGGCTGAGAATCATCTGGAGCCCCGGCTGGCCGATTTTTTCCAGGAAGTTGACCCCGAAAATCTCGAGGAACTCACCCGGAAAAGTGAGGGTATGCGGGAGCAAATCCTGCATGCCAATATTCCCACCCGCCTGATCGAAGAAGTTACCCGGCACTATGACCGGTTAAGCGAAAGTCTGGGCGTTGAGCCCCGCCTGGCCCTGCGCAGCAGCGGGCTCTACGAAGACCAGCAGTTTTCTTTTGCCGGCCAGTTTCTGACCAAATTAAATGTGCCCCGGCAACAATTCTTTCCGAGTTATCTGGAGATTCTGGCCAGTCAATTTTCCACCACCGCCTTGGTGTACCTGGCCCAGAAGGGACTGAGCCACCGGGAACTGGCCATGAGCGTGGGCGCCCTCGTCATGATCCCGGCCCGCACCGCGGGCGTCATGTTCACCGAGGACCCCACCGGCGACCTGGACGGCAGGATGGTGATTGACGCCGCCTGGGGGCTGGGCCCCACCGTGGTGGAGGGCACCCTGGTGCCGGACCGCTATATTCTCGCCAAAAAGCCGGAAATCGCCCTGCTGGAGGAACACATCAGCCCCAAACCGTTTCGGTTGGTATCCGCCGAAGGCTCGGCAGGCCTGCAAAAAGAAATGCTGCCCGGCCCGGAAAACGCCCAACCGGCCTTAACCAAGGAAGAGATACTCCTGATAGGCAACTATGGCCTGAAGCTGGAAGAATATTTCGGGGAGCCCCAGGACATCGAATTCGCCCTGGACAACGAGGGAAACCTTTTCATCCTGCAATGCCGTCCCCTCACGGTGTCCAGGCCCCAGCCGGAGGCCCTCAGTTGCCCCCTGGTGCGGGATCATCCCCTGTTGTTGGACCACGGCACCGTGGCCTGCTTCGGCGTGGCGGCCGGACCTGCTTTTGTCATCAGCACGGAGGAAGATCTGGTCCGCTTCCCCGAGGGCGGCATCCTGGTAGCCCGCCACACCTCGGCCCGCTATGGTTCGGTCTTTCATAAGGCTGCGGGCCTGGTGGCGGATATCGGCAGCGCCACCTCGCATCTGGCCATCTTGGCACGGGAATTCAAGATTCCCGCGCTGGTGGACACGGAAATCGCCACCCACGTCATCAAAACCGGCCAGGAAATCACCGTGGATGCCGATAACCAGCGAGTCTATCTGGGCCGGGTGGAAGAACTCTTAAAAGTGCCGACTCGGAAACCGCATCTGCTCAAGGAGATGCCCCTGTATCTCACCCTGCGCCGGGTGCTGCGCTGGATCACGCCGCTCCATCTCACCGATCCGAAATTGAGCGACTTTACCCCGGAATCCTGCAAAACCCTGCACGACATTATCCGCTTTGCCCATCAGGTGGGCATCGCCGAAATGTTTGCACTGGGGGAACAGGCCCGGCACGAAGAGGCCTACATGGTCCGGCTGAAGACCCCCATCCCGCTCAATCTCTACCTCATCGACCTGGGCGGGGGAATCGAGGAGCAGCGCCGCGCCCCGTTTGTGTCTCCGGAAGACATAACCTCCCTGCCCATGAAGGCCCTGTGGAAGGGCATTACCCATCCCGAGGTTTCCTGGGCGGGCCCCGTCACCATGGACGCCAAAGGGCTATACTCGGTGCTCACCCGATCCCTGGCCGCGCCCACCGCCCAGCATTCGGATTTCTGGATCCGCACCCTGGCCATCATCTCGAGAAATTATCTGAATTTCAGCTCCCGCCTGGGCTACCACTTTGCCACCATCGACGCCTACATGAGCGAGGTCCGCAACGATAATTACATCAGCTTCCGCTTCAAGGGCGGCGCCGCCAATGAATACCGCCGGGTGCTGCGGGCCCGCTTCCTGGGAAATGTCCTCACCAAATTGGACTTCGAGGTGGAGGTAATCGGGGACCTGGTGGTGGCCAGGCTGTGGAAATATCCCCTGCATCTCATGGAAGAAAAGCTCGACATGCTCGGCCGCCTCATGGCCTGCTCCCGCCAGAAGGACATGGTCATGGGGGATGAGCGCCTGGTGGACTGGTACACCCAGGCCTTCCTGGAGGGCAATTACCGCTTTATCGGCGAACCTCTGTGATACAGTCTTCGCTTATGTCTTGCCTTCCCCCACAAGACCCATATCCAGGTTCTCCAGGAAACCCCGGTTTCCTGGCGTGACTGGTTGATAGTATTACCTCGGTAGCAGAAAACAGGAAAAAAGGCAGGGCCAAAAGACCCATGCTCTCTCATAACTAACTGATTTTACGTTATTTTACGTTATTGACTGGAGAACCTGGGTTTTAGTTTTTCCACGAGGGGAAAAAGCCGGGCGCGAGGTGGAATCGAGCAGAAAAGGGGGGAGGATAACCCACCCCCCCTCGAAGAACGCGGGAATTAATCCATCTCGTTCATTTTTTTGCCGCAACATTCCGGCGCCGGCTCACCGGCCTTGGCGGACTTGAAGGTGTTGCACTGGGTGCAGACGTAGGTTTTGTTTTCCTCAGTGTTTGCCGGCTTGGCCGGTCCTTTGCAGCTGCAGGAACAACCGCCCATGGTAGCTTCCTCCTTAGAGATGTAAATGGCTTGCACTGCCATTGGTTGAAGGGCGCCGGGGAACCGGCCTACCCCTTCAAAGGTTTTTCATATTCCTCTTCCACCTGCCAGCCCCGCTCCTTAAATGCAGACAGGGGCGGCGGATAGACGCCGGAAAAAAAGTCCTTGTTGTCCCGGGTATCCTCCATGGTAACTTCCACCACCACCTCACCCTTGCGGACCCGGTAGCCCCACAGGTAATTATCGGTGGTGGAGGGGGCCGTGGCTTTGCCTTCATAAATCAGGGTGTTGCCCTCTTTTTTGACTTTGGAGTACGTGTAGCAACAATCGCCGCCCATGCCGCTGCAGCCGCATTTGCCCCGCCGCAACTCCAGGCCGTCGACCGTGAACCCTCCCGGAGCTCGTTCAATCTGAGCCATGACCTCTCCTTGGCTGGACTGAAAAATAATTATTACTTATAGAGAATAATTATTTTTTTAAAAAAAGCAAGGGACCGGGTTAATATTTTCCTCCTGATGGGGTCTAACCTCCAGGAGATCTGCCAGATCAGGGAAATGCCAAAGACCAGAAATTTTTGGTTTTCCTTGCTTTTTCTTTTTTTATAAAGGAAAATCTGCCGATAAATAAATAACAGCACGACTGGGTGGGCGGAACCGGGGGAGGTCGTCAGCCTTGAAGAATATCCGTGTGATATTTCCTGCCTGCGCGCCGTCCAGAGCCATATTCAAGAGATAACGTGACTATCGACAGCTTATTTAACCGCGCCTGTGAAGCTTTGGTGGCGGTGCTGAAGCGGGGAGCCTGGTGGGTTATCCTGAGCTCCTTGATCCTGGCCGCCCTGTCGGTAAACTATGCTTACCACCATCTCACGTTCCGGACCAGCCGCAGTGACCTGGTGGCCAGTGACCAGCGCCTCCTCCTCCTGGGGGAAAAGCTCAGTAAAGATTTCGGTTCCCGGGATGACCTGGTGGTGGTGGTGGAAAACGGCCATCCCCGCACCAAGGCCTTTGCCGAGGGCCTGGCCCAGGAACTGAGAAAATATCCCCGAGAATTTCCTGAGATTTTTTACCGCCTGCAACCCGCTGCCTTTAAGAAGTGGGCTCTGTTGTATCTCGAGCCCAAGCAGCTTCAGGAAATCAAGGACAAACTTCAGGACCACCAAGCCCTGCTGGCCGGGTTGGCCGCCAACCCCGGCCTCACCGGCTTTTACCAGGGCGTGAACCACGAGCTCACCGGTTCCATGCTCGGGGAGCTTTTTACCGGCTTCCTCCAGGAAGATCGGCGCCAAGAGAACATCCCTGATCTCTCCCTGCTCATCGCCAGCCTGCAGGGTCTGCGTGGGGGTCTCGAGGGCAAGGCGGCCTACAAATCGCCCCTGTCCGGCGTTTTTCTTAAAGGCATGGAGGACCTGGATCAGGAAGGGTATTTCTTCACCGAGAATGACAAGTATCTGCTGTTCTTAGTCACCCCCGAAAAAGACGGCTTTTCCCAAGCCTCCCATTCGGTGCAGCTCCTTCGGGATATCGTTGCCCAAGTCCAGCGCCAGTTCCCGGGGGTGAAAGCCGGGGTAACCGGTCCCATGGCCCTGGAGGCCGACGAAATGGGCAGCGCCACCGCGGACATCGCCTTGGCCACCTGGCTGTCCCTGGCCGGCCAAATGCTCCTGCTCATCTTTTTTTTCCGCAGTCTCAGACGCACCCTGATCGAGGGCCTGGTGCTGATCGTGGGCCTGTGCTGGACCTTCGGGGTGGCCACCCTGGTGGTGGGCCACCTGAATCTTTTGTCCGTTATCTTTGCCCCGCTGATGTTGGGGATCACCATTGATCTGGGCGTGCACTGGTTCTGCCGCCTGGAGGAAGAGCAGGCCCTGCAGGGCAAAACCAACGGCAACTCCCTACACTGCACCATGCAACGGGCAGCCCCGGCCATAGTTTACGCGGCCCTGGCCGCGGCGGCTTCTTTTATCCCCCTGAGCCTCACCGGTTTCAAGGGTTTGGCCGAGTTGGGGGTCATCCTCACCATCGGGGTGCTCCTCATGCTGGTGGCCACCCTCACCCTGCTCCCCAGCCTGGTGCTGGTGACCGAGCGCTTTATCATGGTCAAGACCCAGGGCTGCCGGGGAACCCCCAAGCCCTTTCTGCACCTGCGTTGGCGGCAGCCTGCGGTGCTGGTGAGCGGCGGGCTGGCTCTGGCAGCCTTGGGCGCCGTCAGCCTCCTCCATGTCCATTTTGATCTGAACCCGCTACACCTGCAGAATCAAAAAACCGAGTCCGTGGTCTGGGAGATGAAGCTCATGGAAAACTCCCGGTATTCCACGGCCTTTGGTGCGATAACCACCAAGAATCTTGAGGACCTCGAGGCGAAGAGCACTGCCCTGAAAGCGCTGCCCACCGTCTCTCATGTGGAGTCCATTCTTTCTTTTTTGCCCAGCCAGGCTAAGGCCAAGCGGGAGCAATTGTCCACCCTGGCGCCCATCTTCCAGAAGATTTCTTTTCCCGCTGCCCTGGTTCGGCCCAGCAATCCCCGGGAGTTGGCGGAAGTGCTGGGGAGCATACACTTCAAGCTGGCCAGGGCCCTGGAAAGCGATCCGAGCCTGGTCCAGGTCAAAGAGGCCGCCGGGCTTTTGAGCCAGGTTATTCCGATGCTCAAGTCCGCCGGACCCCGAACTGTGGCCAACCTGGAAAGCTATGAGAAAAAGTTCGTTCAGGACTTGCGGGACACATGGGATTTTCTGCGCGACGGCGTCCAGAGTCCGGCGCCCCAAATCTCCGACCTGCCGGCCGAGGTGCGGGACCGTTTCATCAGTCCTCAGGGTACCTACCTGCTCCGGGTGTTCTCCTCAGAGGACATCTGGGATCCGGCGCCCCTGGGGAAATTTGTGCATGATCTCCAGCATGTGGACCCCGATGTGACCGGTGACCCGGTACTCCTCTATTACTTTACCCAGGCGTTCCGCAATGCCTGCCTGTGGGCTGCGGGCGTCGGTCTTCTGGTCATCGCCTTCATGCTCTTCGGCGTCTTCCGCAGTTTCAAGTTGACCATGCTGGCCCTGATACCGCTGTTCGTGGGGACGGGCTGGACCTTGAACCTGATGTGGCTGCTGAACATCCCCTTCAACCAGGCCAATGTCCTCTTTTTGCCATTGATCCTGGGAGAGGGCATTGAGTTCGGCATCATCATCCTGGTGCGCTGGCAGATGGAAGAATCGGCCCGGGAAATCACCCTGCCGGCCAGCACCGCCAAGGGCGTGCTGCTGGCGGCGCTCACCACCACCCTCGGCTTTGGCAGCTTGATGGTCTCCGGACATCAGGGCACCTTCAGCCTGGGTCTTTTGGCCACCGTGGGCAGCCTGAGCGTGCTGTTGGCATCGCTGAGCGTCCTGCCGGCCTTTCTCCGCCTGGTGGGCAAGCAGGCCATCGCGCCCCGGCAACCCCAGAGAATCATCCCCGTTTGGAGGCGTGTCCTCCTCCTCCTGGGAGGCAAGGAAGTCACTTTGGATAAAAGCAAATCCTAAAAATCAGGAAATCATCAACCATGCATAAAATCGTAACGATAAGCGTCGTGGCTGCGCTGGCCCTCTGGCTGGCGGTCGCTCCGGCCCTGGCGGCCACCCCCCAGGCCTTTGTCAAAAATATCCTGGATGAAGTCATGGCCATTCAAAGCAACCCCGCCATGGAGGGCCCTTCCCATGAAACCGTCCGGGCCCAGGCCATCCGCCGGGTTATCCAGAAAAACTTTGATTTTCCCTATATGGCCCAGGACTCCCTGGGAGCCGCGTATGACCGCCTCAATCCCGGCCAGCGCCAGGAATTCGCCACTGTCTTCAGTTGCCTCTTCCAGGCCTCCTATACCAATATGGTGCTGCGCTTCCTCAAGCGGGAGGAAATCAAATACGGCAACGAAACCGTGACGGGGAACAAAGCCCGGGTTGACACCACGCTGATGCGCGCCAATGACCACATTCAGGTGGAATATCTCCTCCACCAGAAGGGCGGCAACTGGGTGTTGTACGACGTGATTGTGGATGGGGTGAGTATCCTCGATAAGTATAAAACCGGGTTCGCGCGGGAAATCCAGACTGGCTCCTTTGATTCCCTGCTGAACAAAATGAAGACCCAACTTAAGGCCGTGCAATAAGATTGGTTGTTACGGCTCTCAGCGGCAAGCGCGAACTTAAAATGCTGCCGGGCAGGCCAAGAGCTTGCCCGGTTTTTTTCTGCTGAAGTTGTTTCCGCACGGCCGGGAGTCGAAGCCTTCTCCTCTTGATTGCAAGTGCAAATTTCTTCCCCCCGGCAACCGAAAGCTGTATTAATCCGGCGGTTGCCCCCGGATGATCCGCTCCGGCAGGGTTTCCACCATGTTTCGGGCCCGATTTTCCCCCACCATTTTGCTGAGTTTTTTCAGGGCATCCCCCATAACCGGGGGGCGCCCGGTCAGGTTATGGGCATCGGTGGCCATCAGGTGAATGAGGCCCTCCCGCAGCAGCTTTTTGGTGAAACGGGCTATCCCCCAGCCAAATCCCCGGATGAGACTGCGGGCCGTAATCTGGGCCAGGCAGCCCAGGGAGATGAAACGCCGGAGTTTATCAGGCATTTCATAAAAAACCAGGTTCCGCTCGGGGTGGGTGATGATGGGAGTAATGCCGCGGGAGTTCAGCTCGAAGATGATGTTATCCGTCGCCGGCGGGATAACGGTGTCTGGCATCTCCAGGCAAATATAGCGTTCAGTGTCGTTGATGGTGATGATTTTCCGGTCATCGAAGAATCTGATGATGTCCACGAACAGGGGCACTTCACAGCCCGGCAGAACCGTGAGTTCGATCTGTTCCGCCGCCAGCCGCTCATTGAATTGCGCCACCGCCTGACGGATTTTGTCGGGGTGATTGAGGTCGTCAAGTTCCACCGCCTTGCGGCGAAACAGATGGGGGGTGGCCACCATGGTGTGGATGTTGTCGGCCACGGCCAGACGGGCCATTTCCAGGGCGTCCTCGATGGTTCGGGGGCCATCGTCGATTCCGGGCAAAATATGGGCGTGCAGGTCAATCACCGATGTGAACCTTTTCCTGATCCTGGAGCACGAGAGGCTAGCAGGTAAGGGAAAGCGCAGGCTTAGGCCACTTTCACCGCCAGGGACAAGCCGTCCCGCTCCGGGGAGTGGGCCGGCAGGAAACAGAGGAGCGGCGCCACCCTCCACTCGGGCCGCCGGAAGATTTCCCGGTTGAAATCCTGGGCTCCGGTAAAGCCGACGTTGTCGGCCACGAGCAAGCCCCCGAGCCTGAGGAGACGCTGGCAGTGATCAAGAGCCAGCAGGTAGCTTTCCTTGTCGATGTCCAGGAAGATGAGGTCGAAGGGGCCGGGCATATTTTCCATGAGCAGCAGGGCCTGCCCCTCCTGGACCTCCACCCGGTCGGCCACGCCGGCCCGGGCCAAGTTCCCCCGGGCTCGGGCAGCCATAGCTCCATCCAGCTCCAGGGAAATCACCCGGCCGCTTTGCGGTTCACACCCCCGGGCCAGATATATGGCGGAATAGCCGGTGGCGGTGCCCAGCTCCAGGACCCGGCGGGCCTGGGTGGCCCTGGCCAGGATAAAAAGGAGCTCCCCCACCAGGGGGCCGATGATGGGGATGTGTTCCCGCTCGGCTTCCTCTTCCAGGGTGCGGAGCAGCTCATCCCGAGGCGGGATAAATTCCCGGAAGTGTGTTTCCAGGTCGGGGATCATGGCGCACATAACAATATTCCCTTCCTTGAAAAAATTACGGCAGAAGTTTTGTGGCACGGTGTTTATTATGTCAGCTTTTGCCCGGCGGGGGAAGAGAAAGTCCGGGGGATTCCTGTTCACCTCTTCACCTCCTCCCCGCTTTTCAGGACCAGGAAGGGCGGGCTTGCAACCCACGCCTGCCTCCCGGCCCCATTTCTTTGCCGCAAAGCTTGCACTCCGGCGGAAATGCTTTAAAATGAAGGGCATCAAGTGTGCCAAGGATGTGATTGATGAACTGGTTGACCATTCTCGCGGTTGTCGCCGTAATTGTCATTCTCTTCTATAACCGGGGCGGCTGCTGAGGAAAATAGCCGGCGGCTTCGGGCAAGCCGCCGAAAACCGGGTGCGGGGACGTTTCCTGTGGCCGGAATATCCTCGCCAGCCACCGGGGGCGGAGCGGATGATGTGAGACCATTGCCTCTCCGGCTATCCTGACCTTTTGGTGCCGCCGGCAAGCCTGAACCCGTAGCAACGAGGACAACACTTTGTCGATGCAACCTGTCTTTCACTTTTTTTTCAGGCTGCTTTTCGCCTTCCTGGCCGCCAAATTCCTGGGCTGCTTTTTCGGTCTGGCAGGGTTAGGCCCCTTGGTCGGCCTCACCCTCCTTTTTTTGGGAAACGTCTACCTCTTCGATTATCTGGATTACCGCAGCCGCACCGCCTGGCGCCGGGGCCAGCGGTGCCGCACACCCGGTCCGGCGCCGGAGATCCCTCCTCCCCCCCCTGATATTCCTCCTCCCCCGCCGGAGTAGGCCGGACCACCAGAACAGGCCCCCGCACCGTTGTTCAATCTCCGGCAAAAGATCAACCTACCGGAATAACTATTGAAATTCATCGACGCAGATTATGCCCGGTCTTCCTGGGTTTCAGGCAATTTTCCCTTGACACGGTTTTTGAGTTCGTTATATCTTTCACAATTAATATGCAGCGGCTGATTCCCTTATTCTCTGCCAAGAGTGCGGCCATTGTGGAAAAATGGCTGGATACCCTTTTAGGCAGTTACTTTCCTGATTCGGGTCAATTCCTGAAAAAGGAAAAAGATCCTTTCAGCAATCCGATCGCCCACCAGCTATCCCGGGGGCTAAAAGATATCCTGGGGGTCCTGGTGGAAGACCGGGGGAGGGAGGAAGCCAACGTCTCGCTGGACGAGGTCATCCGGGTCCTGGCCCTCCAGGATATGCCCCCTTCCCGGGCCTTGGCATTTATCTTTGCGCTGAAGCAGGTGGTCCGGGAAGAACTGGCGGAGGAACTGAAGGATCCCACCCTGGCCCCGGCTCTGGCGGAACTTGAGTCCCGCATCGACGGGCTGGCCCTCCTGGGTTTCGACGGATATACGCAACGCCGGGAGAAGCTGTGTGAATTGAAGGTCAATGAGGTGAAGGCCCGGGTCAGCGGGCTTCTCAGGCGTGCGGGCATCGACATCGACAATCCGTGAGCCCGCTCACCTTCGGCAACCAGGCGAACTTCAAACGAGGTGACCGTACATGACGGACTTTTTCAAGATGCATTTCTTCGTGCCGCTGGCAGCCGTCCTTGGTCTGATGGCGATGGCTTACTTCGGGGCACAGGCCCATTTGGAATGGGTCTTCGGGGTGGCCGCCCCCTATCTGTCCATTCTTCTTTTCTTTGAGGGCTTTCTTTACAAAATCGTCCAATGGGCCCGCTCTCCGGTGCCTTTCCGCATCCCCACCACCTGCGGTCAAAACTATTCCCTGCCCTGGATTGAGAGAAAGCTGCCGGACAAACTGGACAACCCCAACAAATTTTCGGAAGTCGTAGGCCGCATGGCCCTGGAGGTTCTGGCTTTCCGGAGCCTGTTCCGCAATACCCGCACTGAGTTGAGGAAGCACCCGGATTTTCCTGAAGGCCAGAAACTGGTGCACTGGTCCTACAAGTGGCTGTGGCTCGGGGCCATTGCCTTTCATTACGCCTTCCTGCTGGTGATCCTGCGGCACCTGCGCTTCTTTTCCGAACCCGTCTGGGGCTTCGTCCAGCGACTGGAGACGGTGGACGGCTTTGTCCAGTTCTACGTGCCGACCGTGTACCTGACCGGCGTGGCGCTGGTGGCGGCCCTGCTCTATCTCCTGTATCGGCGTCTGGCCAATCCTTATCTGCGCTACCTCTCTTTGGCCGCCGATTATTTTCCTCTCTTTCTCATCCTGGGCATCGCCCTTACCGGCATTACCCTGCGGTATTTCTTCCGCACCGACATCACTGCGGTGAAACAGCTGGCCATGGGCCTGGTAACCCTGCACCCGGTGGTCCCGGCTGGCATTTCTCCCCTGTTCTACGTCCACCTCTTTCTGGTCAGCGTGCTGTTTGCCTATTTTCCCTTCAGCAAACTGATGCACCTGCCCGGAGTATTCCTAAGCCCCACCCGCAACCTGGCGAACAACAACCGCCAGCGGGTCCACATCAACCCCTGGAACTACCCTGTCAAGTTCCATACCTATATGGACCAGGAAAACGAATATCGGGAAGCTATGATTGAAGCTGGCATTCCGGTGGAAATTCCGCTGGCCGCACCCGCGGAAGAGGAGAAGTAATGGCTAAGGTACCCAAACCCCAAGAGTTGGCCAAAGTCAATTACCAGCCCCCGGCCAAGGGCTGGATGGATGTCAAACCAGAGTTCCGGCCGGGCACCTTTGTCAACGCCGCTCAACCCAAGTGGCTGGAGATGGTGAACTACCCGTACCCCCGGGCCTGGGCAGTCACTGATGAGGACTGGAAGCTGCCGGAAAACTGGAAGGAGATCATTCTCCAGGGCATGGAGGACCGCCTCAACCGGTTCCGCAGCCTCAAGCTCTTTTTCGACATCTGCGTGCGCTGCGGCGCCTGCGCCGACAAGTGTCATTTTTTCCTGGGCACCGGCGACCCCAAAAATATGCCGGTCATGCGGGCGGAGCTGTTGCGTTCTGTGTATAAGCGCTATTTCAAGCCCGCCGGCAAGATCCTGGGAGAACTGGCGGGAGCCCGGGATCTCACCGAGGACGTCATCAAGGAGTGGTTCTCTTACCTCCACCAGTGCACTGAGTGCCGGCGCTGCTCGGTTTTTTGCCCCTACGGCATCGACATGGCCGACATGACCATCCTGGGCCGGGAATTGTTGTCCTCGATAGGGATCAACATCGAATGGGCCATGGCCTCGGTAGCCAGTTGCTATACCAAGGGCAGCCATATCGGCGCCACTCCCCAGGCCTTCAAGGACATGATCGACTTTTTGGCCGAGGAAAACGAGCGCATCACCGGCATCGCCACCCCGGTCACTTACAACCGCAAGGGCGCCGAGATTCTCTTCATCACCCCCTCGGGTGACTACTTTGCCGACCCCGGCAGCTACACCATGATGGGGTACCTCCTGCTGTTCAAATATCTCGACTTGGACTACACCATGAGCACCTATGCCGCCGAGGGAGGCAACTTCGGGTATTTCATCTCCCACGAGATGGGCAAGCGTCTCAACATGAAGATGTATGAAGAGGCCAAGCGCCTGGGGGTTAAGTGGATTCTGGGCGGCGAATGCGGCCACATGTGGCGGGTCTGCAACCAGTACATGGGTACTTTTTACGGCGAGTCGCCGAAATTCCTTGAGGTCCCCAAGTCCCCCATTACCGGCACGGTGTTCGAGCACGCCCGGGCCCATAAGATGGTGCACATCTCCGAGTTCACCGCGGATTTGATCCACCACAACAAGCTGAAGTTCGACGTGAGCCGCAATGCACACATCAAGCTCACCTTCCATGATTCCTGCAATCCCGCCCGGGCCATGGGCATCTATGAAGAACCACGCTACATCATCAGGAACGTCCTGCCCGAAGGTCATTTCTTCGAGATGCCGCCCAATACCATCCGGGAAAAGACCTTTTGCTGCGGCGCCGGCACCGCCTTAAACTCAGATGAGTTCATGGAAACCCGGATGAAGGGCGGTTTCCCCCGGGCCAATGCGGTTCGTTATGTGCACGAAAAGTACGGGGTCAACCACCTGGGCTGCATCTGCGCCCTGGACCGGGCCACCTTGCCGCCGCTCATGCAATACTGGGTGCCCGAAGTGGATGTCACCGGCATCACTGAACTGGTGGGCAACGCCCTGGTTTTCCCTGATGAAATTGAGCGCACCACCGACCTGCGCGATCGGCCCCTGGTGGGTTTCGAGGAAGCGGAGGGGGAGGAGGAAGCGGAATAAATGGCTGACTACAAGAACGAATTCGGGTGGTTTGCCGAGCGCCCGCAGGTAGAGAAGAAGATCTATAACAAATTTGCGATCTTCATGGGGCTGGCCGCGTTCGTTATCCTGGCCACATCCCCCCTGTGGCTGAATGCCGGGAGGGTTGTCCCGCCCCCCCAGCCCAAGCTGGATACGCCGGCTATTCAACAGCTCGCCGCTAACGACAAACATTGTGTTCTGCCCACAGAGGAGATGAGGGCCTACCACATGCAGCTCCTGATCTCCTGGCGAGATCAGGTGGTGCGCACGGGCAACCGCATCTGGGTGAGCCCCAGCGGCCAAAAATATGAGCCCAGCCTTTCCAACACCTGCCTGGGATGCCATTCCAACAAAGCGGAATTCTGCGACCAGTGCCACAACTACGCTGCGGTGACGCCGAATTGCTGGGGCTGCCATCTCGATAAACCCGCTGGTGCGAAAACGATGGCGCAGGCGGAGGTGAAGTAATGGGAATCAACAGACGAGACTTTATCAAGATTGCTGGACTTTCCACCCTCTTCGGGCTGGGCGGCAAAGTTGGCTGGGAGCTTTTAAAGCCGGGGCAGGTGGAAGCAAGCCTGACGGCGCTGCCCCAACCCCTCACCGCCAAACGCTGGGCCATGGTGGTGGACATGCGCAAGCTGGACGATGCCACCGCCAAACGGTGTATCGAAGCCTGCCACACGATCCACAACGTGCCGGATTTTGCTCACCCGGTCAACCCCAAGGACGCGGTGACTCCTGAAGAGCAGGTTCGCTGGCAGGTCAAGTGGATGTGGACTGACCATTTCGAGAATGCCTTTCCCGGTGAATCAGCAGATTATATGTCGGAGCACGTGGAGCACATGAACTTCCTGCTGCTCTGCAACCACTGCAACAATCCGCCCTGCGTGCGGGTGTGTCCCACCCAGGCCACCTTCCGGCGGGACGATGGGGTGGTCATGATGGATATGCACCGTTGCATCGGCTGCCGCTACTGCATGGCGGGCTGTCCCTTCTCAGCCCGGAGCTTCAACTGGCGGGATCCCCGGCCCTATATCAAGGAAACCTTTCCCGACTATCCCACCAGGGAACCGGGCATGGTGGAAAAGTGCGACTTCTGCGCCAAGCTCCTGGCCAAGGGGCAGTTACCCGCCTGCGTCACGGCCAGCAAGGGGGCCCTCCTTTTCGGCGATCTGGCCGATGAAAAATCCGTGGTGCGGGAAGCCCTGAAGGCCAACTTTACCATCCGCCGCAAGACGTATCTCGGCACCAACCCCCAAGTTTACTATATCGTGTGAGGGAACTATGCTGGAAAATGCCTTAACAGGAACCAGAAGATATTACACGCTGCTGGCCGTGTTGCTGTTTTTCATACTGGTAGGGTCATCTTTCTACCTTATGCAGTTGAAATACGGACTGGGTTACACCACCGGCCTGGGCCGGGATGTATCCTGGGGCTTTTATATCGCCCAGCTCACCTACCTGGTCGGCGTGGCGGCCAGCGCGGTCATGGTGGTTCTCCCATACTATCTCCACGATTACAAGGCCTTCGGCCGCATCACCATCCTGGGGGAATTCCTGGCGGTGCCCGCGGTCCTCATGTGCCTGTTGTTCGTCATCGTGGACCTGGGGCGCCCGGACCGGCTTATGAACATCATCAAATATCCCACGCCGAATTCGGTGCTCTTCTGGGATATGATCGTGCTCAACACCTATCTCTTCCTCAATATCGTGATCGGCTGGGTGGTCCTGGAGTCGGAGCGCAACGAAGTCAAGCCCCCCAAATGGATAAAGCCCCTGATCATCCTGTCCATACCCTGGGCGCCCAGCATTCACACCGTGACGGCGTTTCTGTACCAGGGGCTCCCGGGCCGGGGCTACTGGCTCACCGCCATCATGGCGCCCCGCTTCCTGTCGTCCGCCTTTGCCGCAGGCCCATCGCTCCTGATTCTGTTGGCCCTGCTGGTGAGGAAGTATACCAAGTTTGACCCGGGGCGGGAACAGATCCAGTCCCTGGCCAAAATCGTCACTTACGCCATTCTGATCAATGTCTTCTTCTTCTTCTGCGAGGTCTTCACGGTCTTTTACAGTCAGGTGCCCCACGAGATGATTCACTTCAAGTATCTCTTCCAGGGGATTGACGGGCATGCCAGACTCGTCCCCTGGATGTGGTTCTCCATTGTGGGCATGACCGTGGCCGCCCTCCTGATGGTCTCCCCCAGGATTCGGGAAAATGAGACCACCCTGGCCCTGGTCTGCGGCCTGATCATCATCACCACCTACATCGACAAGGGCTTGGGCCTGATGACCGGCGGTTTTGTGCCCAACCCCCTGGAGCATGTGGTGGAATACTGGCCCACTCTGCCGGAGTTTCTCATTTCCCTGGGCGTTTACAGCATCGGTGCCCTGGTCCTCACCATCCTCTACAAGGTGGCGGTATCGGTGAAGGAGGAAATCCGGGCTTAGAGGGGCTGGTTTTCGGTTTTATCAAGCAGCCGGCGCCGCCTCCATGAGGCGGCGTTTTTTTTGGTCCAGGTTTTATGGGAGGAGGGCCAAGCACCTTGGACGGAATACCACAGGATAGACGGAGGGGAATAACAGGTAGCCGCAGGCCTTAGCCTGCACTTCGGAGCCGGCAGGGAGTCCATAAGTTGGCAGCAGGTAGCAGTGGCAGTCTTACACGAGACATAGGCTTTCCAGTCTGTGCGGCGCAGGCTATAAAGAGCCTGCGGCTACATTCTCAGCGCCCGTCCAGCATCGCCACGCCCTTCCAGTTTGGAGGCGGAGGCGTTTCCAGGTAGCGCCGGCAGCGCCGCAGATACAGGGCGGCAGGACCGTCTTCCGGCTTGATGCGCATGACCTCTTCAAAATGTAACACCGCGTTCTGCCAATCCCGTTGGCAGTAGGCGGCCCGTCCTTCTTCAAAAAAAGAAAGCCACAGAGGTTCGGTTTCCCCCGGCGCTACCCAGACCAGCTCAAAGATGGTCACCGGCTTTTTACGGCCCCGCACCTTCACCTGGTCAAGTTCCCGCATGAAAAAACCCGCGCCGGCCTGCAGGCGGCTGGCATCACTGACAATAAGCTGGGTGCCATAATACCGGTTCAGCCCTTGCAGGCGGTGAGCCAGGTTCACCGTGTCACCCATGATGGTGTAGTTGAAGCGTTCCTTCGAGCCCACATTGCCGGCCATCACCGCGCCGGAATGCAGGCCGAGGCTGAGGCCCAGGAAGGGCTGTCCCCTGGCCTGCCGCTGCCGCAGGTCATCGGCAATGCGGCGTTGCATGGCCAGGGCCGCCAGGCAGGCCCGCCGGGCATGGTCCGCCTGGGGCAGAGGTGCGCCCCATACCGCCATAAGGCTGGAGTCCATGTATTTATCCAGAGTGCCGCCGTGGGCCAGGACAATGTCGGTCAAAGGAGTGAAATAGTCGCTCAGGAGATTGACCAGGTCCCGGGGAGCCATGTTCTGGCTGATTTCTTTAAAACCGGCCAACTCGGCGAACATCACGGACGCTTCCAGCTCCATTCCGCCCAACTCCAGCCGCTCCGGATGCGCCAGCAAGGTATCCACCACTTCCTGGGGAACATAGTGGGTAAAGGCCTGGTGCAGCCAGCGCTTCTCCTGGAGACCGGAGAGATGGTGGTTGAAGAGCGTGACCCCGTAAATTCCCACTAGTCCGGCCCCCAGCAATATCGGTTCGAGCCACAAACGGAAGAAGCACAAGGATACCCAGGCTCCCAGGAAAATGACCAGACCCAGGGCGGCCAACACCATCAGGCTGGCGCCGGGGGCAAGGTACACCGCCGCCAGGCTGAAGGCCAGGAAAAAGCCGAGATACATGGCGGTCCGCCATCCCGGAGAAATCTCCCGGCCCCAGGTGCCGGTGAGCAGGTCATGAATGATGTTACCCTCGATTTCCACGCCGGACATGAAAGCCTTGGAGCCCCGGCTATATGGGGTTTGGAAAGCGTCAACCTGGCCCTGGGAGAAGGGGCCCTCCTCCACCGTGCGGCCCACCAGGACAACCCGGCCTGCGACCCGCTCCTTCAAAACCTGGTCCTTTTCTTCAAGGATTTGGGAAAAGGACAGGCTCTCCAGGTGCTGGGGCGGGCCCGCATAGCGGATCAAACCTCGGAAATCGTCCGGCAGGGACAGCTTCGGCCTGAGAAAGCGCACCACTTCACCCGGCAACGTCTTTTGGCCGGCCAGGGTGAGATGAAAATGGCGCACCACGCCATCGGCGTCCGGGGTGAGGAGACTCACCCCCACACCAATCGCCGCCGCGTTCAGGGACTCCAGGGGGTTAAGGATGATCTGCCGGGAGAACAAGGGGTCCTGGGTGGACTCAATCACCTTGGCCAGGACCACCTTGCCGGACTTTTTGACCGCATCGATCAGCAGGCGGTCGTCTTCGGGATTGCTAGGTTCTCCGAAAAAGACGTCAAAGACAATGAGTCTTGCTCCGGCTTTGGTCAAGCGGTCAATAAGCCGGGCGTGATAGCGGCGGGGCCAGGGCCAGGGCTGATTCAGCGCCCGGAAGGAGTCGGCGTCGATGCCGGCGATGAGAATATCCCGAGGGGGCGGGGACAGCGGCTTCATCCGGCAGCAGAAATCCAGCAGGGCGTTTTCCGCCGTACGGCCCACCCCGCGGGCGGCCAGGACCGATACTATCAGGAAAACCGCCACCCCCAGGACGAGAGCTCGTTTCAAGGGGCGATTTACCAGCTTAGAACCAAAGCTGAACTTTCCCAATTATCCGCCTCGCCGGGAAAAATTCATTCGGAACAAAGATTCGACGCGGCTCAATAAGGTAATGGTAATGCCGGTTAACGAGATTATCCACTTCAAGCAGAACCAGACCCCGCTTGTTGGCCAGTTCCTTGCCGAACCTGAGACTCACCAAGGGCACCAGATTGTCCACATCGCGCCCCTTGAGAAATTGATACAGCAACCGGGTGCGGACGCCGCCCTGCCACCCTCTCGGCGTCAGGAAGGAGAGCCCGCACAGGCCGCTGACCTCGGTATACGGGTTCAGCGGTTCGGTGACGCCCACAATGGCAAACGTTTCAGGGTTGCGGAAGCTGTCATCAGGAAAAACTCGCTTGCCTTCCACCCCGAGAGTGAGGCCGAGAGCATTGGTAAGGATGCGGTTGAGGATTAGGGAGGCCCGGTAGCGCCGCCAGGTGGCCCAGGCGGGATAGGCCATCGGAGTCGGCGCGATAAAATTGTAGAAATACTCGGGAGTGCTTATCCTGGCCGCTTCGAAACGCAGGACCGTAAAAGTTTTTGGGTCCCACTGGGCTTCCCAGGAGCCGCCCGCCTGACGCACTATGGCGCCATCTTTCGAATCCAGCGGCCAGGCCAGGCCCGCCACTTCCGCCGGTACCAGCAAGGGCTGGACGATCAGGTGTGTGTTCACATATTGCAGCACGGCAAGGCGCAGGGTGTGCTGGGGATTAATCAGGAAATTCAGGCCCACCCGGGGACTCCAGAGGGAGTTGCCGATGGGCTGCAAGGATACACTGCCGCCACTGACGCTGACAGGGTTCGGGGTCCGGATGTTCCTGGTCACATCGCGAAAGACGCCAAGCTCCGCCAGGAGCCAGGGGGCCGGACGCCAGTAATCCATCAGGTAAAAACTGTAGGTCTTCTCCGGCGGATGCACCTCGGTATGAAAGGGTTCAAAGGGGATCACCAGGCCGTCGAACATCGGGTCCTGGAAGGCCAGCGCCTGAGTGATCTTAAAATCAAAGGTGCCCACTCCGTAGAAATAGTCAAAGCCGGCGGTGAGGTTGTGCTGGCCGAAGATTACCTGCTGCTGCAATTGGAGGTTGTCAAAGTTAAAGTCGAAATTGTTCCGGATGTCGTTTCTCAGCGTAATATTGAAATCTGGATCAATAAGTTGATTAGCGTGCGTATAGGCATGGTCGTCAGTGTTATGGTGGCCGATATACCCCAGGAAAGAACAATTCGGGGTGAAATGGTGCAGATAGGAAAGTTCCAGGAAGCGACCCCGGATATTGTTGCGCAGGTTTTTGTCATTCCTGAAGAAGTAGTTGTTCAGGGCGGTGATGTCCCCGTTGGCGGCGTTGGCGTATTGGACGAATCCCGTCAGGTTGCCCTGCACCGTGGGTTCCAATTTCCCGAGCCCCTCGGCATTCCAGAGCTGGCTAAAGCCGTTGGTGTCGCGGAATCCCCGGTCGTCGGTAAATGAGCCCCGGCCATAAAAAGCGGCCCCCGGCAAACCTCCATAGGCGGCCACAAAATCATCGTTAATCGTTTTCCGCTCCTGCCAGGAACCGACCCCTCCCTGGATGGTTGCCCGGGCGTAGGGCATTTCAAACATGGTGGTGTAGTCGTTTTCCAGGAGAAACCGGAAGGTGTTCTGGTTGGCCGGGGACAGCACCCGATACAGGAGAGACTCGGCATCCGTGGCCGGGAGCTGGCCCACGGCCTCATCACTTTGGGCCAGAAACAGGTGGGGAACGCCGGCGAAGGGGTCCAGCTTCACGGCGGTAAGGGCCTTGCTCCGGGCCCATTCACTCAACTCAAGCTGGTTGTAGGCCCGCGCCAGGTTGTAATTGTTGGTGGACTGATCCTTGTTCAGCAACAGACGCGACCGGAACACTGCCCGGTTGTCATTTAAGGCGATGGAGCGGTTAATGGACTCGATGGCCTCCCCCGGACGGTTCAGGTCCGTCAGGGCAATACCCTTATAGAAATGGGGCATGGGGTCCTTGGGGTCCAATTTGGCGGCATAATCCCAGGTAGCCAGTGACTTGTCAAAGGCGTGCACCTGATAAAAGGCTTTCCCCAACTCGCTCTGGTAGGCGGCCATGCGGGGGTCCAGGAGGGTGGCGGTGAGCATCTCCTTTAGGGCCTGATCCTTTTCCCCGAACCGGAACTGGCAGAGGGCCAGCCCCAGGTGGGCCTCAGCCAGTTGGGGGCTTTCCTCAATGGCCTTTCTAAAAAGATCCCTGGCATTCGCATAACGCCGGAAGGCAATGTCGACAAAGCCGGCCATGGCCAGGACCCGGGCCTCATGGGGGGCCAGGCTGAGGGCGTGCGCCATCGTTCGCCGGGCCTTGATGAAGTAGTCCCCGCCCAGGTATACCCTGGTCAGGTAGAGGGCGGCATCCATAAAGCCGGGATCTGTGTCCAGGGCCTTTTCCAGGCGCTGTTGGGCCGCGGGCACCTGAAAGTCGGCAATGTTTGCCAGAGCTCGGGTCAGCAGGGCCAAGGGTGAGGCGGGCATCAGGGCCAGGGCCTGATCGGCCTGGTTTCTGGCCTCGGCCTTGCGGTTTTGCACGATGTCCATCTGGGCGAGATAGCACCAGGCCAACAGGCGGGCCACGGGCGAGGAACCGGCGGCGGCATTGCTGAAAAGTTGGCGGGCTTCTGGAACCTTGCCGATCAGCATGGCGAAATACCCCGCCATGGCGGTGACCACGGGGTCGCCGGGGTTGGCCTGGCGGGCCGCCTGCATCAGGTCGTAGGCGCCCACCGCATCACCTGACTGGTAGCGGGCCAGCGCGGTCCCGATCACAGCTGCGACTCCGGGCTTGGCCACCCGCTGCCACAACTTCAGGGCCTCATCCGGCTGCCGGCGCTGCAAATGCACCCACCCCGCCAGGGTCAGGGCTCCGGAGTCAGCGGGATTCCGGGCCAGGATCTGGTCGGCGATGACGCCGGCCTCACGTATGCGGCCCTGGTCATAGGCGGCCACCCCCTGGCTGGGGAGAGCGGAACGTCCGGGACCCTCCATGGCCGCCAGGGGCAGGTCCCGGTAACTGAAATATCCCGGGTAGAACAAGGACCACTGCACCGCGTCCGCCGGCTGCACCAGGACCTGCTTGGTGGGAGCCTTCCCAGGGCGGGCCAGCCCTTCTTCCCCGGCCGCGACAACGACTTCGCCATAGCGGTTGGCCATTCTTATCTCGCCTTCCAGCATGACGATACTGGTGGTGCCGTCGGGTTCCACCCGGACATTCAATTCCGTGCCGCGGATAGTGGCGGTGACGATGGGGGTGTGCAACTCAAAGAGGAATTGCTCTTTTTTGTTGCGCAGCCAGATTTCCCCCTGGATCACCTCATAGCGGCTTCCCTCCTCCTGAGCCTGAGCCGCCGGGGCGATCTCGCCGAACCGCAGACGGGGGGAAGGAGCCACGCTCTTCAGGGTTAAAACGGTATGCTGGTTGAGCCTGATCTGACTCTCATCCAGGCAGAGGATGGCCGCCCGGGAGTTGGCCCCGGTGCGCACCGTGTCCCCCCCAAAAAGGTCCTGGTGAAGTTTGGCCTTTTGCCATTGGACACTCCCCGACGGACGCATGGCCACCTCCCCTTCCAGAAAAACGAGGCGGCCCGCAGTTTCGGCGGCATCAGCCGAAGCAACCCAGGCGAAGGCAAGTCCGAGCAGAACCGCCCGGAACAAAATCCTTATTCACTTAACCCCTTGCATGCCTACTCTCCTCTTCGATGACGCCGGTAAACCAGGGGGACCCGGGAAAATCCCTGAGCCAGTCGAGTTTGCCGAAGTGCTGCAAACACCAGTAACAGGGAATATACGCCGGCCCCCTGAGTTCCTCCATATCCCGTAGTCTGGCCTCCATAAGCTGCGCTACTCCGTGAAAATGCCGAATAATGCCTTCCTTGAGAGATGTTTCCTTGAGGTCCGCCAGCCATTCCCGGCCGAAGGAACTGGGAACCCCCTCTTCCTGAGTTACATGGGACAGGTTGCAACACAGGATGAGGTTCCCCTGATAATCCATGTTGGTGGAATGCAGGATATTGTGGCAGGTAAACAGAACCGGACCGTAACCATACCCTTCCAGGCTGATATGGGGCTTGAGGGCCTGGGCCAGGCTGCCGGTGACCTGCCGGGCAATCCTGTGCAGCTCTTCCGGGGACGGGATGACCTCTTCCCTGATCAGTCGGGGTGAAGGAAAAGGGTGCAGGAAACCGTGGTCCTGGGCTCCCAGGTTGGCCCCCAATATGGCCAGATCGGTAAGTTCCGCTTTATTGAAGTTGGAAATGAAGCTCTTGAGGGTAAAGGGGATATTGGCCAGCTTGCAGACCGTGGCGGCTTCCATGACCTCCAGGAAGGACCCCGGCCCCCGCAGCGCCTCGTGAGTGTCGGCAGAAGCGCCATCCAGGCTGAAACACACCGCGGTGAGCTTCTCCCGGTTCCTGGGGACTGACAGCAGGGGATAAATTTTTTCCTGAAAACGGTGGCCGTTGGTCACCAGGCTGTAGGTGAAGCCATGCTTGACCACCAGGGCGAGGATCTCTTCCAGATGCGGGTATAGGGCCACCTCCCCGCCGGTAAGGCAGATGGTCAGGATGCCCAGGGCCTCAGTTTGGGCCAGGACATCCCGGGCCAGGGTCAGAGGCAGGTACTCCGGGGAATCCGCTTTGTTGCGGATGCAATGGACACAACGGCGGTTGCAAGCATTGGTGAGCTCGATGGTGAGTCCATCCATGGGTAAAGCTCCCCCCGAGGACCGGATTGTTGCCGGCCTCATCAATGCCTTGTCTTCCGGAAACCAAGGAAACAGGTTTGATTTCCGCTCCCTTACCCTGCCTCTGACAACATCAGGTGCTCAGGGCCTGTACCAATTAATGGTATACCCCACGCTGATCATGGTGCCCCCGGCCCTGATGTGGCCTACGTGTTTTCCCGTATGACGCTGAAAACTTGGATTATGGGCGACGTGTTCAGGTTCTTCTAAAAGAACAAGGCCCCGGAGGTCGTTGAGAAACTCTTCCACCGCTTCTTGGGCCTGCTGGTCGGTGACTTGGAATACTCGTTTCAGCTCGGTTACCAAGTCGGATTTTTCTATTTTTTGAGCCGGGGTGGCCCCCTTTGCCAGGAGATTGAGCATTACGCGGGCCGGCTCATCTTCCGGGGTGTAATGGTAAATATTATGTCCATCGTGAGGAGTATGCCGAAAAACCACTGCTTTCTCATCCACTTGCACAAAGATGCAATTCTTATGGAGTCTTAATGACATGATCATTCGCCCTCCTTTTCCCTGGTAGATTTTCCTCGACCCCTATCGGGGAGGAATCTGCTAATGGATTACGTGGGGCGCTGGTGACAAGGCACCCCCCCTGGAGGAAACGGGAAAAGCCAGTTCACCGGACAAAGCGTAACTGGCTTTCTTAAAACCCATATAAATTCCTTTGAGGCTGGCGGCTTCTCAAGATGAGGGGCTAAGTCATGAATTCACCATGGCAAATTTCGCCTCCTTTGTCAAGCAATCTCTCCGGTTAGCTCTTTTTTCCCTGGGAGACGCCCCGGCCATGACCCTTGAGACGGTCCCGGCCCCTTTGCGATGGTCGGTGCTTGCTCCTTTCCCCTGTCATGATTATCATAAAAGCAAACCGGCATTCCGGCAGTCGGTACCCTTCCCTTCAAGGAGGATGGCCATGAGCGCCAAAACATATCCGCCCTGGTACACCTATATCAAGAAAACCCACGGGAAATTTATCGATTCTTTGGAGCAACTCGGCGAGGTGGTGCGCCGGGAAGGTCCTGTGGACGAGAAGACCTCTCAGCTCATCCAGTTGGCGGCTGCAGCCGCCATCCGTTCGGAAGGGTCGGTCCACAGCCACGTGCGCCGGGCCCTGGCGGCCGGGGTCAGCGCTGATGAGATTTACCATACCCTGATTATGCTCACCAGCACCATTGGCTTTCCCACCACCTCCGCCGCGTTGAGCTGGGCTTATGATGTCATCGAGAACAAAGCGGCCGGGATCTGATGGAAAGAAGAGGAGGCGTTACCAAATTTAACAGTGGTTAAGAAAAACGTTTGTTAAGATAAACAGGAATGCCCACAGGAGAGGAAGGAGCGACCTTGCAGCCTTGGTGAGCTTGCCCCATAAGAGGTTGGGACCGGGGTGGACCTTGCCCGCCGGGGGCAAATCATGGGGGTCCTGGGTATGAGACCTCCTGCTTTTCCAGCCAGCGGCGGAATTCGCCCACCAGGTCCCAGAATTGGGCGATGAACGCTTCCCCGGCGGGAGTAAGCCAGGCCTTGCCGCCCTTTTTTCCCCCAAAGGTGCGGGACACCAACTCCTCTCCGGCCAATTCGTTCATCCTGGCTACCAATCCCCAGGCGTGACTATAGGCCATGTTGAGAGAGCGAGCCGCCGCGGCAATGGAGCCATGTTCCCGGATGCGTTCCAGAAGGATCACCCTTCCCCAACTCAGAAAAGTTTCGCCGTCCTTTTCCAGCCACAGGCGGCCCTTGATTTGCAGGCCGGTGGGTTCAGGAGAACTGGCTGCCAGGGCTGTGCCCCGGCCATGATCCGGTTTCTTGCCGCGCATCGCTGGTGCTCTTTCTCCGATCGTGATCTTGTACCTATTACAGATTACCCTCCAAATGTCAAGCGCCCGGCGCCAGTTTCCCCGCCGAGGGGGTTGGCAAGATAGTTGCAACGGCATCTGATCTTTCATAAAGTGTACATAAAGTCCGGTCATCACCTCAAGCGAACTTCGGATCGGTGGGGGTAAGATAACCGACCGTCAAGAGGTCTTTATAACCATGACGCAACCCAGCTTCAGCCTGAACGGCATCAAGGTGCCCTTTGAGTCGGGGCAAACCATTCTTGAGGCGGCTCGCCAGGCCGGCATCTTCATCCCCACGTTGTGTGATTACAAAGACACCAGGCCCACGGGCGCCTGCCGGGTGTGCGTGGTGGAGGTGGAAGGGGCCAGGACCCTGGTGCCGGCCTGCGCCACCCCGGCTGTTCAGGGGTCGGTGGTCAGGAGCGATTCGCCCCGGGTGGAGTCGGCCCGGCGTATGGTACTGGAATTGATGCTGGCCTCGGGGAACCACAACTGCCTCATCTGCGAGGCTAACGGCAGTTGTGAGCTGCAGGATCTGGCCTACCGCTATCAGGTAGCCTCCCCGGTTTTTGGCAAGCCCCCCGGCACGACTTATTATTACGAAGACAACAACTCCATGATCGTGCGGGACAGCTCCAAGTGCATCATGTGCGGCCGGTGCGTCAAGGCCTGCAGCGAACGTCAGGTCAACCTGGCCATTGCCATCGGCTACCGCGGGAACCACAGCGCCATTGTCACCCAAGGGGACCAGCCCTACCTCGACTCGGAGTGCGTCTTTTGCGGTGAGTGCGTCCAGGCCTGCCCCACCGGGGCCATCCTGGATAAAAACGCCCTCTATCAGGGACGGCCCTGGGAATTAGACAAGGTGCGTTCCACCTGCTCCTATTGCGGGGTGGGCTGCCAGATTGACATCCACACCAAAAACGACCGCATTGTCAAGGTTACCGGGGCCGATGCGGTGCCCAACCGCGGCCGCCTCTGCGCCAAGGGCCGCTTTGGCTGGAACTTCGTGCATCACCCGGAGCGCCTGAAGGATCCGTTAATTAAAGAACACGGGAGGTTCCGTAAGGCCACCTGGGAGGAGGCCCTAAACCTGGTGGCCCGGCGCTTGCTGGAGGTAAAAGAGGAGCATGGCCCCGAAAAAATCGGCGGCTGGTGTTCCGCCCGCATCACCAATGAAGAAAATTATCTCATGCAGAAGTTCATGCGCGCGGTCATCGGCACCAACCACGTGGACCACTGCGCCCGGCTCTGACACAGCACCACGGTGGCCGGGCTGGCCGCCTCCTTCGGTTCCGGCGCGATGACCAATTCCATCGAGGAGTTGGAAGAATCCGACTGCATCCTGGTTACCGGCTCCAACACCTCGGAGACCCACCCGGTGATCGCCACTTTCATCAAACGGGCCGCCCGCCTGCACGGGAAGACCCTTATTGTCATTGATCCCCGGCGGCTCTACCTGACGCGCCATGCCGCCATCTGGCTGCGCCAGCGCCCCGGCAGCGACGTCGCCCTGATCAACGGCCTGATGCATGTCATTATCCGGGATGACTTGCACGACAAGGCCTATATCGCCGAGCGCACCGAAAACTTCGAGGCCCTGCGGGAAACCGTGGCCCGCTATACCCCGGAACTGGTAGAAAAGATCAGCGGCGTGCCGGCTGCGGACCTGGAGAAAGCGGCGCACCTCTATGCCGCCGCGCCCAAGGCCGCCATCTGCTACGCCATGGGCATCACCCAGCACACCACCGGCACGAACAACGTCAGGTCCCTGGCCAACCTGGCCATGCTGTGCGGCAATGTGGGCATCCGCGGGGGCGGCGTCAACCCGCTGCGGGGCCAGAACAACGTGCAGGGCGCCTGTGATATGGGCGGCCTGCCCAACGTTTTCTCCGGCTATCAGGCCGTCACCGAACCCGAAAACCGCTGGAAAATGGAGCGGATCTGGGGAGTCAGAAATCTCCCCGACTGGGTGGGGATGACCATGACGGAGATGCTGCCGGCCATTTCGGCAGGCAAGATCAAGGCCCTCTATATCATCGGAGAAAACCCCCTCATTTCTGATCCGGATTCGGGTCATGCCACCAATACCCTGAGCAAGCTGGATTTCCTGGTGGTGCAGGACATCTTCCTCACGGAAACCGGCAAGCTGGCGGACGTGGTGCTCCCCGCTTCCTCCTTTGCCGAAAAGAACGGCACCTTCACCAACACCGAACGGCGGGTGTTGCCGGTGCGCCGGGCCGTCCTGCCCATCGGCAATTCCATGCCGGACTGGTGGATTATCTGCCAGCTTGCCCAACGTCTGGATTATCCCATGGACTACGCCACCCCCCGGGATATTTTCGAGGAAATCCGGCTGGCGACGCCCTCCTACGCCGGCATTACCTACGAGCGCCTGGAACGGGAAGGGGGCCTGCAGTGGCCCTGCCCGCACCCGGACCATCCCGGCACCCGCTATCTCCACAAAGACCGCTTCGCCCGGGGTCGGGGCCATTTTTTTGCCGTCGACTACCAGGACCCCACCGAACTGCCGGATAAGGATTATCCCCTGATCCTGACCACCGGCCGGGTTCTCTATCAATACCATACCGGCACCATGAGCCGCCGGGCCCCGGGCCTGGTGGAAAAGGCCCCGGAGTGCCGGGTGGAGATCGCCGCCGCCGACGCAGAAAAATTCGGCATCAGTAACGGAGAAATGGTGCGGGTAAAGAGCCGCCGGGGAGCCATCACGGCCCGGGCCATGGTATCCACCACGGCCTTTCCCGGGACTATCTTTATCCCCTTCCATTATCATGAAGCCGCAGTGAACAAACTTACCATTGCGGCCCTCGACCCGGTGGCCAAGATCCCCGAATACAAGGTGTGCGCCGTGAAAATCGAAAAATTTGTCGAGCATTCCCCCGAGAGAGAGGCCGCTCCAAAGGATCAGGCTCTCCGTGCAGGAGTCTTACCATGACCCCGCTTGGCCCCTGCGTCAGCGCTCCCAATATCCAGCTCGGACAGGAAATTTGCGACCGGATTCAGGCCGCGGTGGCCCGCCATCGGGGCCGGATCGGCAATTTGTTGCCGGTGTTGCAAGATGTGCAAAAAATTATGGGATATACCTGTCTGGAAATACAGGAAGTTCTTGCCGCCGAACTCAATGTGCCCGGCTGCCGGGTCTTCGACACCCTGAGTTTCTATTCCATGGCGGCCTGGCAGCCCAAGGGCAGACACATCATCCGCCTGTGCCATTCCCCCTGCTGCCACGTCATGGGTTCCGACAATATTATAGAGGCACTGGAAGAGGAGCTGGGGGTGAAGGTGGGGGAAATGACCCCGGATAACCTTTTTACCCTGGAACTTTCCTCCTGCCTGGGCGTCTGCGAGGTAGCGCCGGCCATGCAGATCGACGAGGTGGTGTACGGCAACCTCAACCGGGAAAAACTCAGGCAGATTCTGGCAAGCTACCGCGACAAACAGGTGCCGGATTACCGGCAGTTGCCGTATTCCACCAGGGATTTCCGGGAATTTACCCAGGGGCCCCATGAACCGGTGCTGTTGAACAACGTCGGCCTGATTGACCCCATGAGCCTGGACGACTACCTGGCCCGCGGGGGGTACGAGGCGCTGAAAAAGGCGGTCACCGGCATGACCCCCGAGGAGGTTATTGACACGGTGCAGGCCTCGGGCCTGAGAGGCCGGGGCGGCGCCGGGTTTCCCACCGGGCTCAAGTGGTCCTTCACCCGGCCCCTGGCCGCCACCCCCAAATATGTCATCTGCAACGCCGACGAGGGGGAACCGGGAACCATCAAGGACCGCTACCTCATGGAGGGAGATCCTCACAAGGTCTTGGAGGGCCTGGCCCTGGCTGCTTATGCGGTGGGTGCCAACCAGGGCTTCATCTACTGCCGGGGGGAGTATTATCTCTCCCAGCACCGCCTGCAAAACGCCATCGACCAGGCCACTGCCCGGGGTTTTCTGGGCGATAATCTCTTCGGCACCGGCTTTTCTTTTAACGTGGAACTTCGTTCCGGTTTCGGCTCTTACGTGTGCGGCGAAGAAACGGCCCTCATCGAGTCCCTGGAGGGAAAACGCGGCTTTCCGCGCCTCAAGCCCCCCTTTCCGGGTGTCTCCGGCCTGCTGAAAAAACCCACGGTGGTTAACAATGTGGAAACCCTGGCCAATCTTCCGGCCATCATCATCCGGGGTGCCGACTGGTACAAAAGCCTCGGCACCGCGGACACCCCCGGCACCAAGATCTACCAGGTCATCGGCCACGTCAACACCCCCCAGATCGTGGAGGCGCCGGTGGGCCTGACTCTCCGGGAACTCATCGATACCTGCGGCGGGGGCGTAAGGGAAGGCCGGACCTTCAAGATGTGCCAGACCGGGGGAGCCTCCGGCGGGCTGGTGACGGCTGCGGCCCTGGATGTTCCCATGGATTTCGGCTCCCTGGCAAAAGTCGGAGGGGCCTTGGGGTCCGGCACCATGCTGGTCCTGGACGACAGCACCTGCGTGGTGGATTTCCTGAAAAGTATCGCCGAGTTTTTCGCCCATGAGTCCTGCGGCCAGTGCACCCCGTGCCGGGAAGGCACCGCCTGGTTTCAGACCTATCTCACCAACTTCAGCCGGGGGAAAGGCAACCTGGGAGACCTGGCCTTCCTGGAGCGCCTGGCCGCAACCATGCAGGACGCCTCCTTCTGCCCCCTGGGCCAATCCGCGCCCACCCCTTTCTTGAGCGCGCTGAAGCACTTCCGCCCGGAAATCGAGGAACACCTGATAAAGAAAACCTGCCGGGCGGGGGTCTGTTCTTTTGAGTGAGGAAGCTGTCCTCTGGAAGAGGGGGCCAGTTTTGGGTCTCGGGTGCTGGCTCTTGGGTCGTGGATTTCAGGTTTATCCCAGGTGATGAAAAACCTCGTGGGGCCGCCATCCCGGCGCGCGGCGCGCACCCTTCCGGTTCCTGTAAGGATCATCCGGGTGCCCTGGCTCATACCTGGCTGGGCCAGGGCGCAGACCTGGCGGCAGGTGATCCTGGTGCGGCGGGGGGTAAAGCTGACCACCCGGCTTCTGGCCCACGAACTGGCCCACGTCCTGCAGTGGCGGGCCTTCGGGCCCTTTGGCTTTGTGCGCCGGTACGCCCGGCATCTGTGGGCGCCGGGCTACGAGCACCACCCCCTGGAGATCATCGCCCGTTTAGCCGAACAGGATGAATTTTACCTTACCTGGGCCCGGGAGATCCTTATCGCCAGAAACAACCACGGGCATTTCCACAAGACTTAGGAAACCCCGTTGCTCTTTAAATAGGAACGGTGCCGCTTGTCGGTCTTCATGATGGGTTTCGTGATCCAATCGTTTAAGAACTTCATGGTGTCCAGAGAGAGGTTCAACCTGCCCTCACTGTGCTGTCGTTGGATATCCTTAACTTTGTCCACCATCGTGATATGGATGGCATGGTGCCTGTCCGATTCGGGATACCCATGCCTCTTCAACAGGCGCTCTTCCGCCGCAAAGTGGGCGTTGGTGGAGGAGATCAAACCGTCCAGCACCCGGCCCAGATATCCCTGCCCTTCCCGGCCAGCATGGCCTGGTGCAGATCGGCAATCAAACCCAGGAGCTTTTTCTTCTGCTCAGCAATCTCCCGGACATTGACCGATAAACCTTCATGCCAACTGATGACCGCCATGGCTGCCTCCCAGACATGTGCTCTGGAGGATAGTCGGCCTGGCCGGATAAAAAGTTAACGGGATCTCGTAAAAATTTCCTGACAACTGGAGTCTGCCGGCATTCGTCTCCGGGAAAAAAACGATGGCCCAGGATTCCCCCAGGGGTTATTTCACCACTTCCATGTGTTGTCGGGGCGGCGCATGGCCCAGAGGCATTTCCAGCTTGACGTTGCCGACGTTTAAAGGAAATTTTCCCGGCACCCTGATGAGCAGAGGTTTTCCATCTTTCAGCAGGATGGGGGTCGTGGGCAGGCCCCGTTGCAGGGCGATGAAATATTCCCCCGGTGGGACACTGTCAAGGTTGACCTGGAACCCCCCCGTATTCCGGACGCTTACCTGGGGAAGATCCGACTTCAGGGCCTGCAACCCGTCTTTGTCGGTGCTGGCCGACTTCATATGAACATTTTTGACCAACTGAAAATAGGACTTATCGGAGACCTTACCCTTTACCTGGTGCCAGTTGGAAATCACCCCGGTGACCGTGCCGCCTCCGGCAGCCCCAGCCGGCCCCCGGCTCAACATCAGGGCCATCGCCAGCCCCATCACCACAGCGAGCCGTTGTCTCAAGACCTGTCCTCCTGTCAGCAAAAAGCCTCACCGGATTGTTGTTTTATCGGCGCCTTTCCAGATGCAAACAGACCATCCTTATTGTCAGCCTCAAGCAGAGATTGTCGGCCCGTCATCGCCATTATCGTCGTCATCATCGTCATCGTTATCACTGTTGAGGGTCCTCAGCGACTTGTCCCATTGGGCAGAAGGGGCCGCAGAGTACCCGGCGACCCCGGCGGCAGACCTGAATTTCGGCCAGGCCGGCGTCCCCAGGGCATGGCTGACACCCAGCCTCAGGACCAGGAGCATCATCAGGACACCCAGGGTGATCATCGGGTACCACCAAAATCCCGGCCAAAAAGTCCGTCGAGGCCCTGCTGGACCGCCATTTGTCCTGCCCGGTGCAGATTGCCACCTATTAGGGTGCATGGTTTCGCTACTCCCTCCCTGGATGAAGCGCCCTTTCGGGTCACTTACTGGATGTGGCTGCCGGGGTTTCGGTGGCCTCCCCTTTTCCCGACGGTTTTCCCTCGTTCTTCCAATCCTTGAAGCTGGCGATGGGTAAAGGTTCGAGGCCCTGTTGCTGGCGCATCTGGTTGGTCTTTTCCATATCGGCCACATACTCATTATACGTCTTGTGCGTCCGGTGCCGGCTGACGGCGTACGCCGTCGCGGCGGCTATACATCCTTCCAGGGATAAACACAAGGATAGAACGGCCACTGCCTTCACAAGTATTTTCTTCATGCACACTTCCCTTTCAGAGAAAGACTTATGACAAAACCCGAGTGCTGCCAAAGCCCGACGTGGGCCCCCCGGGGGTCACCCCACCGGAACACTCGGGTTATGTATTCGGCACCTCATAAATATTACTTGAGGATTTTGCTAAAATACTTCTGCTAAATGCAAGAGTTTTCTTACTGTCTGGCGTGCATATCGGTCTCACAAGGTCGGCGGAGGGAACACCGGGCCGTACCGGCGGATCATGACGGAGAAGGACCCGGAAATCATAAATTCCCGAGTCCTTCCCGGTGGAGAGGAAGAGAAAAGGGGTCAGACGATGAGGCCTGAGGTAGTCACCGGGTCAGCCAACGACCGTCTCTGAGGGTGAGAAAGGCATAGGGCTTGATCCACTTGAGAAGAAAAAAGGTGTAAAAGGTAAAGAGGACGCCGTAAACAAAATCCAGGTCTCGCTCTGTGGCCAGGTAATACGCATACAGAACAAAGGAGACCACCGCCATGGCTGCGATGACCTTCGCCAAAATCAGGGGGTTAAGAAAAATGGCCACCAGCAGCAGCGGCACAAAAATCATGGTCAGAGGAAACTCCAGCTCCCGCACGAAAAAATCGAGGATGGGCATCAGGCGGTGCTTTTCCCGGTAACGGGTGAACATGAACTTGAGTTGGATGTAGGACTCCCGGAAGTTGCTGCGGTCCCAGCGGAGGAACATCTTGCACAGACCCCGGTAGGTTTCCGGCACTGTGGTGAAGACCACAGCGCTGCGCTGATAGAAGGTGTGATACCCCTGCCGCAGCACCAGGTTGGTGAAGGCCCGGTCCTCACCGATATTGCACCGGCGGCCTAAAAAGGTTTGTCCACGCCATTCATCCAGCACCGGCCAGACCGCCTCCCGCCGGTAGGCCGACAGGGCCCCGGGCGTGCAGAAAACAAAGCCGTACATGGCCTGGGAAGCCCGCAGAAAATCGAAGGAAAGCACGAAACGCACAAAGAGCATACGGGTGAGGAGGTTGGCATGACGGTTGTAAATTTTGACATTGCCGGCCACCGCGCCGATCCCGGGGTTGTGCATCATGGGAGCCAATATGTGCTTGAGGGTGTCAGGCTGGATGACGCTGTCCGAATCCACGGTGACGAAGAATTCTCCCTTGGCCTGCTTAAACCCGGCGTACAGGGCCTCCCGTTTCCCCCGGTTGACGGGGAACCGGATAGCCTTGATCAAGCCCGGCAGGCGTTTGGCCGCCCGGTCGATATATTCCCAGGTGTCGTCCTTGGAGCCGTCGTCAATGCAAAAAATTTCCAGACGGTCGGCGGGGTAATCCGAGGCGGCCACGGAATAAATGGCCTTTTCCACCATGGCCCCTTCATTGTAGGCCGGGATGATGACGCTCACCTTTGGCAGAGGCTGGTCGGGCAGCGGGTAGGCCCGGTAGCGGAGCCAGTACACGGTGCGGATGCATTGCATCACCAAGAAGGCGAGACCGTAGCTGGAACCTATGGCCAGAAGGGGAGTGCTGAATCTTTGGGAATCGAACAGGTGGATGTAACTGTCAAACGACCCCAGTTTAGCTCCGATAATCAAGGCTGCCGCCACCCCCAGCGGGATCAGCACCTTGAGAGCGATATCAAGAACCCTGTCCCACCCCGGCCGGGCCGGCCGCCAGAGCGGATACGATACAGTTGTGGTCGAACTTCGCATGGCGTAACCCCCCCAAAAAATCAGTGTTGCTTAAACATACGATGAGCGAAGGCCCGGCGGAATTGGGGGAATACGCTTTTTGCGGAGGTGGATGGCGAAAAATGATGGGCGAGATGGAGGGTCCGGCGGGCGTAAAAGGAAGGTGACGATGGTTCGTTTGAGTATGACGTGCGGCGTCGGGGAACCTGCCCCCTTGAGCAGGCTTCCGGCACCCACTCACGCCGGAATCCGCTGACGGGGGATGAAATCCGCTGTGTTCCCGCCCTCCCGGCAGGCTCTGGCTGCCCCGAAGCGACTAAATTTCCAGGGTAGTCAATCCTTCCCGGATAGCGTATTTGATGAGGTCGGCAAAGCTTTTGAAGTCCATTTTTTCCATGATCTGGCGGCGGTAGGCCTCTACGGTTTTGAGGCTGATGTGCAGGGTCTCGGCTATTTCCCGGGAGATTTTGCCTTCGGCGTAGAGCTGCAGGATTTCCCGTTCCCGGGGGCTCAGCACCGAGAAGGCCGAGGCGTCGCCGGTGGCGCTCTTGAAATCCTCCACCACCAGTTCGGTGATTCCCGGGCTCAGATACACCTGATGGTTCTGGACGGAGTGGATGGCCTGCACCAGTTCCTGGGAGGCGCAATGTTTGAGAAGATAGCCCGAGGCGCCGGCCTGCAGCATGCCCCGGACAAAGTGCTTGTCAGCGTGCATGGACAGGGCGATGATCCTGGTGCCTGGGACCTCCGCCATAATCTGGCGGGTGGCCTCGATGCCGTTCAACTCCGGCATGGCGATGTCCATGATCACCACCTGGGGCTTGAGCTCCCGGGCCAGGCGCACGACGGTGCGGCCGTCCGCCGCTTCCCCCACCACGGTCATGCCGGCCTTACTCAAAATGGTTACCAGCCCCTCCCGGAGAATCTGGTGGTCATCGGCCACAAGAACCTTGACGCTCATGATTCACCTTCCCAAGGACAGGAAAGTTCCAGGGGTACAGAGAGGATGAATTCCGCGCCCCCCTGGGGTTCCGACTTGACCTCCAGCCTGCCGCCTAGAGGACGCAGGCGCTCCCTGATGCTGAACAGGCCAAAACCACCGCCTTTGCCGTTTTTATAGGGAGGAATCCCCGGATCGAACCCCACTCCGTCATCCTCCACGCCGATATTGAGCTGGTTATCCTGCCGCCACATGGAAACCTTGAGGCTGCTGGCCTGGGCATGCTTCACCACATTTACCAGGAGCTCCTGCACCGCCTGGAAAAGCAGCACCTTGAGGTTATCATCCACCGGCTTGGGCTGGCGGTCGCTCTCAAAGTAGGCCAGCAGGCCATGTTGCTGGGAAATCCGGTCAGTGAGCCATTCCAAGGCCGCTTCCAGACCCAGGTCATAGAGTATGGGGGGGCTGATCCTGGAAGTCAATGACTGGGTTTCCTCGATGGTCTGGGTAAGGAGATGGGACAGATTGTCCACCTCCTCCACCAACGAGTCCGCCCCGTTGTTCGCCAGCGTTGCGCGCAACTCCTGCAGCTTGATGTTGCTCAGGGCCAGGTTTTGGCCGATCTGGTCATGGAGCTGCACCGCCAGGCGCCGCCGTTCCTTCTCTTCAGCCAGGGTCAGTTGGGAGGCCAGGGACCGCAGGTCGGCCTGATACGCCGCCAATTGCTCCTCCGCCTTTTTCCGTTGCAGGACTTCCTTGTTCAGCAGGTAAAGCACCAGCAGCAGGATGGAAAAACTCAGGAAGGTTCCCAGGGAGAGTCCCCACAACCAGAGGCTCACTTTCTTTTTTTGCTTGGCCCAGGACGGGTTCAACTGCTTTTTTTCCTGGGTTTCCATGTTAGCAAGAAGTTTTTTGATATCTGCCTGGACTTTCCTGCCTTCCGGGGTGGCATTGGGGTACTGGTTTTCCGAGAAACCCTTTTCCCGGCGAACATTGATAGCCTGATCATAGAGAGCCAACCGCTTGGCGACCAGCGGCTTGAGTTTGCTCAGGAGCTTCCTTTGTGCGGGGTCGTTCTCGGTATAATAGGAAAGTTCCGCAAAAAGGCGGTCGATTTCCCTTACCTCTTCGGGATAGCCTTGCAATTGCCGGTCATCCCCGGTGATAATAAACCCCCGGACCAGGGCTTCGGTTTCGGCCAGGCTATTCTCCAGATCGTAAATCATGGACAGCATGAGATGAGTGTGGGCGATCTTGTCCAGGTTGAGCCGGAGTTCTTCCTGATAGGTGAAGAGATAGCCAGCCGCCAGCATCAGGAGGGCCATGCTGACCCAGGCCGCAAAAAGTTTCCTGCCCATGGGGTCATTATACTGGACTGGAGAAAGAAAGGGATATGGCAAACCGCCGGGAGCGACCAGGACCGTCGTGAGGCCCAAAAATCCGGGCGGACAACCGGGTGCGCCTCTGCAACCCGCCGCCCACCGTTTCCGGCTCTTCGAGGAAAAACTCAGCTTCCTGTTATTATTTAGAAAAATCTTTATTTTGCCGTCACCTCAGGGTACAGTGTTGCCACGAAAATCTGTCAGGACCGAGGTCAATGAAAAAAACCACGTATAAAATCCGGCGGCGGGTTATCACCCTCTTCCTGTTTTGTTTGCTGTCAGTGGTCATCTTTGCGGGCTTCAGCTTCCAGATTCATCGGGATATCGGGCGAAGGCTCAAGCTCCTGGAAATGACCGGCGATATGTTTTCCAACATCCTGGAGGCCCGGCGCTTCGAGAAGAACTTCCTGCTCTATAAGCAGCCTTCCAGCCTGGAGGAGGCCCTGTCATACGTGGAACGGGTTATGGAAATGTACCGCAGCCATGAGGCCGAAATCCTCCGGATCAAGCTTGACCCCCGGGACAGGGAATTCAACAGCACCCTCACCTCCTATAGAAATGTTCTCATGAAGCTGCAAGGCCTGATCAAGCCGGGTGTCGATCTGGAAGATTCACCGGATTTCACCCGCCTGGTGGACTCCATGCGCAATCTGGGCCTGAACCTGGTGCAGACCACGGAGCGCTGGGAGAAGGAAGAACGGGTGCAGATAGACCGCCTCTTCCAGCGGGCCATGTATCTCTTTTTCATCTCCATCCTGGTCTTTCTGGGCCTGGGCATCCTGGTGGCCTTTTATCTCGCCTGGGTGTTGGTGCGGCCCATGATGCAGATGCAGCAGGCCATGGAAAGGATCACCCACGGGGACTTTACCGCCTTGCCGGAGCCAGAAGGCCGCTCCGAGGAGTTCATCAGCCTGTTCCGCGCCTTTAACCGAATGATCAAGGAGCTTGAGGAGCATCAGGAAGAACTCCTCCAGTCCCGCAAGATTGCCGCCATCGGCACCCTGACCTCCGGCATCGCCCATGAATTAAACAACCCCATCAACAATATCGTGCTTACGGCCGAAGCCCTGAAAGAAGATTTCGGGCAGTTGGACGAAGCCGATGTCCAGGGCTATATCCACGACATCCTGGTGCAGGCCGAACGGGCCTCCGACATCGTCAAGGGACTGCTCGATTTCTCCCGCTCCGAACGCCCCGAATTAGAGCCCATCTCTATCCTTTCGGTCATCGACGACACCTTGAAACTGGTGCGCAATCAGCTCATGCTGTCGGGCATCCAGGTGGAAAAGGAGATTGCGCCTGAGGTGCCGCTGATCTCCGGGGACCGCAAGAGCCTGCAGCAGGTCTTCCTGAATCTTTTTATCAATGCCATCCAGGCCATGCCCGACGGGGGGCATCTGGTTATCCGGGTGTGGGGCGACGATGGCAAACTCCACGTTGATGTCAAGGATACCGGACAGGGGATTGACCCCGCCCATCTGCCCCATATTTTCGACCCGTTTTACACCACCAAGGAAGTGGGCCGGGGCACGGGGCTGGGCCTCTCCGTCACCTACGGCATTATCGAGAAACATGGCGGCCACATCGAGGCCCACAGCAAGAAAGGCGAGGGCGCTGTTTTCTCCATCGTGCTGCCGGCCAAGAAAGGTTCCTAGTGGCGCCCATCGTCGTTCTTTGCGCCTCTGGGGTCAAGAACGCCGCCGCAGAGGTGCAAGGGCCGCGGCGGCAAAGTTGCCTTTTCACATTCCCATGTGCCAAGATATAAAAATAACTCATTGATATTTTAGCCTCTTCAACAGAAAACCTTATCATGCGTATCGCCGTCGTCGACGATGAGGAAATTGTCAGGAAACGCCTCAAAACGACCCTGGAAAAGGAAGGGCACCGGGTGGAGACCTTCATTGCCGGAGAAATTTTCCTGGGCGGGCTGGACAAGTCCCACTTTGACCTCGTTTTTCTGGACGTGGTCCTGCCGGGCATCGGGGGCATGGAGGTCTTAAAGCTCATCAAAGGCCGGGCGCCGGAGACCGAGGTTATTCTCATCACCGGGCAGGCGTCCCTGGACGCGGCCGTAGAGGCCGTCAAGCTCGGGGCCTTTCATTATGTGTCCAAGCCCCTGAAACTGGAAGAGATCAGGCATCTCACCCAGAAAGCCCTGGAGCACAAGCGGCTCCTGGAAGAAAACCGCCGGCTCAAGGCCAGGCTGGAGCCCTTCGAGGGGTGGGGGGAAATGATCGGGGTCAGCCCGAAGATGCAGGAGGTTTTCCAGATCATCCGCAAGGTGGCGCCCCTCGATTGCAATGTCCTCATCCAGGGGGAGAGCGGCACCGGCAAGGAACTGGTGGCCCGCTCCATCCACCTGGAGAGCCCCCGCCGGGATGCCCCCTTCGTGGCCTTCAACTGCGGGGGCTTCACCGAGGAGCTCATCGCCAGCGAACTGTTCGGCTATGAACGGGGGGCCTTCACCGGGGCCACCGCCACCAAGATCGGGTTGCTGGAAGCGGCGCAGCGCGGCACCATTTTCATGGATGAAATCGGCGACATGCCGCTCTCCATGCAGGGAAAGCTTCTGCGGGTCATCCAGGAAAAACGGATTTTCCGGGTGGGCTCCTCCCGGCCCATCCAGTTGGACCTGCGCTTCATCGCGGCCACCAACAAAAATCTGAAACAGGAAGTCCAGGCCGGCAACTTCCGGGAAGACCTCTACTTCCGGCTCAATGTGGTGCAGATCACCCTGCCGGGCCTGGCGGAGCGTCCGGAAGATGTGCCGCTGTTGATCCAGTACTTCATCTCCCGCTACAGCAAGAAATTTTCCAAAAAGATCAAGGGGCTGGACCCGGAGGCCCGGGAAATCCTGCTGGCTTACTCCTTTCCCGGCAATGTCCGGGAATTGCAAAACCTCCTGGAACGGGCCGTGGCCCTGGCTGAAGGAGACACCATCACCGCCCAGGACCTGCCGCCGGAACTGCAGGAGCATCAGGCCGCCGCTGACGGCCCCTGGATTTCCCTCGAGGACCGGGAACGGGATTACATCCACAAGGTGCTGAACTTCACCCGCTACAATATCAGCGAAACCGCCCGCATCCTCGATCTCCCCCGCACCACCCTGTGGCGCAAGATGAAAAAATACGAGCTCATGAAATCAGACTAGGCAAGTTTCATAATGAAACAATATTTGTCTTACTGTCCGCATTATGCGGATTAAAAACAGGGTATATATTTCATTCTGAAACATTAATGGGTCTGCAACCTGGTGCATCTCTAGATAACTAGTTGAATGATATGATTATATATATATTGGCACAATTCCTGCCTTTATCAATGGCAGGCCTCGAAAAGTAACCGGGGGCGCTTGGTGCCGCCCGCTTTTCCAGGTCCAAAATCGGCAAGGGGGACTGAACCTTATGCCCTGGAACCTTTACTTACCCATATCGGGCAATGCCACCAACATCCTGCTCCTCCTGGGCTTGGGGGGCGGGGTGGGCTTCCTGTCAGGCCTTTTCGGAGTAGGCGGCGGGTTTCTCATGACGCCGCTGTTGATCATGGCGGGCATTCCCTCCACCGTGGCCGCGGCCACCGACTCCAACCAGATTGTGGCCGCCTCCACCTCCGGGACGTTCGCCCACTACCGCTTGGGCAACGTGGACATGAAGATGGGGTTTTTGCTCCTCATCGGCGGGGTGCTGGGCGGCACCGTCGGCGTCCAGTTCATCAAGGTCCTCCGGGCCATGGGAAACGCCGACTTTGTTATCAAAGTGACCTATGTCATCATGTTGGGCGTCATCGGCTTCTACATGTTCGTGGAAAGCCTGCAGAGCATGCGCAAGAGCACGCCGGAGGAAGCAAAACCCCGGGAGCCGCAGAAGCCCTCGGTTTACGCCCGCCTGGTGCAGTCTCTCCCCTGGCAGATGCGTTTTGAGAAGTCCGGCGTGACCCTTTCCCCCATCATGCCCCTGATCCTGGGCACCTTCGTCGGCATCCTGGCCGCCATCATGGGGGTGGGGGGCGGCTTCATCATGGTGCCGGTGATGGTGTACATGCTGCGGATGCCCATGCACGTGGTCGTGGGCACGAGTCTCTTCCAGATCCTGTTCACCTGCATCAACGTCACCTTCATGCAGGCCGTCTCCAATCACACCGTGGACCTGGTTCTGGCCATTATCCTCCTCATCGGTTCCACCCTGGGGGCCCAGTTCGGAGTTAAGGTCAGCCGCCGCCTCAAAGCGGACCAGCTCAAGATTTTGCTGGCCTCCATCGTGCTCCTGGTCATGGTGCAGATGCTGGTGGGCCTGGTGTGGCCGCCCCACCTGCTCCTGGGCTTCAAGGGAGGGCACTGAGATGCGGAGCCTGGCATGGCGTTGGCTGACCATGGCGTGGTGTCTGCCGGTGCTGCTGGTTTTGGGCCTGGCTGGGGGGGCTGAGGCGGAACCGGCGACCCTCCAGGTATCCCCCGACGTAGTGGAGATTTCTTCCTTTTATCAGGGCCGTAACGTGGTGGTAACCGGCACCATGCCTGAGGGCCTGGGAGCGGTGGTGGAAGTCACAGGCCCGAGCACCGAGGAGCATCTCATGCGCAAAGGCCGCCGGGGACCTTTGTGGATGAACGTGGGCGCGATCAGCGTCACCGGCGCCCCTTCCATTTACCTGGTCCTCTCCAGCGCCCCCGATCTTTTGAAAAACCAGGGCGCCTCGAGCTGGGGGTTCCCGTCCCTGATCAAGAATCTCAGGCTCTCGGGAGACCTGAAGCCCGACGAGCATATCATGTTCAAACAGCAATTCCTGGAACTGAAGGAAAGCCAGAAGCTGTATGCCTCGATCCCGGGGGGACTGGCGGTTTTCCCGGCGGAAGACGGCCGCCAGAAAATCACAGGCAACTTCTGGCTGCCCGCCAACATCAAACCGGACACCTATAAAGTCTGCCTCACCACAGTAAAGGATGGCCAGACCGTGGACCGGGTGTGCACCGACCTGGCCGTGCAGATGGTGGGCTTTCCGGCCTTTCTCATGACCATGGCCTATGAGCACGCCGCCCTCTATGGTCTGCTGGCCATCGTTATTGCCATTGTTGTAGGGGCTATCATGGGTTACCTCTTCAAGGGCGGAGGGGGGCACTGAGGCAACCTCCTTTTGTGCCTTCAGCGGCCTCTGCAGTGATTCTTTTTTGGGCACAGAGACGCAGAAAGTGGCTTAGCTGTGGCTCTGTCTGACACCGGTCAGGCCGGAGTGTCCGGCCGGGCGGATTATATGGCTAACTGGCTGAAGCCGTTCAAAAAACTTTGGGAAGGCATCAGGGGCTCCCGGACAGCAGAGGCGACCCCCTTCCCGGAAATCTTTGAACAGTTTCAGACCCTCCTCCAGGATCATCAGCGAGTCATGGAACTTATTGCCGATCTGGGGGAAAAATCAGGCGGAGAATACATCTTTGACCGCAAGTATCTGGTGGACATCACCAACGACTTGCACACCCTGTTGCTGCATCTGGTGAACAGCTTGAACCTCATCGCCGGGAAACGCTATATGGACCTGTACGCCACCCTCGACCGCGTCTTTCTGCCCCTGGAAGCGGAACTGCGGGGACGTTTGTCGCTGTCCGAGGAGATGCCCCTGGCAGTTCCTTTAAGTGCGCTCCCCCTCGATCATCCGGAGCTCACCGGCGGCAAGGCCAATGCCTTGGGGCGGGTCATCCAGAGTCTGAAACTCCCGGTTCCGCCCGGCTTTGTCATCACCACCCGGGCCAACCGGAAATTTCTGGAAGTCAATCACCTCGAAGAACGGATTCATTCCTGGCTCGAATCCTGGGCCGCGGGGGAGGCGGATGAAGCGCAGACGGCCCGGCAGATCCAGTACAGCATCCTGGCGGGGCTGGTTCCCCGGGAAGTTTTAAACGAGATCAAGCACTACACTGCAAGAGAAGGGGTTTTCTGGGCGGTGCGCAGCAGCGCCTACGGGGAGGATGGCGAACTGACCTTTGCCGGGCTGCATGAGACCCGGCTCAATGTGCCAACCCCTAAAATCCCCTCAGCCTATAAGGAAGTCCTGGCCAGCCTGTATTCGCCGGCGGCCCTGAGCTATCGGGCCAAGATGGGCCTGGTGGGAGAGGAGGCCGCCATGGCCGTCCTCTGCCAGGAGACCATCCCCAGCCGCGCGGCCGGAGTCATCCACACCCTGGATCTGTCTGATCCCGGGGCCAACTGCCTGGTTATCTACGCCTGCTTCGGGTGGGGCCGGACAGTGGTGGGAGGCGAGGCCGCCGACCGTTATGTGGTGGAGAAAGACCCGCCCCACCGCATCAAGTCCATAGATGTGGCCGCCAAAGAGACCATGGCGGTCCCCGCACCGGGAGGCGGAGAGGAAGAAAAACCGGTCCCGCCTGACCTGCAAAAGCAGCCCACCCTGGAGTTCGAGGCCATCGACACCCTGGTCAAATGGGCCCTGAGCCTGGAGCGCTACTTCAAGCGACCCCAGGAGATCGAGTGGGCCCAGGCCGAGGATGGCAGTCTCTGGCTCCTGCAATCCCGCTACATGATTATCCCCCGCATCGAGATCCCCCGGCAAGAGGATATTTCCCGGGCCACCTCCCGCTATCCCATTCTGATTCAGGGCCGGGGCACGGTGGCCCACGCCGGGGTGGGCGCCGGTCCGGTTTTTCAGGTGTACTCCGACGTCAGCCTGAACCGCTTTCCCGAGGGCGCGGTGCTGGTGATTCGCTACACCGCCCCCTGGCTCACCCCCATCGTGCCCAAGGCTGCCGCCATCATCGCCGAGCGGGGCTCGGCGGCGGGGCATTTGGCCACCATTGCCCGGGAGTTCCGGGTGCCTACCCTGGTAGGGGTGGAGGGGGCCTGCGACCTCCTCCGGGATGGCCGCAAGGTGACGGTGGACACCAAGCAGCGCATCATCTATGAAGGCCGGGTCAAAGAACTGCTGCAATATGAGCTGGTGCAAACCCCGGCTTTCGAGGAAGCCCCGGAGTTTCGCCAACTGCGCCGGGTCCTGAAGCGCATCGCCCCCTTGAACCTCATTGATCCGCACGCCCCGGATTTTACCCCCCAGGGCTGCCAGTCGGTGCATGACATTATCCGCTTTATCCACGAGAAGGCCGTGGAAGAATTGATGGATCTGCCCAAATTCATGAAGCGCTTCAAGGGCATCAAGGTCTGGAACCTGACGTCGGAGGTTCCCATCGGCCTGAAGATTTTGGATCTGGGCGGCGGCATAGATGCCAGCGCCCAGGGCAACAAGGTGGTGGCGGAGCAGATCACTTCCCTCCCCTTAAAGGCCCTGTGGGAGGGGGTGTCGGCGCCGGGGGTGTGGAGCACCGAGCCCATCCCGGTTGACTTTAAGGGCATGATGTCCAGCCTTACCAAGACCTGGGCGGATACACCCGGAAGCAGCACCCAGTATGCCGGCTTCAACCTGGCGGTGATCAGCGATATCTATATGAATTTGCATCTGCGGCTGGGGTATCATTTGAATCTCATTGACGCCCGCATGCACCCGGAACCGCAGCACAACCATATCTATTTCCGGTTCGTGGGCGGAGTCACGGACATGACCCGGCGGTCCCGGCGGGCCCATCTGCTGGCCCAGATCCTGTCCAAGTATCAGTTCAAGGTGGACGTCAAGGGAGACCTGGTGGTGGCTCGGATTCTGCATCTTCCCCGGGAGGAGATGCGGGAGCGCCTGGAGGTCCTGGGGGAATTGATCGGCTTTACCCGGCAACTGGATATTCAACTGAAAACTGATGACGACATACCTGCGTTTCTGGAAACTTTTTTTGAGCAACACTCCCCGGCGGATAAATCGACCTCACTTTAGGAGGACAGTATGAGCAGCGAAAAGCTCAAAATCCTGGTCCTGGACGATGAACCCATCGTCTGCAAGCGGTTGGCCCCGGCCCTGGAAAAACTGGGGTTCGAGGTGGACACCTTCACCCAGAGCCTGGAGGCCCTGCACCAGATCCAGGAGGCCAACTACGACATTATCATCACCGACCTTAAGATGAAGGGAATCGACGGCATGCGCTTCCTCCAGGAAGCCAAAAGCAAAAATCCGGCCACCGAGGTCATCGTCATCACCGGGTTTGCCACCTTGGAAACCGCCAAGGAATCCTTTCAGAAAGGGGTCTTTGACTTCATCGCCAAGCCCTTCAAGCTGAGCGAGATTCAGGAAGTGGTCACCAAGGTGGCGGCCAAAATCCGGGCGGCCCGGGGCTGAGCATCCGCTCAGTTGAGTCCATTGAGGAGTTTTCCGTTATGGTGAAGACACTTGTAGCCATTGAAGTGGATTTGGCCTCCAGTTATGCCATCCGCTATGCTTGTAAATTGGGCAGCTTGATTCAGATGGAGATTCACCCGATCTATGTGAAATTCCCCTCTCCCGAAATACCCATGACCGGCGTCGGCTGGGTGCGGCACACCTGGGAGCGGGAGGTCGTGGAAATGGGCAAGGCCGAGATCCAGGAGGTGCTTGCCTCTGAAACGGATAGTTGCCCGCGGTTGCAGGAACCCAGGGTGATTTACGGTGACCGGGAAATAGAGCTCCTCAATGTGGTGGAACATGAACCCTTCGATCTTTATATCGAGGGTGCACCCTATCCTTTTAACCCGGCCACCATTTATAAGCGGCTGCATGCCAAATTTTATCAGCACTTGAAATGCCCCTTGATTTGGCTGCGGAGTGTGCGGAAAATCGACCGGGTCGTGGCGGTTTTCTCCGATCCCGCCAACACCGGCCCCCTGGTTGAGGCCCTGGGATGCTACTTCGGCGGCAGCGACGTCCCCCTGAGCCTGGCCTATGCCGGGGACGGCGGCAACTTCGACATGCGCCTGGTGGCCGAAAAAGCCGTAACTGATCTCACTGATAAAGGTTGCCAGGTGACTCTGGGTGAGGTATATCCCGTGGGTACCGGCGGGCCGCCTCCGAAGAACCTCAAAGATGCCGGGCTGGTGGCGGTGGCCCTGGAAAGAGGCGTGAGAAAAGAGGACCACCAGGTGCAGTGGCTGGCCCAGGTAAACGCGCCTTTGCTGCTGGTTCTCCTGTAAATCACGGCCGAAAAAGGGTACGATGCACCGACATCCGGCCGTAAAGAAAGGAAGGGAATGTTATGAAGATCCTGTTCGCCGGCGACGAACATCCATATAGCGCCTATGCGCTCAACGAAGTGATCCGGCTGGCCATGAACACCTGGGCCGATGTCACCCTGATGGCGGTGGCCCCGGCGGATGCTCCCACCCCCAGCCCGGACCTTCCCCTGGTGCGAGCCCTCCAGGGCTACCGGGACCTCTTTTTGAAAAGTGCGGATGTGGAAGGCTCGCCCTATGCAAGAAAAGAATGGCGTTACGACTGGATCCCCCTGAAGAACGGCGGCTGGGAGGAACTCCTGGTGCGGCGGGGCGATAAAAGGGACGTGCGGGTCTGTTTCCGCTCAGGGAGCGCCGCCCAGGAAATCATGGCCCAAGCCCGGGAAGAGGAGACCGATCTTCTGGTCATCGGCTGCACCCAGGGGCAGAACTGCACCTGGCAGGGAGCGGCCGCGGTCCCCCAGACGGTGGTGAACGACGCCGACTGCTCGGTCCTTTTGGTCAAGGAGCAGCAGCCCATCAACCGCATCCTGGCCTGCCTCGACCAAAGCTACATCAGCCAGGAATCCCTGGAACTCATCAATCAGATGGCCACCATCCATCAGGCCGGATTGGAGATCATCGGCATGAGCCAGTCCGGGGACATGAAAAAGGACGTTTACCGCCGCCTCATCGAAATCGGCGATTATTACGAGGACCGGCAGATCCAGGTGAACACCCAGCTCACCGATATCGCCGACTTTGAAAACCTGATAGGCAGCGAACTCAAGCAGGACCTGCTGGCCCTCTGGCTGGGGCGCAAGTCCCTGCTGGACCGGGTCTTCCCCCGAGACTGGGTGGGCCGTTTTGTCAGCAAATGTCAGACTTCGGTGCTGGTCCTGCGGTAGCCTGCCAGGCCTGGACCTGGGTCAGGGAGGGCGACAGCTGCGTCGCCTCTGCAGGGTAAGGCCGCAAAAGGATTACCCGAAACAGGAAAAAGCCGTGAGGTGATATCATGATGAAAATTCTGGTGGCCGTGGATAAAAGTGAAGAATCGCAGCAGGCCCTGAGAGCTTGCTGCCATCTTCTGGACCATGTGGACGCCGAAGTGGACGCCCTTTATGTCCAGCCGGACGTCGTGGAGATGGTGGCGGACAGCTCCTATGCACCCTTCGCCTCCAAGGATGACGTGGAAAAGGCCATCGAGGCCGAAGCCGAAAAGGTCCTGGACACCATCCTCGAGTCCTGCGAAATCTGTATGGGCGGCAAGGTTCCCTGCGAGCCCAAGGTGGCCGTCGGAGACCCGGCCGATGAAATCCTCAATTTTGCCCAGGAAGGCGGCTATGACTTGATTGTCCTGGGGGCCCAGGGGCGCTCCTCGCTGCGCGGCTTCCTCCTGGGCACGGTCCACGCCAAAATTCTTCATCATGCCCACAAACCGGTGCTTATCGTCCGCAACTTCCGCCCCATCCAGAAGATCCTGGTGGCCTACCGGGGGTCCCAATGCGATCAGGGGGCGCTTTCGTATATCGCCCCCCTCTTTGCCCGGCATAAACCGGAAATTACCATTATGCACGTCCAGGAAACCGCCTTGGGGGAATCCGACGAGTTCGCTCAGAAGTGCGTCCTCACCGGCGAACAGACCCTGCGGGAAGCCGGCTACACCCCCATTAAAAAGTTGGCTAAAGGGGATTTTGTGGACGAAATCCTCAAGGCCGTGGCCGTGGAGCGCTATGACCTTCTGGTCCTGGGGGCCTATGGCCACAGCCGCCCCAAGTACCTGAAAGTCCTCAGCGACGAGGCCCTGAACCTGCTGCGCCTGACCTCCCGAGCCGTTCTGGTCTACCGGGACGACAAGGAAGGTTGAGTCTTTTGGGGAGAGAAAGCAGGGTCAAGGGGAACTGGTCAGTCGTTGAAACCAGCCCTCTCCCCCCGGCGGGGGAGAGGGAGTTTCTCGGGGGCAGACTTGGCCTGCACGTGGAGATGCTTGCGGGGTAAGCCTCTCATCTGCCACCAATATTGCCAAATCCCTGCCGGACACGCCTGAGGATCGATAAAACTAATTTAACCAGAACTCCCCCCCTACAAAAAAAATTATGAGCGGCAATTTTTTGCGCCGTATTATCCTCGTAATTGTGTTTAAACAATTAATATTAGAGATTGACAAATAATCCTTCTGAACTTATTTTCTTTTGTAATTATAATAGGTTAAAATTTAACATTAGTTCATATCACCGCGCTCTTGGCAGGCCCGGACACCGGAAGCCGGGGCTGTCAGGAGGTTCTTTCTCCCGGGCAAGAAGATCATTGAATTTCCGGGAAGGTGCGGAAGCATGGCTGAAAAGGCCAGCGGTGTTCCAGGTATGACCGGAGGCCGCGGCTGGGTGCTTTGATTGCCAGGGCCGGCCGAAACCCACCTCGATGATGAGGGCCTGAGGCCGAATTTTCCAGGGGGTCCCCACGTTGACAACCATCACACCCCTTTTTTTCATCTCGTCTTGCCGGTTAGCATTCATCACCCTGTTGTGGGGTCTGTTTTTCCTGGGCGGGGCCCTTGCCGTGAAGGCCCAGGAGCCGGCCGGTCTTCCCACCGATCTTACCGCCCTTATTGCTGAGGCCTTGCAAGCCAACCCCACCATCAAGGAAAAAGCCCAGATCACCGCGGCTGCCAAGGAAGCCATCCGCCCGGCCGGGGCCCTGGACAACCCGGAAGTTTCCCTGGGATTTTTAAGTATTCCTACCGATACCTTCGCCTTAAACCAGGTGGACATGACCCAAGCGCCGGAAATCGGGATCAAGCAAAAATTCCCCTTCCCCGGAAAAAGGCGCCTACGCTCCGAAGTGGCCGAAGAGCAGAGCAAAGCGGAGGAATTTTCCCAGCAGGACAAGGTCAATGAGATCCGCTCCCGGGTGATCCAGGGGTACTGGAACCTGTCCCTGGCTTATGCCGGCTATGATATTACCCAGAAAGACAAGGAGTTGTGGCAACAGGTGGTGGAGGTGGCTCAAACCCGGTATGCCGTGGGCCAGGGCATGCAGGCGGATGTCCTCCAGGCCCAGGTGGAACTGGGCAACTACCTGGACCGCCTCTTGCAGTATCACCAACGTGAGGAATCCATCATTGCCGATCTGAACGCCCTGCGCTCCAGACCTCCCAACACCACCATTGCCAGGCCCCAGCCCCTGAAGGCCCGGCCCTTTAATCTGAACCTGGACACCTTGCTGAGGCTGGCGGCCGAGCACCCCCAGCTCCAGGCCTTGAAGAGCCAGATAGCCAAACAGGAGAAGGCGGTGCAACTGGCCCATAAAGATTTCCTGCCCGATTTTGGGGTAGGCGTGGCCTATGGCTTTCGGGAAAACACTCAGGCTGGGATGATCCGGCCGGACTTTTTCAGCGGGACCGTCTCTCTGGACCTGCCGATCTGGTGGAAGGCCAAACAAAAGCCGAAGCTCAGAGAGCAAGAGGCCCGCAAGAATGCGGCGGAGAGCGCCTACCAGTCCACCTGGAACCAGATCGCCGCGGCCATCAAGGACCGCTTCGCCACCCTGCAGCGATTATCTCAGCAAATCCAGCTTTACGGGCAAGGAATTATCCCCCAGGCCCGCCAGGCCGCAGAGGCCTCCCTGGCGGCCTACCGCACCGGCACCCTGGATTTTGCCCGCCTTACGCAAAACTACCTGGCCATGTATAGCGCTGAATTGAAGTATCAGGAATATCTCAAAGATTTTGAAGGCACCTGGGCCGAACTGGAGTGGCTGGTGGGCCAGGAACTCCCCCGCTTCGGAGCCATGAAATGACGCCTGACAGCCGCTCCTCCCTTTGGAGAGGGCTTGTCCTCGGCATAATTCTTGTCATTGCCGCCCTGGCTGCCCTGTATGGGGCCGGGTTCCGGTTGGTGGGCCCCGGAACCTCCCCTCAGGCCACCGCCGAAACCAAGCCCTTGTGCTACGTTTCTCCCACCGACAAGTCTTACATCCGCTTCTCGCCGGGGAAAGACAAAGAGGGCCAGGAACTTCAGCCGGTTTATCCCACCCAGCCCGGCGCCATGGTCAGCGGTCAGACCATTGAGCTCTGGATGTCCCCCACCGACCCTCAGTACGTCCGCACAGAACCTGGCGTAGACCCTGGCGGGCAAAAGCTGGTTCAGTTTACGGGGGTGATAGGCGCTCCGCTGGCTGCCTCCGGCGCTCCCGCAGCCGCAGCGGGGAAAAAGGAACGCAAGATCAAATACTGGGTGTCGCCCATGGACCCGGGCTATATCCGGGACAAACCCGGCAAAGCCCCCTGCGGCATGGATCTGGTGCCGGTCTATGAGACGGCCGAAGAGGAAGCCCCGGGCACCATTAAGGTATCCCCCGCAGCCATCCAGTCCATGGGGGTCACCACCACCAAGGTGCAGGTGCGCCCCCTGTCCCGGGTTACCCTGACCGTAGGCTCAGTGACCTTTGACGAACGCAGCCTGAACGTCATCACCACCAAGATGGATGGCTGGGTGGAGCGCCTCTACGTCAGGGCCACCGGCGACCCCATCCGCCGGGGCCAGCCCCTCCTGAGCCTTTACAGTCCGGAACTGGTCACCACCCAGCAGGAATATCTCCTGGCTTTAAGAAATTCCCGGACCATGCAAAAGAGCAAGATCCCGGAATACCAGCAAGGGGGACAGCAGCTCCTCGAAGCCGCCCGGGAGCGCCTGAAACTCTGGGACATTCCCGACTCCGAGATCGCCCGCCTGGAGCAAACCGGCGAAGTGAGAAAAACCCTCACCCTGAACTCCCCGGTCAGCGGCTTCGTTACCAAGCGCCTGGTGACTCAGGGCATGTATGTCAAGGCGGGCATGCCGGCCCTGGAAGTGGCTGATCTTTCCACCATCTGGGTGGACGCGGATATCTATCAATATGAACTGCCCTGGATCAAGGTGGGCCAACCGGTGACCATGACCCTGGACTATCTGCCCGGCGAGAGCTTTCCGGGCCGGATCGACTACATTTACCCCTATCTGAAGGAAGCCACCCGCACCGCCACGGTCCGCCTGCGCTTCCCCAACCCCGGGCTCAGGCTCAAACCGGCCATGTTCTCCCAGGTGAAGATCGAATCCCCCGTGACTCTTTCTACAGTGGTGGTGCCCTCGAATGCGGTCATCAACACCGGTCTCAAACAGTATGTTTTCCTTGCCCTGGGGGAAGGCCGCTTCGTGCCCCGGGAAGTTCAACTGGGAGTGCTGGGCAATGACGGTATGCAACAGGTGCTTTCTGGCCTGCAAGGGGGTGAAGAAGTGGTTACCTCGGCCCAATTCATGCTGGATTCCGAGTCCCGGTTCCGGGAAGCGGTGCAGATGATGATGCCGAATATGGAAATGGGCGCGGAAAAAGAGAAAAAGCCGATGGCTATGCCGGGGATGAAAATGGAGGAGAAATCTCCTCCTCCCATGCCCGCCATGCCGGGGGGGCATACGCATTGATGGCTGGTTCGGCACGTTAGCAGGCTGTTGAAAAATGCTTTCATTGTCATCCTGAACGAAGTAACTGATCTCACCTTCGTGAAAATACGAGATTCGTCGCTTCGCTCAGAATGACCAATACCCTCTTCTGGTGGTTTTTCGACAGCCTGTCAGAAATGGTGAGGTCCAGATGCAGTGATGATAAGAAAGTCTGAAAGTCTCCCTTTTCTGCAGGGGGAAATGGAGGGGCCCTGGCCAAATCCTTCCTTCCTCAGGCGTGTCCGGCAGAGATCTGGCAAGAGTGTTGTTTGATGAGAGGCGAAAAACCCAAGCATCTCCACAGGCGTTGCCCAGGCCTGCTCAAGAGAAACTCCCTGACATAAACAACTAACCAGGAAAAAAGCGGAAACTTTCCCTTGATAGCACATCTCATCGATTTCTGCGCCAAAAACCGCTTTCTGGTGGCCATTGTTACCATCCTGGTCACTGCCTGGGCTGTTTATGCGACCTATAAACTGCCGGTGGACGCCATCCCCGACCTTTCCGACGTCCAGGTTATCATCAAAACAGACTATCCCGGCCAGGCCCCCCAGGTCATTGAGGACCAGGTCACCTACCCTCTGACCACCGCCATGCTGGCCGTGCCCCGGGCCAAGGCAGTCCGCGGCTATTCCATGTTCGGGGAATCACTGGTGTATATCATTTTCGAGGACGGCACCGACATTTACTGGGCCCGCTCCCGGGTGCTGGAATACCTCAACTTCGCCAGCAGCAGGCTGCCCAAGGCGGTCACCCCGGCCCTGGGACCCGATGCCACCGGGGTGGGCTGGGTATATCAGTACATGGTGGAAGATCCCACCGGCAAGCACAACCTTGCGCAATTGCGCAGCATCCAGGACTGGTACCTGCGCTACCAGCTCCAGACCGTGCCCGGCGTCGCCGAAGTCGCCAGCGTCGGCGGCTTTGTCAAGACCTACCAGGTGGTGGTAGACCCGAACACCCTGTCCGCCTACGGCATCCCCCTGTCCAGGGTCAAGGACGCCATCATGCGATCCAACAACGACGTGGGCGGCTCGGTCATCGAACACGCCGAAACGGAGTACATGATCCGGGGGCTGGGCTACATCAAGAGTATTGCTGACGTGCAGAATATCGTGGTCGGCGCGGACAGGAACGGCACCCCCATCATGATCAAGGATATCGGGCTGGTGCGCCTGGGGCCGGAATTGCGCCGGGGTGTGGCCGAGGCCAACGGCGAGGGGGAGGTCGTCGGGGGCATTGTTATTGCCCGTCACGGGGAAAACGCCCGCGCGGTCATCGATGGCGTCAAGGCCAAAATGGCGGAGCTAAAAAGCGGGTTGCCGCCAGGCGTGGTCATCAAGACGGCCTACGACCGCTCCCACCTGATCGACCGGGCCGTGGACAACCTGAGCCACAAACTTCTCGAAGAAATGATCGTGGTGGCTGCCGTCTGCGTCGTTTTTCTTCTCCACTTCCGCAGTTCTCTGGTGGCCATCGTCACGTTGCCCCTGGGGGTGCTGATAGCGCTCGGCACTATGTATGAAGCTGACATCAGCGCCAATATCATGAGCCTGGGGGGTATTGCGCTGGCCATCGGAGTAATGGTGGATGCCGCGGTGATCATGATCGAAAACGCTCACAAGCATATCGAGCACGCGCCCCCGGACGCGCCCCGCTCCCCGCTGATCCTGGAAGCGGCCAAGGAGGTGGGGCCTTCCCTGTTCTTCTCGCTGCTGGTGATCACCGTCTCCTTCCTGCCCATCTTCGCCCTGACCGCGGAAAGCGGCCGCCTCTTTAAGCCCCTGGCCTACACCAAGACCTTTGCCATGGCCGCGGCGTCGGTTTTGGCCATAACGGTGGTACCCGTCATGATGCTGGCCTTCCTGAGAGGGAAAATCCCGGCGGAGTCCCGCAATCCCCTAAACCGCCTGGCCCAGGCCATCTATCATCCCCTGTTGGCAGGAGTGCTGCGCGTTCCCATCCTGTTCATCGTCCTGGCCATAATCCTGGTGGGGATCACGATATATCCCTTCTCGAAGCTGGGCTCGGAGTTTATGCCGCCCATCGATGAAGGGGACCTGCTGTACATGCCCACCACCATGCCGGGCATTTCCATCACCGAGGCCAAAAACATCCTCCAGCAGACAGACCGCATCATCCGCACCTTCCCGGAGGTGGTCAATGTCTTCGGCAAGGCCGGGCGGGCGGAAACCGCCACTGACCCGGCGCCCCTGTCCATGCTGGAGACCACCATCCGCCTCAAGGACCCCAAAGAATGGCGGCCGGGCCTGACCATGGAAGAGCTCATCCGTCAACTGGATGCAGCCGTGAAATTCCCCGGCCTCTCCAATTCCTGGGGCTATCCCATCAAGATCCGCATCGACATGTTGTCCACGGGAATCAAGACCCCGGTCGGCCTTAAAATCACCGGACCTGACCTGGCCGTGCTCAACCGCCTGGGAACTGAGGCGGAAGCCCTGTTTAAAAGCATCCCCGAGACGGCCAGCGCCTTTGCGGAACGCACCACCGGGGGCTATTATCTGGATTTCGCTATCAACCGGCAACAAGCCGCCCGCTACGGCCTCACTGTGGGAGATATCCAGGACGTCATTCTTACCGCCCTGGGGGGCATGAACCTCACCTACACCGTGGAAGGGCTGGAACGCTACCCGGTGAACCTGCGTTATTTTCAGAACTTTCGGGAAAACCTGCCGGCCTTGCGCCGAGTGCTGATCCCCACCCCCAGCGGCGCCCAGATTCCCATGGAGCAGGTGGCCGACTTAACAATCCATATGGGTCCCCCCATGGTCTATAGCGAGAATGCCCGCAAGGCCACCCTGGTCTTCGTGGACATCCACGATATCGATGTGGGGACGTATATCAAGAAGGCCCAGGCGCTCATCAGCGACCGGCTGAAGATGCCGCCGGGCTACTCCTATGCCTGGAGCGGCCAGTTCGAGTATATGGAAGCGGCCAGAAAGCGCCTGTCCGTCATTATCCCGCTTACCCTGGCCATCATCTTTTTCATCCTGTACATCAACACCCAATCCATCACCAAGGTTTTCATCATACTTCTGGCGGTGCCCTTTTCCCTGGTGGGGGCTATCTGGCTCCTCTATATCCTGGGCTATCATATCAGCGTGGCGGTAGTGGTCGGCCTCATTGCGCTGGCGGGTCTGGACGCCGAAACCGGGGTGGTCATGCTCCTCTACCTGGATATCGCCTACCACCGCGCCCGGAAAGAGGGGCGCCTCCTCACCTACCGGGACACGGAAGACGCAGTCATGGAAGGCGCGGTGCAGCGCCTGCGGCCCAAACTCATGACCGTGATGGCCATTCTGGCGGGCCTGGCCCCCCTCATGTGGGGCACCGGCACCGGCTCCGAGGCCATGAAACGCATCGCCGCGCCCATGGTCGGCGGGGTGGTCACTTCCTTCCTGCTGGAACTCTTTATTTACCCGGCCATTTATGTTTTGTGGAAATGGCACGTGGAGGTGAAGAAAGCCTCCGGACATCTCGACAGCAGTAATTGAACACCGGTAATCTCTGCGCCTTCTGCGTCTGCGCGGCGATTTTTTCCCGCCGCGTCGGCAAGAACGCAGAGCAAGAATACTCACAAGGAGATGCTCATGAAAAAGATCAGCATGATAGTGGCGGCCCTGGCCGCGGCTCTGATACTGGTCGGACCGGTTTCCGCCCAGCGCAAGAGCATCAGGCCTGTGGGGGGGATCCAGACGAAGACCCAAGGCCAGCCGCAGACGAAATGCCCGGTTTTAGGCGGCAATATCGACAAGAACATCTACGCGGACTACAAAGGGTACCGCATTTATTTCTGCTGCAAAGGTTGTGATGAGGAATTCAAGAAGAACCCGGAAAAGTATATGGAGAAGATGAAGGCCGAGGGTATCGTCCCGGAGAAGACCCCCACCGGCAAAAAAAACGGCAAATAATCTGCTTCGATTCGAGAGGAGGGGCAGCACCCTCCTCTCTCCAGCCCCTCCTCCCTGGCCCTCCCCTCCGCAGGACAGAATCGGATTTTTTTATATATCTCTAAAGTTATGTTGATCCCGTTCCGAATATGTCTATAAGCTTATTGAAGAAAACACAGATCAAAGAGCATATTTTTTGGTTGACTTTCCAAGATATGGTCAATTAAAATTGATCAAACCAGCCTCCTCTTGCAGGGACCCTTCGGCACCAGGCCGGAGGCGGACACCCGATCTTCTCCTAACCGGCCGGCCTGAGTCGGCCCGAACCGATACAAAGCGACATGTCAACAACATATTGGATAACTTATGATAAAATCCTTCTTTAAGAAGTCACTTTTTATCCCCATAATTATCCTCCTTTTGTTGTTATTGCTACCTGGTATTTCTTATCTTTTTTTAAACAACAGCAACAACAAAGCTCCCCTTACCAAAAGCAATGTCTCATCTTTATTGTTGCCGCACTCTTCACTTCTTAACAGCGGGGCCTATTATCGAATTGCAGGGCAAGATGCTTCGGTGGTCCCGGAGAACAGATTTTTGCTTCTCCGTTGCCTGTTCCCGTCGGAAAGGCTCTTGAACAGCTGGAGATTGAATGAGTCTGACAAGCCGGACAGCGAGCCGTTGGTCACCCCAGCCAGCTTTGCTCCCCTGTCAGCCTCCGAGATGGAAAATCTGCGGCAGGAAGGCGAGTTGCGCGAGGAATTGGGAAAAATGGAACAGGCCGCTTCTGCTCAGCCCAGACTCTCTTCAAAGGCGGACCAGGAAGTTTACGTGCTGGGTGACCTGGACCTCAGAGCCCTGTTCAAGCCCACCGGCAAGCTGGTCATCAATGCGAGGTATCCCAATTACTGCTTTCCGGTGTCGTGGCCGTTCTTTTTCAGGAATTCCTTTGGTGATTCCCGGCCCGGTGGCCGCCTGCATATCGGCATCGACATCTTCGCCGAGGAAGGCACCCAGGTTTATGCCATGACCGACGGGGTCATTCAATCCCTGGTTACCTGGCCTAACGCCGGCAACACCCTGCTGTTGCGGGGCAAGGACGGCCGGGGTTACATTTATATGCACCTCCAGAGGTATGCGGAGGGCCTCAGCGAAGGCAAGGCGGTTAAGAAGGGCGAGTTGATCGCCTATGTGGGGCATACCGGCACCATATCCTCGCCGCCGCACCTGCATTTCCAGGTTCATTCCGACCAGAGTTTCAGCAAAACCTGTGCCTTAAACCCCTATGAGGCACTGGTTTCGTTATGCCAGGGGCGCGGCGTCACCGACCTGGGCCAACCCCAGCCGCACTTCTCCATGGCGAGAGGACCGGATACTCCTTTGTTCTCCGCTCATGCCGCCGACCTCAAGAAGTCTGGGCGGAAGGACTATTTCTTCGTGGTCAACAAGCCGGTGGCCGTCAAGACAGCCCTGATCAAGAGTTGGGAGGTCAAGTCAAGCTCGCCTGCCAAAGAGCCGGGCCTGACCTGGCGCGTCCCGGCCCCCACCTGGAAAGTGCCCCAGACCGATCTTAAAGTTTTCTCCGCCAGAGAAGATGCCTCCTCCACGTCCACCAGGGTGACCTGGACCTGGCCCAAGCCCAGGTCCTCCACCACTCTGCTCTTCCCGGAGGACCATTAGCCGTCAGTCATGCCTATCCTGGGGCGCAAACCGGCAATTTACGCCTCTGGCCGCCACGACGTGCGGGGACAGGGGTCTGCCTCGCCTTTTTAAAAATTATACCTGGGACGCGAGCGCGGAAGACTTCGCCAAGCCTTTTGTAACTTACTGAAATATGAACATCATCGGAATCGACAGGTCAAGGTTCTTGACTTTTTTAGAATATTTCTTTATTAATAATATATCTCATCATAAGGATGCCGCGGGTGGCTGATCCCCAGAATCGCCTTGACCAGATGATCAAGGTGCTCAAGGAAAAGGGGCACCGACTCACCCCCCAGCGGCTGGCGGTGCTGAAAATTCTGGCCAAAAGCACAGGGCATCCCAGCGTCGAGACGATTTATGAGACGGTGAAGGCTACGTTTCCCACCACCAGTTTGGCCACCGTTTACAATACGATCAACCTCCTGAAAAATGTTCGGGAAGTGCTGGAATTAGGTTTCCCCTATCTGGGCAGCCGCTATGACGGCAACAAACCTTACCCGCATCCACACGCCATCTGCACAGGCTGCGGAGAGATTGTCGATCCTGACTGCGCCTCCCTGGAAGGATTGACTCGGGAAGTGGGCGAAAACACAGGGTTTGAGATCACTCACCACCAGGTGTATTTGTTCGGCCTGTGCCCCCGCTGCCAAAAAAGGACATAAGAAAATTTTTTTTAGCAAAATATTTAGAAATATTATTAATAAATAACTATTATATTTTAAAGGTGAGGTATAGAAATTTTCCTGTGAGGAACTATCTTTAATTAAGGACCCTTGGCAAGGAGGTTTTCCATGAAAGACGAAGACCGCAGCAAACCCAGACGCTTCAGAGGCACGATGAACCGGGACTGGTGGCCGAACCAGTTGAATTTGAAGATGCTCAGTCAGAACTGTCCCCTGAACAATCCCTTGGGGCCGGGATTCAACTACCGTGAAGAATTCAAAAAGCTCGATGTGGAGGCCCTGAAGAAGGACCTGCAGGCGCTGATGACCGACTCCCAGGACTGGTGGCCGGCCGATTTCGGCCACTACGGGCCGTTGTTCATCCGGATGGCCTGGCACAGCGCCGGCACTTACCGCATCGGCGACGGCCGCGGGGGCGGGGGAAGCGGCGCCCAACGCTTTGCGCCCCTCAACAGTTGGCCCGACAACATCCTCCTCGACAAGGCGCGCCGCCTGCTCTGGCCGATCAAACAGAAATACGGCAAAAGAATCTCCTGGGCCGACCTCATTATCTTCGCCGGCAATTGCGCCATGGAGTTCATGGGCTTCAAGACCTTCGGCTTCGGCTTCGGCCGCGAGGATGTTTGGGAGCCGGATGAGGTCACCTACTGGGGTGCCGAACATGAATGGCTGGCGACCAGCGACAAACCCGAAAGCCGTTACCACGGCGACCGGGAGCTGGAAAATCCTCTGGCGGCCGTACAGATGGGCCTGATTTACGTGAATCCGGAAGGGCCGGATGGAGTCCCTGATCCCCTTCTGGCGGCCAAGGATATTCGGGAAATCTTTGCCCGCATGGCCATGAACGACGAAGAGACCGTGGCGCTCATCGCCGGCGGTCACGCCTTCGGCAAAACCCATGGCGCCGGCCCGGCGTCGCATGTGGGGCCCGAACCCGAAGCCGCCCCCATCGAGGAGCAGGGCCTTGGCTGGAAGAGCAGCTTCGGCACCGGCAAAGGCAACGACACAATCGGCAGCGGCATAGAAATCATTTGGAGTCAAACGCCTACGCAGTGGAGCAATAACTTCTTCAATAACCTGTTCAGCTACGAATGGGAATTGACCAAAAGCCCGGCCGGGGCGTATCAGTGGCAACCGAAGGGTGACGCCGGCCGCGATACGGCGCCGGATCCCCACGACCCCGCGCAGCGCCGCACGCCAGGCATGCTGACCACAGACCTTGCCTTGCGGATGGACCCGATCTACGAAAAGATTTCCAGGCGCTTCTATGAGCATCCGGACGAGTTTGCCGACGCCTTTGCCCGGGCCTGGTTCAAACTGATCCACCGTGATATGGGGCCGCGCTCGCGCTATCTCGGCCCTTATGTGCCGGCCGAAGAACTGATCTGGCAAGACCCGGTACCCGCCGTCGATCATGAACTGATCGACGAGGCGGACATCGCCGGCCTCAAGGCCAAAATCCTGGCGTCGGGCCTGTCGATCCCGGAACTGGTCACGACCGCCTGGGCGTCGGCCTCCACCTTCCGCAACTCTGACAAGCGCGGCGGCGCCAACGGGGCGCGTATCCGCCTGGCGCCGCAGAAGGATTGGGAGGTCAACCAGCCAGACCGGCTGGCGAAGGTCCTCAACGTACTGGAGGGCATCCAAAAGGACTTCAACGCCGCTCAGTCCGGCGGCAAGAAGGTGTCGCTGGCCGACATCATCGTTCTGGGCGGCGGCGCCGGCATCGAGCAGGCCGCCAGGAACGCCGGCCACGATGTAACCGTCCCCTTCACGCCGGGACGTACGGATGCTTCCCAGGAGCAAACCGACGTGGCCTCCTTCGCCGTCCTCGAGCCGTATGCGGACGGCTTCCGTAACTACCTCAAAAGCAAATACGCCGTCACGGCTGAGGAACTGCTGGTTGACAAGGCCAATCTTCTGAAGCTGACCGTTCCTGAGATGACGGTTCTCATCGGCGGTATGCGCGTCCTGAACACCAACTATCGCCAGTCCCGGCACGGCGTCTTCACCCAGCGGCCCGAAACCCTCACCAATGACTTCTTCGTGAATCTGCTCGACATGAGAACGGAGTGGAAGGCAACCGCAGACGACAACGTGTTTGAGGGTCGTGACCGCGCCACGGGGGAACTCAGGTGGACCGGCACCCGAGTCGACCTCATCTTCGGTTCGAACGCCCAACTCCGGGCGGTGGCGGAAGTCTATGCCTCTGAGGACTCCCAGGAAAAGTTTGTGAACGACTTTGTGGCGGCGTGGCACAAGGTCATGAACCTTGACCGCTTCGACCTCGCCAGATTGTAGTATGAAAGAAATTTTTTCCAGGTTTCCCGGTGCTGAAATAAACCTTGGCTTATAACCAGTCGATCAGGAAGGGGGATAACGCAGCGATGTCCCCCTTCCCGTTTTCGGTTAAGGTATTAAGCACCTTCAACGAAAAGGAGGAATGTTGCTATGGCCGAACAGGCAGGCAGTGCTTGCGTAGAACCGGCCGCAGGCCCCCTCGGCAATGCTCCGGCGGCGGCCCCGGCGGCCGGCGCCAGCTCTCCCCCGCCCCTCATCAGGGCCCGGGTGGGCCAGCCGGCCCCGGATTTCGAGGCTGCGGCTTTTGCGGACGGCGGCTTCAAGAACATCAAGCTGTCGGATTACCGCGGCAAATGGGTGGTCCTGTGTTTCTACCCCGGCGACTTCACTTTTGTATGACCCACCGAATTGACGGCGGTCGCCGTCAAGTATCCTGAAATCCAGAAGATGGGCGCAGATATCCTGGCAATCAGCACCGACAGCCGTTTTTCCCATAAGATCTGGCAGGCCGAAGAGCTCTCCAAAATGGTTGACAACGGGGTGCCTTACCCTCTTCTTTCCGATCCCGGCGGCGCCATAGGCAAGGTGTACGGGGTGTATGACGAGGCTTCCGGGGTGGATTTCCGGGGCCGTTTCCTCATCGACCCGGATGGCGTCATCCAGGCCATGGAAATTCTCACCCCGCCGGTGGGGCGCCACGTGGCCGAACTTACCCGCCAACTCAAGGCCTTCCAGCACGTCCGGCAAACCGGTGAAGTGACGCCCTCGGGGTGGAAACCCGGCAAGCCCACCTTAAAACCTGGACCCGATCTGGTGGGCATGGTCTGGAAGTGCTGGAAACCGGACATGGCGGAAGATGAGTGAGGGATTTCATTTCAGAGGTTATTTCCCCTCGTTTTAAGGGGGTCAGGGGGGATTTGTCCACCGTCCGACCAATCCCCCTCAACCCTCTCTTGCCAGGGGGACTTGGATGGCTAACTCAATTCCCCTTCTATTTCCTCAAAGATGTCTTCCATCTTATAGAGCAGCTTATCGGCCTCGGCCAGATGCCAATCGGCAATCCGGGCTTCGATCTCCTGATAAAGGCCTTGCAACTGCTTCCGGTGCTTGAGCAGCACGTCTCTTACCTCTGTGCCATCGAAGGTGTACAGCAGCTTGTCGAGCTTCCCCGCCAGGGCGTACAGGGAGGGATTGCTCCGCACCAGGGCCGCATCCAGATGACCCAGATGGCGGGCCAGCTTGGGAAAGGTCTTGCTAAAGTCTTCCTGGTAATACGGAGTCACCTTCACCACGATTTGCATGTGGGTGCTCATGGTTGCCTCCCGAGGCCGATCTGCAACGGCGTTATTTCCTGCTCACCAAGCGGCTTCCTGGTGCCAAATTCCCCACCCCGCCTTTTTAATTCTAAGAGAACCGCGGCTGATGCAAAGCGGCCAAAAAGAATGGTAAATTTTCCACATATTATTTTACCTTTATTGAAGATAGTTAACCTTACCTGAATGAATTAATGATTGAACGTGATTATATTTTAATCTATTTTAATTCCCTAAAAATTATTCTTTGACACTCTTCGAAATTCATGCTAGAATACACCATTTTTTGTATTTGTTGCTAAGCCGCACAGAGGCCGTATGAGGTTAACGCGTCTCAATTCAGCCAAACAGGGTCAACCCCCGGCTCCCCAAACCCACAATTCATCCAGGGTAAACCTTCTTTGCCTCATGGAGAAAAGGAGAATTCCCTATGAAATTTGCTTTTAAGAAGAGTAGCTTTGGGCCCGTCATTGCTCTGGCGGCCTTGCTGGTGGCCTTCATGGCCTCACCGGCCCTGGCGGTTACCACGACGAGTTGGGTCGGACCTTCTGGAAATTGGACTGTAGTCGCCAACTGGAACAATGGAGTTCCTGCTGTGGGCTATGACGCCAATCTTACCAGCACTACGAACAAGACGGCCACGCTAAACACCGTAACTCCGTTGTTAGGCACGGTAACCGTTGAGGGCACCGGCGGTGCCACTTTCACCCTCAGACAGACCTCTTCTCCATCGGGTTCTCTGAACGCTACTAACGAGATAATCGGCAATTCAAATGGCGGCAAAGGTGTTTACAGCCAAAGCGCCGGCAACAATACTATAACCAACACCCTTACCCTGGGATTTGGTGACGGTAGCACCGGCACCTACAATAAGACGGCGGGCAACCTCTCGGCTGGGGCCATGATTGTCGGCCGCGACGGCACCGGCTTCTTCAACCTGTCCAGCGGTAAGGCTGCGGTGGGCACCGCGCAAGTCGACGGGACAGAGCCTTTCTCCCTTATTGTTGGCGGTATACACAACGGGGGGGCCGACCTAATCGGGGAAGGCACAGTCAACTTAAATAGCAGTACTTTCAAAGTGGCGGGAGGCGAGGTTATCGGCCAAACCGGCAAAGGCACCTTGAACCAAAGCAGCAGCACGCATACCGTAGGTGGCTATTTCATTGTGGGCAACTGGGGCGGCAGCGTGGGCGAGGCCACCATTTCCAGCAGCACTCTCAAGGTTGGCGGTAGCGAGCATATCGGCGACACCGGCACCGGGAAAATGACTCTGAGCAGCAGCACACATGAGGTAGGTGGCGACCTTTGGGTCGGAAAATACGGCGGGAGTAAGGGTGATCTCATAAGCTCGAGCAGCAGTATCCTGGTGAAGGGTAACGCAACTATCGGCGGAGCAGGCCCCGGCACTTTCACCGCTTCCAGCAGCAGCATTACCGTCAATGGAGATTACACTCTTGCCCAGAACGCTTCCGGCACACAGACGTTATCGAGCAGCAGCCTCAAGGTCAAAGGGAACGAGATCATAGGGCAGAATGCTTCCGCTACCTTCACCAGTAACAGCAGCAGCAACTCAGCCAAGACGATTACCATAGGGGGGGCCCCCGCGACTTACACCCTGAATAACAGCAGCATGACCGCGACTGACCCCGCGGCGCCTGCAAATGCTATCTGGATAAAAGGTCCCTACACTCCAACTTCCCCTACTGACCCTGTCAGCACCACCGGGGGCAACCTCCTCATCAAAGGCACCTCTACGGTGAACGGCAACGTCACCAACGACGGCCTGATCAAGACCACCAGCGCCACCGTCACCTGGAACGGCACCGTTACCAACAACAGCGCCTATATCAGCGATCCCTCCTCCCAGACGTTCAGCCAAGACCTGGTAGTCAGTTCTAACGGATACATACAGGCGACACACTCACAGGACATTTTCATCGTCAAGGGTGATTTCATTAACACCAGCACCAAGAACAACCTGTGGGATACTGACAATGCTACGCTGATCTTCACCGATGGATCTGACGCAACTCCGTCTGATCATAATTTCTATATTGCTGGCTTAGATTATGGTATTATTTCCACTGCCCACAACTTTAACTGGAGCGTTTTAAATATCGCCAATCAGAATATTTACCTGAAGGATGGCAACCATACTTCCGGCGGCGCTGAATACGTAAGGATATTAATTGGAGCAGACGTAGACACGACGAATAAAGTGGTGAGAAATATCTTCGGTGATCCCACAGACACGCTGACCATTTATTATGATAAAAACAATCCAGATAACGCTTATCTCAAGAGCCTTGATTACACTTTTGCGTCGGGCCGCGGACATCTCTATGCTGACGATTTCACCCTTGTCCCCCTCCCCCCTTCCGTGCTCCTCATGGGTTCCGGCCTCTTGGGCCTGGGACTCCTGGGCTGGCGGAGAAAACGGCTGAAGGGCTGATAAGCTCCTGATCCACAAAAAAGCAAAGGCAGGGTCACGATGGACCCTGCCTTTTTTTTGTAAAATAAATGAAGTTCTTAGGGACAGGATTTTTCGTGGTGATTTCTGCGAAAAGTCCTGCCCAGGGGAGGGCGGGATCTTGGCCGGAGCAAATCCCCCCTCACCCCCCTTTAGAAAAGGGGGGGTTATTGAGATCAAGCCCAATGGGGCCATCGGCTTGGACGACAACCTCACCCCCCTTTAGAAAAGGGGGGGGTTATTGAGATGCCCCCAAAAGTGAGCCACCTAACGTTGTCGTATTAGCGGGCTTTGAGAGGCCCATGTCCCCCCAAGCCCGCCTGCCGCCCTAAACGTTGGGGCGGTGGTTGGAGGTGCGGCGGATTTTTTCCACCTTGGTCATGGCCTCTTCAATTCTTTTGATGAGCTTTTTGGCTTCCTCGTCAAATTGGGCCGTATAATCCGGCGATTTTTTCACTTCCGGTTGGGGCCGCGCCGGTTTGGCCCGCAGGTCTTTGGCGATGTTGTGCAAATCGTCCCTCATCCCCCTGGCCAGGCTTATAGACTCCTCGGCCGCATGGGGGGGTGCGGCCGGTTCCTGCACCCGGAATGCGGGTCGGGCCACAGGCTGAGCCTGGCTTTCCGCCTCCCGGCAAAAGACCAGCACCTGGTCCTTGCCCTGGTGTTCCAGCCAGGAGCCGATGACCTCCAGGTCGATGAGAGTGCCATCCTTTTTCCGGGCCCGCCAATCCAGGCGGACCGGCTCCCCTTCCCGGTGAACCCGCTTCAGTTGAGCGTGAATCTCCTCGGGCTTCTGACTGATGAGGCGGTCCAACTGGAGGCTCAAGAGCTCTTTCTGGTTATAACCCAACTGCCTGGCCAGCGAACGGTTCGCCTCCACAAACTGTAAGGTTTCCGGATCGATGACGCCGATAGCTTCGGGGGCGGCGTCAAACATGGCCTGGAAGCGTCCCGCCTTCGCCACCGTGGACTCCTTGAGATAAAAGTTGGTCCCCAGGACGGCCAGGGCCAGGAGGGCCAGGAGGCAGGCCACGGCAATGCCGGTTAAACGGTAGGCCCCCACCAGTTCGATGGGCCGGAAATAGAAAACCGACCAACCGGCGTGGATAGTGCCCGCAAAGGACCCCAGATAATGCTTCCCCTGATAATCCACCTTGCTGCCATCCCCGATTTTCGCCGGAAAAATGGCATCATAATGATCCTTGCCGTATTGTTCCTTGAGGTCGGCCAGGTCTTTTTCGTCCACCGGCCACAGACTTTTAAAGATCATGTCCGGCTGACTGGAGAGGAACACCACGCCCCGGGGATCCGCCAGGGCGATGATGGAATTGCCCTTTTCCCCTGCGGCCTGCAGTTCCTTGGCGATGTCGGTCAGCGTAACCTTCACCACCGCCACTGCCTTAAATCCCCGCCGCCAGCGATCCCGGATCGGATAGCTGACATAATAGCCGGGAACCTTGGAGGTGACTCCCATGGCGAAATACCGACCGGTTTTCCCGGCCATGGCCTGTTTGAAATACGGGCGAAAACCATAGTTTTTCCCGACAAAACTATCAGGCGCATCGCGGTTGGAGGACGCTATCGTAAGTCCTGAACTGTTCATGATATAGCAGACCGAGGCATTCAGGTTTGCCCGGCTGTGGTCCAACAAGGCATTGACCCTGGACAAATCGTCGGAATCCGGGTATTGCAGCGCCTGGGGCAGCCAGGCGGTGTCAGCCAGGGAAGCCACCCCTTCTTCCATCCGTTTAAATTCGGTGTTGAGCCGGCTCACCACGATGGTGGCAAACTCCTGGGCCTCAGCCTTGACCCTTTCATGCCTTTTGTGGGCCCAATCACCCAGATACAGGGTCAAGATGCTCCCCAGCCCCAAAATAATGGCAAGGGTGGTGAGCATGGCAAACATGTAGCGGGAGCGATACCGGGTCTCCGGACTGTCATCCACCTGGTGCCGCCAGGACAGGAAGCCATAAATGCCGGCGGCCATCCCGAAGGCCAGCAGGGCTTGACAGAAAATCAGCGGAATGCCGGTGAATTTCATGAAGGCATCCTCGGTGAAGAAAGAAGCCGAGGCCGCCAGATGAGCCGGGGGGAACAGTGCGATGCTCAAGCCGTACACGGCGACGCTGATACTGGCGGTGAGGCTGCCACCCCTCTCCTTGACCGGAAAGTTACGTCCCTCCAGGAACAGAGCCGCCGCGGCCCACAATCCCCCCGCCAGGCCCAGGGCATAGCGGCTGGCCAATTCTATGCCTGTCCAGCCCTTGAGTCCACCCAGCGCCGTCAGCATCAGCAACAGGGCGATGAGCCACAGCCCCGAATCCCGGCCCAGGACCCGGCTCACTCCGGCACGGCCGAATTCCGCCAGAAGCACCCAGGATATTATGTGCAGAATTTCGCCGGTGACGAGGAAATAAGGAGACTTGCCAAAGTTCATGGCCGCCAGGGATAACCAGGCGGCTATTCCCTGGGTCAGGGCGAAGAGTCCGAACCAATGCCAGGGAAGGCGTTGGGCGGAGTCCCTCCGAACCAGGAACGAAACGGCCAGTACTAAAAAGAAGGCCAGCCCCTTGAAGAAAAAGATAAAATCCATCTGGCCTTGAAAAAGATCGTGAAATGTGTTTCCCGCCATGGTTTCCCTCCCCCTTCACAGCAGGTTAATATGTTTTCTTACATGACTCTGCTTGATTTGGATAGCGCTAAGCCTTTCTTGGGATTTTTCCCTTCCGAGGCCGGTGGTTGTTCCGACTGGGTTTTGAACTTCATCATTTTTCTGGCAATCTGCTCGTAACATTTCACCATTCTGTTGGTTCTTTCCTGGAGCAACCTGGGCGACATCCGGTTAATGGCCACCTCCACCACCGGGTCATAAAAGATATGACCCAAGATCTCGGGCTTGATACTCAAGAAATCTTCACAGACGGACTGAATTATTTCAGGAGACCGCAAGTCCTGCTCATTCTTCACCATGTTGGTGACCAGGAAAAGACGATATGGTTTGATAATCCCCGCCAACTGAAACAGCTGTTCCGGCGAGATCTGCCGCACCTTGGCCAAAAGGTCGTTGATCGAGACAATCTCGTCATTGACAGTCTTATCTTCATCGTAAAGAAGGGATAAGACCTGGTCCTCCTTGCCAAACTCCCGGGCGATCTTCCGAAACAGAGCGCATTTGATAAAACCATAGACGTTCTGCAGGGAAGTGGCGACCCCGCTAAAGACCGCAATTTTTCCAGGGGAATTATTGAAAAAATCAAGAGTGTTAAACGAAGTGCCAGCGCCCAGGTCGATCAACACGAAGTCGGCCGGCAGACGCTCGAGTTCCTTGAAAAGCCGCATTTTTTGGGAATAGGTGGGATTGGCCGCTCCCAGGAGGTCATCAGCGCCGCAGATCAACTTGATGCCTTCAAGCGAGGTGGGCAGGAGAATTTCTTCCAGGCGGGTGACTTTGCGGAGCAGAAAATCCTCCAGAGTTGCCTCGGGAAAGCGAATACCCATCATGGTGTGGAGGTTGGCTCCGCCCAGGTCGCCATCCACCAGAATAACCTGATTCCCCAAGCGCGCCAGGGTGACCCCCAGGGCCATGGTGAAAATGCTTTTGCCTACCCCGCCCTTACCGCCGCCCACACTCCATAGCTTCATAGATGGCTCGTTTCCCAATGCTATCCCTGAACAAATGAACCGCTGAACCAGACCTGCGCGGTTCACTCCGGGTCGGGCAAATTCTTCACATTTGCCAGAAAATCTTCCACAGCCCGGCGCAACTCCGCAAATTCCTTCTGTTTGTCCCAGAGAGCGGGGTTCTCTTCCGGACCTGCTTGACGGGAATCGCCCAGGTTTTCCAGGCTAGCGAGATGCCGCTCCAACTCCAGGGTTTGAGCCGCCAAGGCCTGCAATTCCGCCATCACATCTTCAGGGGATGAATATTCCGCCTCACTCTCGGGCAGCATCGGGGCGGCGCCGGCCTCTGGGGGCTCGGGGACCAGGAGTTCCTGTAGCGACTCCGCCCACAGGGCAAGCTGTTCCCGGCCGTCGGGATCAAGCCGGAGCTCGCTGTGGGGGGCGTGCCACAGCAAACCCAGGAGCAATTCCAGGTCGGTCAAGCCAGCCTGCATGGCCTCAAAGAGGATTTTGCGGTAGTACCGTCCGGTTGTCTCCTCCGGGGCCAGCAGGGCCTGCAGGAGTTTGTCGGCATGGCTGATGCGGGGGTAGATTTCCTTCCAGGAAGGCAGGTCTTCCACTGCGGCGCGGCGCTTTCTGGAGATAAAGCCGCAATCTTCAAGCAGGATTAATAATTCGAGGGAAGGTTGCCCGGGGGGCTGCTCCCAGGGGAGAGCCAGCCATTCCCAGGCCATCTGGCCGGAGGCGGCAGCAGAAGGGGGCATCGGTATCAGGCTCCCGGGCCCCAGGACCGACAAGGGAGCTTCTTGATCCCTGTCGGCCTGTGCCGGCGGAACGTGCCAGGCAGGGGGCAGCACCAGAAAATGGTGTTCCCAGACATCCCCCAGCCGGGCGGTGCAAGGGGAGCGCCACTCCCCCAGGCGGTCCAGCGACCTTGCCAGGCCGGGTTGCACCCGGACCACAAAGAGCCGGGTATGGGGCTCAGGGCGGATGGCCAGCCCAACCTCGACATCCTGCAGGGCAAAATCCATCAGCAGCCACAACCAGTTCGTCTGTGGCTGACGGAAATCCACTTCGAGTTCGACACCCTTCCGGGCATCCAAGGCCACCGGGAACCAACCCAAATCCTGATAATGGGCGGCATAAACGGCCAAGGCCTTGACGTCATCCAGATTCTTGCGGGCCCGAAAGATGCGCTCCAGTTCCCTGGAGTCCAACTTGATGGAAAAATTGCGTGAATCCGATTCGGTGGTCCTCGTCCGTTCCATAGACACCCCTGCTTTCCCTGGCTCTGTTGCGGGGCCTAAGCATTGATCAACTCGGTTTCATACGTCAAGGTCGGTGCGATGTCGGCCTGCAAAAATTTCTCCTCCACCGGCATGCCGGTGCGGTGGTGATACAACTGAATCAACTCCACCGCCAGATTATGATAATCTATGGAACCGCTGCTTTCCGGATCAAAATCAAAGACAGCCTTCTGAGCGATCTGGGACTGGTTCAAAGCCTCGTTCTTCATAATAATGGTCTGAAAAGTCTTGCTCCAATAGGGCCGGATTTGCTCCAGAACATATTGATTGGTGACCCGGTTGCGCCGGTCATACATGGTCAGCAAAATGCGGAACAAATCCTCTTTGAATAATTCCTGGGGCTTGAGGGCCTTGACATGCTCCACCGTGGTGAGCAGGTCCGCCAAGCCGTCCAGGGAATACCGGGAAATCTGACAGGGGATCACGATGAGATCGCAGGCGTATAAGGCGTTGACGGTCAAAACTCCCAGCGAAGGGGGACAGTCGATGAGAATAAAATCATAGGGCAGACCCTGCAGGGCCTGATAGAGAATAGCCTCCCGGAAAATGCGGGAATAAATCTGCTCGGCCACGGGTGCCAGGTGAATATGCGCCGGAGCCACATGCAGGTCGGGAACATAGGTGAGCAAGGTGATGTCGGCCACAGGCTTTTTGGGCACGCTCATCACTTCGGCCATGGACTCAAGGAAAGAGTCGGGATCGATGCCGAGGCCGATCGTGGTGTGCCCCTGGGGATCCAGATCCACCAGCAGGGTGGGAAACCCCAGGTAGGCCAAGCCTGCCCCCAGGTTAATCGTGGTGGTGGTTTTTCCCGTCCCCCCCTTTTGATTGATGATGGACACCAGGTAGGACTCTTTCCTGACGCGGGCCCTGGGCTGAGAACCTTTCCCGGTTCGCCCCAGACCTTCGCCGTGGAGCTGGTCATATTGGCTCCACAACTTCTCCTGGGCCTTGGTGTTTTTGGATTCCGAACGTTTTGACCAGCCCGGACCTGCCGGTAATCCTGCAGATCTGCCCCGGTCCGGCGAGAAGAAGGCCCCGACCTGAACAGGCCCGTCGGTGCTGGCAGGCTTAACAGGCATGACAGTGCCTCCCCCCTCTCAAATAACGGGGACCCAGCCGGTTAGTAACAATGACGGCCAATCGAGAGGGAGGAGAGGGATATTTTTGGTAGGCTGGTTTGCAGGCAGATATGGACAGGAATGATAAGGAATAACGCCGATCGTTTGGCAATATCTCCCCTTCCAACCGCAAGGACGCGGCTGGCAGTCGGATTTGCCAGGTTATCTCAGGCAGATAACCTGCAGCCATGTCCCCCCCCGAGCCGACCCGGCCAAGCCCCCTTTAAATCTTCTCCCCTTTTTTGGCCACCTTGGTCAACTTGTCATAAAAGTGGCCTAGAATTTTTTAAATGTCAAGGAGAATTTTTTGCTTTATTAAATATTTTTAGGCTGTTGCAAGTAGAATGGGGAAAAACCGCTGGCCGCGATGCCGATTGGCCCGCTATCCCGGGAGGTTTGAAAGCTGATCAGAGATGAGCCATCTTACTGATAATACAATTCTTTTTAACGATTCTGAAAAATTTTTCTTCCCTCATCACCCAAGTTCTTTTAAGATACCATCCCGTGGAGGAGTTGTTCCCTTGTGGGACATAGCTCAAGGTGATGATTATTCTTAAAATTCTTTTGGGGGGAGAATTTTTCTTTCTTGCCAAGAACGTGTTGGGGGTGTGCGGGGGGGCAGAGAGCCGCCTTTCTGGACCTTTTCCCACTTGCCATCGTTCTTTCCTTGGCAGCGCCACGGGCAGAATCGACAAGCGGAAAATCATGAGCCTATGCTAAGGTTTTCTGGCAAAGGGGCCGAAACGGAGGTAAGCGCGGGGTTCGAGAAGGGAATGCTGCCTTCTGGAACGTGGGGTGGTATGCCTTTTGCTGTAAGATATTTCTTAGCTTAAAGAACCAAACAGGCTAAGCCAGAAAGCGGCGCGGCCAACTTCAGTTTGAAAGCGAGCGTTTGGTCCAGTCTTTCAGAATAGTTTCCTGCCATGAGCTTCATGACGACGGGGAACGTTTTGAGAAACGATGTGAGGGGAAGCCGGATCATGGCTATTCGTATCATCATCGCTGATGATCATCAGATTGTGCGGCAAGGCCTCAAGACCCTGTTAGAGCGGGAGCCTGACATGGAAGTGGTGGCCGAGGCCGAAGATGGCCGCCGCACCCTGTCCCTGGTTAAGGAGTTCATCCCCCACGTGGTGGTCCTGGATGTGGAGATGCCGGACCTGAACGGTATCGAGGCCGCCCGCCAGATCCTCACCGAATATCCCCAAGTCAAGGTCATTGCCCTGTCCATGTACTCTGATCGCCGTTTTGTCGTAAACATGCTCAAGGCCGGGGCCAACGGCTACCTCCTGAAAGATTGCGCCTTCGAGGAGCTGGCCCAGGCCATCCGCCTGGCGGTGGCCAACCGGATTTACCTGAGCCCCGGCGTGGCTGATGTGGTGATTAAAGATTATGTGAACTATCCCGCCAGCGGCAGCCAGTCTGTTTTTGCGGTGCTCACCGCCAGGGAGCGTGAGGTGTTGCAGCTTTTATCCGAAGGCAAACGCACCAGCCAGATCGCCAGGCTTCTGCATATCAGCGTCAAGACCGTGGAGACCCACCGGCAGCAGATCATGCACAAACTGGGCATGAAGAGTGTGGCCGAACTGACCAAATACGCCATCCGGGAAGGACTTACCTCCCTGGAATCCTGAATCATTTCTGACCACTCACCCGGGCCCCGGTGTTCAGTTATTGGCTCGGGTTGACTGCCGCCGTTGCAGCCGGGCTGTTCCACCAGCCTCCCCCCAGGGCCACGAACAGGGCGGCCGTATCCTGCAGACGCAGCGCCTGAGCCTGAATATAGCCCAGCTTGGCCTGCTGGTATTGGTCATTGGCGATAATGACCTGGAGGTAGTTGGCCAGGCCGGAATGATAGTTGGCCAACACCAGGTCCAAGGCCTCCTGGGCGGCGCTCAGGGCCTGGGACTGGGCCTTGAGCAGTTGGGCATCGTGTTCCAGGGCTTTAAGGGTGTCAGCCACCTGCTGGCAGGCACTGACTACCACCTGCCGGTAATCGGACAACGAGGCCTGATAAGCTTCCAGGGCGGCTTTCCGCTGGAACCAGCGGGTTCCGCCCGAAAAAAAGGGGTTGCTCGCAGTGGCGCCAACACTCCAAAACGTGCCTGCGGTGTTGCCGAAAAGCTGGGTGATGTCGCTGACATTCCGGCCGATATTCCCGTTTAAGGTAAAGCTCGGCAAGAGCGCCGCCGTGGCCACGCCGATCTGGGCGCAGGCGCTGTGAACCTGGGCCTCCGCCGCCAGAATATCCGGCCGCTGGCGCACCAGGTTGGCAGGCACGGTGACCGGCAGTTGCCGGGGCAGGGTAAATTCCGCCAGCTTAAAGTTCGACGGCACCCATTGGCCCGGGATGAGTCCCGCCAGTGAAGCCAGGAGGTGCTCGGTTTTGCTGAGATTTTGCTTAAGAGGCGCCAGAGACGCTTCCGTCGACGCCAGTTGCGTCTCCAGGCTGGCGACACTGGCGTAGGCCACCAGGCCCGCCTTGAACTGATCTTCCGTGAGGCGCACCTGCTCCCGCTGCAGGGCGATAAGTTTCTCCGTGGCGTCAATCTGGGACCGGTAACCGGCTGCAGCGATGGCGGCATTGACCACATTGCCCAGCAGTGTCATGTTGGTGGCCAGCGCCGTGTATTTCTGGTAATCCCGCTGGGCCGCCAGGCTTTCGACAGCCCGCCGCTGCCCGCCCCAGACATCCAGAAGATAGGATACCGAAGCCGACAGCGTAAACAGGTTGAAGGTGTTGCCCGTAAAAGCGCTCGCACCGAATTGCACGGGGGAAAACTTTTCCCGTTGAGCCGTGAAACTGCCGGTCAACTGGGGAAAGAAGACGCCGTAACCGGCCTTGAGTGTCTCCTGGCTCTGCCTGAGACGCGCCAGGGCCGATTGCAGATTGTAGTTCTCGGCTACGGCCTGTTTAACAATGGCGTCCAGTTGGGGGGATCGAAAGAGCTGCCACCACTCCTCAATGACCTGGGCGCCGGCTTCAAAGGTCTGGGCCTGCCCGTCAGCCACCACCGTGCTGGTGGGCTGCCGCTCGGAAGTGTATTGGGTCACCTGAGGCGGCTCAGGGGGCTTAAAATTGGGGCCCACCGCACAGCCGGCGATCAGCAGCCAGGAGAGCAGGACCGCAAGTTTATTTCGACTCCACATAAATGTCCACCAGCATGCCCGGGTAAATATTCAAATCCTTGGGGCGCTTGAAGCGAAACACCACTGACAGCACCCGGACATCCACCCGTTCGGTCCGTTGATTGGACAACTCGATCTTAGGGATCACGTAGGGTTGAATCCGGTCAAACTCCAGGGGAATCCGCACATCGGTTCCCCTGACCTGCATTTGGGCTTTGGAGTTTGGCAGCGGCAGCATCCTGGGAATGAGAATTTCGTCAATGTAGGCTCTGACCGCCATAAAATCCTGGGGCAGCCCCATGACGATGGTGGGTTCAAACCCTTGGGTATACGTATCATAGGACCCCGCGCTTGAAGCGAAATTGCCCTTGGCGGTGTTGATGGCCAGGATAACGCCGTCCACCGGGGCCTTCAGCACGTATTTGGCCAACAGGGCCTTCCCGCTTTCATAGGCTTTGACCAAGGCCTGGTACTGGTGCTGCTGGTTTCTGATGTCATAGATCCAGGCGCCGGCCTTGGTCAGTTGGTACTGCCGGGTCGCCACTTCCAGGTTGGCTTTGGCCGTCTGATACGTGTTTTCGGCGGTGTCCAATTGGTCCTTGCTCACCGATTTCGGGTTCAATTCATAGGACTTCTTTGTTTTTGCCAGGGTGTCCCGGGCCGTTTTCAGACTGGCCGCGGCGTAATCCATCTGGGCCTTGGAGACCCGGAGATTTTCCAATCTCGGCTGGGCCTTGAGCTGCTGCAGGAGGGACAGGGCCGCCTCGGCCTGGGCTCTTTGCTGCTCCACCGTGGCCCTCTGGACCGAGTCGTCAAGGGTCAGCAGGGGGGTGCCTTTGGCCACCCGGTCGCCTTCATTCACCAGGATGTTCGTCACAGTCCCCGGCACCTCCGGAAAAATATCGATGTTTGAGCCGTGGCCTTGCAAGCTTTCCACGATGCCGGTGGCATAAATGCCATGTTCAAAGGGATTTATGGCCGGATTAAAGGCCGGCGGCAGCGGCTTCGTGCGGATGCCGTAATAATAGGCGCTGAACAGGCCGATCAGCATACCCAGGATCGCCAAGGCGAAGATTATCTTCTTTCTCACTCAGCCCCCCCATTGACAATCTCCACGACCCGGCCATCCTCCATCTTGATGTTCCGGTCGGCAAACTCAAAAATCCGGGCGTCGTGGCTCACAATTATGATGCACCGCTTTTCGTTCAGGATATTTGCACGGATGAAGCTGATGATATTTCTGCCCGTGGCCCCGTCCAGGGACGCGGTGGGTTCGTCAAAAATCAGCAGGTCAGGGCTGCTGACAATGGCTCGGGCCACGGCCACGCGCTGCTGTTCGCCCCCGCTCAACTTGAGAGGGGTAAGGGAGGCCCGGTCCTGGAGTCCCACCACTTCCAGATACTGCATGGCGGCCTCCATGGATTCATCCCAGTCCTGCCTCTTCAAAATCAGCGGCAGGGCCACGTTTTCCAAGGTGGTCAGTTTCGGGAACAGGTGATAGTCCTGGAAGACAAAGCCCACGGTGTGCAGCCTGAAATCTGCCAGTTGGTTGGAGTCCATCTTCCAGATATCTTTCCCTTCCACAATCACCGTGCCGGAATTGGGCCTGAGAATTCCGGAGATCATGCTGAGCAGGGTGGTCTTGCCGCTCCCCGATGGGCCCGTGATGTAGAGCATTTCGCCATAATAGGCCTCAAAACTGACATCCCGCACCGCAAAGGTCCTGATGTCCTCCTCCCCGAACCATTTCACCAAGTCGATGGCCTGCACTGCCGCGTCGGGCATTCCTAACCCCTGAAAATATCGAACGGTTCCACCCGGATCACCTTGCGCACCGCAATGAAACTGGATACCCCGGAGATGATAAGCACCAGGACGAATGCCAGGCCGAGGTTGAAATAGGTAATGTCCGCGGCATAGTTCGGCACCCGCTGCTTGGCAAAGGCGATCAACAGGGAGGAGAGGCCCACGCCCAGGCCGTAGCCGGTTAACCCGGTGAACAAGGTCTGGAAGAGAATCATGGCGATGAGCTCGTAACTCTTGGCGCCGATGGCCTTCAGAGCGCCGAATTTGGCCAGGTTCTCCAGCACAAAGGTATAGAAGGTCTGGCCGCAGATGGACAGGCCCACCAGAAAACTGGTCAGTGTCATGATCAGGATATTGGTGCCGATGCCGGTCTGGTATTTGTAGTAGTCCGAGATACGTCTCTGGAATTCCTGATCAGTCAAGGCCAGATAACCCGCCTTGGCAACCTCCTCTTTGATGTAGGCGATGTCCTGTTCGCTTTTCGGTTCCACCAGGATATAGGCGATGGTGAAGCGGGTGGAGGGAATGTACTGTATGGCCCGGGTAAAAGTGGTGTACAGGGTCGGTATGCCGAAGAGGGTGCTGCTGGGGACCTTGGCAATGCCGACAATCACGGCCCGGTGGTCGTTGATCTCAAAGGTGGTGCCGATCTTGGGGCTTGCCAGTTTCGGATATTCACTGTCCTTTACCACAACAAACCCGTTATCTGCAAAGATATCGTCGATGTTTCCCTCGATCAACTCGGGCCGCCCCACGAGGCTGGCATCGTCCAAGCCAAGAATGGTGGACGGCTGGTAGGTGCCGTTGTTCAGTTTGACCAGGGCAACCCCGGAATATAAGGGCACCGCATATTTGACGCCTTTGATGCTGCGCACCTGGTCCAGGAGATAATCCGGCACCTGGATGCTGTTTAAGGGATTATTGACCGCGGGGTCCATGACCCAGATTCGGGCCCCCACATTGATGATGGTGGCCGAGGCCTTGGTGAGAATGCCGGAAAAAACCGAGGTCAACTGCACGATGAGAAATACCGCAAAGGTAATGCCCACCAGGAGCGCGGCGAATTTGCCCCGGTCATTCACCAGCAGTTTGTAGGCGATTTTTAAAATTCCGGTCATCCGGGTAACCCCTTGCTTCCCAGCCTGCCCCTGCCATTATTTTCCCTTTGAGCCAACCCCCGCAGCGCCCCCACAGAAAACCGGGTGATGTGGTCAGCCATCCTGACAATATCTTCCTGCAAATACTGATACCCCGGGAACAGCCGCTGAATCACCGGCCGGGCATTGCGGTAATGCAGGCACTGGCCGATGATGCTCATCTGACAGCGGTGAACCAGGTCATCCGGCGCCTGCCCCCCCAGGAGTTCCCGGACGATGGCCCCCAATTTCTGGGACATGGGGTAGATGATGGTTGCCACCAGGTCATCCAGAGCCTGGGTGGGCTCGATCATTTCCCGGGCCATTAATTTCCCCAGCCAGGCCGGCGGCCCTTTATCAAAAATACTGAGCAGCAGATAGCGAATAAAGGCGTGCAGGCGGTCCGCAGCCGGTACCTCCTCACTTTCCCTCTGGGCCAGCGGATATTTTTCCAGGGCGCAGGCATGGGCATATTTCATGACCGCCGCGTAAAGACTTTCCTTATCGCCGAAATAATAGTTGACCGCGGCCAGATTGGCTTGCGCTTGACGGCAGATTTCGCGGATCGTGGCGTTACGGAAGCCGCGTTCGGCAAAGACTTCCCCCGCCGCTTCCAGCAGGCGCTGCCGGGTTTCCCCCCTGGCGGAACTGGCGGGAGAAGTGGACACGGACACCCCGTTAATTTCTCTTAAACATTTATTTTAATTTATTGTTTCAATGAGACGTATCAAACATTTGTTTTAATAGCAAGGAAAATTCACCAAAAAAGAGGGACGTGGCGTTCATTTATTCTGAGAAGAAATACAAAGGCAGCGCCAAAGCACATCTCCCCCAGCCCCCTTCAGCAAAGGGGGAGACCCGGAGAATGGCGGGATCTGGCGGGTTACGGGCTCCCCCTCACTCATATTTCCCTGATCCGGCCCTTGCTCAGCAGGAGGCGGCGGCCCCCCAGGCGTTCGGCCTGGGCCGGGTCGTGGGTGATGATAATCAGGGTCAGGTCTCCTTCCTGTCGAATCCTGCGGATGCACGCTTCAATGAGTCGGGTGTTGGCCTTATCGATATGGGTGGTGGGCTCATCCAGAAAGAGGACCTCGGGCGCGATGGCCAGCGCCCGGGCAAGGCCCAGGCGCATGGTTTCACCGCTGGACAGGGTGGCGGCAGGCTGGGAACTCTTGTGGGTCAGGCCCACTTCTTCCAGAGCCTTGAACACCTTCTGCTGAATAACGTGCTTATGCATCCTCCGGATTTTCAAGCCGTAGGCCACATTATCAAAAACACTGCGGCTGAACACCCCGATCTTGGGGAAGACCAAGGTGAGCCGCCTTTTCAGGTGAATGTCGGGAGCCAGCACCCTCTCCCCTTCGAGATACCGCACCTGCCCGCGATCTGGAGCCTCGAGCAGGGCGGCGATGCGGAACAGGGTGGACTTGCCGCTGCCGTTGTCCCCCAGGAGCAGATAATCACCCCCGGCGGCAAAGGTATACGAGCAGTCCGTCAGGACCAGGTTGCCGTTATAGGCTTTGGCGACCGCCGCCAACTCCACCGTCAATCCCACAGCCGCACCCCGGCAGGAACCCGACCGTGGCGCTGCACGGCGCGCAGGGCCACGTTCACCATCAGGGACAAGGCCAAAAGAATGATGCCCAGGGCAATCCCCAGGTCGAAGTTGCCTTTATCCGTCTCGAGAGCAATGGCAGTAGTCATGACCCGGGTGTAGTTGGCGATGTTCCCTCCCACCATGAGCACCACCCCCACCTCAGCGCTGACCCGGCCAAAGCCGGCGATCACCGCGGCCACCACACCGTAGCGGGCTTCCCGGATCACGGTGACGGCCTCCTGGAAGGGGGTGGCCCCGAGCGTCTGGGCCGCCAGCCGGATGACCGGGTCCACTCCCACAATGGCCGCGTGGGTCAGCGACGTGACGATGGGGAAAGACAGAACGGCCTGGCCGATAATCATGGCCGAAGGCGTGTACAGCAGGGCCAGGAAACCCAGGGGGCCGCTCCGGGAGAGCAGAAGATAGAGAAACAGCCCCACCACCACCGGCGGCAGCCCCATGCCGGTGTTCAACAGGCTGAGCCAAACACCCCGCCAAGGGAAAGGCTTCAGGGCCAGAAGGGCCCCGAGGGGCAAGGCCAGGACCGTGGCCAATACCAGGGCCAACCCCGACACCTCCAGGGAGAGAAGAATGATCCTGGTGAGTTCCGGATTCAGATGGGTAATAAGCCACATGGCGCTGATAAATCCCTGAAGAATGGTATCCATAGAGGGAAATGTTTCCGAGGGTCTGGAACGCGGGGACGAGGCAGGCCTCCTTCCTTTGTTCCCTCTCCTTACCTGGTGTTGGGAGTGAAAAGCCGGTTCCCGTGCTTATCCTTGAAGTCGCCGATGGCCTTCTGGCCTTCGGGGGAGATGAGCCAGTTAATGAATATCATGGCTTCCTTGTAGTTCACCTGGGGGTGTTTCTCCGGATTCACCGCCATGACGCCGTACTGGTTGAAAAGGATGGGGTCCCCTTCCAGCACGATGGCCATATCCAGCTTATCTTTGTCTTTGGTGGCCAACCAGGTGCCCCGGTCGGTCAAGGTGTAGGCCCGCTTTTCATTGGCAAGGCGCTGGGTTTTTTCCATGCCCTGGCCCACTTCCAGGTACCATTTCCGGTTTTTGGGGTCAATGCCCGCCTTTTTCCAGATGGCCAGTTCTTTGGTGTTGGTGCCGGACTTGTCGCCCCTGGAGACAAAGGGGACTTTGTCCTGGGAACCGATCTTCTTGAAGGCCTCCACCGCGGATCTCATGCCTTTGATCTTCAGGGGGTCATTGGCGGGCCCGATGATCACGAAGTCGTTATACATGAGGTCGTGGCGGTCCTTGAACCAGCCCTCTTCCAGGGCCTTCAGTTCCTGTTCCCTGGCGTGCACCATGATCACGTCGGCATCACCCCGTTTGCCGATCTCGATGGCGGCGCCGGTGCCTACGGCCACCACGTCCACCTTAATCCCGGTCTTCTTTTCAAAAATGGGCAGCAGGCAGTCAAAAAGGCCGGAATTTTGAGTGCTGGTGGTGGAGGCGCACTTGAGGCGGGTTTCGCCCAGGGCCGCGCCGGCGTAAAGAATCGTTGCGCCGAGGCAGAGGGCAATAAGCATTTTTCTCAAGGTTTGCTCTCCTTCTCGAAATATATTTGATAGTATAGCGGTTTCCCTAAAAAAAATCCAGAATTTTACAACTAGTAAAACTTCAACGCTCGAGATTGGCGTGACGGGTGGTAAGTAGGATAGCGGCGCGGCTCGTGGAGGTGCTTATAAAATCAGGAAGAGCAGGCAAGGCCTACGGTGCCATAATTTTTACATCCTGCAAGACCGAGGCTCCTTAATCCTCCCCAAAGGTGAGATCTTACCGCACCCTTGAATGAAAAAAGAGCCAGGCACTCTGCCTGACCCCTGGAAAATCAGTGGCACGCCTGGAGGGATTCGAACCCCCGACCCTCTGCTTAGAAGGCAGATGCTCTATCCGACTGAGCTACAGGCGCTTTTGCCTTGCTGGTTGAAAGTTACATGTGCGTCAGCGGGTTCCTCGCTTTTCTCTCGCACCGGGGAGAGAACTCCTCCGCCGAGCAGGTCCGGTGCCGCGTGTTCATTATACGCCAGGAGGAGCAGGCCTGCAAATGTCAATTGCCTTGGAGGTTGTTTGTTACAGGGTCTTTCCTCCCACCCTCAAAAAAAGGGCCAGGGTGTGATACCCGGGCCCTGGTCTCATCATTTCAGGTCCGCTCTTATTTCGCCAACACGAATGTGCCGTCTTTCACCTGGACGATGACCATGGAGTCTTCGCCCAGGCCGTTGTGGTCTTCCGGCGTGATATTATAGACTCCCGAGACCCCTACGTAGCCCTTGGTCTGTTCGATGGCGTCCCTGAGCTTGGCGGGGTCTGTGCCGGCCTTTTTCATGCCGCCAGCCACGATCATGATGGCGTCCCAGGCGTAGCCGGAGTGGGTGTTGATGGGGAACTGCCTGTCGTAGTGATAGACGTCTTTATACAGGTGCACAAACTCCTTGATGACGGGTTTCTGGGAGTCGCTGTCCGGCAGTTCGTCCAGCGCCATGAGCTTGGTGGAGGGCATGCGGTCGCCTTCCGCGGCCTTGCCGGCCAGTTCGAGGTATTTGGGGTCGGGCAGGCCGTGGCACTGGAACAGGGGAATGTCGGTGCCAAGCTGGGCCTTATTCTTGGAAACGATGGCGCCGGCCGGGCCGATGGTCCAGCAGATGATGGCCTGGGGCTTGGCATTCTTAATCTTGGTCAACTGTGCGGTCATGTCGGTGTCCTGGGGACCGAAGGACTCCTTGGCCACGATCTCGCAGCCATACTCGGGCGCCAGCTTCTCGAGCCACGTCAGCCCGTCCTTGCCGAAGCCGTCGGTGGCGGTTAACAGCCCGATGGTCGTGATGCCTTTGCTTTTCAGATAGGAATAGAGCTTCTTCACCGCGATGGAGGAGCGTTGGGGAGACTTGAAGACATATTTGAAGGAGCCCAGCTTCTCCCCGCCCATGATCACCGGGTCGCCGCCCACGGTCATGAAGGTGGGCATGCCGGCTTCCTCCACGACCTTCTTGACGGCCATGCCGGCGTCAGTCCGGGTGGGGCCGATCATGGCCGCCACCTTGTCCTGATAGATGAATTTTTTGGCAATGGTGGCCGCCTTGGCGGCATCGCTCTCCGAGTCGCCGATGACCAGCTCCAGGGGGTGGCCGTTGATGCCCCCTTCCTTATTGATCCTGGCCACCGCCATTTCGGCCACGAGCTTCGTGGGGGTGCCGATGCTGGCGGCAGGGCCCGAGAGGTCAAAAATAGCGCCGATTTTAATGGGTTCCTTGTCTTTGGCCGGTTCTTTTTCGGCCGCGGCCTGGACCAGGCCGGCCCCCAGCATGAAGAAAATTGTCACAAAAAGTGCCACGAATTTCCTGTTCATCATGACTTCTCCTCTCCTTGAGCGTCGCTCGACAGGCAGATCAGCGAGGCTGTAGCCCGGCATACCTCCTACGCCGCCGCGGCCGTCCCGTTCCGTCAGGATAGCCGGGAAATCTTCCGACAAGCCCACCTCACCAGGGCCCCGACGGGGCGGTGGGGCAACCCGGCGAGCAGACGGGATCCGAACCCCACCAGGAATCGTTATAAAACGGCCGAGGGTTCATATGCTCAGGATAGACAGTGGGCTTGGCGCAGCCAGCAATCATAAGCCCAGTGATGAGCAACACACCCGTCAGGGTGAAAAACCATGTCTTCATATGCCCCTCCTTGGGCTGTCGCCCAGGCGGTAATCTCCTGACCATCCTCAACCATAATCCGGGTTGCAGGGCAAGGCAATGATCATCCACTCCAGAACTTATGTTTCGAAAGGTACCATGATGTTAAGAGAAAAGTCATTCAGAATCAATGGCATCCCGGAGTATTTCGGCATGGCAAGCTGTTACCAATTTGCCAGGAAACCCGGTTTTCCTGGGCAATCTTCGCTCTGCTCAAAATGACAAACCGGTTTTTGGGTTTTTTTCACATACCGTTCAAGTCCTTAACATCCGTTAGGTCGTTCAGGGTAACAAGGGAGCCTCTTGCAAAATGCAGCCGCAGGCTTCGGCCTGCATTTCTACAGGCTGGAAAGCCTGCTCCCTCCGGGAGGTTATTGGGCATACCCAAAAAGTCCCAGTCTGCATGAATGTTGCAAGAGGCTAAGGTGACAGGCATTTTTCAACACCCCGTCAGGAGCCCTCCGGCACCTCTTCCACCACCGGGTCGGTGATGCGGGTGTCAAAGATCCGCTGGCTTTTGCGCTCCGAGCGGGGCAATTCCCCGTAGCCGACGATCTCCACTTCGGGGGTGACCAGGAGCCGGTGCCGGATGATGTGGCGCACCTCCCGCCCCAGCTCATCGCTTCGGGCGGCCTCGACGGCCTCGCCCCGTTCCACCTTCAGGAGCATGTGGTCCCGGCCCCGGTCATCCCGGCTCAGGTGCACCTGGTATTCGGAGCCCAGCCCCGGCACTTCCGAAAGCAGCCGATCGACGCTGGAGGGATAGATGTTCACCCCCCTGAACTTGAACATGTCGTCGGTGCGCCCCCGGATGCGGGAGTGGCGGGGGAGAATGGTCCCGCAGGTGCAGGGTCCCGGGATAATGCGGGTGATGTCCCGGGTGCGGTAGCGGATGAGGGGCGCGGCCTCTTTGGCAAGGGTGGTGACCACCATTTCGCCCCATTCCCCTTCGGGGAGGGGCGTCAGGGTGTCCGGGTCGATGATCTCCAGGATGTAGTAGTCTGCCCAGTAATGGATGCAATCGTGGTGGGGGCACTCAATACCGGTGCCCGGCCCGTAGAGTTCGGTGAGTCCGGGGATGTCGAAGAGTTCCACGCCGCCGAAGAGTTCGGAGATTTTTTTGCGCATGGAGACGCTGGAGCGTTCCGAGCCGTAAATAATCTTCTTCACGTTGATTTTGTCCGCAAGATTGCGCTTGTGGATCTCCTCGGCCAGCAGGAGGCCCATGGAGGCGGTGCAGCAGAACACGGTGGATTGCAAATCCACCAGGAACTCGAGTTGCAGGTCCAGGTTTCCCGGCCCCACGGGCACAGCCATGGCCCCCAGCCGTTCGACGCCGGCCTGAAAGCCCACCCCCGCAGTCCACAGACCGTAGCCCACCGCAATCTGCACCCGGTCCAGGTGGGTGACCCCCGCCATTTCATAGCAGCGGGCAAAGAAATGGGCCCAGTCATCCACATCTTTGGCGGTGTAGCACAGGATCTTGCGCTTGCCCGTGGTGCCGCTCGAGGAATGGATGCGCACGATCTGCTCAAAAGGCACGGACCTCAGGGGAAAGGGATACTGGTCCCGGATGTCCTCGCTGGTGGTAAACGGCAGCTTGGTCAAATCCGACAAGCCGGTAAGGTCATCCGGCCTCACCCCGGCCGCATCAAGCTTTTCCCGGTAAAAGCTCGAACCTTCGTAGGCATGACGCACTGTCCACCTGAGGCCGGCGAACTGATGTTCCGCCAGGGCTTCCGGCGTTTTAAAAGTGGGCATAAAGGTCTTTCTGCTCATAATAGGCTTTTCCAATCGGATATTAGTAAACCCGGCCGCGCCCAGACGGCTGGCCGCCGGATTGCAGGCCGAAGCCGCGCCCAAAAAGGCCCGGCGCAGCTCCGCATCTACCAGGAGATCCTGGCTCTTGCCCGAGGTCACCAATCTGCCGTTGGCCAAAAGGTAGGCGGAAGAGGAGGCGGTGAGGGCTCGGGCGGCGTTCTGCTCCACCAGGAGAATGGTCACCCCGGCTCGGGACAGCTGATGGATGATGTCGAAGATTTCATCCGCAACGAGGGGGGCCAGCCCCAGGCTGGGCTCATCCAGCAACAGCAGCCGGGGGGCGGCCATGAGCGCCCGCCCGATGGCCACCATTTGCTGCTCCCCGCCCGACAGGGTGGCGGTTGGTTGGCGGAGCCTCTCCCGGAGGCGGGGAAAGCGGGCCAGCACTGCATCGAGGCGCCGTTCCTGTTCCCTCTTGTCCACTTTCAGGGGCAAAACTCCCAACTCCAGGTTTTCCCGGACCGTGAGCTCCCCGAACATTTCCCGGCCTTCAGGGCACAAGGCCACTCCCCGGGCCGCCATGGCTGCCGGGCCGGCGCCTGTCACCTCGTTCCCGTCCAGATAAATATGCCCGCCAGAGACCGGCACCAGGCCCATGACCGCCTTGAGCAGACTGGATTTTCCCGCGCCGTTGGCCCCCACCAGGGCCACGGTTTCACCTTTCGCCACCCGGAGGTCAATGCCGAACAGGGCCTGGGCGGCGCCATAGTGGACCTGAAGATGGTGAATATGCAGAAGGAAGTCGGTGGCCGGGTTCATGGCTAACAAAAATTACCCCAAATCTCGTTCTCCTGCAATGCATACAGCCCGACATAATTTCCTGCGCATACCTTGTCTCTCTGCCTTGTCAGCGTCCCTGCGTTAAGAAGAATCCACGCCGAGGCGCAGAGGGTGCAGAAATGCATGGTGTTCAATGACTGCTGTCGCTGGGGCCGTCTGCCGATAATCAAGGAGCTGCGGGGAATCCATGCGGCAGTTTTCCTCCCTGTGACCCCTTGGCGCGCGAACCGGAAAAAAATGCGGGCTACTTGATGCGGAAAGGAAAAAATGATTAAATTACTTAGTGAAAAACATTCCCGGCAGGTTCATGAGGGGATGCATAAAAAGCTTTTCCCCCTTCTGAGAAAGCCAGAAAGGGGTAATCAGGGGTTTATAATGCTGAACGAAAATGGACAGGATATCACGAGTGCACAATCGGATTATGGCAGGGTAGTGGTGGCTGTTTTACCCCACCCTTTTCACGGCCGTCTTACGGAGCGGGTTATTTTGTGGGTTCGCCCTTACCTCAACCTCAAGGGTGAAAGATACAAGCTCACGTGGTGGAGCGACGGAGTCGCCTACTACGAACCGGTGGCAACCACAGCTTAACCGATAACTTCCAACCACCTCAGCCATCGAGGCCAGGATCGAAGCCCTGGCCTTTTTAACTTTGGAAAGAGATATCTTGGAGCCGAATTAAAAGGGAAAAACCTTCGACTCCGCCGCCAGGTCGATGAGGGTGGCTCCAGTGCCGACAGGTGGGGTCCTCGGGCCCCCGGGTCAGGACGAAGAGAAATTTAGCCATGTTGTCCTCCTGGTTTTGAGAATCAGAGTCGCTCCTGCGGCGATATAACGAACGGGCCGAAGGAATGGAAAAGGATCTTCCGGGTTCTTACGATGGCAGCCCAGGGGCTTGGTTCATCAAGCCCGGCAGGCGCCAGAGGTTACACCCGAACGTTTGACTTGAGGGTATCTCACGCCACCACGCTCATCCGGCCGAGATAGGCTTCCAGGACCAGGGGATTGGTCCGGATTTCCCGGGGCGTGCCGGAGGCGATCAATCTGCCGCCATCCAGGACCACCACCTTATCCGCCACGTTCATGACCAGTTCCATGTCATGTTCCACCAGCAGCATGGATTTGCCCTGTCGCCGGAGCTGGCGGATCAGCCCGGCGATTTCGCCCGTTTCCTCGGGATTCAGGCCCGCCACCGGCTCGTCCAGCAAGGCCAGGACCGGGTGGGAAACGAAGACCCGGGCCAACTCCACCCGTTTTTTATCCCCATAGGCGAGCACCCCGGCGGGCAGGTCCATCTTGCCGGTCAAGCCGAACCTGTCCAGGGCCTCCAAAGCGGCAAGTTTGAGCCGCCGCTCCTGGTGGCGCAGGCCCGGAGGCCGAAGGAGCGCCTGCCAGAGGGAATCACTCGCCTCTACCGTCAGGCCGCAGAGGACGTTGTCCAAAACGCTCAGACGGGGAAAAAGACGCAGGTTCTGGAAAGTCCGGGCGATACCCGCCCGCGCCACCCGGTGCGCCGGCAACCCCGCCAGATTGGTGCCGTGAAACCAAATGGCCCCGCCATCCGGCGACAGCACCCCGGAGAGGCAGTTTAAGAGGGTGGTTTTCCCCGCGCCGTTAGGGCCGATGAGCGCGGTCACCTCTCCCGCCGCGGCGGTAAAACTCACTTCTGCCAGGGCCGGCACGCCGCCGAAGTGCTTGCTTACGCCCTGGATCTGGAGCAGGGCTTTTTCTGGTGCGTCAGACACTCTGGACCCCCTGACGGGCCAGGCGGCGGCGGGCCAGGCAAGTGCGCGCCATATCCCACATTCCGGTAACAAGCCCTTGGGGTAGGAATAATAATATCAATACCAGGATCAGGCCGTGGATAATGTCGAAATATTGCTCCAGGGGCTCCAGGACATAGGGCAGGATGACGATGAAACTCACCCCGAAAAGGGTTCCCCAGATGGAGCCCAGGCCCCCCACCACCACCATGATGACCAGGTCCAGAGACTTGAAAATGCTGAAACTGTCCGGAGCGACGTGACCGAAGTAGTGGGCGTACAGGCTCCCGGCCACCGACGCCAGCGCCGCGGAGAGCACAAAGACCCGCACTTTATCCCGGCGCACGTCCACCCCCAGGCAGGAGGCGGCCACCTCGTCCTGGGCCAGGGCGGCCAGCCCCCGGCCCACCCCGGTGCGCACCAGGTTGAGGCACAGGGTCAGGGCGATCAGGGCAGCGGTCCACACCAGGTAGTAAAATTTGAGCTCGGTATTGAAGCTGATCCCGCCGACGGCAAGGGGAGGGATGCCCGACAGGCCGCTCGGGCCCCCGGTGACTTTGTCCCACTCCAGGAAGGTGATGTAGACCGCGTAGTTGAAACCCAGGGTGGCCATGGCCAGATAATGGCCGCGCAACCGGAGCGTGGGAACGCCGATGACCAGGGCAAAGAGGGCTACGGCGCAAGCCACCAGGACGATGGCGGGCCAAGCCGGGAAATTATAGGTGGCCGTGAGGATGGCGGAGCCGTATGCCCCCAGACCGAAGAAGGCGGCGTGCCCCAAAGAAATCTGGCCGGCATAACCGGTGAACAGGTTCAGCCCCAGGACCACAATGACGAGAAGGCCGATCTGGTTCAGGATGCTGAGATCAAAGGGGTTGGTCAGATGCAGGGGAACAAGGACGAGCAGAACGGCCAGGCCGATAACGACCTGGCCGGTGAGATGACGCCGGGAAAATAACCAGGCCCTGTGGAAAGCTCCTGCAATCAACGGCCGCCCGTCCTCCGGTCCTCTTGACCCGCGTGTTTACCGGCCTGAAAGGCCTTGAGGTTGCCTTCCTGAAACCGGGGCGGCGACTTTTCCCGGATTACCTCTGCCAGGAGGGCATCCCCACAAAAAAGCACACCCTTCCCGGCGGCGAATCCCAGAACAATGAGATTGACCGTCACCGGGGGCAGCCCCAGCCCCGCCGCCATTCCCAGGGCATCAAGAGTCAGATAGTCCCCCGGGGTGGTGCCGTTGACCACCAGGGTTCCTCCCGGCTTGACGTAATGCCCGTGCACAGCGACATTCTTTTCCTGCAGAATCAGCCCCAGGTCTGCGGCCCCGGCCGGGATCAGAGGGCCATGGAAGTTCCCCACCTTGACCATGGAGATGACCGTGCCGCCCCGCTGGGCCATGCCATGGGTTTCGGAGGTGATGACCGGCAGGCCCATGGCTATGGCCGCCTCCGCCAACAACCGGGTCAGGGTCACCGCCCCCTGCCCGCCCAAGCCGCTTACAATGATTTGTTTTTTCATGTTTTAGAGGTTAGCTGAGGGCGGGTGTCCCCCGCCTTCAGCTAAAATTAAGTTTAACCGATTATTCCCTTTGCTCCGCAAAGTGCATGATAAGCTTTTTCTGGAGGGAGGGCCAGGGAGCAGCGGCTCCCTGCCCTCCCCCCAGACCCCCCTCCCAACCCGCTGAGGGTCCGGGAAAGGCGGGGCCTTTGGCCCCGACTTTCCCGGTTTTTCACCCCAACCAAGGGATTGGGGGAGGGGGCGTGGGGGGTAAGGGGCCACTGCCACTTAGCCCCCTCCCCCACCATCTCTGTGCACTATCGCCCCTTCGGGGCAGACGTGGGCACACACGCCGCAGCCGATGCAGCGGATGGCGTCGATATCCACCCGGCCGCTGGCCTCGTCGAAAATCAGGGCCGGGCACTCGAAGTTTTCCAGGCAGTGGCGGCAGGCGATGCAGTCCGCAGTCACCGCCATCTCATAAACTGTCTGGGCCTTCCGGGCTTCCCGGTCCAGTAAGCAGGGGTGCCGGGCAATGATCACCGCCACGCCGCCGTCGGGGCTCCGGGCAAAGCGGTCCGCTTCTTGAAGAAGACTGATCATGGCCGGAATGTCATAAGGGTTGCACTCCTCCAAAAATTTCACCCCACAGGCCCGGACCAGATCATTGAGATGAATCGGCGGCGCCGGCTCCCCCATGGCGGTAACCCCCACCTGCGGGGTGGGCTGGTGTCCGGTCATGGCCGTGGTGGCGTTGTCCAGAATCACCAGGATAATCCGGGCCCGGTGAAAAACGGCGTTCACGAGAGCCGGGATGCCGGCGTGGAAAAAGGTGGAGTCCCCGATGGTGGCCACGATGGTGGGAAATGTTCCCCCGTCCGCCGAGAAACTCCGGAAAAATCCCGCAGCCTGGCTGATGCCGGCCCCCATGCAATGGCAGGTATCCACCGCACCCAGGTTGATCCCCAGGGTGTAGCAGCCGATATCGCTGGGGAAAATGCCTCCCGGAAAGGCCTCCCGGATGGCGTAGAACGCGGCCCGGTGTCCGCAGCCGGCGCACAGCGTGGGGCGGGTCCCGCCGCCTGAAGGGATGGCAGCAGGGGCCGCGGCCGGCACTTCCAGAAATTTTTCGAGAATGGGGCGCATAACCTCCGGGGTGAGTTCCCCTTCCTTCGGCACGGTCCCGGTTTGCCGGCCCTGAACGGGAGCCCCGGCAAGTTGCATCTCCACCACCGGATAGGTCTCTTCGAGCACCAGGACCCGGTCGTACATGAAGCGGCTCACCTCGATGAAGTCCAGGTTCAGGGGATAGGGCAGGCAGACCTGGTAAAAATCGATTTTCCCCAGAAAGCCCAGGTCTTCCAGGAGATCCATGGCGTGGGCGGCCGCAACCCCGGAAGCGATGATGCAGGTGCGCGCGGCGCTGCCGTCCCCGGGGTGGAGCAGCGGCGCCAAGGCCGGCTCCCGGGAGATTTGCTCGATTTTACCGTTGAGCTGCCGATGCAGTTCCCGCAAAAATTGCGGGGTGGCGCACCAACGGCCGGGATTTTTCACAAAGCGGGCCGGGCGGTCCAGATATCCAGGCTTCGCCACCGCCACATTCTGCCGGGCGTGGCAGACCCGGGTGGTGGGACGCAGCATCACCGGAATCTCGTATTTTTCGGAAAGTTCAAAGGCCCGGCACACCAGATCCTTGGCCTCCTGGGGGGAGGATGGGTCCAGCACCGGCACCTTGGCGAACATGGCGAAAAACCGGCTGTCCTGCTCGGTCTGGGAGCTGTGGGGGCCGGGGTCGTCAGCGCTGACCAGCACCAGGCCGCCGATGACGCCCAGGTAAGCCGATCGCATAAAGGGATCGGAGGCGACGTTTAAGCCCACCTGCTTCATGGACACCGCGGACCGCCGCCCGGCCATGGAGTTGGCCAGCGCGGTTTCGAAGGCCACCTTCTCGTTCACCGACCACTCGGCGTGCAGGGAAATGCCCTCTTCTTTGGCAAAGGCCGCCACCGCAGCCAGAATTTCCGAGGCCGGCGTCCCCGGATAGGAGGATGCCAGGGTGACGCCGTTCTCCACCAACCCCCGGCCGATGGCCTCGTTGCCCATGAGGAGGCGTTGCTTGTCAGCTTTTGGTGTTACGTGGCATTTCATGGGGCTACCATGAAACTCCTGAA
>Ga0078972_1000806_pt1 | contig 128379 bp, 106 predicted proteins | sample YelNatPaOPGAMG01_FD_67568 | JGI IMG/M metagenome (GOLD analysis project Ga0078972, IMG submission 67568) | Hot spring thermophilic microbial communities from Obsidian Pool, Yellowstone National Park, USA - OP-RAMG-01 (SPADES assembly) (version 2) | ecosystem: Environmental > Aquatic > Thermal...
GGCTTCCGCAACTTCGACAACTACCGCATGCGGGTCAAGGTGCTATGTTCTTAGAGATTCTTCGGATCGGGGTCTGCCCCCGTTGTTGGCGTAGAGCCGGTCGGTCGAGGTTGGGAGCTGGCGGAGAGGGGGGGATTCGAACCCCCGGTAGAGGTTTAGGCCCCTACGACGGTTTAGCAAACCGCTGCTTTCGACCACTCAGCCACCTCTCCGCAGCGGTTGTGGATCAGAACAATCGTAGCACAGGCTTCCGCCGGCTACGCAAAACCGGGTTCAGCAAGCACAGAGTTCAGACACTTCACGACAGCCACAGGCGCCGGCGCTCGAATGCCGCGGTTCCCTTGGTTTAGCCGCTGCCATTATCTGCGGCATCCGCCGGTTGCGAACCGGGTGAGCCCGGGTGTCCAGACGGTTCGCCGTAGGTGCCGCCCGTTTGCTCCGCCGCCGCTCAGGCCGCAGGGGCGCTATCCCCCTACGACGGATCAACCATTCCCCTGCCGAGGCTATGTGATCGAAAGCCCCATCGGGCCCATTCTGGAAAACGACAGGGGGAAGGGAATAAGGCCCTGTCCCATAAGGAGATCACTGAAGATGACACGTAAGCTTTGGATGGCGGCCGCGCTCGCGCTCGCCATGATGGGCGGCGCCTATGCCCAGCAGGCGGCGTCTACCCAGCCCGCACAGCAAACCGAACCAGCGAAAGAGAAGAAGGTAAAGAAGCACGTAAAAAAGCACAAGAAGAGCGCGGAGACTCCCGCTCAAGCCGCGACGCCGCAGAAGTAACGGCGGCCGCCGGGAGCCGCTCAGGGGGATAGGGGATGGGCACGCACGGCCTGTTTGTGGCGACACCCAGGCTGCGGTCCGATAAGAAGGCTGCCGCGGACAGTGCGGCCTGGCGGGCAGCGGCGGCGGTGATCCCCGCAGTCGCAGCCGCGAGCGGCGTGCTGAATCTCCTGTCTCTGCTGGGCGGCCCTGTCCCTTCCGAGCGGCCCATCTGGCTCTGGAATGTCCTTCCGTTTGATTTCGTCGGGCTGCCGCGGTCGGTCACGCTGCTGGGCGGGCTGGTTCTCGTCCTGGATGCCGTGCATCTCTGGAGCCGCAAGCGCCGGGCGCTGCAACTCGCGCTCGGGCTGGCGTGCGCTTCCCTCGCCTATCAACTGACCAGGCCGGACGGTTTCTCCGAGACGCTGTCTTCGGCAGCGCTCATCGCGCTTATCGTGGTGGCGCGCCGCGTTTTTCCGGTGCGCAGCGCCAGACCCACGCTGCTTTCCGCCGTGCGGCGGGGTTTGATAGCGCTCTCAGTGCCGTTCCTTTACGGAGTAGCCGGCTTCTGGCTGCTGGACCGTCGCGAGTTCGGAAAAAACTTTCACTGGTGGGATGCAGCGATCCGCACGATCCGCGTCCTCACTTTCATCGGGGATGAAACGCTGCTGCCGCGCACGCACTATGCCGTCTGGTTCCTGGACTCCGTCACACTGATCGCCTTCGCCTCGTTCATCTATGTCATTCTGATACTCTTCAGGCCCGTTGCGTACCGCTTTCATTTCGAGCCGTTCTCGCGGGAGCGCGCGGCGGAGATCGTATCGCGCTACGGGCGTTCGGCGCAGGATTTCTTCAAGCACTACTCCGACAAGAGCTACTTCTTTTCTCCCTCGGGCGAAAGCTTCATAGCTTACCGGGTCGCGGGCAATTTCGCCGTTGCTTTCGGAGACCCCGTCGGCCCCGACGACGAACTGCAAGACATCATCGAGCGTTTCGCCTCGTACTGCCGCGAGCGGGGTTGGGCGGTGGCTTTTCACCAGGTATTTCCCGACCGGCTGCCGGTCTACCGCGCGCTCGGTTTTCGCCAGCTCAAGATTGGCGATGACGCCGTAGTGGACCTGCGATCTTTCTCGCTGACGGGAAGCGCGATGAAGGAGTTCCGCAACGCGGTGAACCGTTTGAAGCGCGCCGGATACCGCGTGGAACGGCTCGATCCCCCCATCCCGGATCGAACGATCGAGCAACTGAAGTCCGTTTCGGATGCGTGGCTGAGGTTGCCCGGCCACCGCGAGCGGCGTTTCACGCTGGGCAAGTTCGACCCGGAGTACGTCCGTTCGACAGTCGCGTACGCCGCAATCGACAGCAAAGGGCGTGTGGCTGCATTCGTCAACCTGGTTCCGTCGTACAGCCGCGGGCTCGCCAGCGTGGACCTGATGCGGCGGCGCCCGGATGCGCCAAACGGCATCATGGACTTCCTTTTCGCCGAAATGTTCATGGAACTGAAATCGCAAGGATACGAGCGGTTCAACCTTGGGATGGCGCCGCTGGCGGAGTTCCGCGACGGCGAGCGGCAGACGATAGAGGAACGCCTGTTGCGCTCAGCGATCAAGCGCATGCCGTTCCTGTTTCGCGCCGACACGCTGCGGCGATTCAAGGCGAAGTACGCCAGCCACTGGGAGCCGCGATACAGCGTTTACCGCACTCCGCTGGACCTGCCGAAGCTGGCGCTAGCCCTGAGGCGGGTTTCCGAACTCGAACACGCGGAGAGGACGGCATGACGGCCGCCCTGCTGCTGTTGCCTTTCGTTTTCGGCGGCGCGAGCGGAGCCAAGGTCGACGTGGCGTTTCGCGGCGTTCCGCAAGACGTTTACTACATCTCTTCCAAGGCGAACCAGCGCCGGTCCGTGAGAATCCTTTTCATACCCGGCGATGGGGGCTGGCGCGGCGCGGCAGTCAGCATGGCGCAGACGATCGCCGGGTGGGGATATGACGTCTACGGGCTGGACACGAAGAAGTACCTTACCGGCTTCACAAACGGCGACAGCCGGCTGAGCGTCGACGATATCGCCTCCGACATGGCGCAGCTTGCCAGACAGCTCGGTGGAGGGCAGCCCCGCGTTGTCATCGTCGGATGGTCGCAGGGCGCGTCGATGGCTGTTCTAGCAGCGGCGCGCCCTGAGTCATGCCGCTATCTTAAAGGCATCGTCACGCTCGGATTGCCTGAGTACGGCGTACTCGGCTGGACCTGGAGAGATACGCTGGCTGTGGCCGCCCGCCGGGAGCCAAACCAGCCGAAGTTTTACGCGAAGGATTTTCTGCCGCACACCGCCGTGCCCATGTTCGCAATCTTCGGGACGAACGACGATTACACCGCACCGGCGGCAGAGCAGGCAATGCTTGGGATGACCCGGGGGCCGAAACAGTTGCACATGATCGAAGGCGCGAACCACCGCTTCGATGGACACCAGGACGAGTTGAACCGTACGCTCGCGGAGGCGCTGAGTTGGGTGCAACGGGACTAGCGTTGAACCAGACGCCTGTGCGGGCGGCATGGAAGCGGCTGGCGCCCTTTGTGCCGCTCGGGCTCGCCGCGGCGTGTCTGTGGTGGGTGGTGCGCGACATCGATCTCAGTGCTCTGTGGCAACAGATACTGAACGTTGACGCGGGCTGGCTCGCGCTCGCCGTCGTCTGCGACATACTTGGATACGCGGCGCAGGCCGTGAGGTGGCGGCTGCTGCTGGAGCCCTTGGGGAAACTCCGCTTTATGCCCGCCGTGCGCGCCATCTATGCGGGTTTGTTCGCGAACGAGATTTTTCCGCTGAGGCCGGGCGAGGTGCTCCGGGCATGGATGGCCGGCCGTGAACTCTCGTTAAGCGCGGTTGCCGTGGCGCCGTCGATTTTCGTTGAAAGGTTGATAGACGGCGTCTGGCTCACCGCCGGTCTGCTCGTGCTGGGCCACGCCGTGGTTCTGCCCAGCGCTCTCGCCGGGGCCGTGCATGTGTTTACAATCGCGGTCGTCCTGGTCCTGGGGGCCGTGATTGTTTTGCGCCCGGCGGCTGCGCGTACGGGCGCCGCGCGCCGCTGGCGCATTGTTCAGGGCCTGCGTGTTTTCCCGGGCAGCCTGCCGCTTGCGGGCGCCTGGGCAGCCTCGGCCGGCATGCTGGCTTTGCAGGCCCTGTCGTTCTGGTTCACGATGATCGCCTGCCGCGTTGGGCTCTCGCTGTTCGAGGCCTTCGGCGTGCTGCTGGTCGTGCGCATAGGGACGCTGATCCCGGGAGCGCCCGCGAACCTGGGTACTTATCAGTTCGCCGCAGTACTCGGGGCCATGTTGTTCGGAGTGCCGAAGGAAGTGGCGGCGCCGTTTTCGATGATTCTGTTCGCCTCGCTCACCTTTCCGCTGTGGCTGCTAGGGGCTGCCGCCATCGCGCGGTCGGGAGTGGACCTGGCGGGCTTGCGCCGAAGGGAGATCGAGTGGCGCGGCCGGGCTGCTTGACGGGAGCCGGCCGGGGTAGGCTGCTGCGACCCCCGCTCCTGCGTCAGTATTAAGGAGGAGGCGCGCAGCGGCATGAGGGCGCAACCCGGGATGGTTACGGCACCTGACAAGCAAGAAGATCAGGCCGGGGGGAGCCTGCGTTCATTGACGGCGCGGGGCATCGACCAGACCACTATTCTGCGCCGCCTCTCAATTGGTTTCTTCATCGTCATCCTGCTGCTTGCAACGGCCGCCGTTCTTTCGGTGAGGCGGTCCTGGACCATCCACAACGCCGCTGCGGAACTGCTCCGGCAGGAGCGCATCTCGTCCGCGGTCGTGGACGAACTCCAGCTCACGCAGCAGCATATGTCCACCCTGCTGCTGCAACTGTTCGACGAGGACCATCCAATGCGCGAATTGCGGCGCAGGACCAGCCTTCTCGAAGCCGACGTCCGCCGCGTCACCACGGATGGCGCGCGCATCGAGCCGCATCCCGCATGGCCGCAGGTGCGTGAAGTCGGCCTGAAATTCGCCGAAATGTCGCGGCAGCTTCTCACAGCGCCGCCGAGCCAGCGCGACGCGATCGAAACGGATCTCGAAGATCTTCGCACCGAGTTCTCGAGGTTGAGCGCCGACATCGTGCGCGGGCAGGCGAAGACCGCGGCGGAACTGGAAGACCAGATCGAGCATCAATCCGTCGATCTCACGCAGGAGTCCGCATGGCTCCTGGGGACGTGCCTGCTGCTCTCCATTGCGGGCGCGGCGGTGACCATTCGCATCGCCCAGCAGTCTTTCCGCATGGTGCGATGGCAAGCCGAGGAGCTGAACCGCGTCTCCTGGCACATGCTTCAGAACCAGGAAACCGCGGCACGGCGGTTCTCGCACGAGATGCATGACGAACTCGGCCAGGTGTTGACGGGCCTGAAGGCAAACCTGACGGCGATGACGCCCGAGGAGTTCGCAAGCCGGCGGCAGGACTCCATGCACCTGCTGGACGAGGCTATCGGAAAGACGCGCGAGCTGTCTCAACTGCTGCATCCGGTCATTCTGGACGACTTCGGCATTCAGGCCGGCTTGCGCTGGCTGGCGGACCGCTTCGGCGAGCGCACGGGCATCGAGGTGGAGTGCGAATCGAGCGTGCGCGGGCGCCTGGCGGAGGGCACCGAAATGCACCTGTTCCGGATCGCACAGGAAGCGCTGACGAACATCGCGCGGCACTCCGGCGCGACAAAGGCGTCCATCCGGCTGACGGAGTCAGGCGGGGGCGTGCGGCTGGTAGTGGAGGACAACGGGCGCGGATTGAAGCGGGAAGCCGCGCTGAAGCCGGGACTCGGAATGGTCGGCATGCGGGCGCGGGCGAGGCAGATCGGCGGCGAGTTGAAGGTGGGCAGGAGCCAGGCTGGAGGCGTGAGGCTCGAGATCAACGCGCCTCGGAGGGAAGCGGAATCAGATGGAGCAGAAAAGAACGCGAGTTCTGCTGGCTGACGATCACTCCATTGTGCGCCAGGGCTTTCGGATGATTTTGTCCACGCAGTCCGACTTTGAGGTGGTCGGCGAGGCGGCGAACGGGCGCGAAGCCGTTCAGCTCGCGGAGGAACTTAAGCCGGACGTCGCCGTGATGGACGTCTCCATGCCGGAGCTGAACGGCATCGAGGCGACGCGGCGCATCGCCGAGGTCTCGCCCCGCACGCGCGTTGTTGCGCTCAGCATGCACAAGGACTCCGTCTACGTGCGCGAGATATTGCGAGCCGGCGCCCGCGGCTATCTGCTGAAAGACGCCATGGACACCGACCTCATCGGCGCCGTTCGCGCCGTCGCGCGCGGCGAGGGCTACATCAGCCCCGCGGTCTCAGAAGCCGTTCTGAGCGACTACCGCAAGCACGTCACCAATCCGCTGGACCTGCTCAGCAGCCGCGAGCGCGAGGTGCTGCAAATGATAGCCGAGGGGAAGACCAACAAGGAAATCGCGAACGAGCTGAACCTGAGCGTCTACACTGTGGAAGCGCACCGCGGGCGCATCATGGAGAAACTGAACCTGCACAGCACGGGAGAGATCGTGCGGTTTGCGGTGCGGAACGGGCTGATCGACTAAGAGCGGGCCCTAATGCTCCTGCACGGCGGCAAACGTGTTTGAGAGCGGCGGCGCACCAGGCCGTGCTCCGAAGCACTCGGGGAGGCGGCCTCGGGCGTGCAAACAGTATCGGCGGCAGACGGCGCGCGCGAAAGGGCCGCATTCACGTCGAGAAGCGTCCGGCCCTCCGGCGGCGGGGCAAGCCGCCGTGCTAGCCTCTGGAACATGGCGAATAGAGTCCTGATCATCACCGGCGACGGCGGTGAGAGCTACGAAGCGCTATACGCCGTGCACCGCTTCACCGAAGCCGGCTGGGAGCCGGTAGTGGCTGCGCCTTCCGCGCGCCGGCTGCACCTCGTGATACACGATTTCGAGCCGGGGTGGGATACGTATGTGGAACGCCCCGGCTATGGCTTGGAAGCGACGCTTCGCATAGCCGATGCCCGCGCGGAGGACTACGCCGCGATAGTCATCCTCGGCGGGCGCGCCCCGGAGTACCTGAGGAACGACCAGGCGCTGCTGGCGCTGGTGCGCGAGTTCGACGCCCGGGGCAAGTGGGTATTTGCAATCTGCCACGGCATACAGGTGCTGGTGGCTGCCGGGCTCACGCGCGGGCGCCGCATCACCTGCTATGAACACGTCCGCTTCGAGGTGGAACAGAGCGGCGGAACGTACTGCACGGAGCAGGCGGTCCGCGACGGCAACATCGTGACGGCGCAAGTGTGGCCGTCGCACCCGGAGTTCTACCGCGAGATCTTCAAGTGCCTGGGAGAGCCGGCGACCGGCCATGCCGCTCGATCCTGAGGTGCAGGCGTACCTGGACTCGCAGCGCGGGCTTCCGCCGCGAAGCTCGTTGACGGTTGAGCAGACCCGCGCGGCATACCTCCGGATGCGAGTCCTGGCCGGCAAACCGCCCGAGCTTCATTCGGTGGAGGATGCCGCGATCGGCGGCACGCTGGGCGTTCGCCGGTACAGGCCGGCGGCAGAGTTGCCGCCTGCGATTGCGCTCTATTTTCACGGCGGGCGGTTTTTCAGCGGCGACCTCGACACGCACGACAGGGTGTGCCGCTCGCTGGCAGTTGCGGCCGGCTGCGAGGTGGTAGCGGTGGATTACCGCCTGGGTCCGGAAGACCGCTTTCCGGCCGCCGTGGAAGACGCATTCGCAGCCGTGGAATGGGCGGCCGCGCAGGCGCCGCGCGTGGCAGTCGCCGGAGACAGCGCGGGCGCGAACCTCGCCGCTGTTGCGGCTCTTGCGGCGCGCGACCGGGGCGGTCCGCGGCTGGCGTGCCAGGTGCTGGTTTACCCGATGCTGGATGCGACGTGCTCGCTGCCCTCGCATCGCGAGTTCGCCTCCGGCTACGGACCGGGCAGCGCCGACATGCAGCGGGGCTACCGCGAGTACCTGCCCGAGGGCGCGGATTTGCGGCATCCCTACATTTCGCCGCTGTTTGCGCCGGATCTGCGAGGTTTGCCGCCGGCGCTCGTGCTGACTGCCGGTTACGATTCGCTTCGCGACGAGGGTGAAGCGTATGCGCTGCGGCTCCAGGAAGCCGGAGTGCCGGTTTCGATGCACCGGTACGATGGAACGGTCCACGGGTTCTTTCAGCTCGGAGGCGTCATCTCGGCCGGGCGCGCGGCGATCGCCGAAGCCGGCGCGTTCCTGAACGCTCATCTGGCGGCGAAATAAGAGATGCTGCGGCGCGGCACAGACGTGCCGACTCAAAGTTAGAGATACAGCCGTGATCATGGATCTGTTTACCCGTCGGGGCCCGTGCTGTACAATCTTTGACCGGAAGTCGGGAAGGAGGAAGTCTCGATGCGTGTGCTGGGAAGCCTCGTGGCGTTTGCAGCCGTTCCGCTGCTCGCTCAGACCGGGTGGAGGCTGACCTGGAGCGACGAGTTCAACGGGGATTCGCTTGACACGAACAAGTGGGTTTATCAGATAGCGGGCGACTGGAACAACGAACTTGAATACTACACGTCGCGGCCCGAAAACGTTCGCGTCGAGAACGGAATGCTTGTCATAACCGCACTCCACGAAAGCTACGCCGGTCATCAGTACACGTCCGGGCGCATCCGTACCGAAGGCAAGTTCTCGCAGGCGTACGGCCGCTTCGAGGCGCGCATCAAGATTCCCCGCGGCCAGGGCATGTGGCCGGCGTTCTGGATGCTCGGCGATAACATTACGACCGTAAGCTGGCCGACGTGCGGCGAAATCGACATCATGGAGAACATCGGCAAGGAGCCGTCGACCATCTACGGCACGGTGCACGGGCCGGGTTACTCGGGCGCCGGCGGAATCGGATCTAAGTACATGCTTCCGGGCAACGTGCCGGCGGCGGACGACTTCCATAATTACGCCATCGAATGGGAGCCGAACGTCATCAGGTGGTACTTCGATGGAATCCAGTATTTCAGCGTGACGCCTGCCAACCTGCCTGCGGGGACCACCTGGGTGTACAACCATCCATTCCATATCCTGCTCAATCTGGCGGTTGGCGGTAGTTGGCCCGGCAACCCGGACGACACCACGGTGTTCCCGCAGACCATGCAGGTGGACTGGGTGCGCGTTTACGAGCGCGATCAGGAGACGGCGGGTCCGGCCATCGTCCCCGGCGGCGTGGTGAATGGCGCCAGCTTTCTTCCTGCGATTGCGCCCGGTTCGTGGGTAAGCCTGTTCGGGACCGGCATGGCCTCTACGACCCGCGACTGGAGGCCCGACGAGATCGTTGAGGGCCGTTTACCGCACGAACTCGACGGCACGAGCGTGTATTTCAACGGAAAAGCCGCCGCAGTGTCCTACATCAGCCCATTGCAGGTGAACGTGCAGGCGCCGGACACGGGTCCGGGTCCGGTGGTTATCGAGGTTGCCAACAACGGCCGTCTCAGCGAGCGCGTGATTGCCGAAGCCACCGAGTTCGCCCCCGCATTCTTCATGTGGCCGCTGCGGCACGTGGTGGTAACCGACACCGATTACAGCGCGCTCGGACCGCCCGGCCTTTTCCCGGATGTCACGACCCGGCCCGCGCATCCCGGTGAGACAGTCGTACTCTGGGGAACCGGTTTCGGGCCCACCGACCCGCCCTATCAAGCGGGGCAGCTCGGCAAAGGGGAGAACGTGACCACGCCGCCGGTTGTACGCGTTGGCGGACGGGAAGTGGAGTACGTTAGCGGTGTGCTGGCGCCTTGCTGCGCAGCGGTGTACCACATACAAGTCAAGTTACCCGACGATCTGGCGGAAGGCGATCTGCCGGTTGTGGCCGAAGTGGCGGGTAAGACATCACCGGACGACGTCATTCTGACCGTGGCGAAGTAATACCCTCACTGCTGCGCGATTCCGACACTCCAACGATGGCCAATCCGGGTGGCGTACCCTCCGGATGGGGCGCCCTGATGTATTCTTATGCCCATGGATAAACCGGGCAGACGTGGGTTCCTGAAGACCGTGGCGCTGGCAGGCTGTGCGGCCTCGACTGGCGCGCGGAACGCCGCCGCGCAGCAGAATGCAGCCGGCGGGCAGGCGCGCGCGGGCGATGCCGCCGAAGCGCCGAAGCCGCCGTTTGTATACCCTCGCACCTTCACCGGACGCCAGCTTAAAGAGCTTGCGTTCCCGCTGGGAGGGGTTTGCGCCGGTTCCATCAGCCTGGGCGGGCGCGGGCAGCTTCGCGACTGGGAGATATTCAACCGCTCCGATAAGGGAAGGTCGCCGGAGTACGCCCTGCCCGGCATATGGGTGCAGGTGGGCAACGCCAAGCCGGTTGAGCGCGTGCTCGAGTCGCGCATCATGCCGCCGTACGACGGATCGAGCGGGCTCGGCAGCAGAAACGCGCCGGGCCTGCATCGCTTCCACTCGGCGACCTTCACGGGTGAGTTTCCGTTTGCGCGCATCGCGTTTCGCGATTCGAAAGTTCCGGTAAAGGTGTCGCTCGAAGCGTTCAGCCCGTTTATCCCGCTCGACCCGGACGAGTCCGGATTGCCGATAGCCGTGATGCGCTACCGCGTGCGCAATCCGGCGAAGGAAAAGGCCTCGGTCGCTATCGCCTTCGCAATTGATAACCCCGTGAGCGCAGGCCGGGCCGATGCTGACAAGCGCGTGAATGAGCATCGCACAGGCGCAGGCATCGAAGGAATCGTGATGAGCAATCCCGGCATTCCGGAAGGTGATCCGCAGGCGGGTACGTTTGCCATCTCATGCCTCAGCGGCGGAGGCAAAGTGAGCTGGGTGCGGGGGTGGCCGCGGGCGAAATGGTGGGCAAGCCCGCTGCTCTACTGGGACGATTTTACTGCCGACGGCGAGGTGGGTCCCGAGGCTCCGGAGATAAATGCGGCCGGGTCCCTCTGCCTCAAGCGCGACATCGCGCCGGGCGCGGAGGCAGACTTCACGTTTCTGCTGAGCTGGCACTTTCCCAACCGCACACCAGGCTGGTGCGGATGGGCATCGGACCCCGGCGGGGAGAACACAATAATCGGCAACTACTACTGCACCCGTTTCGCGGACGCGTGGGCCGCGGCGGAGTACGCGGCCGCGAAGCTTCCGAACCTGGAGGCGCGCACGCGCCGTTTCGCAACGGTGATGCGCGAGAGCACATTGCCGGCTCCGGTGAAGGATGCGGCCATGGCGAACCTGTCCACGCTGGTCACGCAGACCGCGTTCCGCACGTCCGACGGAGTCTTCCGCGGCTTCGAGGGGACCAATGATAAAGGCGGCTGCTGCCACGGCTCCTGCACGCATGTGTGGAACTACGAGACGTCTACGCAGGCGCTTTTCCCGACGCTCGCGCGCTCCATGCGCGAGGCGCACTTCAGGCTCGCCGAGCGGCTGAACGGATGCATGCCGATCCGCCTTAACCTGCCGGAAGGGAAACAAACGGGCGGCTTTACAGCCACCGACGGCCAAATGGGGCAGATCATAAAAGCTTGCCTCGACTGGAAGCTCTCGGGAGACAACGAGTGGCTGCGGATGATGTGGCCGAAGATCAAGCGCGCAATCGAGTTCTGCTGGATTCCTAACGGCTGGGACGCGGACAAGGACGGCGTCATGGAAGGCGTTCAGCACAACACTTATGACGTGGAGTTTTTCGGACCGAACCCGATGTGCGGCATTTACTACCTCGGTGCGCTGCGGGCAGGCGAGGAGATGGCGCGTGCCGTTGGCGATGGCGCCGCGGCGGAGGAATACCGGCGGTTGTTTGAAAGCGGCAGTAAGTGGATCGATGCGAACCTGTTCAACGGAGAGTATTACATCCAGAAGGTTCGCGGCATGCCGAAGGACAAGATTCCGCCCATGCTGCGTTCCGACATGGGAACGGACGATACAGAGCATCCGGATTTCCAGGTTGCCGCAGGCTGCCTCGCGGATCAGCTCATGGGACAATATGTGGCCGATACGGCGGGACTGGGACCGTTAACCGATCCGGATAAGATACGCAAGACGCTCTGTTCGATTTATGAGTACAACTTCAAGCGTTCGCTTGAAGAGCACGAATCCATGCAGCGCATTTACGCGCTGAACGACGAAGCCGGGCTTGTCGTCTGCGATTATGGCAAGTTTACCCGGCCGAGAGTGCCCTTTCCCTATTACGCCGAAGTGTGGACCGGCCTGGAGTATCAGGCAGCGGCATTGTTCATGCGTTTCGGAATGACTGCCGAAGGCGTGGAGGTGATGGAGGCCAGCCGGCGGCGATTCGACGGCGAGCGCCGCAATCCCTGGGACGAGCCGGAATGCGGGCATCATTACGCGCGCGCCATGTCCGCGTGGTCGGCCGTGCTGGCGTTGAGCGGCTTCCGGTACCACGGCGCTGAAAGGGCCGTAGTCGCGATTCCGGCTGCGCGCGAACGGAGTTTCCGGTCGTTCTGGTCCACTGGAACGGGTTGGGGTGCATTTACGCACTCAGTGGCGAATGGGCGGACGCGCTTCTCGCTGGATGTGATCGAGGGTGCGCTGCCTTGTCGTTTCGTGCGCTTGGCCGCTTCGGGCGCCCGTGCGGCCAGGGTGAAGTTGGGTAATCGGACGGTGGCGTCCGCACTCGAACGACTCGGCGCAGAGGTGGTGATTTCGCTCGCGCAGGACGTCACTATTCGCCCTGGCGAGGAGCTGGTCGTCGAGGCGTAGTAAGCTGGGCCCCGCTCGAGAGCCGCGGATAACCCGGCGCGCGTCCCGGGCGGAAAGATTGCGAGTTCGGCCGTCAAACAGACCGGGACGCCTGCTCCGCCTGTCAAGCAACAACATTGGTGCAACTATCGGAAGGGTATGCCGCGCTGGGTGTCGGCAACATATTGTCGAGCATCATTTAGCGCGCTGCGTGCAATCAACCAGGCTGTGACGGAGTATCCGCCGATTCGTAGTACCTGTAATTCAATCGTGATTGGTCGATTCCGTTGAATTTGGAACAGGCTCGTATCCGAACCGGTCAGAAATGCGCGAATAGCGCTTTTTGTGTGTCTGGGGACGGGATCTCTCCCGGCTCGTGCCGCGTTGTAGCTACACAAGGCTCCTCACTTTGCGCCGGCGTTGCGTTTCGAGACGCCTGCGCGAGACAAGTTGTTTGCAGGGTCTAAACGCTCTGGCAGTCCACTTGCATCCTCGCAGCGCAGATCCGCCCTGACCGCCGGCGGGCAGGTGCGCGCACCACAGGAGGAGGCATATGAAGCGTTGGGTGCTGATTGCGGCATGTCTGGTTGCCGTGTGCGCTTTGACCTGGGCAGAACCGATCAACCTGTACGTGCCGGGTTCTTCGGGTTACCTGGCCGGCTCCATTGGAGGAACGGCGTACTTCTTTACGAATGCGACCCAGGGTACCGGCACGGGCAATCTCCGGCCGTTTCTGAAGTTGCAGGCCAGTGGCAACGCCACTCTGGAACAGGGATACAACTCCGACTTTCCGGATCCATATTACGACGAGAACAACCCGGCTAGCCCGTGGAATCACAGCGTCATGCTGGACGACCTGGCTGTGATCAACCGCGATGGCGTGGACTATTACGTATTCTTCCTCGATGTGGACCAGCAGGGCGGAGGCCGTTTCAACCCCGAAAACCCCGACCCCGGCGCCATCCTCTCGCTTACGGACCTCAGAGTAGGCGTCGCGAGTGCGGGCGATCTGTCCGGACCCGTTGACGGTTTGGCCGTCAATTGGGCGTGGAGAATGAGACCGGGCGACATGGTGAACATCTACTACAGGCTCGACAGCGGAAGTGGCGGCGGCGACGTAGATGTTTACATCCCAACATCCGCTTTCGGCGCAGCGCCGGGCGATTACCTGTACCTGTACTCGAGGTTCGGGTGTACGGAGTGCAGCAATCCACCATATGCCGCCAATGACGGCCCGGAAGAGTGGGCGTATGCCTCTGGCGTGGAGCCAATTCCTGAACCGGCAACACTCTATTTGATTGGCCCGGCGGTGGCGTTATTGGGCGTGAAGGTCCGCAACCGGATGATGTCGCGTCAGGCGGTGAGAAGGAGTAAGCGGTGTCCGGCGGTGGCAGACTGAGGGAATGGTATTGTGGTCGCGGCGGCCGGGTGGATCTGTTGGTTGGTTGCGGGGGGTGGATTTGAACCACCGACCTTTGGGTTATGAGCCCAACGAGCTACCAGACTGCTCCACCCCGCAGTCATATGCTAACGCAGCAAAGCCGTTCGGTCAACCATCGAGCTAAGCCATTGAATCCGCAGCTTCCGGGCGCCGGCACGGTTCATGTGACGGCCGGCGCGGCGCACCTGGGTTCGCCGGCACTTAACTGGCTCACTGCCGGGCCATGGGCCAGCGGCGACGGCCGGCTTGGTGACCGGGTCTTTGGTGGACTGCCGGCCGTCCGGACTGTTCGCCAGACTTTCGCACCGTTCAGTACGCCGTCAGCCCGGCTGGCTCCAGCACCAATTCTGCAATCCGGTTTGCCAGCGGCCTAAGGTTTACTTGCTCCATATTCGCCATGATGGCGACAGAGATGCCCTGTTTGTGGGCCGCAAGGAGGTATGTCGAGACGCCCTGCTGGCCCCCGCTGTGCGAAAACCACGTCCGGCCGCCGCGCGTTCTGACGTACCACCCCAGACCGTACGGTGATGTTCCGCCCGGCAGTTTCGCCGGCGCCAGCATTTGCTGTACGCTCGCGGGCTTCACGAGTTTCCCCCGGTCGAACGCGCAGGCGAAGCGAACCAGGTCGCCTGCGGTAGCTACCAGACCGCCGCCGGCGATCTTGTTGCTCGTGTCTGCGAGATCGCAGTTCTGCACCTGCCGGTGAGCACCGAGCTTATATCCGCGGGCGCGGTGTGGGATGAGCTCGTATACGTTGTCCGCCCTGGCCGCCTTCATCCCGGCGGGCTCGAATATGTGCTGTTTGAAATATTCTTCAAGCGGAACTCCGGCCACCTTTTCCACGGCCGCGCCAAGCAGGCAGAAACCGTATGTGGTGTATGAAAAACGCGTGCCGGGCTCAAACAAGAGCGGATCGGCAGCGAAGGTCTTGATCGGATCGACTGAGTTCGTGTAGTGGCGTGTGCTGTCGATCTCGTCGAGCGAGCGGTAGTGACGAATGCCGGATGTGTGCTCCAGAAGGTGCCGGACCGTAACCGGCCACTGCTTTTCCGGGAACGACGGCACATATTTTTGAATGGGCGCGTTGATGTCTATGAGCCCCCGCTCGGCAAGCTGCATTACCGCGACAGCGGTGATCGGCTTCGAGATGGACGCCAGGCGGTAGACGGTTTCGGAGGTCGCAGGCACGGAGTTTTCCAGGTCCGCTATGCCGAAACCCTCGGACCAGACGACCTGATAGTCGTCGCCCACGGCGATTGACAGCCCTGGAATGTGCGCGGCCGCCATTTCGTCGCGGACGAGCCTGCGGATCTCTGCGGTTTTTTCCGGCGGCAGACCCGCCGGCCTGCCGGACGCGCCCTCGCCGCCGCCCCACAACGCTCCGCTGCACAACACGAGCGCGGCCGCGCAGACCGCAAGAACGCGGCGGCCCAGACGCGTTCCGAAATCTGATCGCATGGAATGAATTGTACTTCGGCGTGCCGGGCAGGCAAAGAGCGGCGGGCTCAGTCGAGAAGGCGGCAGTTGGGGATCGGACAGGGTTTTCCTCAGAATCCGTACACGCCCTTTTTGCCATTCATTCGCCTGGCATCAGGCTTTGGCAAGGTACACAGCCGTGACGATTGCGAGCGCCGCGGCAACGGCCGTTTCGGCTCTCAGGACGGTTGGTCCGAGTCCGGCGGACGCCCATCCGGCCCCGAGCGCGCGGGCGCGTTCGCCGTCCGTCCAGCCGCCCTCGGGACCTATCAACAGCGAGACGAGGTTTGTTTCGGCTGCTCGAGCCAGGAGCAGCGGCAGCAGCGGCCGCGCACCCGGCTGTTCGTCCAGGAGAATGCGCAAACCGGGGGCACTCAGGGCTGCTCCGAAAGCAACGGGACTGGCTATTTCGGGCAGGCGTGCGCGGCGGGACTGCTGTGCGCTCTCGCGCGCGATCTTGCGCCACCGCTCGGCGCGTCTTAGCGCGGCGCGCTCAAGGCCGTTCTCGCTGCGGGCCGCCTCGACCGGCACTATGCGCTCGGCGCCAAGCTCGGTTGCCTTTTCGACGGCCCACTCGAAGCGGTCGAACTTGACGAGCGCGAGGTACAGGTGCGCGCGTACCGGCGGTTCTTCCGCCGCGAGCTGCTCGACGATGCGGAAGGAAACGCGCCCGGGGGCGAGGCCTTCCACCTCGCCGAGGTACACTGACCGGTTATCGGACAGTTCGTACAACTGCCCCGGCTGTGCCCGCAGCACCTGCCGCAGGTGGCGCGCGTCCTCGCCCTCGAGAACGGCGCGCCCGCCGTGAACGGAATCGACAAAGAAGCGGCGCCGGGCCATGTAGGATAATGTACGCTCGACCCAATGATTGCGCACCTGAGAGGAACGCTGCTGGAGAAGCACCCGAACCAGGCCGTGGTGGAGGCGGGCGGGGTGGGCTATGACGTCGCGATATCCATTTCAACGTTCTCGGCTCTGCCGGAGCCGGGCGCAGAGGTGCGGCTTCGCGTCCACACGCACGTGCGCGAGGACGCCATCGCGCTGTTCGGATTCATGACAGCGGAAGAGAAGGCCATTTTCGAGAGGCTGATATCCGTCAGCGGAATAGGGCCGAAGCTGGCTTTGACGGTTCTGTCCGGGCTTGCCGTGCCGGACCTCAGCGCGGCGATTCGGGGCGGCGCCGCGGACCGGCTGGTACGAATCCCCGGCGTCGGGAAGAAGACCGCCGAGCGCATCATTCTCGAGTTGAAAGACAAGCTTCCGGCGGGACCCGATGCCGCCGCGGCTGCCGCGCCGGCGGGCAAGGGCTCGCTCGGCGCGCTCGAGCAGGACGTGCTTTCGGCGCTGGTGAATCTGGGCTGCAGCGCGGCGGCTGCGGAGACGGCGGTGCGGAAAGCGAAAGCGGCGGGAGTGGACGGGCCGTTCGAGGATTTGTTTCGGAAGTCGCTGGAGATGGTGAGATGAAAAGCACGGCTCGATGCTGCGCGGGGCGGAGCGGCTGTCCCACCCGAACCGGCGGCGCGGCTCCGCACGGGCGCCGGTTCGCTGGAGGTCCAGCATGCCAGATCGCGGAATAGTTTCGGCTTCGGTTCAGGACGACGAGCGCCAGTTTGAGGCCTCGCTGCGGCCGCGCACGCTCGAGGATTTCACCGGACAGACGAAGCTGAAGGAGAACCTCGCCATTGCGATCGAGGCCGCGCGCCAGCGCGGCGAAGCCATGGATCATGTCCTGCTCTACGGTCCTCCGGGGCTCGGCAAGACGACTCTCGCTTCAATCGTCGCCGCCGAACTGGGCGTTCCATTCGAACAAACCTCCGGCCCGATACTTCAGAAGAAGCTCGATCTTACGGGCATACTGAGTCACGTCCGCGGCCGCCAAGTGTTCTTCATCGATGAGATACACCGGCTCATGCCGGACGTGGAGGAGATGCTCTACGCCGCGCTCGAAGACTTTCGCATCGACATACTGGTTGGCGCTGGTCCCGGCGCGCGCACTCACTCGCTTCCGATCCCGCGCTTCACCGCCGTCGGCGCTACGACGCGCCAGGGATTGCTGAGCCCGCCTTTGCGCGGCCGTTTCGGGCTTATTCTGCGTCTGAACCACTACACCTGGGACGAGCTGGCGCAAATAGTGCTTCGTTCGGCGCGTCTGCTCGATGCCGCCATAGAACGGCCGGGCGCGAACGAAATCGCCCGCCGGAGCCGCGGCACGCCGCGCATCGCCAACCGCCTGCTGCGCCGCGTCCGCGACTACGCGCAGGTCCGCGCGGACGGCTGCATCACGGAGCAGGTGGCGCGAACCGCGCTCGACATGCTCGAAGTGGATCGTTTCGGACTCGACGAAATCGACCAGAAGATCATGCTGACCATTCTTGAGAAGTATTCGGGCGGCCCGGTCGGTTTGAACACCATCGCGGCGTCGATTGACGAGGAGCCCGCGACCATCGAAGAGGTTTACGAGCCATACCTGATACAACTCGGATTCATCGACCGCACGCCGCGCGGCCGCGTCGCCACCGAGCGCGCATTTGAGCACTTCGGCGTCGCGCGGCGCCTGCGCGAGAACCCTCAGAGCAGCCTGTTTTGACGCGCGTCTACATTTCGCTCGGGTCGAATCTCGGCGTGCGCGAAGCGTACCTGCGGCGGGCGCTCGACGCGCTCGGCGCCGCGGGTGTACGCGTACTGCGAGTCTCTTCGATCCGCGAAACCGAGCCGGTGGACGTACGCGAGCAGCCGATGTTCCTCAACCTTGTCGCCGAAGCCGAAACGGATCTGTTCCCAAAGCAACTGCTCGCGCGCACGCAGCGGATAGAGCGGGAACTCGGCCGTGTGCGCACGCTGCCGAAAGGCCCGCGCACGATCGACATCGACATACTGCTCTACGGCAACCTGGTGATGGATACGCCGGAACTTACGATCCCGCACCCGCGCATGGAGGAACGGCTATTCGTGCTGGAGCCGCTCGCGGAGCTTGCGCCGGAGCTGCGGCATCCGGTGACGCACAGGACGGTGCGGCAGATGCTGGTTAGCAAACTCGCGAATGCCGGATCCCGGCCTGAAGAGTGATCTGCCGGTGCGACGGGCGGCGCAGCACTCCGGCCTTGGGGCGGGGCATCCCGCCCGTAGCCGCGCGCCGGATTGCGGCGTGAGGTGTTTGTCTGCCGGCCTCTCCAGAGGCGCGACCGTGCCGCGCCGTCTGCTACACTGGCCCCGTTGCCGGACCGGGAACGGCCGGCCCTGATTGGCCCATGGCAACCGCTTCCGCACCCGAGTTGAAGCTCTCCGCGGCCCCGCGCCTGGTTTCGCTCGACGCTTTCCGCGGCGTCACCATTGCCCTGATGGTGCTCGTGAATACGCCCGGAGACTGGAATCACGTTTACGCGCCGCTCCAGCACGCCGAATGGCACGGCTGGACGCTTACCGACACTGTTTTCCCGTCCTTCCTTTGGATAGCCGGTGTAGCCATCACGCTATCGCTCGCCAGGCGCATGGCGTCCGGCGCGCCGCGAAAGAAACTGATCTTCCAGGCGCTCCGCCGAGCTGCCATTCTGTATGCGCTCGGCGTCTTCATGTATGCGTTTCCCCACTTCGAGACGCTGCGCATCCTTGGTGTCTTGCAGCGAATCGCCATCTGCTACTTCGCCGCTGTAGTCATCTATCTGTTTACAAAGCCTCGCGGCCAGATCGCCTGGATCGTCTCGCTGCTCGCAGGGTGCTGGCTGCTGATGATGCTCGTTCCGGTTCCGGGCTACGGCGCAGGACGGCTCGATATCGAGGGGAACCTGGCGCATTGGGTCGACCGCGTTGTCCTCGGCCCTTACAACTACAAGCCAACGGCGACGTGGGACCCCGAAGGCATCGTGAGCACGCTGCCCGCCATCGCCACCACCCTTCTTGGCATCATGGCCGGGCATATTCTCCGCCTCCGCCGCGCCCTGTCCGAACGGACCGTCTGGCTGTTCTTTGTGGGGATTCTTCTCCTCGCGCTCGGCCTCGTTTGTAACAACTGGCTTCCCATCAACAAGAAGCTCTGGACATCGTCCTTCGCCCTCTTCATGGGCGGCCTGGACTTCGTTGTCTTCGGCATCTTCCTGTGGTGGTGCGACGGGCTCGGCCGGCAGCGCCTGGTCAAACCGTTCGTCATTCTCGGAATGAACGCCATTACGGTGTACATGGCCTCCGAGGTCTGCATCGAGGCCCTGTCTGCGCTTCCCGGTCCGGGCGGCGTCCCGCTTCGCGACTGGTTATATCAGACCGTTTTTGCCCCGCTCGCTTCGCCCATCAACGCATCGTTAATCTGGGGAACCGCCTACACAGCGGTGATGTGGCTGTTTGCGTTCTTACTGTACAGGCGCCGCTGGTTCATCCGGGTGTGACCCCGCCTGTGCTCGGAAGAGCCGGCGCAGCGATCTGCAAGTAACCTCGCTGAGCAGGCGCCCCCGGTTACAGCACAGGCGAAGGATCCCGGATTTGGCCGGCCCGCGCGGGGAATCGTGACCCGTGCTACCGGACATCCAATCCCAGGTAGTTGCGCGCATTGTAGTAACAGATGTTCTCGATTATCGGGCCGACCAGCGAGTCGTCGTCGGGTAACTCGCCGTTCTCGATATCGCGGCCGATCAAATTGCACAGGACGCGCCTGAAGTATTCGTGCCGCGGATACGACATAAAGGACCGCGAGTCCGTCAGCATCCCGACGAAACGCGACAGCAGCCCCACATTGGATAGGGCGTTGAGCTGCATCTCAATGCCTTCTTTCTGGTCGAGATACCACCAACCGCTGCCGAACTGAATTTTCCCCGCGATGCGGCCGTCCTGGAAGTTGCCCGCCATTGCGGCGAATGCGTAGTTATCGGACGGGTTGATGTTATACAGGATCGTCTTCGGCAATGCGTTCTCCTGCTCGAGGCGGTCGAGGTACGCGGCGAGTGTATTGATCTGGGGCCAGTCGCCGATGGAGTCGAAGCCGGTATCGGGACCGATAGTCCGGTACGCGCGCGTGTTGTTATTGCGCCGCGCGCCGAGGTGGAGCTGTTTGACCCAGCCCTTGCGGGCATCGAGGCGTCCGAAGAACAGCATCATGAACGAGGCGTACCTGGCGGAGTCTTCTGGAGATGCCGGACGGCCTGCGCGCGCCGCGGTGAAGATCGCGGCTGCCTCGCTTTCGGGGCAGATTTCGGCATATGCGTGATCCAGGCCGTGGTCGGATACGCGCGCACCCATCTGGTGGAAGTAGCCGTGGCGCTGTTCGAGCGCGTCGAGGAAGCCGGCAAAGCTGCGAATCTCGATGTTGGCGGCGGCGCCGAGGCGGTCCACCCACGCGTTGAAAAGGTCGGGAGCGTTCACCGCCAGCGCGCGGTCGGGGCGGAAGGCGGGGAACACACGCGTTTCGAGTCCGGATGCGGCGATAGCACGGTGCGCGGCAAGGTCGTCGGCGGGATCGTCCGTCGTACAGATGGCCTTCACGCCGAACTTGTGAAAGATGCCGCTAACGCTGAGTTCAGGTGTGGCGAGCTTTTCCCGTGCGGCGTCCCAAATGCGCGCGGCGCTTTGTTCGTTGAGCAGTTCGTCGACGCCGAAATAGCGCTTCAGCTCCAGGTGCGTCCAGTGATATAGCGGGTTGCGGAGTGTGTACGGAACCGTACGCGCCCAAGCGAGGAACTTCTCGAACGGGGGCGCATCGCCGGTGCAATAGCGCTCTTCCACGCCGTTTGCGCGCATAGCGCGCCACTTGTAGTGGTCTCCCTCGAGCCAGATCTCGAAAAGATCTCCGAAGCGGCGGTCCGAGGCTATGTCGGCGGGCGGAAGATGGCAGTGGAAATCCAGAATCGGCTGGCGCTCGGCGTAGGTGTGAAAGAGCCGCTGCGCGGTCCGGTTGGTCAGCAGAAAGTCGTCGTGGATAAATGGCATGGTCAGAGGAACAGCGGCTTAAGGTGCCGCTCGTACAGGTTGAAAGTGACGTTGCGCGATATGGCCGCCTCGCACGCTTCGAGCGAGCGGAAATAGCGCGCATCGAGCTTTGCGGCGATTCCGTAAGCAATGTGCAACAACTGCCGGAAGTGCGGATTGAACTCGGGGCAGTTCCGGTCGTGGCGCAGCGCCGCGGCGTACTGTTGGGCGGTCCAGCGCATAACCGCTGCGGGCGACGGCAGCCGCGCCGGGTCGATCTCGATCACGCTCGCGTAGGGAGCGCACAGCTCGTTAATGTGCTGGCAGGCTCCGGCGTAGACAGCCTTCGCCACTTCGAGTCCTTCCCCTCCGCTTTCAGCAAGTCCGATCAGTTCTTCGAGCCAGGTTGTGCCCGCGGTCTTGAGATGCACGCCGGCGGCCGTTTCGTCCAGAACTCGCCGGATAGAGCCGTAGATTGAGAACTTGTCGCTGCCCGAGTGGATGCTGAGCTTCAGGTCTTTGGGCAAGCCGTAGAGATCCGCGGCATGCGCCAACGCGGCAACGCCGGCGCGGAATTCGGTCTCGAAACGGGCCGGGTCGCCGGAGTAGTCGACGCCCTTGTTGAAGCGGCCGGAGAACTTCGGCGCGATGGTCTGAACGGGGATGCCCTCATCGGCGAGCGCGGCGAGGATTACCAGCAGCTCCTCGGGTGTTTGCGGAGCGCCGGTTTCGTCCATCGAGACCTCCGTGATGAACGTGCCCGCGCCTTTGGCCTCGGCAATCCGGCGGTAGATGCGTCCGGCCTCCTGAGCCGCGAACAGGTACTTGCAGGCGGCATCCGCGACGGTTTGGCGCGTCAGCTCGCGTGCGAGTTCTTCGTGCCGGGCCAGAAACGAGACCGCCGCGGCCGGTTCGGCTGCAATACCGATGGCGTAGGCCACGTCCAGCGTGAAGAAGTCGCATGCGCCAAGGAAGGAATCGACGTTCTTCAGGTTGATGTGGTCGGCATCGACGAAGAACGGCCGCCGCCAGCCCAGTTCGCGAACGGCGGCATCCGCGGCCGCTCGCGTCTCTGGCGGCCTGGAGCCGATCGTTATGTGCTCCCTGTGCGACTTGTTCCAAACCGGTGTAATCTCGACCCCTGCATCGAGAGCCAGCATGCAAGCACGCAGCTGCGCTCGCGCCTGGTGGGCGAAACGGTCGCCAACGCCTATGGAGTATCTGGATACGCGGGGCATCGTGCGCTCGGCAAACTTATCGTAACGTTTCAGGCAGCCGCCTGCTCGTCGCCCCCTCGGGTTTGACGGCGACCGCCGCGTCGCGCACGGTTTTCGAGATGGCCCGCACCAGGCGGCGGTAGGGAATTTCGGCGAACGAACCGAACTGGAGCCACTCGCCATCGCGCCAACTCGAGTAATACCACCGGGCGAGCAGGGCGATGTGCTCCTGCCGCTCGCGAGCCGAAGCGCGGGGTTCGTCGAGCGCGGCAACGATCTCGCGCAGCCGCTGGTCGATCGAAATGCTCCTTTCGGCGGCTTCTGTGCTGAAGCGTTGCGGCGGAAGCCATATGCCGCGGGCGACGAACCACAGCTCAACGGCCCGGGGCTGGATCGAAGGCGTCACAGCGACGCCAAACAGGCGATCGACGTCTGCGGCCAGCTCGTCGCTAAGCGTTGCCGCCTGCTCGATTTTCTCGATGCGTTTGTGCAGGCGGGCGGCTTCCTCGAAGTTGGTCTCTTCGCTCAAGCGGTCGCGCGCAGCGGCGAGGGGCTCGGTGAGGGAGTGCCCGCCGGTGTGGAGGAAGTCGAGAAAGCGCTGCACCTCGCTGCGGTATTCCTCCATGCTGACGGCTGCCTGGCAAGGGCGCAGGCACATGTTCATCTCGCCATATATGCAGCCGGGGTGTTCCGGCGAGGGCGCCAGGTCTTCAACGCAGCGGCGGAGCTGGAACAGGTCCAGCACGGCGGATTCGAACAGTTCGGCGGAAGCGCGCATTCTGAATGGGCCGTAATATAACGAGCGCGCTCCGAGTTTTGTGGTGATCTGGGTGCGCGGGAACTGGTTTGCGAGCAGCACGCTTACGTAGGCCGGGAACCGGAGTCTGATTATCTTCAGGTAGTTGTCCGGGAACCACTTCATTGCCAGGTCATAGAACACCAACATGGATTCCAGGCGCGAGGCCACCGGCCAGTACTCGACGGCTTCGGCGAGCCCGCGCAGGGTCAGGAGCCGGCTTGCGCCCGGCCGCTCGCCGAACAGGCGTTTCAGACGTCGGCGGAGGAGGGTGGTGCGGCCCAGATAAGGCGCGCCCTGGCGCATCCGGACCAGGAAGACGGCGGGGCGGTCGGGGACGCCGGCCATCGCCTCCTCGAGGGCGGACAGGGGGATCTCTATGGGAAAAGTCAGCGGCATCGTCTCGCAGTCCGATTGTAATTGACAAGCAGCGTTGCCTGACTACAATAGGGGTAAGAATTGCCTGCCATGAGTACACCTTGCGATCACGAGCGGACGGAGATGATTGCGCGCCGTGACGGCGTCGATTACGTCCGATGCATCGACTGCGGACAGGTCTTCGAGGCTGAGGACCTGGAGTCCGTCCCCGTCTATGAGGACGAGGAGGCCTGAGCCGGCGTCCGCCTGAACCGTCCCTCTTGCCAAGCGGCGGGCTTATCTGATAGAACTCTGTGGTCAACATACGCATGTCCAGCATTCCGCGGCAGAAATCGTCAGTTAAGAAGCCGGTGCACGACGCCGTCGGGGCGCCGCAAACGATAGATCAGGCCGAGGTTTTCGAGCGTGCTATAGAGGCGTTCCACGCGCGCAAGTACGCCGAGGCCGCCGGTCTGTTCGCCATGGCCGAGCAGGGGCCCAACAGGGGTATGGCGCATAGCGCGCGCCTGCATTCACAGATTTGCGAGCGCCGCCTTAAGACCGAACCGGTTGACTTGCGGACGGCCGACGACCATTACAATTACGCTATCGCGTTGCTAAACGAGAGGCGGCTCACGGATGCCGACCGCCACCTCCGGGAGGCAGCCGCTCTGGCGCCGCAAGGCGACCACATCTATTACGCCCTCGCGCTCTGCCTCGGGCTGCGCGGCGACGTCAGCGGGGCGTGCGCGAACCTGAAGCGAGCCATCGAGATAGACCCGCGCAACCGGGTGGCCGCGCGCAAGGACCCGGATTTCGCCGAGCTGCTGCGCCTCTCACCCATAGCCGAACTTCTGTACCCTGTAGGTACGGGGGCCTGAGCCACCGTAAACGGCCTGGCAGGTCCGGCGCGCGCAGGGGGACATGGAGGCGGCCTTAGAAAACGCGAATTGCGTAACCGGGTGGCGTGAGCAGCCGCTGCGAATCGTGGCGATCGGCGGAGGTAACGGGCTGTCCACCGTGCTTCAGGGTTTGAAGGCGCATGCCGCCCCCGACGCCCGTCCTCAGGTGGACATAACGGCCGTTGTTACCGTCACCGACGACGGGGGCAGTTCCGGCCGCCTGCGCCGTGATTTCCGCGTTCTGCCCCCGGGCGACATTCGCAACTGCATGGTGGCGCTGTCTGAAGATGAAGCATTGCTTGCAAGACTGTTCCGGTACCGGTTTGCGCGCGGCCGAGGTCTGAAGGGGCACAGCTTCGGAAATCTGTTCCTGACGGCGCTCACGAACATTACGGGCGACTTTGCACAGGCCGTCAAGCTGTCCTCCGACGTACTGGCGATCGCCGGGCGCATCTATCCATCAACGGCGGCGAACATCTCGCTGGAGGCCGAACTGGCAGACGGCACTATCGTATCGGGCGAGACGCGCATCAGCCGGACCCGCTCCAGGATACGGCGCATTTCGCTTGTGCCGCGCCGCTGCGCGCCGCTCGACGAAACGCTCGAGGCGATTGCAGCGGCTGATCTGATCACCCTCGGCCCCGGCTCGCTGTTTACGAGCATCATCCCGAACCTGCTGGTGGATGGCATCCCCCAGGCGATCGCGGCCTCGCGTGCGGTGAAAGCATTCATCGTGAACCTGATGTGGCAGCCGGGCGAAACGATGGAGTTCAGCGCTTCCGATCACGTAACCGCCGTCAACGAGCACGCACGCTGCGAACTTATCGAGTATGCGGTTGTGAACAAGCGGCCGGTAAGCGAGGCGATGCTGAAACGCTACGCAAAGCAGAAGGCAGCCCCGGTGCATGTCGACGCCGGCCGCCTCGAGAAGATGGGAGTGAAGGTGGTGGGAGGCGATCTGCTGCGCGAAGATGAAAAGGTGCGGCACGCGCCGCCGGCGGTCGCGGCGGTTGCACTGGAACTGGCGGCGGAGGGAAGACGGCGCCGCACGCAGATGAGTATTACCACTGCCTAATTCATGGAAACTCCACTTACGGTTGTGATTCTGGCGGCGGGCCTCGGCACGCGCATGAGATCGAAGCGGGCGAAGGTGCTGCATGAGGCCGGAGGGATGACGCTCATCGAGCACGTGGTGCGGACGGCGCTGGCGTTTGCCTCGCCCGCACGCGTATTCGTCGTGGTAGGCAACCAGGCCGCGGAGGTCGAGGCGGCGGTTTCCAACTATGGCGTTCAGTTCGTGCTTCAGGCCGAGCAGAAAGGGACCGGCCACGCGCTGCTGACGGCCCGCGAACGCGCGGGCGCCGGGCCGGGGCAGGTGGCCGTGCTCTACGGGGATGCGCCGCTGCTGAAGGTGGGAACGCTGGCGCGTTTGATCGAAGAGCGGAGCAACACGGGCGCCGCGGCGACCGTACTCACAACCGAACTGGAAGACCCTGCCGGCTATGGGCGCATCCTGCGCGACCCGAGCGGCTGCGTTGCGGCGATCGTGGAGCACAGAGCCGCCACACCGGAACAGCGCGCAGTGCGGGAGATCAATTCGGGTATCTACTGCTTCGATGGCGAGCTGATGTGGCCGAGGCTGGATGCGATCGGCACACAAAACCCCGCCGGCGAGTATTACCTTACGGACATAGTCGAGATTCTCCGGCGAGACGGGTATGCCACACGTCCTGTGCTGCTCTCCGATGCTGCGGAGGTGCTGGGCATCAACACGCGCGCCGAGCTTGCCGCGGCGGACCGCGTCTTCCGCGAAAGGAAAGCCGCCGAACTGATGCGCGACGGGGTGACCATACGCCGGCCCGAAACGGTGACGATCGATGCGGCCGTCAGAATCGGGCGCGACACCATTGTGGAACCGTTCGCGCAGATTCTCGGGCGAACGGTGATAGGCGAGGATTGCCGTATCGGGGCGTGCTCGATATTGCGGGATGCCGCGCTGGAGGATCGCGTAGAGGTACTTCCGTTCACCATGATTGATTCGTCGCAGCTCGACACGGGAGCGCGCGTGGGCCCGTTCGCGAGGCTGCGCATGCAGGCGCATGTCGAGGCCGGCGCGGTGGTGGGTAATTTCGTCGAACTGAAGAAGACCCGGCTCGGAAAGAAGTCGAAATCGCAGCACCTGGCATACCTGGGCGATGCGATCATCGGCGAAAGCGCGAACATCGGCGCCGGAACCATCACCTGCAATTACGATGGGCGCGCAAAGCACCAGACTCAGATCGGAGATGGAGCGTTTGTCGGGAGCAACTCGACCCTGGTAGCGCCGTTGGAGATCGGGGCGGGGAGCTACGTCGCTGCCGGTTCAGTGATTACCGACAAGGTGCCCGATGATTCGCTGGCGCTCGGGCGGTCGCGCCAGGTGGTTAAGGAAGGCTGGGCAAAGAAGCGGCGCGAAGCTCATGAACGGGCGCATTCGGCGGCAAACCGGCACGAGTAGGTGCGCCAGCGCCCAGCCGTGCGGGCGTGGCGATCCCAATTGCGATACGAAAGCGGCGAGTCCGGACGGAGCGAGACTGCGCGGCGGCGCCGCGCGCCCGATGATGGACACCGGCATCCCGGAATCGAACACGCGGAGGCGGCAGGGGCAAGTCATTCGAAGCGGTTGCGAGTGGCGCCGAGGGTGCATTAACCAGGGGGATTCATGGCGATTGAGACCGTGCTCCGGGTGTTGGTGGCCGACGACCGCCGGGACGTGCTGGAAGCCCTGCGCCTCCTGCTAAAGAGCGCGGGCTACCATACCGACGCCGTCGATTCGCCGAACGCGCTCTTGCGCGCGGTTGAATCGCGCGAGTACGACCTGATCCTGATGGATCTGAACTATACGCGTGACACGACGTCAGGTGCGGAGGGGCTCGATCTGTTGGACCGGTTGCACGCCATGTCGCCCGGAACGCCGGTGATCGTGATGACAGCATGGGGCAGCATCGACCTGGCCGTCGAGGCGATGCGCCGCGGCGCATGCGATTTCATCCAGAAGCCCTGGGACAACGACCGCGTGCTGGCAACGCTGGACAAGCAGGTGCGCGCCGCCGCCGGCCGCCGCCAGGCCGAGCGGCGCTCCAGGGATGAAATTGAGATTGCCCGCGAGGTGCAGCAGAACCTCTTTCCGCATCACACGCGCGAGTACCGGACGGTTTCCTACGCGGGGCGATGCGTGCCCGCGCGCGCCGTTGGCGGCGATTATTACGACTTTCTCGCTCTGGGCGACGAAACGCTTGGGCTGGTGCTGGCGGATGTATCCGGGAAGGGGACTGCTGCGGCACTGCTGATGGCCAACCTGCAAGGCAATTTCCGCACGCACATCGATTCCGGAGCCGAGAGCCTGCGAGCGCTGCTGCGGGCGGTGAACAGGACGTTCTTCGAATCGACGCCCGCGGCGCAATTCGCCACGGCTTTTTTCGCCCGGTACGATGGCCGCGAGCGGCGGCTCGACTATGTGAACTGCGGCCACCCGCCTCCGGTGCTGATCCGCTGCTCCGGCGAAGTGCTGCGGCTCGAACCTTCGGCGACGGTTCTAGGGGCGTTCAAAGTGTGGGACTGCGAGGAGCGTTCGGAGGCGATGTGCCCTGGCGACACGCTGGTGGTCTTTTCCGACGGGATTACAGAATCCGCCAGCGGAGATGGCGAGGACTTCGGCGACGAACGGGTTGTCGCCACCGCGAAGGCCTGCCGCGGCTCGGGGGCCGGGACAACGGTCGATGCGTTGATTGCGGAAGCACGCGCGTTCAATCCGGGCGAGCAGTCGGACGATATGAGCGTCATCGCGGCGTGCGCCCGGTGAGCGGGGTGTTGCGCGCAGAATGATTTGAGCCCGGCAGGAGGAACTGCCGGCCGGGTGTATCGCGCGCAGCCCTCGGTGCGCGTGCCACTAATGCCTGTGTACACTGTTGATTTCATGCTAAAGCTCGTACTTGTTTCACTTGCGGCGACCGCGATGGCGTACGCCCAGCTCGACAGCGGATCCGGGGAGAGGATGCGCGCTCACGTGAAGTTTTTGGCGAGCGACCTGCTGGAAGGACGCGGCGTCGCAACGCGCGGCGAACAGCTCACTACTGAATACATTGCGACGCAGTTCGCGCTTATCGGCGCGAAACCGGCCGGCGACGATGGCACGTACTTCCAGACCGTGCCGCTGGTCGGCGTAGCCACCGAGCCGGGTTCGAACATTTCGGCGGTAGTCAAGGGCGAGACGATTCCGCTGAAGTGGTTGGACGAGTTCGTCGGTTCCAACCCGCGGCAGACGCTCGACCAGCCTATCGACGCCGAATTGGTGTACGTGGGTCACGGCATCTCGGCTCCGGAGTACTCCTGGGATGATTTCAAAGGCGTGGACGTGAAAGGGAAGATATTACTTCAGTTCACAAACGAGCCGGATTCGCAGGACCCCAAGTTTTTCGGCGGCCGTGCACTTACTTACTATGGCCGCTGGACATACAAGTACGAAGAAGCAGCACGGCGCGGCGCGCTGGGCTCCATCATCATCCACACGGATAGTACGGCGGGCTACGGATGGCAGGTGGTGCGAAGTTCGTGGGGACGCGAGCAGTCGTTTGTAAAGGCGAACCCCGGCTCGAATCAACTGGCCGTGGCGGGATGGATCACGAGCGCCGCGGCCGAAAAGATACTGGCCGGCACCGGCCACACCGTGGACGAATTGCTGTCTCTTGCGAACCGGCGGGACTTCCGGCCGATGCCGCTCGGTATTCGCATAAAGGGGCGGATGATCTCGAAGGTGCGGGATGAACGTACGCGGAACGTTGTGGCGAAAATCCCGGGGAGCGATCCACGGCTGGCGAGTGAGGCTGTGATTTTCAGCGCCCACTGGGACCATCTGGGAATCGGCGAGGCCGTAAACGGCGACAACATTTACAATGGCGCGGTGGACAATGCCACGGGTGTGGCTATGTTGATCGAGATGGCGCGTGCGTGGGCCTCGCTTCCCGAAAAGCCGCGCCGTACGGCCATATTCGCAGCCGTGACGGCGGAGGAAGAAGGTTTGTTCGGCTCGGAATACTACGCGCAGCACCCGGCGGTGCCGGCGGGAAAGACCGCCCTGGGCCTCAATTTCGACGCTTTTTCGCCATACGGGCGCACGCGGGACGCGATTGTCAACGGCGCCGAAAGAACCACGTTCTGGCCCGCGGTGCAGCGCATTGCGAAACGGTTCAACCTCGAGTTGAAGCAGGACCCGGCACCGGAACAGGGAAGTTACTACCGCTCCGACCACTTCTCGTTCGCGAAGGCGGGAATACCCGCGTTTTCCGTCCACGGCGGCGGTGATTACGTGAAGGGCAAGCCGCCGGCCGGCAAGTCCACCTATCATCAGCCGACCGACGAGTATCACGACGACTGGGACTTTTCGGGGATGGAGCAGATGGCGAGTTTCGGCGTGGCGCTCGGCATCGAGGCCGCAAACATCGACAAGCTGCCGACGTGGCAGCGCGGTGACCAGTTCCTGAAGGTGCGCGAGAAGTCGATGGGCAAGTGAGCGCATCAGGTCCGGCGCTTGAGCGCAGCCGGGCCTTAACGGGACGGCGGCAGATTACCCAATCAGCGCGGAGCGTATCCCGTCCGCAGCGAGTAGCTCCAGTCGGGGCGGCCCGAATCGCCGGCCAGGCCGGCAGCGGATTCCCAATCGTACTCAATGGCTCGGAACGTTGCGTTCCAGTTGCGGCCGCGGCGGTCGAGGATAAGATAGCGGGCATGCGGGCTGCCGCACTCGATCACGTGCGGGAAATGGTGTTCACGATCTTCATACGCCGGTAAGCCGATGCTTCCGGGGTTCGCGATGATACTGGTGCCATCGAGCCGAATAAGTTGCGGCAGGTGCGAGTGGCCGCAGAGGATGACGGCCGGCGCGCGTTCGAGGCCGGGAACAGTCGCCCGTTCGCGGATGTCTTCAGGCGGAGCCATGCGGGCGAACCCCGACGACACGTCTTCGACGAGATACTCTTCATCGCACTGCGGCGTGCCGTGGCACAGGAGTATGTCGCCGTCGACGGTGGCGGTAAGTGGCAGGTTGCGGAGCCAGTCGGTGTGCCTGCCGGAGAGTTGTTCGGAAGCGGCGCGGGCGGACGGCCCCTGTGCTTCGAGCGGCAGCGCGGACATGTAGCGGTCGTGATTGCCGCGAATGTGCACCCAGGCCGACTGGGTCATGAGCAAATCGGCGGTTGCCGCGGACCACAGAGGACCTGAGAGATGGTCTCCGAGGTTAACCACCAGATCTGGCGATTGCGCGCGCAAGTCGGCGATGACGGCTTCGAGCGCGGGCAGGTTGCCGTGAATGTCAGCGACTACGGCAACTCTCATGTGAATTATCGTAGCAGCACGGGTACGCGACGGTTCTGCGCAGTAGTCTCCTTCTCGTCCGGTCGAAGCCGGACCGGGAGGCCGGCGCGAACGAGGGTGCCCGCTCCACCGGGCTTCCTCGATGAACCTGCAACTCAGGACCCTAGATCTCTCTCGCGCCCCAGAAATTCCGGATGCTCTTCCAGGCAAACACCTGCGGTTTCGCGAACGGCCGCCGCACACTCGCGATGGCCTCGCCGCGAATCTCGATGTCCTCGACAGACGTGGGCTTCAGTCCGGCTTTGTTCGCCCACGCGAAGGCGGGAATCTCACTCGGCTCGAAGCCCATCACGGCTGCCGCGGCCATGTCCGTTGCCACGGGGTTCGTTCCCGCGATGATGAGGTTCATCTGGACCAGCTTGCCGTCCGACGGCCCGTTCCCTTCCATCGCGCTTGAAGCGTCGATCACCACCAGCCCCAAGTTGTTGGCGCGAACCATGTCCACTACTACCGCAGAAGCTCCGGTGGGCTCGATCTCGGACGCAGCGTCGTGCATGCGACCGCGAACGGACTCGTAAACCGTGCCGGGAAACACGCCGACCAGGTTCTTCATACCAAGCGTGACGGTCGCGAGCGAGTGGGTTTTCATCATGGGAACGGAGCAGAGCAGATCGACATCGGCGAGCGACTTATGGATAGTTACTCTGTCGAATACGAAACCGCCGGGGACCGTAATGTCAACCATGTCGCCTGAGTGTAAATTCACCAGCGGAACGTGCAGCGTCTTAGCGAGTTCAGTGTACCCGAGCTGATCGAAAACGTACTGCTGCATTGGGTCGAGTATCTCACGCTTGCGCGTGCGGAATATCTGCCCGTTGATGACGTTGAACTTCGGCGCGGCGGCAGAGCCTTCTCCGATTGATACTTCCTTGCCGGCACGCTTCATGAGTTCGGCTAGCGCGCGGATGATTTCCGGTTTCGTAGTTGTTTCGCGCTCCGTGGACACGAGGTTGGGCTTGAGCATCACGGTATCTCTGCCTTTCGTTGCGCGCTTGATGCCGCCGAGCAGGTCGATTGCTTCCTCGACGGCGGCGGCCGCCTTGCCATCGCGGATGCGTACGATGCTGACGACCGGTTTTGCGGCTATTGCTACGAGCGGACCCGTAGCGGGGACTGCTGCTGCGGTTCGGATGAACTGCCGGCGATTCAGGCAGGGATTGTGCATGAGTGGTTTCCGATGCCTCCAATTCTCGGTACGCCACGGCCGAAAGTCAATCTGGTGCGAAATGCGCAAACGCTTCGCATGGCTTGCGATATCCACCACTTGGCGGAACAGACGCTGAGCCTCGTGCGGCCGGGTCGCGTACACGGCTCTGCACTCGCATCAGCGCTGGCGAACCGAACTGACGCGGGTGCAACATCAATATGTTGGTGTCAGGGCTGACGTGAGTGTCTCACTACTCACGAGTTCTTGCCTGTTCACGCAGGGAGTGAGCCGATTGCATGGCGAGTGATCGCACACTGCAAGCGGCGGAGGAGGAGAGTCACTCCGGGGGTGGCACGCCGATCATTAAAAATGCTTGCGCCAGCTAGCGCGAGAAGGCGGCCTCGTGTATAAGAGGGTTGGGAAACCGAGCAGGAGAAATAATTAATGGCCGCCGGTTCGGTTCACGAATCTGAAGGCACCATCTCAGATGCAGGCGCTGACCCGGACGAACCGGAAGCGGCGGGAGGAAGTAGTAAATCAATGCCAAGGCAGCGGCTTACACTTACAGAGGACCAGGCTGTGGAGTTACACGCCAGGGTCGCCACCGCCAACTCCTCCGCGGAGCGTTTCCGTGCGCAGCTTATTCTCGAGCTGGCCGCCGGATCCACATACGCCGACATCATGCGCCGGCTCTCTACTACGGCCCCGACGATATCAAAGTGGAAGAAGCGGTACGTCGAGTTCGGAGTAGACGGTCTTGGGAGCCGCCGGGAGAAGAGAGGTCCACGCGTGGCTACCGAACCCGTGCAGCGGCGCATTCTCGAACTGTTCGAGAGAAACGGCGTCGCAGGCGAGCGATGGTCTTGCAGGGCCATTGCCCGCGTGGTAGGCGTAAGCAAGGCGACGGTGCAGCGCGTGTGGGCGAAAGCCCGCACTGCCGCCATTCCCGCCGCCGCAGCAGCAGGCGCGGAACAGGCCCCCCCGGGAGAGACTCCGCCCGCCCCACACCCGCGCGCTGAGCAGCCGCAGTAGTGCTAACATGAGGTCAATTATTGGCTGCGCTGCTTGGGGATGCGCATAGCGGGCGCGGCTTCGGGGGATTCCGGTGAACCAGCGAAAAGTCGCACGAATCCGGCCCACAGTGTTGCTGGTGGACGCGGACGACAGTCTGCGCGAGCGCATGGAGAGCGCGCTCGAGCGTCTCGATTATCGAGTTTTGGCGGCCGGTACCGGGCGTGAAGCAGTGCAATGCCTCAGCTCCTACGGACCGGCGGATTTAACCGTGCTCGATGTGGCGCTCCCCGATGTTGATGGAGTCAGACTCGCCTTTCGCATACTTGCGCGGCGGTACACACGGCGCGTACTGTTCGTTTCCGACAGTTGCGACGACGTAGTTTTCCTCCATCCCATGCTCGTGAGGCGAGTGACCTTCGGCGGCAGGCGTGTGCCCAAGGACATGCTCGCGGCTATTCAGCAGGCTGTACCACACCACGCGCCGCCGGCGCGCGCGCGTGTGGCGGGAGGAGAACGATAAGCTGCGCGAGCAGGGGCCGGCGCTCCGGCCGCCGGCTGTGGCCTCTGCTTCCATGGGTGTGATAAGCGCTGATTGCTGCTCCGGGACATCTCTGATGAGGGTAATTGCGGAGGGCATTTCGAGCACAGACATGCCGCTTTCCGCTGCTGGCGCGCCGGCCAGGCCGCCGGGCTAAGGGTTTCGGCCAGTCCGGCATGCCGTTGCGGGAGATGCGAGCGGTATGTCGACCGCGCGTTCGTCCCCGCGCGAGCGCACCCGGCCGGGAACGCGGTCGCGGGATGCCGCGAGGCACAGTGTGATCGATGTTTTGAGCAACTGAAACAGCCGGAGGATTCCGGGCGGGCGGTTGAACGCTATGGTTCTTCCGCCTCGCCTGAGAGGCGGTACGGGCGCCACGAGCCGGCGTGCCGCGCTCCGCCTTGCGGCTGCGGCCGCGCGGATGCACAGGCGCGAGAGCGGTCCGGATAGCGCGGCTGGCTGCATCACATACGATCTTTGTGCAATTCCCCAGCGCCCTGTCTGGTGTTGTATGCTGAAACTAATGTTTAGGGCGGGCCGGGATACTATATCCAACGTCCGCGCACCGGCAGCAAACGAACAACTGATTACTGCGCAAGTCGCTGATGGGTGTGCCCGATGAAGAAGACCGATGTTTTTGGGGTGTGGTGGAGTGTACTTTGCGGACGGGCCCCGTTTCTCTCGATAGAGATTACGAAAGAATGTCCGCTGCGGTGTCCGGGGTGCTACGCGTTTTCCGCCGGACACGTGGGCGATGGCCGGGGTATAGCCGGCCTTGAAGACTTTCGCGGCGCCGAACTCGTGGAAAAGGTGACGGCGCTGGTCCGCACTCACCGCCCGGTTCATGTTTCGATAGTAGGTGGCGAGCCGCTTGTGCGCCACCGTGAACTGGATGAGATACTTCCCCGGTTGGGCGCTCTCGGTGTTGAGGTTCAGGTAGTTACGAGCGGGGTGAGGCCGATTCCCACATCCTGGGCCGGCATGCCGTGGGTCCATCTGGCGGTTTCAGTTGACGGCCTTCCGGCGGAGCACAATGTTCGCCGCGCTCCCGCCACTTACGACCGGATCCTAAAGAGCATCGCGAACCATAGAGTTATCATTCACTGCACTGTTACGCGCCAGATGAGCCGCCCTGGCTATCTTGATGAGTTCTGCGCGTTCTGGTCGGCCCGCGATGAGGTGCGCAAGATCTGGTTCAGCCTGTACACGCCGCAAGAAGGAGAGATTTCGAGCGAGAGACTCACGCCTGAGGCGCGCACTCAAGTTCTTCACGAGCTAGCCCGGCTGCGGGAAGCATATCCGAAACTGGACCTTTCCGGGGTAGTGCTGGATGGGCTGGCGCGGCCGCCGGCGTCGCCCAGCGAGTGTGTTTTTGCGAACATCACTACGTGCTTTGCCCCGGACCTCCGATCAACGGTGTCGCCTTGTCAGATAGGCGGCAAGCCGGCCTGTTCGGAGTGCGGATGCCTCGCGGCCGCGGGTCTCACGGGGGTTTCCCGGGTGCGCCCGGGGGGTCTGCTGGCGCTGGGTGAGATCTTCTGGCGCTCACGAAACATAGGTTTGCGATTCTCTAGTAAAAAAACGCGCAATGGCCACGTGTGCGCGGCCGGCGTGCCGGTTGAGGAGGCAAATCAAGGTGAAAGCAAGACCGCTGCCATCGCGGGACGATAATCCCGCTCCGTTCAGGGTTGACGTGGCCACTCACGAGTTGCTGATGGGTGGCCCGAAGCCGAGTCCACTCACTCCGGGCGCGGAGCCGATGGTATTACCCGAACCGGTGTTCCCACGCTTTCCGGAAAAGGCCGGCGACGTGCAGCCGGACCCCAGGAAACTGCCCAGCGGGAAGACGCCATACAGGAACCGCGTCACCCCGGCCATGATACGCCGCGCACTGCGCGGGTGGCTGTATCCTTGGGTCCGCGCACAGGTGTTGCCCGGCGATTTCCACCCGATGATCGCCTACCTGTTCACGGAGTGGAAATGCAACCTGGACTGCCATTATTGCTGGGCTTTCGACAATAACGTCAAGGGAATGACGGAAGATACGGCGCGGCGTTCCATTGACTGGCTCCGCGACCGCGGCTGCGGGGTGCTTGCCCTCATGGGGGGCGAGGTGCTGCTCCGCCCGCAATTCGTGCACAAGGTCGTGTACTACGGAGCGAAGAAGGGCTTCTGGGTATACGTGCCGACCAACGGGCGTTTGATGCGCCCTGACGTCATCGACCGCCTTGCCGACGCGGGGGTGGCAACTTTCAACCTGGCTGTCGATTCAGTTGAGGACCGCCCCGAACTGCCGAAAGCGCTGGCGCCCATACGCTCCTATTTCGAGTACCTCATTCGCAAGCAGTACGTATACGATTACAGCGTGTTCTTCAACATCAACATCACGCGTATCAATCTGGACGACGTGAAGCGGCTCACCGAGATCGCGCACGACAACGGCATCGCGACCGACTACCACATCAACGAATCGCCCATGACGGACCAGCCCCATTTTAAGCACCGGTCGGGCAACAGCACCTTCCTCACTCCGGAGGACTGGCCGAAAGTCGATGAGCTCATCGACTGGCTCATCGACAAGAGCCGTTCCGGGTACAAAATGGTGAACTCCGTTGCGCGGCTGAATGAGATGAAGGCATTTATGCGCGGCAAAGTTAAGTCGTGGGATTGCCGCGCCGGACAAAACTCGCTCATCGTCCGGACCGACGGCACGCTCGCGCCCTGCTTCCCACTGTATTCGGCCACGTACGACTGGGGCGTTGTGGAGCAACCCAAGTTCGACCCCGACCAGCTTGGCAAACTGAAGCAGACCTGCCAGCCGCACTGCTTTTCCACCCTGAATCACAACCTGGCCTACTGCTTCAAGGCCCGGCGCGCCATCAAGTGGACGCTCAAGCAGGCCGCGCGCGGATTCCAGGGGACGACGGGCGCATTCGACGACTGAGCAGGCGCGCGTCCATCCGTGCTCCAGCACGGGTTGAGTGCGATCATGGTTTTTAGTTGTGCGCAGTCAGGCTTTAGAAGCGCTCCCCATCCGGCGATCGAGGAGAGTGATGATGGGCGAAGGTGTTACCGAACGGCGGCCGTATGAGCTGATGGCTGTTGTAATCGCCGCCAATGCGGCTGGTAACTTTTTCCTCACGTGGGGGTTGCGCGACGTCGGGCAGATCGTGACGTTCTCCCCGTGGCCGTACCTGCGGGCTTTGTCGGATCCCCTGGTGCTCCTCGGTGTGGCGCTCCTTATCACGTGGCTTATCTCGCAGCTCTCGTTGCTGAGCCGCGCGGACATGAGCTATGCGATGCCGGTCACCGGCAGCGGCTACATACTCACGGCGCTGCTCGGATATTTCTTCCTCGACGAGGGAATTCCTCTCACCCACTGGGCCGGAATCGCGATGATCGGGTTCGGGGTCGCTCTCGTGGGCCAGACCAAACCGAGAACAAACGGAAGGAGGCGGCGGCGCCCGTGACGAAGTGGCTGCTCGTGGCCGTAATAATCGGCTGCAACTCCTTCGGCGACATGTTCAACACCATGGGCATGCGGCGCTACGGCGAGGTGCACGATTTCCACCCGCGCGCGCTGCTGCGGATGGCGTGGTCGCTGGCGAGGAACCCGTTCGTGCTCGCGGGTATCGCCGCCATGGCAGTGGCGTTCTTTACGCTGATGTCGCTGCTTTCAATCGCGCCGCTCAGCTTTGCCGTGCCGGCGACAGGCGCGACCTACGTTATAGAAGTCCTGCTGGCAAAAACCATCCTCAGAGAGGACGTCCACTGGCGGCGCTGGGCCGGAGCCTCTCTCGTGGCTATCGGCGTCATCCTGCTGGTCTTCTGAGCCGTGGCCGAAAACGCCGGGCGCCGGGCGGCTATGCGATCACGCGATGCGTGACGTACTCGGTATGTGCTATTTCCTCGTCGAAATCGACCATATCCACCCGCAGGAGGCTCGAAAGCGCGCCGCGGCCGCGCTGGTATACCCTGTACTCTTATGAGCCGCACAGCGCTTATCGCACTGCTCGTCCTGGCCGCCGCTCCTGCCGCGATGCCATTCGAAGACCGCAATGACGGCGAGTCGCACGGCGATGCGCCTTATCTGATCGAGGACGGCTGGCGTCCGCTTTTCAACGGCAAGGACCTCACCGGCTGGCACGGGCAGGACCCGAACGTCCCCAACGAGTGGTTTACCACGCGGGGCGTAATATTCGAGCGGTTGCTCGGGCCCACGCACCTGGCGGCCGTTGACGCTCCCGGCGACCGCCTGATCAACGGCCGCATGGGCCGCACCGTCAATCTGGTCACGGATGAGAAGTTCGGCGACGTGGAGCTGTATCTCGAGTTCATGCTCGCCAAGGGCTCAAACTCGGGCGTCTATCTGCACGGTCTTTATGAAATACAGGTTTTCGACAGCTACGGCACGCCCGAATGGAACCTGAAGTCCTCCGACTGCGGCGCCGTCTACCATCGCTGGATCGATGGGCATGGTGTGGGCGGCTCCGCTCCGGCGCACAACGCTTCGCGGGCTCCGGGCGAGTGGCAGTCGTACCACATCTGGTTCCGCGCACCCCGGTTTGACGCTTCGGGCAAGAAGGTGGAAAACGCGAGGTTCATCCGTGTGCTCTTTAATGGGGTTCCCGTTCAGCAGAATGTCGAAGTCGAGGGGCCTACGCGTGCGCATATGCCCATTGCCGAGGCGCCGCTGAACCCGATCATGCTTCAGGGTGACCACGGTCCCGTGGCCTACAAGAACATCTATGTCCGCCCGCTCCGGCCGATCATCGTCCGTTAAGCGCATGAGCGACTGGATCGATATTTCCGTTCCGCTGCATCCTGGCATCGAAGTGTGGCCGGGCGATCCGCCATTCAGCATCTCGTGCGAGAACAAAGGCGATTACGTCTTGTCGACCATGACCATGACCGTGCACACGGGCACGCACGTCGACGCCCCGCTGCACTTCTTGAGGTCCGCGCCCGCCATCGATAGCGTGCCGCTCGATGCGCTCGTCGGTGAAGCGCGCGTGATTGAACCCGGCGCCATCGGCGGCGCCCGGACGGGTGATCGCGTCCTCATCAAAACTCCCGGAATCGACATGGATGCGGCGCGCCTGCTGTTTGAGCGGCGCGTGCGCGCCGTGGGCGTTGCCGGGCTGTCGGTCGGCAGCACGGAAGTGCACCGCCTGCTGATGGGCGCGGGCATATGGATCATCGAGACGCTGGACTTGGCTAGAGTGGAGCCGGGCCGCTACGAGATGATCTGCCTGCCGCTGCTGATTACCGGCGCGGAAGCCGCTCCGGCGCGCGCGCTGCTGCGGCGGATATAGGCGCGCAGCGAGGCAGCCGGTTCCGTGATGGAGCCTGCGCGCCGCGCTCTGTTAACATGAATACTCTGTAATATGGCTTTGCGTTTCTATAACACGCTCACACAGAGGGTGGAGGAGTTCGCTCCCGCCGACGGCCGCACGGTTAAGATGTACACCTGCGGCCCCACCGTCTGGAACTATGCACACATCGGAAACTTCCGCACTTTTACTTTCGTGGATATACTGCGCCGCTGGCTGCGCGCCCACGGCTGGAAGCTCGATCACGTCATGAACATCACCGACGTTGACGACCGCATCATCCAGCAGTCCATGGCAGCAGGGAAGAGCCTGTCCGAGTACACCGAGGAGTACACCAGGGCGTTTCTCGAAGACGCCGCCGCGCTGCGCCTGGAGCGGCCCGAGCACCTGGTGAAAGCCACGGATCACATCAACGAAATGGCCGAGGCGATCAAGCGGCTCTCCGAGCGCGGCTACACGTACGAGAGCGAAGGCTCCATCTACTTCCGAATCGCGAGTTTCCCCGAGTACGGCAAGCTCTCGCACATCGACATGAGCGGGATCCGCTCCGGCGCGCGCGTCGACACCGATCGCTATGAGAAGGAAAACGCGCGCGATTTCGCTCTATGGAAAGCGCCCAAGCCCGGCGAGCCGTTCTGGAACACCATTATCGGCCCGGGGCGCCCCGGATGGCACATCGAGTGCTCGGTGATGTCGATGAAGTACCTCGGCGAGACGCTTGACATTCACGGCGGCGGCATCGACCTCACGTTTCCGCACCACGAAAACGAGATCGCGCAATCCGAGGCGCTCACCGGCAGACAGTTTGCTCGGTTCTGGCTGCATGCCGAGCACCTCATTCTCGAAAGCCAGACGATGTCGAAATCAATCGGCAATGTGGTCACGCTGCGCGATCTCCTGGCGCGGGGCCACGAGCCGGAGGCCGTCCGCTACGTGCTGAGTTCGCAGCCGTACCGCACCAAGCTGAACTTCACGATGGATACGCTGCACGCCGCCGAAACGGCCATCGAGCGCCTGCGCAATTTCCAACTGCGGCTACGCACGGAGAAGTTCCCCGAGGGCGACAACGAGGCGGTCGGCGGGCGCACCCGCGCCGCGATTCACGCTTTTCGCGAGGCGCTCGATGACGACCTGAACACCGCCGAAGCGCTCGGCGTTGTTTTCGAGTACCTTCGCGAGGCGAACAGCGCAATGGATGCCGGCCGGTTCCGCACCGGCAACGCGGCCGCGGCAAACGAGCTGCTTGAACTGTTCGACTCGGTATTCGATGTGCTGCGGCCGACCGCCGCGGCCGGCGGCATTGCCGATGCGGAAGTGGACGCGCTCATTGCCGAACGCAACGCCGCCCGCAAGGCGAGGAATTTTGCCCGCGCGGACGAGATCCGCAGGCGGTTGGCCGATGCCGGAGTGATACTCGAAGACACCAAAGACGGCACTCGCTGGAAGAGAGCCTGAATGAACCTGCACACGAAGGCTGTACACGCGGGCGACCGCAAGCGGCCGGCCTCCGCGGTCCCCGTGACGACGCCCGTTTTCACCGCCGCCAGTTATCGTTATGAAATGGCGGCCGAATTGGACCGCGTCCTCGGCCGCGAGGAAACCGGCCCATCATACGCGCGTTACGGCAATCCGACCAACAGCGCGCTCGAGGAGCTGGTAGCGGCGCTCGAGGGCGGCCACGGCGCGCTGGCGTGCGCCTCGGGAATGGCTGCGCTACAGATAGCGATCGCGGCCGCGCTCGAGGGCCGGCCCAAGGTGGTTTTTGCCGCCGAGGCAGTTTACGGCGCCACCGTGATTCTGCTCGAACGCGTATTCAAGCCGCTCGGCGTCGCGGTGGAGTGGGTTGATATGTACGATCTCGACACGCTCGCGCGTGCGGTGGGAGAGCGCCGGCCGGGATGCCTGGTGATGGAGACCATCTCGAATCCATTGCTGCGCGTCGGAGCCCTCGATCGCATCTCCGAAATTGCGCGTGCGGCAGGCGCTGCACTCGTCGTCGACAACACTTTCGCCACGCCGTTGCTGGTTCGGCCCATTGAACTGGGTGCGCCGCTCGTTGTGCACAGCCTGACGAAGTACCTGGCAGGCCACGGCGACGTGCTCGGCGGCATAGTCGTCTCCGATGAGGCGCACTACGGCACGCTGAGAGCGCTCTCGCGCGCCTGTGGGCCCGTGCTCGGACCCTTCGAAAGCTACCTCACCATGCGCGGCATCAAGACTTTCCCCCTGCGCATGGAGCGGCAGTGCGCCAACGCCGTACTCGTCGCTGCGCGCCTGCGCGGCCATAAAGCCATCGACCGCGTGTACTACCCGAACGATCCCGCATGTCCCGACGCCGCCACCATACGCCGGCTGTTCCCGGCGGGCCTCTTCGGCGCCATCGTGAGCTTTGAGCTGAAGGGCGCCGGCCGCGCCGCCGTGCTTGCATTCATGGACAGGCTGAAGCTGGTGGTGCCGGCGACATCGCTGGGCGACGTTCACAGCATGCTGCTGTATCCGCTCATGGCATCGCACCGCGATATCGCGCCGGAGCAGCGCGAGCGGATGGGTATTCGCGAGAATCTCGTGCGGCTGTCGGTCGGCATCGAGGCGCCTGCGGACATCATCGCCGACCTCGAGCAGGCGCTGGCGTAGGAAACGCTTCTTCGAGCTGAACCGTGCGCAAGGCGCGGGCGCTTGGGTCCGCCGCGCCGCGGCTCGTCGCGGCGCGGGCACGGGGCTCGCGTCTATCCACGCTGCAAGGCCGCCAGCCGGTTCGCCCGGCGCACTATTTCCCCGCGATCGATGTTCCGGTAGCGCTCCGGCAACAGGTTCCGGCTGGTGCACTCCAGCACCGCCGCGAGATTCTGAAGCTCGATCTCGGTCGGGTAAGAAGGCGAAATGAAATCGTCCAGCGCGGCTTTGAGGTCGTCCGCATCCACCTTGGCGTCGTTGTCGAGCGCGCTCTTCATCTTCGCGCGGATTAGCACCGCTTCGATATCCGCCCCCGAGAGCGCTCCCGCTGTCCGCAGGAAATGCGCCTCGGCTTCCTCGGAGGCGATCTGCGTGCCGGTCTTCTTCTGCATCGCCCGCAGCAGCGCCCGCCGCTCGTCATCCGTTTCGGGGTAGAACAGCGCGATGTGCTCCTCGGCGCGGCCCTGGCGCTTCAGGTCGACCGGAAGCAGGTCCGGGCGGCACGTAAGCAGGAACCAGATCACCTTTCCGCGCAACTCCGTGTTGCCCATGAACGCCGCAATCTGAGCGAACACGCGGTTTGAGACGCCGCTGTCGCCTGAACTCGATCTGTCCCCAAGCTGCGCGTCTGCTTCGTCAACAATCACCGCAATCGGGCTCATCGCTTTCAGCAGCGTCAGCACGCGTTCGAGATTTCCCTCGGTCTGCCCCTGCCACATGCTGCGAAAGTTCTTCAGCGTGACCGCTGGAATACCGCACTCGCCCGCGAAGCACGTCGTGAGGAATGTCTTGCCCGTTCCGACGGGACCGCAGATTACATAACCCATCGGGACCACATCGGTGCGTCCGCTGCGTATCGCTTTAGCGGCGTCCCGCAGTTTCTGCTTTGCGGCTTCATGCCCGGCCACCATGTTCAAATCGAACTTGCTCTGTACGAACTCCAGCAGTCCGCCCGATTCCGCTTCGATCAGCGCCTTCTTGCGGTCTGTGAGGAACTTCACCGTCAGGGGCCGGCGATTCTCCACCGAGTCCGAGATCAGGCTCTGCAACTGAACCCGCCTCAGGCCCGAGGTCAGCTTCGCGAGCACGGGCACGCTCACGTCCGATCCCTCCGGCAGCGGCAGCCGCCTCAACTGCGCGTCGATGTACTCAAGCCGCTCGCTCTCGTCCGGCAGCGGAATCGTAATCGAAGCGACGCCGGGGTTTTGCACCAGCCCAGAGTTCAGCTCCACCTGGTTCTCGGCCACCAGCACGACCGTCACGTCCGCCTGGACAAACGCCGTGTTCTGCGCCCAGCGCTTCAGGATCACCAGCGCGTTGCGATCCTCGGCCGAGAGGCCGGATACATCGCTTGCCGGCGCGATAGTCTCGGCGAAATCGATTATGAGAGCGATGCTCTTGCGGTCCAGTATCCGCAGCCGCAGGTAGTTGTCCAGGATGTTCAGCACGCCGTCGGGATTGCGCGGCAGCGCGCGGCTATATGACGTGCCGTGGAACGTGTCGTAGCCCTGCATGGCGCGCGAGAAATCCGCCTGGGCATCGGAGTTTCCGAAAGCCAGACCCCCGCCGCGATCATATGACAACACCAGGTCGCGACGTCCGAAAAGCTGCTCACGCAGGAAGCGCTGGAGCGGTACGAATTCGGTGGCGTTCGCCCTGCGCATGGGCACCAGGTCGCGAACATTTCCGTGCAGCACGAACATGGCGAGCGTGCGGGAGTAGTATTTTTCTGAAAGCTGGCGCGCCCAGTCGGGCAGCCCCGCCAGCGAGGCGGAAGTTGCGGTCATCTCAACTCTGCACCCGGTTGCGCTGCTGCTGGGGCGTCTCGCCCTCCGGACCCGCGGGCAGCGGCGCGAGTACGGGGCCGCCGCTCGTTGCGGCGGTCAGGTCAGGCGCGGCCATCTCGAAAATCGCTTCCACTTCGCGGACTGTCTCCTCTGTTTGCTCCACGTCCTGCATCAGCGAATCCAGGTGAACTGTTATCTGCTGCGGGTCGCGCATTGTCACAGACTGATCGCGCACCAACTGGAGCACGTCTTCGACGGCCGCGCACTGCGCGTCAACCACGTCGCAGTTCTCGTGAATCTTCTCGTACTTTTCGACCCGCTTCTTCAAGATCTCGATGCGCTTGCGGTTGATCTCCTGCACCTTGGGCGATTCGTGCTCGAGCCCGTCTTCGATCTGCTGCGCCTCGCGCTTGATGCTCTCGACATCCGTCGATTTCAGGTACATGCGGTGTACATATGCCGAGTGCAGCAGCCGCAGGTAGGCCTGCATCAATCCCTCTAGTTTCTCCTCCGTCTGCTGAACCACGAGCTGCCCGGTGGTGGACAGCCGGCGGTAGTTGCCGGTAATGGCGCGCACCGCGCGGCCGAGGTCGAGGTAGCGGTTCTTCATTTCCTGCGGCAGTTCTTCGTAGAGTTGTTGCAGGCGCATCCGGTTGCGGCGGCGCTGGTCGCGGAAGCGCCATGATCGCACCAGCCGCTGGAAACGCGACATCTGGGGCACGGTAGCCAGATACATCAGCTCCAGCCCGGCCGCGAGCACCAACGGCAGCGGCGAGTGCGTGGCCGCCGCACACAAACCGGCGCCGGCCAAACCGATGAGGTTGTACTGCCACAGAAACGCCGCGGTAATGTAATCGAGTGAGTTGCGCTCGCGCTCCTGCTCTGTCTGTCCTTCGGCCATCAGACGCTCACCCGCGCAGCTCGCGGGCCCTCAACACGATTGTAGCCGCCCGCCGGAACGGACGAATCCGGCCGCGGTCCGCCTGCATCACGATGCTTCCGCGTTCGCATATACCTTGAGATCCGTGCGCCGGTTCTTCTCGCGGCCATCCGGAGTTGCATTTGGTGCGACCGGCCGGTCCGGACCGTTGCCCACCGTACGCAGCCGCTCCTTCGCGATTCCATAACGCTCAACGAGATAGTCCCGGACCGAGTCCGCGCGCTCCTTCGACAGCCGCAGGTTCTCTTCCCGCGAACCGCTCGAATCCGTGTTGCCTTCTATCGAGACGATCGTATTTCCGAACGCCCGCAGGAAACGCCCGGTGTCGTCGACGGCCAGCCGCGAATCAAGCGCCATCTCGGCCGAATCCGGCGGGAACCAGATGAACAGCCGCTCCGTCGCGATAGGCGCTGCGCCCGCGGCGGGTGGCCGGTATCGGGCGGGGGGCTCGGAGGGTTCCGCCGGGAAAACGCCGCGGTCGCCGATATTGTCGAGATACCGGTAGTCCACCGTGTTCTCGGGGCTCTCGATGCGCCGCGTCAGCCGCAGCTCGCGATACATTTCGCCGGCCAGCCTGAATACGTTCTGGTAGTCCGAGTCGCTACCCGGCCTGCCGAAAAACCGGCGGTTATCCGCGAAGTCCGCCAGGCGCTCGCCGGCGAGCATGGCTTTCGCCGTATCAGAAGGGATATTGAAATCCTTCACCGAGCCGATTATCGTGTGCGCGCGCTCGGGCGACCGGCGAATGAAGCTCACCGCCTCCAGCCAGCCCTCGATGAACGCGATAACCGTCTTCGGATTCCGCTCCGCGTACGATTCGCTCGCGACGATGATGTCCGCAATCAGGTGGTCCGCCGTGTTTGTATCCAGGACTTTCTTTGCGTCCGGGCGTTTCGCGACCGCATCGCTCAACTCCGGTTCCCACGAAACCGCCGCGTCGACTTTCCGATTCGCGAACAGCAGGGCGGGCTCCACCCCGTCCTTCGTGTGCACCGCACGGTTAAGGATCTGGCTGCGCTGCTCAGTCGAAAGTCCCGACCCTCTCAATGCGTTCCAAAGCAGAAAGTGTGAAGGTGTGTAGGGCGCGAATGCCACAATCCGGCCAGCCAGATCCTCGATCGAGTTCGTACCCTGCCTGGCAATGATCCCGTCGGCTCCCCGCGACCAGCCTGCCAACATGATTGCCCGCGCATCGAAGCCGCGCTCGCGGAAGCGCGCGTAATCGCGCGCCCAGACGTCGGCAGTAGTGAACATCAGATCGACCCGGCCGCTCGCGAGAGCCTCGCCAGCTTCGTTCCAATCGTCAATAACGTCGAACGATACGCGTATGCCGCGCCTGTGGTAGATAGACCCCTGCTGGGTCTCCAGCCCGCCGTTGGCCACCAACCCCGGCGCGCAAGCGACCCGTGGATTGACCCGCACGCGAATCTCGTTCGATGCGGCACGGACATCTTTGGGAAGAGGATCGAGCGAGGGCGCAGGCTCCGTTACGCGCAAGCGCGCCGGCGGCCATTCGCCGGGCTTGCCGAAAACGGCGCTCAAGTCGACGAGCCCGTACTGGTGCACGCTGTAGGCTACAAGACCCAAACCGGCCAGAAAGATAACGGCCCAGCCGCCCTTTTCGATCCTCACCATGTCTTGATCTCCGCCGGCGTTAGGTGGTCTGTTCGCGCTCGCGTTCGCCGATGGTTTTCTCCGCGCCGGCTCCGGCTTCGGCAGCCGGCATCAGACCCATCTCCACCTTGAACTGCTTTACCAGTTCCGCCGCGCGCAGCTTCTCGGCTTCCTCTTCGATCTTGATGCGCTGTGTGTCCACGTTGCCGAGCGCCATCTCCATCCGCGCTTCGTTCACGGCGGTCTGCTCCTCGATCTTGCGGAGCATCTCGTCGTGTGTCGCGCTCATGCCGGCCACCTCGAAGGACTCCATCGCATCGGCGACCTGCCGCTGCCACTGGGCGCGGCGGTGGTCGCGAACGGCGTTCATCGCCTCGCGCGTCTTGCGCTCTTTCTCGCGCATGAAGGCCTGCTTCACGGCGATTGCCTTCTCATAGGCGGCTCGGGCCGTGGTGAGCTGCTCTTCGTTGCGGCTGAGCGCGCCGCGGACCTGCTCGAGCTGGACGGCGAAGTTGCCGGCCAGGTCGTCTCGCCCTACCTGAATTGCGGCCTTCACCTTGGCGGTCAGGTCGCGCAGCTCGGCCTTGTATTTCGATTCCTCTTTCTCAAGCAGCGTCACGTTCGCGCGGACCATGGCGATGCTCTCGTTCATCCGCGGGACCTGGTCGTTCATGTCGCGGATGTTCTGTTGCAGGATCAGCTCCGGATTCTCGGCCTTCGAGATGAAAAATCCGACAAAGGATCTGATCGCTCGGGACAGGCGTTTAAACATTTCTTATTTCGCTCCCCACTCGATACCACTCAACCGGCATTCTGAGCCGGGTTAGGCGAGGGCGCCTTCGAGGGCGCCGGCGCAGCGTTTTGCGCAGCTTTCCCGTCCGGCTCCGCCGGGCGGGTAGTGATCGGATTTTTCCGTCACGAAATAGGATACGGCTTCTGCGAATATTTGTTCCTCTCGCCGCTTCTGTGGCAGCCGCAGGAAGAAGCGCTCCCGCTGGCGCAGAATCTCTGCTGCATTGCCTTCAGTGCGGGCTTCCAGCCGCCCGATGTCCGCCCGCAGTTGCCGGCTCCCGCCGGCCTTGGCCAAACCGAACTCGCTGAGCCGCCTCCGCTTTGACGTTTCGCGAGCATCCGGCGCGCGGTCGCGGCGGATGGCGTACCTGATCGCGTCCGGAAGGGCCGCTCCGGCTGCTTCCAGCGCCAACGCCGCCGTCCGGCGCTTTGCCCCCCGCGCATGGCTTTGAACAGGCTCTCTGTCGAGCATCGCGGCCACTTTGATGATGTCGCAACGGTGTGCGGGCGTGCGCGTGCCGGCGAACTCGTAAAAGTGGCCGGAAGAAGCGAAAGTTCCGGCCGGAGCCGGAGGCGGTTGGCCGGAATCCATCAATGCCGCGATGCCGGCAACTGTCTGAGCGGGAGCCGGAGCCGCCTGGCTCTCCGCCGCCTCCGGCCGGGCGGCCTCGAAGGAGACAAAGGAGGAATACCACTTATTGGCCATAGGCGGGGGACCCCGACAACACGCAAGCGTATCGGAAGGCCGGGGGGGAGTCAAGTTGGCGCCGCTGAAAGCAACGGGTTGGGGCGGCCGCCTACACTTCCAGACCGACGCTCCGCATCAGCTCCAGCGCGTTGCTCTTTTCCACCACGCCGGGCCGCAGCGCGTAGTCGAAAAGGATCTTGCCGTTTTCGATGCGGTCCTCAAAGTGGACGTTGGCCACGTGTGGCGCGAGCACCGCAGCGATATCCGCCAGAGCCAGATCATGCGTGGTCAGCAGCCCGAATGCTCCGTGCTGGACCAGGCTGCGCACCACCGCTTCTCCGCCGATCCTCCGGTCGTGCGAATTAGTCCCGTGCAGCAGTTCATCCAGCAGGAAAAGCAAAGGCTCCGGCCGCTCTGTCTGCTCCACCAAGAGGCGGAGCCGTTTCACCTCGGCGTAGAACCGCGATGTGCCGCTCTGAAGGGAATCCAGCGTGCGGATGGACGCGCCCACGGTCACCGGCGCCAGCCGCAGCCGGCGCGCTCTCACCGGAGCTCCCGCCATCGCCAGCACGGAGTTCACGCCCACCGTGCGAAGCAGCGTGCTCTTTCCCGACATGTTGGAGCCGCTGACTACAAGCACGCGAACATCGTCGCCCAGGTGTACGTCGTTGCGGACGGCTTTGCGCTCGTCCAGCAGTGGGTGGGCGATGCCTTCGGCCTCGAACACGCGGCCGCCCTCAACCAGCTCCGGAAACGGGTCCTCCGGGTGCTCGTAGGCGTGCGAGGCGAATGACGAAAGCGCCTCTATCTCTCCCGCCGCTTCGATCCAGCGCCGCACCGACGGGCCGTTTTGCTTGCGCCAGGCCTCGATTGCGAAGGCCAGCTGCGTGGTCCACATCAGCGGCGGGCCGATTACACGCACGGCCACGTTGTCCCGCGAGTCAAGCAGGTCCATCAGCCGGTTCAGGCGCGCAATCAGCCGTGAAGGGGGCCCGTCGTCCGAATCCAGTTCACTCCGCAGTTTAGCCAGGCGGGGCGACGTAAAACTCTCCCGTTCCAGCAGCGCGAGCACGCTCGAAAGCAGCTCCAAACCGTATGCCGGGCTGCCCACGCGCGCCACCACTTGCGCGATACGCTTTCGGTAGTGCATGTGCAGCACCGCCTCGGCGGCGCCGACTGCCAGAAGAGGCTCGGCAATCCCGAACGCCGCCCACACGCCGGCGGCGGCCAGCGCGGCAATAGCCAGCGCCGCCGCTGTAATGCGAACGGGACGCGAATCGAGCACTATCGGGTCCTCGCTCCACCGCACCAGATTGCGGGGATCGATGCCGGAACGCGCCTCGTCGCCGGCCAGGGCCAGTTTTTCGCGCAAGTCCAGCCTGGGCCGAAGTTCCTCGACGGCCTCCTGCCGTGAGCGAATCTCTTGCGGCTGCGCCGGGTGCAGCAGCCAGTGCGCCAGCGTCTGCTCGCCTATGCGCAGCCGCGCCGTGCAGAGCAATTCGAACAGCGATCCTTTTCCGAACAGGTCCAGGTCCTCGGCGTATGGATGGCTCGAATCGCCGTATTCCTCACCGCCGAACCCCCTGCCGGCCCACCGCCCCTCCATGCGCGCGATGCCGTTTTCATAGAACCTGGCCGCCCGCGCCGCGCGCTTTCTCTCGCGCAATACCCTGGAGTGCCAGATCGAGAGCGCTACGAACGCCGCTGCCGGCGCCAGCAGCCACAGCGATGAGAACAGGTGATAGCCCCACGCGAGCCACGCCATCAGGGCAGCCAGGCCTACGATGCCTGCATTCACATTGCCTATGGCTATGTGTGTGCGATCCAGGCGAGTTGCGGCCTCGACCCTGCGCTCAAGCCGGCGCAGATATTCATTGTGCGGATCCATTCAGTGCTGCTTCGCCGCCCGGAGAATCGGGCGGGCATATAGGCATTCTAGCGAGTCACTCACGAAACGAGCTTGCATTTCCCGCGCGGGAGAATGAACTGAGCCGCATCAGCGCCGCTGACAGGCTCTCCCGCGGAGCGTGAGGGAGCCCCCGGGGCTGTTGTGTAACCACAATCGATGAAGTCGCACCCGGCCGGCGGTGTTCTGTATCCAATGACTTGCGGCGGTCGTTCAGCGGACGTCCCCGCCGCCGCGCCGGGCGCCGATGAAAGCCCGGCGCACACCGTTCGGAGCCGGACAAGAGCCGAATACTGGCTCCCTCAGTACGGATGTGCAAACTCGCCGGCGTGAGGAACCAACTCGCGGTACACCGCCGGCGGCACGTGCGTCTGCCAATGCCCGCTCCACTTCGCGTATCCCGTAATGCCCAGGAACAGAATGACGATGCCCGCCGCGAGCGCCCACGCCGGCACCCGGCGCCTGACTCCGGCGGCGCCCAGCTCCAGCGCGCCCGCTGCGGGGCATGCCGCCACGCACTCCAGGCAGGCCGTGCACTCGGCAGACTTGATGTTCACGAGCTTGTCAACCGGAAGCTGCGACGGGCACGCCTTCGCGCACTTCGCGCAGTCAATGCACAGGTTCCCGTCACGCTGTATGCGCAGCGGGCTCGCCGTGGAGAACAGGCCCAGCAGCGCCCCGTAGGGGCACAAATACCGGCACCAGAAGTTCTGAACGAATACCGAGGCTATGGCGAGCAGCCCCAAAACCACCGCAGCAGTGGCGCTCATGTGCCGGAAGAAGTTCAGCATTTTCACGTCCGCGATGACGCCATACGGCCCGCTCATGAAGGCCTCCACGGCAGCCGCGGACATACCGCCGATAACCCACAGGAACAGACCCAGCAGCACGTATTTCAGGCTGCGGAACGGCAGATCCGCCCACCGCGGCAGCGTGAGGTTGCGCCCGAAGACGCGCCGCCCGGCGCGCCAAAGGTACTCCGATACCGTTCCTACCGGGCACAGCCACCCGCAGAACGCCTTCCTGAGGAGGAGCGACATCGCGATAAAGCCCGCCAGCAGAAACATCGCCGCGGGGTGGATTACGGGCACTTCGCCCGTGCCGAGGAACTGCCGCAGGTTCATCAGACCGGCGATAGGCAGCCAGCCCTCCACGCCAGCGGGCCGCGGCAGGAATCCCGGCGATCCGGTCTCGTAGAACCGCACGAAAAAGTAGAACTCGATTCCGATCCAGATGTTCAGTGCCAGGAAGGCAAGCTGGAAGGCGCGGCGGAGCTGCCGGGAGTAGTCCGGTGGCGCGCGGTGCGCGAGCCTTCTCCTATCCCCGCCCCCGCGGGCCGCCTTCGATACACCTGGCGCGGCAACCATGAGTCCCAGTGTAGCGGCGGCTCCAGAGCAGGCTCGGTGACTTCGGTCACAACCCCCGCGAAATCGTGTTCCGGACGTCATGCTCGCAAACTGTTCCGGTACTGGTCGCGCGCCGGTACTCCAGAGCGCTTGCCGCAGCCGCGCGGTTCCACCCCGCACCTGTACCAGGAATGAAAAGTCCGCTTGTGATAGGCTGGTAGTTTCCGCGTTGTGGCGGCCCGAGCCAGTGAAGCATTCGTTCTTCGTACGTATCCGCTGAAAGAAGCGGATCTGATTGTCAGTTTTCTGGCGAGGGATGCCGGTAAGTTGCGCGGAGTGGCCAAGCGCGCGCGGCGGCCCAAGAGTCCTTTCGGCAGTGGCCTGGAACGTCTCTCGCAAGTGAAGGTTTTCTACTTCCAGAGGGAGAACCGGGAACTGGTGAACCTGGATTCCTGTGAGTTGATCGCTTCGCAGTTTGCCCTGGCGTCGGATTACCCGGCAGGTGTTGCGCTCGACTATTTTGCTGAAGTAACGGAGCAACTCCTCCCTCCGGCGGAGCCGAACGAGAAGTTCTTCAGGCTTCTGCTCGCGGTTCTGGAATATCTCAGGCGGCGGCAGGCAGAGGGCGTGTGGCAGGCGGCGGGCTACTTCACCCTTTGGGCGGTGAAGCTGTCGGGAATTCTGCCCGAACTGCGGTTGTCGGCCGAATCGCGCGCGATTGCCGAGGAAATGCTGCGGACGCCGGTTGCGCAGCTTACGGAGCGCGTCTGGACCCGTGCTACCGCGGCCGACATGAGACGCGCGCTGGTGCGCGCTATAGAGGAGCACATCGAACGAAGATTGATAACGGCGCCGATGCTCGAAGCACTCTGACGATGGACACTTTCCAGGACGTCATTCTCAAGCTCAAGAAGTACTGGTCCGATCGCGGCTGCATCATCCAGGAGCCCTACGATCTGGAGGTCGGAGCCGGCACCATGGCGCCGGAAACCTTCCTCCGGGTGCTTGGTACAAAGCCCTACCGCGTCGCTTACGTCCAGCCCAGCCGCCGCCCCGCCGACGGCAGGTACGGCGAAAACCCGAACCGCCTTTACAAGCATCAGCAGCTTCAGGTGATACTGAAGCCCTCGCCCGCCGACGTCATCGATCAGTACCTCGGCTCGCTCGAAGCCATCGGCATAGATCTCCGCAAGCACGACATAAAGTTTGAAGAGGACAACTGGGAATCGCCTACGCTCGGAGCCTGGGGCATCGGCTGGCAAGTGATGCTGGATGGCCTCGAGATCACCCAGTTCACCTACTTCCAGCAGTGCGGCGGCATCGATCTGGACCTCGTGCCAGCCGAACTCACCTACGGACTCGAGCGCCTGACGGCGTTTCTCCAGAACAAGTCCAGCGTGTACGAGATCGAGTGGGCGCCCGGGTTCAGCTATGCGGACGTCCGCCTGGCCGACGAGCAGCAGTTCTCCGTGTACAACTTCGAGATGGCCGATATCGGCACGCTCTGGAAGATGTTCGACATCTGCGAGGCCGAGTGCCGGCGGCTGCTGGACCTCTGGGAGGGCTACCCGGACAAGCAGCGCTTCCCGGTCCTGCCCGCCTACGACTACGTGCTCAAGTGCTCGCACCTGTTTAACCTGCTCGATTCGCGGGGCGCCATCAGCGTCACCGAGCGCGTGTCTGTGATCGGCCGCGTCCGGCGCCTGGCGTTAGGCGTGGCGCGGCTGTGGCTCGAAAGGGAACGCGAACCCGGGCCCGCCGCGGCGCAGGAGGTGGCAGGATGAGCGTTCCGTTCCTTCTCGAGATCGGCACCGAAGAGATTCCGGACTGGATGATCGAACCCGCGCTTGCGGATCTTAAGCAGCGCTTCGAAAACCTGCTCGCCGCAAATCAGCTCGCCGGCGGCGGCAGCGTTCGCGCCGATGCCACACCGCGCCGTCTGGTGCTCCGCGCTGAGGCCGTCATCGAACGGCAGCCCGATACGGAAGAACTCATCTCCGGCCCTGCGAAAGCCGCCGCGTTCAAAGACGGGCAGCCCACCGGCGCGGCTATCGGCTTCGCGCGCAAGTTCGGCGCCGACGTCTCGGCCCTCGAGACCATTGAAACGCCCCGCGGCGAGTACATCGCTTTCCGGCGCAAAGTGCAGGGCCGCACGGCGCGCGACATCCTGGCCGAGGCACTCCCCGACCTCATCCTGAAGACCCCCTGGCCCAAGACGATGTACTGGGCAGGCAGGAACGGCCCGCGCTTCATCCGGCCGATCCGCTGGCTGGTCGCGCTGCTGGGCGAAGAGCTTGTGCCGTTCGAGATCGCCGGCGTTCAATCCGGCCGTGAAAGCGCGGGCCACCGCCAGCTCGGCGCAGCGAGGTTTGCGGTCTCAATAGCGGACTACGAAGACAGGTTGCGCGCAAACGGCGTCATCCTCACGGCCGCCGAGCGCCGCTCGAAGATCGAGAACGGCATTCAGGCCGTTCTCGAAGGCAAGCCGCTCCGCGTGAAGCAGGATCCCGCGCTGCTCGAGATGCTCGCCTACATCACCGAGCAACCCACGCCCGTGCTCGGCGGTTTCGAGGCGGACTATCTCTCGCTGCCCGAAGAAGTCCTCATTACGGTGATGCGGCACCACCAGAAGTACTTCGCCGTCGAGGACGAGCAGGGCCGCCTCGCGCCTCATTTCATTGCCGTGATGAACACGAGCGGCGACCCCGAAGGTCTCGTTCGCCACGGCAACGAGCGCGTCCTGCGCGCGCGCTTCAACGATGCCCGCTTCTTCTGGAGCGTCGATCTGAAGAAGCCGCTCGCCGGCCGGGTTGCGGATCTCGCTCACGTCACCTTCCAGGCAAAGCTCGGATCCTATCTCGACAAGACCAAGCGCAACATCCGGCTCGCGAAGAAGATTGCGCGCATGGCCCGCGTGGACGAAGCTGCCGTCGAGCGCGCGGCGCTTCTGGCGAAGTGCGACCTCACCACTGAGATGGTGAAGGAACTCACGGAGCTCCAGGGCGTCATGGGCGGCCTGTACGCGCGCGAACAGGGCGAACCCGAACCGGTGTGGCGCGCCATTTACGACCAGTACAGGCCGGCCGGCATGGAGGATGCGATTCCCGCGACCTCCGAGGGGCGCGTCGTCGCGCTGGCCGACAAGCTCGATACGCTCCAGGGCTGCTTCCGCGTCGGCCTCATCCCCAGCGGATCGAAGGACCCGTTCGCGCTGCGCCGCGCCGCGCAGGGTGTCGTGAAGATACTCGTTGAGGGCAAGCTCCCCCTCTCGATTACTAAACTGCTCGGCGGCGACGCTCAACTGAACGAGTTCTTCCTCGACCGCGTGCGCTACTACTTCCGTGAGATACGCGGGTATAAGTACGACGAGGTGAATGCCGTGCTGGCGGCGGGCTGGGACGACCTGACTGACGTCGAAAGCCGCCTGGAGGCCATCTCACAGGTTCGTCCGACGGCGGATTTCGAGCCGCTCGCGGCCAGCTTCAAGCGCATCAAGAATATACTCCGGCAGGCCGGGTTCGAGGGCGGGGGCGAGGCGGATACCGCGCTGCTCGAAGCCGGTCCGGAGGCGGAGTTGCACGCCGCGTTCGCGAAACTACGCAGGCGAGTCAACGGGCTCAGGAAGAAGAAGGATTACCACCCGGCGCTCGAGGCCATCGCTTCGATCCGGCCGCAGGTGGATGCGTTTTTCGATAGGGTGCTGGTGAACGCTCCGGACCCCGATGTCCGGCGCAACCGCCTCACTGTGCTTCATAGGCTCTTGAGCGAGTTTTCGGCGATTGCCGATTTCTCGGAGATCGTAACTACGCAATGAAACTGGCTTGCCGCGGGAACGCAGCACGCGCAGGGGCAGGGCAGGGGAGGACGTCGGTGTTCTCCCCTGTTCGACCCCAGCGCTCTCCACACGGCGGCCAGCGCTTTTAGGAGACGACTTACCGCTTATGCCCAAGTACGTTTACTCATTCGGCGGCGGCACGGCCGACGGCGAAGGAACAATGAAGGATATCCTGGGCGGGAAAGGCGCCGGCCTCGCGGAGATGTCCCGCGCCGGCGTGCCCGTGCCTCCCGGATTCACCATCTCGACGGAAGTCTGCAACATCTACTTCAAGAACAACAATCAGGTTCCGAAGGAAGTCGACGAACAGATGAACCAGGCCCTGCGGCTCCTCGAAGAGCGCATGGGCAAGAAGCTCGGCGACACCGCAAACCCGCTGCTGGTGAGCGTGCGCTCCGGCGCGAAGTTCTCGATGCCGGGCATGATGGATACTATCCTCAACCTCGGCCTGAACGACGAAACCGTGAAGGCGCTCGAGGCTCAGAGCAAAAACCCGCGCTTCGCCTACGACTGCTATCGCCGCTTCATCCAGATGTACGGCAACGTTGTGCTCGAAATTAACAAGAACGAGTTCGAGCACATCTTCGACTCCCGCAAGAAAAAAGCCGGCGCGAAATACGACACCGACCTGACCGCCGAAGACCTCAAGGCCATCATCGTCGAATATAAGAAGCTCGTCGAGAAGAAGACCGGCACGCCGTTTCCGCAGGACGCCCGGGATCAGCTTATCGGCGCCCGCGACGCCGTGTTCCGCTCCTGGAACAATCCCCGCGCTATCCACTACCGCAAGATGAACCGCATTCCCGACGACCTCGGCACCGCGGTGAACGTCCAGGCGATGGTGTTCGGCAACATGGGCGACACGTCGGCCACCGGCGTCGGCTTCACCCGCAACCCCGCCACCGGCGCAAAGGAGTTCTACGGTGAGTTCCTCATCAACGCGCAGGGCGAGGACGTCGTCGCCGGGATCCGCACGCCGAAGCCCATTTCCGAGCTGAAGACGCTCATGCCCGGCGTCTACCAGCAGCTTTTCGATATCACCAAGCGGCTGGAGCAGCACTATCGCGACGTTCAGGACTTCGAGTTCACCATCGAGAACGGCAGACTGTACATGTTGCAGACCCGCAACGGCAAGCGCACGGGTCCCGCCGCCGTGAAGATCGCCGTTGACATGGTGGAAGAAGGTCTCATCGACAAGAGGGAAGCCGTTCTCCGCGTCGATCCGATGCAGCTCGATCAGTTGCTGCACCCGGTGATCGTCCCCGAGTCGAAGAAGGCCCTCACGAAGATCGCCGTCGGCCTGCCGGCCTCCCCGGGCGCCGCTGTCGGACGGATCGTCTTCACGGCCGATGATGCGGTTGAGCAGGCGAAGAAGGGCCCCGTGGTCCTGGTCCGCTCCGAGACGGTTCCGGATGACATCCACGGCATGGAAGTTGCCAAGGGCATCCTGACGTCGCGCGGCGGGATGACTTCGCACGCGGCCGTGGTCGCGCGCGGTATGGGCACGCCCTGCGTGGCCGGCGCCGGCGCAATCGACATCAACGAAGCGAAGAAGACCCTGTCGGTCGCAGTCGGCGGCAAGACGCTCATCCTCAAGGAAGGCGACTGGCTATCGCTGGACGGCTCCATCGGCGACGTTTATGCCGGACAGGCGAAGACCGCCGACGCCGATCCCTCCAGCGGCTTCCTGGCTACCTTCATGGGCTGGGCCGACGAGTTCCGCGGCAGTTTCGGCGTGCGAGCCAACGCCGACATCCCACGCGACGCAAAGGTCGCACGCCGGTTCGGCGCCCAGGGCATCGGCTTGTGCCGCACCGAGCACATGTTCTTCGCCCCGGACCGCATCGAGCACATGCAGGCCATGATCATGGCCAAGGACGAGAAAACCCGCCGCGCCGCCCTGAAGAAGCTCCTGCCGTTCCAGCGCAAGGACTTCGCCGGGCTGTTTGAGGCGATGGACGGCTTCCCGGTCGTCATCCGCACGCTCGATCCGCCGCTGCACGAGTTCCTGCCGAAGCGCGAACAGCTCATGGTGGACCTCGCCAAGCTCCCCTACGCCGACGCGAAGGCGAAGAAAGAGATGGCCGCCCGTTACAACACCACCGTTGGTGAGCTGAAAAAGCTCCTCCCGGCGCTGCTCACCCGCGTCGAAGAACTCCACGAGTTCAACCCGATGCTGGGTCTGCGTGGTTGCCGCCTTGGCATCCTCTATCCCGAGATCACCGAGATGCAGGCGCGGGCGATCTTCGAGGCCGTCGTGCAGGTGGCAAAGAAGGGCAAGAAGGTTATCCCCGAGGTCATGATTCCGCTCATCGGCGGCGTCAAGGAACTTGAGAACCAGAAGGCGATTGTGAAAGCGGTGGCCGAGGAAGTTCTCGAGAAGGCCGGCCTGAAGGGCACGCAGGAATACCTGATCGGCACCATGATCGAGATCCCGCGTGCTGCCCTGACTGCTGACGAGGTCGCAACCGAGGCTGAGTTCTTCAGCTTCGGCACCAACGACCTGACGCAGACCGCGATGGGTCTGAGCCGCGACGACTACGTTAAGTTCTCGAAGGTTTACGAAGATAAGAAGATCTTCAAGCAGGACCCGTTCGCCGTACTGGATCAGGAAGGCGTCGGCAAGCTGGTCAGGATGGGCATCGAGTTGGGGCGGAAGACGCGCCCGGCGCTCGAGGTCGGCATCTGCGGCGAGCACGGCGGCGAGCCCCAGTCGGTGGAGTTCTGCTATCGCGTTGGGATGAATTATGTGTCGTGCAGTCCGTACCGCGTACCGATTGCGCGGTTGGCTGCGGCGCAGGCCGCCATCTCCGGCGATAAGACGGAAACGATGCGCACTGCGTAGTGGCTGTGCACTGGCGCTTCGATTGCGCGCGGTGCAGGCGCTGTAGATCATGTGGCGCAGGCTTAGGTCTGCGCCACACTTGTTTTCGCGCTCCTTGCGGAGCCGCGCCCCGGCATCCCGGCCGCATTTGACCGTTCCTGTCCCCTCACACGCGCACGCGTTTTACGAATGTCTTGTCCATACACCTCGCGTGGCGTTCGTCTATACTTGGAACCCAAGGGGCCCGGAATGGCCCTAAGAAGAAAGGAGATTAGCCGTGCGCAGACCCAACCGCTATGCTTATGCCGTAGTGCTGTTGTTCGCGTTTGCCGCCTTTGCCGTTGCCGCGCAGCCGAACTTCAGCGGTACCTGGAAACTCAATACCGCCAAGAGCGATTTCGGCCAAATGCCGCCGCCCAACAGCATGACCCAAACCATCACGCATGAGGATCCGAACCTGAAAGTGTCCGTACAGCAGTCGAGCGATATGGGCGATTTCAACTACGAAGCCGCCTACACCACCGATGGCAAAGAGTGCACGAACACCATGCGTGAGAACCCATCCACCAGCGTGGTGAAGTGGGATGGTGAGGCGCTGACGTTTGTTACCAAGGGTAAGTTCGGCGACAACGATTTTACGCTGAATGACACGTGGACCCTGTCGGAGGACGGCAAGGTGCTCACCATGCAGCGGCACTTCTCGAGCAGTTTCGGCGAAGGTGACCAGAAACTCGTTTTGGAGAAGCAGTAGCGGCTCAGCCCGGCGCCGGCGCGCCACAGCGGCGCCGAAGCTGTGGCGCTCCTGATGGCGATGGCGGAGCGCGGCACCGCACAAAACGTGGCTGCTTTGCCGCCCCCTTGCCATCCTGTACGAGCCCTTCCATGCCGCGGCTGAATTTTGGCTGCGCCGCCGCCGTCCTGAATGGCCTCGAGTACCCGGCGGCGGCGTAAGCGGCCTCGCGCGCGGCAGGCATCGCCCTCGCGGCGGCTCGTTCTATGACCGCAGGCCCGCGCCTCCGATGAAGAAGCAGAAACCCATCACGATCAAGCGTTCCGAGGTCCGGAAGGCGACAAGGAAGCCGATGCCTCCGCCCGAGAAGCGCCACGCCGACAAACGCCTGCGGCGCAAGTATCCCGAGAGAGACGAAGAGGAACAGCCGGAGTAGCCGGCCGCTGGGGCGGAATTTCCGTGCCGCCTGCGAGATGGCCTGCGCCATGATCGCGTTGTCCACGAACGTCTCGGAATTACTCGACGCCGAAGCTGGCCGGGCGTCTGGGATGCCTCGCCGCGCCGCCTGCTTGTGGCCTGAACCCATGTGACCGGTTCTCCGGAACGCCGCCGGCATGAATCGCAGTCCGCCGGCGGGCTCCGTATCCTGTATGATTGAAAGAAACCCACACGCGAGCGCGTAGCTCAATCGGTAGAGCATCGCCCTTTTAAGGCGGGGGTTCTGGGTTCGATTCCCAGCGCGCTCACCAACCCATTGCTCGGGATCTGCGCCAACAGGCTCTACCGGATCTACGCCAACAACGGGGGCAGGTCACCGGAATCCAGGATCTCCAAGAACATAGCACCGGCTCCACGCCGAAACTTCACGAGCTGCTGATTGAGGTTTGTCCTCGCCAAACGCCGGATGCGTACAAACCGCCGCGTGCATTAAGGCAGGGTGACGGCGCAGCACGACGCGCTAAACTGCACTCACGGAAATCGGGATCATTGGGGCTGGAAACGTCGGCGGCACGCTCACGCGCCGTCTGATCGCACTCGGGCACAAGGTGTCCGTCGCAAATTCAAGGGGTCCGGAAACGCTCGCAGAACTCGTGCGCGAGACGGGGGCGCACGCGGTTACAGTGCGGGAGGCGGCGCGCGCCGGCGAGGTCGTCATCGTGGCTATTGCAGAGGGCCGCATACCGGACCTGCCGAAAGATCTGTTCAAAGGCGTGCCGGAATCAGTGGTCGTAGTCGACACGGGTAACTACTACCCGCAGCGAGACGGCCGCATTCGGGATATCGAAAACGGAATGCCGGAGAGCCGTTGGGTGGCGGAACAACTGGGCCGGCCGGTAATCAAAGCGTTCAACAACATCCGCGCGCAGCACCTCATGGAGAAGGGCAGGCCCGCCGGAGCCTCAGGGCGCATCGCGCTGCCCGTGGCAGGTGACGATGAACGCGCTAAACGCGTCGTGATGCAGTTGGTGGAGCAGCTCGGGTTCGACGCCGTCGATGCCGGCTCGCTCGACGAATCGTGGCGGCAGCAGCCGGGCACTCCGGTGTACATCGCCGACCTCGATGCGAACGGCGTCCGGAAGGCGCTGCAAGAGGCAAAACGCGAACGCCGGCCCGAGTTTCGCACCGCATAGGACGCGGAAACCCCGCGAACCGGAGACGATTCCGGTTATGCGCGCTCGAGCGATTCCCGGGTGCATTTCGGCCCGGGCGCGCCGAGAGTGGTGCGCGAAATCAGGATCACGCGGCCCGGCGGCGCGGTTCAGAGGCGGAGAACATGCCGGCGGATCAGATACCGGCTGTCGAAGAACGATAGCGCGAGGCCCGGATCGCGATCCGCTTACGCCGCTCGTTCCCCCCGCGCCGGAACCGGAATCACCAGGCGCTGCCCGGCCGCGCTCCACGACGATCGAGTGCCGAGGCCGCCGCACAGCGCCTGCATCTTCGCCGCGATCTGCCGGCCCATGCCCGGATCCGCACGCCGCGCCTGGAATGCGCTGATCAGCGTCGGGTAAAGCGCGATCTCGCTCACCGAGCGGTCTTCCACATCTATGGTGAATACGAAGGACTCGTCATTGCGCTCGACCTCGTCAACGGCGTAGTCGTCGATGAAATCGCCCGCGCTGTACAGAATGGGCTTCCCCTTGTAGATCTCGACGCCGCGAAAAACGTGGGGCGAGTGTCCGAAGACGATGGCGGCGCCGGCGTCGATAAGCGTGCGTGCGAACAGGACGTGCTCGCGGGGCGGATCATAGCCCCAGTTCGGTCCCCAGTGCAGCGAAACTATAAGGACTGTTGCGTGTCGTGCCGTCTCGGACACCAGTGCAATGAGCTCAGCAGCTCGGTGGTCGCTCGTGTCGATGGGTGTATAGAACGTTCCAGGCAACTCCGCCGCGGCCTCCCAGCTCGGCTCATTATCGGTTGCGGCGATCACGGCGACACGTTTCCCGTTCCGATCGAGAACCGCCGGTCGCCGCGCTTCATTGCGGTTGCGTCCCGCCCCGGAGTAACGTATGGCGGCCCGCTCTAGTATGTCGAGCATCTCCAGCAAGGCGACGTACTCGTAATCGAGAACGTGATTGTTCGCAAGGGAAACCACGTCGATGCCGGCGGCGGCCAGGACGGAGACGTTCTTCGCGTCCGAGCGGAAGTGGAACACTTTCGGCGGCACTGACCATGGGCGCCCGCGGTCGGACAGCACGCATTCAAGGTTGCAGATGCGTACGTCCGCGGCGCGGAACAGCGGCAGTGTGTCGCCCCAGACGTAATCCGGATCTTTATGCTTAAGAGCCTGATTGACCAGGCGCCCGAGCATCACGTCGCCCGCCAGCAGAATGCGCACGTCATAAAGGACGTGACAGGTGCGGCGCGGGTTGTGACATGCGAGTGCAGGCTGGGTCAGAAACGGATGCGAGTCACTTCAGTTTCGAATATGAGAACGGCTTCCAGTTCAGCTCGGAGTACCCCATGGGTCTCCACGGTGTGTAGGACGATCTGGTCTTGAGCCCGGTCTTCGGGCGGTCATCCGTCGCGGGGGCATCTTCTTTCTGATCCGGCACGACGATGTCGTCCATCAGCCGCAAGGTAAGCAGAACTTCGCCTTTCATCTCCGGACGCGGGCCGCGCCCCGGAAGCGTGACGACCTTGACGGGCCACAGGAACGGAAACAGCCAGCCGATCAAGTCGCGTTTCGGATGGCCCTTTCCTCTGATCCTGCCATCCGCATCGACTTTGTAGCCGCGCACCGCAACCACCTTGGCCGATAGTGCAATGTCATTGGTCTCGGACACCACCAGCCGGTCGAATTCAAGCTTGATCCAGCCCTTGCCGAAAAAGCGTCCCGGATCGTGGAAGTCCGCCAGATGACCCACCAGGTAGTAGCCGCGTCCTACGAGAACGCGTCCCGGCCGTCGAAATGGCCTCACATCGCAAAGTGTCGGATCTCCCAGTTGTGCTGTTGCCGACGAAAAGGACGGCTCTGACAGCGCGCAACTGATCAGGGTGCCGGCGGAGACGATTGTCTGCGAGTGAAGGGGAACTGAAACGAATAGAATCGCGAACGCGATCATCGGCGCGTTTAGCCTGGATATCATCGTGTTTGCCCCTCTTTGTTAACGAGTGAAGCATTGTAAATTGCGGTTGTCAATGCTTGTTTCTTTATTGTGAACAGGGTGATACGTGGGATCTGCGAACATCGCTGCCGTGACGGCCCCCTCTGCGGGCAGCTCCGTACCCAAAAACGTTCACATTCAGGCGCGATCCGCCGCCCGCTTCGGAGCGGCGCACAGGAGCGGGACTCCGGAACAAAAGCGGCGGCGCCGCGGTGCTATGATCGGAGCAAAAGCAGGGCTGGCGGATTCTTCATGGGAATGGAGCCGGATGGGCGCGACCTTCGTTTATCGCGTGATTCGCCGAATGTAACAGGCGCGATTACTAATCTTACCCGCGGTAGCGCGCTGCTGTAATACTCATGGAAGCAGTGATCCTTGTCGGCATTCAGGGTTCCGGCAAGACGACTTTTTATCTTCGAAAGTTCTTCGAGACGCATGTCCGGATCAGCCTGGACATGCTGAAGACGCGCCACCGCGAGCGCATGCTCATCGACGCCTGCATCGCCGCCCGGCAGCCGTTCGTGGTCGACAACACCAACGTGCTGGCATCGGAGCGCGCCGTGTACATCGGGCTGGCCCGGGAGGCGGGCTTCCGTGTTTCCGGGTATTACTTCAGAACGCCCCTGCGAACGGCCATTGCCCGCAACGCAGCGCGCACGGACAAGCCGGCCATCCCCGTGCCCGGCGTGGCGGCGAAGTACAAGCGGCTTCAGGCGCCCGTGTTCGAAGAAGGTTTCGACGAGTTGTACGCCGTCGACACGCCAGGGCCGGATGAGTTCGTCGTTATTCCTCTGGGGCCCGCCGCGACAGAGCCTGCCTGAGTTCGCTTGCGGCAGCGTGTCCTGTGATGGTGTACATGATCTCGAAGCGGACGAACACGCCCGCATTCCGCTCGCGATAAAAGCTGCCCGGCAGCATCGTTTCGTAGATGGCATGGCCCTTCCAGTCGCGGCTGATGCGGAAATCCGCCCGGGCATTCAACCTGTCGCCGCGGCGCGTTCCGTCCGCGAATATGCTCTGGTCGCCCGGGAACGGGTGAAAGGCAATCATGCGGTAGTAGCCCAGCCGCACTCCCAGCCAGTTGCGAGGCGAACCGCCAACCTCCGCCTGCGACATCGCAAGGTTGCTCCAGTAGGCCGCGCCGAGTTCGCGCGACAGACTGTAGACGTACATTTCGCTCCACTCGGGCCAGCGTGAGAACAGCGGGTCCCAGCCTTCTATGCGGTTTGGCGTGGACGGGTCGTCGCCCGACATCGCCCAGTAACCTCCAAGCACGTATGGCTTCCATGGGCGCGCATCGAAACTTCTGCGCACGTGCCCATAGCCGCCCCACGCGCGGATCTTCGACGAGGGCCGCTCAAGACCCCACTGGCCCGCGAACTCGCCGGCTGCGGTCCAACCCGGGCCCAGTTTGCGCTCGAGCCGTCCGCCCAGAGTGTGCACGCGGCGGTCGGGCTGAAGCCGTCCGCCCGGCGGCGGTGCGGATGCGCCGGTTTCGCGCTTGTAGAAATAGTAGCTCTCGAAACCGTCCGCGTGAGTGTAATATACGCCAAGCGCGCTCTCGTCCCAATCCACCAATTGCCTGCTGCGATCGTGGAATTGCGGAAAGAACCGGTCGCGCCGCGGATCGAAGATCCCGATCAATTCCAGCTTCGACCGGCCGCGCGTATAGCTCAAGTCCGCCGCGTTGAAATACAGCGTGCGCGAACCGTCGTCCGGTGTTCCGTCAAACAGGATAAAGCCCTCGCCCTTTGCCAGGTTCTGGCGTCCGACGCGGAGCGCGAGCCCGTGGACAAACAGCTTCTTGAAATCCAGGTAGGCGGATTCGAATATCAGCTCGTCGAGATAGTTCTTCTGACCCGCGCGCTGGATGGTTTCCTGGTTGATGCCCACGAAGGCGTCCACCGTGCTCGCCAGCGGCGCTTTCATCCAGGCGCGCGTCCGGTAGCGCATCTGCTCCCGCGTATCGTCCAGACGGTCTGCATAATCGAACATGTTGTTCGAATCCTCGGTCCGGATGCGCATCTCGAAGCCGAAGTCAAAGACCGGGGGCTCCTGCTGCGACTGGGCAAACGCCCCAACCGCGCACAATAAGACAGGCAGCGTGCGAATCATCAGAACAGGAATTGGCGCGAGAGTTGCCTAACCTGAAGATCAAAGATACCATGATCGGTTAGCCGTTTACGCATGAACCACTGCATCACCCACGAAACCGGCCGCGAGGCGCCGGCGGGCCAACCGGGCGGCTGCGACCCGGGCCCCGCAACTCCGGCCTTTCACCCCGCCAGCGCGCCTGACTATGTGCCGCCCGCCTGCATGCGCGAGCTGCAATTGGCGCGTCTTCAGGCCATCGTGGCGCGTGCGTACGAGCGCGTTCCGCTGTACCGCGAACGCATGCGCGAACGCGGCCTCACGCCCGCCGGCATTCGTACGCTGGCCGACATCTCGCTGCTGCCGTTCACGTTCAAAGCCGACCTCCGCGACACGTACCCTTTCGGCCTGTTCGCCAGCCCGCTCGGCGACATTGTCCGCCTGCACGTTTCGAGCGGAACTACCGGCAAGCCGATAGTAGTCGCCTATACGAAGCAGGACGTCGCCGTGTGGACCAGCGCCATGCTTCGCACGCTCGCATCCTGCGGCGTCTCCAGCGGCGATATCGTGCAGAACGCTTACGGATACGGCCTGTTCACCGGCGGTCTCGGCGCGCACTACGGAGCCGAGGCCATCGGCGCCACCGTAATCCCCATCTCCGGCGGCAACACCGACCGCCAGATCATGGTCATGCGCGACTTCGGTGTCACCGCGGTCTGCTGCACCCCGAGCTACTTTATTCACATGCTCGAGCGCGGGCGCGAACTAGGCATCGACTTCCGCGAACTTCCCATCCGCACCGGCGTTTTCGGAGCCGAGCCCTGGAGCGACGCCATGCGCCGCCGCATCGAGGCCGAAGCCGGCATTCGCGCATTCGACATCTACGGGCTTTCCGAGATAACCGGTCCCGGCGTCGCCAGCGAGTGTGCCTGCCAGAACGGCATGCACGTATTCGAGGACCACTTCTACCCTGAGATCGTCGATCCCGCTACGGGCGAGCCGCTGCCGGACGGCGAAGAAGGCGAGCTGGTTTTGACGACGCTCACGAAAGCCGCCATGCCGATGATCCGCTACCGCACGCGCGACATCACCGCCATGCTGCCGGGCCCCTGCCCGTGCGGCCGCACGCTGCGCCGCATCCGCCGCATCGGCCGCCGCAGCGATGACATGTTCATCATCCGCGGCGTGAACGTGTTCCCGTCGCAGGTGGAAACGGCGCTCCTCGCCGTCGAGGGCACGCTGCCGCACTACCAGATCATCCTCACGCGCGAGAAGGGCCTGGATCGCATGGAACTGCAAGTGGAGGTGACGCCCGAGGTCTTCTCGGACCGTATCGGCGCGCTCGAACAGCTCCACGACGAGCTTACCGCCTCCATAGACCGCATCGTCGGATTGCGCGTGGATGTGAATCTCGTGGCGGCGCACACCCTCGCCCGCAGCGAGGGCAAGGCGAAACGCGTTATCGATCGCCGCAACGGGTGAGTTATGAAGATTCACCAGGTATCGGTTTTTCTCGAAAACAAGCCCGGCCAGATGACCGGGCCATGCCGTCTGCTGGCCGGCGCCGGCATCAACATCCGCACGCTCACGCTGGCCGACACCAAACACTTCGGCATCCTCCGCCTGATCCTCTCGGAGTGGCAGGAGGCCGTGCGCATCCTCAGCGCCGCGGGCTATATCACGAACGTGGCCGAGGTTGTCGCGGTCGAGGTGCCGGACCGCCCCGGCGGTCTTGCCGAAGTACTCGCGGTCTTCGATAGCTCCGAAGTAAATATCGAGTACATGTACGCTTTCCCGTCCGGCAGCGACTCCGGCGCCGTGCTGATCTTCCGCTTCAACGATCCCGACCGCGCCATCCAACTCCTCCAGGCCGCGGGCGTCAATGTGGTGGGCGGCGTTGCGGTGTATAACCGTATCGAGACATGAGCATCGCACGCAGAATCACCGAAGGGATCGCGCGCGCATCCTGGATCCGCAGGATGTTCGAGGAGGGAGCGCGCCTGCGTGCGCAGGGAAGAGAGGTTTTCGACTTCACGCTGGGCAATCCGGACCTCGAGCCGCCCGCGGCCGTTCTCGAAGCTTTGAAGAAGTACGCCGCTCGCGCGGACTCGCACGGATACATGCCGAACGCCGGCTATCCCGAGGTCCGCCGGCGCATGGCGGAGCGCATGTCGCTCGCCACCGGGCTTCCCTACACGGCCGGCAACATCATCATGACCGTCGGCTCCGCCGGCGCCATCAACGCCGTCCTCAGGGCGATTCTCGATCCCGGCGACGAGGTCATGGTCCTCACGCCATACTTCCCCGAGTACCGCTTCTACATCGATAACCACCAGGGCCGCATGATCGAGGTCCCCACCGACGACCGCTTCCGTCCGGACCCGGAACGCATCGCCCGCGCTCTCACGCCCCGCACCAAAGCCCTGATCCTGAACACGCCCAATAACCCCAGCGGCGCGCTGTACACGGAAGACGAACTGCGCGCCATCGACGCCGCGCTCGCGGGCAGCGAATGCATCGTGATCGCTGACGAGCCCTACCGCACTATCCTTTTCGACGGCCGCACCATGCCCGAAACGCCGCGTTTCATCACGCGCTGCGTAACGGCGGTTTCGTGGTCGAAAGCCCAGGGCCTCGCGGGCGAGCGCATCGGCTACATCGCCATCTCGCCGCGCCTGGAGTGGGCCGAGGACCTCGGCAACGCCTGCACTTTCACGAACCGCGTCCTGGGCTACATCAACGCCCCGGCAATCTGGCAGTGGGTGGAGTACGAGGCCGGCGAGGCTTCTGTCGACGCCGGGATTTATCAGCGCCGCCGTGACCTGCTCTGGAACGCGCTCGCGCGCATCGGATACCAGGGCTGCCGTCCCGAAGGCGCGTTCTACCTGTTCCCGAAAACGCCCATTGCGGACGACGTGGCGTTCATCCGCCGCCTCCAGCGGGAGGGCGTGCTCACCGTGCCCGGTTCGGGCTTCTCGCGGCCCGGCTACTTCCGCATCTCGCTGACCGTGCCCGATGACGTGCTGGAGCGCTCCATTCCCGGTTTCGAGCGCGCCTTTTTCAGCCCCGAATAGACAAATGTTCGATCTCAAGCAGCATCCCCACCGGCGCTACAACCCCCTGACACGGGAGTGGGTGCTGGTATCCCCGCACCGCACCGAGCGGCCGTGGCAGGGACAGGTCGAGAAGACGCCGCCCGCGGATCAGCCGCGGTACGATCCTGCCTGCTACCTGTGTCCCGGCAACAAGCGTGCCGGGGGCGTGCGCAATCCGCAGTACACCAGCACGTTTGTGTTCGATAACGACTTCGCCGCGCTGAAGCCCGATACTCCCATCGACGGTTTCGACGAGGGCGGGTTGCTGGTGGCACAGGCCGAGCCGGGAATCTGCCGCGTTGTGTGCTTCTCGCCGCGCCACGACCTCACCGTTGCCCACATGTCCACGCCGGAGCTGCGCACCGTCGTTGATGCGTGGATCGCGCAGTTCGAGGAACTCGGCGCGCGCCCGGAGATCAACTGGGTGCAGATCTTCGAGAACCGCGGCGCCATGATGGGCGCCAGCAATCCTCACCCGCACTGCCAGATCTGGTCGAACCACACGCTCCCGAACGAGGCCGTCAAGGAGCAGATCTCGCAATCCACCTATCTCGAAGCGCGCGGCTCCTGCCTGCTTTGCGAATACGTCAAGCTGGAGCGCGAGCGTGTGGTGTGCGAGAACGGGTTTTTCATCGCCGCCGTGCCGTTCTGGGCCGTGTGGCCGTTCGAGACGATCGTCATCTCGAAGCAGCACGCGCCGGACCTGACCGCGCTCGGCGGCGCCGCGCGCGACGCCCTTGCGGACATCCTGCGCCGCCTCACCACACGCTACGACAACCTCTTCGAGACCTCTTTCCCGTACTCGATGGGTTTTCACCAGCGCCCCACCGACGGTCTCCCGCACCCCGAGTGGCACCTGCACGCGCACTTTCTGCCGCCGCTGCTGCGCTCGGCCACGGTGCGGAAATTTATGGTGGGATATGAGCTGCTCGGTATGCCGCAGCGCGATATCACGCCGGAAGACGCCGCCGCGCGGCTGCGCGCGCTGAGCGAAGAGCACACCGGGTAAGCTCACCGCGGAAACAGCGTCCGGCGCGTGGAGGGCAGGCTTCAGCCTGCGCGGGGCTTTCAGCCCCGCAGCTTCACCTCAAAAACATCATCCGGTACAGCGTATCCCGCTGCTTCGGCACAAATCCGGCAGTTCTGATCATCCGCCGCAGCTCCTCTTCGGACGCCTTGTTGTGCGTTCCCGCCGAAGCCACTACGTTCTCCTCTATCATGATGCTGCCCACGTCGTTCGCTCCGAACCGCAGCGCCACCTGGCAGGTCTTCAGCCCCTGCGTCACCCACGACGCCTGCACGTTCTCGACGTTCTCCAGGTACAGCCGCGAGACCGCCAGAGTCTTCAGGTACTCCACCGCGGTGGCCTCTTCCTTTATGGTTCTGCCGAGCGCGGTGTTCTCGCGCTGGTATGTCCACGGAATGAACGCCGTGAATCCGCCCGTTTCCTCCTGAATCCGCCTGACCACGTCCAGGTGGTTCAGCCGCTCCTCAAAGCTCTCGCCCGCGCCGAACATCATAGTCGCCGTCGTGCGCATGCCGAGCCTGTGCGCCTCCAGGTGCACTTTGGCCCACTCTTCCGTCGTACACTTGAGGCGGCTGATGCGGCTGCGCACGCCGTCGTCGAGCACCTCCGCGCCTCCGCCGGGAATAGAGTCCAAACCGGCGTCGCGCAGCCTGATAATCGTCTCCCGCAGCGGGAGCCCGCTGACCTCCGCGATGTTCAGTATCTCCGGCGACGAGAAGCAGTGCAGCCAGATGTTGAAGCGCCGCTTGATGGAGCGCAGCAGGTCCTCGTACCACTCGATCCGCAGGTCCGGGTGCAGCCCCCCCTGCATCAGCACGCCGGTCCCGCCGAGCGCGATCGTCTCCGTGATCTTGTCGAAGATGACCTCCTTTGGCAGCACATACGCCTCGGGATGCCCCGCCGGGCGGTAGAACGCGCAGAAGGTGCAGTACTCCGTGCAGACGTTCGTGTAGTTGATGTTGCGGTCGATGATGTACGTGACCACGCCTTCGGGGTGCAGCCGTTTCCGCACCGCATCGGCAGCCATGCCGATGCCCGTGAGGTCCGGGCTGCGCAGCAGGTCGAGCGCTTCGGCCCGGGTCATCATGCCGCCGCACCCGCTTCGCGCAATGCCCGCGCGTACTCCACGAACAGGCGCATGCCGTCGCGCTCGCGCTCGCCGATCTCGAATACGATCTTTCGCTCCAGGTAATCCCGTGCGCGCTCCGGCGGAACGGAGCGAAGCGCCGCCTCCGTCCGCACTATGTCCTCCAGGCGCTCCATCCCGAACCGGTGCGACTCGCGGAACGCGGGCGCCAGCGCGGCCGCATCCAGCCCCGGCCGGCACGCCCAGACGGCGAAGACCATCGGCAATCCCGTGAGGTCCTGCCATTCCGCGCCCAGATCCAGGCAGGTGTACGGGTACGATTCAGGCTCGGTCCGCAGCGCCGGATCGCCGATTATGACGGCGGCATCGGCGATGTCAAGCATTCTATGCAGGTCGGGCTCGCTTGGAATAACCAGCGGCGCGGCGCCGTAGCTGCGCCTCAGCACTATCTGTGCAAGCGCCACCGAACTGCGGGAACTGGTGTCGGCCGCCAGTGTCCGCACCTCCGCCGCGGGTTTCTTGAGGAAAAGCAAGATACTCCGGACGGCGCCGCGGCAGGCGATGCCCACACCCGGAATAACATCCAGGCCCAAGCGGTCCACCTCAACTGCGGGCACTATTCCGATATCCGCCTCGCCGCGTTCCAGGGCGTCGGCGCACCCCGACGGAAGGCGGAACTCAATGTCGAAAAGCGATTTTTGCGCGCCGTGCAGCATACCCCAAACCAGCGGCACGGTATTAAGATAGCCGACGGCGCAAACGCGCGGTCTGATCAAGCGATCAGTCTAGCATGCGCGGAACCGTCCGGCCGCATATATACTATGTTGCGCGCGCCGGAACGGTGTCATTATGTTTCAAGCGCGCGATTGCTGCGCCGGGAGTCGACGAGATGCGATACAGTGCGGTGTTGCCGGCTGCGGTGGTTTTCGCACTGCTGCCTTCAGGGGCGCAGACTTTGCCGGAAAACGAGAAGAACTCACCGTTGTACAAGTACCCTGTGCGCGTGCTCGGGCAAATCCCCGATACGCAATATCCCTGGCTCTCCAAGGGATACGCCCCGAATATGGTCGAGGGCCACGAGTTCCATACGCCTCAGGGCGTCGCTCTGGACACCAGTGTGGATCCGCCCATCCTCTACGTAGCCGACACCGCGAACCACAGGGTGCTGGCCTGGCGCAACGCCCAGACCGCCAATGGCGCAACGCAGGCCGATCTTGTCCTCGGGCAGCCCGATTTCTTGTCCACCGCGGCGGACAATCCGACAATGCGCACCGGGCTCGATTCTCCCTCGGCCATAGCCGTAGACAAGAGCGGTAATGTCTATGTCCTCGACGCCGGAAACAACCGGATCCTGCGCTTCCCGAAGCCTTTCGAAGACACCAACAGCCCCAAAATGCCCGACGCCGTGATCGGCCAGTTGGATTTCAAGTCCAAAGGCGTGAACATAAACGGCACTCCCAGTGAGGCATCGCTGTTTCTCCACTCCACGGGCAGCGGCACCCTTCCCGGAGCCCTGGCGTTCGACGGCTCGGGGAACCTGTACGTCAGCGATACGGGCAACAACCGCGTTCTGCGCTATGATAAGTCGGCGCTGGACAAAGCGGCCACGCAGCAGGTGACTGCATCGGTGATCTTGGGCCAGACCGCCGCCAACCAGAACAGTTATGCCTGGCGGCTCGACCAACTGGAAAAGTTCTATACCCCTTGGGCGCTGGCAATAGATTCCCAGGGCAATCTGTTCGTCGCCGACCGCTACCATCGCATTCTCGTGTTTAAGCCGCCGTTTGAGACCGGCGAATCAGCTCTTCGCCTCATCGGCGTGCCGTCGGACACACTCATCCCCGCACCGGGCAAGACATCTTTTGCCTATCCGCAGGGGCTTGCGATGGCCGGGGACAGCCTGCTTGTCTGCGACACCGCGAACAACCGCATTTTGAAGTTTCCGCCGCTTGCCGGTTGGCCCGCCGCGCCGTCTCTTCCCGAGGCCGTCGCCGTTTTCGGCCAGCCGGATTTCACGCACAACAAGGCGGGCACATCGGCTACGGCGCTCTGGACGCCCATGCACGCCGTCGCCACAGCGGCGGAAATCTATGTGGCCGATGCTTCGAACAACCGTCTGGTGGTTTTTCCGGCCGGCGGCGCGGCCGCCAGCCGCATCTCGGGCCAGCTTGGGCCGGATTACGGTGGAGTCAACCTGGCGCAGGCGGCCACTGTGTTCACCGCGGCGTATGTTGCCGGCACGTCCGGCGCCACCCTGATGGGCGGCGGTGTGGCGGTGGACAGGCACGTGAATCCTCCGCGCCTGTACGTGGCTGACACTTTTAATAACCGCGTCCTGGCTTTCTGCGATGCGCGAAGCTCGGGCACTCCGGCTTTCGCGCTCGGGCAGCCGGACCTGCTTCAGACGCGCGCGAACTACACCGAGGACGGCAGCGGCACTCCCAGCGATTCCAACCTCAACATGCCGGTCGGGCTTGCGATCGATGCCGCCGGCAGGCTCTATGTTGCGGATTTCGGAAACGGCCGCGTACTGCGATTCCCCGATCCCTGCGCCCATCCCGGCGAGCCGCACCGTGCCGATCTCGTGCTCGGCCAGAACGATTTCACGACGCGCCAGACGACCACCAGCGCGAAGTTCATGGGGCAGCCTTATGGCCTCACGTTCACGCCCGCGGGCAGCCTGCTCGTCAGCGATGTTGCGTACAACCGCGTCCTCCTTTTCAAGAAGGCCGCGGGAGGTGATTTCACCAGCGGCCAGGATGCCTCAACCGTTTTTGGCCAGCCGGACTTTGCGTCCACGGCCCCGGGAACGGATAACTCCCACATGTCCAGCCCGCGGTTTCTTGGCGCGGATTCTTCGGGCCAGCTATACGTGGCCGATTACCTGAATCGCCGCATCCTCGTTTTCACAGAGGTGGAGACCACCGCCTCGGGGCCGCACGCGGCTCTGATCATCACGCGCGGCTGGGGAACAGAGGCGTTGTGGTATCCCCATGGGCTGGCGATAGATAACGAAACAGGTGAGCTGTGGGCCACCACCCTGAACGATTCGCGCTCGCCCTTGTACCGCTTCCCCGACTACGCAACCATGGCGCTCAGCGGCGCTCCATCCGCCAACCTGCGCCTGTCTATGGTGACCCCGGGCATGGGGATCGCCCTCGACGGGCGCGGCGCGCTCGTTGTTGTCGAGCAGGGCAATCGCATATCGAGATACGTGCCCCCGGCCGAGGCGACCGACGGCGCCCAGTTTGTTCGCTACCGCGAGCTAGCGCCAGGCATGATCGCGACCGTCTGGCCCGGCGGCGACCCGTTATATAAGGGCAGGCCGTTCGCCGATGTCCCCACCGACGGCTATGACTGGCACGATCCGGCGCTGCTTCCGCTGCCGGCCACCCTCAACGGCATCCAGGTGCTCGTGGACGGAAAGCCCGCACCGCTGTACTACGTGAGCGAGACTCAGATCAACTTCCAGGTTCCGCAGTCCGCACGTACTACGGGCGTGGTGGAAATACTGGTCGTTCGCGAGGCTACGGGCGAAATTGTCGCGGCTGGGCTGGCTCCCATGACGCACGCCCAGCCGGCGTTCCTACTGCATTCCGCCGCGCCGTTCAAGACCGGGCAGGTTGCCGCCATGAACGCCTCGCAGGGAAGGCCGGCTGTCTGCAATGGCGACGCGTCGCCTGTCACGCCCGCTATTGCGCCGTGGTGCCCGGGAGGAGTGGCGCCCGTGCGCCGCGGCGAGTACATCTCCTTGTACCTGACAGGGGCGGGCGTGTTTCCCAACATGCCCGCTGATGGCGAGATGGCGCCGAGCCAGGAGTTGAGCACGGACAATACCCCAACCGTAGTTATCGGTTCCGCTTACGCTGAGGTCCAATACTCCGGCGCAGCCCCCGGCATGGTCGGTGTGTGGGAGATCAGGGCGAAGGTGCCGGAAAACGCGCCTCCGGGCCCTGTGCCAGTCGGCATCCTGTTCCGCGGAAGGACCGCGGTGGTGCCCGCCGGTTACGCCTCCGCCTTCATCACCGTCAAGTAGCTCCGGCCGTGCAGGTTTCGGCCCGCTGCGGACTTCCTGTGCCGCCTGAACCTGTCGAGTTCGGGCGTCACGTTCCCGGTCTGCCAGCCGGCGCTGGAATGCGGGCATCGGCCGGGCGCAACTCGCGCGGCGCTGTCTCGAACGCGTCTGGGCGCCGCTTTTCACCTCACTTCGATATACACCGTGTTGCTGCGCTTGCCGCCGATCTCAAGATACACCGGATATCGCCCTGGAGCCATATCCGCCGGAATGCGCGCGTTCACCTGGTACACGCCGGCGTACTGAGGGCTATGTCCCGCGAATGGCACGTCTGCGATGTCCCGGCCACCGATGTTGACCGCCACGGGCGTTGTTGTATTGTAAGTCTGGCCGACGGGGCCCAGCCCGGTGCAATAGATCTCGACGTACTCGCCCGGGTGTGCGGGCCGCACATTGGTCTTCTGCGATTCACCCGCCACAAGGATCGCCCCCACGCCTGCCGCCGGATCGTCGAATATGCCGGGGGCCAGGGCGTTAATGGAGTTCACTCGCACCTCTGGCGTGTTTCCCAACGGCGTCTGGACCACGATTGTCGCCGGCCCTGGTTTCAGAGACATCGGAACATAGAAGTTGATCTGCAACGGGCTCACGTAGATCAGCGGCACAGCAGTGCCGTTCACCAGCACGCTGGTCCCGAGCAGGTTCGTGGGCAGCGGCAGGCTTGGCGCCCAGCTCTCTCCTATTGCCAGGTTTACGCCGAATAGCGAAGCCAGCCCGTCGGGCGCCACATCCGCAACCCATGATGCGGCATTAACCAGGCCTGCGGCCGTAAACTCCGGCGGGTTCCAGGCGAACACGGACGCGGTGGCTCCCGCGATCCCGTCAATAGAAGCCCGTATCTCGTTGTAAGACCCGGTGCCCGTCGTCCAGGTGAACCGCACGCAACCAGATTCGTCGCTGGTGGCCGATGCGGGAACAATCGTGCCTCCACCGCCAACAGTTGCGGTCACGTGATACCCCGGATAGGGCAGGTTATTCTGGTCCACCACACGCAGTACAATCTGTTGCGGCAGCGTCCCGCCCGGAATTGCCCACTGCTTGTTTCCGGAAACCGGCTGTAGCCGCAGACCCTCCGCCGATGCGAGTACCTGCACGTTCGAGTACACGGTCTCATATGCGCTGTCGGCGGGCGTGGCGACCAGTTCATCGACTCCGGGCCGCAGGCCCTGGAACGTAAACGATACCCTCGTTTGGCCTGCCGGAACGGTCACCTGAGCGGGGAACCCTATGAGGCGCGCCCTGTCGGTCAGGTCGATCCTGAGATCCGTTTGCGGCGCGGATTCCAGCGTAATGGTTGCCGCCGCCGTGGAGCCCGCCACCACTCCAACGGCCGGGAACATCGATAGATGCACAGCGCGATTGAGCGTGGTTTCCACCCAGGCCCGGCCGTCTGCCGCCTGGTTGAAGTACGGCCCTATCAGCGTGCGGAAGTTGTTGATCTTGTCGAGGTCGGCTTGGTCCGGTTGCTGGCCGGCCGGGACGATGTATATGAAACCGGCGCGATAGTGCTTTTGAGAAACCGTGTAGTCCGGCGTGCGGCGCCCGTTAGCCGTGATTATGTCCTCGACACCCAGATCCGCCCGCGATCCGTAAATGTCGACGCCGATCTGCGGAATTCTCGCATTGGGAATTATGTACCCGCCGGCGTCGGTGGCGTTCCCGACATAGAAAAGAGTATGGCCTTCGGCTTTGACGTCCCAGGCCGGCCGAAGCCCCATCAGGTACTGGTCCAGCGGCGAGTAGCGGTGCGTCGCATCGACGGTCCTGAACGTGCCGTCGTTGTGATCTTCGATGGTATTGCCTTCGAGCAGCGACGCCAGGGAGTTAAAGTTGAAGCTCCAGTGCGCCATACCTCCGCCGAGCAGATTCGGCGCATGATCGTTCCACGGCGCATAATAAGTCACGAAGGCAAGCCACCTGTGGCCCATCTCGTGCGCAAGAATGCCGGCCGGCGTGTCCGTGTATCGCATAGCCACCGCCAGCAGGTCGTCCGGATACTGCGACGGGTACGCCATGTTGATAACAGACTGCAAGCGCGACGGGGAGCCGAATTCGTTGCCGATGTCGATCAGCGCGTCGCCGTTGCCAGTAACCGCGTTCCGCACCGTTCGCTCCGAGGCGAGCGAGGTCGGGCTGTCGCGTAGCCCTAACCCGTTGAAAATTACGAGGTAATCGTAGGCGTCGTCGTGTGTTGTGTAGAACCGTTGGGCTATTGTCACGAGGTCCAGCCCGCTCTCGTCGGTGAACACGTCGGCGATCAGCCCGGTATACGTTCCACTGGCGGCGTTGTAGTCAACAACGGTCGTATCGCCCTGCATTGCGCCTGGTCCGATACCCACTACGGCTTTCGTGGCCTGCGCGCTCTGCCACGCGAACACGATCCGGCCGTTCGGATACAGAATCACCTGGAAGGTCTGGGGGTTCGTCGATCCAGTCTGCCGCCACTCGGGCACCTGCACCCAGCTCACGGCCAGCATCGACGCCGTCGATGCCACGATCACGGCCGCGTTGGGCGCGGTGGGATCGAGGTCGTCGAAAAGCGGGGCTATGCGCGGCGGGCCGGCGTTCATCCGCCCGAGCGAACGTTCCGTCGATCCGGCATCCGGAGCGCCGAAGGTCAGGTTGCCATCGGAGTTCAGATACACCTGGTTGTACCGCTTGCCGAAAAACGGAAATGTGAAATCCAGGTTCAGCAGTTTTGAATCGTCATCGGCAAGGGTGACGCCGGCGCCTGAGAGCAGGCTCGGGTTGTAACCGCCGCTGGCCAGTCTGTATTGATACGCCAGCGCCGCCGGCGTCGCTGGAGTGAATGTGAGCGTGTGAGCGCTCAGGTCGAACACTTTCGGCTGCAATAAGACGCCGTCGCTCGCGTCGATAATAGCTATGTCGCCTGCGTCCGGGCGGGCGGCGAACGGAGCGATGCCTCCCGCAGCCTGCGCGCCCGTCGACATCCTGCCGGCGCTCCCGGCCGCTCTTCTGATTTTCTGAATGTGCCGGTGCAGCGCCAGTTCGGCCTGCGCGCGCCCGCGATACGTACCGCATGTATCGGCGGCATGCCTGGCGCCCGCTGATGCCACTGCCAGCAAGGTGGCGAACGCCAGGATCCCAGTTCTTCGCATAATAGAGATTCCAGCTCTCCACATATAATACAGGCTCGGAGGAAGAATGCCTTTTTGCACGAACTGCGGCACCCAGGTGGCGCCCGACGCCCGCTTCTGCCCCGGTTGCGGCCGGGCCATGGGGATTGCGACTGCCGCGCCGCCGGTCGAGGCGCCGCCCCCGCCTCTCGACTACACCATCCAGGGCGATAATCTCCAGGTTGCGCGCATTCGCCTGAAGCCCGGACAGGAGGTATACGCCGAGGCCGGCCGTATGGTGTACAAGCAGCCCCAGGTCGAGTGGGAAACGCGCTTGACCGGGGAAACCCTCGGCCAGAAGCTCTGGGGCGCCGTAAAGCGCAAGCTGATGGGCGAATCCATCTTTCTCACGTATTTCAGGGCTGCCACAGAGGGAGAGGTCGGTTTCGCCGGCACGTACCCCGGCCGTATCCAGGCATTCGATCTGGCGGCCGGCCAGAGCGTGCTGGTGCAGCGCGATGCCTTCCTGTGCGCGCAAAGTCCGGCGCAGTTGAATATTGCACTCGTTAAGCGCCTCGGGGCGGGCTTTTTCGGCGGCGAGGGTTTCATCCTGGAGAAACTCACCGGCCCCGGCCTCGCCTTTGTTCACGCCGGCGGCGACTTCATCGAGTTCACGCTCGCGCCCGGCGAAACCCTCCAGGTGGACACCGGCTGCATCGTGGGCTTCGACGAGAGCGTGCAGTATGATATCCAGTTCGTCGGCGGCGTAAGGCGCGCCATTTTCGGCGGCGAGGGCCTGTTCCTGGCCACGCTCACCGGTCCCGGTCGCGTCATAGTGCAGAGCATGACGCTCGAGAAGCTGCGCCGCGAACTGGCGCCCATGGCGCCCGGCCAGAGCCAATCCTCGACGCCTCTCGGCAACCTGGGCGGCCTCGGCGGCATCTTCGGTAACGACGACTGACGTGGAGTTCGACGATTTACTGAGGCAGGCCGGCAGTCTCAGCCGCGGCAAAGTGCGGTTCTTTCCGGTTGCGCCGGGCCGCATGGAATTCGCTGCGAAAGTGCGGCGGGCGATCCTCGAGGACCGCCCGCGGGTGGTTGCGGTGGAACTGCCGGCTGCGCTCGAGCCAGCCTTCATCCGCGCCGCGGCGCGCCTGCCGGAGTTCAGCGTGCTCGTCTACCCGGACCCAACCCGCGAAGAACAGGCCGTCTACGTCCCCGTAGAGCCCGCCGACCCCTTCACTGAGGCCGTGCGCACGGGAATCGAAGCCGGCGCCGAAATCCTGTTCCTCGACCCCGGGTTCTCCGAACGCCCGCACCTGCCTGACCGCTACCCCGACCCGTATTCGCTCCTCCACGTCGGCATAGAGAAGTACATCGAGGCCTACCGCGTCTACCCGCAGCCACGCTCGCCCGAGGTGGAACAGCACGCCTCCGGCATAGCCTGGAAGCTCCAGGGCGTAAACCCGACGTCGCGCGTTCTCGTCGTCATCTCGTTGAATCTATTGGATCCGGTGCTGGATGCCTACCAGACGCCGCAGCCCGGGCCGGACCGCGAGCCGCGCGTGTACGAGGTGGAACTCATCAACCCCCACCCCGACTGCCTGGCCGAAATCACCACCGAGTACCCCTGGCTGGAATGGCGCTACGAACAGGCGCGGGGAGCGGGCGAAGGCACGCCGGACCGCCGCCGGGTGCAATTCGAGGTGCTGCGCGAAGCCGAGCGCGGGTACGAAAAGAACGCCGGGGAAAGAGTGGAGTACTGGCAGCGGCGCCTCATGGCGCGCTACACACGCAACCTTGCGCTCACCGGCGGCGACCTGACCGCAGGCATATTCGACCTCACCGTCGCCGCGCGCTCGATTGTGGACGACAACTACGGCTGGGAGGTCTGGCAGGCCGCCAATGCGTACCCGCCGCAGCGCTCCGAGTCCGATATTGAAACTCTTAATCTCTCCGGCGAGCAGATCTGGCGTAACACCCGCCGTATCCGGCTGCGCCGGCGCCTGCCGCGCCCGAAACAGCGCCTCCGCCCTGCCAATTTGAAGCAGCGCAAAAAGGAGGCGAAGCCGGGCGAATGGGCGCACCAGTTCGATGGAGAAGCCATCTGCTCGTACCCGCCCGAAGACATCGTCGTCGAGGATTACGGGCGTTTCCTGAAACGCAAGGCGAAAAGCATCCTGTCCGAGGAACGCTCACGCGTAGAGCCGTTCACCACGTCGCTGCTGGACGGCGTGGACCTGCGGGAGACCATCCGCAACTGGCACGAGGGCAAGATCTACGTGCGGCAGTTGGACCGCGTGACGGGCGAGGTCGGCACCGTCGTCGTCATATTCGACCCCGACCCGGAGGGCCGCTATGACTACCAGACGACCTGGCTGGGCGAGAACCAGAACGAGTCCGACATGGCGTTCTACTCCACTAACCCGTTCGAGCACCTGGTAGGGCCCGGAATCGGGCGGGCGGAGTACGGCGGATTTCTGATGAGCCTGCCGCCGCGCCGCATGATCGACGTCTGGAGCGATCCGGACTACGACTTCGCCGAAACGCGCCCCGAGCGGCTGCTACTGGCCGCTCTGGACTATTCCATTCACCGGCATGTCGTGTACGTGGCCGCACGTCCGCCACGCTCGGTGTTCCGCTCTATTGCCTCGCGTTTCGGGCGAAACATAATCTACATACCGATTGGACAGCTCTCGCCTCAGAAACTGAAGCGCATCCGCGTGGTACACGTGCTTGACAGCTACGCCCGGCGGCTGGAAGCGAAAGATTACCTCTGGTGACGCGGGAGAGGTTTAGGCGCCGACGCGGGTTCCGGCCCCGCTTGTGGCTGTGGTGTATTTTGCGCGGTCTGTGAGTGGTTGACCGGAGTTGGGCGCGTCCGGTCGCCGGACGGCCTCGAATGGCAGCGGCGGGCTGAAATCTCTTAAATGAACGCTGCGGGTGGGGAGTCCGCCAGTCGCGGCGGACCCCTCGCAAACCCGCTTGCCATCCCGGGAAGCTGCCCAGAACCTCCCGGGACCGGCGGAAGCCAGGACCTGCCCAGGTGTCTGGCTCCGCCCGAAACCAGCCCCCCTTACAACTTGATGCGCAACCCCGTCACGAACGTGTGCGCATGGAAGTCTTCAAACGGGAACAGATCCTCGTTGAAGCCGTAGTACTCCCAGTCCAGGTGGAACTCCACCCGCTCCCCGAACGGTATCCACAGCTTCGCCTGGGGGCGGTAGTAGTTCACCGGACGCGTGCCATCCGAACTCCAGATCGAACCGCCGAAATCGATCCTCGGCCTGACGCGTCCGGTCCGGATTATCGGAATCTGCGCCAGCAGCACACCCGTATTGCCGCTCTCGTCGTAGACGGAGAGAAGGGTGTCGAGGGTGGCCGGGTTGATGATATCGGTCTTCGACGAGATCTCGACGTGTCCGTACTCGGCCAGCAGCGAGTAACGGCCCCCCTGCGGCGTCCACGCGAACGTATAGGTGTTGTCCCAGTTGGTGTAGTCGAAGTCCATCGTGGGGATATCGGTCGGGTACGGGGGCCGCGGGCGGCCGTTGTTGAAGTAATTAAGCCGCGCGCCAAGCTCGATTGTGGGTGTCAGTTGGTAACGGACGAAGCTCCGCAGGCGGTCGTAGTCGGAGAGGCTGGTGCGGAAGTAGGTGTGGTCGGACGCGGCGTGCTGGTACTCGCCCGTGACGCGCAGTTTCTCGCCCGGCCGGAATGTGATGCCGAAAATCCCTACGTTCTGTTCGAGCGTGGCGTACTGCTGGTCTATGCCCAGGGACGCGGCGGGAATCGAAGGCGGCACCACCGTGTCGCCCCAGTTGCGGCGATAGCCGGCCCGCACGATAAAGTGCCGCGTCACGTCGAAAATCGCATCCAGGTCGTTGCGGTTGTAGTTCATCACAAGGCGGCCCGGTAGGATGTCAACAACGGTGCCGGCGCCCGGACCTCCGGTGAATACGTCGAGGTCGCTCGCGGTGCCCGCGACGTGAAGCCGGTCCGTCATGAACGACTCGACGATGCGGACCCAGCGCACCGGCCGGATCTCGACGCTCACGTCGCCGGTCGGATGCGGCTGAATGGCGTAGGAATTCGTCAGCAGGGATTCCGCCGCGGCGATGGCGGTGCCGTTCACTATGGCTCCCGTCAGTTCCCTTATGAAGTTCACCTTCGATTCGGGCTGGCTGTACAGGAATCCACCTGAGAAATTGACCCAGGGCGCCGGGTTCCAGGCGATGAGGCCCCGTGTGAATGGCGCGTTGCCGCGCTGGTCCAGCAGCTCATAGGCCGTGTTCAGGAACAGCCGGGTTCCGAACACCGGGGCCGTGGCAATCCCGAATATAGGTGTCGGCGTGTCCGGCGGAATGAACACGGTATTGCTGTCGCGATACTTCAGGTAGCCGCCTTCCAGGGTCGCCTGGAGCTGCTGATAGTTGAACCTGACGCCGCCGCGGTAGTTGTTCGAGAACGAGTTGTAGTTCACCGGCAGCGGGTACTCATTGCGGGTGGACACCAGGTCGCGGATGCCGTCTCCATCGAAGCTTCCGCGCGTCCAACCCACGTATGGGACGATCCGGGCCGTGGGACGGAGGGTCAGCTCGGCGTTGTACGAACTGATGTCCGTGTTGAACCCGTACAGCGTCGTGTAGATTCCGGAGCCGAGGAAGGGGTTCGCAAACGACGGCACGAAACTGTAGAACTCCATCGGGCGGTAGTCGAACACGAAGTTATATTTCTGGTACTGTTCGGCCGACAGGCGCACGGAGGAGTAGGGGTACGCCCCCCAGGTCGTAGAGATCACCCTCAGGCGGTTGAGCCACTTTGTGTCGGTGGGCTCGTAGACGAGATCGGCGCCGAGCAGCGTGGCGCCGTCGCCTATGTTCACGACGCTCTTATAAACATCTCTGCTGCCATCGATGTCGGTCCGGAAGCGCCAGCCGAAATCCACGAAGCCGTGGAAGGGCAGGGAACTGGGTGGAGCCGGGCGCTCGAACTGCAACTGAGCGGTTGGCGTAAGCGCGGCTTCGCCCGGAGCCGAGGGCTTCGCGGGCTCCTGCGCAGGCTCAGAGGGAGCCGGGGTGGCCTCGGCAGCGGGCGCCGGGACCTGGGCGGCGTCCGCCGGAGCGGCGGGCGTCGCCGGAGGTGGTGTAGAGGTCGGTTCCTGGCCTGCGAGGGCCAGCACCGCAAGCAGCAACAGTGCAAGGGTTTTCATGGCTATCGCTCCAGAAACTGGCTGACGTTAGAGCCGTGTATCGAAATGTGACAGATGGTGCAGTTCTGATACGTCGGCAGGTTGATGTTGTGGAACGACGGCGGTATGCCGCCGAGCACGTCGACCGCCGTGCTTCCCGCCGGGGCGCTCTTGCCCGCCCGCACCGGAAGCGCCGTCGTGGCGTGGCAGTCCAGGCAAAGGTACGCCACACGCGAACGCGTCAGCAGCCGCGGGTTCACCGAACCGTGCGGCATGTGGCAAGCCTGGCAGCCTTCGATCTTCACCGACGGGTGCTCAAACACATATGGCCCGCGCAGGTTCGTGTGGCACTTGAAGCAGGAATACTCGTTCGCCGCGACGAACCTTATCTGGTTGCGCGGGTTGAGCGTGCCGTGCGGGTTGTGGCAATCCACGCACGACATAACCCCTTCGGGCACCGGGTGCCGGTAAGGCCGCTGGAACTGCGCAACCACAGCCGTGTGGCAGCCCGCGCACTTCACGTTGATCGCCGCCGCCGTCCGCGGTATCAGTTGCTCCCGCGTTTCGTGAACCTTATGGCATGCGATGCAACTTACCTGGTTCAGCGAGTGCGGGCTGTTTGTCCACCCTGCCATCCGCGTAGCCGTGCGGTGGCATTTCAGGCACGTGTCCGTAGCCTTCGACGGCGCGGCCTTGGCGGGATTAAAGATGTCTGCCGGAGAGTTGGTCTCGGCATGTTTGGCGCCGGGGCCGTGGCATGCCTCGCAGGTCATGCCCGCCCACTTCTCACGCACTTTGGGGATCTCGGCGTGCGGCGTCTTGTCGAGTTTTGTTAGAACTTCCTCGTGGCAGGCGGCGCATGTTTCCGTGCCCACATAGCCGGCCGGCAACGCCGGCGCGGCGGGCGGCGGCGCCTGCTGAGGAGCTTGACCGCAAAGCGAAGGAACTACTACCAGGGCCGCTGCGGTGAGCAATACGCACAGGAGGCCCTTTCGGGCCCCCGTGCGTTGAACTTCCGGCGGCCAAACCGTGAGGTCCAACGGATTGGTCAGCACAATTCAATATTAACCTTTTTTTAATTAGCGAGCGTGGGACTTCGGGACGCTAAACTCCCTGTTGGCGCCGTGGCAGGTCGCACACGCCTCACCCAGCAGCTCTGTCGTATTGGAGAGCGCGTGGGACGCCGTGTAGATCTCCGTGTGGCAGCCGGTGCACGCTGCTGTTGTTTGTCCCATCGGGCTCAGCACACCGCGCGGGTCCACCACCTGAGCAAGCGTGGCAGGCTGCGGCGGCACTTCAGAACCGTTGACGTGACATATCTGGCAGTTACGGCGATCGCCCGGGAACCGGACTTCCCTGAAGTCGTTAACCGAGCCGTGATAGCCGTAAATCGTGTATTCGCTGTCGCTTGCCTCGCCCGTGTGAATGCGGTGGATCATGTAAGCAAGCTCGATGGTGCGAGGCGGGTTTTGGTCCGCCGGGCGATAGGTGGCGTCGTTTGCCGTCTGGTTGTGGCACAGCGCGCACTGGTCGATCTGGTTGCGATTGAACCCGTGCGGAGCCAGCACGCCGTGGCAGACGTTGCACTTGTCGATGGAAACGACCTGGCGCCGCGGCTGAAGCGGCGAACCGTCGACCGACACGTACTTCACCACGTTCTTACCGACATCGCGGACCACCTGTTCATGCTTGGTGCCGGCGGCGATGGTGACGTCCTTCCGGCCTTCGATACCGAAGGCATAGGTTCCCTTCGCATCGGCGGGGATTGCGGTCTTCATCGTGTAGGTGAAGACGCCATTGCTGTCCTGCGGCGCTTTGACCATGCTCTCACTGACGGAACCGGTGTAGTCGGTGGAGGTCGGGCCCGCCATTACCACGCTAAGCGTGGACGGCTGGAGGGGATTTCCGGCCTTGTCGGTGACGCGGACAACAACCGTGGGGTTCTTCCCAGGCTGGGCATTGCGAATGTCCTGAACATCGAAAACAACGCCCGGCAGTTCCTGGGAGAAGCGCGGTATAGTGTGCGCGCCGGGGACGGACAGGTCGAACTCCGTCTCCTCGGCCGGCTGGTGGCACTTGCCGCACTGCGTGTCGTTGAGCTGGGGCATGTTGCGGTGGTTCTCGCCCGTCTGGAAGTTGACGTTGTCGTGGCAGGCGCCGCAGGCTGCGCGGTTGGGGGTGAGGTACGCGGTCTGCTGCGCTGCGCCAGTCGTCTGCTCGTGGCACATGGTGCAGTTCTGGTTTTCGGTGGGGAAGCCGACAGTCGAGAAATCGATCACGCGGTTGCCGTAGCCGATGATCTGGTACTTTCCGCCCGCCAAAACGCTCGGCAGATTCTTGCCCATATGGATCTTGTGAGCCATGACTGTCATATCCACCGTGTTGCCCGTGTCGGGGTCGGTGGTCTGCGGCGTATGGCACAGGTCGCACAGCGGCAGCCCGCGGCGCTCGTCGTGCGCTTGCAGCACGTCGTGGCACTTATTGCAGGTCTGCGTCCGGATGACGTCCCGGGTGTGGGTGACCGGAGCGCCGTTCGGCACGAAATTGAAGGTGGCGGAGTCGTAGTCCTGCATCGTGTCGATGCCGAACTCGGAGAGATCGCGCGCCGCCCATGCACCGATTGTGTGGGTGGCGGTAGGATCCATGTTCGTCGCCTTCTGGTTGAAGGTGAACACGTACTCGCCGTCGCCGACCTTCTGGTAGTTGGCCGGGTTGGACGAGCCCGAGTCGTAGTTCGCCTGCGTGGCCGTGTTCCCGGTGATGCTGCTGGTTGCCTGCCGGGTGGTGTACGCGACGTACTTGGTTTCGTTATTCGGCAGGTAAGCGGCCACCCATCGCGTAGACACCGCGCCGGCCGTCTGGATGCCGTCTCGATCAAGCGGGAGGCCCTTGGGATCCGTCAGCTTAAATCTGACCTGGATAGTGCCGTCACCGGCGATGGAGGCCCCCTCGATCGTGAGCTTTACGCCGGGCCGGATGAAATTCAGCGTCAGGGCATCCGCGTAATACGCCTTGTCCTGCGCGGTGTATGCCGGAACGTCGTCGGAGCTTAACAGCACCAGTCCGGATGCCGCCAGCACCCCGATCCCGACGACTGCCCGCACCGCCAATTTCAACGGTACTTTCATTCGCACTCCTTCTGTACGGACACTGCGGATAAACGTAGCAGCAAAACGAAGCAGCTTACGTTCCATCCTACTCTGGCCCACATACCACGAATCAAAGGTACGAAAATCTCTTATCAACACGCAACTGTGACCTAATACAACGGCTTGGGAGCTCGCAGCAATTCTGGTCAAAACCCGCACCGTGGTGGGTGAGAACGCCCAGGTGTTGCATGAATTAACATCTGTGAACAAATCTCCACTGCCAGCTTCGCCGGCGATAGGATGGCATACAGATGACTCACGAAACGACTGTCCGTGACATTGCTGTCGCGCATCCGGCTTCCGTCCGGGTTTTCGAGAAGTACCGGATCGACTTTTGTTGTAACGGCAGGCGTCCGTTACGTGCTGCTTGCCTTGAGGCGGGAGTGGCGCTGGAGGACATCCTGCGTGAGATACAGGCGGCGGAGCAGAGCGAGGACGCGCCGGTGGAGGACTGGGCGCAGGCGCCGGTCAGCGGGCTGGCGGCGCACATTGTAAAGCGGCACCATGAGTACCTCTACCGCGAACTGCCGCAGATTGAGGCACGGCTGGAGAAGGTGGTGGCCAATCACGGAAAGCCGCAGCCCTGGCTGGAGGATATCAATAAAGAATTCAAGCGGTTACGGCAGGAACTTCGAGAGCACCTCGAGAAAGAGGAAGAGATCCTCTTCCCGTATCTCCGCTCGCTTGAAGCCGGCGAGCCTCCCACGCCCTGCTTCGCCTCGATAGCCGTGCCCATCGCCGGCATGGTGGCCGAGCACGAGAACGCCAGTGCGGCGCTTGCGGCGATTCGCAGGCTATCGGGCGGCTATGAAGCGCCCGAGGGCGGCTGCCCGGGCTTCCGCGCCCTGATGCACGACCTCGCGGCGCTCGAGGCCGATGTGCGCCAGCACCTTCACCTCGAGAACAACATACTGTTCCCGCGCGCAATCGAACTGGATACCGAGGCGCGCACGCGCGACTGACGGGCTATTCTTTGGTCAGCGGAACAGCGATTTCCCCGAACCGGGCCTGTGTTCCGGCCGGCATACGCCAGCCCTGGGGACGTGGTGTGCAAACGCCTGCTCAGGCCAGCGCCAGCGAGGCTGAAGCGGCGATTGACAGGTCGGCAAAGTCGCCGTCCACCCATTTTTCGAACGCGGCGGCGGCTATCATTGCTGCGTTGTCCGTGGAGAGGGCGGCGCTCGGGAAGTGTACCGGGTACGGCAGGCGCATATCGGCCGCGGCGGCGCGCAGTCCCGAGTTGCACGCCACGCCCCCGGAGACAACCAGCGCCCGCGCGTGCACCTGTTCGGCTGCCGCGGCGGCGCGGCGGAGAAGTTCCTGAATCACCGTGTACTGGAAAGAGGCGACGAGGTCCAGCGTTTCCCGCGGAGTCACTTCGAGCCACTGCTCGACGGTGGGGCGGCGCACGCGGTTCAGCAGGTCGCGCCGGCGGGCGATTTCCGCCTCCATACGGCGCGCTTCAACCCAGCGGAGAACGGCTGTCTTCAGGCCGCTGAAGCTGAAGTCGAGCACGTTGCCCTTCATCCTGGCCGGCGTGAAGCGAACCGCGCGCGGATTGCCGTGGGGGGCCAGTCTGTCGATTACCGGTCCGCCGGGGTAACCGAAGCCGAGCAGCTTGCCGACCTTGTCGAAGGCTTCCCCTGCGGCGTCGTCGCGCGTGCGGCCGAGGAGCCGGTAGCGGCGGGGGGCGTCCAGTTCGAACAGGTGCGTGTGACCGCCGCTGACGACGAGGGCGAGCGCCGGATATTGCACGCAGGCTTGCGAGACCACCGCGTGGATATGGCCTTCGATGTGGTTTACGCCGATAAGGGGGAGGCCGCGCGCGAACGAGATGGCTTTTGCATATGTCAGGCCGACCAACAGCGAACCGACGAGGCCGGGCCCGCGGGTGGCCGCGACGGCCGCGAGATCGCCGTAGCCGATACCGGCCCGCTCCAGGGCCTCGCGGACGACGGGCACTATGGCTCGGAGGTGCTCGCGGGATGCCAGTTCCGGCACTACTCCGCCGTACCTGGCGTGAGTATCGAGCTGTGACGCCACAACGGAGGAGAGGATGCGCGAGCCGTCTTCGACGATTGCTGCGGCGGTCTCGTCGCAGGAGCTTTCGATGCCGAGAATGCGAGCCACGGTATGTTTAAAGAGAGCCAGATGCTGCTCTCTGAATTTGATTATCGCCTGCCGGAAGAGCTGATCGCGCAGCGGCCCCTGGACGACAGGGCGGGAGCGCGGATGCTCGTGGTTCACCGCGCCGGGCGCCGGTGGGAGGACCGCGTTTTCCGGGACCTGCCGCAATACCTCCGTCCGGGCGACTGCCTGGTGGTGAACGATTCCCGGGTGTTCCGCTCGCGGCTGTACGGGCGTCGGGCGGGCGTTCGCGCCCTGCCGGTCGGAAAGAAGAATCCGGCTCGGCACGAGTATCTGAAGGGCACGGTAGAGGTTTTTCTGGTGCGGCCCGAGGCCGGCGACCCGCGCGTGTGGCGGGCGCTGGTCCACCCCGGGCGCAAGATGCATGTGGGCGAGCGCGTGTTTTTCGAAGGCGGGCTCGAAGCGGAAATCGTCTCGCGCGGCGCCTTCGGTGAACGGACGCTGCGCTTCAATCACGACGGCGATCTGATCGCGAAGTTCGACCAGATCGGCCACGTGCCGCTGCCGCCGTACATTCACCGTCCGGACGAAGCGGCGGACCGCGACCGCTATCAGACGGTCTTCGCATCACAGCCGGGCTCGGTTGCGGCGCCCACAGCCGGCCTGCACTTCACTCCCGAGGTCCTGGAAGCCTGCCGCGCGGCAGGTGCGGAGGTGGCGCGGGTGACGCTGCACGTGGGGCTCGGCACGTTCCAGCCGGTGCGTACGGAGACGGTGGAGGATCACAAGATCCACTCCGAGTATTACGAAGTGTTGCCGGAGGAAGCTGCGAAGATCCGCGCGGCGCGGCGCGTGGTGGCGGCCGGGACCACGAGCGTGCGGACCATCGAAACCATCTGCCGCACCGGGGAACTGCGGGGCGAGACGAACCTGTACATTTACCCAGGCTACGAGTTTGCGTGTACGGGCGCGATGCTGACGAACTTCCACCTGCCGAAATCGAGCCTCCTGCTGCTGGTGTCGGCCTTCGGCGGCACCGAACTGGTGCTGGCAGCTTACAGGCACGCAGTCGAGCAGAAATACAGGTTCTATTCCTACGGAGATTGCATGTTGCTGCTATGAATGACGAAGCTACCGGCGGGCTGGGAGAATCTAGCGTGCAGTGGTACGACATTCGGGACCCGAACGACGCGGAACTGGACCGCCTGGCGGAGCGCTATAACCTGCATCCCCTGCACATAGAGGACTGCCGGCACCGCAACCAGCGGGCCAAGGCCGAGGAGCACGGCGGGTACATATTCGTGGTGCTGAAGCCGGTGGTGTGTTCGCCCGAGCAGGTGTTATCGCTGATCGACCTCGACATCTTCGTGGGCGAGGAGTTCGTGATCACGGTGCGCGAGTCCGCCTGCCCCGAGGTGGATGAAATGCTCGACCGGCTGCGCGCGAGCTGGGGTACGTGGACGCGCGGCGATCAATTGTTGCACCGCATCGTGGACGGGGTGGTGGACGCATACCTGCCAACGCTGGACCGCTACAGCGACCTGATCGGCGACCTGGAAGAAGCCGTTGTCGAGAACCCCGGTCCACAGGAGCTCCAGAAACTTCTGAACGCGCGCCGCGCGCTGATACAGCTCCGCCGCGTGCTGGCGAACACGCGCGATGTGGCGGGCTATCTCCAGCGCACCAACAGCGAACTGATCTCGGCAGATTTGTGGCCGTTCCTGCGGGATGTTTACGACCACATAACGCGCGACCTGGAGATTGTGGAGATGGAGCGCGACCTGATAAACGGCGCACTGGACATATATCTCTCCAGCGTTTCGAACCGGATGAACAACACGATGAAGGCGCTGACCGTGATAGGCACGGTGGTGCTGCCGGCGCTGTTGATTGCGAGTGTCTACGGAATGAACGTGGACGGACTTCCGTGGTCGCATGCCCGGTACGGCTTCGGGCTGGTGGTGGGGATGATGGTGACGCTGATGGCGGCGCTTCTGCTCGTGCTGCGGAAGAAAGGGTGGTGGTAACCACCCCTTTCCCGGCTGTGTGCCGCAAAGGCGTTCCCGGCCGGCCGGGATGGAGCCGGGCGGGAAAGGGCGCTGTTTGCGGGCCGCAAGGCCGGCAGCGGGCTCCGGCTCACGCCGGCGCATCCGGTTCCGGGGGCTTCGGCTCGGGGTGGACGGTGATGTCGGCATTCGGCAGGATCTGCTGGATCGCCGTTTCGACCTCGCCGGTCAGATCGTGGATCTCGCGGAGAGTGCGGTCGCCATTAACGAGGATGTGGACATCGACGAAGGGCAGCGGCCCGGAGTAGCGCACGCGTACTTGATGGCAGTCTGCAACGCCCGAAAGCGCCTCCACGCGATTTACGATGGCTTCCTCGATGCCGGGTGGGGCGCTGTCCATGAGCGCCTGTAGGGCGCGCCCGCCAAGTTTGAGGCTGACGCCCACGACGATGAGCGCGACTACCATAGCCGCGACGGAATCGCCATAGCGCAGAAAGCCCCACGCCGGGACGGCTTCGGACAGCTTTACAAGGATGAGCCCGGCGATCACTACCGAAGAGCTCCAGATATCCGTGCGGAAGTGCAACGCATCCGCCTCGAGCGCCTGGCTGTTGTACCTGCGCGCGGCGCGATAGAGGACCCGCGAACGTGAGGCGTCCACCACAATAGACGTGGCCATGACGGCGAACGACCAGAAAGTGACCTCGATTTCCAGTTCGCCCGTCTCGAGGCGGCCCGCGGCGCTATAGAGGATCCATGCGCAGGTAGCCAGCAGCAGGAGAGTCTCGAACAACGCCGATATGTTCTCGGCTTTGCCGTGGCCATAGGGATGGCGGAGGTCGGCAGGACGTGATGATATGCGCACGGCGAAAAGAGTCATCAAAGCGGCGGCGAGATCCAAACCCGAGTGAGCGGCTTCGGCGAGAATACCCAAGCTGCCCGTGGATATCCCCACGACGACTTTGAACGCAGTCAGACCGATGGCGGCAAGGACGGAGGTTGCCGCAGCCGAGTGCTTCTCGATGGCGCCGGGATCGGTGCGAGCCAATTCACATCTAACACTATCGCAAACGGGAATCGCCAGCCGGGCCCGCCGTGCGGCATTTCAGCGAAAATCTCCGGTGCGGGCAGTGCAGTTGCCTTCGTGAGCGGTTCCGATTACGGCGCGATCAGGAGACTGATTGGGCAATTTTCATGGGACCGCCGGATCTACTCCGCCGCCGGGACGGTGTGATTCCGAGCGGCCACACCCGCAAAAACCCCGGCCGAAATGAAGTTGATGTAAGCGGCCTTTTCGTAGACCGAGGGATCGGAGCGGCCCATTAAGGTTTGCAAAGTGAGGAGTCCTCCAGTGATGGCGGACTTGATCGCGATGCCTCTTGCCGGGCTGTACCGGCCATTGGGCCCACGAAGCAGCGGATTGGTCTCGATCCGGTTCGACGAACTGAAACCATCGGCGAAAGTTGCCGCGACCAGGATTACCGCGGATAGCGCCCATTTCTTCTTCGAGTGATGCTGCTGTCCGGGTTCCGTGATCACGAGTGAACGGCTTTGGGCTAACGCCGGTGTTGCGAGGCCGAGGAGGACAACGATGACACATAGGAAGCGTGCGACCGGTTGGAGTTTCATTTGTACACCCGCCGGTCCTCATCGGTCAGGGCGGTGATGTGGATGAACCCGGAATTTGCGTGTAGTTGGGATTAGGCGGGGCACTCAGTTCAGAGAGCCTTGCAAGCTAAGTGGAATCGCCTAGGTCAGTACTTCGCAGTGGCGGCGCCGCCCGGCCGGCCCAGGTGCAATCCGGCGCCATGACGCGCTTTCGGGCGGGCGCCGCGGGAACAAGACCGCATTCGCGGCGGTGCTGGTTGGGGTGCGCGGCCGCTATTCACGGCTGCGGACTCAGGGGAGCGGTCTGCCGGTCAGGCGGCCTTCAGTCAGCCCCGCGCCACGTGTTTTCGCACCGCGGCATCGCGGTCCGCCTTGAAGGAGAAGAACCCGCTCACGTTTTCCCAGAGCAACTGCGGGAAGCTCTTGTCGAGGTACGAACGGATGGATACGTAGCACTCGTCGCAGGTATTAGTGCGGGTGAAGTTGCGGATCATCGACTTGCGGTCTTCGAGCGCGTACCGCTGGAACTGCATGGAGCAGGGCTGTAGCTGGCCGTGCGCGGTGACCACCAGGAAGCGCAGTCCCGCGCTGCAATGCGGCATACCGCCGTTTTCGAAGTAGCGGCGCGTGCCTTCGAGCGTGCTGTGGGAGTTGACGAGCCAGCCGGTGTCGTCGCGCCGGGCTTCCACGGCGTCGAACTGCCGGTTCATGCTCTCGATCTGCTCCGGCGTGGTGAGGAACAGCTCGCGGCAGCCGGTGCGGCGCTGCGAGTACGAGCTGTAGCACATGTTGACGCCCCAGGCCTTGGCCATAGCGGCCATCGACTCAATCTCGCCTACGTTCTGGCTGGTGATGCAGCTATTGAGCACTATGTCGTCGTGGCCGAGTTTCGCCAGGCGCGGGATGAGATTATTCAGATGACTGAACAGGCCGGGATAGCCGCGGAACTCGTCATGCCGCTCGTCGGGGAAGTCGAGGCTGACGGAGAACTGGTCTATGCCGGCGTCGCGGAGGGCGAGGTACTTGTCCTCGGTCATCTCCGACCAGTTGGAGACCAGGATGGTGTAAGGCAGGCCGGAGCCTTCTTTGATGTTACGGACCACCTCGACGATGTCGGGCCGCATGAGCGGTTCGCCTCCGGACACCTGGACGACGCAGGGGCGGAGAGCTTCACGGTACCGGCGGTAGTCCGCCGGCTGCATGCTCCAGGGCTTCTCGCGGGGTCCGCCGTGATCGCAATGCTTGCACCAGCAGGTGCAGCCGTCGGTAACCTCGAACGAGACCACGATGGGCCGCTCAACTGCCCAGTTGAGCGTTCCCCGGCCTATTATTCTCAGAGATTCCGCGAGAGGGACCTTACGCATGCGAACAGTCGCGATGTTAACAACCGAGGCCGGTGCACGGCAAGGCGGGCTCAGGGAACGGGCGGGACTGGGGGCTGAGCGGGTACCAGACGGCCCGGAACGGGTTTATGGCCGGGACGGCGCACCCGGAGCAAATGTTGGAGTACGCGAGCGGAGCCGCGATAGAGGCTTCAAATAAGGGCTGTTATGAGCGCTGCCGCGGGACGGGGCGCTCGCCCGCGGCAGACAAGAGCCGGACAGAGAAGTGCGCTCGGCTACGGCTTGGGGACAGCCTGGTACACCAGTTCGGAACCGTAGTAGTACGGCTGAAAGTACGAATCTCCGCACTGGTACACGACCGATGGGCCGGTGCTGACGACAGTGCATCCCGGAGGCAGCGTGGAGACGTAAGCGGCTGTGGGCTGTTGCACCACGACCACGTCAGGCTCGTGAGGGGCGGTTGCAGCGCCGATGGCAGCGCCGGTCGCCACGCCAACGGCTGTTCCGGCTGCAAAGGAGCCCCAACCGCCCCAGCCGTAGTGATAGTCGACGTCTATGTCGCGATCGATATCGCGATTGACGTCGCGGCTAGTGTCCCGGCTGTAAGTGCCCTGGTACTGGCCGGCGCGGCCGCCCTGCGCGGTGCCGGGGGTCGTGCCCGGCCGCTGATATGTGCCGGCACCGCCGCCGGGGCGCTGGGCTGCGCCGGGCTGTCCCATCGAACCCGGCATGCGGGCCTGGCCGCTTCCGCCGCCAAGCGAACCCATGCTCGCCCGTCCGGCGCCTCCACCTGCGCGGCTGAACGAGCTACCCATGCTCGCCCGTCCGCCGCCGCCGCCGCGACCGATCCTGGCCTGCGCCATGTCGGCCGTCCAAGTCAGCAGAATGAGTGTAAGTATTGAAAAAGTCAGTCGCATGTCAATCCCCCTGCGTACCGAGAGTGAGTAACTGGATCTCGTGCGCGCCCGGCGGCGGTGTGAATGCGAAAAGGGCCGGGTCGACGCTGCCGAACTTCCAGTCCGAGAATTCCACCGTTACCCGGGGCTGCCCCGGGCGGTTCAGATACACGATCTCGAGCCGCTTCGGGAGCGGCGTGGCGCCGTCCTCGACCCAGACCTGCCAGGTTGCCCCAGGCTCGGTGAAGGCAAGCTGAAGAACCCGGGCGCCGTCGAGCGTCGTCTGGCGGACGACATAGGCGCCGGTCAGGTCGTCAGAGAGGGACGCATAGGGGTCCCTCCGGAACAGGTTCGAGGTGGGAAAGGCGATGTTTCGTTCCTCGAGTCTGTCCAGCGCCGCCTCAATGGTGGTTGGGGCGGCAATTTTCGCGTAAAGCTTCTCCGCGGGAGCGTACAGGACGACATTGCCGTGGTTGAATATGAGTGCAATCTGCCGGCCGGCCCTTTGGAAGTCGATCCGGAACCGGTCCGGTTGGGATACTGTCGCGGTTGCCTCCCGCACGCTGGTGATCATCTGGCCGTTGGTGGCTAATCGTTCTTCGGATACGCGCGTGTGGAAGGAGTACGTGCCCGCCTGCTTGACGGGGTCGAGAACTGTTCTTAGTACATTTAGCGCAAGCGGGTCAATCTGCTGCGCCTGCTCCGGTTGCTGAGCGTGTGCGCCCACGGCGGCGATTAGCGCCGCCAGGACAAGCGTACTTCGCATAACCCACCTCACATCTTGTTGTGCTCCCAGCCAGCTATGCGGGAGCGGGAGGTGGCTTCCGGGCTGCGCGTTGCACGCCTGCCGGGCCGGCGCGGGACAAACCGGCGGCGTCCAGTACGGATCAGTCAGGGGCCGCGGAGAAGTAAGTGCCTCGATGTGGTCGCGAATCGTTCATGCGAGGCGCATCCCGAAATCCCCTCATCTCAGCGACGGCGAGCCGGAGCCCGCGGTTTCTCAAGGTGCATTTAGAACCTCTTGGGAGGTAGTGCGAGCGATCTGGTCCGGGCGGGCGTGCATGTACCGAACCGGATTTTACTTGTCGGAACCGGCGGTTTCCGGACGGTGTCCAAGCCGTAAAGGAGAACGGCGCGAATGCTCGAGATACGGGAGCTTACGAAGCGCTATCACGGGACGGTGGCCCTGGACCGGGTAAGCTTTTCGGCCCGCCCTTTCGAGGTTACGGGTTACCTGGGGCCCAACGGGTCAGGGAAGAGCACCACCGTCAAGATTCTCACCGGCCTTATCGACTCCACGGGCGGCGGCGTTTACTACAAGGGTGAAGACGTCCGCGGCAACATGCTCGATTTTAAGCGGCGGATCGGATATGTGCCCGAGGAGCCGCATCTGTATACGTATCTGACGGGCTCCGAGTATCTGGAGCTGTCCGGGCAGTTGCGCGGGCTTCCGGACAAGCGCCTGATGCCGAAGATCGAGGGCTTTCTGCGGCTATTCGGACTTTGGGGCGACCGCTACACGCCGCTCTCGGCTTACTCGAAGGGAATGCGGCAGAAGGTGCTGCTGGCCGCGGCGCTACTGCACGACCCCGAGATAGTGATACTCGACGAGCCGTTCTCGGGGCTGGACGTGAACTCGGCGCTGGTGCTGCGCCGGCTCATCCAGGATTTGGCGGCCGCGGGAAAGATCGTGCTGTACAGCTCGCACGCGCTCGAGGTGGTGGAGAAGGTGTGCGCGCGCGTGGTGATCCTGCACAAGGGGCGCGTGGTGGCGGACGATTCCGTCGATCACCTGCGCGAGCTGATGAAGCTGCCCTCGCTCGAGGAGATATTCGCGCAGCTTGCGCTGGAGCAGGACACTGGCGGAATTGCGGGCAGCCTGATGGAAGTCATCAGGCTGTGAAGGCGATCGTCATATTAAGCCGGCGGAAACGGAGGCTGGCATGAATGCCACACTGGCTCACTTCCATGCGCTGCGGCACGCGTTCAAGCGCCGCTTCTACGAGCACGAACTGCTGGCGGCCGACGGCGACCCGGCGGCGCCGCTCGCGGACCTGGTGGGCATTCTCATCACGTTCGGCATGGCTGTGTGCTTCCAACTCGCATTCACGCACTCGAGCGTGCCGTTCTCGGCGCCGCGTGCCATCCGCTCGGCGATGGCGTGGGGAGACGAACTGCTGCTGATGAGCATATCCGTCGCCGTTGCAGCGGTGTTCGTGATTGTCTGCTGGGAGGCGCTGTTTCCGGACCTGGCGGATTGCCTGGTGATCTCGCCGCTGCCGGTGCGCATGTGGACGGTATTCGCGGCGAAGCTTGCGTCGGTGCTGCCCGTATTCGGACTGCTCGTCGGCGCGACGAACCTGTTTCCCGTGGTTGTGTATCCACCGATGATGTCGATATATCTTGCGCGGCCGGTGTGGCTGTCTATTGTGGCTTACGCAGTCGCGTTCGGAGCGGCTAGCCTGTTCGTGCTGGCCGCGACCGTTGCACTGCAAGGAGCGCTGGTGCTGCTGTTGCCGTATCGAGTGTTCCAGCGGTCGTCGGCCTACCTGCAAGCGGGGCTGATGGGCAGCGTGCTGCTGATGTTCTTCGTGACGCCGAACGCCACGCTGGACCAGCTCGCAGAGCCCGGCAACCGTTTGGCGAGCGCGCTGCTGCCGCCGTTCTGGTTCGTGGGGATTTACGAGGCGATAGTCGGGAACCCGTCGCCGCAGGTGCCGCGGCTGTTGTGGCTCGCATTGGGCGCCATCGGCGTGTCGCTTGCCACGGCCGCGGTTGCGTACTCGTTCGGTTACGCGCGGTACGTGAGGCGCACGATTGAGGGCGCGGGAGCGAAGCAGACGGTGCGGCGCCATCGGCGCGCGTGGGCCGCTGTGGCGCTGAGCCGGCTTGTGCGGGACGCGCGCGAACGTGCGGTCCTGACTTACGTCTGGCGCACGATGGTCCGCAGCCGCACGCACCGGCTGATTCTCGCCGGCTACGTGGGCGTGGGAAGCGCCTACGTGATCACCGGCGTGAGCACGGCCGTTCGGCGCGGCGGGTGGGAAGCGATGCTGGAGCCGAACAGGGCGCTTGCGGCGGTGATCTTCGTGATCCCGTTCTTCATCCTGCTTGGAATGCGTGTCGTGTTTACGCTGCCTGTGAACTTGAGGGCCAACTGGCTGTTCCGGCTGCTCGAGACGGAGCGGCCGGGCAGCGACCTTGCTGCCGTGCGCAAGCTGATGTTCGGAGTCGGGGTACTGCCGGCTGTCGCGGCGGCGTTCGTGGTGTTTCCGGCGCTGTGGGGCGTTTCTGCCGGCGCAAGGGTTGCGATGCTGGCCGTAGTAATAGAGCTTGTGGTGCTCGAGGCGCTGATGTTCAACTTCCGCAAGCTGCCGTTCACGTGCGCGTACCTGCCGGGCAAGGCGAACCTGAAGATGACGTTCGGCCTGTACATTGCCGGGTTCATCGGAGCGAGCATTCTGGTGAGCAAAGCGGCGGTGGCGGCGGCGAACTCTTCGGCCTTCTTCGCGAGCGCCGCGCTGCCGGCGGTCGCATTGTATGCCGTGCTTGTGTGGTGGCGCCGTTCCAGCGAGGCGGACGAGGGGCCGCTGGTTTACGATGAGCTGCCCGAGTGGAAAGTGATCACGCTTGACCTGGGGTGATTTACCGCCCCGGCGATCGCCGGCGGCACGCGGCGACAGGGAACGGCTGGAGGCGGGATTCGGGCGGAAGCGATGCCGCAGCGCGAGTCGTCTCCGCACGGGACCGGCACTTGCGGCGCCCCGATGGCCGAAGCGCCAGGGACCGCGGACCGGCGCCGGAATCCAGGACCGCCGCGCTAGAACGCGCGCGGCATCCTGGGGAGCACCTCTTCGAGAAACTTGAGCTTGAGCGGGTCCTTTGCCACCCACACCAGTCCAAACCTGTCGCCAAGTTCCATGGTGACCGGTTTCGACGCATCGAAAGCCGGCCACCTGGCAAGGCCCTTGCCGTTAGGGTCCCCCGTAGCAATAAAGTTATCCCAGTATGAAGATGTCGTTTGGGCGATCTTATAATCTTCAGCCGTCCAGGGACGCTTAGCCGCCTGCTTCAGACTGTTAAAGACGTACGGCAGCTCCGAGGAATGAAAGGCGCCGTATCTGTCTTTATCGGGTCCGGGCAGGGGGTGTGTCCAGAAGTAAGTGTATACCCTGGTCTTTGACGTTTTCGCCCGCTCTCTCGCCCAGAGATAAGTGGACATGAGGTTTTGGTCGCGCATGCTGGATTTCTGGGCGTACGCGGCCTGTTCGTCGGAGTAACACGGATACCATTTGAAAAACCCGGCTGCCTTGTCGCCGAACGTCTTCTGGATTTGGGATTGAAACTCCTCGGCTTTGAGCTTTCCGTAATCGGGGTTAAAGCTGCCCTCGTCGGCGGTCCAGCCGGTGAGCGTGGCAACGTCGTTCTGCTTGCCGGCTGCGTAGATTGCACTCACGTCGTCCGGCAAGAACGAGCCGTCCACAATCGGCCCGGAGCGGAACTGCACACCGCGGGCCGCGAGTTTCTCCACCGGCATCGCACGCAGTTCGGCGATCGACTTCGCGCCCTTCGCCGCGGCGAACTTCACGCCCGCGGCTTCGGCCTGAGCCAGGTGCGGCGACCGGCTCGCGAGAGTGGCTCCGCTCTGTATGATGGCCCGAATGAACAGCCCCTTCGCGAGCGGCGAGGCAATGAGACAACTTACCGACATCGCGCCGGCCGACTGGCCGCCAATTGTGACCTTATTCGGATCTCCGCCAAACGCCGATATGTTTCTCTTGATCCACTCGAGCGCAGCCAACTGATCCAGAAGTCCGTAGTTACCGGACGACTTGACGTCCGTTTCCCTGGTAAGTTCCGGATGCGCGAGAAATCCGAGAACGCCCAGCCGGTAGTTAGTTGTCACTACGACTATGCCCTTGCGCGCCAGTTCCTCTCCGTTGTACAGGGCAACCGATCCGGAACCGCCCGTGAACGCACCGCCGTGAATCCAGAGCAGCACGGGCCGCTTTTCGCGCGGCGATCTGGCGCCCGTCCACACGTTCAGGTACAGGCAGTCTTCGCTGTACTCACCCTGGTGCATGTACTCCTCGGTCCAGGGGCCGAGCGAGCGCACATCGTCCTGTATGCAGCCGGCGGAGAAGTGGTCGGCTTTGAGAACGCCCTCCCAGTGAGCGGCCGGCTTCGGCGCGCGCCAGCGCAGTTCACCTATTGGAGCAGCGGCGAACGGGATACCTTTGAACACCGTCACCGATGCATCGGACGCGGGAACGCCTTGAACCAGGCCGGTATCTATCCGGACGGGTTCGTTGATGGCCGCGGCCAAAGCCGCGGGCAGAAGCAGCAGCGAGGCGGCCGGCAGGCACGCCCGGCGGAAACGCGCGATCGTGTGGGCAGTCATGTTGGTTTCCGTTCGACCTCGGTTCAGTGTAGCAACGGCGGCGAAGATTGCGTGGAACTGTGCTCGGACAGCTTCAGGCCCGTGTAGTTTTCTGTTGGAGAGTGCGGTCCAGCGGCCCGCCGGCGATTCTGAGTTGCGGGAACCCGCAATTCGGGCCTTGCCGGCCAGCACTTTTCAGCATTCTGCGACGTCTAAACCAGTGCCGGTTGATTTCCCGGCAATCTCTACTCAGGTTGAACATGAACAGACGCGATCTGCTTGCTTCCGCCACACTGGTTCCCGCGGGCGCTCTCGCCGCTACGGCACAACAGCAACAGGAACAGCCCGCTCCGCCGCCTCCGCCGAAGGGACCCGCGAAGGCAGTCAAAATTACCGTAATCAAACGGGCGGTCAACTCGGAGTTCCAGAGATACCGCGACGAGGGCAAGGAAATTCCGATCTGCACGGCCTTCAAGGACGGGCAGGAGATCATGGTCGATTTCCCGTGGCCTCTTTCCACGCCGAAGGGTTTTTGCACCTGGGCGTGGGACGACATCCTCAAGACCGCCTGGGCGGTGTACGCCGGCAAAGGGCCGGACCGCGCCATGGCATGCTGCTCTGACGGCTACAGGCCGGTGTATTTCCTGATCGAGAGGGTTGTGTAGGCTTACCGCGCACTGGTATCCGGACCCGCACGCGGCTCGACAATATAGAACTCGATTAGCGTCAGAACGAGCACCGCGGAAGGCACGGCTACAAGTGCGCCGACGATGCCGGCCGACTCGGCGCCGAGGAGCAGCGACACCAGCACCGCGGTGCCGGAGATTTGCGTCCGTGCCTGCATGATCACCGGGGTGAGGAACGCGTTCTCGAACTGCTGGTAAATGAAGAAGAACACGAGTACGCCTATCAGCTTTCCTATCGAGTCGATGGCGGCGACAAGACTCGCGAGGATTAAAGTGACAATTACACCCAGCATGGGAATAATGTTTGTGACAGCCGCAAACAGCGCCAGCAGGTAGAAGTAGCGGACGCGCAGAATGCCAAAGGCAATCGCGCTCGATGCGCCGAGCACGATCATGAGCAGCACCTGGCCCACGAGCCACCTGCGCATTCCGGCCGCGGCGCGGCAGAGCGCCGGCTCCAGCCGCGCGCGCGTGCTCGCGGGGACCAGCAGCATGGACCAGTTAAAGAGCCGGTCTCCTTCGAGAATCATGTAGCCTGTCAGCACCAGAATCGTTATTGCGGAGGCAACCATAGTGAATGTTCCTGTAACGAGGGCCGCCGCGCCGCCGATGAGCGAGCCGAAGTACCCTTGCAGGTTTTCGGCGGTGATATTTGGAAAGAACGGCAGGTGCTGCAGGCGGGCACTCAATTGCTCGACTTTGGCGGGCAGCGCGGCTGCCAGTTGGTGCAAATCGCGAATGACCGGCGGCAGGGCGAATGCTATGAAGAGGACAATCGCCAGGGCGGCGACGGCGATGATAAGCAGCATGGCCATGGCCCGCCCGGGATGCCAGCCCCGGATGCGAAGGCGCTGAACGCTGTCCACGGCCGGCGACAGCACGATCGCGAACACGATGCTGACGTATATGAGCAGGATCGCGAAGTGCAGCAGGTACACAAGCCAGAGTCCGGCTGCTATGGAAAAAGCGAGGATGACCGCGCGGCTCGAGCCTGACATCCGCCCCAGGAGAGATTGCCTGCTTTCAGCATAGCGTCATTTGAAGGCCGCCCGTCCGCCGGCCGCCGGAGCCCATGATACGCTGTCACGGATGAGCACCGCCCTCCAGCCGTCGAAAGTCCCGCTGGACCCCTACGGACTCGACCCCCGCGACGCCGCCGATCCGCCGCGCACGCTGATAGCGATACTCCGCCGCATCGGGCCGGGCATGATCCTGGCGGCATCCATCGTCGGCTCGGGGGAGCTGATCGCAACCACCACGCTCGGCGCGCAGGTGGGCTACGCCGCGCTGTGGGTCATACTGCTGAGCTGCTTTATCAAGCCCGCCGTGCAGGCCATCCTCGGGCGGCACGCCATCGCTACCGGCGAAACCGGACTGGAGAGCTTCAACTCGTTTCCCGGCCCGCGCTGGAAAGTGAACTGGGTGGTATGGGTCTGGGCCGTGATGGTCGCCGCCACTATGTTCCAGGTGGGCGCGATGTACGGCGGCGTGTCGCAGGTGCTGAATCAACTGTTCCCAGCCATTCCGGTGAACGCGTTCGTGCTCGGGTTTCTGGCGCTCACTCTAGCGATTCTGCTCGGCGGCGGTTATGCGCGAATAGAGCGATTAGCAACTGTCAAAGTTGGGCTGTTCACCATGCTGACGTTCCTGTGCGCTCTGATTCTCGTGCGCATGCCGCAGTACTTCAATTGGAAGCAGCTTGCCGGAGGCCTCACGTTCAGGTTTCCGGCGGGCGGGCTGGCGACGGCCGTGGCGGTATTCGGCATCACGGGAGTTGGCGCCACGGAGCTGATGATGTACCCCTACTGGTGCGTCGAGAAAGGGTACGCGCGCTTTGCCGGGCGCGCCGGGGGCAGCGCCGCGTGGCGGGACCGCATGCGCGGATGGGTGCGCGTGATGCACGTGGACATCGTGGCATCGATGGTGATATACACCGTGGCGACCGTAGCCTTCTACGTCCTCGGCGCGGGCATCCTGCACGGTATGCGGGTGGTGCCGAAGGGCGCGGAGACGATCACGGTGTTGTCGAACATCTACACGCAAACGCTTGGCGGATGGGCGGTATGGCTGTTTTACGCCGGCGCGATCGCCACGCTATACGGCACCATCTTCGCGTCCACTGCGGCACACTCGCGCATGTACGCCGACATGGCGCGCATCATGGGCGCGTTCGAGCGCGAGGACTACGGCGCGCGCGTCGCGTGGCGCAACCGCTTCGTGTGGGTGCTGAACGCAGTGCCGGTCCTGCTCTACCTGGTGTTTCAGGAGCCGGTGGTGATGGTGACCATCGGCGGCATCGGCCAGGCTTTGATGCTGCCCGTGATCGGCATCGTGGCGTTGTATTTGCGGCACCGCAAGCTGCCGGCGGAAGCGGCTCCCGGCGGCGCCATGACAGCGCTGGTCTGGTTCGCGGCGGCGGTCATGACGGCCTTCATGGCCTATTACGCGTGGATGCGGGTGATGTGACGGGCAGGCTGGACAGCGACTGCGTGCGAGCGCAGCGCATAAGAGGTTGGGCCCTGTGCGCGGGAACACAGGGCCCGCAACAGGACGTCAGTACGACAGTTTCAGACCGAACTGAACCAGCCGCGGTCCACGGTTCCCTGTTATCGTGCCAAACGACGCCAGGCTGTAGTTCGCGCCCGGGTTGTTGAGCTGGATGTGGTTGATCGCGTTGAACATCTCCGCCCGGAACTGGAGTCTCGGCCCGTTTTCCATAATCGGAAAGTTCTTATAAACCGCGAAGTCGAAGTTCTGCACCCCGGGGCCGCGGAGGATGTTTATGCCAGCGTTGCCGAAGGTAGGCGAAGCCGATGTGATCAATTGGAACGCATCGGCGCCGGACAGGCCGGCGCAGGCCGGATTCGTCGACTTGTAGATGTAACAGCTCCGGGTGGCGATGCTGTTGTGAATGGTCGGCTTGGCGATGACGTTTGGCCGGTGGGTCGTCCCTGTATATAGCGGGTCGCCAGACTGAGTCACCGTGAACGGCGTGCCGGTCCAGAAACTCATCATGCCGGCGATTTCCCATCCTCCCAAGGTCTGGCGAACGGCAGGCGACCAGTTCTTGTTATAGGGGACCTGCCAGATCACGGTCGGCGTGAACACCTGGGTGCGGTCGTAAGTTGCCGGTCCGCGCTCCTGCTTCAGGTCGTAGCTGTTCATGGGCGCATTGCCACGGTCCGCGGATGCGTCGGTCATCACTTTGCTGTACGTATACGCCAGGTTAGCTGTCACACCCATCCGGCTCGATACGGACCGGCGGAGCATGAGCTGGAGCGCATTGTAGCGGGAAGTGGCGCGAGGCTCGCGGTTGGTGATGCCGGCATAGCCCTGGTACGGCCGCACCAGGTTGAGCGCGCCGCCGACCGTGTCCGCTGCGTGCGGCAGCGGCTGGTTGATGAGAACATCGCGAAGCAGGTGATTGCCGCCCGATCCGGCGTAGGCAGCCTGGATCACGGTGCCCTCGCCCAACTGCCGCTGGATGCTCAGGTTCCACTGCTGCGTCATGGGGACGACCCAGGGCGAGCCCACAGAGGTGATGCCGAGCGGCAGCACCGCATTGCGCGGCACGTTCGCTTGCGGGTTCTGGAACTGGGTATTGTCCACCGTCACTCGCGCGTTTGCGAGCGGATCGGAGAACCCATTCTGCTCGATTATGCCCACCAGCGTGCGGTCATAGTAAATGCCGTATCCGGCGCGGAACGACCACAGGCCGCGGCCGCTGGGATCCCAGGCAATGCCGATGCGCGGCCCCCAGGCGTTGTAGCGGTCTGACTGCACCTTCCGGCCCCAGGGCGAGTCGTGGCCGGCCAGAACGCCGGTGGGAAAGATCAGGCCGTTGTAGCGGTCGCCGATAACCTTCCCGGTAGCGTCGGTCGCGAGGCTGCCGTTCGGGTTCAGGCGGACCGCATCGGCAATGCTGTATCGGGATGGAAGGAAGGAGACGAGAATGTCATTATCGTCGGTCGGGTTGCCGTAGAACGACCAACGCACGCCGAGGTTCAGCGTGAGGCGCGGGGTGATCTTCCAGTTGTCCTGGGCGTACCACTCGAAAGTCTTGTAGGCGACGTTTACGCGGACGTCCGTCTGGTCTTCCGTGTAACTGCTGGGCAGGCCGAGCAGAAAATCGCCGAATCCGACGCCCGTGCGGGATCCGTTGAAGCTGAACGAGCCGTTAGTAAAAGGACCGCCGGCATTCTCGCTCTTCTTCTCGGTAGAGAACAGAATGCCGAACTTGAATTCGTGGGGTCCGCGGGTCCAGGTGAAGTTGTCCTGGAAGGTGAAGCTCGGGTTCTCGTTGAAGAACGGGAAAACGTCCGGACCCGAGCCGGTCAGACCGCTCACGCTAATGGTGGGCAGCAGGCCGAGGGCATTGTGCTGCGGACCGTCAGGATAGAACGGATTCACCTTGAATCCCGGCACGTTGCTGAGGAAGCCGCGTTCGCTGGCCATGTCCGAACTGATTGCGTTGGCCGCGTAGTCGAACTGGAACTCGTTCAGCATGCGCGGATTCACGATGTTGATGGACCGCGCGACGATGTTCGTTGCCGGCGTATTCGTGTTGTTCGAGTACAGGTCCGGCAGCGGCGATCCGCCCCAGATGCCCGTCGGATTCAACTGGTAGAACTGGTCGTGAATGTAACGCACCATCAGACGCCACTTCTCGTTGACCTCCTGGTCGGCACGGATCAGCTCCTGGCGGAAATTCGTCGGCGAGCTGCCCACCCACCGGTACTGGTTGTTCGGCAGGTTGGCGGCGGGCCAGAACCCCATTTGAATGAGCGCCTTGGCGTTGCCGTCCACCCTGTTGGCGGGAATGGTGTTATCGGGAAAATACCCGCCTTCGGGGTCCTTTATGGCTGTCGGGAAGATGCCGTTCAGCATGGCCGGGCTCGGGACCGTCGAGGTGGAGAGGACGCTGTACTGCCGTATTCTGCGCCATTCCTGGCTCCAGAAGAAAAAAGTCCTGCTCTTCTGTTTTGGGTAGACCTTGGGAATGAAGAACGGGCCGCCGATGGTGTACCCGAAGTTGTTGTAGCGGTACGGCCCCTTCAGCGAATCGCGGTCCGGGATGGGGCGTGTGAACTGGAATGCGTCGCGGGCATTGAACTTGTCGTTGCGCACGAACTCGTAAGCGTCGCCGTGGAAGTCGCGCGTTCCGGACTTCACGACCACGTTGATGACGCCGCCGGAGTTGCGGCCGAACTGCGCGTCGAACGAATTCGTGAGAATGCGAAACTCCTCAATCGCGTCGATGCTGGGATAGTTGAACAGCGTGCCGTTGGAACCGGTGTCCGTGTTCCGCGAGCCGTCCACCATCCAGTTGTTGGCGGTCTGGCGGCTGCCGTTGATGAACATGGGGTTGCTGGAGAGGCCGCCCAGCGAGATCTCGCGGCCGCCGGTGTAGGTGACGCCCGGCACCATCATGGTAAGGCCCATGAAGTTGCGGTTGGGGAGAGGAAGATCGCGGACCTGCTGCGAATCCACCAATCCGGAGAGGGCCGGCTTCTCCGTCTCCACCTGCGTGGCAATGCCCGAGACCGTCACCGACTCGGTCAACTGGCCGATCTCCATCGCGGGGTCGATGCGAAGCCGGTCGTTTACGTGGACGGTGATGTTTTCACGCACGTACTTGCGGAATCCAGCCGCTTCCACCGTCAAGGTATACGTGCCCAACTGGAGCGCGGGAAAGTTATAGTGCCCGCCCGCATCTGTGTCCTGATTCAGGATCGCGCCGGTGCCGGTGTTAGTCAGCGACACTCTGGCGCCCGGAATGGCGCCGCCGCTCGCGTCCAGAACGATACCGCTGATGGCGCCGGTGGTTTCGCCCTGTCCGAACAGGACAGGGGTGGCCAGCGCAAACAAGCCGAAAAGGATCAGCTTTGAGAATCCTCTCTTCGTGAACACCAAGACCTCCTTCAAGCTCCTGCCACCTAAGGATTTACCTACTATTGCTTGGGACTGGATTTCCAACCTCCGCCTCTGGCCTGGCCAGGCGCAGCTCCCGCCGTGCTTTCCCGGACTGCCCCGACGCTTGGTACGCCTGCGCGAGGGCGAAATGAATTCCGGCCTGGCCGGGAGCGAGGCGCAGAGCCGTTTCGAGGGAGGCGATTGCCTCCGTGTACTTTTTCACCTTGAGAAGCGCCCTTCCGAGCTGGTAATGGCCGTTAGCCTCCGAGGGGCGCGCCCGCGTGAACTCTTCGAGGTACGGCACGGCGCGGGCGGCGTCCCCGCGATATAAGTGCAGTGTTCCTAAGTAGTATTTGGCCTCGACCTCGGCCGGGTCGATCTTGAGCGCCGCGGCCAATTCCGGCTCTGCTTGATCGAAACGGCCGTCCTGCCACAGCAGGCGTCCAGCTTGAAGATGGGGCCCCGCCGCGGATGGATCCATCTCCGCCGCTTTTCGATACTCCGCGAGGGCGCGCTCCCGCTGTCCTTGTTCCGCGTACGCCTCCGCCAGAGCCATGTGCAGCGCGGCGCTTTCGGGAACGGAGCCGAACATCCGCGCGAGAACCCGTTCCGCGTCTGGCTCGCGCTTCGCCGTGGTGTAACACGCGGCGAGCGCGATGTGTATAGACGGATCAGCGCTGGAGACGGCGAGTTCCTCAAGTATCGGAACGGCGCGCGTGCACTGCTGCGAACCGGCGTAGCTCAACGCCAGAAGGGAGCGGGCCTGCGGGTTGGCTGCGATCTTCTCGAGTTTGCGGGCGGCGTCGCCAAATTTGCCGGCGCGAAACAGCGCGATGCCCGCGTTGAGCCGCAAGCCTTCGACGGCAGGCGCGAGGCGGAGTGCGGACTCAAAGGCGCGGGCGGCATCTTCGAACCGCCTCTGGCGGTTTAGAGCGACGCCCAGTTCATTCCACAGCCGGACATTCGAAGGTTCCTTCTTCAACCCCTCGCGGCAGTACCGCTCCGCGCCCGCGTAGTCTCCCGCTGCGGCGGCTGCCCGGGCTCTCTCGAGGAGCAACCCTTGAGCGCGCAACTCCGATCCTGCAAGCAGCAGGATCGCTCCGGCCGCAAGAACCGCCCGCCTCCAACCCATCAAGACACAGCATCCAATCCGGCTCTATCCACCGAGTTAGCTTCGACTACCCGGTTTCAGGCGCGCCCCGCAGCGCCTTCAGGCCGGAGGCGATTATACAGCGATTTGGACTAATGTGAACATCTTTTTTTCGAGATTACAGATAATGGCAACTTACAACATCGCGTTCTGAAGACGATTATCGGAATAACTACGCCGCGGCGGCGGTCCGATCGACTTCCGGCCGAAATATCCGAGGCCGGTGTGCACGCAAACGTCAAGTAAAGCGGCGGGCCAGCCCGCCCGCGCCAGACCGGAGCAATGCAAAGAAAGTTGCCGGTTAAGCCACCGTTGCGGGGTGCTCGCTTCCCATTAAGTTGTTTCGTTCCCGATTCCTGGGTTGCCACCTCGTGCGGGCGTAGCCACCGGCTTGTCGAGGCTCGGGGTGATCGGGCCACGCATGGGAGGGGCGGTTATCCCGCCGGGCCTGTTCTCGCGAACGTGCTTTGTTATGCCCGGCCGGGTGAAATGGACGCCGCCGCCCGGCGTTGTCGAGAAGAGTAGAAAATGCATCAGGGAGATGCGCGACAGCACCTTGAATCGGGTATGTGGAGCGGGATGTTTTCTGGGATCGGCCAGGATGTCGGGTTTCAGTACGAGTTTGCGCCGGCGCGCAATGATGCGCGTTGGAGCTGCCGTTCGCTTCGAACTGGGAGCTGAATTTGCCGGGACGGCTGCAAATTGTTAACGAAACCTGCCGCGCGCGGGATTCGCGTAAGTAAGCGCCGTAGACCGCGGGTCAATTGAGTGTGAGGAGCAGGAGCCAGGAGAAAGCAGAGGCGGCCGGCGGTCCCGCCGAATTCCCGCGTTTTCGCGTTATCGTAACGCGCGGCCTGGCCGAGCTGGCTGCGCCGCTTGGCAGGCGGCTTGTCCGGTCGGGAGGCGTGTCTGTGACAACCGGCGCCGATGCCTCCTGCGGGGAGATTGTTGAGCAGGCCGCCAGAGCAGCGGCCGCAATCGTGCTGCTGCCCGACGCCGATGCGGATGCTCTGATGTGCTCCGAAATGCCAGGCATTATCGGGGGCATCCCGATTCTCGTGGTCGGGGATGCCGGAGAGCAGCGCGCGCTGAAACTGGCGCGGGCGGGTTTTGCCGGCGTGGTCGGGCGCCGGAGCGGCACGGCGATGATTGCCAAAGCCGTTGCGGCGCTGATGAGCGGTGAAATGTGGTTCAGCCGCGGGGTGTTGTCGGTTTTGCTGCGGGACTTGCGGAAGGCATCGCGCGCTCCGGAACTGACTGTGCGGGAGCGCGACATACTGCGCCTGATGTCCGCGGGGCTGAAGAACCGGATGATTGCCGCCGAACTCGGCATCAGCCACGAGACGGTGCGGTGGCACATCCGGCGGCTGAACGCGAAACTCGAGGCGCGCGGCGCATCTGAATCGGACGGAAATGCAGGAAACGCATCGGGCCGGAGGGCGGCTGCCGCGTCCGGCAGGGACTGAGGCGGATGACTCGCTCAGGGCCGCCCGCGCTCACGTGCCGCGGCGAGGATTCCCCACCCGGAGGTTCCCGCGGGTGCGTTTAGGCAGCGGGCCCGATGCGCCGTCCTTGCGATCTAAAGCCGCGTAGAATGAAGCTCTTACGCCCGGCCGCCAGTTTCGCCGCCCGTTCTGGTATAACTCGAAAAGACGTCTCCAACCACAAGCATGGACAATGTGCTCGCAATCCTGCTCGCCGGGGGAGCGGGGGAGCGGCTGTTCCCGCTGACCCAATCCACCGCGAAGCCGGCCGTGCCGTTCGGCGGCATCTATCGAATAATCGATTTCACGCTTTCCAACTGTATTAACTCGGGCATAAGGCGCATACTCGTCCTTACTCAATACAAGGCGCTGGAGTTGATCCGTCATCTGCGCGACGGCTGGACGATACTCTCACCCGAACTGGGCGAGTACATAGAAGTGATTCCGCCCATGAAGCGGATTCACCAGGACTGGTACCTGGGAACGGCCGACGCCGTCTATCAGAATATTCAAAGCATCGCGGCCGAAAACCCGCAGGAACTGTTGATACTCGCGGCGGACAGCATCTACAAGATGAATTATCACGAGATGCTCTCCTGGCACCAGCAGCACGACGCCGATATCACGATCGCGACGATACAGATGAGTCCCGATGAAGCGTACCGGTTCGGCGTGGTCGAGATCGACTCCGAGTACCGCGTGGTGGGTTTCGAAGAGAAGCCCAGGCACGGGCATCCGGCGCCGTCGCGCTTCAACCCGGATATGATCAGCGCTTCGATGGGCGTATATATTCTGAAGACCGAGGTGGCGCTCCGGGCGCTGGTCGAGGATGCGGAGAACCCGGATTCGTCCCACGACTTCGGTCACGACGTGATACCGCGCGCCATCCGCGAGCGGCGGGTAATCGCTTATGATTTTGCCGACCTGAACGACAAGACAGTCAAGTACTGGCGGGATGTCGGAACGCTGGATGCCTACTACGAGGCAAATATGGATCTCGTCAGCGTCGTGCCGGAGTTCAACCTGTACGACTACAAGTGGCCCATCCGCACCTACCGGCCGCAGCAGCCGCCGGCGAAGTTCGTCTTTGCGCAGGAAGGCCGGCGGATGGGGATCGCGATCGACTCGATTGTTTCAGGCGGATGTATTGTGTCCGGCGGGCGCGTGGTCCGGAGCATCTTGTCGCCCGCGGTTCGCATCAACAGTTATTGCGAAGTTGAAAGCTCGATTGTCATGCACAATGCCGAGGTGGGGCGATATAGCCGCATCCGGCGGGCCATCATAGGTCCGAACGTCAAGATTCCCGAGTCCAGTATCATCGGTTATGACCTGGAAAGCGACCGAGCCAAGGGTTATACGGTGACGGATTCGGGCATCGTAGTCATCTGCAATAACGAAGAGACTTACTCCAAGCACCAACCGTATTCGGTGCAGGCGGGCTGATCCGGCGCCGGCGGTTCTTGCGGGCGGAGGTGATTAAAATGCACAAGCTCATACTGTTGAGACACGGAGAAAGCGACTGGAATAAGCAGAACCGGTTCACGGGCTGGACGGACGTCGATCTGTCCGAGAAGGGCATACAGGAGGCGCACGAGGGCGGCAAGACTCTGCGCGAGCAGGGGTATGTGTTCGACGTGGCGTTCACGTCGGTGCTGAAGCGGGCCATCCGGACGTTGTGGATCGTGCTCGACGAGATGGATCTGATGTGGATTCCGGTGCACAACTCGTGGCGCCTCAACGAAAGGCACTACGGCGCACTCCAGGGCCTGAACAAGAGCGAAACGGCGGAGAAGTTCGGCGAGGAACAGGTGAAGATCTGGCGCCGCAGTTACGATATCCGGCCTCCCGCGCTCACGCCGGACGACCCGCGGTTTCCCGGCAAGGATCCCCGCTACGCCGGGCTGTCGCAATCCGAACTCCCCTTGACCGAGTGCCTTAAGGACACGGTGGAGCGCTTCCTGCCGTACTGGCACGAGACGATTGCGCCCGTTGTAAAGTCGGGCAAGCGCGTTGTGATCGCGGCGCATGGCAACAGCCTGCGCGCGCTTGTGAAGTACCTCGATAACATCTCTGACGAGGACATCGTAGGGCTGAACATTCCCACTGGAATGCCGCTCGTCTACGAGCTCGAGGAGAACCTCAAGCCGATCAGAAGTTACTACCTGGGCGATCCCGAGAAGGTGAAGGCCGCAATGGAAGCGGTGGCCGCGCAGGGAAAGAAAAAGAAGTAAGTCCTCTGTTGCGGGCGCGGGCCGTCAATGGACGGTCCGCGTCTTGCGGTTCATATAATCCATCAACAAATACTGGCCGAGCGTGTATGGTGTGGTGAAGTAGGCTTTACCGCGGCAAAGCTCGGTAACCTTCTGAACGAAGTTCACCAGCCCGTAGTCGCTCGCAAGCATGAAGGTGTTGATGAGAATGCCCTGCCGCTTGCAGCGGCTCACTTCTTCCAGCGTGCGGCTGATCACGAGCGGGTCAAGCCCGAAAGCGTTGCGGTACATGCGGCCGTCCTCGAGCGTGAGGGCGGAAGGTTTTCCGTCGGTGATCATGATGATCTGCCGCATGTCCTTCCTCTCGCGGGCGAGCAGGCGTTGCGCCAGAATCAGTCCGTCGCGCGTGTTCGTATAGTAGGGGCCCACCTGCACGCGCGCGAGATCGGGAAGCCGAAGCTCTTCCGCGGTGTCGTGAAAGAGCACGCAGTGCAGCGAATCGCTCGGGTACTGTGTGCGGATGAGGTGCGCGAGCGCGAGCGCTACTTTTTTTGCGGGCGTGAAGCGGTCCTCGCCGTAGAGGATCATGCTGTGGCTGCAATCGAGCATGAGGACGGTGGCGCAGGAGGATTGGTACTCGGCCTGGTGGACGTAAAGGTCTTCGTAATCGAGTTCCAGCGGGAGGCGCACGCCGTTGCGGCGCATGGATGAGAAGAGCGTCTCGGCGACGTCGAGATTGAGCGTGTCGCCGAACTCGTACAGTTTCGATGCGCCGCCGGCCTCGACGCCGGTGGCCAGATCGCGCGTGTCGTGCGAGCCGAAGCTGGATTTTCCGAGCGAGGCAAGCAGATCTTTCAGAGCCTTGAAGCCCAAGAAGTCCAGGGATTTGTCGGTGATCTCGAACTTGATCTCGCCCTGGGGGCGGCCGTGGCCGGCCTGGCCTCCGGCATCGGGCGCCGTCTGCTGGTCCGTATCGAGATAACCCTCATCGACGAGCTTCTGGGCGAGGCGTTCTATGAGTTCCTCCATCTGCGCGGCGGACATCTCGCGGAGCTGCTGCATTATTCGTTCGGCCCGCTCCTGGTTGAACATCTCGCCGCTTTCGAGCGCGCGTTGGATGGCCTGTTTGAGTTCCTGAAGGCTGCGCTGGTTCAACTCGGAGAATTGGAGCTGGTTCTGGCTAAAGCCGCTCTGGAGCAAAAAGTCCGAAAGCGCCTGCATGAGGTCCTCGGCGGAAATGCCGAAGTCCTCTCCCGAATAGCGCGAGTACCTGACCCAGCTCATTCGCGGTCCCCCTGGATGTGGGATGCCGGCGCACAGCCGGCGGTTGCGCGGTACTGCCGGCGATCCGGGCGTGCGCGGTTTGCCGCCGGCGAAGGCGGGCGGCTAGTTGTACTGGCGGCGGAAGCCCGGGGCGCCGGGGCGCTTGGGTTCTTCGCCGGCGTGTTGTTCGCGCTTGTGCTCCTCTGCGGTGAAGCCGCGTTCCTCGCTGCGGCTTATCCGCCGGTGCGCGTAGAGCCCCTCGAGGATGAACTCGGCCGCCGAGGCGCGCAGCGCCGGCGGATCTTTCGGCCCAACGCGCATGATGCTGAGCTTCTCCATCAAGCCCTGAATGCCCGAGAGCTGTTTTACGATCGCCTCGGAACGGGCCGTCTCATCGAGTTTTAGTGAGCCGCCCAGTTCGAACCACTGCACAATTTGCGCGACGTTCTCGCCGTCGAACAGGCTGGAGTATACCTTGCCGACGGCCGTGCGGATCAGTTCCTTTGCCACCGCTTCGCCGCCCTTCAGCTCGCCCTCGTACTCAAGCTCGAGCTTGCCGGTGATGGCCGGCAACGCGGCGTAGATGTCGAGCACACGAGGCACTGCGACGGTTTCCTTCGCCACAAGCGCGCGCCGTTCCGCGTTCGAGATTACGTTTTCGAGCGCCGATATAGGCAGCCGCTGGGATACGCCTGAACGCTTGTCGATGCGCTTGTCCTCCCGCGCGAGAAACGCGAGTTGCTCGACGATCTCGCGTATGTACTCGGGCACCTGCACCTTGATCGGCGACGGGCGCTCGGTCCAGGCCTCCTGGCGGGTGATCGCGATGCCGTGACTGGCTTCCAGCGGGTAGTGCGTCCGGACTTCGCTGCCGATGCGATCTTTAAGCGGTGTGATGATCTTTCCGCGCGCGGTGTAGTCCTCCGGATTGGCCGTGAAGACGAGCATCAGATCGAGCGGGAGGCGGACGGGGTAGCCTTTGATCTGCACGTCGCCTTCCTGCATGATGTTGAACAATCCGACCTGGATCTTCCCGGCCAGATCGGGCAGCTCGTTAACAGCGAAAATGCCGCGATTGGCGCGCGGCAGCAGGCCGTAGTGGACGGTCAGCTCATCGGAGATGTTCTGGCCGCGCCGCGCCGCCTTGATCGGATCGATGTCGCCTATCATGTCCGCGATGGTGACGTCGGGAGTGGCAAGTTTTTCGACGTAGCGCTCCTCGGGCGCCAGCCATGCGATGGGCGTGGCGTCGCCGCGTTCTGCGACGAGCTCGCGGCACTGCCGGCAGATCGGCCGGTATGGGTTGTCGTGAATTTCGCAGCCCGCGATGTAAGGCAGATGCTCGTCGAGAAGCGTTGTCAGCAGGCGGATGAGCCGCGTCTTGGCCTGCCCGCGGAGGCCCAGGAGTATGAAGTTGTGCCGCGCCAGGATGGCGTTGGCCATCTGCGGGCAAACGCTTTCATCGAAGCCTATGATGCCCGGAAAGAGCGTCTCGCCGCGCTGTAACTTGCATATTAGATTCGCGCGCAACTCATCCTTAACGGTGCGCGAGCCGATGGCTTCTTCCGAGTAGGTTGTACTTCTGCGCAATTCACCCAGATTGGCGGGCAAGGCCCCTGTTTCTCTTAGCATTCCGCACCCCCGCTAATTAAAGTCTAACAGACGGTTCCGGCTCCGCCCTGTCGTGGAGCGAAATCGCTGATTCTCCGGTAGTATGGAGGCAGCGCAGGCCTGGATTTCACGATGCGGTCCGCCGTCGTTGCCGTGTTTCTGCTCATTGTGCTGGCCTTGTTCGCTGCGCCGGTGCAGGCAACTCTGAGGCGCTGGTTTCAAAAAGGCCGGACGCGGATCCTGCTGGTCCCCGCGGTGTTGACGGCCGGCTTCGGTATCGTGCTGGCGGGCGTGGCCGGGCCGGGATTCATCGCTGTAGCGGCGGCATACGTCCTGGCGCCCACGCTTATTGTGATGTCCGGCGGGCCCGGCGAACGCGGCGCGCGGGCTGCGGACTTCGCGGCGATCCTCCTGCTGTGGCTGCCTCTCGAGTTCTACGCCGGAAAGAACCTCCTGCCGCCGGAAGCGTGGGGACCGGCGAATGCCATGGCCCACGGAACGGCGGTCACGCTCGGTCTGTTTCTGTTCCTGGTGTTCCGCGGCCTCAAGGACATCAAGTACAACCCGCCCCAGCGGTGGCGGGACCTCGCATATCCGGCCGCGGGATTCGCAATCGCCGCGCCGGTTCTCACCGCCGTGGCCTGGGGCGTCGGGTTCATGGGACCGTTCAGAATGCCCGAACCATTCGCGCCGGGCGCATCCGCCGCGCTGTTTGTCAAGACGCTGCTCGGTGTGGGGCTGCCCGAGGAACTGCTATTCCGCGGGCTCATACAGAACTGGCTGGCGCAGCGGTTCGGGCAAACCAATGCCGCCGTTTTCGCGGCTGCGGCCATATTCGGCGCCGCGCACCTGAACAATGCGCCGGCGCCGAACTGGGGGTACATGGCGCTCGCGACGGTGGCCGGTTTTATTTACGGCAAGGTGTTCCAGCGTTCGCAGACGATTCTGGCCCCGGCGTCGCTGCATGCCGCCGTGAACACCGTAAGGCACGTGTTCTTCATGTAGGAGCATCAGTGGAAGCCGCGGCCACACCAGCGCGAACGGGGCGGCGGTGGGGATCGCTCCTCGAGGCGGCTGCCGTATTCGCCGCCGTTATGCTGTACATCTGGCGCCTCCGGTTGTTCCACCCCGCGTCGATTCTGGTGGTGCTGGGGTACGTGTTCGGCAGCCACTTCGCGCACGGCGAGAGCGCGCGCCGGCTCGGCTTCGGATGGAGCGGCGCCGGAAAGGCGTTCCCGGCGGTGCTGGCCTGGGCGGCTGCGATCGCTGGAACGGCGTTGGTTGCGGGAGCCTGTTCCGGCACGCTCCGGCACGTCACGCTTTCGCATGCGCTGGCCGGAGTTGCGGCCTATGCCGTTTGGGGGCTTTTCCAACAGTATCTGCTGAACGGCTATTTCCTGAACCGGCTCGTTGAGTTCTCCGGCCGCGCTGACAGCCGCTTCGCGCCGCTGGGTGCGGCGCTGATGTTCTCCGCCGCGCACCTGCCGAACTGGTTCCTTGTGGGCGTGACGTTCGCGGGCGGTTACGCGGCGGCGCGCGTCTACATGAAATACCGCAGCTTGTATCCGCTGGCGGCCGCGCACGGGCTCATCGGTTACGCTCTGCTGGTCGCGGTGCCGGATTCGGTGGCGGCGGGCTTCATAATCGGTCCCCGGTATCTTCTCAACGTGTACGGGATATATCCCGAGTTTCTTCTGTTCTAGCAGCGGTAACATGGAACCGCATGACAACAGGAACCGAAGGTGTGCTCGAGCGGCTTGGAATCGAAAAGGTGAACTCCGGAGCGGGCTGGGGCGAGTGGATCGCGAGCCCGCGCGGCGGAGAAATGGCGTCGATAAGCCCGGTGGACGGTTCGGAGATCGCCCGCGTGCGCATGGCTTCCGCAGAGGACTACGAGGAGGTGGTGCGGCACGCGTCGGAGACTTTCCTCCGCTGGCGCATGCTGCCCGCGCCGAAGCGCGGCGAGATCGTCCGCGAGATCGGCGACGAACTCCGGAAACGAAAAAACGACCTCGGCGCCCTGGTCAGCATGGAGATGGGCAAGATTCTCGCCGAGGGCCGCGGCGAAGTGCAGGAGATGATCGACATAGCCGATTTCGCCGTCGGCCTCTCGCGCCAGTTGTACGGGCTGACCATGCAAAGCGAGCGGCCCGGGCACCGGATGTACGAGCAGTGGCACCCGCTCGGCGTCGCCGGCGTCATCACGGCTTTCAATTTCCCCGTGGCGGTGTGGTCGTGGAATGCCCTGATCGCGGCGGTTTGCGGGGACTGCATTCTGTGGAAGCCGTCGTCGGAAACGCCGCTCACGGCGATAGCCGTACAGAAAATCTGCGACCAGGTTACGGCACGGCACGGCTGGAACGGCGTCTTCAACCTGGCGGTGGCGCGCGGGCGCGACATCGGCGGCCGCCTCCTCGAGGACCGGCGCATTCCTCTGATCAGTTTCACCGGATCGTCGCAGATGGGCTACCGCGTCTCCGAAACCGTGGCGCGCCGGTTGGGCCGCACGATTCTGGAACTCGGCGGCAACAATGCGGTGATCGTGGCCGCCGACGCCAATCTCGATCTCGCGCTGCGCGCTGCGCTCTTCGGAGCCATCGGCACCGCGGGGCAGCGCTGCACCACCCTGCGACGGCTGTTTCTGCAAAAAGGCATAGCGCAGCGGTTCACTGACTCGCTCGTGGCGGCATACAAACAGGTGCGGATCGGCAATCCGCTGGCGGAAGGCACCGTTATGGGCCCGCTGGTGAAGCGCCCGGCAGTGGAGCACATGATGCGCGGTCTGGAGCGCATCCGCGAGCAGGGCGGGGAGGTGATATTCGGCGGGCGCGAACTCGATCTGCCCGGCGGCTGCTACGTGGAGCCCGCCATAGTGCGCGCGCGGGCCGATATGCCCGTTATCAAAGAGGAGCTGTTCGCGCCGGTTTTGTACATCATCGAGTACGACAACCTGGAGCAGGCGCTGGCGTGGCACAACGACGTGCCGCAGGGGCTCTCATCGGCCATGTTCACATCGAACCTCCAGGCGGCGGAGACGTTTCTGAGCGCGCGCGGCAGCGATTGCGGCATCGCCAATATCAACATCGGCACGAGCGGAGCGGAAATCGGCGGCGCCTTCGGCGGCGAGAAAGAGACCGGCGGCGGACGCGAGGCGGGCAGCGATTCCTGGAAGCAGTATATGCGGCGCCAGACGGTGACTATCAACTGGTCGAATGAGCTGCCGCTCGCTCAGGGGATCGATTTCCGGGTCTAGCGAGCATGCGCTCGAGCGCTTCCCGGAAAGCGTCTCCGTAGAGTGGATCGGCGAGCGCGAACTCGACGAAGGTTTCAAAGTAGCTCGCGAAGTTGCCGATGTCGTAGCGCTTCTCGGCGGGCGAAAGCCGCAATGCGAGCACGCGCTTGCCCTCGTCGCACATGAGCTGGATGGCGTCCGTCAACTGAACCTCTCCCCGGCTGTCGGGCTGCACGCGGTGCAGCATATCGAAGATCAGCGGGGAGAATACGTACCGGCCGGCGATCGCGAGCCGGCTGGGCGCCTCCGCCGGCTTCGGCTTTTCGACCAGTTCGGCCACGCGGAACACGTCGCCGTTCGAATCGGCCGGGCGCACGATGCCGTAGTTGCTGGTCTCCTCCGGCGGCACCTCCTCGACGGCGATAACCGCGCTCGCATGGCGCGACTCAAACAGCTCCATCATGCGGGAAACGGCTTGTGAGTTCGCATGAAGCCCGATGATTGAATCTCCCAAGGCGACGACGAACGGCTCTTCTCCGGCGAAATGCTCGCCGCACAGGATGGCGTCGCCGAGGCCGCGTTGTGCCCGCTGGCGCGTGTAGAAATAGTTGATGTCGAGGGACTCAAAGTCCAGTTCTTCGAGCAGGTCCTGCTTGTTCGCGGCGCTGAGGTTGCGCGTGAGTTCCGGATCGGAATCGAAGTGATTCTCTATAGACGTCTTATTGCGGCCCGTGATAAACAGCAGCTCGCGGAGGCCGTTCGCGGCCAGTTCCTCCACGACGTATTGCACGATGGGCTTGCGCGCGACCGGAAGCATCTCTTTCGGCTGCGACTTTGTGGCGGGAAGAAGGCGGGTCCCCAGGCCCGCGACTGGAATCAGGGCGCTCCGGATCACTATTAGACTATATCGGAAACGCCGCCCTGCTGCGCTAAAATGACGGTCAGCCGGGTGCGGTCCCTTCCCCGCAGGCAAGCCGCGCGCGTAAGAGAGCCTGAATGCAGCAACTAGGCCGCTACCAGATACTCGATGAGCTTGGCCGGGGCGCGATGGGCGTGGTCTACCGCGCCCTCGACCCCGCCATCGGCAGACCGGTTGCGATCAAGACCATTCGCCTGCGGGATATCTCGGATGGCTCGGAGCGCGAACGCCTGCGCGAGCGGCTCTTCCGCGAAGCGCAGTCCGCGGGACAGCTCTCGCATCCGGGCATCGTAACCATCTACGACGTCGGCGAGCAGCAGGAAGTCACGTACATCGCCATGGAGTACGTGAAGGGGAAGACGCTCGAAACGCTGATGTCGGGCGAGGAAGCGCTCCCGCCGGAGCGCATCATCGGCATCCTGCGCCAGACCGCCGCCGCCCTGGACTACGCACACAGGAAAGGCATCGTCCATCGCGATATCAAGCCGGCCAATGTCATGGTGAGCGACGACGACGGCGCGGTTAAGATCACGGACTTCGGCGTTGCGAAGCTGGCGGCGTCCGCGCAAATGACGCACCCGGGAACCGTCGTCGGAACGCCGAACTACATGGCGCCGGAGCAGGTGGAAGGGCGCGCCGTGGACGGCCGCGCGGACCAGTTCGCGCTCGCCGTCATCGCCTACGAAATGCTCACGGGTGAAAAGCCGTTCGCGGGCGAGCACATGACATCGGTGCTCTACAAGATCGTCTCCGACGAACCGGCGGCGCCCCATGCGCTTAATCCGGCGCTTCCGTGGGCGGCAAGCGTGGTGCTCGGGCGTGCGATGTCTAAGGATCCCGCGAAGCGCTACCCCACCGCTGCGGAGTTCATCGCCGCCCTCGAGGCGGCGCTGAACAGCCGAAAGGATTGGAAAGGCCTGCCCCGCGGCGCCAGCGAGGCGATGCCGACTTCCGTCGCCCCGCAGCCTCCCCCTGCGCCGGCGCGCGAGGAACCCACTACCGCACACACCGAGCCCGTGAAACCCGGCCGCGGGTTTTTCTGGCAGGCGGTTGCCGCCGCACTGGCAGGCATAGCCGTCGTTATCGTGCTGTTCATCGCCGCGGGCCGCTGGCTCGGGGCGGACGACGGGATCGCGGAACAACCCCACGGCCAGGCGCAGGCGCGTGTACCGGGGCAGCGCCCCGCGCCGATGCCTCCCCCGGTCCTGATTGCGCCCCCTCAACCCGGAGGCCGAGCGCCTGGCGGCACCATGCCCGCGCAGGTCCCCCCTGAGGAGGGGACCGCCGTGTCAACGACGCCCCTCGAGGGGACAAAGCCGGTACAGGAAGCCCAGTCCGGCGCGCAGCCGGTGCAAGCGGCGGAAACCGCGCCGGCTGTTGTGCCGCCGCAGCCGCCCTCCGCCCCCGGGCGCGAAACGCACGCGCCGAAACCGGCCGCGAGTTCGCGGGAAACCCAGTACGCTGCACCCGCCGCCGCTCCGGATTCAGCGGCGCCCGCGCGCAGGCGAGCGGAAGCGCAGCCTCCTGCATCCGCTCAGGCTGTGCGCGCCGCGCAGCCGCCGCCCGAGTCCGGCCGTTACACTCTTCAGGTGACTACGAGCCCGCCGGGCGCATCGATCGTCCTGGACAGCGGGGCGGGGAAATGCACCTCCCCGTGCTCGATTGAACTCGTTGCGGGCAGGCACACAGTCGCCTCCACTTTGGCCGGTTACCGCAGGGAACTGCGCATCGTCGAGCTGATGCGCCCGCAGGAACTGTTCGTCATCATGAAGCGGCTCGCGGGCACCGTCCGCGTCGAAAGCGATCCTCCGGGCGCACAGGTCGTCATCGATGGCGTGGTGAGGCGTGAGACCACGCCCGCCAGTTTCGTGCTGCCCGAGGGAAGGCACAATTTCGCCGTGATTAGCGGCGGGCGCCGCGTTGAGCGGGACGTCGTCGTTCGCGACGGCGGCTTGTACGCGCTCACTCTGAATCCATGAGTCCCGGTCCGGGGCGATCGCGGCTGCACGCGGCCGCTACTGGTTTGCCTTGAGCACTGCCAGCTTGTCTCGAAACCGCGAGCGGATTGCTATGAAGTCCTGGTGCGAAAGGCCGAGCTCGTTCGCCACCTGCCTGATCTCGTTGTCCTCGGCCACGGAGATGAGGTTCGTCGCCCCCGCCACCGAGAACAGGCAACCCAGCAGGGTCAGTTTCTGCTCGCGCGTGCTGATCTTGTTGAACTCGCGCGTCACGAGGAAGTTCTCCGTGCCGCCGAAGAGCAGGTTCTGGTGCTTCGCGATCTGGACGGCGATGATCGCCTGCTCCTCCGGAAGCCCGCTCTGCTCCATCACGATGCGCTCCATCTCGCGCGTCTCGCCGGCGTCGATCTTCAGGTCCGCCCGGGCTATGCGGCTCAGGATGTATGCAAATGCGGCGAGATAGCGCGCCTTCTCGGGATCCAGCGCGTCAAGCTGTTCTGTAATCTTGCGAACCGTGTCGGTATCGCCGGGCGAGCGCGGCTGCGCCGGCTTTGGATTGAAGAAATCGAATATGGACACCTGAAACCATATTAGCCTCGCTGCGTTGCGGCCGCGGTGCCTGCGCCCGTTCCGCGGTCATGCCTTCACGCCGAACGTGCGTTCGGCGTACTCACGGCTTCGCCGGAGGTCGTCTTCGAGACCCCGCGTGATCTTCGTTCCCTTCTCGTACGCAAGTTCGACGACAAGGTAGCCGGAGTATCGCCTGCGGCGCAGGTACGCGGCCACTGCCCTGTAATCGATATCGCCTTCGCCGAAATCCTCGCTCCAGACGCCGCGTCCGGAACTGCGCAGGTGCACGCTCGCCAGGCGCTCGCCGGCGGCTTTGAGAATCTCGAGCGGGTTCTGCCCGCCGCGGAGCGCCCAGTCGGTGTCCACGCACAGAGCCGTCTTCGTGTTCGCGAGCAGGTGCCGCCATTCGCGGGCATCGCCGGCCATCTCGGCGTCGTGGTGATGCAGAATCAGCCGCAGACCCCGGTTCTGCAACTCGGCGTCGAGCCGCCGGACGTACCCGGCTTGCACATCCAATTCGGCGTCCGTTTTTTCTTCCTTCCGCTGTTTCGGGAACGGATTCACGTTCACCATTCGAACGCCTGCCGCCTTGAGCGCATCCGCGGCGTCGAGTATCGAATTGATGGCTCGTCGCGCCGTCGCAGACTCGTGAAACTTGCCGCCGCTGTACACGATGGGCGCCGAAAGGCCGTGTTCCTTCAGGCCCGCAATCGTGTTTTCACGGCGGTCCTCGCGGAAAAGCTCGATGTCGAACTCCACCTGCCGGAACCCCGCGCGGCGCGTCGAGGCGAACGCTTCGGCCAGTCCTTCGCTGAGAGTCTTGGATTGTCGTGCGAAAAATTGCGACCAGACGTAGAGCTGGGCCGCGAGCTGCGGCCTCGGAGACGCGGCGGGCAGAGCGGCCGCCGCGCCGGCCAGGAGAGCGCGCCGGGTTATCATCGCAGGCCGAGTATACCCTATATCTCCGGCGCCGCGCGCCGCGGTACGGCCGGTTCGCCGGCGCAAGCGCCTCGGGAGTTGCGCCTGCGTTAGTGAGTGCGCCTTTCCGGCGGCCTACCGCGCTGCCGCGGCGCCGGCTCCGGCCTCGGCTGGCCGGCTGAAACTCCTGAACCGGCAACGCAGGATCAGCGCAATCATCGCCAGACCAAGTGTTAGCGCCCTCGTAGGGCTGCCCGTTATCTTCGACTCGCCTACGCGCGAGCCGTACATCACGGGTATTTCCACGCAGCGGAAACCCAGGCGCACGGCCGCAATCATCACCTCGGGCGACAGCCGGGCATCGCCCACCCTGAGCAGCGGCAGAATCGCACGCAGCGCCGGCCGTGCAAACAGCTTGTAGGTGCAGCCCACGTCCGTCAGGCACGGGCCGTTATGCACGTACTCGAGCAGCTTCGCCACGGCGCAGTTGCCGTACCGCAGGAAGTTGCCCATGTTCGAACCGGACCAGATGCACGTCTTCGAAGTCCGTGTGCCGAAGACAACATCGAAGTCGTCTGCGTACGCGAGGAACTTGTACAGGTCTTGCGCCAGGAACGTCGAATCGGACTCGACCAGCACCACAAGGTCGCCGTCCGAGGCGGCCAGCGCCGCGCGGCAGGCGTACCCGTACCCGCGCCGCTCTTCCCTAACCACGCGAGCGCCGGCGAAAGCCGCCTTGGCGCCGGTTCCGTCCGAACTTGCGTTGTCGGCCACGACAACCTCATCCACCTCGGGGATGGCGAGAAAGCCGCGCACCACGGCTTCGATGCCGGCCGCTTCGTTGTAGGCCGGCATTGCGACGCTTAGTCTTCGGCCTTTGAACATATGGCTGCCCAGGATGGGGGAAGCCGCCGGGAGATCTCGATTCCGTCGAACGGGCGGCAGGAACGCCGCGCGCCGGCCTGCTTTACCCACGCCGCCATGCGCGCGAGGCCGTCCGCGAGCGGCACGCGCGCTTCGCAGCCGAACACGCGCCGCACTTTAGTGTGATCGGACCAGGCGTCCGCAACTTCATTGCGCGCGGGAAAATGCACTACGCCCGTGTCGCAGCCCATAGCCTCCCGAACCAGCCGCGACAGTTCGTTCACCGTGCACGGTTCGTCCGCGCCGATATTGAATACCTCACCGTAGGCGTCCGGAAATTCGACCGCCGCGGCGATCACCGGCGCGACGTCCGCAATGTGCGTGAACGCGCGCCTCTGGACGCCGTCGCCGAAAATCGTGCACGGCTTTCCCTGCGCCACCTGGTTCATAAAAATGCCGATTACGTTGCGGTACGGGTCTCCTACATTCTGGCGCTCGCCATATACGTTGTGCGGCCGGAAAACGACGTAGTCGAGCCCGAAAAGCCTGCGCGCCGCACGCAAATCCTGCTCCACAGCATACTTGGCAATGCCGTACGGGTCCTCGGGCGCGGGCGGGACATCTTCGCGCATCGGAACCTGCGCGGCGCCGTAGACCGCAATGCTCGAGGTGAAAACAAAGCAGCGGACCCCATGCCGCACCGAGGCGTTGATGAGGTTCACGCTGCCGATCAGGTTGTTTTTGTAGTTGAACCGGCGAATGAAATGGCTCAAACCCTCCGCGGCGTAGGCGGCGAGGTGATAAACGTAGTCGAAGCGGCAGTACTCGAACAGGGCGTGGACAAGCTCTTCATCGGCGATGCTGCCCAGGCAGAACTCGGCCGCCGGGTTGATGTTCGCGCGCGCCCCTCCGGACAGATCGTCGAGAACGGTCACATGGTGGCCTGCGCGGACAAGCTCATCCACTACGTGGCTGCCAATGAAACCGGCTCCGCCCGTAACCAGCGAAACCGGAGCGCGTCCGGCTGGGTTTGGCATACTCGGCTAGATCGGTCCACAGAAGAAATCGAACGCCTTGGCGATGTAGTTCTTCATCTCGGCCCGCTTCACAATGGCGTCAAGCATGCCGTTCTTCAGGAGGAATTCGCTTCGCTGGAATCCCTCCGGAAGCTTCTGCCGGATGGTCTGCTCGATTACGCGCGGCCCGGCGAAGCCGATCAGCGCGCCCGGCTCGGCGATATTCAGGTCTCCGAGCATGGCGAAACTGGCCGTAACGCCGCCGGTGGTGGGATCCGTGAGCACGCTTATGAACGGGATGCGCCGCTCGTCCAGATACATCAGCGCGGCCGAGATCTTCGCCATCTGCATCAGACTTACAGCGCCCTCCTGCATGCGCGCGCCGCCGGAGGCGGACACGATTACGATCGGGTGCCCCGTCTGTATGGACCGCTCGATCGCGCGCGTGAGTTTTTCGCCGACCACCGCTCCCATGCTGCCGCCGATGAACTTCAACTCGAGCGCGCAGATGTTTACCGGCCGGCCGGCCAGCTTGCCGGAGGCGCATATGACCGCGTCCGCCAGCGATGTCGCTTTCCGCATTGAGGCCAGGCGCTCGGAGTAGGGCTTCGAATCGACGAATTTGAGCGGGTCGCTCGACGCCAGGCAATGATCGTGCACTTCGTACACGCCGTCGTCGTACAGCAGCTTCAGACGCGTCTGGGCGTCCAGCCGGAAGTGATGCTCGCAGCGAGGGCAAACGTTCAGGTTCTCCTCGAGCGCCTTCTTCCAGATGATCTGGCGGCAACCCTCACACTTCAGCCACAGTCCCTCGGTCTTGACCTTGCGTTCTGAGGTGGTGTCGAGGTCGCCCTTCGATTTGTCGCGCGTAAACCAGGCCATGTGTCAGTAATCGATCCCTCGCCGGGCCGGAATGCCTTTCTTGAACGGGTGCTTGATTTCTTTAATCTCACTTACCAGGTCGGCGGCTTCAACCAGGTCCGGGTGTGCATTGCGCCCGGTGCAGATGACGTGCACGCCGTCGGGCCGCGCCGACAGGTCCGCCATAACCCTGGCAATCGGCAGCATGCCATAGCTGATGGCATAGTTTACCTCATCGAATATGACCAACTGCCAACGCCCCGACTGCATCTCCTTGATACCCGCGCCCCACGCCTCCCCCGCCAACCTGATATCTTCCGGCTGCGGCTTGGCTGCGTTCACAAACCCCCGCCCCATTGGCCGGATCTCGAACGCGCCGCCGAGCATGGGCGCGCTGTCCAACTCGCCATAATGCTGCGAACCCTTGATGAACTGTATCATCAGGACGCGCAGGCCCTGCCCGACCGCGCGTAACCCGATTCCCATCGCGGCGGTGGTCTTGCCTTTTCCTTCGCCGGTGAAGATTATCAGCAGCCCGCGGTCGGAAGCCACTCGAATTACGGTACCATGCCGCCGCGCGGCAAGGGGATGCCCGCCCGCGGAAGCCTGCGCGCAGTCTGTTATGCTGTGACGTGTTGCGATTAGCCAGACTGGGGATCTGTCCGCCGGCGGCCGCCGCCCAGGCGCCGCTGGCAGTGCGCATACTCCCGGCCGGACTCTGCCGTAACTCGTTTGCCATAACGGGCGGCGCGGGTCTTGTTGCTGAAACTTCCGTAGCGGCGCCGTCAGTCGCGATTGATGACGGGAGCGCGGCCCGATACACGCGGGGTTTCCGCGCCCGCCGCCGGCGCCGCCTCCGCTGACGTAATGCGCACTCTGACCCGAGCCATCCTCCGCGAGATATTCTCCAGCGCGCTGCTGGGCACGCTGCTGTTCACCTTCGTGCTGTTTTTGCAGCGCGCCGGCCGCAGTTTCGAGTTGCTGGCTAAAAGCGCATCCGGGCTGGACACCATCGGATACCTCATTCTGCTGATCCTGCCGTTCCCGCTGACTTTCGCGCTGCCCGTGGGCGCGCTGGTGGGCATCCTCATAGGGCTCAGCCGCATGTCCAGCGACGGCGAGATAACCGGCATGCGCGCCGCCGGTGTCCCGGGCCGCAGCGTGATCCGCCCCGTCTTGATGGTTGCCGTCACGTTCACGCTGGCAACCGCCGCCTGCTCGATGTGGCTGACGCCGCTGTCGATCCGCGAAACGGACCGCGTGATCAATCGCCTGAACTCCGAGCAGATCACCGCCCAGGTGCAGCCGCGCGTGTTCCAGGAGCAGTTCCCCGGCACAACGCTGTACATTGCCGATATCATTCCGGGACCGGTTGAGCGCTGGCGCGGCGTCTTCATCGCCGACGACCGCGCGCCCGGTTCGCGAACCGGCGGCGTGCAGCGCGAGACCGAAGGGCCGTCGATCACGCTCGCCGAAGAGGCCATCGCCGTACCCGACCTGAAGAATAACCGCATTCAACTGCATCTGAACAGCGCGAGCACCTACGAGGCGGGCCGCAATCCGGCCGAGTATTACATGAGCGCCTCGCCCGTGAGCGACCAGGTGTTGCAGGCGACGCGCCCGGGCGAGGTCCGCACCTCCCGCCCGTTCACGGAAATGGACATGGGCCCGCTGTGGCTCGCCGCGGCCGGCTCGCGCGACGCGGCCATCGAACTCAACCAGCGGCTGGCTCTGCCGTTCGCCTGCATACTGCTGGCGCTGGTGGGCGTGCCGCTGGGCGTCTCTTCGCGAAAGTCGGGCAAGTCGGCGGCCGTAGTCGTAACGGTCGCTCTGGCGTTCCTGTACTACATGGGGCTGATCAGCCTCATCAGCCTGGCGCGCCAGGGCGCATTGCCGGTCTGGCTGGCCGTGTGGACGCCCAATATCGTCTTCGCCGTCATCGGCCTCATCATGATGCTGCGGCTCGAGATTCCAGGCGACCGCGATGTCATCGCGCTCGTGAAGGGACGATCGCAGGGACTGTGGCTGCGGCTCCGGGGAATCGCGCCCAACGGCGAGCGCAGGTTGCGCGCCAACGGCATACGCCCGCGCCTGCCCGTGCTGCCTCAGCTCATCGATACCTACATCCTGTCGAACTTCCTGTTTTACTTCGCGCTCCTGCTCGCGAGCTTCGTGGCGATGGCGCAGGTGTTCACGTTCTTCGAGCTGCTCGGCGATATTCTCAAGCACCACATCGCCATGTCGCGTGTGGCCGAATACCACTTCTTCCTCACGCCGAAGCTGCTTTGCGATTCCACTCCCGTCAGCGTGCTGGTCGCCGTGCTGGTCACTTTCGGCGTCATGTCAAAGAACAATGAGGTGACTGCGTTTAAGGCAACCGGCGTCAGCCTGTACCGGCTCGCCGCGCCGGTGCTGATCGCCAGCTTCGTTATCAGCCTCGGCCTGTTCGCCTTCGACTACTACAAGGTGCTGCCCGAGGCCAACCGCCGCCAGGACGCCATCCGTAACGAGATCAAAGGCCGCGCGGTCCAGACCTACCTGCGCCCGGACCGGCGCTGGATTCTGGGCGGCCCGGACTCGAATATCTACTACTTTTTCAAATACTTCGACCAGCGCACGGCAGTCATGGTCGGCGTGAACATCTACCAGATCCGCCGCAAACCGCTCCGGCTCGTGAAACAAATATCGGCCGAGCGCGCGCAGTGGGACGCCTCGCTCCAGAACTGGGTCTTCACGAACGGCTGGAAACGGCAATTCGACGGTCCGGACGAGGATCGCTTCGTACAGTTCCAAGTGGCCACGTTTCCTGAACTTAAGGAACAGCCCGGCTATTTCCTTAAAGAGGTGATCCAGGACAAGCAGATGAACTTCCGCCAGCTCGCCGGCTACATCGCCGAACTGCGCCAGAGCGGTTTCGACACCGTCTCGCTGCGCGTTCAGCTACAGAAGAAGTTCTCTGTGCCGGTGTTCGCGTTCGTGATGGCGCTGATCTCGGTGCCGTTCGCGTTCATGACGGGTAATAGAGGCGCCATGGCGGGAGTCGGCGTAAGCCTCGGGATCGCAGTGGTTTACTGGGCGATGAGCCAGCTTTTCGAGCAGTTCGGCAATATCAACCAGTTGCCGGCGGCTCTGGCTGCCTGGTCGCCTGACGCGATTTTCGCTGTTTCGGGGCTGTTCCTGATGTCGCGGATGCGCACCTGAGCCGGCCCGCGCTAAACCCGCCGCTCACATGCTAAGATACTGAGAGTATGGCAATTCCCAACGTCACGCGGTTCCGGCCCTACTGCCCGGTCTGCAAGGAAAATTTCACTCTGATGGCCGTCGTCCCCAAGGGCGCCAATGTGGATGCGTATCTCGCGGATGCCGTGGCGCGCCATGACCACAAAGCGTTCCAGGAAGCCAAGGCGCTGCACTTTAAGGTCCGCGTCGGCCAGCAGAAGCAGCGCAAAGCGAAGTAGGCCGGATTTCCAACAAAGGCATCGAAACGGCGCCCGTCCGCTTGGTGCGGGGGCGCCGCTCTTGTGTTTGCCGCCGGGCGCTATCCTCGTGTATCCGCTTACGGAAGCCGGGCGGTCAAGTCTCTGCGCGCATTCAGCGCCGCCCCTGAAACCTCCAGGTCGGGATCCTTCGCCAGCCAGTCAAGGTACTGAAGGCTGTCGCGGTCGCCGCTGACGCCCAGCACGTAAGCCAAGCCGATCTTCTCATCCCGCGTCCCGGTGCGAATGGCTTGCTCCACTGAACGGCGCACTTTCTCATCGCGGGCAAGTTCCACAAGAAACGGGCGGGCTACTCCGCGCCACGCCGACGAGTTCAGCTCGTTGATCAGGTACTGAAGCGGGCCGTTCTGATTCAGTTCGGTCTTGCCCAGCTTCACGAGCGCGAACGCCGCCGACAAGCGCGGCTGCATCTTGCGCTCCCCTTCGAACAGTTTCTCCAGGACCGGCACGTCCTCCTGGTTCTTAAGACGGGCGAGACCCTCGGCCGCGGCGGCGCGCATCTCTTCGTCGCGGTCGTTCACGTACTGTTCGTAAAGCGGGCGGCTGCCCGGGTCGGGGATCATCGCTATAGCCGTCAGCGCGGCGCGCCTCACATCGCGCCTCCGCGTGGTTTGCAGCACGTCGCGGAGCCGCGGCAGCGCGCCGGCGTTTTGCAGCAGCCCGGTGGTCTCGATGGCCGCTATCTGCACCTTCGGGTCCAGATCGCGAAGCAGAAACTCGATCTTCGGCGCAGCCTCACGGTCGCGGATCTTGCGAATGGCCACCAGGCTTTCGTAGAGCACCCGGTCGTTCTTCGACTTCTTCATCGCCTCGATCAGGTCGGGGATGGCGTCTTTCCCGCGCAAAATGCCCACCGCCCGCGCGGCGTTCGCGCGCGCCTCCATAGTCGCGCCGCCGCGCGCCAGTTTGCCCAGCGCGTCTATCACCTCCGGCCGCACCTCGACGTGCGCCGGGATAATGTCATCGTTGGTGTCCGTAAATTTCGCCGAGATCGCCTCGCCTACTCGCCGCAGCGATGCGCTGAGGCCGCTCTTCACGTACCCCGGCAGGTAGAAATTCACAAGGCCGTCGGTGGCGCGGATCTGCACCTCGGCGTCGCTGTCGCGCGTGGCGGCGATCAGCGGGTCGAGGCTGAACTGGGTGCCGATATCGACCAGCGACTTTACCGCCTCGATGCGCACCCGGCTGTCGCCATCCGAGAGCATCTTCTGAAGCTGGGGAATCGCCGGCGAGCCCTGCTTTCCAAGGTCGCGTGCGGCGCGGACGCGGTCCTTTACATCCTGGCCGTTGTCCTGTGCGAACGCCGGAACAAGGCATACGAGCAGCGCAATGAGAAAACGCATACGACTCTCCACTATCTTATGACGCCCGCGAAGCGTCAGCGGACGAACTCGGCCGTCACTTTGTGTGGAATAATACCGCGCGCGTGCCCGAGGTCGAACAGCATCTGCACGGCCTTCGGAACGACCTCGCCGCAGTCCACCGTGTAGTGGTTCACGTACATGCCGACGAACTTCTCCGCCAGCCGGCTGTCCATGTCGCGGGCGAACTGCATCGCGTAGTTGAGCGCTTCCTCGTGATTGTCGAGCGCGTACTGTATGCTCTCGCGCATCATGCGGCAGCACTCGGATTGCACCTCCGGCGCGAGCGAGCGCTTGAGCGCGTTCGCGCCGAGCGGCAGCGGCAGGTCGAATTCCGCCTTCCACCACGCGCCCAGGTCCAGCACCTTGTGACAGCCCACGCGCGCGTACGTCAACTGCGCCTCGTGGATCACCAGACCCAGATCCGCGCTGCGCTCGGCTACGGCGTCGATCACTTTATCGAACTGCACCGGCACGGCTTCGAAATCGGGCTCGACGATCCGCAGCGCCAGGTATGCGGTGGTCAACAGCCCCGGCACCGCGATCCTCTTGCCCTTGATCTCCGCCGGCGACATCGGGCGGGTGGAGACCAGCATGGGGCCGTAGCCGTCGCCCACGCTCGATCCGCTGGCCATCAATACATACTTATCCGCGACAAACGGATAGGCGTGGTACGAGATCGCCGTCAGCGCATAGCAGCCCTCATGCGCCTTCCGGTTCAAACTCTCGATATCCTCCAGGACATGGCGAAACGTCACCAGCCGCGGCCTGATCTTCCTGGTCGCGAGGGCATAGAACATGTACGCGTCGTCGGAATCCGGACTGTGCGCGCACACTATTTCCGGTAGTTCGACTCCAGTCATAGGAAGAGGATTCCTCAAATATACCACGCGGCGAGCGCCGGCACGCGACAGACACACGTATACGGCGCGTGCAATCGGCCCCGCCCGTAATCCGTCGTTAGCGGACGACCGCACGCGGAAATCGGCCGGCTGAGGTGCCACGAGCGGTTCGGGTGGACGATCTTCGGGCGGGTGTTAGCCAAATCGATGGATTTCGTGCGGGGCGTGCCGCTGTTCGTGCCGCATTGAGACGCA
>Ga0078972_1000807_pt1 | contig 128363 bp, 106 predicted proteins | sample YelNatPaOPGAMG01_FD_67568 | JGI IMG/M metagenome (GOLD analysis project Ga0078972, IMG submission 67568) | Hot spring thermophilic microbial communities from Obsidian Pool, Yellowstone National Park, USA - OP-RAMG-01 (SPADES assembly) (version 2) | ecosystem: Environmental > Aquatic > Thermal...
CCTCTGGGATCCAGCCTTCTCCTGCAATTTCTTTATAGCCAGAGCAAGACTCTTTTGCATCCTCTTTATGGACTCTATCAGCACACCTATCTCGTCCCTCCTCGATATCTCTATCTTCGTCGCTAGTTTCCCTTTGCTTATCTCATCTGCCACACCAGCCAGATACAGTATCGGCTTGGTAATCGTCCTCGCCAAGATGAAACTCGCTATCACCACCGCTATTGCGGTCACCAAGACCAACCCGTAGAAAACCATGAGCCTCTCCCTTATCAATCCCGATACCTTCTCCTCCAAATCCAACAGAGGTCTCGAGAACTCGTCGAGATAAGTAGTCGCTGCCACACCCATCTGCACGTTGTCCGCTGTCTTGGCATTGAGGGCTGTTATGAACATGTATTTCTTTCTCATCTTACCATCTGGTTCCAGCCAGTCGTAGTAGCCCGCTGACTCCTTTCCTCCAAGGCTTGCCTCCATGATTTTCCAAAATTCGGGCAGCTTTCCTGCCAGCTGATGGAGATCCGTGTTCACGATCTTGGGGTTCTTGTGAAAGAGATTTACGGCTGTATGGGCATCCTGGACTGCGGTGTATCCTGTCTTTCCGACAGGTTGAACGGCCAGGGCCTGGAAGGCCGGATCTCCCTGAAGCTCCTTCACTGTCTTTTGGGGGTTGAGCTTGACGTATACTTCCAGTTGCGCTGCCACATCCTTTGCCTTGCTCTCTATTATCTGCGCTCCTAGCTCTTCCAGGCTCTTCTTGCCCTGGCCCAAGACCAGATCCCCAATGGTCGCCATGTTGTAGTAAGCGAGAAAGATTATGACTCCAAGGGGGACAAGAGAGATCACGAGAGCGAAGATCAACATCCTCGGAAAGAGCCCGAAACCGACCCTTCTCTCCATCTTTCCTTCTCCTTTCTTCCACCATTATCGAAAGCCAGCTCCACAGGCCCGAGCCAGCTTTACGGCTTGCGAACAATCCCTACCCAAGCTTCTCTCGAGCCTGAAGAATCGCGAAATCCCACCATCTATTTGATTTCCTCGGTCTGCCTCGACAAGGCGAGAATCGTCTGGATGGTCGAGAGCATCTCTCTTTGAAACCTTATCCTTTCCTCCTCCTCTTCCAGGACATGGGAGATCTTCTCGACTATTATCGGAAGGTCAGCCTTCGCTATGTAATCCCTGCTCTTACCCAGTTCCGCCAAGGCCTCATCCACCATGAGGGAAGCAATGGGACCTATGTGATCCACGAGCCTATCTTCCAGCTCTCTCAAAAATTTCTCTTTCAGTTCTGGCCTGAGAGGCCTTTCGGCTGTTGCCATCTTGATCATTTTTTTCTGGGCTAGAAAAGCGAGGGCTTTGGTGACGGAGAATTCCGATGCCTTGAGCCTGAGGCATATGTCCTTTAGGGAGTTACGTCCGTCTATCAGGGCCAAGACCTTCCAGAGGCGGGCATCTAGGGTAACCCTTCCCTCTTGCACACTGGATGAGAGGACAAAGACCGCATCCGGCCCAGGAACGAACTCCCTCAACCTGCGAATCTCCTCCCACCTTTTTTCGAGAGAAGCTAGGAGCTCAGAGGTCTCCTCCGCCACATCCACTGCCAGGCTCTCCACATTGTCGTGAAAGACCGCGGATATGGTCGTCCATCCTTTGATTACTTCGAGAGCCTCCTTCCCCCTCAACGAACCCACCTGACAGTGAACCACTCTACCCTCGCTCAGGCCTATGATCCCCTCCCTTTCTCCCCAGTGCCTGATGAGGAGTCTCCCTGATCTCCTCTCGGAGCTGAGCTTTTCCAGGATCTCGTAAAGGCTTCCCTCGGGGAAATCCATTGCCATATCCTCATCCCTTCCCTATTATCGGACTCAAGGCTTTCTCCTCCGCAGGATCTTTCCCAGAAAACCTCCCCCCGAGACCCCAGAGTCCATTTGGGAAAGCACTCTGTCAATTCCTTGACTCTTCCATGAGTGTTCCATGACATCCAGGTTCAGACGCACAAGGGAAGCACTTGAAGTGGCATCGCCGATGACGACCAAGACCTTGGAGCCTCTTTCCTCACTCGGCTCCGCAGCCCCGCCTCCTTCCGTGCCAAGTCCACCGGAAGGCTTCCCGACTTTCTCGAGCTTCCTCCAAAAGATCATGGCCTTGGGGTAGAAGACAACGAGTTCCCGCAACCTGCGAAGGAGGCTCGATTCCCTCTCGAACCACCTTTTCAGGGGATCTACCCATGGGGAGATTGTCGCGCTTTCAGGGTAAAGGGAGATGATCCTTCCATCTTCGTCGAAGACAACTGCCCCTCGGACCCCCTGAATCGACAGAAGTGGCTCCAAAGGACTCGCCCTGGCCCCACTCATTGCCCTTTCTCCCACATCTCTCTGATCTTCTTTTCCAATCCCTCCCAGGCAGTCCCCTTTTCCAACTCCACTGCTACGAGATACTGCTCAAGTCTCGCCAATCCCCAGCCTCTAGCTCCCAATATCAAGGAGATCCTACCAGGAGGCCCGCCAGAGGCCTCGGGCCTTATCTCCTCCAACGTCCGGCATAGGCCAGCCAGTTCCCAGAAAAGCTCCCTTATGCTCGCGGGACCTGAGGCTGGACAGACGAGTTCTCCGGTGGCTTCCTCCCCTATCAGACAGCTTTTCACCCCTCGAAGCTTGAGGAGCGAGGAATGGAGGGCCCTTGCCCTCAAAATCTCAGCAGAGGACCTCGACCTCGGGAAGGTCTCCTGCTCCCTGGGTTCCAGAGCCGCCTTCTTGTCCTCCAGCCTGGCCATGGCCTGGATCAGAAGGGCGTGCCAGGGTATCTCTATGGTGCTCTTGGAACTCGACGAACGAGCATCCAAAAGGACCTCTCCTTCTGTCCAGGCTAACATTCTTTCCAGGGCATCCACCCCTTCCTCCCTTTCGGCTGAGGCGTGCACCACGTTCCCATTATTGAAGAAAAGCTCCCCGGACTTCTCCTTGTGGCGGATCTCCACCCTACCAGTGAAATTGTTCATGGCCAACATCTGGATGAGGTTGGGAAGATCGAGGCCTGAGAAGAGGCCCATGAATCCACGGCTGGTTACCACTTGGGAAGAGGCTTCGGGGGGACCTTTCCCCTCTTCTGGAGTGGTGGCCACTTGGGTTCCTCCCCTGCCCAGAGGTCCTAAGGCTCCTTTTGAGACATCGGGCATATCCATAAACAATCTAGCCCGCATTGTCAAGCAAATTCTGTGCCTTTTTCGGAGATCTTATCAGCTCACCTCGAGCCCCTCTCCTTCCAGTAACTCGAGAGCTATCCTTATTGCTCCTGCTATGATGGGAGGACAGACCTCTGTGGGAAGTCTTCCCGGGTCGGCCTCGAGAATGTCGTCGCAGTGACTTCCAGGATAATTGGCGAGAAGCTCCTCTTTGAACCTCTCCTCGAGCTCCTGCACGAGCATGTACATCCGACCGTCATCTATCTTGCCCTGTGATGCTGAGGCGATGAGGCAGGCCGCAGCTGTGAGACTGCCGCATGTAGCCCCCATGAGTCCCTGTGCCCCTACAAGCCCAGCCATGGCGCGAACCACATCGGGCCTTTCCAACCCCAAGTGCCTCAGCCCCACATCCACCACGATCTGGCTACAAAGATTCCCCCTCTGTGATGACTCCTTTATCTCCCTGAGAAGCTCTTCATCGCTCGGAACTGGCATTTCCCTGAACCTCTCGAGCAGGTCTATTTCGATTGCCCTTTATTAGTCCATTCCCGTATTCCGTGTCAAGGCAGACGAATTCTCCCAAAACGGGGCCTTGTCAGGGGAAGCTCCATCCCAGTGACCATCGCCCAGGAAACGGTGTTCTCCCATCTAGTGAAAAGTAGCTCCTCCTCTCTCCCTTGGAAAAGGCCCCTCAGTTCCCTGAGGAGAATAGGACGAATCAGGCTGTCTGTTTCCCAAAGGACGGGGAAATTCCTCAGGGGATCCCTCTCTCGGCTCCAAAATCCAGGTTCCCTGACCAGCCTTATCACGGGGACTGTGGAGTTTATATCCATCCAGAATTCCTCTTGTCCCTTGCAGGTGGAAAGCACGAAGGGCCTGGACGACATCCGCAAGTACGGGTCAGGACATAGGTTCCACAGCCTGGCTTGATAAGTTGAAGGGTCGTGCAGCGCCGGGAGGACCTGAATCAGTTCCTCTTGGGGAAAAGGAGAGTTCAACTCCAAGACCCAGAAGGGAAGAATGTCTGGAATATTGGCCCTCTGCCATAGGGCCCAATGGATCACCTTCTCCCATGGAAGCCCTTTTTTTCCTTCCCTGAAGAGAAATACCGGACACTGAGCCAGCCTTCTCAGGACCTGTTCTGGGAGTCCGGGCTCGGGGGTTTCATCGGGTGGGATCTCCACAACCCCAATTAGATCCCACCCCTCCCCTTGGGATGCGAACTCGGGTAGGTGGAGGGGATAGAGGCCGAGATGGAGTCTCTTTTCCGCCTCCTCCATGGCAGCTCTCATGGCCTCAATGTCCATCCCTCCCTCTGTGGCCTCCACCTGGTAAGGGGGCACTTTCGTGTAATTCACTCCCCACTTCTTCGCCCTTTCTTCGAGCCTCGTTCCTGGAAGGACAAGGAGGGGAAACACGTTCACTTTGGTTGAAAGCCCCTCTCCAACAAGGAACTCCACCGTAGCCAAGAAACTCTCTGGCGTATCCCCTGGAAGCCCCAGAATTATATCTATCTCCACATCCACTCCCCTCTCCAAGAGGAGATGTGCTCCCCTGGCAAAGGAAGCGGTATCGCATGACCTCCCAATTTTCTTGAGGACCTCGTTATTGGTCGACTGAAGCCCCGTCTCGATGGACGAGAAGCCAGCCTCCCTGAAAAGATCAGCCAGGCGACTGTCCACCATCTCCACCCTGGCCTCTGTGTGGAGCCTCACCCTTTTTCTGTTCCATCTGGCGATCTCCTTGAGCCTTTCCTCGAGGGAGGGCAAAACTTGGAAGGAAGGATCCAGGAAATATATCTCCTGAGCACCCTTCTCATTGGCCCACAGGACATGTCTCTCTATCCACTCCTTGGGAAACCACCTGACCTTTGAGAAGGACTTTCCGTAGTAGCAATAGGCACACCTGAAGGGACAGCCCCTCATGCTCTCGACCCATAGGGATCTGTCGGGGGCAAGCCCGATCACCCCCTCAAGATACGGCGAGGGAAGCTCATGGAGACTCAGGAGGCCGTCAGAGGAAGAGGCAATGGATCTCAGCTTCATCACACCGACTTCTGGGTCATCCATGAGCTCTGCCAGGACCTTGGCCAGGACCACCTCGCCTTCCCCCTTCCACAGAATATCCAAGAGGCCCCCCAAGGCTCTTCGGCCGAATCTCCCCGCTGCCTCTGGCCCCCCTCCCAAGAGCCTCACCTTCGGTCTCTCCTGTTTCAGGAGATGGAGGAGGCGAGCTGTCCTCTCGATGTTCCAGAGATAAAGGGTGGCAACGACCACATCCGGGTCGAGCCTCAGGATCTCGTCGAGGATCGCGAGGGTGGAGGCGAAGCTCGTGATCTTTTGGGGGAGGAAAAGGGGTTCATGGTCCATACCGTGTGTCAAACAGTAAGCGGCCATGTATCCTCCGGCTAGGGGATGGTCCGCGCCCCAGTAGTCGTAACCGAAGTCCAGGACTGGAAGTTGGAGGTAGAGGACCTTCATCTCTGTGCAGGGCTCAGCTGGAAAAGGTGAATGCCCCAAGGCCCCAGGTCCACATAGAGCCCTTGTCCCCGGACGGATGCAGCGGACCTCAGGTAGGTCTCTCCGCCAATGAGATCCTGTAGCCTTATCCTTCCCTCCCCCATCTGCAGAAGTTCCAGCCTCACGAGGGCCTGGGACCTCTGGTCCGAGAAATTGACAACCGCCAAGTATCTCTCGCCCCTTTCTCCCCAATTCCAGGCAATGATGTTTCGGAAGCTCTGGTTTTCGGGCCAACCCTCTACAGGGCAGAGACTCCAATTTTTCAAGGCTCCACTCAGGGTTCTCCTCAGTGCGAGAAGCTCCGTGTAGAAGTCCCTTATCTCCTCCTGGATAGGCTCCTCAGGAGGTCTTCTGAGCTGGATGGGGACCTTGTGTCTCCTTCCTTCCCACTGACCGTGGTGGTAAAGCCTGATTCCGGGGACGAAGGCCATGACAAAGGCAGCTGCCCTGTGCCGGCCACCTTCGAAGGCAGATGCAGCCCTCTCCTCATCGTGATTTTCCAAGAACCTCACCAACCTATGGGCCAAGGAACTTGTCCTTTGGAGATGCTCCGTGACACTCCAGGCCCCATCGTATAGAAGCCTGTCTCTCAGGACCTTGTCGTATGAAGCATCGAACCCCAACTCCATGAGTTCTTGCTCCAATCCCCAGTAAGCTTCTGCTATGAGCATGACCCTGGGATGGGTCCTTCTCAGGCCCGATATCAAATGGGTCCAGAACTCATCGGCTGGCGGATCCGAGACCCTCTCAGACCACGTTCTCTTGAAGACCCTGTTCAGAAGGAGCATTGCCATGTCGCATCTTATTCCATCGCACATGTCCGCCACTTTCCTGACCAGTTCGAGGGACGCTTCCCTGAAACCCTCGTGGAAACAATTCACTTGAACCGTGTCCTTCCACGGCGGGAAAAAAGGATCCTTTCCGCAAGCGAAGATCCTCTCTCCAATTCTCACAAACCCATCTGGATCCCTCAGGAGATCCCCTTCATCCCCTTGGATGAAGAAATCGGGATGCTCTTCCACCCAGGGATTGTCATGGGCCACATGATTGGGCACGTAATCCAGCACCAGTTTTATACCCCTCTGGCCCAGTATTTCCCTGGCAATGGCGAGGCCTTCAAGACCTCCGAGTGTCTCATCTACTTGGTAACTTCTGACCGAATATGGGGACCCCACGACATCCTCTGGAGAGAAATTCTCTAGAACCCTTTGGCATTCTGCAGAAATGGCAGGGTCCCGCATCGCAAGCAAAGCGGATTTGGGGCTTCTCTCCCAGACTCCCATAAGCCAAACAGCATCTATCCCCATCTCCCAAAACTTGTCCCACTCCTCTTGGGGCACGTTGCAAAGGGTGACCCTTTTGTTCCACCTTCGGCTGAGCTCCCAAAGCCAGGCGATGGTATTTATCTCGTAGATCACAGGCTCTCTCGGCCATGTTTTACTCAAAGGGAGTCTTCGGCCCTCGCAAATCTCAACAAGCAGTTCTCCCTTTCCCTGGGAGATGTCTCCTATTTCTTCCCTCGCCCTTCCATAAATCCAAGTCGTCCTTTTCAGAAACTCTCCGTGAAAGGCCTCCAGATGCTCCCTTTCCAACCTCCACATCCAGTTTCCATGGGCAACCGAGGGCCTGTTTATGCGGGCTTCTTCACCGAGACAAAGAATGTCTTGGAGTGGGAAGATGACCGTGTTGGCACCACTCATCATGACTAGCCTCACCATCTCCCAAGGAAGCTCCCGAGGAGAGGGCTTCCTTCCGAGGTAGGAGAACACCCTCTCCTTCTCTTCTCCTGTGGCCTCGTTTTCCCACCATCCGAGAAGAGTGTTGTTGTCGTGGGTGCCAGTGTACGCAACACAGTTGGGAACGTAATTGTGGGGGAGATGGCAGTTTCTGGGAAATTCTCCACTGAAGCCGAATTGCAAGACCCTCATCCCAGGAATTCGCAGCCTCTCGAGGCCCGATCTCACATCCTCGGTTATGATCCCTAGATCCTCTGCGATTATGGAATCCCTGGAATACTTCTCGAGAATCCTCTCTAGGAACTTCTCCCCTGGGCCCTGGACCCACCTTCCATTGACCGCGGTCTCCTCCGCCGCTGGTATCTCCCAATAGCCGAAAAAGCCCCTGAAATGGTCTATTCTCAGTCTGTGGAAGAGGCGAAAGTTTTGATCCAGCCTCTCAATCCACCACTCAAAACCCTCCTGGGCAATGCGATCCCACCTGTAGATGGGGTTCCCCCATCTTTGGCCCGTAGCGCTGAAATAATCCGGAGGTACACCTGCCACTACCTCGGGATTCCCTTCCTGATCCAAGTGGAAAAGATCTGGTCTGCGCCACACATCCACGCTGTCGTGGTTGACGTAGATGGGCACATCTCCTATCAACTCGATTCCCTTCCCCTCGCACCTTTCCTTGAGCTCCTTCCATTGGCGAAAGAAGAGGAACTGGAAGAACATCTCCTTTTCCATTTCCTCCTCCAACTCCTTCCTTTCCCTCTCGAGGGAGCTGGGATCCCTCCACTTCACATCCTCGGGCCAGGCGGTCCATGGGCTACCGCCTTGTTTTCTTTTGATGGACACAAAGAGGGCATAATCCTCGAGCCAATGGGCCTCCCTGTCGCAAAAATTCTTGAAATCCTCCCACAGAGGGTGGCCCCCACGAACCCTTCCAAAGGCCTTTTCGAGAACCTTCCTTTTCCAGGGAATCACCCTCTGGTAGTCGCACCGATCCCTGGGGAAGGGCTCTTCGAGAACAATGTCCTCCTCATGGATCAGACCCTCGCGGAGCAGGAGCTCTGGGCTTATGAAGAGGGGGTTTCCGGCCATGACCGAGATGCTGCTGTACGGGGAGTTTCCGGATATGGGATCTGTGGGATGCACGGGAAGTACCTGCCAATGGGTCTGCAAGGCCTCATGGAGAAAATCCACGAACCAGTGGGCCCAGGGACCCAAATCCCCGATCCCGTATTCTGAGGGAAGGGAGAAGATGGGAAGGAGTATGCCGCTTGTCCTCTTGGCCATTTTCCTTTTCCTCCCAAACATTCCAGATGGTGCCAATTTAAGCTACCCGCGCTCGATGGGCAAGGCGAAAGAGGGTGGAACGCATTGTTTCGACCGCTTGTGGTATCATCCCTCAGAGGATAAGCTTTTGGATCGGAATCCGAAAAGTACGGAGAGAGGTCAGAGATGGAGCTCGAAAGATTGGATTTCTCAATCGAGAAGTTGGGAGAGGCACATTTCCCATCGCCCATGAAAGGAACGAGATTCGTCGAAGACGGGGATCGAGTGGTTTTCCATTCCCATCCGGAGAAGATAAAGGCTTATCTGGAAAAAGGCCAAGATCCCCCCGCCTTGGAATTGGCTGGGCCGAGGGAACTCCTCTTCTTCGATCCCTCGAGAGTCCGCTGCGGGATTGTCACATGCGGCGGGCTGTGCCCTGGACTCAACGATGTCATAAGGGCCATAGTCCTTTGCTTTCACTATCACTACGGTATTTCCCCCATCTACGGATTCCGATATGGGTACGAGGGACTCAACCCCAAATTCGGCCACAGGGTTGTGGAGCTCACCCCCGAGGCAGTGGACCGGATACATCAGTTAGGTGGGACCATGCTCGGCTCCTCGAGGGGTCCCCAGCCAGTTGCCACAATGGTGGACACCCTCGAGGAACTGGGAATAAACATCCTCATAACCATTGGGGGTGATGGCACTCTCAGGGGAGCCCATGCCATTGTGGAGGAGATAAAAAAGAGGGGAAAAAAGATAGCAGTTGTTGGAGTGCCCAAGACCATAGACAACGACATCTCTTACATAGAGAGGTCCTTTGGTTTCGAGACAGCAGTGGCCGAGGCGAGAAGGGTCACCCAGTCCGCACATACAGAGGCAGTGAGCGCAAGGGGAGGCATAGGATTGGTCAAGCTCATGGGAAGGGAGTCAGGGTTCATAGCCGCCTATACCGTGTTGGCCGACAATGATGTGAACTTCTGCCTAGTTCCTGAAGTCCCTTTTACCCTGGAACGATTCCTCCAGGTGCTGGAGGCTAGGATGGTCAAAAGAGGCCATGCGGTCATAGTCGTGGCGGAAGGGGCGGGGCAGGACCTTTTGGGCCAGCCCCTTGAGAGGGATGCATCTGGCAATCCAAAACTGGGGGACATAGGCACATTCCTGCGGGACAAGATAAGGGCCCATTTCAGGGAAAGGGGCTTGCGAATAGACCTCAAGTACATAGACCCGAGCTACACCATAAGGAGTGGCCCGCCAAATGCTCAGGACGCTGCGCTCTGTCTCCTTCTGGGCCACCATGCTGTCCACGCTGCCATGAGTGGGAGGACAGACATGGTCGTTGGTTATTGGAAGGGGCATTTCACCCACGTCCCTATATCCCTCGCGGTCTCCAAGAGAAAGCGAATAGATCCAGGAGGACACCTGTGGGAAAGTGTACTGGCTGTGACTGGGCAACCAAGGGATATGAGGTGAGGCCAATGGTTCCCCAGCTGAGGGCCAACAAAACGAAGATAGTGTGCACCTTGGGCCCCTCCTCCGAGGAGCAGTCGACCATAGAGAAAATGATAATCGCTGGAATGGATGTGGCGAGGCTCAACTTCTCTCACGGAGATGCCCTCTGGCACGAGGAAATGGTCTCCAGGACCAGGAGGGCGGCCCAAGCCGTGGGAAGGCCCGTTACCATAATGGCGGATCTCCCGGGCCCAAAGATCAGGATAGGGAAGCTGGAAAAGGAGCCCGTGGAACTGAAAAGAGGGCAACTCTTCACCCTGACAGAGAGGGAGGTCCTGGGAGACGAGAGAAGATGCACTTTGGGCCTGGAAGGCCTCTCCAAGAAGGTGAAGAAGGGGGACAGCATCTTTCTCAACGATGGGATCATTCGATTGGAGGTCCTCTCCATCCGTGGGGAGGAGATAGAGTGTCTTGTGGTCGCAGGCGGGGAGTTGAGGTCCCACAAGGGGGTTAACATCCCTGGAGTGAGTCTGGGATCTTCCGCTTTCACGGAGTCCGACAAGAGGTGGCTTGAATTGGCCCTCTCCTGGGGGATCGATGTGGTTTGTCAGTCCTTCGTCGAGACCCCCCGAGATTTGAAGGACCTCAGGGACTTTGCCACGGATAGAGGGAGAGATATTTTCCTGGTTGCCAAACTGGAAAGATCCAAGGCCCTCGAGAACTTGGACGGGATAATGAGGGAGGCGGATGGCATCATGATAGCGAGGGGGGACCTTGGAGTGGAGGTCGAGGTGGAGAGGGTTCCCATGATCCAGAAGATGCTCATAAGGATGGCCAATGGGCTTGGCAAACCCGTAATCACCGCAACCCAGATGCTGGAGTCCATGGTGGAGCACCCGAGACCCACTAGGGCCGAGGCCACGGATGTGGCCAATGCAGTGCTGGACGGGACGGATTGCGTGATGCTCTCGGGGGAGTCTGCTGCGGGAAAGTACCCTGTGGAGGCGGTGGAGACAATGGCGAGGATCGCATGCCTTGCGGAAGGTCAACGGTCGGCCACTCCTCCAAAAGACCATATCCCCACTGTCCCCCAGGAAGAGGTCCCTCCGAGGGAGCTTTTGGCTTCGGCCATAGGAGCCATACTGGAGAAGGTAACTCCGCTGGCCATCTTCGTCCCCACAAAAAGCGGTGCCACGGCGAGGAGCATCGCCAAGTTACGGCCCTCTCCGTGGATTGTGGCAGTGACCTCATCCCTCGAGACCTTCCATGCCCTGGGTCTCACGAGGGGGGTGATGCCAGTCCTGGAGACGAGGCCCATCGAGGATTGGAATGCTTATATCGGGGAGTGGCTCGAGAAAAGGGGAATGACGCACGGGCTCGTTCTCCTCACGGAGGGGCCCTCTCAGCTCCATCCCGAGGCGAACCACAGGGTGGAGATCCTCGAACTCAGAGGCCATAAGACCTGAGAGCTTATAGGGGGGAAGGGGATCTCCAAGCCTTCAACTTCCCCTCATGGATCTTATGGCATCTATCAGGCCCCTGGTAGATGAGTCGTGCGGGACCTGAGGCCCACTTTCCTCCAACTCCGGCAGTATCCTCTTTGCCAGCTGTTTTCCCAGCTCCACTCCCCACTGGTCGAAACTGTATATGTTCCATATGACTCCCTGCACGAATATCTTGTGTTCGTACATGGCCATGAGGGCACCCAGAACCCATGGGGTGAGCTTTCTGAATAGGATGGTGTTGGAGGGCCTGTTGCCCTCGAAAGTCATATGGGGGACGAGCCTCTCGATCTCCTCCTCGCTCCTGCCCAGGGAGGCGAGCTCTCGTCTCACCTCCTCTTGGGTTTTGCCCACCATAAGGGCCTCAGACTGAGCCAAGAAATTGGCCAGGAGAATGGCATGGTGATTGCCTACAGGATAGTGAGTGCGAGCAGGCGCGAGGAAATCCACGGGCACGAGCCTTGTGCCCTGATGGAGAAGCTGGAAGAAGGCGTGCTGGCCATTGGTCCCTGGCTCTCCCCAAAGAATAGGGGCTGTGGACCAAGTGGCTCTCCTGCCTAGACGGGTTGCGCTCTTTCCATTGCTCTCCATGCTGGCCTGCTGAAGATACGCTGGGAATCTTTCCATGGATTGGTCATAGGGGATGACAGCCTCTGTCTCTGCCCCGAAAAAGTTGTTGTACCAGATGGAGAGGAGGGCCAGGATCACTGGGATGTTTCTCTCCAAGGCCGCATTGCGAAAATGGAGATCCATACGGTGAGCTCCCAGGAGCATCTCCTGGAAACGCTCGAATCCGACATAACAGCAAACAGAAAGCCCTATGGCAGACCACACCGAAAACCTTCCTCCAACCCAGTCCCAGAAGACGAACATGTTCCTCGGATCTATGCCGAAGCGCTCCACCAAGTCCCTGCGAGTCGATATGGCGACGAAGTGCTTGGCTATGTGGCGCTCGTCTTTCGCCCTGTCCAGGAACCACTTCCTCGCTGTCATGGCATTGGTCATGGTCTCCTGGGTGGTGAAGCTTTTGGACGAGATGAAGAAGAGGGTGGTCTCAGGATCTGACTTTTCCAGCACTCGGGAGATCTCTGCACCGTCCACATTGGATACGAAATCCACGGATATCCTTGGATGGCCATAGGGCCTCAGACACTGGGCGACCATTCTCGGCCCCAGATCCGAACCGCCTATGCCGATATTGACCAAATGACTTATGGGCTTGCCTGTGTAGCCCAACCATTTCCCTTGTCTCACTGATTCGGAGAACTCCCTCATCTTCTCCAAAACCTCACGGACCTGGGGCATCACATCCTGGCCCAGAACCCTCATGGGCTCAGAGGACAGGTTTCTCAGGGCAACATGAAAAGCTGCTCTCCCCTCGGTCTCGTTTACAGGCTCCCCCTGGAAGAGGGACTCTATCGCTTGGGGAAGGCCACATTCCCTTGCCAGGGAGATGAGTAACTCCATGGTTTCATCGACAACCCTGTTTTTGGAGAAGTCCACGAGGATCTCGTCCTCGAACCAGATGGAAAACCTCTCGAAACGGTCAGGATCATCCCTGAATAAGTCTCTCATATGGAGGTCCTTGATCCTGAGATAGTGCTCCTCGAGCTTCCTCCAACTTTCAGTTGAGGTGGGATCGACCCTTGGAAACATGTTTCCCTCCGAATTCGTATCGTTGTTGGAATCTCATGACCTTTGGGGATCACACCCAAGAGGCCCAGGCACACTAACCAATGTCTCGACTAAAAATTCGGGCCAGATTCGAGATCCGAGCTGAGACCCTTTTCCCTCTGAAACCGTTTGTCCAACACTCGGGTTTCCATGTCCCCAACCATCCCCATCCAATATAGGGCGCGAGCCAACGACTGGGGCTTGGCCACGATGGGATGGAATCGATGCCCTCTCCTCACAGGGGATAAGTTGCTTTATGGGCCCCTCCCACAGCCACTTCCTATATGGAGTTGGTTAGGAGAATCCTTCTTGGGTCCATTCAGCCCCCAGGGGCCAGCTCTTTTGAATGGGAGTATACAGTGCGAGTCCCGAGAATTGCAAAACAGACGGTGTGGTCCTACTCAGTTTGGGCATCCCCGTAGCCCCCTCCAGGGAGAAGGCCACGGGGAAAAATGGCTCACTCTATGGGCACCTTGTGCCCGTGGATCGTCTCCTTGAAGGGAACCGTGATGGTGAGGAGCCCTGATTCGAACTTGGCCTTGGCCTCTTGGGGCTTTACCTCATGGGCCAGGATGAAACAGCTCTCGTAGCGGAAGGCGCAAGATCCTTTTCAGTTCTGCCGGTCCATGGCCAGAGAGAATATCCTCACTGGCTCGTCTATCCCCTTGAGGTGTGCCGTGCCCTTTTCGCAAACGGGCCAGAGGCCTTCTATGAGTTTCGCAGTCTCCTCTCCCAGGAGGATTTCACCCCCTTTGGCATGGGAGGCTAGCCTAGCTGCCAGATTTGTCACCGGGCCACTTGCGGTGTAAGTCATGCGAGTGCCCAAGGACCCCTTGAACTTGGTCATGCCCACCAGGGCCACCCCAGAATTTATCCCCATATTCACCCTGACGGGAAGGTCCTTGTCTGCAAGCCGGGCATTGTGCTCCATCGTGAGGGTCTTTATGTCCAGGGCTGCCTTCACTGCATTGATGGCGTTGGTCCTGGCATCGTGATCCTTGAAAATGATCATGAGCCCGTCCCCAGCGGTCTCCACTATGTCGCCGTGGGATCTTTGGATGGGATCCACGAAAGTGGAGAAAAGTTCCTCTACCAACTGGTTCACCTCTGTATCTGGTCTCGTGGCACTGAGCCTTGTATAGTCCTCCAGGTCAAGGAAAAGGACCGTCACCTCCCTCTTCTCCTTCTCCAGATTTGCTATTTCTGGGTTCTTCTCCACTATGTTCCTCACCGAAAGGGGCACGAAGGGAGATAGGTGGCTGAGAATTTGGCTTATGCGGATCTTCTCTTGGGTGACCTCCCAGTGCTTCTTCGCCCTCAAGATCACGTGGGCCACGCTGTCGGCCAGGTCTTTGAGGAGATAGAATTCCTTTCGGGTGATCTTTCCATCGGGCTTCATCACTAGATTCACCACAGCCAGAAGATCATCTCCCAAGAAGACCGGTATGGCTATCTCCGGTCCTATGGGGACAACTTTGCCGTCAGGCCTCACTATGGGCTCACTGTGGGGGAAGATCACGGTCTTCTTTCTGTGGATCGCCTTTTGAACGGCCTTCCTCTCTCTTTTACAGGACTGGCAATTTATGGGCCTGTCGTAGAGGGCGCACTGCAAGGGCCTGGTGTATTTGGGAGCTTCTGGATCCAGCAGGAGGATGCAAACTTCCATGGCACCAGGCACAAGAGTCCTCGCCTCGCTCCTCAGGGTCTCCAGAATCTCGTTGACCTCGAGGGTTGTGGCCATCTTCTGGGAAAGCCTCCTTTGAGCCTCGAAACGCTCCTTGTAGAACCTATCCCTGATCTTTTCCTTCCCGAAAGTGCCGCTCGCAGAGCTAGATGGCATTTCAAGCCCCCAAACTCGCTTTTTTCATCATGCTGGGAGAAGGTCCCCTTTGGATCTCATACGAAGGGATTCTCTACCCTGATACCAGTATCCCTGCCCCAGCCGGGATTTTCCACTCCGACCAATATCCTCTGAGCCCTTCTTCCACCTTCTTTTGGGAGCAGAGCTTGTCTCAGCCTTCGCCCTTTTTGCCTTCGTCCTTCCTCTGGATGAGAAGGCAGGGCGGCTCGCTCCACGATCTCAGGTGGATATCCCTTTGAGGATATGGGATCTCTATCCCATTTTCCCGAAAGAGCCTTTCGATCTCCTTGCAGATCTCGCTTTGCGCCAAGAGCCTCTCCTTAATGTCTCCTACCCATGCATGGAGTTCGAGATCCATGGAACTGTCCCCAAATCCCGTGACGAGGGCATTGGGGGAGGGGTCCTCCAGGACCTTGGGGTTTGCCTTTGCCGCCTCCACAAGGAGGCTCAATGCCTTTGCCAAATCCGTTCCATAAGCAACTCCTATCCGAATCCTTATTCTCGCCATGGGGTTGCTGAGGGTCCAGTTTATGACTGTGCTTGATACGAGTTGGGCATTGGGGACTATGAGCTCCGATCGATCGAAGGTCTCAATCACAGTGGAACGAAGGCCTATGCGTTTGACCCTCCCCCACTCCTTCTCAACGACCACTGTATCTCCCACCTTTATGGGCCTCTCGAAGAGGAGTATCAGTCCACTTATGAAATTGTTAGCCACGTGCTGGAGCCCGAAGCCTATCCCCACCCCCAATGCTCCCCCCAGAACCAGGAAACTCTCCAGCCTGACCCCGAGGAGACTCAGAGCCATAAGGAGGCCCACCACTACGAGGAAATAATGGAGAAGCCTTCCCATGGCATGGCGGGCTCCCGGGTCCACCTCTGTCTTGGGGAAGACCTCTGCTTCCAGCACCTTGTTTATGATCCTCGACAAAGACAGGGATATGTACACCGCGAGGAGGGCCAAGATGAGCAGTTCGAGATTGAGGCTCACTTTCCCTATGGAGATATCGGACTTGAAAAGTCTCTCCCATGCCTCTGAGCTTGAGGAAAAAAGGCCCCAAACTGGCAGGATGCGGAGAGATATGCTGAGCCATATGGCTGCTGCCAGTATGAAGAATAGCCTCCTTCTCAAAAATGGTCCCACTTCAACCAGTATCTTCCACTCCCTGAGCCTTGGATGCTCCATTGCCCAATCTATCCCTTTTCCCACAAGGCTCACAAGGATCCAACCTGTGAGGACTAGAAAAGTGCTCCACGCAGAGGCCCTGAAGAGTCTGTCTGCCAGGTTGGCGAAACCAGCCATCTCTGCAATGAGAACCAGAGCAAGGATGCAAGCCCAAAGGTAAAAGACCACAGCCTCAAGCTTGCTCTTCTTGCTCCTCCCCAGAAGCAAAGCGAGGCCCACCGAGGAAATCCCGAGGATGAATAGCCTGCAGAGGGGGGTTGGAAGGCCAATGGTCCTGAGGCAGTCCAAGACTCCCATGGAGACGGCCAAACCGAAAAGAGGGCCTCTCCATCGGGCTCTTCCCCTCTCCTCCGTCCAAAGGATGGTTACACTCAAGGCGAAAAGACATCTTCCCACGGCTTTCAAGATCCCGCCTACATCCCCTACGAGGGAAGAGAAAATCCCCACACCTAAGATGGCCAGGGCCAAGGGATGGAGTGTGACCCTGTGGGCTTCCTTCCCCCTCGCCCTCTCTATCCAGAGGAAAAGACCCCATAAAAGGACGAGGGCAAGGAGCTGGGAGAACAGCATCGCCTCGTTTCCTGTCATAGGGTCCTGGAGTTTCTTCCACATCTGGAGGAGCTCTTTCGGCCCTTGCCCGGCCACGAGATCTCTCAACCCCAGGAAGAACCTCTGACTCAGGATGGACGGTTCTGTCCTCCTGAATGTCTCTTCCCTCATTCGGGCCAAGGCCGCATCCAGGGGAGCACTGAGCCTCCTGTTTTCCTCCAACAGCTTGCCCACCTGTTCCTGCATTCCCACGAGAATACCCATGCGCTGGGATAGGTCTTGAAGCGTCTCTCTTATGGACTGCTCCGCCTTGGTGAAAGCCTCGGTGGGGAGATCCCCTTGGGCCAGCGAAGCGGACTTCCTCCACCTGGCCCAAAAGGAGCCAAGCTCCTCCCATTCCTTCTTCAAACTCTCGAGCTCTCCCAACTTTCCGGAGATGAGGACCAAGTAGTTCTCCAAGGATTTTCTTTCGGTCTCAAGAGGGGAACGAGCATCCAAAACTCTTTGAAAATCCAAGCGATTTGGATCGCCGAGATCCCTGAGCCTCCTCGCGAGTTCCTGGAGGCGAACCTCTGCCTCCCTGATTCTCTTTTCGAACTCCTGTAATTGGGCCCTGAGCTCCAGCTGGGCCCTGACCTCCAGCGATCTCCTGGTCACTTCCTCGGCCCTGGGCACGACCTCGGCCACGCTGGGAAAAAGGTCTCTTTTCTCTTCTTGAGGGGGTTGGCCCAACAGATTCCCTTGGGGCCAGAGATTCCAAAACAGGATTGTGGCGGCCAAAAAGATCCCTCCCATCACGACCTTTTTCCGAAAATGGCCCTTGGAGGCCAGGCCTCCTCCAGAGTCCCCCAATCCGATCCCACGCCCCATGCCCTGTTCCTCCATTGGAACTCTTTCTCCTTTTCCGGCCTTGGCTACCTTCTAGAACCTCTCCCCCTCTTTTGGGCCGTATCTGTGGGCTTCTGTCTTGCGAGCTCACCCAGGAGCCCAACGGGGAGCTCTTCCACTGAGACCTTCCTGAAGATGGGCTCCCCGAGGGAGCCATATATTCTCAATGCCAAAAATTCATCCTTTGGCGATCCCTTCCCATGGATTGCCTCTTTCAGCCTGGCCAAGATGTCGATTTTCATCTGCCTCGCCGGGAGATCCACTTCTCCCATCCCCACTGCATCTATTCCCTCGCCTCGGAAAGAGCCCTCCTGGATGGAGAAGATCCCGTCCTCAATTGGGCCTTTGAACCTAGCCCTCCCTTTTCCCCTGGATCTCTCCACAGCCATCTTGATTCTATCCATGGAGTCCTTGAGAGAGCCTTCCTCTTTTCCGAAAACCTCGGTCCAGAGACCCTCTGGTAAAGAGAGGCCTGAGAGGTCCATCTCCAGAAACCCACCTAGTGCTTCCACTGCCTTCAAATCCAATCCTTTGGACGACAAAGACCCCTTCACTCCTAGAGCTCCCTCAAGGGCCCCAAGATTGAGGCCCAAGCACCCTGAGAGGGAGCTCAAGGATATTCCCCTTCCCCGGAAAGTTGCCATCCACTCCGGTTCTTCATCGAGTGTCATCTCGCCTGTGACCTCGATCCCGCAAACTCGAGACTTGGTCAATCTCATGAGCCTTCTTGCCTGGCCCAGTTCCACAAACCCCTTGAATGGAGATACCAAAAGCGGAGGGACCTCGAGTTCATGGATATCCAACTCCAGGCCACCCTTGATTCTCCTCTCTTCCATCAAGAGGAATCCCAAGGCCTCAATGGTTTCCTGGAGTCTGGCCTTTTCGGTCCGTGCCTTTGCCTCAATCCACACACCGTCTTTCAGTGTGGCATACCCTTCGAGGGAGACCTCTTTACCTCCCAAGAGAATCCTCACTTCCTCTGCTCTCAGTTTGTCCCCTTCCCCCACGAGATTCGCATCCATCACCCAAAGAGGAGGGGCAAAGGCCCCCAGGCTCATGCCATGGATATGGAGCTCACCCCTCACATCCAAGCTCGCCTCTGGGGAGGCTTTCCATCTCACAGTGATATCTCCCCTTGCGGTTCCGCCTTTTGCGATGCCCTCATCCAGAAGGGCCTCCAGAGTGGATCCGTGGAGAACCCCCTTGAAGACCAAGCTGTAAAGCCCTTTTTCCTCCGAGAGGGATATCTCCCCATGGGATTCCCCTCCCAGGATCCTGAGGCTCAGGAGCTCTAGCTCACCCTCTCTCAGGGCCGTTTGCACATCCAACTCGTGGGTCCAGATGAGTTTTGCCTTTGAATTTACCCTTCCCCTCGAGAGCTCCAGCTCGCAAGAGGAGACCTTAATCCTCTCTGGAACTTTCAAGGGGATCTTGAGCTTACTCGAGACCTCTCCCACCAAAAACTCGAGGACCTCTCCACCTATTTCCCCTTCCAAGTGGAGCTCTGCCCTTGGATTTTCTCCACTCCATGCCATTACCTGACCGGAGATACCCAACGTACCATCCGGAATATCCACCTGAGCCCCTTCGATCTTGAGGATCTGCGGTGTGAGTTCCATGGAGGCCTCCCTCGCCACCACCCGGAATCCCATGACAGTGCCCTCGGCCTTGAGGGAGACCCTGGCAACTCCGTCCCAGCTCGCTGGATCATGGAGATTGCCTTCCAGCTCAGCTAGGTGGATTGAGGCCTTCCCGGAAAGCCTCCCAATGAGACCCAACCCCTCAATCCCCTGAACAATCTCCTCCAGCAAAGCCCAAATCTCATCTAGCTCGAGGGTGCCACCCTGTGCTTGAAGATTGACCCATTGGGAAGTGAAATCCCAGTACGCCCTGCTCAGGAAAACTTGTGAGCTTCCCAGGCCGAGTTCCACGTTCCTCGCTGAGAGTTCTCCCTTCCCAAAGGAGACTTCCTCTCCCTTTACCTCCAGGGCATAGGGAAGCTTCCTGTGGCGAGCCCAAACCTTGACATTTCTGGCGGACCATTTGACCCATCCGGTAGGTTGCTCGGGGGATAGGAAGAGATGCACCTCAGCATTCCCCTTCACCCCAAAGAAATCCCTGAGGGAATCTTCCCCGAAGGACCCTCTTGCGGCCAGCGATAAGCTGGGATACCACTTCCCCAAATCCACATCCAGAGTCAACTCCCCCTTGGGGTTCCAAGAGGCTTTGGACAAATCCAGTTGAAGGTCACCATCCAATATCCTCCCCCAAGGGGCGATTCCTCTGATGTGAGAAAGGGTGAGAATCGTGGCGGAGATTTTCGCCCTGCCTTGAGCCTCTCTGATGGGACCCCATGGCTCGGGAAGGTTCAACTCGACCCCGGTCCATCTCCCCCACCCGTTCACCCCGCCCAGGGAAAACGACCCTCCTTCCTCCTTGAAAGAGATCCCCAGGGTGAAATCCTCGAGTTTCCCTCTTCTCATCATCTCCAGTTGCCTCAGGCCTGGAAACTCGGCCAAGAGCCTGGCCCAGGGAGCCATATCCAGATGAGGGAGGAGAACTCTGACCAAAAGGGCCCTACTTTGGGGAACGATCTCCATCTCACCCCTCAGGTCCATCTCCGGTTCGCGAACTGTTCCCTTCGCTATTCTGAGCTCGAGGGGCTTTGAGATTTGGAGGAGAAATTGCGCACCTCGGGCGAGAACTTCTCCTCCGGTCAGCTTGAGGTCGAAACCTAGCTCCAAGGTCGCCCCAGTGATCCCCCTTCGGAATGTGACGGAGCACGGTTCCATGAAAGCAGGAATCGTGGGGGCAAGAGGAAATGACACCCTTTTTGCCTCCAAATGCATCTTCATCATCTCTTGGAGGAGGTGACTTCCCTTTTTTCCAAAGCTTCGCGCGAGGTAGGCTGGGTTCTCAAGATCTAGCCGCGAGAAGGTGGCCTCGAGCTCGAGTATCCTCAATCTACCCAAGACGAGGGAAATGGGAGAGAGCAAGATCTCCGCTTTTTCCACATCCAATGCCAGAACCCCGTGTTTTCCGAGGCGAACGTTCTCGTAAGAGACCCTGGGGATGGGAAAGAGATCCACCTTGGCACTTTGAGCATCCATGGGAGATTCCAGAAGAAGTGCAAATTCCTCCCTGAGCTCCCTTTCGATCCCTTGCGGGTCTGCGAGCCAGATCCTCCCCAGAGAGAGAAGCACACTATGACCGGTTTGGGGGAAGTGGTGGCAATCTGGAAGGGCTTGAGGAACTCCTCAGAGAGCCTACTCACCCACCTGGGTAGCATTATGGCCAAACCATCCACTTGGGGGTCCTGGAGCATGGCATCCAGGTAGAGCTCGTATACCTTCATGGGAGGGTGAAACTGCACGCACACACCCAGGTCGAAGGGATTTCCCCCTACCTCCCAATCGGGAAAAACAGGCCTCAGTTTCTCCACACTGGACTTCACAGGGGAGGCCGGCCTCAGTCCCACGATCTCGCAAAGGTCAGTGACTATGACCCCTTCTCCTCCCGGGAGGGTGGCGAAGGCCACCCGGGGCCCCCTCATTTCCTTTTCACTGAGCGTCTCGAGGGCCTTGCAAAGGAGGAAAAACTCCTCTATGGTCTGCGCCAAAATGGCACCAGCTTGATTCATGGCGCATGAGAAGAGTCTTTGGTCTCCCGCTGCCATGACCCCGGTGTGAGAGGCCGCTGCCATGGCTCCAGCCTTTGTCGTACCTCCTTTGAGCACCACAACTGGGACCTTTTCCGTGGCTCTCTTCAAGGCCTCGAAGAATCTCCTCCATCCACCCTCTGCGCTCTCCAGATGTATCCCTATGACCTTCGAATCCGGATCCTGGGAAAGATACTCGAGCACCTCCACCTCGTTCAGGTCCATCTTGTTGCCCAGGTCCATGAGCTTATTGATCCTGAGTCCCACCTCATCGATGAGCCACTCGAGACGGGGCTCATAGAGACCGGATTGGAAAATCAAGGACACTCCACCAGGAGTTATCCTCTCGAGAGGGTGGAAACTTATGGCGAGGCCCTCTCTCGAATTTATGGGGCTCAAGGCATTCGGGCCCACTGCCCTCATCCCGAACTCGCTGAGAAGCCCTTTCATGGCCTCCTGAACTCTCCTGCCTTCCTCTCCTGTCTCGGAGAAGCCCCCTGCAACCAATACCACCCTCTTTATCCCTTTCCTCGCACATTCCTCTAGAGCCTTCGGAGTGTGTGCATGGGAGACTCCTATTACCGCGAGATCCACGATCTCGGGGAGTTCGGCGACACTTTTCCAAGTGGGTATCCCCAAGATCGCCCCTGGCTCTGGATGCACTGGGTAGATCCTCCCCTTGTATCCCAGCCTCACGAGATTGGCGAGGAGGTTGTGGTTTATTCTGGTTGGGTTCTTGGATGCTCCGATTATGGCTATGCTTTTTGGGTGGAAAAAGCCATGGAGAAGATTCTCTCCCATTTTCGAGGCCCCTGTTTTTCTGAAGTTCTTGTGCTCTCCATTCCTCGAATTGGAGTTCCTCACCCTAGTCGGTTGACCCTGGTGGCGAGGACAAATGGTCTCATATCAGAGATGTGGCTCGGGTGTCAACGGAGGGAAAAAGTGGCAAGACAGGCGCCATTGTGCGAGAATCTGGGGTTGGGATTTTCTAGCGAGGAGTTCTGATCTTGGAGAAGAGGAGGCTTGGCATGAGGATTCTGGAAGCAGTTCTAGCCCTTTGGGGATGCCTTGTCCTTTTTCCCGGAAATATGTGGGCATACGAGCTGGAAAAATCCCTTCTCGCACCCCAGGGACAGTTCTTTCTCCAAGGCCAGGAACAGGCCCAGCTCATAGCAACCCCCTTTTGCACCCACAGGCCAGCGTTTGCCATGGATGGATGGTTGCGCACGGAGCTCTACAAGCTGAGCCCCGGTGCACCGAGACCCGATGTGGCAAGCTTGAGAAGAGAGGCGAGAAAAATCATTCTTTCTCTTGGGGGAAGGGTGATTTACGACGGAAGATGCGGCTCTCTCGCCCCGTTGGGGGATCCTAGGGCGAGATCCGTTGTGCTCACAGGCATCCTTCCCTGGAGTTGGGGTCAGGTATTGGTGGAAGTGTGGGCCTGGGAGGAGGGAGAGGATCTGTTTTTTCGATTAACTTCCATGAGCCCGTGGGACAACTCCTCGGAATGAAAACATCTCCAGTTCCTTTCGGGCAAGAGACCTCGCTTTCTGGTGATGGTCAAGCCATCTTTCGCCTCTTTCACTTCTTATGGGTTCCGGGTTGGGATTGGAGCAAGTGCACCCGCGCCTCATGGGGAAGGGCCTTCCCCTCTTCCCTTGAGGGGTAAGGTGAGTGTGAAGGTCGCACCTCCTCCTTTTTCGCTTTTCACTTCGAGGCTTCCTCCCAAGGCCTCGGCCAAGATCTTGGCCCCTGCCAGACCCAACCCGTGGCCCCTTCTTGTGATTCCAGTTGGCTGTTCGAGCCTCGCGTACCTGCGGAAGATGAGCTCCCTGTGCTCGGGCTCTATGCCAGGTCCGTCGTCCGTGACCTCCATATTCAGGTAGATCCCGTCAGTTGTGGCCTTGACCTCTACGAGATTTTGTCTGTGATGAAGGGCATTTTTCACGAGATTGCCCACTATTTGAGAGAACTTGGCCTCGTCCTGGAACATCGCCACCTCTTCTACCCGCGGGTCGAGCTTCAAGGAGATGCCGGCCCTGGGGATGATCTCCTCGGTCATCTTTCCCTCTGCGAGATCTTCCTGGGCCGCTACTTCCATTGTCTCCAGGGCATCCAAGATGGCCTCCCGAATGGTCCTGGCAGGGGAAAAGAGGGCCCAACTGAAAAACCCCTCCTCGCTTCTCCCTATCTCCAGGAGTCCATGGAGCATGGCCCTAGCCTTGCGGGCTGCCCTCAGGGACCTCTGGAGTGTCCTCTCCTGCTTGGGTGTGAGATCTCCAAAGCTCCCCTTTTTTTCCAGGAGCATCCTGAGACCCGTCTCTATCACCGCGAGGGGATCCTTCAATTCGTGGATCAGGAATTCTATTTGCAATTCTTTGAAGAATCCCCTTTTCCTTTCCTGGACTTCTCTCTGGTCTCCGTGGGACTCAAGCTCTCTCATTGGCCCTCCCCCCAATCTTTTTCATTCCTTCCGAAAAAGAGCCTCAGCAGGAGGAAACTCCACCGTGACTTTGGTACCCCCCGGGCAAGATGACTCACCCGAGGTTCTCAATGGGACACACTCCCTCACATCTCCTGGACACACGTCCTCCTCCGAGGGAATGTGAAGGCACCTTCGGGAGCGAAGCTCTATGTGGAACCCATATCTCTCCGAAAACACTTTCATGCGCAGGAGGTCCAAGCCCTTTCCCCCGGCATTGAAGTCATATGGCCTTCTAGAGGAATAGAGAAGGGTCTCCCGGGCTATAAATGGTCCCTTGAAAAGGAGAGATTGGCTCTCGGCCGTGAGGCCGACACCTTTGTCCTCCACCGTGAGGACGGTTTTCCCTCCAGGCCCCGTCGCCACCTCAACGAGCACTTCTCCCCCATCAGGAGTATTCTCAACGGCATTGCGAACGAGTCCCTCCAAGATCTTTCTCGCCACTTCCCTTGGCAAGTAAACCGGGGGCGCCTCTTGGAACCTGGAGACGAGCCTGACCTTTCTGTGGGAAAACTTTTCCCCAATCTCCTCGAGGACTTCCGAGGCAAATCGGTCCAGAGAGATCACCTCCCTGGGCAGGGACACTAGGCCAAAGGCCTCCTGAATCCTCCTCCGTATCCTCTCAGTGAATCTCTCGTCTCCTGCTTCCAGGGCAACCAAGGCCTCTAGCTCCTCAGCGCACACTTGGAGGAGCCCTGTGAGAGTCCCTTGGATGGTGAAGTCCCTCTCTCTCATTATGTCCTCTATCTGGTATTGGATCTCCAGGAGACGGTCCAGATTCCTCTGAATTCTCTCGAGCGCTCTGAGGAACTGGGGGTCCCGACTGGAGGATCTCTTGGCCATCAAACTCACCGAAGCTGACATCACGGATAGGGGAGTTTTCAGTTCGTGGGAGAGGTGGTGGATGACCCTGTCCTTGGCCCTGTTGAGGCTCTGGACCTCCTCGTATGAGGCCTTGAGCTTCTCGGTGATCCTCGCATTCTCTATGGGGAATGCCACAACGCTCGCTATGGCATTCAGGGTGGCGAGGTCCCTGTGATCAAAGGGTCCTTCTTTCTTGTTCACCGCGCACAGGACCCCAATTATCCGGTCCTCGGCTCGGATGGGAACATCGAGCATATTCCGAGTGTTGTAGAGCGCTTGCTCGTCCACCTCCTTGAAGAATCTGGGATCTTTGGAGGTGTCCTCCACTATCATGGGTTGGCCTGTTCTCAGCACCTCCCCTGCAATTCCCTTGTCAGCTGGAAACCTTATGCCGGTCATTCTCATTCCGGTCTCTTGGTCGTCGTAGGAGGCAGCGGGGAAGTAGAACTCGTTTCTTTCCTCATCCACAAGGATAACCGAGGCGCCTTCCACCCCGAGGAGCTCTTTCACCTCCTTGGCTATGAAATGGAGGCGATCCTCGAGCCTCCAGAATCTCGGGAGGGCCATGCTTATGCGAAAGAGGGCCTCGTTTATCCTCTCTGTCCTCTTCTGTTCGGTGACATCCCTGAGGATGACCACTTGACCTGACGGTTCCCCAGACTCCTCGTAAAAGAGAGCGCCACTCAATACCACCTCCCTGAGCCTTCCGTCCTTGGTGAGCCTCTGGGTCTCGAATCCCTGGATGATTTTCTCCACAAGGAGCCTTTTGAGCCCCATCCTGGCCTCTTCCTTGAGGTGCTCGGGGACAAAGGGGAGCTTTCTCCCCTCGAGCTCTTCCAGTGTCCATCCAAAGACCCTCACAAAGGCAGGATTGACATATGAGACAGTGTTGTCCATGTTGAACACCGCAACGGGATCTGGCATGAAATCGAGAAGGGTCCTGTATCTCCTCTGAGCCCTCTGGCTCTCGAGGAACTGCTCGTGGGCTCTTTTTTCCGACTCCCTCAGGGCCTTTTCAGCGAGACACCTCTCGGTTATGTCCCTGGCTATGCCCCTGAAGCCGATGCGCTCCCCTTGGTCGTTCCTCATGAGGTGGGCCGATACCTCCAGGACCCTGACCTCTCCGTTTTTCCTCCTGATCTCCCAGACGAGATCCGTCATCCCCTGGCCAGTGCGCCATATGGTGTTGAACTTCTCGAAGACAAACTGGGCATTCTCCTCATCCATGAACGCCCTGTAGTTTCGGCCCTGAATCTCGCTCCTGGAGTAGCCGAAGATTCGACACATGGCATCGTTGAAAAAGGTGAAATTCCCCCTGAGATCCACCTCGTAAAAACCGTCCGCGACCTCCTCTATGAAGACTCTATACCTCTCGGTATGGAGCCTCAGTTCCTCATCGCTCAGACCGCGCTGGACTGCGTCTTTGAGGTCAAGGCCGAATTCTTTGGGAATCTCTGACATGGGAAATGGGCCCTTCACCCTTCCATCTTCGAGGATCGGCCACGGTCCTCCATGAAAGCTCGATCAGTTGGGACCTCGCCTAGAGCCCTCAATTTGATGGTGCATTGCCTCTCCCTGGACATCAGGGGTGTGCCCCTAAATCCAGTCAGTGGCACCCGGCTTCTACCTTTTGAGCCATGATCCGGGCTAAAACATACACGATCCCGAACCCATCTATCAAGGACTCGAGGTATCATCCTGGAGAAAATCGCAACTGGGCTCAGGTGGATAGGGTCCTTTCCCCTTCAAGTCGTCGCTTCTCGGGGGGCCACTATAGTCGTCACTTTGCTCCCTTCGGAATCCCTATTCCCCAGATCTCAGGTTCCATGATAAGAGCGAGGAGAGGCCATCTCGAGGAGAAGGCCCCCTTTTTTCTATCCCATTTGCTTCTGTGGGCGCAGAATATCCTCACTCGGAAAGAGGTCTTGAAATACCTCCAGATGTCCAGAGGAGAGAGCTCCTGGACGTGCATCAATTTCTCGAAGCGGGTCCTAGGGTTCCTCGGGCCCCCTTTGCCCTTGGGCAGATCCCAGAGAAGCCGTTTGAGGGGATAGTAGAGCTCGTAGAACCACCTGTTGGGAAAGGTATGGAATACGACCTTCCCGGAAGAACGAATTACCCTTCTCACCTCCTTTATGGTTCTTGCCAGATCCTCTGGCCCGAGATGCTCCATTATGTCCGAGAGGATCACCCTGTCGAAGCTTCCACTGGCAAAAGGTAGCCTTACAGAGTTGCCCTTACAAAGGCAAGCTCCGAGAGGGGTCTTTCCCTCCCTCAGGGTCCCTCTGCTTATCTTCAGAGCATCGGATGAGATATCCAGCCCCCATACCCTGGCCCCCATGGACGAGAGGTGCCTCACGAGTTCTCCTCTTCCACAGCCAACATCGAGTATGTTCATCCCCTCCTTACCCTGTACAAGCTCGAGGAGTATCCCCAGCCTTTCGTCCAGCAAAGCCCCCTTGCTTTGCCGATAGACCTCGTGTCCACCACAGTGCCAGAGAAAATACTCCTCATCGTAAAGTCCAGGGTCCACCGGATTCTCCCCCCTTTTGTCTTTCTCCCTTGACAAGGACCTCCCCTGGATGAAAAATCATAGTTGGGTGATAGGATATCCCCCTTGGGATAGGGCTAGCAAGGGGTAGCGAAGAGGAGGAAGGGATGTATTCGGAGATCGTGATGGACCATTTTCAGAACCCTAGGAATGTGGGCGAGATGGAGAATCCGGATGGAGTGGGAGAGGTGGGGAATCCCGTATGTGGGGACATGATGAAATTTTTCATCAAGGTAAAGGACGACGTTATAGAGGACGTCAAATTCCTCACCTTTGGATGCGGAGCAGCCATAGCTGTGAGCAGCATGGTGAGCGAGATGGCCAAGGGGAAGACCCTGGATGAGGCCTTGAAGATAACGAGGGATCAAGTGGCAGAGGCCCTTGGAGGTCTTCCCAAGAACAAGCTCCATTGTTCCAACCTCGGGGCGGATGCCCTTCACAAGGCAATCCACGACTATCGCCACAAGAAATACGGAATTCCCATGCCCAAGGAAGAAGAGCACCCGCACGAGGAGCACAAGTTTCGCCATTGCCCTTATTGCGATGTGGAAAACCCGGAGGATTTAGTGTATTGCCGCGCTTGCGGCAAGAGATTGTGAGGGTATGAGGCTCTCCAAAAAGGCTGAATGTGGGACAAGGGCCCTCCTGCAACTCGCGGCCAATTATGGCAAGGGGGTGGTGCCCCTTTCGGACATAGCTGCCAGGGAGGGTATCTCGGTCAAGTACCTGGAACAGTTGATGATGCCATTGAGAAAGGCAGGGCTTGTCACTGGCACCAGGGGAGCCCTTGGGGGCTATTCCCTCAAGAAGCCACCATGGGAGATAAGGATTGGAGAGCTCCTCCGGGCCCTTGAAGAGAGGCTCGAACCCACTGATTGTTCTGGGGATTTACCCTCTTGCGAGAGATCTGGGAGGTGCAAGGCAAGGCCCCTTTGGGTGCATCTCTCCCGCGCTGTACAGAGGGCCCTCGATGAGCTGACACTGCAGGATCTCCTGAGGCAGGGCCCCCCTGTGTCCGATTGAGGTCCTTGGGGGGCTTCATCCCCCATCTTTCCCTTGAGATCCAGCGAGAAGCGGCCCCTTTTCCAGCTGCGTGCTTCTTTGAGCCACAAGGCTTTTGAAGGCGGCCATTTCCTTGGGGTTCACGGGTTCGCCATTTACGAAGTTCACCTTCAGCGGATTCACGAAGTCCCCACCTCTCATGAGCCTGAAGTCCAGATGGGGACCCGTTGCCAGCCCAGTTGCCCCCACGTACCCTATCACCTGGCCTTGCCTGACCGTGACCCCAGGCCTAATCCCTGGGCCAAACTTGCTCAAATGGCCATACATGGAAACGTATGATTGTCCGTGCTGGATCTTCACTTGATTTCCAAAACCTCCGTTCCATCCTGCCTCGATCACCTTGCCGTCCGCAACTGCCCTCACGGGCGTGCCCGAAGGCGCTGCGTAGTCCACCCCCAGGTGGGGCCTGTACGTTTCCAGGATGGGATGGAATCTCGCGTGGGAGAACCCGGAGGTTATTCGAGTGAACTTCAGAGGAGACCTCAAGAAGCTCTTGCGCAGTGACTTGCCGTCCATATCGAAGTACCCCTCCTGGGTGGCTTTCCCTCCAAAACGGAAGGCCCAGAAGGTTCTACCCTTGTTGCACAGTCTGGCGGCCAGGATCTTGCCATAGCCCACCTTGGTGTTTCCTATCCATTTCTCCTCTATCAAGAGATCGAACCTGTCCCCTTTCCTTATGTCCACATGGAAGTCCACGTCATACTCGAAGATGCTAGCAAGGGTTGTGGCCATGGAAGCCGGAAGGCCCGCTTTTTCCATGGCTCCAAATAGGGAATTCTGGATCGTGCCGGAGACGACCCTCTGTCTGACTTCTGTCGGCTGCACCTCTTTTCGGGCCCTGAGACGCCCCCCTTCCCTCTCTACGAGAATCGTGGACTGGATATCCAGGGGACACTGTACCAACTTGACCGAGCCGTCATTCTCATCGAAGGTGACCCACAGTCTTGTCCCCTCCTTCAGTTTTCTCGGGTCGTGGATTGGCCGGATCGCCTCTACTATCTCTTGAGTCTGCTGGGGGCTGAGGCCACCTCTTCTCATAGCCTCTTCCAGACCATCCCCTCTTTTCATCACAATTTCTCTTGTCTCCTCCTGGACCTCATCTGGGATGGAGGCCTCGTACGCGGGAGACCCCTCCGACTCCCTGAGCTCCTTGGCAACCCAATTCTCTCTTTCGAGATAATCGGGCGACGGGATAGAGAGGGCGGAGGTGTCCATAAGCCACCCCACGACGAGAAATAGGCCCAACAAAGTCGTTCCAAGTCCAACGATTCGGCAGAAGACCCACTCCAGCCTTTTCCCAGCAACCAGTGCCTTCCTCAACCTCTCCCTGCAAAACTCCTTTGGAGTTCCCTCCGAGTGGGAGATTCCCCTCGTTGTTCTCAAAACAGCACCTCCATCATCTGGCCCACGCTCTCCACTCCCACCAGTTCTAGGGGACTGTGCTCCTTGGCCTGGGCCAAATTTCCTTTGGGGAGGAGACACTTGCGGAATCCCATGCGTTGGGCTTCCTTGAGCCTGACAGGGACCCTCTGTATCCCCCTCACCTCGCCGCTGAGGCCTATCTCCCCGAAGAGCACCAGCATAGGGTCAACGGCCCTGTTCAGATGGCTCGAGGCTATCGCTGATGCTATCCCCAGATCCACAGCTGGCTCCTCTACCCTCAAGCCGCCCACGACGTTGAGGTATATGTCCTCATCCGATAGGCGGATTCCCGCATGCTTCTCCAGTACGGCTGTCAGGAGAGCGACCCTCTGACTGTCCACTCCCATGGTCGCCCTTCTGGGCATCCCGTAATTGGCCCTGGACACAAGTGCCTGAATCTCAACGAGGAGAGGCCTGTTGCCCTCTACACTGGCCAGAACCACAGAGCCAGGCACCCCTTGGGGCCTCTCCCTCAGAAATCTCTCGGAGGGATTTACCACTTCCTCCAAGCCGTTCTCGCCCATCTCCATTATGCAGATCTCGTCTGTGGAGCCGAAGCGGTTCTTCACTGATCTCAAGACCCTGAAACAGTGACCCCTATCCCCCTCCAAATAGAGCACGAGATCCACCATGTGCTCCAGGAGCCTCGGTCCAGCTAGAACACCCTCCTTGGTCACGTGGCCCACTAGGACAACTGTTATGTTCCTGGCTTTGGCTATGGAGGTGAGGGTCGCTGCCGTCTCCCTCAATTGGCCGACACTTCCCGGCAGGGAGGGATGGGAGTCCGTGTACAGGGTTTGAATGGAATCCACTATCATCAGCCTTGGGGCGAGGGGAAGGGCCACATCCAGCGCCCTTTCCAGATTGGGCTCGGCCAAGACCCACAAATCGCTCGTGTCGATCCCCAACCTCTCGGCCCTTATCTTTATCTGGTGAGGAGATTCCTCCCCACTCAAATAAACTACACGGTCTCCCCTGGAGGCCACCTTGTAACCCAGTTGCATGAGGAGAGTCGATTTGCCTATCCCTGGGTCTCCCCCCAAGAGGACCACTGACCCATCCACGAGCCCGCCCCCCATGACCCTGTCCACCTCCGGCCATCCAGTGCTGATTCTCTGGGTGTTCTCTGGAGGGATGTCCGAGAGCTTGAGGGGGGTCGGAGACTGGAGCTGGTCCAGCCATTTCTTGCGGCCTGGGACCTCCTGCGGAGAAGGCTCCTCGAGAAGGGTGTTCCACTCACCACAGTCCGGGCACCTACCCATCCACTTGGGAGAACGGTAAGCGCAAGCCTGACAAACATAGGTTGTCTTGAGCTTGGCCATGCTCCTCCCCGCAGGGCAAAGGCCTGGAACAAGTTGGGCCGATTATACGCATCTGAGCCCTCCATGTCAACCTTCGACCATGGAGAGCGTTTGCTAAAAGGGGCGATGGCCAGGCTCCCAATGAAGGAGGCCGTGGGATCCTCTGGCTTTTTCTCCCCATATGGCTCTATCCGAAAACCACCCAAAGAGGGGGATCGTCCTCCCAGAAGCCCAAAAATTTTCCGGCACCCATCTCGAAAAGCCGCTTCCAATGGGGAAGGGTGGACCTTTCTCCGGAAAGAGCCGGGAATTTTTCCTGTGGCTCTTGACTCGGATGATCCCTTTGAGGCATCTTGAGCCTTGTGAGTCGCTATCCTTGAGGTTTTTCGGGACTCGAGGCCAAATGGAGGAAAGGCTGGGGATATGTGGGCAAAGGTCTTGCCTTTTGTATTGGCTCTCCTTTTTTGGGTTCCTCAACAAGAAGGATGGTGCCAGGCTGAGCGGGGATATGAGTCCTTCAGGAGCTGGCTCGAAGGGGTGAAAAAGGAAGCGATATCACGGGGGATCTCGGCTCCAACTGTGGAGAGGGCCTTCCAGAATTTGGCCCCCATTCCCAGGGTCATAGAGTTAGATAGATCCCAGCCGGAAGTGAAACTCACCCTGGATGAGTATTTAGCTAGGGTGGTCACGGAGACGAGGATAGCCACAGGCCGCCAGAAGCTCGCACAGCACAGGGGGCTTCTCGAGGAGGTTAGGGATATCTATGGCACGCCCCCGGAGATAATGGTCGCTCTCTGGGGCATAGAGTCCGACTATGGGAGACTTCCCGGAACCTTTCCCGTAATAGGCTCCGTTGCTACCCTGGCATACGATGGAAGGAGATCATCCTATTTCAGGAAGGAACTCCTTTTCGCCCTCATGATCCTGGACCAAGGTCACATACCCCTGGCCGAGATGACCGGTTCATGGGCAGGTGCAATGGGACATTTCCAGTTCATGCCTTCCACTTTTGTGGATTATGCGTTGGATGCCAATGGGGACGGTAGGAAAGACATATGGCACGACTTCAAGGACGCGCTATTTTCCGCAGCCCACTACCTCCGCGCCATGGGTTGGAGGAGAAACCTCCCTTGGGGCACAGAGGTGAGGTTGCCAGAGGGCTTCGACCCGAGCCAGATAGGGCCTAACCAGAAGAGGCCTGTGAGGGGATGGGCCTCTATGGGGGTGAGAAAGCTCGACAATGGTCCCCTCGAGACCCATTGGGAGGGAGACACATGGATAGTTTGCCCCCAATTCCCCAGAGGAAGGGCATTTCTCGTCACGGAAAGCTATAGGGCCATCTACCGCTGGAATCCATCCAACTCCTTCGCGGTGGCAGTGGGAGTCCTCTCGGACAAGATCGGGGCAGAGAATTGACGAGGGAGGTGAAGCCATGGATCCATTTCTCAACGAGGAACAGGTCGAAATCCAAAAGGCAGCGAGAAAGTTCGCCTTGGGTGAATTTCCCCAAGTGGCCGAGCAACTGGACAGGGAGGAGACTTATCCCTTTGATCTTCTCAAGAAGGCCGCCTCTTTGGGATTCATAGGGGCTTGGATTCCCGAGGAGTACGGTGGCCCAGGACTTGGCTTCCTGGAGGCTAGTCTCATAACCGAGGAATTCTGGAGGGTGGACCCTGGATGTTCCTCCATTTTGTCCGCTTGTTTCGGAGGGCAGATGATCCTCTACTACGGAACCGAGGAGCAGAAAAAGAAATACCTCAGCCCTATCCCGGCAGGGGAGAAGATAATGGGCTCCGCCATAACCGAACCCAATGCGGGAAGCGATGTCGCTGGAATAAGGACGAGGGCGACAGTGGATGGAGACCATTTCGTCATAAATGGAACGAAGATGTTCATAACCAATGCCACCATAGCGGATTACTTTGTGGTCCTGTGCCAGACGGATCCCGAGGCCGAAAAACGCCACGCCAGGTTCAGCGTTCTCATCGTGGAGGCTGACAGGCCAGGACTCACGAGGCGAAAGATCCACAACAAATTGGGAATAAGGGCTTCGGACACGGGTGAGCTTGTCTTCGAGGATGTAAGAGTCCCCAAGGAGAACTTGGTAGGGGAAAGGGGAAGGGGATTTTACCAGTTCATGGACTTCTTTGACAGGACGAGGGTGAATGTGGCGTCTCAGGCAGTGGGACTGGCCCAGGGGGCCCTGGATAGGGCCATCGCGTACTCCAAGCAGAGGGAAGTGTTCGGATCTAGCCTCGCCTCTTTCCAGGTGACTCAGTTCAAGCTCGCTGAGATGGCGACCAGGATAGAGGCCTCGAGGGCCCTGGTCAGGCAAGCGGCTTGGAAGCTGGACAGGGGAGAGGTGGACACGAAGCTCATCGCAATGGCCAAGTGGTTCTCGGGGGAGACGGCTGTCAGGGTGGTGGACGAGGCCCTGCAGATCCACGGTGGCTACGGGTTCATCGGGGAGTACGATATATCCAGGCTTTACAGGGACGCCAAGATCGTGGAGATCTACGAGGGAACCAAGGAGATAGAGAAGATCATAATAGGGAGAAGACTCCTCAAGGACTGACCCTCCGAGAGAAGAGGGCGGGATAGCCCGCCCTCTTTCAAGATCTTGTGTCCACTCTTGTCGAGGCTCGGAATATATTGTGTTTTCTCTTGCCATCCCCTGAGGGCGAGGCTATAATGAGGTGCGTCCAAATGGAGAGTCGAACCTCTGGGGTTTTGTCCCTTTCGGGCCGGGCCCTAGGGTGGGTCTTTTGAAAGCGAGGGGTCGTCATGGTGAAGAGGAAAAAGGCCATCGAACTATCGGCAAATGCCTTGAGGGTGCTTGAGAGGAGATACCTCACCAGGGACGAAGGGGGGAGGATCATCGAGACACCCGAGGAGATGTTCAGGAGGGTGGCCAGGGCTGTGGCTCAGGCTGACGAGAACCCCAGGGAGGCCGAGGAGGTCTTTTTCAGAATGATGGCGTCCTTGGAATTCCTTCCCAACTCTCCGACCCTCATGAACGCAGGCAAAGAGTTGGGGCAGCTTTCGGCCTGCTTCGTGCTTCCTGTCGAGGACTCCATGGAGGAGATCTTCGAGGCTGTAAAGCATACGGCCATGATCCACAAGTCCGGAGGTGGGACTGGCTTTTCCTTCAGCAGGCTGAGGCCAAAGGGATCCACAGTGGCATCCACTGGAGGGGTCTCTAGTGGGCCAGTATCCTTCATGAAGGTATTCGACACCGCAACGGATGTCATCAAGCAAGGGGGGAAGAGAAGGGGGGCCAACATGGGGGTTCTCCGGGTGGATCATCCCGATATAAGGGAGTTCATATATGCCAAGGAGGACCCATCCAGGTTCACCAATTTCAACCTCTCAGTGGCCATAACCGATGCCTTCATGCAGGCCCTGGAGAAGGGAGAGAATTACGATCTCGTGGATCCACACACCAAAAGGGTGGTGGAGTCGGTCTCGGCCAAGGAGATATTCCATGAGATCGTGTACCAGGCGTGGAAGACCGGAGATCCAGGGGTTCTCTTCATAGACAGGATAAACAAGGACAATCCCACCCCTTTCTTGGGGCAATTCGAGGGAACCAATCCGTGCGGGGAACAGCCCCTTCTGCCTTACGAATCTTGCAATCTGGGTTCCATAAACCTGGCCAAGATGGTCAAGAGGAAAAACGGCAATTGGACCCTGGACGAGGGAAAGCTCGATATCACCGTTTTCCAGGCTGTGAGATTCCTGGACAATGTGATCGATGTTAACCGCTATCCCCTCCCCCAGATAGAGGAGATGACGAAGGGCAATAGGAAGATAGGTCTGGGAGTGATGGGATTTGCGGATCTTTTGATCCTTCTGGGAATCCCCTACGACTCCACCGAGGCGGTGAGGGTCGCGAGGAAGTTGATGAGCAGGATCAGGAAAAAGGCGAGGGAGGCTTCAGCCAAACTCGCCCAGTCCAGAGGACCATTTCCCAACTATGAGAGGAGTATCTATCCGGAGATGGGGATACCTCCCTTGAGAAATGCAACCACCACAACCATAGCCCCAACTGGGACCCTGAGCATAATAGCCGGATGTTCAAGTGGGATAGAGCCCCTCTTTGCGGTGTCCTACATAAGGCGAGTCCTGGACAACGAGGAACTGGTGGAAGTGCATCCCCTGTTCGTGGAGGTGGCCAAAAGAAGGGGCTTTTACAGAGAGGAGCTCATGAGACAGATAGCTTCCAGTGGAAGCATTCAACGCTTTGATGAGATACCCGATGATGTCAAGAGGGTTTTCGTCACGGCCCACGACATAGCGCCCGAGTGGCATGTCAAGATCCAGGCCGCATTCCAGGAGTTCACCGACAATGCGGTTTCCAAGACGGTGAATTTTCCCCACGATGCCACACCCGAGGATGTGGCTCAGGTATACCTTTTGGCCTATCGCCTGGGATGCAAAGGGGTGACCATCTACAGAGACAGAAGCCGCGACACACAGGTACTGAACATAGGGAGGTGTGCCCCCGCGGAGCTGGCCAGGGTGAGCTACCAATTACAGGAAAGAGGCCCCTCCACGTATCCCGAGGCGGCCAGAACTTCAGGGGGCAGCGAAGGGAGACCACCTCAGATAGCGCCCAGGCCGAGGCCACCTGTGACCCATGGGGTCACGGAGAGGATAGGAACAGGGTGCGGGAAGCTTTATGTGACAGTGAACTATGACGATGAGGGGATCTGCGAGGTTTTTGCCCAGATGGGAAAATCCGGGGGTTGTGCTGCGTCCCAGATAGAGGGCATAAGCAGGCTCATCTCCCTGGCTTTGAGGTCCAGGGTGAGCGTGGATGCTATCATAAAGCAGATAAAGGGGATCAGATGCCCTGCTCCTCTATGGGGAAAGGGAGGAATGGTCCTGTCTTGCGCAGATGGAATAGCGAGGGTGTTGGAGCATCAGACGGGAAAGGAAGGGGCGGAGGGATCTGAGGGGAGTTCACCTCCGAGGTTGTGGGGGAGGTATCCCAATGGCCTCATAGTGGGGTCGTGCCCCGAGTGCGGGGGAGCTGTGGAGCACGCAGAGGGCTGTGAGGTGTGCAGGTTCTGCGGGTTCACGAGGTGCGCGTGAAGGTGGGGTGTGGTGGATTATGGCAACGGAAAAAAGTATTGACGGAGTGGCCTTCAGGGGGTAGGATAAAAATTCTTAACCGAACGGCTTCCGGAGAGCCACATGGCCGGGCCGGAAAGGGGTGTGATCGCCAAGGGCGCATCAAAAAATACATAGCCGTGGGGGGGCAGGAGAAATGACAGGACTGGGAACCCACATTCTGCTCGATCTCTATGGCTGCGATCCCGGTCGTCTCAACGATCTGGAGTTCCTCCGCCAGATGTCCCTTGAGGGCGTGAGACGATCGGGGGCCACTATCATGGGGGAGCACTTCAAACAATTCCAACCCCAGGGCGTAAGCGGGATCATAATAATTGCGGAAAGCCATCTCTCGCTTCATTCCTGGCCCGAGTTCGGATACATCGCAATGGACTATTTCACGTGCGGAAGCCGCATAGATATAGACGTGGCCATCGCCCACTTCGAGCAGTCCCTTTCTCCCCAAAAGGTGGTGAAGAGCCGCCACTCCAGGGGAAGCGAGCTGGGGGGAAAGGAATGGGCGGTGCCCAATCACGCGAGGGCCAAGGGACCCACTCCCTGGTTCACGGAGTACTATGGGGAGAGGGATGAGCCCGGAAGGCCCCTTCTGGCTTACCAGTATGCTGTGGAAAGGGAACTCGTGAGAATGAGGAGCCCCTTCCAGGAGATCATGGTCATGGAGAATCCCGTGTACGGGAAGATGCTCTTCCTGGACGGGCTGGTCATGACAACGGAGCGGGACGAGTTCGTGTACCATGAGATGTTGGCCCATGTCCCCCTGGTGGTCCATGGCGATGCCAGGGATGTCCTCATAATAGGGGGAGGGGATGGAGGGCTGTTGAGGGAGGTGCTGAGGCACCCGACGGTAAGAAGGGTGGACATGGTGGAGATAGACGAGAAGGTGGTCGAGGTGTCGCGGGAGCACCTACCTGGCATAGCTTGCTCCTTCGATGATCCGAGGGCCAAGCTCCACTTCGAGGACGGAGCGGACTTCGTGAGAAGGGCCAGGGCTGCTTACGATGTCATTCTGGTGGATTCCACCGAGCCCATGGGCGCGGGAGAGGTCCTTTACGGTAACGAGTTCTTCTCGGATTGCAAGAGGGCGTTGAAACCCCAAGGGGGGCTCTTCGCCGCCCAAGCTCTCTCGGCTTGGGTTCACGAGAAGGAGCAGAGGGCCATGTTCGCGAATCTGAGAAAGGTTTGGGATCACGTGGTTCCCTACGTGGCGACGATCCCCACCTATCCTGGGGGACTCTGGACATTTGTCCTCTGCCGAGATGGTGGAATAGAGGTCCTGCCCAAAGATGAAAATTACGCCAACGCCATATCGAGTCGTTGCAAGTATTACAATGTGGGCATCCACAGGAGCTGCTTCTGCCTGCCCAACTTCCTGAAAGAGAAGCTCGATGGAGAAGGACCGTTGAGGCATTGACTGAGGGATCCGAGGATCGGCTGGGCCGATTCCAAAAACCCCGGAGAGAACCTCCGGGGTTTTCTATTAGGCCCGCCTGCCAAGGAGGATCCCCAGGTACAATCTCCTCACATTCCTCATCACTCTCTCTAGTTTCTCTGTCAGGTCCTCTCCCTTTTTGGAGGCAGGAACCCACTCGAGATCATCCATTCGGCCTAGGGCAGCTAGCTCCTGAGCTGAAAAAGGTTGATCCGTGGCCTTGTGTTCCAGGACAAGCCCCAACCTATTTTCCATGCCCTTGAGGAAACCGTGGGCTTTCTTCAAGAATCCGGCCTCCCTCCCTGGGAGGGCACCTATGGCCACAAGCCCCTCCAGTGCCCCTATGGTGCTTGTGGTGCGGACTCTCGAATCCTTTGACCAGTTGGACCACTGAAGATATTGGACGAGAAACTCTATGTCCGCCATCCCACCAGGGCCCAGCTTCAGATGGAAGCTTCCCTCGGGGGCTTGGCCCCTTTCCCTCTCCATTCTGCTCCTCATGGCGTGGACCTCGTTGGGGTCTGGGGGAGGACTTCGAAGGAAGATGGAATCTATGATCCCCATTGTCTTTTGCCCCACCTCTGGGTTTCCGGCACAATGCCTAGCCCTCAGTAACATTTGGCGTTCCCAACTCTCGCTCATTCCTTCGTGATATTGCTTGAAGCTTCTCAGAGAAACGAGCAAGGGGCCTCTTGTTCCGGAAGGCCTGAGCCTCACGTCAACGGACCATCCTTTGCCCTCCTTCGTGGCCATGCTGAGCCAAGAGAGCAATCTCTGGGCCAGTTTGGTCAGAAACTCCGAACAACCACTTCCATCCCTGGGAGTCCAACCCGTAGCCTCGTCGTACACGAACATCAAATCCAGGTCGGAACCATAGGTGAGTTCCTTGCCTCCCAAACTCCCAAGCCCAACCACTGAGAGAGGAAGCAGGTGGGAGGATTCAGGATAACCCCTCGAAGCCATCACCTCCTCCAGAGTAGCCTCCAGGAACACCTCGGCGACCTTGGTGATCTCCTCCCCCACCTGCCATGGGTGAAGAATCCCACAGAGATCGGCTACCCCTATCCTCAAGAACTCCTGGGCTCTGAATAGCCTGAGGCGCCCCAGTCTTTCCTCGATGTCCCTGGTTCCCCAAAAGAGCCTCTGGACCTCTTCCCTCAACTCCCCGGGACTCTTCTGGAGCTTGTCGTAGTGGCCCGAGACCAAGGCATCTAGCGACTCCACGTGCTCCGTGAGCCATCGCGAGAGCATCGCGCTTCCGGAGAGGACTCTCATGAGACGTTCCAATGCCACAGGGCTCTCCTCCAGGAGGGACAAATACTCTGCCCTGGGCCCTATGACCTCCAGAAGCCGTTCCACTCTGAAGAGGGTCTGGTCGGGAAAAGGGGACTTAGTCACCTCCGAGAGCATCCTGGGAAGGAGCCTGTGGAAGACCCGCCGGGCCCTCGGAGAACGGGAAGGGCCGAAATTGGGGCTTGACATCCTCTCCAAGGATCTCCTCACCGAGGCAGCTTCCCTGAAACCGGCCTGGCGGATTGCATCGAGGGCTTCATCTCCCTCTTCCAGGCGGGCCAGCAACCTCTCGCCAATCTCGTCCTCCTCCCTTCTGGTCCTAGGCTCGGCCACAAGCCCAGCGAAGGCCCTTCTCACAAAGCTCATGTGTTCTCGGAGTTCTTCGAGCATTCCCGTTATGCCTTTCCCGTCCCCGTAACCCATGAGCACCGCAATTCTCCTTAGCTCCCTCTCATTGGAGGGCAGGCGATGGGTTTGTCTCAGGTAAACCATCTGGACCCTGTGCTCCACTTGCCTCAAGTACTTGTAAGCATCGATCAAGGTTTGGGACTCATCAATCTCTAGGATTCCACAACTTGCCAGGGCCTCCAATGCCCCTATGGTGCTCCTTACCCGCAGAGGCCTCCTTTTCCCTCCGTGAACTATTTGGAGGGTCTGGACCAGGAACTCCAGTTCCCTTATCCCCCCTTTCCCCATCTTCACATCTATGGTGTCAGGGGACCTCCATTTGGCCTCCCTCTCTATCTTCGCCTTCATTTGCCTTATGTCTTCCAAGCTCGCGTAATCGAGGGAAGTCCTGTAAACGAATGGCTCCAAGGCGCTGAGAAATCGCTCGCCGAGCTCTTTGTCTCCAGCTACAGGATGGGCTTTGAGAAGTGCCCACCTCTCCCATGGCGATCCCAAGGCCTGATAATGGAATTCAGCTCCCTCCACGCTTATGGCCAATGGTCCCTCCTTCCCTCCTGGCCGCAGGCCCAGATCCACTCGGAAGGTGGGCCCCACATCACTAGGTCCTTCGAGAACTTGGGTGACAACGCGCGCCAGGCGGTCTGCTGCCTGGGCGAAACTCCCCCTCCCATGGACGGGCTCGTATACGTAGAGAAGGTCTATGTCGGAACATAGATTGAGTTCCCCACCCCCTAGCTTTCCCATGCCCAGTACTGCCATTCTCACCCCTTCGAGCTCCTCCCCGAGCGATTCCTCGACGCCCACGAGGGCACCTTGGATACACAAGGAAGCCACCTCTGACCATTCCCTCCATATCTCGGTACAGGGCCTCAGGCCAAGAATCTCCTGAGAGTAGAGCCGAACCAGGTGAAGGTTGCGAAATCGGGTAACGAGGCGAGTCAAAGAGACGAGATCCCGGCTCTCCTTGCAGGAGCTGAAAAAAGCCCGGCACTCCCCCTCCAGGGGGCTTTCCTCGAGGATCCTCCCCCTCGCAAAAAGATCCAATATGGCTTCCTCTGGATGCCTCAGGAGAAAGGGCAAAAGGCCTGGACTTGCACCCACAAGCCAAGCCAATCCCGCCAGACCTTCCTTACCTCGAGTCAGAAGAATAGCCCTTTGGCTCTCATTTAAACGTTCCCAAATCCTCTGAAGCCCCCTCAGGGCATCGAGGGGATCTGGGGAACGGGAAGCCAAACTTTTCCAGAAATCCTGTGAAATCTGTTCCATGGAAGGAATTCTATTGGCTTAGGTGACCCAGAGCAACTCCGACGTGACGCCTTCTAGGGCCTCCCCTTCCTTGGAAACGATACGAGATCTCCCGGGGGCCTTCCCTGCCAGAGGCTTCTGGACATGGCGGGTAAAGCCTGGCACCTTTGGGTGGAGATCTTCTCCAGGCCGCGAAGGGGCCCGGACATCCCAGGGTCGGTCTGGCGCGGGGACTATGGCCTTGCGGGGAAGGGGGCAGGGATAGGATGAAAGTGGGTTTTCTCGGAGGGGCGCACTCTGTGCGCCCGCGTCGGAAAACCGAACGTGTGCCGAGGGATTCCGTTTCCACGGGATGGCCGAGCGAAGCCTGGTCACCCACGGGCACATGCCTCGGTCAAGCCCAAGCCCCCTTGCGGGCGTGCGGAGCCCGCCCCTCCGCGGGGGCCAAGCCCGGCACGAATGGCCTTGCGGGGAAAACCCGGAGACAACGCGAGCGGTGGTTTTCTCGGAGGGATGCGCTCTGCGCGTCCGCTTGGCAGGGCCCCACGAATGCCGAGGCATTCCATTTTCACCCGACGATGAGCCAACAGGCCGGTTGGCCTACCGGGCACATGCCTCAGTCAACCGCAAGCCCCCTTGCGGGCGTGCGGAGCCCGCCCCTCCAGGGGTGTACGATCCAAAGGGAGATGGCCTAGCGGGGAAAGCCGGGAATTGACGCGAAAACTGATTTTCTCGGAGGGAGGCACTCTGTGCGTCCGCTTGGCAGGGCCCCACGAATGCCGAGGCATTCCATTTTCACCCGACGATGAGCCAACAGGCCGGTTGGCCTACCGGGCACATGCCTCAGTCAACCGCAAGCCCCCTTGCGGGCGTGCGGAGCCCGCCCCTCCAGGGGTGTACGATCCAAAGGGAGATGGCCTAGCGGGGAAAGCCGGGAATTGACGCGAAAACTGATTTTCTCGGAGGGACGCACTCTGTGCGTCCGCTTGGCAGGGCCGTACGCAAGGCGAGGCATAACATGATCATTGGGGGCAAAGGAACGCCCGGTGGCCTAATGGAGCCATCCCTCGGTGAAAGCGAAGTCTCGCTAGCGGGCGTGCGGAGCCCGGACCTCCGCCTGTGAGGCCGAGAGGGGCATCGGTCGCCTGGCGGGGTAAGGGCCGGTCACGATGCGAAGGAACATTTCGCCCAGGGATACACTTCGTGCCTCGGCACTGGAAACCATTGCCCATACCGAGACATGTCCTCGAGGAGGTGGGTACGCCCCTTCCGGGGGAAGGGGGATAAGCCTCCGTTCCAGAAAACTCGGGAGAGAGCCACCCTGGCCCTCTCCCTCTTGTCGCGGCCCCCGCCTCAGATATCGAAGTAGAGGAAGAACTCGTACGGGTGAGGTCTCATTCTCACAGCATCCACCTCATTCTTTCTCTTGTAGTTGATCCACATCTCCAACACATCCTGAGTGAAGACATCGCCCTTCAGGAGGAACTCGTGATCTTGTTCCAGGGCCTTCAGGGCCTCTTCCAGGGAACCCGGTGCTGAGGGCACATGGGCCAGCTCCTCTGGGCTCAGACCATAGATGTCCTTGTCGAGAGGCTCACCAGGATCTATCCGGTTCTCTATCCCGTCCAGGATGGCCATGAGCATCGCGGAGAAGGCCAGGTAGCCGTTGCACGAAGGATCCGGTGTCCGGAACTCTATCCTTTTGGATTTGGGAGAAGGGGAATACATGGGGATCCTCACCGCGGCTGACCTGTTTCTGCTAGAGTAGGCGAGGTTGACTGGCGCCTCGTACCCGGGCACGAGCCTTTTGTAGGAGTTGGTCGTGGGATTGCACAGGGCACACAGAGCCGGACAGTGCTTCAGGATCCCTCCTATGGCGTAGAGGGCCGTCTCGCTCAGCCCGGCATATCGGTCTCCGGCAAACACGTTCCTTCCGTCCTTCCATATACTGATGTGGGTGTGCATTCCCGAACCATTGTCCCCGAAGATGGGCTTGGGCATAAACGTGACGGTCTTTCCGTGCCTTCTCGCGACGTTCTTGAGAATGTATTTGAACCACATGAGCTGATCGGCCGCCTTGACCAGGGAGGCAAACCTCATGTCTATCTCCCCCTGTCCAGCAGTGGCAACCTCATGATGTTGGCATTCGACCACTATGCCGACCTTTTCCATCTCCAGGACCACCTCTGTCCTCAGGTCCATGAGACTGTCCGTGGGAGGAACGGGGAAATAGCCCTCTTTGTGCCTTGGCCTGTAACCGAGGTTGGGACACTCTTCCCTTCCCGAGTTCCATATTCCCTCCTCGGAATCCAGAAAATAGTAGCCACTGTGGGAGTTCTGATCGAACCGGATGTCATCGAAGATGAAGAACTCTGCCTCGGGACCGAAATACGCCTCGTCGCCTATGCCTGTGTATCTGAGGTAGACTTCTGCCTTCTGGGCGATGTTCCTGGGGTCTCGACTGTAACGCTCCTTGGTTATGGGATCAACTATGTTGCAGATGAGACTCAGGGTCGGGACAGCTGTGAAGGGATCCATGACAGCAGTATCGGGATCTGGTATAACGAGCATGTCACTCGCATGTATTGGCTGCCAGCCCCTTATGCTCGAAGCGTCGAAGCCGAATCCCTCCTCGAAGGAAGACTCCTCGAGCTCATGAAAAGGCACTGTGAAGTGCTGCCAAAGACCCGGAAGATCCATGAACTTGAGATCCACCATCTGCGCTCCGTTTTTCTCAGCAAACTCCAAAACCTCCTTCGGTGTCATCTGTCTTCTCCCTCCTTTTACGGAATTTCTTGACTCCCCTTTATGAGGAACGCTCACAGGGCGTTGACTCCCCTCTCCCCTGTCCTTATGCGGATCACCTCCTCCACAGGAAGCACAAATATCTTCCCGTCGCCTATCTTCCCCGTTCTGGCCACATCCATTATGGTTTCAACCACCTTTTGGACCATCTCCGTCTCCACAACCACCTCGATCTTCACCTTGGGCAGGAAGTCCACCACGTATTCGGCTCCCCTGTAAATCTCAGTGTGGCCTTTCTGTCTGCCGAATCCCTTCACTTCCGTGACCGTTATGCCTTTGATGCCAACGGATGTGAGCGCCTCCTTCACTTCCTCGAGCTTGAAGGGTTTTATAATGGCCTCTATCTTCTTCATCTTTTCTCCCCCTTTTTCGGACATGAGGCGTGTCGCCGTTCTGTTCTCTCATTCCTCCTGGGAGGAAGCAACTGCTAGGGAAGGAGGAGCCTCCGGGAGCGGCTCCTCGAAGGTGTGGGACAATGATCCCAAAGCCCTATCCACAAATCCGAGGCTATATGCCTTTTCACCATGCAGAGCTATGTCCAGACCCAGAAGCTCCTCCTCCTGCTGGACCCTGAGACCAAAGGCAGCCTTGATGCACAGAAGTATCGCGGCAGTCAAACCGAAGCTCATGACCCAGGAGATCAAAGTAGCCAAGCACTGGACGAGAAGTTGGTCTCCATTGCCGTGCAACAGCCCATCTGCGCTTCCTGGAATCGCGGAAGTGGCGAAAATCCCCGTAGCAATGGCACCCCAGGTCCCGCCCACCCCATGGACTCCGAAGACATCCAGGGAATCGTCGTAACGAAATCTTGCCTTGAGCTTGACCACTGCCAAGTAGCACAAGACCCCCGTTCCCGCTCCCACGAGAAGAGAGGAGAAGAGTGTCACGTATCCGCAAGCAGGGGTTATGGCGACAAGACCCGCTAGGGCTCCGGTTATGGTTCCCAAGGCAGTGGGCTTGCCCCTGTGAAGCCATTCGGTGAACATCCACGTGATAGCGCTCATGGCAGAGGCTGTATGGGTCACCACCAGGGCGTTGGCCGCCAGAGGACCGGCCACAAGCGCGCTTCCCGCGTTGAAGCCGAACCATCCGAACCACAAAACCGCCCCTCCCGTTATGGTCAATGGGAGATTGCTCGGGGGCATGGGCTCCGAAGCTATGCCTTTTCTTTGTCCCAGGATGAGGCAGGCTGCCAGAGCCGAAACCCCTGAACTAATGTGAACCACAGTTCCCCCTGCAAAATCTAGGGCTCCCAGTCTTGAGAGCCAGCCATTTCCCCACAACCAATGGGCTAAGGGATCGTATACCAGGGTCGACCAGGCCAAGAGGAAAATCAGAAAGGAGGAGAACTTCATTCTCTCTACGAGGGCCCCTGATATGAGAGCTGGGGTGAGAACGGCAAACATCCCTTGAAACATCATGAAAAGCTGGTGCGGGATAGAATGCCCTTCCCGGGGCAAAAAGCCCACCTCTCGGAGCCCAAGGAAATCCAATCCTCCTATGATCCCGCCTTTGTCCGGGCCGAAAGACAGGGTATATCCCCACAAGACCCACTGGATGCTGATGAGACAGAGGGCAGAGAGGGAAAGCATCATTGTGTTGAGGACGTTTTTCCCCCTGACCATGCCACTATAGAAAAGGGCCAAGGCCGGGGTCATTATCATGACCAGAGCTGTTGCCACAAGCATCCAAGCGGTGTCGGCCGTGGATACTTGAGAGAGCTCCCCTGCGGAGGAGGTTGCGGGAACCTCCAGCATCAAGGCAGAGGCGCAGCACATCTCCCAAAGCCCGAGACAAAGTCTTTTCATCCGAGTCCCCCTTTTACCTTTTCCTTTCGAGCTCCAGTGCCCACCCAACCAGCCCCTTCCATTGCACGCGGGGTGGCTCCCCTGGCTTGGCCCACCGAGCTCACTCGAGAAATGCCCAGGGCCCCACAGTTTCGAGCCTTTCTAGGACACCGTAGAGGGTGGCCTCTATCTCCGAGAGCTTCTCCTTCTCCAGGATTTTCTGGCCCCCAGAATCCTGGACATAGAAGACGTCTATCACCCGCCCCTTTCGCGTGTCCACTATGGCCACATGAACTCCAAGTTCCAGTTTTGCGAGGGCGCTAGTCACAGCGAAAAGGAGCCCGAGGCGGTCCGCGGCCCTTATCTCTACCACTGTGTAGAAGTCCGAGGCCCTATTGTCTATTGTCACCCTGGGCTTAATTTGAGAATGTGCTCTGTGGGCGCCAAGTGGTGGTCTCATCCTCTTGGAGAGAAGTTCCTTGACCGAGAGAGTCCCCTCCAGAATGGCCCTGAGATCCCTTTCCATCTCCGCTATCTTTTGCGGGTCCATGGGTTCTCGGCTCTCGGCACCCAAGGGCTCCACTGTGAAGGTGTCCATGGCCACTGCGTTTGTCCAGGTATGGATCCGTGCCTCCACTATGTTGAGTCCGTGAGCTAGCATCACAGCACATATGGAACTGAAAAGACCTGGCCTATCCCAAGTGCAGACGAGGATCTCGTGCTTGTCTTCCACGAGATGATACTTGAGGTAAGCCGCCATCCCCTTCTCCTTCATCTCCCTCGCGAGAGTGAGTTGATCCAGGAGTCTTTCTGGACTTGTGGTGAGGAGATACCTCGAGGGAAGGGCTTCTATCCATTCCTCCAACTCATCATGGGAGAGTTGGGAGCTCAGGGAACTCCTCAGATATTCCCTCATCTCCCTCACCTTTGTTGTCATCTCTGGGGAGACGAGATCTCCCATCTCCAGGATTTTGTAACTCTTGAGGTAGAGCTCCTCGAGAAGTTGCTCCTTCCACTGGGTGAGGACATCCGGACCTGTGGCTTTCAGGTCAGCTATGGTGAGAAGATATAGTTCGCTCAGTCGCTCCACGGAGCCCACCAGACGACACAGGTCTACCACCACCTTTTCCTCGGTGAGATCTCGGCTCAAAGCCGTATCCATCATGGTCACATGCTCCCTCACCAGGAAGACCACCCTCTCTTTCTCCCTTTGGGGCATCCACCACCGATCCATGATGGCTTCGGCCAAATGAGCGCCCCTCTGGGCGTGGCCCGGCCCATCTCCCTTCCCTATGTCATGGAGAAGAGCCGCAAGGACCAAGGATGACCACGATTGGATGGCTCTGGCCGCCTTGGCAATGGACGAATCCTCGCTCCCTTCGGCCTCCATCCTCATGGCCCCGAGCTCCCGGACAGTCTCCAGAGAGTGGACATCCACGGTGTAAGCGTGGTACGCATCGTACTGGACCTCGAAGCAAATGCGCTGAAATTCCGGAATGTAGGCCTGGAGGAGACCCAGTCTATGCATTAGCTCCAGCGCTCCGTATCCACAATCACCGGTTTCCAGAATGGAGAGGAAGGCATCCCTCACCCTCCTCGATCGCCTGAAATTCGCATCCACGAGGTGGACTGAGGACTTGATCTCGTCCCTGGTGAAGAGATCCAGGGGGATTCCCTTCCTGTGGGAATAGGAGAGGGCCTCCATTAGCCGAGGGGGATCGTTCTCGAACACCTTCTCATCCACAACCGTGAGCCTTCCCCTCATGACCTGAAACCCAGGGCCCAGCTCTTGGGGTACGTAGCTAGGTCCCTTGGGGCCCGCTCCCAAAGACGGATCTGTAACCTTCTGGATGCAGTCCTCCACCAAGTAACGTATTGTGGTAGCGTGGCGGTAGTACTCCCTCATGAACTCTTCCACCAACCCCTTGCCAGGCCTTGGCCGAGGAAAGGTCTCGGCAATGCGTTCCTGAAGGTCGAAGGTGAGATGGTCCTCCTTTCTCCCCGCTGCCCTGTGCATCTCCAGGCGCACTTGCCAGAGGAACCTCACGGCCTCCTCTATTTCCTGAGCATCCTTCTGGCTTACCAGGGAATGCACCACCATGCTCTCCAAGCTCTTGACGGGAAATACAGCCCTGGCCAACCAGAGGGCTGACTGATAATCCCTCAGCCCACCTGGCCCATTTTTAACGTGGGGCTCCGTGAGAAAAGGAGATCTCGAGTGGCTCCTGTGCCTCTCCCTAACTGACCCCACAAGGGTCTTCAAGAATCTCTCCTTCCTGCCCGAGAGGAGCTCCTGTTTCACCTGGAACTCGAAGGTCCGAAAAAGGTCCAGATCGCCCACGATGTATCGGGCATCGAGAAGCGCAGTCCACGTGGGAATGTCCCTGAGAGCTACATCTATGCAGTCCTTTACTGTTCTGACACTGTGGCCCACCTCCAGGTGCAGATCCCACAGGGAGTGGAGGATCCTGTAGATGACCTCGAGAACCTCCTGGGAAGAGGTCTCCTCGCAGAGAAACATGAGATCCACGTCGCTCCAAGGGGTCAACTCTTCCCTTCCATAGCCACCTACAGCCACAAGGGTCATCCCTTCCCGAAGGGAGCTAGAGGCCAGATCCTCGAATAGGTCCCATAGCAAATTGTCCACCTGCCTCGAATGGGCCCTAAGAACAGGGTACGGGTCTTGCCAAGGGACAAAGGTAGCTTTGAACTTGGCAAGCCTTTCCTCGATTCCGGACGATGTCGAGACCATCCCAACCTCCCATTTCAGGACGACATGAAAAAGGGATGCCAGAGGGGGATTTCCATAGCGCCTCTTGGGCGCACAAGTGTCCTCAATGGTTGGGGAGCTGAGGAGTGCGAGGGCTCAGTTGAAAGTTGGGACCATTTTGTGACAAATTTGTAGGAATCCATATCCAAATGCTACATTTTTGTCTCAACCCATCCGACCCTCCTTGCTAGGTTCACTCTGCGGGTTTTTCCTTCCCAACCCCTTTGTGACGGATCACCAAGCCCTCTACCAAGAAGACCACCTCTTCGGATATGTTTGTGGCCTCGTCTCCTATCCTTTCTAGGTGCCGGCCAGCTATTATCAGCTCCACGCCTCTCAGGACCACCCTGTTCTCCCTCATCATCCAGTGGATCATCTCCTCGAGGAGATGTCTATTGAGAGCATCGAGCTCGTCATCCCTCGCGCAGACCTGATAAGCCAAGGCCACGTCCCTTTTCACGAAGGCATCGAGACATTGTCTTGTCATCTCCTTCGCTACCAGGGCCATCCGGTAAAGGGTTGGAGGTACATCGAATGGCTCCATCTCCATCAGTTCTTGGGCCCTCTCAGCCACATTGACCGCCTGATCCCCCATTCTCTCCAGAAAGGTGTTTATCTTCATGGCCGAGGTTATGAATCTCAAATCCACGGCAACTGGCTGCTGAGTGGCGAGAAGCCTTATGCAGTCCGACTCTATCTCGTTCTCCAAGGCGTTTATTCTCTTGTCCGCCTGGATTACAGCCCTTGCCAGGTCCACATCCCTGTTGATGAGGGCGCGCGTGGCATCCTCTATTGCTTGCTCCACCATAGCCGCCATCTTGAGAAGGTCCTCCTTCACCTTCTCCAACTGCCTGTGCAAAGGAGCATAGCCCATTTTCTCCTCCTTCCTTTACCCGAAGCGGCCCGTCACATAATCCATGGTCCAAGGCACAATGGGGTTTGTGAATATTCGAGCCGTCTCCCCGTACTCCACAAGTCGGCCAAGGTACATGAAGGCGGTATTGTCCGAGACACGGGCAGCCTGTTGCATGTTGTGGGTGACGATTATTATGGTATACCTCCCTTTGAGCTCGTATATCAGCTCCTCTATCTTCCCCGTGGCCAATGGGTCCAGGGCCGAGCACGGCTCGTCCATGAGGAGAACGTCCGGATCCCCTGCTATGGCCCTTGCTATACAGAGTCTCTGCTGCTGGCCCCCAGAAAGTTTCAGGGCGTTCTCCTTCAAGCGGTCCTTCACCTCTTCCCACAAGGCCGCTGCCCTCAAAGCCCTCTCGAGGGTCTCCTCCAATACTGCTCTGTCGCGAACCCCGTCCACCTTCAATGGATAAAGGACGTTATCTGCAATGGACATGGGAAATGGATTGGGCTTCTGAAAGACCATCCCCATGCGCTTTCTCAACCCTATCACATCCACCTTGGATCCATAGATGGCCTCGCCATCGAGGTAGATTTGACCCGAGATCCTCACCTCCTCTATGAGGTCGTTCATCCTATTGAGAGACCTGAGAAGCGTCGATTTTCCACACCCAGACGGGCCGATAAGGGCAGTGACAAGACCCCTTTCCACCTCCATGTTCACATCGAAGAGGGCCTGGGTCGCACCGTACCATAGGGAGAAGCTCTCGATCTTTATTATCGCCCCTCCGGGACCAGGCTTTGGGTGATATACGGTATGGAACTCCTCCACCTTCTCCCCCATCGCTCCACCAGTATCTCTGCCAAGAGCACCTTTCCCTTCCACTCGTTGGGCTTGTCCCTTCAAAAATGTCCCTCCGCAAATTTCTTCCTCAACTTGTTCCTTATGATCACAGCGACCATGTTCATCACAGCAACCAGCCCCACAAGCACCAATGTCGAGGCGAAGACCATTGGTTTTGCAGCCTCGGAGTTCCTGGATTGGAATCCGAGATCGAATATATGGAAAGCCAGGTGCATGAAGCTCCTCTCCAGATGGATGTAAGGGAACGTTCCGTCTACTGGCAGCTCAGGGGCCATCTTCACAACTCCCACGAGCATCAGAGGGGCCACCTCCCCCGCTCCCCTTGCCATCGCGAGGATCAGTCCCGTCAAGATCCCAGGCATTGCCCTGGGAATCACTATATAGCGAACCGTCTGCCACTTGGAAGCTCCACAGGCCAAGGATCCCTCCCTCATGGAAGATGGGACAGCTGCCAGGGCCTCCTCAGTGGCCACAATGACCACAGGCACTGTGAGAAGTGCCAAGGTCAAAGACGACCAAAGCAGACCCCCGGTCCCGAAGGTTGGATTGGGAAGCCTCTCGCTGTAGAAGAGGGAGTCTATCCTACCTCCAATGGTGTACGCGAAAAATCCCAGACCAAAAACCCCATAGACTATGGATGGGACCCCCGCCAGGTTGTTCACCCCTATCCTGATCGCCGAGACCAGAAATCCCTGTCTCGCATACTCTCTGAGAAAAAGCGCTGCCACGACCCCAAAGGGAGCGACCAGTAGGGACATGATCACCGTCATGACGAAGGTGCCGAAAATGGCGGGCATTATGCCGCCCTCTGTGTTGGCCTCTCTCGGCTCCTGGGTGAGGAACTCCCACCACCTGGATCCATATACCTTCAGCCTTGCCAAGAGATCCAGCTCATTGGGCCTGTACATCCTCACAACTTCCGAAAGCCTCAGGGTCTTTCTCTTCCCGTCCACTGTGATCAGGGAGATGGTGGTTCTCGAATCCTCCGCCCTCAGTCTCTCGAGCTCACCTTCGAGCTCCTTGTATCTGGCGGAGAGAGTCTCCATGAGCCACTCATAACGCCTTTTCTGACGGGCATACTCCTGGGTCCCTTCCCCATAGATCCTGGCTGCCCTCTTGAGGAGGAGCCTCTCCTTTTCCATCTCCTGATTCACCCGAGAAAGCCCTTTTCTCTCGAGCCCTCGCATCCTCTCCCTTCTTCTCGCTCCCTCCTCCTGCGCGTTTCTGAGAAACTCTGGAGACACTTCCTCTCCCTTTAGCTCCCTCCCGTTCAGAGTGAGCTTCTCCACAAACCCTACCAAGGGCCCCCACTCAAGCCTCTCCACGAACCATATGTCTGGCGGAAGGCCTCTCTTCTTGATCTTGCCTTGGGAGACCCACTTGAAGTCCTCGTTGTAAAGATCAAAGTTCCCGGTGCGGACTAGGAGTCTCACCCCTGAAGGCTCTTTCCCCTGTTCGAGGCCCGAATCTTGGACCTTGATCCTCTCTTTTCGAAATATCTCTCCAGCCAGTCTCGTTCCATCCGCAAGCTCCAGGACCTCCACCCTCTTGGGGAAAAAAGCGCCCAAGCCATTCCAAAGTACTAGCAAGATGAACCCCGCTATCATTGCGAGTCCAAATAGGAGGGCTCCTCCAAGGCACCATTGCTGCGGCTCCCCTGTGTGATGAGCTTTGGAAGGCTGCCTTTGGCCCTTGGGAGGGCTTGCGGATCCCATGGGAGTTTTCATCCTCCTAGCATCACCCCTCAAAGCTGGGCAGAGCGCTTCCTGAACTTCTGCCTGACGAGCTCCGCTGCCGTATTGATGAGGAAGGTCATGGAAAAGAGCACGAGGGCCGTGAGAAAAAGCACTCTGTAAAGGGTTCCTCCCTTCACGGCCTCGGGAAGCTCAACAGCTATGTTCGCAGAAAGGGCCCTGAAGCCGTTGAAGACATTGATATCCATGATGGGAGTGTTCCCAGTGGCCATGACCACTATCATGGTCTCTCCCACGGCCCTCCCCATTCCGATCATGATGGCCGAGAAGATGCCACTTGCAGCAGCGGGAAGGACCACCCAAAGGACTGTCTGCCATGAAGTGGCACCACACGCTAGGCTCGCGGCCCTCAGATGATCCGGGACAGCCCTGAGGGCCTCCTCCGCCAAGGAGTAGATTATGGGTATGACGGCGAATCCCATGGCAAATGCCACGATCAGGGTGTTTCGCTGGACATAGGTCCCCACAAGCCCCTTTCTGGGGTCCACTCCCAATCCTTCCAGCACCTCTCCCATGACGATGGCTCCTAAAATACCTAGGCAGAGGGAGACGGCCCCCTTGAGGAGTGACTGCCCTTTGCTCCCTCTCCCAAGGAGCGCGAACCTACTTGTCAAGGCCGATGCTCCCACGAGGGTCCCTGGGAGAAGCATCATGGCGAGGAAAGGAGCGCTTCTGCCCTTTCCACCCGCGAGCCATCCCTTGAAGTCACCGCAGAAGAACACATCCTCCAGAACGGGGCCCAGCTTTATGGCAAGAATCACCCCGCCTACTAGAGCGCATCCCACAACGAGAAGCTTTTGGGATCCCTCCCACCTGAGCCTCATCTCATGGGGAAGAATCTGGAAAATGTAGCCCCCTGCAATGAGGCTCAGGGGCACCATCAAGAATGCCAGGATGATGGAGAAGATCCAGACTTCCACAAATGGCGCCAGAACCAAGGCTGCCACAAAGCCCAGTATGACCGATGGGAGGGACGCCATTACCTCCATAATGGGTTTCACCTTCCCCCTCACAGAGGGTCCCAAGAATTCCGAAGTGAAGATGGCCGCCATGATGGCTATGGGGACTGCCATGAGAAGGGAGTAAAAGGTCCCCTTCATGGTGCCAAAGATGAGGGGCACCAAGGAGAGCTTGGGCTCGAACTCTTCCGTCCCTCCAGTTGACTGCCAGACATACTGTGGACCGGGATGTCCCTCGTACCAAACCTTCCCGAAAAGGGTCTTCCACGAGGTCTCGGGGTGAGGGACTCTCATGACCAAATGGGCCCCCTCATTGGCGTCTCCCAAAACAAGGATACCGTCCATCCTGGGTGCCAGGGCAAGGACCATCTCCTTGGAACCACCGAGGGAGAACTTGGCGAGGGTCTTCTCACTGGTTGAATGTCTGAGCCAGATTTGCCCTTTGCCATCCCCTGTTGCGAATAGCTTTCCTCTGAATCCCACATCCATTGCCACAATGGGCCCCTCTTGGGCCTCGAGTTCTTTAGCTAGGACCGTCTTTCTCCCATCCGGGGTGGTCCCAGAGGGATCCTCGACGAGGAAGAATATCCTCACGACCCCATCACTGCAGCCGAGAACCAGTGCCCTGTCTCCAGGAAGAAGGGCCGCACTTCCAACCTCGATCCCGGAGGGGAGAAGGGCCGTATCCTCCAGGAGCTGTGGCTCCTTTCCGCCGAAAGGATCGTACCGGAGGAGTCTCCCCGAAGGGTCGAGGAGGGCGAGGTAGTCCCCCCTACTCCCCAGAAGAAGATTCACCTTGCCCAGTTCGCCCGAGGGTAGGCCTATCTCCCTTGTTTCCACAAATTCGGTCTCCTTGCCAGTGAGGAGATTTTTCCTCACCTCTATCCTCTCCACAGTTATCCTCGACCCTTCATCGAGGGCAGCTACGGTGAAGGTTGGCCTTTCCTCGGTACCTCCGGTCCTCAACTGAATGGCCTTTATGGGATGGCCTCCCTTGGAGGCTACTTTGGCCTCGCCAAGCTCTGCCACTACTTTGAATGTGAGGAACCCACCAGTTGAAAGGGGCCTGTAAAGAACCCCATCGGGTCCCAGGAGGTCTCCATTGGAGAGCCGATCCAGATGAGAGGGGAGTTCCTCTTGTCCTTTGACGCTGGAGACGACCCTCAGAATTCCCAATCGAAAGGTTCCGTCTGAAAGGCCCAGGGCCACTCTTCCTTTGTCCTGGGAGAACCCGAAGGCCGCCGCGTTCTTTTCTCCGAGATCCCATGAAGGACAACTGAGGGGGGTGCCCGTAGCGGCATGGAAGGCGAAGGGCCTTCCATCTCTTTCAATTCCATAACCGATAGCACCGTTTTCGTCCAGAAAGAGAAGGGCCGGGAGAGGCTTTCCCCACGATGAGTGTTTTCTGACTCCTTGGAGCTCTGCACCCAAAAACAGAGGCCTCACCTCCCAAAGGAGGAAGGCCACGATCCCCATCACCGCAAGAAGGACCGATCCTCCGCCAAGGGAGATGAGACGGCGGGCCAGACTATCGGCTAGACGGACCGACCTTCGAGCTTGTCGGCGGCTAACCGAGAGCCTGTCAATCTGCCCACTGTTTCTCGAGGACAACGGACCCACCCTATGGCTCCAGGAGTCCCAATGCTTTGAGATCTTCAGAAGCGATAGCCCAGGAAACCGGATAGAAGCCATCCTTGATGACGTTCTTCTGACCTTCCTGGGACAAGACATACTTCAGGAACTCCGCCCTCAGGGGATCCAATTTGGTGCCTGGTTTGTGATTGACGTATATGTATAGGAAACGGGCCAAGGGGTATTCTCCGTTGTAAGCGTTTTCCGCGGTGGGCTCCGCACATTTGGCCCCTTCCCTCGCTGCCAAGGCCAATGCCTTCACGTCAGCAGTCTTGTACCCAATACCCGAGTATCCAATAGCGTACCGATCCGTGGCAACAGCCTGTATGACTGCCGAGGACCCAGGCTGTTCCTTCACCGTGTCTTTGAAGTCTCCTCCGAAGAGGGCCACTTCCTTGAAGTATCCATATGTTCCGGATGCGGAGTTCCTGCCATAGAGAGAGATGGGTTTCCCCGCCCAATCGCCCTTGAGGCCCAGGTCTCCCCAGAGGGAGATATCCTTGGGGAACTTTCCATGTCTCGTCTTGGAGAAAATGGCATCCACTTGTTGTAGGGATAGGCAGTTCAGGGGATTGTCCTTGTTCACGTAAACCCCGAGAGAGTCCACAGCCACTCTCACCCTTGTGGGCTTGTAGCCGAACTTCTTCTCGAAATCCTCTATCTCCTTCGCCTTCATCTCCCTGGACATGGGACCGAAGTGAGCCGCCCCCGCAACGAGTGCAGGCGGTGCAGTGGACGAACCCTTCCCCTCTATCTCTATTTTCACCCCTGGGTAGTACGACTTGAACCCTTCAGCCCAGTGGGTCATGAGGTTGTTCAGGGTATCGGAGCCTATGGACTTGATGGTCCCCGAAACCCCCGGAACTTTCTTGTACTCTGGAAGCTTTGGGTCCAGATCCGAAGCCCTCCCGTGAGAGGCCCATAGGGCCCAGACCACAATGGCGAAAGAGACACTCACTCCAATTGTCTTCCTCGACATCTCGTTTCCCTCCTTTTTTGGTGTCTGGATCTCCATGGCTCACAAGGGTCGACCCTAAATTCACTTCGAGGGTACATCCACTCTGTCACAGGAGTTTCACAGGGTTATGGAAATCTTTTGAACCGAGGTGGAGATCAGCCGATCTTTTCGTCCACAAGGAGGGCTTCTTTCCTCAAGGGATTGGAGCCAATGGCGCCCTTGTCCTTCTCAGGTACTCGAGCTCCCTTGGGAAGAACGATGCGGAAGGTGCTACCCTGGCCTGGGGTGCTTTCCACTTCCACTCTGCCACCGTGGTTCTCCACAATGTGCTTCACTATGGAGAGACCCAGACCACTTCCTCCCTTCTCCCTGGAGCGGCCTTTGTCCACTCTGTAGAACCTCTCGAAGATCCTCGGTATATGTTCCTCGGCGATACCGATCCCCGTGTCCTTTACGGAGAAATGAACCTCCCCCTCGGTGGCATCAACTCGAAGGGTCACCTTCCCTCGATCCGTGAAGCGGATGGCATTGTCCAGAAGATTGACGAGCGCCTGTTCCAGATCGGCTGGATTTCCCCTAACGATGGCCTCCGGATGGACAATGGAACACTCGAGATCCAAACCCTTGGCCTCCGCCATTTGTTTTACGCTCTCAACTGCCCCCCAAGCGATCTCCCCAGCCCTCAACTCCACGTAATCAGAGGGTCGGCCTTGCCCCTCCAATCTGGACAGATCCAATAGATCCTTGACCATCTTTTCGAGTCTCAGGACCTGCCTCTGGATCATGAGGGCGAACTTCTGGGCCTGAGAGGGATCGTTCAGGGCTCCATCCAGCAAGCCTTCCACCGCTCCCCTGATGGCAGTGAGGGGGGTACGAAGCTCGTGGGACACATTGGCCACGAGATTCCTCTTGATCTCCTCCATCCTCTTTTTCTCTGTGACATCTCTGAAGACTCCCACGACCCCACCCGTTGGAACCGGGGACAACTGCACTTCCACCACCTTGGGAGAAGGGCTCGGGACCTGAAGTTCCAAGACCTCGGGCTCGCCGGAGCCCATGCACTTTTCCACTGCCTCCTGAAGAGGTGCTAGCCGATATGCCTCTGCTGGGCTTTTGCCCAACGGATCAACCCTCGGCCTCATGAGGGAGGCGAGGGCTCGGTTCACGAGCTCTATCCTCCCTTTGGAGTCCATGAGCATGACCCCCTCAACCATGCCATCGAGAAGGGCATTGAGTCTCTCCATATTCTCCCTGAGGCCCTTTGCATCCTTCTGGATCCTCTCCCTGAGATCTTTGGCCCAAAGGAGCTCCCCCCTTCCATCGCTCAGGGAAAATCGTTCCCAGTTCTCGCAAATATCCTGGAGATTCTTTCTCAGGAGCTCCTCCTCCATCTTCCCAGTCATCCTGGAAAGGATCTTCACCATCACAAAACAAAGAGATATCCCTAAAATGAAGATCCCAGCCGAGGCCCACCTGAGGGCTCCTCTTGCCTCGGACAGAAAAGGTGCGCGAGTTGCCAGACGGACCACCACCTCGCCTTTTTCTGCACCGCAGAGGCCAGCCACGTAGAGGGAGTCCACTCCCATTGTCGAGCTTGGCCTGATGGCCCATCCGGTTCCCTTTGTCAAGGCTTCTCGGACTTCTGGTCTTCCGCTATGGTCCTCGAGTTTTTCCAAATCCCCTCTGTCCACATGGGAGTCTCCCACTACCTTTCCCCGAACGGATATGAGACTGACCCTGAGCTTGAGTTGTGCACCCAACCGATCCGCCAACTCGTCCATGGCTGAGAAGGAATCCCAGCTGTCCTTTATCTCCATGACAGCGGCCTTCGCAATCTCCAGGTCTCTCGAGAGGAGTTCCCGAGCCTGACTCAGAATCGCGTGGTCCAGGATTCTCTCGGCCACTGCGTTCCACACGAGAGTGGATCCTGCAAGGACCGCTCCCCAAAACACGAGAACCCTTCTCTCCCAAGACGCGTTACTCGGCATCATTTAGCCCCTGAAACGGTAACCAATGCCCCTCACGGTCTCTATTCTGCTGCCAGCTCGACCCAGCTTCTCCCTCAGCCTGTACACGTGAGTATCCACCGTCCGAGCATAACCCTCGTACGTGTAACCCCACACCCTATCCAGGAGCACCTCTCTGGTGTAGACCCTGCCCGGATGCGATGCGAGAAGGTGAAGCAAGCGGAACTCCGTTGATGTGAGGAAGACCTCGTTGCCTTCCACCTCCACCCTGAAGCTCTCGGGATATATGACCAGCTCTGGGAATCTGATGGCTTCCTCCCCGAGGGGGGCCGCGCCCTCAGAGCGCCTCAGGATCGCCTCGATCCTCAGTATGAGTTCCCTGGTACTGAATGGCTTTACAACGTAATCATCGGCCCCGAGCTCGAAGCCTACAACCCGGTCCACTTCCTCTCCCAAGGCTGTGAGCATGAGGACTGGAACCTTCTTGGTCCTCTCGCTCCTCCTCATTCGCCTGCAAACTTCCTTGCCATCTATTTTGGGAAGCATGAGATCCAAAACGACCAAATCGGGGATCTCCCTTTCGAGAATCCCCAAAGCCTCTTCTCCGTCTCCTGCCTCGATGACTCGAAATCCCGCTTTGGAGAGATTGTAGGCTATAAGTTCGAGAATGTCCTTTTCGTCTTCTACGACCAGGATTTTCCTTTCCCTGACCATCCTGACTAGGCCCTCGAAAATACACTAAACTTTTTGCCGCCATTCCGCAACGAGAAAGAACTTGACCACAGCTTCCGGGCAGACCGGTTTCGAGTATTTGCTCAGGACTGGGGACGGTGGCGAAGAGTGTGGTAAAATCACCAGAAATTCCTCATGGGAGGTGAGCCCAATGGAGCCAAAAGGAATCTTCACTCCTAAGGCCCCATCCCCCATCGGTCCTTATCAGCAGGCAATTGTCGTGGGTGATCTATTGTTCACATCGGGCCAGATAGGCATCGATCCCTCCACAGGGAAGCTCGTTCCAGGAGGGGTCGAAAGGGAAGCGGAGAGGATTTTCCAGTCCCTCTCGGCAATCCTGGAAGAGGCTGGATCGTCTCCAGCCCAGGTGATCAAGGTCAATATCTTCCTTGTCGACCTGGGCCATTTCAGCCTCGTGAACAGTATATACGAGAAATTTTTGGGAGATTCGAGACCAGCTAGGACAACTGTTCAGGTTGCAGGGCTACCCATGGGAGCTGCCATTGAGGTGGACCTCGTAGCCAGAATCTCGAGGCCCCGGAAGGAGTGAGGAGTCAGGTGGCGGAAATAATAGACCTCGAGGAAAGGAAAAGGTCAATGGGGGCGGCCAGGCTCCTCGTGGAGTGGGCCAGGGCCCTCGGCTTTTCCATAGGCCCCCAATGTTCCCTGATGGAGCTTCCCGATAAACTGCTTTGGCTTCTCGCCAAGGCGGACCCTAGGGGACAGAGCGAGCTCGAGGATTTGATAGTGCGAGTGCGAAGGGGGAAAAAGAAGACGAGTGCGGTCCTCGGGCCCAGGGAGAGAATGGAAATCTTGGATGTCACCCTTTTCCTCTTGGATCAGATTCGCTTCGAGTGCATGACGCGACTCGGCTGGATCGAACCCCTGGAGACGAGGCAAATTCCATTGGCGGAAATTCTGTCGAGACCCGTTGAGAGGCTAAAGGAACTCAAACAGACACCCAAACTCAGGCAAGACAACCCAAGTTTTCACAGGTTTCAGGCCTTGCCCCTTCTCGAGAAAGAGACATTCATAAGAAAACAGATCCCTCAGGCCCTGGAGATCTTCAGAAGGAGAATCCAGGAAAGAGAATGACGGAGCTCGAAGCTCGCATCCCTTGACAGGTGAGTTGGCGATACTTAGAACTTTTTTGTGGGCTCGACTCTCCCCGGAGCGGGCCAAATTGCTTAGAACGGGAGGAGCCGACCATGCCTGTGTACGAGTATCGCTGCAAGGAGTGCAACAAGGAGTTCACGGTGACCATGTCCATCTCCGAGAAGGAGAGCAAGAAGGTGACCTGTCCCTCTTGCCAAAAGGAGGACTCCGTAGAACAGCTCATAACACCGTTTATGACCAAGACCTCGAGAAAGAGTTGACAGTGGTTTGAGGGCCCTTGGGGGGAAAGGCCCCTGAAGATCCAAGGCGAAAAGGGGAGGCTCTCTCTGCTTTGGTGCTTGCCAAAGAAAAGCCCTCTGGAAGCCCAAAAGGGAGATAGGAGAGGGCCGAGAAGATTCCTTCCCAAGATTGAAAAGCCCTCTCATGGTTTGCCTCGGGAGAGAGTGCCCGAGGCTTTTTTTACCAGCCCTTGGAGCACAAATCGCCACCTTGGGGAATCGAATTCGAGAGATTCACTCACCACGATAGAAGGGGCCTCTCTCCCTTTGAAGAGAAGCTCTCTCAAAACCTTCTAGCTGCGAGACTAGCTCGACTTTGGCGGGTTCATTTGGGTTTGGAAGGAAAGAGCCCCTATGACGAGAGCCTTCCCAAAGGATCCACCCCACGAAATCTTCCATTGCGAATGGGGTTCATGCCAGATCTGGGCCTCCCAATGAGGAAAAAAGCCTAGAGAAGGTTTTCTCGGATTCGGACTTTCGAGCTCCCAATTGGTGGCCCGCCCCTTGGGTTCGTTGTGCCGAGATGAAGGGCTGTGGTATATTCGTGATTCGGGGAAGTCCAGTGGAACCGACTATTGGAAGAGCTCACCCATTGCTAGAAGGACCCGAGGAGGCCTTGGGTGAGATGTTGGAAAGCCCGATCCCTGGGCTTTTCTCTTGGCCCGCACCGAGGCTTGAGGCCAGCGCTCGGGAATGATTGGTTCCACTGAGATGGCCTGAGACGAAAAAAGGTCCTATGTTCAGGGGGAGAAGAATGGCTTCGAAGAGGCTTTGGGTGTGGCTTTGGTGTGGGATCCTTCTTATGGCCTCTGGGTGTACTCCCTATCACGGAGCTCCTCCCGGAAGCTTGATGCCTGTTCTGGATGAGGAGTCCAGAGCGAGATCGGAGGCTTCGTACCATTTGCTTTTGAGCAATCTCTTGGCACAGAAGGGCAAGAGGGCCGAGGCCTTGGAAGAGACGCGCAGGGCTGTTGCAGCGGATCCCCGCTCGGCATACTTGAGAAAGCTCTTGGCTCACAGACTTGCGGAGAGCAAGCTTTTCGAAGAGGCCCTCGAGCACGCCCGGGAGGCCGTGTCCCTTGCTCCAGGGGATGTCAATGCCCTTCTCCTTTTGGCCCAGCTTTTGTCCGCTTCGGGAAAATGGGAGGAGGCCGTTGGAGTCTATAGGGAGATCGTGGAGACGGATCCCTCCAATCTGGAGGTCTGCTTGAGGCTCGTCAACCTCCTGAGGGAAAAGGGAAGGTATGAGGAGGCCAAGGAGATCCTGGAAAAATTCGAGGCTTCCAAGCCCGATGAGCCTTTGGGACCCTATTACTTGGCCAAGCTTCACCTGGAGATGAAGGAGGGGGATAAGGCCAAGTCTTATTTGAGAAAGGCCATGGAGAAGAGGCCAGGGTTTGTGCCAGCTTATTTGGACCTCGCCTCCATTTTGGAGGCTGAGAAAAGGACCGATGAGGCCATAGAGGTCTATAGGGACCTCCTCGTTGTGGATCCGAGCAACCAGCAGGCCATGGCCAAGTTGGGTCAATTGCTCGTGATGCAGGATCGCTTCGAGGAAGCAGTGGAATTCTTCGAGAAACTCAAAGCCCTTCATCCCAGAAACGGAGAGATCAGGCTCAAAGTGGGCCTTCTCTATCTGGAGCTCAAGAGATATCCGCAGGCCATTTCGGAGTTCAGGACAGCCTTGGCCCAAGGAGTCAGAGTGGACCAGAGCAGATTCTATCTCGGGGTGGCCTTGGAGGAGAGCGGCGAAGACGAGGCCGCTATGGAGGAATTCAGGAAGGTGTCGAAAGACTCGGATCTCTATGACGAGGCCGTAGTGCACATGGGGAGGATCCTGGAGAAGCGAGGGGATCTGGAAGGCGCTTTGGCCCAGGCGAGAAGGGCATATGAAGAGGTGTCTCCCAAGGATGATTTCCTCCTGAGGTACCTGGTGCGCCTTTACGCCAAGCTCAAAAGGCACTCGGAGGCCATTGAACTGGCCAAGAAGGCCCTCGAAGGCGACCCCACCAATGCTCGCCTCCATTTCGCCCTCGGTGTAGCGTATGACAAGGCCGGCGACCCGTGGGGAGCCATAAGGGAGATGGAAGAGGTGGTGAGGCTCGAACCCGATAATGCGGACGCTTTGAATTACCTGGGCTACACCCTAGCTGTGCTTGGGGTGAGGCTCGAAGAGGCCGAGAATTTCATCAGGAGAGCCCTGGAGATAAAACCGGGCGATGGGTACATAATCGATAGCCTCGGTTGGGTTTTCTTCAAGCAAGGAAGAATGGACGAGGCCTTGCGGGAACTGGAGAGGGCAGCTCAACTTGTGCCCACCGATCCCATAATACTCGAACACCTAGGAGACGTCCTTTCCATCAAGGGGGACAAGAAAAGAGCGCGGGACCTTTACGAAAAGGCCCTTCAACTGGAGTCAGAGGAAAGAACAGATGCCCAGAAAAGGGAGCTCGAGGAAAAATACAGGAAGCTCGTGGAGGAGCTCAGGTAAAGGGGGAATTTGGGTACGGACAATAGGGTTTCTGGCCTCGCTCTTGATGGCCTGGGGATGTGCCCCTGCAATACTGCCCCAAGCGAAGCCCGTCCCGGATCCCAATGAACTCTTGCAAAGACTGAGGGAAAGGGACTCCCTCATAATCACACTGGAGGCGACGGGGAGCCTCAAGTGGCAGCGGGAGGGGGAAAAAGGCTCTGTGGAACATGTCCTTCTCCTGAGAAGACCCTCGGCCATGAGGTTGGATGTTCTTTCTCCCATGGGACCATCGGCAGTGAGTGTCTCCATAAAGGGAGGCAAAGCGGAGATATATGTGCCATCTGAAGGGAAGGTCTTGAGGGGACAGGTCTCCACCTCTCTGATGGAGAGGATGTTCTCCCTCCCTTTGGAAGTCGAAGAGACTCTCGGCGTGCTTTGCGGCATCCCTCCCTTGTGTGTTCCCTCCAGTGCCCAGAGCAGGACAGAGGGAAGGGCCTGGGTCCTGGATCTCGAATGCGACGACTCTCGCACCCACAAGCAGATATCCCTGGATCCAGAGAAGGGCGATCCTCTGAGCATGGTCATCCTCTCGAGGAAGGGGCAAGTGCTACTAACGGTCTCTTGGGATGGTTACAGAAATGTGGGAGAGATGAGGATCCCAACTCAGATAAGGGCAGAGATCCCCTCCAGATCCAGCCGGTTGGAACTGAGGATCAAGGAGGTGGACATAAATATCCCCATGCCGGAAGAGAAATTCCATATCATCGTCCCCCAAGGCACATCAGTCGAACCCCTCTCTTAGATGGGATCATTCCGCCGACTCTACGGGTCTTGAGGCTCAAGCCCACAAGCCCGGGGCCCAGACATGGGAATATCCCCAAAAGGACCTCGCCGTATAGTAAGACCACACAATTCTGGGTTTTTTGGCATAGCCCCTTCTTTCCGGACCTCTCGCGGAGATGGTTTGAATTACTCCGTGAGCTCGAAAATACGGCTTCAAAGGACAAGCTCCGCCCATCCACTCTTTAGTCGCGCACAATTGCCCGAAGATTCTGTCATCCCAATGGCTTAGGTGAAGGGCCTAAGGCGTGGCCGAGATTCCATATGAGGGAGAAAGGGGCCTTCCTTTGTAGGCTCGGGGGGAGCGTCCCTTGGACCACAGGGACCGATCAAGAGGGGTCGAGGAATGGCTCTGGGCTCTCACATCTTTTCCTTGACACTAGGGGATTTGCGAATTAAAGTTAGGTTAGTCGAACTTTGTTCTATGGAGCTAACTTGCCGTGGAAAATACCGGGCTCACTCCAGCCATGGAGGATTATTTGGAAGCTCTCTTGCGCCTCGAGAAAGAGAGGGGATCTGTGCGGGTCAAGGAGCTTGCAAAGCACTTGGGCCTCACCAATGCGACGGTATCCACTTGCATCCCCAAACTCAACAAGTTGGGCCTCGTGGAGTCCGAGCGTTATGGCCCCATAAGATTGACCCCTCTGGGGAGGGAGATCGCGGGGAGGGTCCTGAGAAGGGAGGAGCTGCTGGTGGCCTTTTTCCAGGAGGTTCTGGGACTGTCCGAGGAGATGGCAAGGAGGGAAGCTTGTCTTGTGGAACACTCTCTGAGGGGAGAAACCCTCCTCAGGCTTGAGGCCTTTTTGGAGTTCTTGAGGGAGAATTCACCAGTTCTCAAGAGATGGATGGAGTCTAGACGAGCCAAATTCTCCTCCCAAGACAGGACGGCGAAAGATGCATAGGGCCATGGCAAAAGGAGATGGTTTCCCCGAGCCTATCCCCAGGATTCTCTTGGTAGGGAATCCCAACGTGGGCAAGAGCGTGATTTTTTCAGCTCTTACCGGAAAATACGTGACTGTGTCCAACTATCCAGGGACAACTGTGGAGGTGAGCCGTGGCAATGCGAGGCTCCTCGGCCGGAGATGGCAAGTTGTGGATACTCCCGGGGTAAATAACCTCGTTCCCCACTCTGAGGACGAGAGGGTGACCAGGGATCTCCTCATGGAGGAGGAAGGGGGTAGGGTAATTCAGGTGGCTGATGCCAAGAACCTGAGAAGGGCCCTCATGATAACGCTGGAGCTCTGTGAGATGGGCCTCCCCCACATGTTGGTCCTCAACATGGAAGACGAGGCCAGAAACGCCGGGATCAGGATCGACACGAAGCTCCTCTCGGAGATCCTAGGCGTTCCGGTTGTCACAACGGTGGCGACGAGAAAAAAGGGCATAGACAAGGTGATCCAAGAGTTGGATAACATGAGGCCGGGGATCGACTCCACCCGCTTTTCCAGGGACATAGAGGATGCCATATCCACCATGGAGGAACTCCTTCCGCAGGGCCCCCTGAGAAAGAGGGCCTTGGCAGTGATGCTCCTGAGCGGGGATGAGAGCCTCTCGGGATGGCTCAACTCCAGAGTCGCGGAAGAGAAGGTGGAGAAAATAGGGGCCATCTGCAGAAACCTGCAGAAGGCTTACGGAGAACCATTGGCCTACGTCATCAACAGGCAGAGGCTTGCCAGGGTGGATGAGATAGTTGAGGAGGTGCTCGAGAAAGAACCTCCCCCTCCGGGCAAGCTCTCGGAGCGCCTCGGGGACATCTGCATGCATCCTGTTTGGGGTTTGCCGATCTTGGCCCTGGTCCTTTTGGCCCTTTACTTCCTTGTGGGCTATGTGGGGGCCGGGATTCTTGTTGACCTAATGGAGGAAGAGGTCTTTGAGAAGGTCATTGTGCCCTTGGCGCACTACATGGTTTCCTGGATCCCTGTGGAGCTCTTCAGGGATGCCCTAGTGGGCCAATATGGGATGGTGAGCATGGGCCTCACCTATGCCTTCGCCATAGTCTTGCCCATCGTCGGGACTTTTTTCCTGGCATTTGGGGTCTTGGAGGATTCGGGATACATGCCTCGGCTTGCAGTCCTCGCCAACAGAACATTCAGGGTGGTCGGGCTCAGTGGAAAGGCGGTCCTGCCCATGCTCCTGGGACTGGGATGCGACACCATGGCCACCCTCACAGCCAGAATTCTGGATACGAGGAGGGAGAGGATCCTGGTGACCTTGCTTCTGGCCCTTGGAGTTCCATGCTCCGCTCAGCTCGGGGTAATACTTGGCATGCTGGGAGGTCTATCCCACAAGGCGGTGCTCTTGTGGGCCGGGGTCGTGCTCGGGACAATGGTCTTCGTGGGCTATGGGGCCTCGAAGGTCCTCCCAGGGGAGGAGGGAGCCTTTGTGTTGGAGATTCCTCCCATGAGGGTGCCCCAGCTCAAGAATATCCTGATGAAGACCCTGGCCAGGGTGGAATGGTACTTGAGGGAGGCGGTCCCCCTTTTCATCTTGGCCACATTCATCCTGTTTTTGCTTGACAAGCTGGAGCTCCTTTCCCTCATCCAAAGGCTGGGTCGCCCCGTTGTGGTATCCTGGCTGGGGCTCCCTGAGAGGGCAACAGAGGCGTTCCTAGTGGGATTTCTGAGGAGAGACTATGGGGCAGCGGGCCTTTACAGTCTGGCTAGGGATGGACTCATGGATTCCCATCAGATCCTGGTGAGCCTTGTCACCATAACCCTCTTCGTTCCATGTGTGGCGAACCTCCTCATCATAGCCAAGGAGAGGGGATGGAGGACAGCTCTCGTTATGTTGGGGGTGATATTCCCAGTGGCCTTCGCAGTGGGAGGCATACTGGCGGCTTTGCTCCGACATACGGGGTGGAGACTATGACGGATGAGATTCAATGCCCCCTGTGTGGTTTCAGATTCTCGGCAAAGGAGGCCAAGGCCTGCTCTGGATGTCCACTGGGGAGGGGAAAGTGCCAGAAGGTCATCTGCTGTCCCCACTGCGGTTACGGATTCGTGGAGGAATCCTCTCTGGTGGAATGGGTGAAGAGGATCTGGAACAGATTTCACCACAAGGCCTGAGGAGCACGATCCCGAGGGGGCTGCCACTCCAGGCCAAGACCATTGGGAAACAGGTGGTCGGAGGACATGAGATACAGACACAGGCACAGACACGGGAGAAAAGACGGCCCTGGTCCTCTGCTCTCCATGGAAGAGGAACAGAGACTGGAGGAGTATCTCGAGACCCTTTGGACTCTCATGGAAGAGGGAAAGGACCAGGTGGAAAAGGTCAAAGAGGCCCTAGGGGAGAGCGAGGCATCCCACCTCCTTCTCTCCCTCATGGAGAACAACTGGATAAGGATAGAAGGAGAGCGCCTCAGGTTCGAACCGGAGGGGGAGAAACTAGCCTCCCAGATAGTGAGGCGCCACAGGTTGGCCGAGAGGCTCCTTCACGACGTACTGGATATGGGCCCTGAGCAAGTGGAGGACGACGCCTGTCGTTTCGAGCACATTCTGAGTTCCGATGCCACAGAGAGCATATGCACATTCTTGGGTCATCCCCAGACCTGTCCCCATGGAAAGCCCATACCCCCTGGGCCGTGTTGCCAGAAATTCACGAAGGAGGTGGTCCCCCTCGTGAGGCCCCTTTCGGACTTGCCCGTGGGGCAGGCGGGGACCATAACCTTCATCACACCGAAATACCGCTCCAGGCTCCACCAGTTGAGCTCTCTGGGAGTCATACCGGGAACCTCTGTGAGACTCAAACAGCGCCACCCCAGTTATGTGATCCAGGTTGGCGAGACCACCATAGCCCTGGATGCGGACCTGGCGAGGAATATCTTCGTGCGGGCTTCTGGATAAAGGGAGTCGAGGCCCTTCCCCATATTTGGATCTCAGGGGATGTTCTTGAGCCTCATCTCGGCCATTCTGGCCTGTTCACTGTCCGGATAGTCCTTGGTCACCTTGGAATAGAGATACCTGGCGCTTTCCAGATCGCCCAGTTTCTCGAACGCCATGCCCTGTTTGAAGAGGGCTGCTGGAACCTTAGGAGACTTGGGATACTGGGATATGACCTTCTCGTACTCCAGAATCGCCTGCTTGAAATTCCCTTCCCTGAAGTAACATTCACCTATCCAGAACTGAGCGTTGTCAGCTAGATTCGACTGGGGAAACTTGCTCAGGATGGCCTGAAAGCCCTCCCTTGCCTTGAGATTGTCCCCTTCCTCGAATCTCATCATCGCGACCTTGTACAGGTCCTCGGCCTTTTCCGGCGTGGCCGGGGCTGGAGAAGGGGGAGGTGGTGGCGCCATTGGAGGGGCGGTTGCGGCCGGGACAGTGGCACCCAGCTGCTCCAGAGCCCTTTTGAGGGCATCGAGCTCTTGCCTCATCTGCGCTTGGCTCTTTCGCAGGTCCTCCCCAGGACCCCCCTTCTGGGCGAGGCTCTCGAGCTGTCCCCTCAGCGCTGCGACCTCCCTCTGGAGGGCGCTCACCTCCGCCCCTTGATCAGCAACCTGTTTCGCTATTCTCGAGCGCTCCGATTGCTGATCCTCGAACCTTCTCTTGAGATCCCTCAGGACCTGATCCTGCTGGGCCAGCTCCCTCCTCACCTCTGCCTGAAAAGCCCTGAAGTCCCCCTCCGTGGCACATCCCCAGAGGGACAAGGCCCCCAGACCCACCAGGCCACAGATAGTGACGATCTTCATCTGTCCTCTCCCGCTGATCCCGGACCATCCGCCTAGACAGGATCAGCCCCTCACCTGGAGACGATCACAAAGTGGGCCCTCCTGTTTTTGGCCCATGCCTCCTCGTTGTGACGGGGATCCAGTGGTCTCTCCTTCCCGTAAGAGATGGTGGAGATCCTGTCCTCTGAGATGCCAAGCTGAACAAGATATTGCTTGGCAGCATTTGCCCTTCTCTCTCCCAGGGCCAAGTTGTACTCGGCGGTTCCCCTCTCGTCGCAGTGGCCCTCTATGAGGATCTTCACAGTGGGATATTGTTTGAGAAAATAGGCCTTTCTCGCCAGGATCTCCCTCGCCGTGGGAGTCAGATCGTACTTGTCGAAATCGAAGTGTATATCCTCGTTGGTGAAGGCTGCCTCGGCCTCTCTCCTCTTTCTCTCCTCTGCAGTGAGCGTCTCCTCGAGGGGCCTTCCTCCCGGCCCAAGTCCTGCACCGGGCCTATCCGCTGGCCTCACCTCAGCAGGCGAGACCGCAGTCTCCTCCCCTTGGACGGCCTTCTTGGCACAGCCCGAACCTATAAGAGGAAGCACCACAAGCCCCAAGAACAAAATGAACCTCAAACTCCTTTTTCCCATCATCTCCTCTACCTCCTGCGAGTCAGATCCTCATGGGATCCGACCATGTATTGTCCTTTTCCTGAAGCCCTCGTGTCAAGGACCCTGCCCAGGATCACTTCTCCGTCATCCAGGGAGACCAAGAAGGAAGGCTTTGCTCCCCCGGCATCCTCGTTATCTGGACTGGGTTCTGACCATTGAACAGCATTATGAAAATCTGAGAGCCCCCGGCTCTTGTGGAGCTGAAGGCCAGGTAGCGGCCATCCGGTGACCAGCTCGGGGAATTGTCGTTGCCAGGACCGTCTGTGAGCTGAACCAGGTCCCTTCCATCGGGCCTTATACTGCAGATCTTGTGGGCCCCATTGAGGAGAGCCGAGAAAGCTATCCTGTCACCCCTTGGCGACCAAGCAGGCTCGGTGTTGTACCTGCCCTCGAAGGTGAGCCTTCTCACCTGCCCGCTCGCAACATCCAGGATGAAGATCTGGGGGCCCCCTGCCCTGTCCGATACGAATGCCACTGACCTACCATCTGGAGACCAGCTCGGGGAGACATCTATTCCCGGATGTTGAGTGAGCCTCTGGAGGATGTTTCCGGATGTGTCCAAGAGATACAGTTCGGGGTTCCCCTGGATACTCAAAGTGGTGCATATCCTCTTCCCATCAGGAGACCAAGCCCCAGGGCCGTTCATGTTCTCCCTTGCCGATATGACCCTTCGCCTCATTCCATTGAGCTCCAAGGAGAACAGATGGGCACCAGCTCCCACGTAAGAAATGAAGGCTATCTCCCTGCCATCCGGAGACCACTTGGGAGAGAGGACCAGGTTCTTGTCCTGGGTCAGTTGCCTGGGATTTTCTCCGTCAGCATCCATCACGTAAAGTTCCTTAGCCCCACTCCTGCTGGATATGAAGGCGATCTTGGTCTGGAAGATTCCAGGCTCACCCGTGTAATACTTGATTATCTCGTCGACGAACTTGTGGACCATCAAGGCGAGATCATTGGCACTGCCCCTGTATACCTTCCCGAAGACCATTCTCCTCTGGGGCAGATCGTAAAGCCGCGCCTCCCACCTCAGACCTCCCCCTTCCAATTCCACTTTTCCACCCACCACTATGTCAGCACCTAGTAGCTTGATGGCATCGAAGTCCACGTCTTTGGGCTCGAATCCCTGCCTGAAGGGATCGGAGAGGGCCTTGGAGGGATCCAGCACCTCGAAGAATCCTGAGATCCTCAAATCCTGAGTGAGGATCCGCATGGCTTCTTGGGAGCCTTGGGTCGCATCCGAGCCCTGTGCCTTGAAGGGGAAAACGCATATGGGAAATCTGGGAATCGCAGGACCGAATATGTCCACAACGACCTGGGCTTCTGCCACGAACCCAGTGGACAGGATCAAAGCTAATCCCACTGCAAAAGAGGTCCACCTAGATCTACGTCTCACATCAATCCTCCCCCGGGAGATGTCATCAGCTCTTTCCAGGCCCTGAGGGCCAGAAACGCAGGATGAGGGGCCTTTCTGCCAGTGTAGGAGGAGGTGGTGGGAGGACGACCTTGTTTAAGGCACTGACTATGGAAGAGTCCACATGGCTCTTTCCCGATCCCTTGAGGAACGTGAGCTCCCGTATTTTCCCATCGCGGGATATCTGGATTCTCACCTCCCCCAGAACCCCCCCTTCTCCCGCTGGCACATAAGCCCGCCAGCTCTCCTCTATCCTTTCCTGGAGCATTTGCAAATACCTGGCCTCTTCCGGGCTGAGAGTGCCTCCTCCACCGCCTCCTTGCTGAGTCGCTGCCACCTTTGGGCCTGAGCCAGAAGGGGAAACGCCTTGAGTGCCACCTTCACCCTTCTTCTGGGTCCCCTTTTCCTCTGGAATGGGGGTGGGTTGGGATCTCTCCGGAGTTTTCATCTCCGTGGGCTGGATGCTGACGGCCTTTCTCTCGGCCTGGGGTACCGGGATGGGAACCTTCTTGGAAGAGGCCTTGGGAGCCTCCTCCTGGACCTTGACCCCTGATGGGGCTTCGGAGGACCTTGCCCCTTTGCTCGAGCTCTCGGTGAGAGCAGGCCCTGGCACAGAGCCAACCAACCGCACCGAGATGGCATTCAACTCAAGAGATCTCCTGGGGAGATACTTCTCCAGTCCTGCAACCAGGGCAATGCCCACTGCATGAATGGCCAAGGAGATGAGGACCATCCAGTGCCAAGATGGATGGCCTCCTCTCTCCCTTTCCCCCCAGGATCCCGCCCCAGTCAATGCCTTTTCACCTCCAGGGGTTCAGTCACCATCCCCAACTTCTCCACACCAGCCTCCCTCAAGGTGGCCATCAAGGCCATGACCTCTCCATACGGGAGGGCCTGGTCGGCCCGCAAGAAGACTTCCCTGTTGACCCTCCTTTCCAGGATTGCCTTCATCCTCTCTTTCAACTGATCCGGTGGCACCTCGTACTTGTCCACGAATATCTTCTTCTCCTTGGTGAGGGTCACGACCACCCTTTCCTCCTCGGTGGGCATTGGCTTGGTCGTGGTCTTGGGAAGATCCACGTCGACCCCGGTCTGCAACATGGGGGCAGTTATCATGAATATTATCAAGAGGACCAGGACTACATCCACCAGGGGCACGACGTTTATCTCCGACATCATGGTGCCGATTCGCTGTGTTGGAGCAGGCATGTGGTTTCCTCCTCACCCCTTGAGGGATTGACGCCTCGCCTCCTCGCCCACTGATCCCCCAGAAGAACGGGTAACGGACGGTCTCAGCTGTCTCTGTACGAGGTTCAGGAACTCAGTGATGAACTGATCCATCTCAGAGGCGATCCCCCTGATCCTCTGGACGAAGTAGTTGTACGCTACCACTGCCGGTATTGCCGCTGCAAGGCCGGCTGCTGTCGCAACCAGTGCTTCTGATATCCCAGGAGCCACTGTTGCCAGGGAAGCGGACCCCCTCATACCTATCTCGTGAAAGGAGCGGATTATCCCCAGGACCGTCCCGAAAAGGCCCACAAAGGGGGCTGTGCTTCCCGTTGTGGCCAGAAAACCCAGGGCCCTCTCGTACCTGTGCACCTGAAAGGCCCCTTCCTGCCTCACTGCCCTCTCCACGCTCTCCAGGCCCGTCCACTCCACAGCCAGCCTAGCCGGCTCCCTCACCCCCTGCTCCTGGGCCCTCGCGCCTTGGGGAGAGGCGGATATTCTCAAAAGTTCCCTATACCCCTTGAGGAATATGGCGGCGAAGGGATTGGAATGCAACTCCTGGGCCTCTATGTCCTTGTAAATGGCCGAGAAGGTGGGCTGTTGCTCATAGGACCTGAAGAAGGCCTCTGTCTCCCTCTTGGTCTTCCTGAGAAGCATTATTTTGGATGCTATGACCGCCCAGGACACAACCGAGAAGCCCAAGAGAATTAGCAATACCATCCAGACTTCCGTTCCCGAATCCCTTATGAGATCCACCAGGCTCCATCGCCCCGTTGCACCTGGGGCGGCCACAACCAAGTACCACCAAGGAAAATGGCTCATCGTCTCCCCCCGTCCTTCAAGAGGATTTCTCCTTAATGGGCCTCCAGCCTTCGGCCACAATGCGCCATTGGCCTTCCTCTTTGACTATCACCAACTCCTTGATACCATAGTCCGAGTGTTTGTCAGCGCTATATCTCTGGACAAATGAGACCTGAACCTTCTCCCCCACCTTCCTGGACTGGACGGACTCTATCACCACCTTTATGGTGCCAGTCCTCTTGAAGGTATTGGCCTTGTAGTTCCTCCAACCATTCCAGTCCATGGAGCCGGATTTGAACTTCTTGGAGTAAAAGGACATGTAGGATTCTATGTCCTTGGACTCCCAGGCCCTCCTCCACTTCTCCAGAAACCTCTCCAGGGGCTCAGGCTCTTGAGCTTTGGTCTCTTTCTTGGCCTCCCCCCCCTTGACCTGGGATGAGGAGGACTCCTGGCCTCTTGGAGCCTTTGCCGCTATCCTAGCTGCCTCTTCCTCGGCTGCAACCGCCTTTGTGGAAATGGCAAGGGCCTGGGGCCTCGGAGTCTCCGGGGACGGGGTCGAGGGGGGCTCGCCTTTTTCATGTCCCTGGGGTTCCGGACCCTTGTCCTCATGGGTCTTTCCCTTTGGCTTATCGGCCTTGGCTTGCCCCTTGGAGGCCTTCGATTCAGCCTCGGTTGGCGCGAAAGATGCGATCATCTTCCGCCTCTCGGCAGAGGATGCCTCGGCTTTCTGCCCGGATTCGTCCTCTTTCCTCTGAGGCTTGGGATGCAAGACCGCGGACACCCTCTTATCAGGTGTCCCGACAACGGTCATCTTCTCCTGGTCCAATTGCACCGTTACCTTCTGCCCGTCAATCCAGTCCTTGCCCTGCCAGATCTTGGGATTGCCATGGAGCTCGATTGTCCTCGTGACATTGTCGAACTCTGCCCTGTCGCAAGTTGCCACCCTGTCATTCTGGGTTATTCTCACGTTCTCCAAGGCCACAACCTTCTTTATGCCACCGCCTTCCTTCTGGGGAGCCATGTCCGCAATTATCTTCTTGGCATAGAGGAAAGTCTCCTCCTGTTGAACAACAACATTTCCCTCGAATATCACCCTGTTCTCCTTCTGAAAGGCATCCATTCTGTCGGCAGTTATGTTGATGGGCTTATCGCTTCTCAGCTCTCCGAATCCCACTGCCTCCCCTTTTGCCGACCCTGAACTTGTATCCTTTGTCTTTTTCTCACCACCAACCGAAGGAGATTCCTCTGGGGCAGCCGGAGCCAGTCCAACCTCCATCTTCACAGGTTCACTTCCCTTGGATGGCTCTGGGATGGAAGCCCTATCCGGTTCCGGTTTCCTCCCCGAATCCTGAATCTGGGATGGGTCTCCCTTGTCCTTCAGGCCGTCTTCGGACCTTTCGAACTCCTCCCTTTTTTCCTCCCTAACCATGTTGGGCCCCTGGGGCCATTGGGGGGCCGAGGAAGAGACTTGAGCTATTGGCCCTGTCTGGAGCTCGACCTCTTTTCTCGGCTCCTCTGCTCTGGGCGCTTCAGGTCTTATCTTGGCAGGCTCGGATGGCGCTTCCTTTTCTCCCAAAAAGATGGGAGCTGAGGCCTCCATCTGCCTTTTGGGCTCTTCCTGGGCCCTGGACGGAGGAGAAGGGGTCGCTTCCCTGGGCAAGTCACCCGATGAGGCCACATGAGCCAGTTCTCCCTCGAGGAGCTTCTGAGCCTTAGAAGCATACTTACCTTTCGGGTATTGCTGCAATAGGACTTTCAGGGTCTTGGCTGCCTTCTCAGGTTGTTTTGTCTCCTGGTATGCCTCGGCCAATCTGAAGAGCACCTCCTCGGCAAGGGGCACTGTGGGATACTTGGCTATTGCGGCCTCATACCTCTGGATGGCAGCCCCATATTTGCCCATCTTGTAGTAGAAATCCCCAACATAGACTTCGTGATCCGATAGCTTCTTCAGGCACTCCTGGGCCTTTTCGTGGGCATCGTAAGCATAAGGTGTGTGGGAGAAGTGGGTGAGAAGGTACTGAAATTCCGTGAGGGCCTTCTCCGTCTCCGTCTGATCCCTGTCCACACTCAGGCTCTTGTTATAGTGGCACATGCCCAGCATATATATGACGTATGGGATGTAAGGACTTGCGGGATGTGTCTTCCTGACCTCCTCGTAGGCCTCTATGGCCTCGGTGTACTCCTTGTTGGCATAATGGGCATCGGCTATCTTTAGGTCTGCCATGACCGCTGCGGCCTCAGATGGAAAGTCGTATTTGAGCTTGTAAAAGTTCTCGAGTGCCTGCTTGTAGTTCTTCTGCTCGAGCTGCGAGGTCCCCTGCTTGTAGAGCTCCTCTGCTGTCTTGCCCTTGGGAGGTTGGATGGGTTTATCCATGGAGCACGAGGCCAGAGCCAATCCCATTGAGATCGCAAGACCAAATCGCGCGATCGATGTCCATTTCATGGTGTCATCCCAGCCCAAGATGGAATCCCCTCTCCGTATCCTCGATAAATTCCTAGCATAGATGAAACCTTTGTGTCTGTCAAATTTGGCCTCTCAACTTCAAGTTTTCCCTTAAGTTTGTCGAGCCATCGAACCTCTTCTCGGATTGGGGGAGAGGCCTCCCCGGCTCTTCCCAACCCTCTTCTCCCCCACCCCGAGACCCCTTCTTTCCTCTCCTGTAATTGACAGAGATCTCGGGAAGACCGCTTACATCCATCTATGTGGAAGGCTCGACAGGCCCTATTCGTACCCTTTTTGTCGCGGGATTCCCAATAGTTTCGTTGATTTTGGGCTTTGCAAGAGTTATACTTCCTTGCCCGATTCTGGGAAGAGGGCAAACAGTCATGTCTCAACCCAAAGAATGGACCCTCGTACAGGAGCTCATAAGGCTTCTCACTGTGGCCGGCAGGCATCTCGCCATGTACTCCCATGGCCATCCAGCATTCCAGAGGATACTCGAGCAGCTCACCAATGTGGCCCAGGAAGCCCTCGAATCCAGGGCCCAGATCTCCATCCAGATTGCCAGGGAGCACGTGCTCGTGGAGGGGAGACCTCTTCCCCAAAGCCCCTTCCTCTCCGCCTTTGCCTCCGAGCTCATGAGAAAGGGCATCCAAGGTATAACCCTCACCAGGGGGGTCAGCAATCAGGAGCTCCTGGTGCTGGTTGAGCTCCTCGGCGAGCGTCGAACGCATCCCTTGGACCAGCGAAGCCTGGAAAAGGAACTCTCTTCCAAAGGGGTGACGAGGATCTTCGTCCACGCCATAAGCCCCACGCCAATGGACCACACATCCATAGGCCAGGCGCTCATCAGGAGGTTCCTTCGCGAGGGATCCGTCCCCCAAGGTTACAGGGATGCGCTGGCCGAGTACCTTCTTTCCAGTCCGAGGGCCTTCAGCGAGATCATCTCCGGTGAGGGAATGACCGAGGAGGAGCTCCGAGAGAGGGCCACCTTGGCTTCCCGAAGGCTCCTCACCCTCATGGAGGATCTCCTCTCCGAAAGGCCAGAGGCATGGGAGCAGTTCAAGGAGAGGCTCGCCCAGGTGATTGTGGGGATGGAGGTGGACCAGAGAATCTCCTTGTTTCGAGAGGCCCGCAATGAAGAGGGCCAACTCCCCTCTTGGCTGAGGGAGCTCGTGCCAATGCTCCCCCCGAATGTTGTGGCCGAGATACTGGCCCATGGCATGGCGACCATTCAGGACCCGAGGGAGAGGACAGGCCTCGTTCGCTCCTTGGTCCAGGAGAAGTCCATGCTGGAACAACTTATGCCTGAGCTGAGAAGCAAGCTCAGAGACTACGGCATATCCCCCGAAGAATTCATGAGATACTTGGAAGAGGAACCCCTGTCCCTCGATGACAAGCTCCTCGTCTTCCTCAAAGGCGGTCCCCTCACCCAGCAGGCTGTCGCGGCGGCCCCTCAACTGGCCAAGGAACTCCTGGATGAAGGCAGAGGCCAGGATGCCATCAAGGTCATGCGCAGATTTCTCGCTGGCCTCAACCACACTGAATGGAGCGTGAGGAAGGCCACGGCCGAGAACCTTCCCCAACTTCTCGAGATCGCAAGATCCATGCAAGGAGGAGGCAGGGTGGCTCAAGCTCTCACCAAGTTCGCCCTCACCAAGGCCATGGAGGAGCCCGACAGAGAGGTATTCCGTTCCCTTCTCGAGGTGCTCGAGAACGAGGCTCTCAGGCTCGTGGAAACAGGGAGCAAGGGCGATGGAGTCAAGATCCTCGAGACCCTGTTTCCCTCGGCCATGAGGCAGAGCCTCGAGGCGGGTTACCTGGCGGACAGAAACGAGAGGATCAGGAGGAAGCTCATGTCCGCTTCTGTGCTGGAGGAAGCCCTCTCCCTCATGAGGGGAGGGACCGAAGGGGACATGGAGAGGGGCCTCAGGATCGTGAAGATGATGGGAAAGGAAGCAGCTTCCAGGATAATAGAGCTTCTGGGAGAAGAGGCCCAGGTCAGCGCTAGAGTCAGGCTCCTCAGGGCCCTCAAGGAGCTGGGTGAGGAGGCCATAGAACCCATGAGGAAGGCCCTCTTGGATCCCAGGTGGTACTTGGTGAGGAATGTGGTGAGGGTTCTCGCGGAGCTCAGGGATCCCAGGGCCTTGGCTCCTCTTTTGGGCCTCATGGACCATCCAGACCCGAGGGTCAGGAAGGAGGCTGTGAGGGCCCTGGGCAATTTCCCTTCCTTCAAGGGAGACGAGGCTCTGGCAAAGGCCTTGGAGGATCCCGATCCAGCGGTTGTGGGGGCTGCCATAGATGCTATCAAGGGCTCTGGCCGAGAGGAAATGGCCCAGAACCTCAGGCCCCTCGTCACCAGGTCCGCAAGTAGGAGCGTGCCCGATGTCGTCCGCATCAAGGCGATGAGGGCAGTTGCGGAACTCGGGGGAGAAGGAGAGATCGGCGCATTGGAAGATGTCCTCACAAGAAAGCGGTTTTTCAAGATGGTGGAGCCCGAGGAGATGAGACTCGAGGCAGTGGCGGCCCTGGCAAAGATTCTCGAGAGGACTCAGGCGGGGAAGGCTGAGGCAGTCCTGAGGAGGATAGCCCAATCGGACCCGAGCGATTCCGTGAGAAGGGAGGCCAAGGCAGCCCTCGAGAGAAACGTCTCCAGGGGGGGACATTAGCTCCATGGAATAGGGGACGACTCGGACTCTCATCTGGTCCCCTGCCCTACTGCCCTGGAATAAATCTCCCAGAGGCTCTCTTTGGAAAAGCCGTGGTCGAGAAAGTCCCAGGGAAAGATCTCGTCTTTTTCCCTTGTCCTGTAAAGGTAGAACTCGGGATTCAGGTTCAGGTTCCTCATGGCCTCCTTCAAACTCATACCCTCTGCGACCATGGAGAGGGCGAGGCCGATCCTCCTGTCTGCCCTGGCCAAAAGAGCTTGTATGCTGGCCCAGTTGGGGGTCTCATGGACCACGAAGACCTTTCTCTCACCTTTGAGGATCCTCTTTAGTTGCTCCAGCCTTCTCCTTATCTCCCCGAGATCCATGAATGGATGCCACTGAAAAGGGGTCCAGGGCTTCGGCACAAAGGGGCTCACACTCAGGGTTATCCGCTCCAGCCCCTTGCCATGGGTCAAGACCCTAGCCCTGTGCAATGACCTCTTCACCAGTTCGCCGATGGCATCCACATCCTCCCTGGTCTCTGTGGGAAGCCCCACCATGAAATACATCCTTATGGCCTGTATCCCCGCACTGGCCACCTTCTCCACTGCCCTCAACACCTCCTCCTCGGTTATGCCCTTGGCAACCAAGTCCCTGAGCCTCTGGGAGCCAGCTTCGGGGGCGAGGGATACGGTCTTGTGACCGCTTTTGGCAAGAGCATCCAAGAGGAAATCCTCGAGCGCATCTAGCCTGAGGGATGAGACCGAGATCTTTCCACCTATCTCCAGGATTCTTGAGCATATTTCCCTCAGATGGGGATGGTCTCCCACAGAGGCACTTACGAGGCCAACCTTTCCCTGGACTCTAACCCCTTCTTCCAGTGCGGGAAGCAGGCTTTGAAGGCTCCTGTGCCTCGTGGGCCTGAATAGGTGACCAGCAGCGCAAAATCTGCATCTTCTGGGACATCCTCTTCCTATCTCCACGAGAAACATGCCAGAGAATTGAGCTCCCGGGCCCATCACTCTCGTTGTGGGAACGATCTTGTCCAGGTCCTCGACTACCCTCCTTTTCACCCTCGGGGGAACATCCTTCTTGGGGACAAAGGAGCGAACGAGCCCCCTGTGGTCGTATGTGACCCTGTAGAGGCTCGGGACATAGACCCCCTCGATCTTCCGGGCCATCTCTTCGAGACACTCTTCCTTGGTAGCCCTCTTCGCCCTCATTTCCCTGTAGAGCTCCACGAGCTCGGGCAAAAGCTCCTCGGCTTCTCCGACCGCGAAAAGATCTGCAAATCTCGCAAGGGGCTCGGGATTCATGGAGGTGGTGATACCTCCCACCCATACCATGGGATGGGGGGGCCTGCGCTTTCGTGACTCTAGGGGAACTCCCGAGGCCTTCAGGATCTTGGGAAGATTGAGAAAATCGTTCTCGAAGGGTATGGAGAAGGCCACGATCTCGAATCTCGAAAGGGGCGACTGGCTTTCCACGGAAAGGGGGGTATCCCTCTCTTCCTCCCAGAAGAACCTCTCGCACACTATATCGTCTTGGCCATTGAGCATCGAGTATACGAGCTGGAACCCCAGATTGGCCATTCCCAAGGAGTAGGTGTTGGGGAAGACCAGGGCTATGGGAATTCTTCCACCCCATGGCTTGACCACAGCCCCTTTTTCCATTTCCAGGAGATGCTTGAGCCTTTGGGCCTCTGCGAGCCTTTCCAAGGAGATCCCTTTTCAGGAGGCCATGGGGCCAAAGGCCCCATGGACCGGGAGGTTGTCGGAGTCCGTGTACTTCCTTTCCTCAATCAGCCTGTTTTCTCAGGAAGGTGGGGATTTCCAGATCATCCATGTCCACCTTTTCCCTTCTTCGGGAGGGGGTCACGGGCTGTAGCTGCGCCCTCTTGAAAGTGGGGACATCCAGGTCGCGCTTGCCCATTGGCCCTGCCCCTCCAATGGCTCTCAGGGGTTGAATCTCCTCCCTTGCCTCTGTCCTTCTGAATCCCGTTGCTATGACTGTGGCCCTGAGCTCGTCTCCCAGCTCGTCATCTATCACAGCCCCGAAGATTATATTGGCCTCGTCGTGGGCCTCTTTCTGCACTAGAGCCACAGCATCCTTCACCTGGTCCAGGGTCAGGCTCTTGGAACTCCCAGTCACATTGATGAGAATGCCCGTTGCCCCCTCTATGGAGACGTCCTCGAGAAGGGGACTGCAGACAGCGGCCTGGGCTGCCTGGGCTCCTCGATTTTCCCCTGTGGCCGATCCTGTGCCCATGAGGGCTCTGCCCTTCCCGGACATCACGGTCATCACATCCGCGAAGTCCACGTTTATTATCCCATGAACCGTTATGATATCGGTTATCCCCTTGACGGCCTGCAGAAGCACGTCGTCGACCATTTTGAAGGCTTCCTGGAGCCTCGTGTCCTTCCCGGAGATGCTCAGGAGCCTATCATTGGGGATGGTGATGAGGGTGTCCACCACTTCCTCGAGTTCCTGAATGCCCTTGTCCGCTTGGAGGCTTCTGGTCTTGCCCTCGAAGAAGAAGGGCCTTGTCACAACAGCCACTGTCAATATTCCCATCTCTTTCGCCAATTTTCCCACAACTGGCGCTCCACCTGTTCCCGTCCCTCCTCCCATGCCCGCTGCTATGAAGAGCATGTCGGTATCCATGAGGACTTCCTTTATCTTCTGGATGTCCTCCAGGGCAGCACTCTTTCCCACTTCGGGATTGGCCCCTGCTCCGAGACCCTTGGTCAGCCTAGCCCCCAATTGGATCTTCACGGGAGAGAGGCTCGCCCTCAGAGCCTGGAGGTCCGTGTTGGCCGCGATGAACTCCACTCCCTTAAGCTCGGAGCGGATCATGTTGTCCACCGCATTGCACCCTCCCCCTCCTATTCCCAACACTTTTATTCGGGCCGCCTGTGCCCTCACCTCCTCGAACTCCAACATGTTCTCACCTCCCTTTTTCATGCTCCCATGGCCTCCTTCCTCTTTTTTTCCGACCACGCTGTGGTCGGGATCCCCCCTCCTTCAGAAAAATTCCTCCACCCATTTCCTGAATACCTTGACGACCTTGGAAAAGACGTTCCTCTCCCCGACCCGGAAACGTCCCTCGCTTCCCTGATGGCGGCTCCCGTATATGACGAGCCCCACACCTGTCGCGTACATGGGGGAGCTCACGACATCCACGAGCCCCCCTATCCCCCTGGGAATGCCCCTGCGGACGGGCAGGTTGAATATCTGCTCCGCTAGCTCAGTCATGCCGTCCATCATCACCGCCCCACCCGTGAGAACAATCCCCGAAGTGAGGAGGCTGTCGTAGCCCGCCTCGGCTATCTCGCTCTGGACGAGCTCGAATATTTCCTGAACACGAGGCTCTATGATCTCCCCTAGGATCTGTCTGGATAGGACCCTGGGCTTTCTCCCACCCACACTCGGGACCTCAATGGTCTCGTCTTTCTGGATCTTGCTTGTGAGGGCGCACCCGTACTTCCTCTTGATCTTTTCCGCCTCCACCATCGGAGTCCTGAGCCCAACCGCTATATCGCTCGTGATGTGATTCCCACCCACTGCCAGCACAGCCGTGTGCTTGAGGCTCCCTCCGTGGAACACAGCTATGTCCGTGGTCCCTCCCCCTATGTCCACCAGAGCCACACCGAGCTCTTTCTCATCTGGGGCCAGGGTGGCCTCGCTCGAGGCAAGTTGCTGGAGCGCTATGTCCACGACATCGAGCCCAGCCCTATTGGCACTTCTGATTATGTTCTGTGCAGAGGTCACGGCCCCTGTGACTATGTGGACCTTCGCCTCAAGCCTCACGCCCGACATTCCTATTGGGTCCATGATTCCGTCCTGATCATCCACTATGAACTCTTGGGGGATTACGTGGATCACTTCCCTATCCATGGGGATCGCGACGGCCTTGGCCGCATCGATCACCCTTCTCACGTCCTGTGGGGTGACCTCTCCGTCCTTTATGGCGATGACCCCGTGGCTATTGAATCCCTTTATGTGGCCCCCAGCTATCCCGGCGAAGACCTTCGTGATCTGGCATCCTGCCATGAGCTCCGCCTCTTCCAGGGCCTTCTGGATCGAGGCCACCGTGCTATCTATGTTGACCACCACCCCCTTTCTCAGGCCCTTGGACGGATGTGTTCCTATGCCTATGATGTCTATACCGTTTTCAGTCACTTCTCCCACTATCACGCAAATCTTCGTCGTACCTATGTCCAGGCCTACCACGATATTGCTCTGCTTGGCCATGACCCCCCCATTCTTCTCGAGCCAAACTCCCTCTTCATCCCTTGAATCTTACTGTAGCCCTCCTGGGATGCCTCAAATCTATTCTCACCACGTCCTTTGTCCTTCCCTCCTTGGATAGGTGCTCCAGGATCCTTTCCAGTCTGTCCAATCTCTGAGCGAGTTCTCCGAAGCCGAGGAGCACCTCTTGGGGTCCCTCTGGGAGAGCCAGTACGAGCCCCTTGTCTGGATCGACCCTTATCTCCTCCACATTCCACTTGCCCCTCTGGCCCAGCAAGGAGGCGAGGGACAGAGCTTCCAGGACTACTCGTTTGCAATCCTCTGGTCTTGTCCTCAGGTCCTCTTCCTTCAAGCCAGAGAGAGTCAGACGAACACCCACAGGAGACCTCTCCTGTGCGGGATATATGAAGCCAGATGAGTCCACGAGGAAGACCATCCCATCCACGAGGACCTTCGCCACCGGCCTCCTCTCCTGGATACGGATGTGAAGGGTGCTGGGGAACCTTCTCTCCACCCAGGCCCTCTCCACCCATGGATGACTCTCCAACCTTCGACGCACCTCCCCAGGTGTGACCCTCAGGAGGGAGTCCCCAGCCCTGACCCCTCCCCACTGGAGGATCTCTCTCCTCTCCAAGACACCGTCTGTGACCACCTCCACTCGCCTCAGGCTCAAGAGGGGACTCCAAGCCAGGAGTTGGCAGCCTCCTAGAAAGGCGAGCATCAGACCGGCCATCCAGGCCAGCCTCCTGCTCCAAACCCTCAGCCCCTTCACCCACAGGCCATAGGGTGCGGAGAGTTTTCCCCCCTCCTCCTTCACCCATCCTCCCCCACCACCTTCACCTCGGGCTCAAGCCAGATCCCCGTCCTTTGCGCCACCTTCTGGCGCACCAGTGCCATCAAGTCCAAGACATGGGAGGCCCTGGCATCGCCCTCGTTGATTATGAAATTTGCATGCTTGTGGGACACGATGGCTCCTCCCACCCTGAGACCCTTTAGGCCAGCTTCTTCTATGAGCCTTCCCGCCGACTCCCCTGGAGGATTCTTGAATATGCATCCTGAGCTCGGGCAGCCGAGAGGCTGGGTCTTCAGCCTCTTTTCCATGCGCTCTCTCATGGCTTTAGCCACATCCTGCCTCGGGATGATGGGAGCCTCGAGCCTCACCTCAACCAAAACTACTCCATGAGGGATTCCAGAGCTTCTATATTGGAATCCCAAATCACTGGCCCCTTTTCTCTCGAGACGTCCCTCTCCATCGAGCCAGGCCACCTCCTTGACCATGGTCCCCATTGCCTGGTCCCTTCCCCCAGCGTTCATCACAACCGCCCCACCCACCGTTCCCGGAATCCCGGCCAGGAAATCCATCCCTCCCCAACCATTCCTGACCGCCTCTCTGAGAAGTCTCTTGAGGGGAAGGCCAGCCCAAGCGATTATCTCCACCTTCCCTTTCTGGACCCGGTAGGAGAGGTTCGACATCCTGGGGCCTATCTTCATTACCACTCCTCTGATGCCGCCATCCCTCACTATGAGATTGCTTCCCCGGCCCATGACCGTCCAAGGTATCCCCTTGTCCTCGCAATACCCTATCGCATCCTTTATCTGTTCAGGGGAAGCTGGTTCGAGAATCACATCCGCTCGACCACCAACCTTCATTGTGGTGAGGGTCCTCATTTCCACATTGGGCCTCACTCCCCCAGGACAGATCTTGATCAAGGCCGCGAGATCCCTCGGCTCCACTTCTTTTCCCTTTGGCCTGGAGCTCAACTCCCATCCTCCATGGGCCAGTCCGCGTGTTCCAGCCTGTCTATGAGCTCCTCGCCCACTTTCCACACATCTCCGGCCCCCAAAGTGATCACAACATCTCCAGGGACCAATTTTTTCATTATCTTGTCCACGAGTTCCCTTCTGTCCCTCACGTGCTCCACGTCCCTGTGGCCGGCATCCCTTATGGCCCTGCAAAGGAGCTCCGAACTCACCCCCTTGAGAGGCTCCTCCCCAGCGGGATATATGTCCATGAGAAAGAGGGTATCGGCCTCGTGGAAGGCCGTTAGAAAATCTTGGAAGAGATGAAAGGTCCTGGTATACCTGTGGGGCTGGAATACCACCACCAGCCTCCTTCCCCAGCTCAGCTTCGCTGCGTGGAGCGTTGCTCTGATCTCACAGGGGTGGTGGCCGTAGTCATCGACCACTGTTATATCGTCTATGACTGCCTTCACTTGGAATCGCCTCTGAACGCCCTCGAATGCCCCCAAGGCCTCCTGGATTTGTCCGAAGGGCACCTCGAGCTCGAGACCCACCCCAATGGCAGCCAGGGCATTGAGCACATTGTGAGGACCGGGAAGAGGGAGCTTCACCTGACCGAGAAGGCTCTTGCCGTGACTCACCTTGAAGGAGGAAGTAGCCCCTTGAAATGATATCTCGTGTGCCTGGATGTCGGCCTGAGGGTTGAGGCCGTAAGTGAGGATCCTCTTCTCCACCCTGGGCAGGAGGGCTGGAATGTGGGGGTCGTCGAGACACAGAACTGCCAGTCCGTAGAAGGGGATCTTGTTTATGAATTCGAGGAAGGTCTCCTGGATCTTCTCCAGGCTACCATAATGGTCGAGATGCTCCCTGTCTATGTTGGTCACGACTGCTATTGTGGGAGAGAGCCTCAAAAAGGACCCATCGCTCTCGTCCGCCTCAGCCACAAGGAACTCTCCTTGGCCCAATTTGGCACCGCTTCCCAAGCTTTTCACCTTGCCTCCCACTACAGCAGTTGGGTCCAACCCTCCCTTGGCCAACACGGAGGCAATCATGGAGGTAGTAGTGGTCTTTCCGTGGGCGCCCGCAACCGCTATTCCGTACTTGAGGCGCATGAGCTCCGCCAACATCTCGGCTCTTCGAATGACCGGGATCCCTTTGTCCCTCGCAGCCCGGACCTCTGGATTGTCCGGCTTTACAGCCGAAGAATACACGACCACATCCGCGTCTCCGATATTGGCGGGATGGTGGCCGATGGAGATCTTTGCTCCCAGGGATCGAAGCCTCCTTGTGGTGTCTGAATCCACTAGATCGGAGCCACTGACCGTGTAACCCAGGTTCAAGAGGAGCTCCGCTATGCCGCTCATCCCTATTCCGCCTATTCCCACGAAATGTATTCGATGATACTTCCTGCCTCTCATCTCCTCTTCCCCTCGAGCAACTTAGCGCACTCCCTCACCATCTCCGAAGCCGCACTGGGCCTGGCTAGTCCTCTCGCCGCGCGTGCCATCTCCCCGAGCCTCTGCGGAGAAGATGAGAGAGCCCGAACGAGCTCGAAGAGCCTCCTTCCACTGAGCTCCTTCTGATCCAAGACCAAAGAGGCTCCAGCTGACTCCCACGCTTGCGCGTTCTTCCTTTGGTGGTCGTCTGTGGCATAGGGATAAGGTATGAGGATGGACGGAACCCCGAAGAGGGCCAGCTCCGCCAGGCTCATCGCTCCAGCCCTGCATATTGCCAAATGGGCCCATAGGTACGCTTCCTCCATCCTCTCGATGAAAGCCACCACCTCATGCTCCAATCCAGCCTCCGAATACTTCTCTTCAAGCCACTCAATCCTGTCTGGGGCGGTCTGGTGAAGTACCCTGAGGCGAAACGGGAGCTGGGCAAACATGGGAATGGCCTCCACCATGGCCTCGTCTATGGCCTTGGCCCCCTGACTCCCGCCGAATACCAGGAGATGGAACTCCTCTTCCTCGCTCCCTTTCCACGGAGAGGGTCTCCGGCGGGCCGCTGCCTCGAGGAGTTCCCTTCGCACAGGATTGCCAGTAATGAGGACCTTCTCCTGGGGAAAGGCCCCTTGCGCTTGGGGAAATCCCAAGAACACCCTCTTGGCAAAACGTCCCAATAACCTATTGGTCCTGCCTGGAATGGAGTTCTGCTCGGCTATGGCTGTGGGAATTCCCACGATAGCCGCTAGGAGTACAATGGGACCTGCCACGTATCCTCCCATTCCCACAACCACGTTGGGCCTCAAAGATGCCAGAATCCTCGCGCATTTCATGGCTGTCCAAGGGAGGGCCAAAATGGTGAGGACCCTTTCCCTGAGTCCCAAGCCCATCAATCCCCTGGATGGAATGGTCCGGAGGTCAAACCCCATCTGGGGCACAAGCCTGGCCTCGAGCCCCCTTCTGGTTCCCACGAAGACCACCTCAGCCTGGGGATATTCGTCCTTTATGGCCTGGGCCAGGCTGAGGGCTGGGAAGACGTGCCCTCCTGTGCCCCCCGCTGCTATGAGCCACCTCAACTCCCTTCCCCCTGTCTGTGGGCCCTGGCTGAGAGTTGAACCAGGATACCCACAGCCCACAAATTCACCAACAGGGAAGACCCACCGTAACTCACCAATGGGAGGGCCATCCCTTTGGTGGGAAGAAGTCCCACTGCCATTGCCATGTTGGCGAGGGCCTGTAGCCCCACGAGGGTGACTATTCCCATAGCCAAAAGAGATCCAAAGGGATCCTTGAGGGCCATTGCCACCTTTGCCCCGCCCATAATGAGCACCCCGTAAAAGAGGCAGACGACTGCTATTCCCACAAGGCCCCATTCCTCGCCAATGACCGCTATGATGAAATCCGTATGGGGCTCGGGCAGATAGAAAAGCTTCTGTTTTCCCATCCCCACGCCAACACCCAGAAGGCCACCGTTCGCCAGGGCATAGCAGGCCTGCTTGAGGTGGTATGCGTCCTTCAAAGTGGCCTCCCAGGGAGCAGTGAAATACTTGAGGAAGGTCTCTATTCGATCCCATTGGTAACCTTGGAGTTTGTGGAAGAGGAAGAACGCCCCTGGGATGATGGAAATGATGAGATAGCGCCATCTCACCCCAGCCATGAACATCATGAGAAAGGCGACAGTCCCAACTACCAAGGTGGCCCCGAGGTCCGGCTCCTTGAGAAGGAGCAGCATCATGGCCCCAGCTGCCATGGCATGTGGAAGAAAACCCAAGGAAAAGCTCTTAATAGTGCCCTTCTCTCTCTTTTTGGCCAGAGAGTGAGCCATGTACATCACGAGAACCAGTTTCGCCCACTCCGATGGCTGAAAGCTCATCCCCCCTACGGAGAGCCACCTGTGAGCCCTGCTGTGACCTTGGGCCCCGGGAAGAAGAACTAGAACGAGAAGAGCCAAGGCCAAGGCCATGAAGGGGTAAACGAGCTTTCTATAGTTCTCGTAAGAAAAGTGGATGGCACAGATCATGCCCACTACACCGAAAAATGCGAACAGACACTGACGCCTCAAGAACAGAAATGAGTCTCCGAAACGTTCCTGGGCAAGGATACAGCTGGCACTATAGGTCATCACTATCCCGATAGCCACGAGGAAAAGGGCAGAGACGATTATGGAGTAATCGTATCCACCCGTGACCCCCCACCCCTTATCCTCTTTCCTCTCCACCTGACCTCATCTCCCCCCGGAGGCCTCGAAAAGGGCCTTCCGCTATTTTCCCTTTGGGTACTGACCTCGGGCCAGTTTCCCCACAAGCTCCTTGAAATGTCTTCCCCTCTCCTCGTAGTTACGATACTGATCGAAGCTCGAGCAGGCCGGGGAAAAAAGGACAGTATCCCCAGGAGAAGCCAATGAGAAGGCGAGGGGGACTGCCTCCTCGAGATCTCTGACCACGTGCAAAGGAAGGATCCCCCTCAGGGCCCTCTCGAGATAAGGCGCTGCCTCCCCAAGAAGCACAGCTGCCTTTGCTTTCTTTCTGAGGGGCTCCCTTAGGGGAGAGAAATCTATGGACTTGTACTTCCCTCCCCCTATCCAGACCACCCCTCCTTCACAGCCCATTATCGCGGGTATCACCGCCCCCACATTCGTTGCCTTGGAATCGTTCACGAATCTCACTCCCATGACTTCCCCGACGCTCTCTGTCCTGTGCTCCAAACCGCGAAACTCCCTCAAAGCCCTCTCCATTGCCCACGGGGGACATCCCATGGACGAAGAGCAGAGGGCTGCAGCCATGCAGTTCTGCAGGCCGTGGGGGCCCGATAAGACGGAGTGGTTCAAATCCAGGGTTTGAATGGTATCACCCGCCCTCCATCTCACAATTTGCCCCTCTGCCCATGCCGAGGCCTTTTTGTCCTCCAAACTGAAGAGGAGGACCTCCATGGACGCGTTGTCGGGGACCAGGGCCAGGGCCTCGGGGTCATCCCGGTTCACCACAGCCACATCCCCCGGGCCTTGTCTGGAGAATATCTTGGCCTTGGACCTCCTGTAATGATCCATGGAGGGATGCCAGTCCAGATGGTCCTGGGTCAGGTTGAGGAGCCCTGCCACCTTGGGCCTGAAGAGGTATGTCGTCTCCAGTTGGAAGCTACTCACCTCTAACACCGCCACATCTGGCTCCCAGTCGAGCTCCAGGGCCTGGATAAAGGGATTACCTATGTTTCCGCCGACAAATACCCTTTTCCCCCAGGCCTCCAATGCCAATCCCACCAGGGTCGTAGTGGTCGTCTTCCCATTGGTTCCGGTTATGGCCACTATTGGCTTGGAGAAAAACCAGGATGCGAGCTCCAATTCTCCCACCACAGAGACACCCTTCAGGCTGGCCATGGCAAGTAGCTCCATGTGGGGCGGAACTCCCGGGCTCACCACGATTCCCTGAGCCCAGAGGAAGGGCTCCTCCCTGTGAGGCCCGAATTCCACTTTGGCTCCCAAGGATTCGAGCTCCCCCCTCACCCCGGGGAATTTCTCCTCGGGCTCCTTTTCCACCACCCACACCTTCGCCCCACTCTTGCACAGAAAACGAGCTACTGCTCTTCCAGTTCTGGCTGCCCCCACTACTAGAACCCTCATTCCCCGGAGTTCCCAAGGGATAACCATCACTTGCTCCTGCGCCCCTTCTTTTCTTTCGCGATGCACGGGCTCATCTTAACTTCAAAGTGCTTATGGCCAAAAGCCCCAGAAGTATCGAGAGAATCCAAAACCTGACTATGATCTTGGGCTCGGGCCACCCCTTCATCTCGAAGTGATGATGGAGGGGGGCCATGCGAAATATCCTCTTTCCCCTCATCTTGAAGGACGAAACCTGCAAGATCACGGATAGGGCCTCCACCACAAAGATCCCCCCAACTATTGCCAGGAGCATCTCCTGCTTGGTGAGGACAGCCACGGTCCCCAGAGCAGCCCCGAGGGAGAGGGACCCCACATCTCCCATGAAAACCTCTGCGGGATAGGCGTTGAACCACAGGAATCCCATTCCAGCGCCCACGAGGGCGCCACATAGGATCGCGAGCTCCCCCACACCGGCCACATAGGGAATCTGAAGATACTGGGCTGTCTTTATGTTGCCAGTGAGATAGGAAAAGATCAGATACGTCCCGGCAGCTATGGTCACTGGGCCTATGGCCAGGCCATCCAAGCCGTCTGTGAGGTTCACGGCATTGGCGCATCCCACGATCACGAACAAGGCGAAGGGGATGTAGAAGGGCCCTAGATCTGGTTGAATTTCTTTGAAGAAGGGGAAGGTCAAAGTGGTGGAAAAAGCGGGATAATGGGCTAGGACAACGGCAGTGACCCCTGCAATGACGAATTCCAAAAGGAGCCTCAATCTTCCACTGATTCCCTTGTGGCTTTTGGTCCTTACCACCATGAGATCGTCTAGAAATCCCACTGCAGCGAAACCGAGGGTGGTCCAGAGGACTAGCCACACGTAGACATTGGTGAGGTCTACCCAAAGGAGGGTGGCGAGGACAGCCGAGCCCAAGATGAGGAGGCCTCCCATTGTGGGAGTGCCTTCCTTCATTAAGTGCCTCTCGGGGCCATCTCTTCTTATGGCCTGACCCACGGAATGGAGCTTGAGCTGTCTTATGACCCACGGCCCCACAACCAGACAGATGAGAAGAGCCGTTATTATGGCGTAGATGGTCCTGAAGGTTATGTACCTGAAGACATTGAAGAACGAGTGGTATTCGACAAGTGGATATAGGAGGTGGTAAAGCATGGGTCAATTAGCTCCCTGGGCCCATTGTCTCAATCTCTCGACCACTCTCTCGAGGGCAGCGCCCCTGGACCCCTTGACCAGAATCCTGTCGCCTCTTTTGAGCCTCGTTTTCAGGATTTCCTCGCAATCCTCGAAGCTCTCGACAGCGAGAATCTCCTCTGGTCTCCTAGGGCCTTTGACCTCCATCGCTCCACTGGCCACTTCCTCCGACCACTGACCAATGGCAACGAGGAAATCCACGCCCATCTCAGCGGCCTCTCGACCCAATTCCCTGTGGGCAACCCGGGCCATGCTGCCAAGCTCTCTCATCTCCCCCAGTATCGCGACCTTTCTGCCCTCGCCTCCCTTGCAGAGGAGTTCCAGGGCAGAGGACATGGAGGAGGGATTGGCATTGTAAGAGTCGTCTATTAGGGTCATGCCATTGGGCAGCTCCACGATATTGAGCCTCCCCCACTGGGGTCTGAAATCCTCGAGGCCCATCAGGATCTCCTCGGCCTTGGCCCCCAGCGCCCAGCACGCAGCAGAGGCAGCAATGGCACACCTCAAAATGGGCATTCCTTGCCCTTTCAGCCTCACCCTCAGTCTTTCTTCTGGAAGGACGAGGGTGAAGCTCGCCCCCTCTGGTGCGAAAGGTCTCAGTTCCTCCCCTCTGATCATTGGCTCCCCTTGGAATCCGTAAGTCACAAGACGGGCCTCGCACTCTTTGGAGAGGGCCACTATGTGGGGATCGTCCAGGTTCACTAGGGCCACATCCTCCCTCGAGAGGAATCTGAAGAGCTCCCCCTTTTCCTTGGCAACTCCCTCTACGGATCCCAGTTTCTCCAGATGGGCTGGAGCTATCTGAGTGATGAGGCCTAACTGGGGGCTCAAAATCTCGCACAATCGGGCAATCTCTCCGGGCTCGTTGGTTCCCAACTCCAAAACAGCCACCTCATGGCTCTTTTCGAGCTTCAGGAGGGTAAGGGGGACACCTATTCTATTGTTCAGGTTGCCCTCATTTCTCAGGACCTTTTTGCTCAGGCTCAGGACTTGGGCCACCATGTCCTTGGTTGTGGTCTTGCCGTTGCTTCCTGTTATTCCCATTGCCCGAACGGGATGTAGCTCCCTCCACCTCCTGGCGATCTCACCCAATGCCCACAGGGTGTCTCTAACCTGTATCACCGCGACCCCCTTGGAGCGAGCCAGTTCCAGGACCTGGGATTCTATCCTGGAGACTATCAGCCCCGAAGCCCCCTTTTCCATGGCCAAGGGAAGAAAATCGTGGCCATCGAATCTCTCCCCCCTCAATGCCAGAAAAACATCTCCCGGGTTCATGGTCCTCGTATCCGTGGACAGGCCCTCGGGGACCAGGGCCGAAGTGCCGCACAGGAAAGACCCCTTGGTGACGCTCGCCATCTGGTCGAAGGAAAGGAATCCCCCTTCCTGCCTTTCAGCCAAATCTTTCCTCCAGAGCCTTTCTTGCGACGATCCTATCGTCGAATGGCACCCTCTTGTTCCCCATGATCTGGTAAGTCTCGTGTCCCTTCCCTGCAATGAGGACCACATCTCCCGGCATGGCCCTCGTTATGGCCCACTTTATGGCCTCTGCCCTATCCTCTATGACGGTATATGCTGGAGCTGACCCGTCCTCGTGGGGTTCCCTTCTGGCCATGGATGTCCCCTTGAATCCCTCGACTATGTCCTGGATTATGGCCATTGGAGGCTCACTCCTGGGATTGTCGCTCGTCACAACTACCAAATCGCAGTGGGTTGCGGCAGCCTTTGCCATGAGGGGTCTCTTCCCCTTGTCCCTGTCTCCTCCGCATCCAAAGACCCCTATGAGTCTTCTCTCAGCCAAGCTTCTCGCCGTCAGGAAAGCCCTCTCCAGGGCGTCTGGAGTGTGGGCGTAGTCCACAAGGACCAATACACCCCCTCTCTCCCCCCCGGGAACTAGCTCCATGCGACCTGGCACTGGAGAGAGGGCGTCCAGACCTTTCTGCCACATCTCAGGCTCGATTCCCAGTCCCCAAGCCACGGTGCACGCGGCCAGAACGTTCCACACATTGGGCTGGCCCAAAAGGGGGCTCCGGATCCTCTCATCTATCCCATCTCCCACGATCCTCATCTCGCTGCCCCTGAGAGTGACCTTCCATCCTGCGACCCTCAATTGGCACGACTCTCCCTTTCCGTAAAAGATCGTCCTCGCCTTGGTGGAACGGGCGAGCTCGAGGGATGAAGGATCGTCTCCGTTGAGCACAGCCAGGCCTCCCTCACCTTCAGATTTGAGATATTCCTCGAAGAGCCTCCTTTTGGCAGCGAGGTATGCCTCCATTGTCCCGTGGTAGTCGAGATGGTCCCTTGTCAAGTTAGTGAAGACTCCCACCTGAAAGGAGCATCCAGCAACCCTCCTCTGATCCAGAGCGTGGCTTGTGACCTCCATTATCAGATGGGTGATCCCGTCAGAGCGCATCTGCCTCATCATGGCCTGGAGTTGCAATGGATCCGGGGTGGTGTTGGAGGCCTCGAGGACATGGTCCCTCCACCTATAGCCTATGGTTCCCACTATCCCCACGGACATCCCCGCTACCTCGAGGATAGACTTGAGGACATAAGAGGTCGTCGTCTTACCATTGGTGCCTGTTATGCCCACCAAAACCAGCTCCCTGGCCGGGAAACCATGGAGATTGGCAGCTATGAGGCCGAGGGCCTCCCTGGAGTCAGGGACCCTCGCTTGGGCCACTGAGGGAGGCAATGTGGGAACTATCCTCTCCGACACTATGGAGGTTGCACCCCTCCTCACTGCCTCGTCGATGAAATCGTGCCCATCCACGTTGGTCCCCTTGACCGCCACGAAGAGGCTTCCCCTCTTCGCTTTGGACGAGTGGGACACAACTTCCCCAATCTCTATCCGAGGATCTCCCCTCAGCTCCAACACGTCCAAGGATTGGAGAAGGTCTTCTAGCTTCAATTTTCCACCTCTTCCATGGTGGAGGCCTGCTCCGGCGGACCCCGAGGATCTGAGCCTCGGCTCCGGAGCTCGGAGATTTTCACCTCTCCCGGGAGGACCTAGAGGGCCCCTCCCCTTACTGATCCGTTCTTGCCTTGAGCCAGCAATCTCTCCTCAGGGTAAATGCCCAGGATTCCCATGGCATCCTTGAGGATCTCCCTGAAAATGGGAGCTGCGACCTGCCCCCCGTAGATGTTCCCCTGGGGCTCGTCAACAGCCACAAGCACGCACAGCCTGGGATCGTTGGCCGGGGCAAAGCCAACGAAGGAGGCCACGTACTTTCCCTTCAGGTAGCCCCCATTTCGGAGATCCGGCTTCTGGGCAGTCCCTGTCTTGCCAGCTACCTTGAACCCCTCCACCGCCGCCTGGGAACCAGTGCCCTCGGAGGACACCACCGATACCAGCATCTGGGTCACCTCCGCGGCAGTGCTGGGGGAGATCGCTTGTCCCACCTGTTGGGGGGTCCTTCTCTCCACTGTATTTCCTTGGGCGTCCAGGATTTCCTTGACCACGTAAGGTCGCATTACTCGGCCCCCGTTTGCCAAGGCGGAGAATGCAGTGGCAAGCTGGAGGGCCGTGACCGATACACCCTGGCCAAATGATATGGTAGCAAGCTCTATGGGAGCCCACTTGGGAGGCCTCAGGAGACCCGAGGCTTCTCCCGGAAGGTCAACGCCCGTCGGTCTTCCGAACCCGAACCTCCAGATATAAGAATAGACCTTCTCGGCTCCCATTGACAGACCAATCTTGGCCGCGCCAATGTTGCTGGACTTCTGGATAACCCCGGAGAGGGGCAAAGTCCCGTAGCGGTGGACATCCCTGATCACCTTGTCGTGGATTCTGTATGCCCCAGATTCGCAGTAGATGGGATCCGAGGGCCGAAAGGCCTTCTCCTCGATTGCCCCAGCAACTATGAAGGGCTTGAAGGCTGATCCAGGCTCGTAGGAGTCCGTTATGCAACGATTCTTCAAGGTCCCTTCAGGATACTGCTTGTAGGTGTTGGGGTTGAACCTGGGAACATTGGCCATGGCGAGAATCTCGCCTGTTTTGGGATCCATCACTATGGCCATCCCCCCTTTTGCCTTGGCCGCCTCCACCCCCTCGAGGAGCCTCTGCTCCGCGATGTACTGGATTTCCTTGTGGATGGTGAGGACGAGATTTCTCCCATCCCTCCTTGCCACAACAACCCCTTCTGCCGCACCAAGGGGTCTTCCCAGGGCATCGTGGTCCACTATGAGCCTGCTAGTCTCTCCTTTGAGGAGACCATCGTACTGAAACTCGATGCCTTCGAGTCCCTGTCCGTCGACACCCACGAAGCCCAGAAGATGAGAGGCGAGCTCCAAGTTTGGATAGAATCGCCTGGTCTCCTGCACCACCCCTATGCCGGGGAGTCCCAAGGAACGGACCCTCGAACCCACGAGAGGCACCACCTGCCTCTTCAACCAAACAAAGGGGGCATCCTGCTTGAGCTTCCTGAGAATTGTCTCGTAGTCCAGTTCAAGGATCGCCGAGAGCCTCTTGGCTGTCCCCACTGGGTCCTCTATCCGGCCAGGTCTGGCATAGACAGAGTCCACGGGGATGCTTATGGCGAGATCCTCGCCATTGCGATCGTAGACACTTCCCCTTGCTGGGACAACGGTCACCTCCCTTTGGTAGATCCTCTGTATTTCTGCCCGGAGTTTGTCACCGTGTAGGATCTGAATCCTGTAAGCCTGGAACACAACGAGCCCGAGCCCACTGCACAGAAAGGCGATTAATCCCATGAACCGAGCCCGCATCCAGTCCCTTCCACTTCCCCTGAGCCTCATGGCATTCTCACCACTTCCTCTGGCCTCGGGTGCCTCAGATGGAATCTCTTGCGAGCGGCCTCCTCCAGGATTCTGGGAGAGGTCAAGGTAGCCCATTCCAACCTCAGTGCCCTGTTCTCCATCTGGAGCCTCGTCTGCTCCCTCTGGGCTTGCTCCAAGGCATACCGCTCGTGGAGCACCCTCGATTTGGACCAAACCACAAGGACAGATCCCCCAATGATTGTTAGGAGGAGCAGAAAGACTTCCACGAGATTTATCCTCAGGGGGAGGCGAAAAGCCGTGAGGTATTTGATCCCCTTGGCCACTTCAGCCTCCCTCGGCCCCTCTTGCCAGGGCTCTCAGCCTGGCACTTCGTGCACTGGGGTTTCTGGAGACCTCCTCAGGCTTCGGCCTCAAGGGTTTGGGGGTGAGGATCCGAAACGAGGGATCTCTCGAAGCTAGCCCCTTCATGGCCCTCTTCACTATCCCATCCTCCAGCGAGTGGTAAGCTATGACGCACATTCTTCCTCCGTCCTCGAGGCACGGAGGGATTGAGTCCATGGCTCTCCTCAAGTGGTCGAGCTCCTGGTTCACCTCTATTCTGAGGGCCTGAAAGACCCTGGTTGCTGGGTGGATGCGACCCCTTCTGGGCACCACCCTCGAGACGATTTCAGCCAGATGATGGGTATCCTTTATGGGCCTGTTGCGCACAATGGATCTGGCAATCCTAGAGGCCAAGGGCTCCTGGCTGTTTCTCCTTATGACCTCCTCGATGGCCTCCTGGGACCAAAAATTCACTATTTGATGAGCTGTGAGCTCCGATCCATCCGGATCGAAGCGCATGTCCAATGGACCACTCTCCCTGAAGGAAAAGCCCCTGGTGGGGGATGTGAGCTGTTCGTAGGAAGCGCCCAGATCGAGAAGCACGCCTCTGGCTCTCGAGTATCCCAGCTCCTCGAGAAAGAGATGGAGCTGTGCGTACGAGCCTCTCCTCACTATGAGCCTGTCTCGGAAGATCGCGAGCCTCTCCCTGGCCCTCGAGAGGGCCTCAGGATCCCTGTCTATGCCGAGGACCTTGACCCCTGGCCCTCCTTTTCTGAGGATTGCCTCGGCATGGCCTCCGCTGCCAAGGGTCCCGTCCACGTAAAGGCCTTCCTCTCCCACAGCGAGGAGGTCTAGGACCTCTTGGACCATGACGGGCTCGTGGAGCTTCTGCTCCACGGGACCTGCCCCGCCTTGACCGTGGCTTTTCTTCCTCATGGGCAGAAGGGAGCCCGGCTGGCGCTTCCTCGCCCCCCTCTTTCTCAAACCCATGCCATCGGGACCTTTGAGGGCCACGGTTAGGACTTGGCGAGCAAGGAGCATCGGGCTTCTCCCCTCCGAAAAACTCTCTCCCCAGTCCAGATGGACTCCTTCATGATAGATATTGAGTTAGCACTGCCCTCATCTTCTCCACGTTCTCGGGTTTTGGCCTCCAGAGGGCAGGAGACCAGATCTCGAACTTCTCTATGAGGCCCACAAAAAGGGCCTCCTTTTCCAGTTGAGCATGCTCCCTCAAGCTGGCGGGGATGAGGATCCTGCCCTGCCCATCCAGGGTGCACTCTTGTGCTCCGGACAAAAAGAACCTCCTGAATTGAACAGCCTCGGGCAAAAAACTGGGGAGGGCCTGGAGCTTTTTCTCCAGCTCGAACCATTCATCCAAAGGATAAGCCACAAGACACGGATCGAGATCATTGGTGATGATGAAGGTGTTCTGGCCACGGCCAGCTAGGACTTCCCTGAATTTCGAGGGGATGCTGACCCTCCCCTTGGTATCGATGGCGTGAGTGTAGCGACCCCGAAAGGCCACCCCTATATGGGACATCTCTCCACCTTTCCCCACAATATTGCACCGCTTGCCACTATATGGATATCCCGTGCCTTTGTCAAGAAAAAAATTCACCTCCGGAAGCCAAATCTTTCCCAATGATTCTTCCACCCTCGGGCACGGCTTTGGGACTGTTTCCCATGGAGCCTTTTTCGGGAAGAATGAGGCCCCTTTTGCGAGCCCAAAGTCCGTCTCCCGGAAAAAATCTCTTTTTTCTCCACCGCCAATCCCAGGTACGGAAAACCAAGTGGCTCTATGAGAATCCAGGCTGCGATCCCTCAAATCCCTATAGCAAGACCAAATTGGCTTTGAGGCATTCGATACTGGGAAGACCTTGGATGAAGGTGGGATCCGCGATTGTCGAGTTGAGGTGAAGATCATGCGGAAAAAATCCTCACATGGGAGGACTCTCGAGTGTTGACATATTGGCAGCTTGGACTGTATATATTCGCTCGGGGGAGAGAGGGGTCTTTTTCAGGGAATTGCGAAAGAGGGATGGGTCATATCCATCCCTGGCGAGTTCTTTAAGGATTGGTTGGAGACTCTCCATGGACAGGGAGAGAAGGAAGGGACCCAGAAGGGGAGCGGATGAGGCCTTGAGACAGGCCGTTGAGGCAATAGAGGCCCTCGATCGTTTGGCCAAGGGCGAGAGGGTGGATTTTGGGGAGTACTATGCCGATCTCGTTGCCATGAGGAACTCCTTGGGTAGGAGGTCAGAGGACAAACAACTGGCGGATAGCCTCTGTACCACCTTGGAATCCTTGGCCAATAACATTCAGGAGCTCATGCAGAACGGAAGGGCCCTGAGAAGGGTGAGAATCAAGAAGGTCAGGGGAAAGGAGTCCGTGGCCATAGGTCCGGGAACCGTGATAGAGGGATGGGAAGAGGCGAGACCGCAGGTAGGTCGAAGTTACAGGGTCTTCAGGGACGATGGGGGTGTGTTCAGGTCGGCGGTGGTGGTAAAGGTTGGAAAAGGAATGTTCGAGACCAAAAATTCCGTGTACGCCATAGAGGTCCTGGAAGAGAGGAGATGATCCGAGTCAAACTATGCCCTCCTCTTCCACTTTCACCCCCCGGAATATCCTTCCGACATCCAATGGGCTGAGATCCAAGCTTCTGTAAGTTCCCGTGAGGATGAGTTCGGCCATGCACTGGCCCACAGCTGGGGCCTGTTGTAAGCCATGACCGCTAAAGCCCGTTGCCAGAAAAAGGCCTTCAATTCCAGGATACTCTCCCACGAGGCCATTTCTGTCCCACGAACACATCTCGTATAGACCACACCATCCCCTTATGAGCCTCAATCTCTCGAAGGAGGGGACCCACTTGGCCAGAGAGGGCCAGATTTCCTCGAAGAAGAAATCCCGGTCCCACTGGAAGCGAAATCCAGGTACCTCCTCCCTGGATTTTCCCGTAAGCACAAGCCCCCCTGTCTCCCCCCTGAAATACAGATCGTTGGGATCTATTATCATGGGGATTGATCCCGAAAATCTCTCTGCGGGACGGAAGCAGTATGCCATCCTTGGAAGGGGCTCCACAGGAAGGGAAATGCCCGCTGTCTTGGCGAGCTCCCCTGACCAGGCTCCAGCTGTCAAGACCACGCATCCACCCTCTATTACCTCTCCCCTTTTGGTCTTGACCCCCCTCATTCGGCCCCCTTCCCTGAGGAGCTCAACCACTTCCTCGTGCAGATATGTGAGCCCCAAGGATCTCGCCTTTCTCAGGTACCCCTGGAGGACACCATATGGATCCACGTACCCAGCCTCGGGTCCCCATGAGCCTCCGACAACGCCCTCCACATTGAGTGGGGGGAACACCTCCTTTATCCCATCGGGCCCGAGAAGCTCCACTTCCGCACCCAAGGCCTTCTGGAGCTGATGGTATGTTTTTAGACTGGGAAAGTTTTCCTCGTTGGCCAAAAACAGGTATCCCACTTGCTTGAAGTCCGCGTGAGCGGGTTCCCCCTCCACCTCCATCTCCTCATCGAACCTCAGGAATCGTTCCAGGCAGAAAAGACCTATTCGAATGTTGATCTCGCTTGTGAATTGCTGCCTAACCCCACCAGCACTTCTCGGCGTCGTCGCGTATTCGTATGTGGGATCCTTCTCGAGGATGGCCACTTTTCCATCGATCCCTTCCTTCAGGAGGTGGTACGCTATGGCAGCCCCCATAACTCCACCTCCCACAATGATCACGTCGAAGCGCCTCTTAGCCATGACGTCCGGGCTCGGAGAGGGATCAACTCCTCCCCCTCTTCTCCTCTTCCTCCAGCACTTCCTTCACTATCCTCACACCTTCCTCGATTTCTTCCTCTCCTATTGTCAGGGCAGGTGCGAACTCCAGCGCTGACCCCATTGCCCTTATTATCACTCCCTTGTCCCTCGCCCTCCTCACTATCCTCGATATCCTTTCCTGGGGAAGAGGGGATCTCGTCTTCTTGTCCGCCGTGAGGTCCAGGGCAAGCCAGAGACCCGTTCCCCTGGCCTCTCCCACCAATCCATGTTCCTCCAATTCCTTGAGAGCGTCCAAGAAGAACTCTCCCATCTTCCTGGACCTCTCCACGAGCCTTTCCCTCTCCATTATCTCGAGGTTCTTGAGAGCAGCCGCACAGCTCACGGGGTGATTAGCGTAGGTGTGGAGGTGATAGAAGGTCTCAATGGGCCCTACAACCTCTTCTGTGCATCCCACTGCGCCCAGGGGTAGGTAACCACTGGATATCCCCTTGGCCATGGTCATGAGATCCGGTTCCACCTGGAAATGTTCTATCCCGAACCACTTGCCTGTTCTTCCAAACCCGCATATCACCTCGTCGTCTATTAGGAGGATGCCGTAATTGCGGCAGATCTCAGCGACCAAGGGCCAATACTCCTTAGGAGGGGCATATGCCCCAAAGGCTTGCTGTATCGGCTCGCCTAGGAAAACAGATATCTGCTCGGGGTCCTCGAACTCTATGAGTCGCTCTATATCCCTGGCGCAAGCCAGGTCGCAAGCCGGATAGCTCAGGTGCAAGGGGCATCTGAAACAATAAGGTGATTCCGCAAATATCACCCCAGGACCAAGTGGTTCCATCATGTGCCTCATGGGCAGCACAGAGCCCAGGGCCCTGAGGGCACCATTTGTCACCCCATGGTATGCCCCCCTTCTCGAGATTATCTTGTAACGCCTCTTTTCCCCATTGAAGTAGTTGTAATGGCGAGCCAATTTTATGGCTGCCTCCACTGCCTCGGACCCGTCGCACACGAAGGTGAACCATTCTATTTTTCCGGGGGCTATTTCTCCGAGCTTTTTGGCCAGGGCCAGGGAAGGCTCGTTTCGGTACTGCATTGGGGTCATGTACGTGAGCCTGACCATCTGCTCATAGGCTGCCCTTGCCACTTCCTCCCTTCCATATCCTATGTGCACTGGCCTCGTGTTCCCAGCTGTCAAATCCAGGTACCTTCTCCCCTTTTCATCGTAGAGCCAGACTCCTTCGCCTCGTACCATAACCGGTGACTCTTGCCACTCAACCTTGGAAGTCCTGTGCATTATTAGCCGAGAATCCATCTTCTCATCCCCTCTCCACACTCTGATTGAACATCTCATGGGCCTGATAAGAGCTTCGTACTAGTGGCCCACTCGCTACCTTCTGGAACCCCATCTCCAACGCCTTTTTTCTCCACTCCTCAAACTCCTCGGGCGAGACATACCTGGCCACTGGCAAGTGAGCCTTCGAAGGTCTCAGGTATTGACCGAGGGTGAGAATCCTGCAGCCTGCAGCCACCAAGTCCTCGAGAACTCCTTCCACCTCTCCCTCATCCTCCCCTAGCCCGAGCATGAGCCCGCTTTTCGTGGCAACCTGCGGAGAGATCTCCTTCACCTTTGCCAGGAGCTCCAACGACCTGGAGTAGTCAGCCCTCGGCCTCACTATGGGATAGAGCCTGGGGACTGTCTCAACGTTGTGGTTCAACACATCCGGCCCTGCCTCCAAGACCACTTCCAGAGAACTCCTCGATCCCCCGAAATCGGGCACCAGAACCTCCACCTTTGCGCCGGGGATGGCCTTCTTCACCTCGGTTATGGCCCTGGCAAAATGGCTGGCTCCCCCATCTGGCAAATCGTCTCTCGTTACCGATGTTATGACCACGTATTTGAGACCCATCCTGTGCGCTGCCTCCGCAACCCTTGCGGGCTCATCTGGATCCAGTGGACCAGGTCTGCCGTGGGCCACTGCGCAAAAACCGCAATTCCTCGTGCACACATCCCCCATAATGAGGAAAGTGGCTGTGCCTGCAGAGAAGCACTCAGCCCTGTTGGGGCAGAGGGCCTCCTCGCACACCGTGTGGAGCCGAGTCTCCCTCAGGTGGCTCACAACAGATGAGAATGCGGGACCAAGGGAAAGCCTCCTCTTGAGCCAAGGAGGCTTGGGAAGAATCCTGTCTGTCATTTGAGCCCATCTCCCTCACTGTCTCTCCCTGAAAGAGAGCCCTTTTCCACCCTCACAGCCCTACCCCAGAGCCTCTTTCTCCCAAAAGAGGGATCAATCAGCCCCTTCCATTTCCTTCCAGGGAGTCCTGTCCAGATGAACCTTCACACCGAATACCTCATCCAGATCCTTCACGATCTCTCTTTTCACATCTCCTATATCAACCCCCTTTCCCAGCTCAGCTGCCATGCTTGTCATCTCCACCCCCTTCAGCCCACACGGTTCCATCAAACCAAATGGCCTCAAATCCATATCCACATTGAGAGCTAGCCCGTGGAAGGTTATCCCCCTTCTCACCGCTATTCCCAGGCTCCCTATCTTCCTTCCTCCCACCCAGACCCCCCTATTCATGGAGTTTCTGCACCCCTTCAAGCCAAATCTGGCAAGGGTCCTGATCATGACCTCTTCCAATCCGTTCACGTATTCCATCACATTGAGACCGTTCGACCTGAGATTCACTATCGGATACACGACAAGCTGCCCTGGTCCATGATATGTCAGAAGACCACCTCTCTCCACTGCCCTCAGAGCGATTCCCATCCTCCTCAGGATATCCTCGCTCACCTTGAGGCCGCCCAAATCTCCTCTCCTCCCCACTGTCACAACTGGCTCGTGCTCCACCATCAGGACAATGTCCCTGGGCTCTTCCTTGGCTACCTTCTTCTCCACGAATTGGAGCTGAAGAGCCCAGCAGTCATCGTATGGCATGAGACCCAAATCAACCAGATACCAGGCCCTCATTTTCCCCTTTGCCCTCGGACCTTTGGAAGATCCTATCACAAACAAGCCCGCACCAAAAGCCGAGGGGACAACCGCACCCGGTTACCGAGAAGCTTTGCGAGGGACCATTGGTCTCATTGACCCAAGATGTTGAATTTCCATATAATGGCGCTGGATTGGGAGGTAAGAGATGCTCCTCACAGTGTGGGTTCACCTGAACGTTCTCCTCGCCTTTTTCACCCTAGCCTATCCCAGGGTGGTCCTATCCATTCTCGACCCGTCGGGCAATCTGGCTCACAAGGTGGCGCGCCTATGGGGTCGATGGATTCTCGCCTCGGCTGGGATCCCAGTCAAGGTGAAGGGAACGGAGAAGCTCCTTCGCGACAGGCCGCAAGTTATATTCTCGAACCATTCGAGCTACTTCGACGTCTTCTGTTTGCTCGCCTATCTCCCGATTCAGTTTCGCTGGTTGGCGAAAGCCGAGCTCTTTCGGATCCCCCTTTTCGGCAAGGCAATGGAGTATGGTGGATACCTCCCCATTGACAGATCAAATCCAAGAAGGGCCCATGAGAGCATGATTCGAGCAGCACAGAGGATAAAGGATGGCACTTCCATAGTGATCTTTCCGGAGGGGACAAGAAGCGAGGACGGCAAATTGAAGGGGTTCAAAAGCGGTGGGGCCATACTCGCCATAAAGGCCCAAGTGCCCATTGTGCCAGTGGCTCTAGTGGGGACCCATGATGTCATGCCCAAAGGGAGCTTGAGGGTCAAAAGGAGAGCCATTGAGCTGAGGATAGGGGAGCCCATCTCCACTGAGGGGCTCACCCAGAGGGACAGAGATCTGGTCCTGGAAAAAGCCAGAGAGAGGATATTGAGACTGCTGGAGGAAGCCTGAATTGGATCTGGTAGCTGAGGATAGCAGCGTTCATTGGGTAGCGCTCGGTGGGGTGGGAGAGATAGGCCTCAACTGCATGGCCCTCACCTGTCAGGGCAAGGTGCTTCTTGTGGATGCGGGATCCATGTTCCCAGAGGAACACATGCCTGGGGTGGATCTAGTGATACCGGATTTGAGACCCTTGGCCCGTGCCAAAGGGAAGATATTGGGGCTCATTCTCACCCATGGACACGAGGACCATATCGGCGCAGTCCCATATTTGGTTAAGTGGTTCCCGGACATAGTCATCTATGGCTCTCGTCTCACCCTGGCCCTGGTGAGGGAAAAACTCCAGGAGCACAAGTTCCAGGAGCTCCCTACCATGATAGAGGTTGGCGCGAGGGATGTGGTGACCGTGGGGCCCTTCAAGGTGGAGTTCCTGAGAGTCTGCCACAGTATCACCGAGGGGTTCGCCCTGGCCATAAGGAGCCCACAGGGCGTTATCCTCCATGCTGGAGACTTTCGTTTCGACCCATCGCCAGTGGGAGAGCCCCCAATGGACATCCACAGGTTCAGCAGCTATGGGGAGAGGGGGGTGAGGCTCCTCCTGAGTGACTCCACCAATGTCGAGAGGGCGGGATGCTCTGTCTCCGAAAGGGAGATCCTGTCCAACCTGAGGAGGATATTCGCCGAGTGCAAGGGCAGGATGATCCTCTCCACCTTCTCGTCCAATCTCCAGAGAATAAGGGAGGTGGTGGAACTCACACAGGAATTTGGAAGAAGGCTCCACCTTTCGGGAAGGAGCATGGTGACGATGGTGCGTCTGGCCAGGGATCTGGGATATCTCCACATGCCGGACTCCCTCCTCGTAGATGCCCAAGATCTCGAAAAGATAGAACCGGCCAAACTCGTGGTCCTCACCACTGGAAGCCAGGGAGAACCCCTCTCTGCCCTCTCCCTCATGGCCCAGAACAGGCACAAGTGGCTCAAAGTGGGAAAGGGAGACACCGTGGTCTTCTCCTCGAGGTTCATCCCAGGAAACGAGAAGGCCATCTTCGAGATAATAAACTCCCTTTTCCGAAGGGGTGCGAAGGTCCTCTACGAGCCCTTGGCCCAGGTGCATGTCTCTGGCCATGGGAGCAGGGAGGAACTGAAGCTCATGATACACCTGACCCAGCCCGAGTTCTTCATCCCCATCCACGGGGAATTTCGACATCTTGTGCAGCACAAGGAATTGGCAGTGGAAGTGGGAGTTGAGGAACGAAAAGCCATCCTGGCCCAAAATGGAGAGATTTACAGGATTCACGAGAAGGGCATTGAGAAAATAGGGTGCATACCAGCTGGCCGCATCTATGTGGACGGAAAAGGGGTGGGGGATGTGGAGGAGACTGTGTTGAGGGACAGGCAGCATCTGGCAGAAGATGGACTGGTTGTGGCGATGGTCGTCCTCCACAGCCCCACGGGAGAGATTCTCTCGGGGCCAGAGGTCTTCTCCAAGGGTTTCATCCTGGAAGGAGAGGAGACCCGAATAATGATGGAAGCGAGACAGCTCGTCCTCAACGCCCTTAGGGACCTGAGGGATGCCTCGGAAAGTGAGAGGCCAGAGGATCTAGAGGCAGAGCTCAGAGTGGTTCTGAGAAGGTACTTTTGGAGGACAGTGGGAAGAAAGCCCATGATAATGCCTGTGGTGATGAGACTTTGATGGGCGAAGGGGAGAAGGAATGGGGGAAAGCCACCTCAAAGGCGAGGGGACGATGGCCAAGCCCACTTCGTTCCTCTTGAACTGGGAGAAGAGGGAATCTCCCCTGGCCCCCGTGATGGGAGGTCATTGGAAGATGGGGGGGCCCCCCAATCAGATGAAGTGGACGGGAGTGAGGGCGGAGAGGCTCTTGGCAACATGAGGCGCAAGAAAGAGATAGCAGAAAGGGCCCGGGGGACAGTGAGAAGAGCAGCTTTGGAGCTCCTCGGCCTTGCCGTGTGGGGTCTTTCCGCATATTTGCTCATGAGCCTTCTTTCCCACTCGGATATGGATCCCTCCTTCAACCGATCGGGAAGCGCATCGGTTGTGAGGAATTGGGGCGGGATCGTGGGGGCCTATGTTTCGGATCTGGTCCTTCAGATCTTCGGGGTCGTGGGATACGGTCTTATCGTCTTTGGGGCCTGGGCTGGCTGGAGGCTCATAAGATCGGGGGAGCTCTCCCTGACCTCCTTGCAGGTCTCTGGCATTGGGCTGGGTGCAGTCGCAACATGTGGCATAGTGCACGTGCTTGGAAGAGCATTCGGTGGGACCCCACCTCTCGAGAAGGCAGGAGGAATAGTAGGCTACATCCTCTGTTCATTGCTCTTGGGATATTTGAATCCTGGAGGCACTTGGCTCTTTCTCCTCCTTCTTCTTTGCGTGAGCCTCATCCTCGCGAGTAGAGCTGGGGTCCTCAACCTCTTCAGAGTTCCCTTTGGGATAGTTAGGGAGCCCTTGAGGCGAGTCGTCGAGAAACTCAAGCCCGAGGCTCGGGCAGCGAGCAAGGCCAAAGGCCCTCCTAGGATCGTGAGGAGAAAAGGGCCCAAGATAGAAGAGCCGGAAATAATAGAGCTCCCCCGGAAGCCCCCCGCCAAGCTGAAGCCAGTTCAGGACACTCTGCCTTTTGCCGGGAAAGGGGGTTACAGGTTCCCTCATCTGGCCCTCCTGGATGAGCCACCTCCCAGCGAGTTCAGGGTGGACAGGGAGACCCTCAGGACAAACGCGATCCTTCTGGAGAGGAAGCTTGCGGATTTCGGGGTCCAAGGGAAGGTGACCGAGATACATCCAGGCCCGATAGTGACCCTCTACGAATTCGAGCCAGCTCCAGGAGTCAAGATAAGCAGGATAGTGAGCCTTCAGGACGATCTGGCCATGGCTTTGCGGGCCCTGAGCATAAGGATAATAGCGCCCATCCCCGGGAAGGCTGCAGTGGGTGTGGAGATCCCCAATGCCAGAAGGGAGACGGTTTTTCTCCAGGAGATACTCGCCTCGGAAGCCTTCCAGAAGGCCACCCACAAGCTCACCATTGCCCTGGGCAAGGACACTGTAGGCCGTCCTGTGGTGGCAAACTTGGCCTCAATGCCCCATCTCCTAATAGCTGGGGCCACTGGCTCTGGCAAAAGTGTCTGCCTCAACGCCATAATCACGAGCATTCTTTTCAGGGCAACCCCCGAAGAAGTCAAATTCCTCATGGTGGATCCCAAGAGGTTGGAACTCTCCGTTTACAGGGACATCCCCCATCTCCTTCATCCAGTGGTTGTGGAGCCAAGAAAGGCAGCTGTGGCCCTGGGATGGGCGGTGAGGGAGATGGAAAGGCGCTATCGGTGGATGGAACGCCTGGGGGTCAGGAACATAGATAGGTACAACGCGCGAATGGCGAAAGGTGGAGTCCCCACGACCCCTTGGTCCTCGGAAGAGCAAGAGGCCCTGCCCGAGAGGCTACCTTACATAGTGGTCGTCATAGACGAATTGTCCGACCTGATGATGGTTGCCTCCAGGGATGTGGAGGAAGCGGTTCTCAGGCTCGCTCAGATGGCCAGGGCAGCGGGGATTCACCTGGTAGTCGCGACCCAGCGACCCTCCGTCGACGTGCTCACGGGAACCATCAAGATCAATCTGCCGGTCCGCATAGCATTCCAGGTGACCTCCAAGTTCGACTCAAGGACCATCCTCGACACCCAGGGAGCAGAACATCTCCTCGGGGCCGGGGACATGCTCTTTTTGCCACCCGGAACAGCTGGTCTCCAGAGAATCCACGGGGCGTACGTCTCCGAAGGCGAAGTCAAGAGAGTGGTGGACTTCCTCAAGCAGCAGGCAGCCCCTCGCTACGATCCCACTGTGCTCCAGCCCTCTTCGGATTCGTCCGAGGAGGAGGGAGACGCTTTCATGGACGAGAAGTACGAGGAGGCCGTAGCCCTTGCCAAGAGACTGAGACAGGTCTCCATCTCCTCCATCCAGAGGCATCTGCGCATAGGATACAATAGAGCTGCTAGGATAATCGAGAGGATGGAAGCTGAGGGGATAGTTGGTCCGGCAGACGGAAGCAAGCCCAGGGAAGTATTGGTGCGCTCTGGTGATTCGTGATACGATCGAGAGAGGACATTCTGGGATTCCCGCACGCGGAAGGATGAGATGGAAAAGGGAAAGAGGGCCTGGGTTCTATTCTCCATATTGACATTGATACTGGGGTTCGTCCCCACGACAGATGGCCAGCCAGCTGCCCAAATCCTAGCAAGGCTTCAAGAGCACTACCAGAGAATCAAGACCTTGGAGGCTGAATTCCATCAGGAGACCACCTTGCCCATAACGAGCAGAGTGACCAGGGCAAGGGGAAAGATGTATCTCAAGCTGCCAGGGAAGATGCGCTGGGAGTACTGGGAAGGCCAGGACAAACTCGTGGTCATCAACAATGGAATCATGTGGTTTTACGAACCAGAGGAGAGACAGGTGACCGTCACGGACCTGAGCAAGGTCCCCAATTCCCAGGAGCTCCTCACATTCCTCACAGGGATAGGGGACTTGAAAAGGGATTTCTTGGTCAATGAGACAGTCACAACGAGGGAAGGATCCATACTCATACAACTTTTGCCCAAAGCAGCAAGGTCCCAATGGAAAGCCCTGTGGCTAGTGGTGGATGGTTCCTCGTACAACGTCCTCCAAACTTCCTTCGAAGGAATTCAGGGAGAGAAGACCATCATCTCCTACACCAACATCCGAGAGGATGTGGAGTTGCCAGAGGAACTCTTCTCCTTCCAGATCCCCGAAGGGGTGGATGTCCTGAATTACCCCACCGAGGAAAAGGCCCATTGAACAGAATGGCTCCCAAAGTTCATCTGGTGAGCCTAGGCTGCCCCAAGAATTCCATAGACAGCGAGATTCTCCTTTGTACGCTCCTCCGAGAGGGCTACGAGCCGACCCCGGACCCCCAAGAGGCGGATCTCATATTCGTCAATACCTGTGCCTTCATCGAGAAGGCCAGGGAGGAGGCAGTGGAGACGATCCTCGAGATGGCTTCCTGGAAGGAGCTGGGAAGATGCAAGGGGCTCATCGTGGTGGGCTGTCTTGCCCAGAGATATGGCGAGGAGCTTCTGGATCTCATGCCTGAGGTCGACCTCTTTCTGGGGACAGGTGAGATCCCGAAGGTGCGACACCATCTCGAGAACCTCCAAAAGACAAGGAGATACTGTCAGCTGAGTTCTCTCCGATACATTTTGGAAGAGGAGCCGGGGTCGAGAAGACTGGTCTCGGGCCCCACAGCCTATGTTCGAATAGCTGAGGGATGTTCCAACAGGTGCTCTTACTGCGCGCTGCCAGCCATAAGGGGCCCCCTGAGAAGCAGGCCTTTGAATTCCATAGTGCGGGAGGTGAGGGACCTCGTGGAGAGGGGAGTGAGGGAGGTGATCCTGGTAGCTCAAGACACGACTTCCTATGGGAAGGACCGCTCTGGGACGAGCGAGCTTCCCCAGCTTCTCTCGGAGCTGGACAGAATAGAGGGCCTGCACTGGTTGAGGGTCATGTACGCGCATCCCAGGGGACTGGACGAGAGGGTCCTAGAGGCCCTGGCCAGAACCCAAAAGCTCTGTCCCTATCTGGATGTCCCCATCCAGCATGCATCCAGAAAGATCCTGCAGAGAATGAATCGTGGGATAGGCCCCGATGATATTCGGCTGAGGATCTCGATGCTGAGGGAGGCTATCCCGGGCATTCACCTGCGCTCCACGGTGATAGTGGGCTTCCCAGGGGAGACAGAGGAAGATTTTGAGGAACTCCTCAACTTCCTTGACGAAGTCAGATTTGAGTGGCTGGGAGGCTTCGTGTACTCGATGGAGGAGGGGACAGAGGCTGCCCTTATGCCCCACAAGGTCCCGAAGAGACTCGCCCAAAAAAGGCTCTCCACGGTGATGGCGAGACAAAAGGCAATAACCCAGAGGGCCTTGAAGAGATGGGTGGGAAAAGAGCTGGAGGTTCTCGTGGAGGGAGTGAAGAGAACCTCCTTTTCGGGTAGGACAAGTTTCCAAGCTCCTGGGATAGACGGAGTCGTGCGGGTGAAGGGAACCATTACCCCAGAGCACACCTTCGCCAGAGTGCTGATCACTGGAGTGAGGGGCTACGACTTGGAGGGGTCTTTGATGCCCCTTAGCTCATTTAGTTCATCCGGGCTTTGAGGCTTGCGAAAAAGGGGCTCATCCAAATCCAGGACCTTGAGGGGGCTTTTGCCAGTGAACATGCGGATTATTTGCCCGATGGTATAGGCCGGCCCTTGGAGGACCAGATGGCAATTTTTGAAAGTGCATCCATGGATCTCTGTGTCTCCCCTTTCAAGCACAACGATACAGTCTTCAAATTCGCAATGCTCGAAGGCCTTTCCATCCAGTTCTATCCTCTGCTTTTGGAACCTAGAGTTCCTGTGCCTCACCCTGTAACCTGTCATCTCTCCTCTGCCTCCATCTGGCTTGCGGCTCTGGCTCCAGGGCCCCCACTAGCATCTCTCTCACCCGTAAGTCAATCTTTGGCCAAGACCTCTGTGATGTCCTTTTCCCTGAGCATGCTCCTTTTCCAGCTCTCGAGACGAGGGAGGAGAAAAGGAAGGAGCCTCAAGGAGAAGTAGGGAGGGAAAAAGGGAAGCCCCATCATGTCCCCGAAGATCATGAGAAAGAGCATATCTTCGAGGGCCTTCCTCTCGCGACGGAGCTCTATCTCGAGCTCGTAAAGGGTCGCCCCGTAGGCGAGCTCCTTCAAGGCGTTTTTCAAACGACCGAATGTCCGCTGAAAATCCTTCAAGAGATCCCTGGTCTCCAAGTACATCGGGGAATCGACTCCATCTCAATGGCCACCTGCCATCTGCAAATATAAGCCTCCCTCGAGAAAAGGACAATGGTTTTTGGGCCTTTCTGGGGATGCTACTCCTTACTTCAGCCCCCACTCCACTAGATAGGCTATCGCAAAGGAAGCCCCTTGGTTCCATTTGTCGGGCACTTGAGGTACCCCATGGGAAGGTCCTGGGGAATGGAGAGCGCACTGCTTTTTCTTCCCCTCGAGAAGGGATCGGCCAAAGGCTCTCAGTCCTCGCAACCGAGTCTTGGAGAGACTGCAGGCCTGGCTCCCTGAAACCGAGAAACCCGTTTCCTCATCATTCTCCCTCTTTTTTCTCACGGCGGCTCAGGGCCAGGAGGGCCTCCTTACGCTCCTTTGCATTCTCTATTGCCACAAGAAGGGTATCCACGGGACAAGGCTTGAGCAAGATGTCCCCGACACCCCCTTCCAGTGCCCTTGCCGCTCTCTCTAGGTCCATGTGGCCACTGAGCATAAGAACTGGGGTCAGGGAATCCGTCTTTCTTATCTCCTCGAGAACAGCGAGTCCATCCATGCCTGGCATCTTGAGGTCCAGAACTATCACGTCCACCTCATTTCCCCGTTTCAGCCACTCGAGTGCAGTCTCTCCATCTTTGGCGATGGAGACCTCAAGTCCCCTTCTCCCGAGCACTTTAGCCAGGGCCTCGGCGTATAATTCCTCGTCATCCACAAGGAGAACCCTTATCCTCCCACCCATCCCCAGGCCCCCTTCCCTCTTGGGACAACTTCACAGCGTCATTGTCCATCTTGTCGTCACGGATTCTCACTTCTTGTCCTTTTTCCCTTCTCTGTCAAGGGCGGCCTCCAGCTTGAGCCAGCTCCTCTCCCTCGCTTGGTGAATCTTCTCCACTAGCTCGTCGAGGTCCATGGGTTTGAGCACATAGTCGAAGGCCCCTGCCCTCATCCCCTTGATTCCCATCTCTGTGGAGCCGACCGCCGTGAGGAGGATGACCTCCGTCTCCGGCCACTTAGCCTTCATGGTCTTGAGGGTCTCTATCCCGTCGATCCCAGGCATCATCACATCCAGTATCACCACATCGAAGGACTCCCTCTCCATCCTCCCCAATGCCTCCTCCCCGCTGGGCACACCACAGGCGAGAAATCCCCTACGATTGAGCACCTTGACTAGGGATTCCAGGAACTCCTTCTCGTCATCTACCAGAAGCACCTTAACTCTCTCCATGGGGGCCTCCCTGGGCAAAAAACCTTCTCACGAGAAACCCTCCGCCTCCTATGGTGATGAGGACCATGGGCAGAAAGACCATCAAGAAGTAACCCGGCATCTTATCACCTTTCCCGTGGCTCAGATACATGCTCAGGGTTAGCTCCCCCAAGATCAGCCCATTGAGGCCACAGGTGGCAAGGAGCCTTGACATGTGCGTCTTCATGGTGCCCCCTTTTTGCTTTTTCCCCCTTTGTGGGCCCCTTCCCTCTTCACTTCTTCATGAGGTCTTGACGGGTCACGTTCATGACTTTGATGGCCACTCGTTCCGTCCCCTTCACCTCGTACGCTATCCGCAATATGTCCCCGACTTTTGGTGGGGCCCCTATTTGAGCCTTGGAAGCATTGTAGACAGAGGTGATCCCAGTAGGCCTGCCATAGGGGTGCTCTTGGGAGAATTCCGTATCGTATTCCTCCAAGGTTATGGACATGGAGCCTTCATCAAACTTCAAACATTTGCCCTGACTGACCTCAGCACATAGTCCTGCTGAGGCAAGACAGAGGTTCAGCAAGATGACCATTATGCCCAGAACCGAGCGCCTTCTCATGGCTCCCCCTCCTCATGCTGCCTTTGCCAAGGAGCGCGCCAAGGCCTTCTTTTCCCTCAACTCTTGGGCAGCTCCCTTGATCATTATCACAGTTATGTAAGCTGACATCAGCCCGATTGTCACCAATATGATGGCAGCTGACAAGGAACTGAATCCGAACTCCTTGAGAATGATCGAGACCATGCAAGCGACGACACATATTCCGAATGCTATCCGGATCCCATACCCTTTCGCATACTTTGTGGCCACTGTCCCTATTTGAGCCCCTACGGCAGCACCCGTGAGCATGACGAATACCGCAACCAGCTCTATCCTCCCTTTCATGGAGTAAGTGAAGGCACCGTACAGGCCGGATATCATCACCTCGAAGAGATCTGTCCCCACTGCTATGTGAGTGGGACATCCTATCAGGTAGACAAGAGCTGGCATCCTGAGGAGCCCCCCTCCAATGCCCAGGAATCCCGCCAGCAGTCCTGTCATGAAACTCACGGTTATGGGAAGCCAAACGGAGCATGTGAAACCCGCTGTCTTGAAGTGGACCACTGGAGGTATCTTGATGCGATGAAGGGTCTTATACCATGTGATGCCTTCTGCCCCTTTCTCACCCTCAACCACTCCCATCCTCTTTTTCCTGGTCGCCTTGTAGTAGTCATAGAAGACCATCGTACCGATGAGGGCCAAGAAACCCACGTAGATCCACCTCACGGTCGACTCCACCTTGCCGAGCCTCTCGAGGTACATGACGAGCTGTGCTCCCACCTCGATGCCAATGAATGTGCCCAGAACCATTATCAGGCCCAATTTGTAATCCACGTTTCCGAACTTGGAATGTCTTATGGTCGAAATCATGGACTTCCCAGCTATATGGGCCATGTCCGTCCCTATGGCGAAGGCCATGGGAAAGCCCAATATGTTCAGACCAGGGGTCACCATCCAGGCTCCCCCCATCCCGAAGAAGCCGCCTAGCACCCCCACCGAGAAACCTATCAGCACGAGGCCAGGCCAGAAAATGGTCACCCCTGCAATGGGCATGTAAAGATAGAGCCATTCCATGGATTCACCTCCCTCAGTGTTCGATTATCTTTCTCGTCTTGAGATCGATTCCGGTTCGAGACATGAGCCAGTCCATGAGAAGACCCAGCAAAGCCCCAAAAAGCACAGTGAGCACAACGGCCCATACTGCGAAGAGAAGGATATTGGTATTGTAAAGGTTCGCGAAGTACTTCATGATCCCACTCACCCTCCGCGTGTCCGCTACAACCACAAGGTTTGTGGCCTTCTCCCCTCCAGCCCACACCCAATCGGGAACCCATCCCAACCCCATGCCAAGCAATCCCACAATCGGTGTCAAAAGCCTTCCTCTCTTCGGAACTAGCCTCATCTCAACCCTCCTCTGGATCCGGTATTTTGCGAGATCTCCTTTTGCGAGATCTCCACAGACATGTCCATAACCAGATCCATGCCAAGAAGGTTCGCGCAATTGGCTGAGACGAGGCGATGGGCCCTTTGAGGGATTGCGCCGCATCGTGCAAGATGTCAAAATCCTTCATGGGTTGAGGGAATTGGAAAGGATGTTCCACCGTGGAGATTTTCCCTTGACTTAGCAGTAAGTGGAGAGAGGAGGGGTGTGTTCCCAATGAAGCTCATCAAATGGGATGCGGGACTTTGGGAGCTGCAAGTTCTCGGCTTCAAGATCGGGGCAATGCGCCTCAGGACAAAGCTTCTTCTGGCCATAATCCCCCCTGTTGTTGCGATCTTGGCAGTTACGGGATACGTGACCCATTTTTTTGCCAGCCACTTTCTGAACCAGGCCTTGGAAAGGCATGTCTCAGCTCAGACCTTGGCCATGGCCCACGAGCTCGAGATCTTCTTCCATCAGTGTCGCGAGGATCTTTTGCTTTTGTCTCGCCAGCCCTTGAGTCAGACGGATCTTCTGAAGGCCATCCAGGCGAGGAGCCAGATCAGGGGGTACACGTACAGAGAGGTGGCCTTGGTAACGCCCAAGGCCAAGGACAACGTCTTCCTCCTCGATGTGGGCCGGGGAGCACTGGCTGTGAGGTCCCAGGACATGGCGCAGGTCAAGCCCAGCCCCCTTGTTCTTCTGGAGAAGATGGACCAGATGGAAAGGGGCAGTGTGTGGGTTTCGGACATAATGGAAGTCACCTATCCTCCGAGCGGCGATGGCACAATAACTCAGCCCATCGAGGCCCAGGTCCTCCGATTGGCGACTCCATATCTGGGAGATGGATCTTCCCCGAAGGGGATCCTCTTAATGGGGGTGGACCTCAAGAGGGTGAGGGAGGTCTTGTCCCTTTTCAATTCTCCCCGCTCCCCTCTCTTCTCCTTCGTGAGAAGTCCTGAACCCAGATACAGTTTTCTCTTCGACAGGGAAGGATGGATCCTCTTTCAGGCCGAGGCTCCAGAGGATCAGGAAAAGCCTCTCTCTGTTCAGAGAGCGAGGGAGGGTCTCTCTGGGACCTTTGGTCGTCCTGGCTTGAATGGGGCTTTCAGGCCAGATCCTTCCCACGGGGACTATTGGAACATGGTGAGGGAGGTATTCGCTGGGAAGAGTGGAACCCAGACCATTCAGGGAGGTTCTGGGGATGCCATGGCAGCCAAGGGTTACGCGCCTGTTCGATTCACAGTGGGGGTCGAGGAGTCGCCCACAGTCCTCTTCGGCCTGTGCTACGTGGACAGAAGCCGCCTCCCCCTTTGGGCCGGCTACAGGCAAATAGACGTCATGTTCGTCCTGACCATGATCTCCATAGCCATCATAGCGGGTATCATAATCGCCATGAGCGAGTTTCTCACGAGGCCCATCCTTCGCATGGCAGGAAGAGTGAGCGACATGCTGAAGGCGGGAAAACTGGAGGAATTGAACGTGGATGCCAAGGACTACGAGACAGCGGTCCTGAAATCCGCCCTGAACGCCCTGATCTCCTCCCTCAGGACGAAGATGGAGGAGCTCAAATCCAAGGAGGAGCAACTCCAAGAAGAGCGCCAGAGGGGAAGAGCCCAATTGGAGGAGGAGATAGAGACACTGAGAAGGAGATTCTCCCCTTCGCAATTGGAAGAGATAGTGGGGGTGGGACCCCTCATGGAGGATCTGAAGTCTCAGATACTCAAGGCTGCCGCAGTGGATGCGGATGTCTTGATCATAGGGGAGACGGGGACGGGAAAACAGCTCATAGCCGAGGCCATCCACAAATACAGTAGGAGGAGAAATGGTCCTTTTGTATCCATCAACTGCGGGGCTCTGGACGAAAACCTCCTATTGGATACCCTCTTCGGCCATGTGAAGGGGGCTTTTACCGAGGCCAAGGATGACAGGAAAGGAGCCTTTCTTCAAGCTCATGGAGGAACCCTTTTCCTCGACGAGATAGGGACCGCCTCCCCCAAGGTTCAACAGGCACTTCTCAGGGCTTTGTCGGTGAGAAAGATAAGGCCATTGGGAAGCGACAAGGAGGTGGATGTGGACGTGAGACTCATCGCAGCATCCAACGTGGAGCTCAAGGATCTCATGGCCAAGGGAGCCTTCAGGGAAGATCTCTACTACAGGCTCGACGTGCTCACCATCAGGACCCCACCTCTCAGGGATCACAAGGAAAACATACCGCTCCTCGTGGATCATTTCCTCAAGCAGGCCTCGAGACTCATGAACAAAGAAGGCTTGGCCCTTAGCATGGGCGCATTGGAAAAACTGAAGGCCTACCACTGGCCTGGCAACGTGAGGGAGCTCATGAACTGTATTACTAGGGCAGTGGCAATGGCCGAAGGTCCACTGATTCAGGCCGAGGATCTGAGGCTGGGGGAAGATGAGCCTAGGCGCAGACAGGAAGACGAATCCCTGCCAATCTTCCCTCCCCTGTCGGCCAAGATTGCGAGCCGTTATCGGCTCAATGCGAGACAAAGAAAGGCATGGCCCGAGATGGTGAAGAGGGGTCGCATAACAAGGGCCGAGTACGAGGAAATATTGGAAGGAAAGGTCCCTCCTAGGACGGCCCTCTATGATCTGCAGGACATGGTTGCCAAGGGCATTCTGAGGAAAGTTGGCAGAGGCCCAGCCACGCAATACGAGATCGTGGATCACGCAGATTCGGGCCAATCTGCGTGATCCTGCGAGATCGTGCGAGAAGGTCGCAAATGTTCGGGAGATTGAAGGCCCTTTGGGAAGGCAGACCCAAGACCCAGAAGGAGGTCAAAGCTCCGGATTCCTTCAGGAGGAGATACGCCCTTTTCCAAGAGCTTCTCGCCTCCAACGCCGAGAACCTGGATCTGATAGCTGACATCGAGGAAAAGTTGAGGGGAGAGAGACTTTTCGGGATGTCATACGTGAGATCCATTGCCGCCCGTTCCGTCTTCCACGCCCACAGGATGGCCAAGGCTTTGCAGGAGCTTTCTGGAGGGAAGTATTCGGCTCTCTTCCCAGTGCTCGAAAAGATCAGGGAGGGAATCAGGGAGGAGTTGGACACATGGGCTCCCCCAAGGAGGGAGGAGCTCGTGCTTCCTTACTCCAAGATCGGGATGGAGGAATTGGAGCTCGTGGGAGGCAAAAACGCCCATCTGGGGGAGGCGAGAAACAAGCTCGGGATTCCAGTTCCCGAGGGGTTCGCCATAACGACCTGGGCATTCTTCCTCTTCATGGAGACCAATGAGCTCAAGGAGGAGATCCAGCGATTGTTGATGGAGCTCTCCCCGGACAGTCTCGAGAGCCTCATGATGGTGAGCGAGGAGATTCAGAGGAGAATCCTCTTGTCCCAAGTGCCCCAGAGGCTAGCAGAAGCCATATTGACGGAGTATGAGAGCATGGCCAAGGGTGAGAGGCCCAGGATATCCATGAGAAGTAGCGCCACCTCAGAGGACACAGGAGGACTTTCCTTTGCTGGTCAATATCTCTCTTCATTGAACGTTCCCCCTGAGAAACTCCTGGAGACATACAAAGTCATCATTGGCAGTCTTTACACTCCCAGGGCGATCTCCTATAGGCTCCACAAGGGAATTCCTGATGAGGATCAGGCAATGGCCGTTGCCTGCCTGAGGATGGTGGATGCGCTGGCCAGTGGAGTGGGATACAGCTTCAACCCGTCTGATCCGGAAGACGAAAGGATATTCATAAGCGCTGTCTGGGGGCTCGGTCCATACGCAGTGGAGGGTGTAGTGACCCCGGATGTTTATCTTGTGGAAAGGGGAGTTCCTCGGAAGGTTGAGACGAGGGTATCCCAGAAGCCGGTGATGCTCGTATGCGTGAAGGAAGGGGGGCTCAGAGAGATTCCAGTTGACCCATCCCTGGTCAATGCCCCTTGTCTTGAAAGACAGGCCGTCTTGGAGCTGGCCCGTTACATCAAGTTGCTGGAAGACCATTTTGGGACCCCACAGGATATCGAGTGGGCCCTAGGGGAAGATGGGACACTGTATCTCCTCCAGTGTAGGCCCTTGTCCCTTTCCAGGGAGAGGCGGAGGGTTTCGGCTCCTCCCATTTCTGGGAGGAAGGTACTCTTGGAGGGGGGAGAGATAGCATGTCCAGGGGTCGGATATGGCCTTGCCTTCCATGTGAGGTCGGAGGAAGATCTGTCCTCTGTACCCCCTGGGGCCGTGCTCATCGCGAGACAGCCATCCCCCAAGCTCATGGTGGCACTGCCCAAGGCTTCTGGTGTGCTCTCGGACTATGGAAGTGCCACAGGACACCTGGCCTCCCTGGCCAGGGAGTTTTCTGTCCCAACCATAGTGGGCCTCAAGGAGGCGACATCCCGAATACCTCCTGGGACTCAAATAACCGTGGATGCCAACTCTGGGAGGGTTTACGAGGGGAGGGTGGATGAGCTCATCCAGAGACCCCAGGACAGAAAGGTTGTGATGGCCGAAACCCCTGTCTACAGGCTTCTCGAGAGGCTCGCTAGATGGATAACCCCTCTGAATCTCGTTGATCCCCAAAGCCCCGATTTCACCCCGGATGGTTGCAAGACCATTCACGATGTCATGAGATTCGTTCACGAGATTTCCTACTCCGAGATGTTTCGCCTGAGCGAAATGGTCAACGAGGCAGAGGGAAAGGCCTTTCGGTTGAGGGCTCAGCTCCCCATAGATCTTCACATAATAGATCTCGGGGGAGGGCTCGAAGGGGACAGGAAGGGAGTGAGGGATCTGGAATTGAAGGACATAAGGTGCATCCCCCTGAGAGCACTCCTCAGGGGGATGACCCATGAGGGTCTGCGCTCCTCCGAGCCCAGGCCCGTTGACCTCGGCGGATTCATATCGGTTTTGACCGAACAGCTCCTCACAAATCCCCTGGCCTCCGAGAGGTTCGGCGACAGAAGCTACGCCATCATATCGGACAAGTACATGAACTTTAGCTCGAGGGTTGGATACCATTACGGTGTCCTGGACACTTATTGCGGTAACACCACGAGCAAGAACTACATCACCTTCTCCTTTCAGGGAGGGGCCGCAGATGACGTGAGGAGGAACAGGAGAGCGAGGGCCATAGCAAAGATATTGAAGGAGCTCGATTTCTCCGTAGATGTTACAGGAGACAGGACAGTGGCCAGGCTCCAAAAGCGTCCAATGGCAGAGATTGAGGAGAAACTCGATCTTGTGGGAAGGCTCCTCGTCTTCACGAGGCAGATGGACATGCTCATGCACAGCGATGAGGCTATTGACATGGTGGTGAGGGCCTTCTCGAGGGGGGATTATTCTTGCAGGTGCCTTTTCGAGAAGGGGGATACCTCCGGAGACTCAAGGCTTCTCCTCTGAGCCCTCTTTCATGGCTTTTCTTTCCAGTGCCCTCTCGATCTTTTCCACGAGCTCATCCATGGAGCAGGGCTTCAGAAGGTATTCGCAGCCCCCGAGCCTCATGATCTCCACAGCTGCATCCACCGAAGCGTGTCCTGTGAGGATCAGGACCTCAACTTGGGGCTGCCTCCTCTTTATCTCGGCCAGAGCCTCTATGCCGCTCATTCCGGGCATCTTCACATCCAGGACCACAACATCATAGGGGTTCCTCTCCAACTCCTCCAGCGCCTCGACCCCGCTTTCAGCAGTCCCCACCTGGAATCCCCTAACCCCCAGAAGCCTAGCCGTGGTCACCCTGAACCTCTCCTCGTCGTCTACGAGGAGCACCTTCGGCATCTCCCCTTCCATGTCTTACCTCAGCTTGCCCTCTTGGGTTTGGCCGGGAGCTCTACCACGAAGGTGGAACCCAACCCCGGCTCGCTCCTCACCCATATTCTACCTCCAAGCCTGTCCACGATTCCATGACAGATGGAGAGCCCAAGACCTGTTCCTTTTCCATGGGCCTTGGTAGTGAAAAAGGGATCGAAGATCCGAGGCAAGTGTTCCCTTGGGATCCCGCATCCTGTGTCCTCCACAGCTATCTGGACCCTCCCGTCCTCCAGGGCCCTCGTCCTTATGGTTATCTGCCCCCTCCCTTCTATGGCCTGCCGTGCATTGTTGAGAAGATTCAGCATCACTTGTCTCAGTCCTGGTGGGTCCGTCATTATGGGCTCCATGGGCTGCTGGTAATCCCTCACTATCTCTATCCCCTTGCCTTGGGTCTCGGTTTCCACAAGCTTCACCATGTCTTCCACAAGGCGATTGACATCCACTTTCTGAAATATGGGCTCCATCTTCCTGGCAAAGCTGAGGAGGTTTTGGGTTATCTCCCTGCACCTGTTCACCTGGACCCCAACCTCCCGAACGGATTCCAGGAGCTCTTTCCTTGGGACCCCCTCTGCTGGTGGCATTGTGGAAAGCAGATGCTCGAGCCATTCGGCTTCCCTTCCTATGATGGCAAGGGGATTGTTGATCTCGTGGGCTATCCCGGCTGTGAGCTCCCCCAGGGAGGCCAACTTGTGGGATTGGAGCATCCTCACATCCAGCAAAGCCCGCTCTTTTTCTCCTTTTCTCAGGGAGCGAAGGAGAGAGTAGATTCCTCCGGCTGAGAGAACGGATCCGAAAATTACGGCGATGGCGGGCCACTGTCCTTTTCCCTCGGCGAGGAGAGCCAAACCACCCAAAAAGGCCATTGCTGGTCCGAGCCAGGGAATTCCATATCTTGCCAGCTCGATTGTTGACTTGAGCATCTCAGGATTCTCTGAGGATCTTTCTCTCTCGAGCCTGTTGGATCTTCTCTATCAGGACCTCCAGGTCTGCAGGTTTCATCACATAGTCGAAGGCCCCTAGTCTCATGCCCTCAATTCCCGATTCCACAGAGCCATGGCCGGTGAGGAGGATCACCTCCACAAAGGGCCATCTGTTCTTCACCTCCCTCAGGACCTCGAGACCGTCCATCCCTGGCATCCTCACATCCAGGACCACCACGTCAAACTCCTTCTCTTCCATCATCTTCAGGGCCTCGCGGCCACTCAAGGCCCCCTGTGCTGACATACCCCTCCTGTTTAGCCTGTTTACCAGGGTCTCCAGGAAGTCCTCTTCGTCGTCCACAACGAGGATTCTCACCAGGTCCATGGGTCCTCCTTTTTTGCCAGCCTTCTCAATGAGCCGGCAAATGTATAGTGAAAGCTGCCCCCTTCCCCTCCTCGCTCTCGACCGTTATCTTCCCTCCCAGTTTTTCCACTATGCCGTAGCTCACCGAGAGGCCCAAGCCCGTTCCTTCGCCCGTGGGCTTGGTTGTGAAAAATGGGTCGAAAATGCGCGGGAGGATCTCTTTGGGTATGCCTGGTCCTGTGTCCTGGATTGTGATGAGGAGCTCATCCTTGTTGCCAGAGTAACTGGTCCTCACGATGATTTGCCCGTCTTTGTCCACCGCATCTATGGCGTTCTCGAGGATGTTCAGGAAGACCTGTTGGAGTTGGGCGGAATCACTTCTTATCTGGGGCAGATCCTCCGAGAACTCCCGCTTTATCTCTATGTTGCGGAACCTCGCCTCGTTTTCCAGGAAACCCACTGTCTCATCGAGCACCCTGTTCACGTCCACCGTCTCCTGAAGGGGCTCCATTCTCCTCGCGAAGCCCAATAGCCGATGGGTCACCTTTCTTGCCCTGTCCACGTGGTACTCTATCTTCTTTATGGCATCCTCGAATTCCCTGAAATTCTTGCTAGAGGCGATGTCCTCCTCCTGAAGAAGATCCCTTATCCACCCAGCCTTTTCCTTTATCACCGCCAAGGGGTTGTTCACCTCGTGTGCTATTCCCGCTGCTAGCTTGCCCAAGGCAGCCATCTTGCTGGATTGGAGTATGTTGGAGTCCAAGATGGCCTTTTCCCTATCGGCCCTGACGAGCTGCTCTGTAATGGCCCGGGCCACAAGTACCGTGCCCGTCACTATGAGGAGCACTCCCCCCAAAACAACGCCCAGGACCACGCTCCTCGCCCTGACGAGGGGTGCCAATTCTTCGTGGGGATCCTCTGTTATGACCAAGAGCCAGTCTTTATTCCTGAGCCAGGTTGAAGCCAGGAGCACCTCCCGGCCGTTGAGCACGTATGGCTCAATCCTTGTCCCTGGAAATGCAGCGAATTCAGTGTCCATCACCTCTCCCAGTTTCCAGTTGCCAAATCTAGGAGTAGTCTGGAGGACATTTTGGCGATTGACCAAGAAGGCATCTCCACCTTTTCCCAGCTGCGCTGCCTTCACCATTGCCTCGAAGATATCGGTATCTATGGTTGCCCGGAGGATCCAGCTCTTCTGAAGCTCCCTTCTCGCAACCGCTATGACAAAGTGAGGGAACCTTCTGTATCCCATGAAAACGTCGCTTATGTGGACTCCCTTCAGCATTGTCGCCTGGAACCATTCCTCGTTCTTGTAATTCACCCCCTTCAACTGATAAGGCCCCACGTACGAGACATGGTTCCCCTCCTCGTCTATCACCCCGAGATCCACGTAAGAACGAGAACGAGACTGCATCAGCCTCAGAAGCTCTTCCAAGTATCTCTCATCCTTCAGTTGCTCCAGGGAATGGGTATAGGCCACAGTGGCGATCTGGGAGATCCGCTCATCGAAAAAGAGATCGATGGCGTCCCTCCTGTTCTCGAGAAGGCCCCTCAGGTTCTGGAGAATTTTAGCTGTATATGAGGTGTGAAACTGGTAGTAAATTACAAACCCCAGGGCGAGGAGGGGAATCACCGAGAAGCCTAGAGTGAGGCCTATGATCCTCCTTTTCAGGGAAGTGTAATCCTTGGAGGGGCTTATCTGGGCATTGTGAGGCATGGAGTCCCCCGATTATCCGCCTTTTTTCATTCAGTGAGGCTCAGCTCAAGACCTTTTCTCGACCAGGCGAAGTGAACAACACTCGGAAAATCCTTTTTTGGATCCGAGATCTCACAAGGTGAAAAGATCGAAGGCCCTAATCCTGTCTATTTCCCAAGAAGTATGGGCATACCAAGAAGGGGCCATAGAAAGGCTATCGCCCCTGCTAGCACAACCATCAAAATTATGCTCATGAAAATTCCGTGTTTGAAGAACTCCCCAGGGGTGAACTGCCTGGATTCATAGGCAATTGCGTTTGGAGCTGCTCCAATGAGAAGCACAAAAGGCATTCCAGCTGTCACAAGGGAGGCGTAGAGGATTACCTCAGGGGCAACACCCAAGTACTTGGCTATCACCAGGGATACAGGAAGCGATATGGCTATTGCGGCCACATTCATTATGAAATTCGTCATAATGAGGACAAAGAGGGCAATTCCCAACACGAACACCATCCAATGGGCCTTCTGGAAAAGTACGAGCCAGTTGACAGCCATCCACTGGGCAGCACCTGTCCTCCAAAGGCAAAAGCCTATGGACATGGCTCCACTGAACAGGAGAATTATGTTCCAAGGAATATCCTCGAGCTCCTTTATGGTTAGGACCCTGAAGAGGAAAAAGAGGAGTGTTGAAACCAGCATTATTGCGGCCCTGTCCCATTCCTTGAGGGCGGGGACAAAGGACTGTAACGCCATTCCAATGACAACCAGAATGAGACACAGGATCACGAACTTTTCATCCCTGCTCATGGGGCCCAACTCGGAGGAGAGCTCCTGAACTGTCTCCTTCAATCCATGGATCCTCTCCTTCTCGGGCTTGAGGACCAACATGAGATATGCCCATATAATCAGCACCATGGACCATCCGATCAAAAATAGATACTTGGGGAGATCGAAAAAGCCTATGTCCGCTCCCGTGAACTCCTTGAACATTCCAGCTGCCGCAGGGCCTCTCGCGGCTCCCAGGAAGGTGATTATGCTTCCTGCACCGGCTGCATATGCCATCCCTATGAAGAGGGCCTTTCCGAACCTGGTGGGCCTGTCCCCCTCTCCATATAGATGGTTTATGGCCAGGAGAATGGGAAAGACGGTCGCTGCCGCTGCCGTATGGGCCATGAAGTGTGCCAGTCCCGCTGTCAAGACCAGAGAACCCAGCACTATTATACTGGTACGCTCCCCAACAATTTGCAGCATCCTGTAAGCTATACGCCTTGTGAGGCCTGTTTTGGTGAAAGCCAACCCTATGACCACAGAGCCGAATATGAACATAACGGATGGATCCATGAAATCGCGGAAGGCCTCCTTGGCAGGCCTTATGGCGAAAAGAGACTGCATGACTCCAATGGCCAGGCTGGTCACCCCTATGGGAACCACTTCAAATACCCACCATATCCCAGCCATTAAAAAGAGGGCTATGGAAGCCTTTCCCTCTCTGGTCAAGGGGAAGGCCTTTCCCGTGGGATCAACAGCTTCCTTCCACGGGGGAGAATAGTAGATGAGGAGAAATAGACCGAATCCGAGGAGTATGAAAAGGATCCTTTTCCAGTCCACCGAGGGCGATCTTTCAGTTTCAGCAGCCATCCGAATCCTCCTCTACTTCAGCTTCCGGATGCGACTTGAGCCCCTGCCTAGCCGAGCCGGAGGGATCAGATCTTACACTCCTTTATGAGCCTGCAGACCTCCCTGAAAACATCGCTCAGCCTCAGTATTCCCACGACATCTTGCCCCCTCAAAACAAGGAGAGACTGGTGATGACCGACTATCAATTGATGGATTGCCGTGTTGAGGGTGTCATCCTCCTTCACGAACTCACCTTTTGTGGGGGTGTAGTAGATGTCCTTCACCTTTACTTCGGATGCCTTCCTGCAGATTTCGTGGAGGGGTTTCTCCCACAGACCGTAGTTCTTGAGGAGAGACCTTATGAACTCCGGACTGAAGCCCATTCGACTCGAACCCTTGAAATCCCCTATGCGTTCGTACTTGGGCTCTAAACCACGTATGACATCGTGCTGGCTCAACTTGCCCACGACCTTCCCTTCCTTGTTGAGGACAAGGATGGCCCTGTGGGGGTCTTTCCTTTTGTCAAACCTCATTTGGGCCTCTTCCAGAGCCACCACAGCTTCATAGAGAGTGGCATCCTCGGAGACTGTCGCGTACTCTTCCAGCGGGACCATGAGATCCCTGACCCTGATCTCTTGAGCCATCTCCTCTTTTTCCCTCCGCTCGGTGACCCTTTTGTGGGATAACCCCAGGCCGCTCCCCTCTCCCATGCCAAAAGTTCCTCTTTTTTCAGGGCCTTTCTCTCACCAAGCCTTGGTGCGGGTTATTCGATCTATCTCGGCCTGGCGGATCCTCTCCTCTTGCTCGTATTTTCTCCTGTACGCGCCTTGGATCTTCTCCAAGAGGTCCTTGGTCTCGGTTGGCTTGAGGAGGTAATCGTAAGCTCCCAGTTTCATGCCGTCTATGGCTGTCTGAACCGTCGCATGACCTGTGAGCATTATCACCTCCGTGAGGGGCTTCAGTTGTTTGATCTCCCTCAGGACCTCTATCCCATCCTTTCCTGGCATGAGGACATCCAGTATGACCACATCGAGGTCTTTGCTCTTGATCTTCTCCAAGGCCTCTTCCCCATCGAACGCCTTGTCCACTTCCAGGCCCCTTGCTTCGAGCCTCTCAGCGAGCATCTCCACGAATACCTCTTCATCGTCCACAACGAGCACTCTGGCTTTGTGCATGGCATTTCCTCTCCGGCTCGAGTTCCGGCCTCGCCCATCACTTTTTCTTCTTGTCCTCGTCCATCACCTGTCTCGCCGTGGTGAAGTCTCCGGCTTCAGCGAAGGTCGCAGCCACCATGGCATCTTCCATCTTCTTCTTGTACGCCTTGCGCATCACCTGCACCAGTTGTTCCAGGTTGACCGGTTTTCGCAAATATGCGAAGGCGCCAAGTCTCTTGGCTTCCTCCTCATCTTTTTCAGTGCCATGGCCCGTGAGGATTATCACCTGCACTTGTGGATACGCCTTCCTCACTCTCCTGAGCACTTCCATGCCGTCAATGCCTGGCATCTTCAAGTCCAGGACCATGACATCCGGCTCTTGATCCTTGACTATTTGGAGTGCCTGCTCCCCATTGAAGGCCAGATCCGATCCCACGTCCCTCATCTGGAGCCTCTCGGCAAGAGCCTTGACGAACTCCTCCTCGTCATCCACGAGCAAGACCTTGAACTTCTCCATATCCTCACCCCCTATCTCTCGGCCATCAAGCTGCCAGATGAGCGACTCCGTACCATATTCTCACACCTCTCAATCCCACTGCCGTGGCGAAATCCACCGGGTCCTTTGCCAAAATCTTTTCCTCGATCCCCAAAAGTTCCCTGGCCATCTCCGGACAATTGGCCTCTCCAAATGCCACTGCAGCGAATGCGGCCTCGACGGAAATGGGCTTCTCCAGTGGTTCCAATTGGGCGAGCCTCAAGGCTTCTTCCCTCTGGCCACATTCAGCAAAGGCCGTAGCTGAAAACATCCTCTCGAGCCATTCCTTCCATTTGGCCATTTCTCCCTCCCCGGCCCTCCTGTGGCCTTTTCCATGGCTTTCGCCCTCAGAGTACAATATCCTGTCGGACTTGAAAAGCTCAATCCTTGAAAGAGAGTTCCACCCACCTCTCCCCTTGCCCTTCTCCTCGCAGGACCTCTATGCCGCAGCTCGAGGCGAGGCTCTCCACTGCCAACTCACGCCTCTGGGCCTGGGGGCCCTCGACTCCACCGGAGGATCTAGTGGATGAGATTTTCAGAGTTGTTCCCTTCTCCGAAGCCTGGAGCCGGATCTCCACGGACCCCCCCGCCTCCATCCCCTCGAGACAATAGTCGAGGCAGTAACATATGATGAATCTGAGATAAAATGGATCGGCCTTCACCCATCCCCCTTGGCCCACGTACACTGGGACCAGATTGACTCTGCGATTTCTCGCCTTGCGGGACAAAAGAAGACAAATCTCTTCCACCACTTCCTCCAGATTCACTTGAGCCCATCTCTCATCGATACTATGGGCGAAACGATTCAGTTTCCCCGCAAGCTCCACTCCCCTTTCCACTTGCTCATCTATGGATTTGAGGGCCCTTTGGACCCTCTCCTTCTTTGGAAACGATCCCTCGGGGACCATCTCCACCAGATCTCCCACCAGGCCCGCCGACTCCCTTATGGTGGCCAGGACGTTTCTCATCTCGTGGGTCACTGAGGCAGTTATCTCTGCCATGAATCTGAGCTGGTCTTCCCCCACCCTCTCTTCTCCCATCACAGGGTCTCTCTCGCTTGACATGGACTGGCCTTCCTTATCTTGGCTATCAGTTCCTCCAAATGAACGGGCTTCACCAAATAGTCCACCGCACCCAAGGCCATCCCTTTTCTGGCCTCCTCGTCGCTTCCCCTCCCCGTGAGTAGTATGACCTGGACCTGGGGGTGGGAATCTCTTATTCTCCTGAGCACCTCCAACCCACCCATTCCGGGAAGAAGGACATCCAGCACCACCACATGGGGAGGCCTCTCCTCTACGGCCTTGAGGGCTTGCTCTCCGTTCAATGCTACCTCGGCCACTATGTCCCTCAATCTCAGTCTCTCGGCCAAGGTGCTCACGAACTCCTCTTCGTCGTCAACCAGGAGAACCTTACATGGCTCCATCTCGGCTCCCTTCCTTCTGAGGGGCAACGAGGGGAAGGATGACCGTGAAGGTGGTCCCCACTCCCTCCTTGCTCTTGACTTGGATCTTCCCTCCGAGACGAGTCACTATTCCATAGGTTATTGAAAGACCGAGGCCGGTCCCATAGCCCTTCTTTGTCGTGAAGAAGGGCTCGAAGATGTGCCTCATCACCTCCTCAGACATCCCCTTCCCATTGTCCTCCACTGCCACAGCGACCCACTCGGCCCCTTCCCTCCAGGTTCTCACGCTCACCCTTCCCCCATCGGAGACCGCCTCGAAGGCATTGTTGAGGATGTTGAGAAATACCTGCTGGAGCTGACCCTTGTCCGAGTAGATTTGAGGCAGATCTGGGGCCAGATCCAGCTCGAGGTGTATGCTCCTGTGGAAGGCCTCCTTCTCCAGGAATGTGAGCACCTCTTGAACGACCTCATTGAGGGAGAGAAGTTCGAACTGCACATCCATGCGCCGTGCGAATCCCAGAAGCCTGTGGGTTATGTTCTTCACCCTGTCCACACTCTGAAGTATCGAGGACGTGAGTGCGAGAAACTTCTCCCTGTGGATGAACTCTGGATCCTTTTCCAAAAGGTCTCTCATGAGGCCTGCCTTCTCGGCTATTATTGCCATGGGATTGTTGATCTCGTGGGCTACCCCTGCTGCCAATCTCCCAATGGATGCCAGTTTGCTCGTATACTGCATCTCCCTATGAGCAGCCTCCCTCCTCAAATCCGATTCCTGAATCCTCCTCACCAGCAGGCCTGTAACCCTATACAATACCAAGTAGATCACCCCCAGGCTTCCAGCGAAGAGGACAAAGAGCTCGTTTCTGAGGGTGAACCAGGCCCCGAGCATCTCTGCCCTGGGCTGCACGACCATCAAGATGAACCCTGGGAAGTCCGAGTAAGTGTACCCCAGGAGTACCTCCCTTCCAAAGGCATCCTCTGTCTCCACCACCATGGGGACTTGGCTTGGGGGCGGAAGAACGAAGGGGCACTGCTCCATAACCTTCCCGTAATATTTGGAGGGGGTCTGGAGAACTCCTTGTCGGTTCACGACGAAGGCATCGGTGGTTTGCGTAAGCCCCATGGAGGCGATGAGATTGTTGAACTTCTCCGTGTCCACCGTTGCCCTCAGGACCCACCACTCCCCGTGATCCGTTTGTCTCTCCACTGCGATGACGAAATGGGGGAACTTTCTATATCCCATGAACACCTCACTCACGTACCTCCCCCTCACCTTCACCTCTTGAAACCAAGCCTGGTCCGAGTAATCCTTCCCTTTGAGATCGTATGGCCCAACGTAGTTCACCTGGACTCCTCGGCCGTTTATCAGACCAATGTCCACAAAGCCCCCAAGTTCCTTCTTCATCACCTGGAAAATCCTGTGAAGGCCTTTCTCGTCTGCGAGCTCCTCCCAGGAGTAGGCTGAGGCTATGAAACTCAGGGCGGAAAGACGCTCCGTGAGGAAAAGCTCGAAGGAATGCTTGGTCCTGTTGACCAGGATCCTCAACGGCTGGACCAGTTCCGCCTTCATTGCCCTTTGAAACTGGTGATAGTTGAAGTATCCGAGGAAGATGAGGGGCAAGGTCGTTCCCACTACACCCATGAGGATCATGTTCCTCCTCAGGCGTTTGTAACGCCTGGGGGAATCCGTGTAATCTGTGAAATCCCTGAGTTCTCGAGTGAGATTCCTCACCCAACCGCCGATGGCTCTCACCAGGGACATTGCCAAGAGGACCTCTATTCGGTCAATGGGCACCGGTCACCAGGACTCCCGATGCCGCTAGAATCAAAACGAGCACTTCCACGATCGTTATGGCGGCGAAGATCCACTCCTTCTGGCCGAGATATGCGGGAATCAGGGTCAGGAAGCACAGGACCGTGAGACCCGCAAGGAGCACTATGCCCAGAAAATTGAGGAAATCCCCTTTGCCCACCAGGGCCACCCAGCCCCATCCCAATGGTATGCCCGCTCCTTCCACATACCGGCTCACCGGTTGAGACCAGTATCGGGTTATGTTCTCCAGGGGGACATAGGGGGTGAGCAAGCCGGAGATGTACAGGATGTAGGTCACGACCATTATCAAAATGCCGAGCCAGCATCCATAGAAAAGTATGTTCGCGTACAGCACTTGCTCCCTGGGTGTCTCAGCTTCCGCGGGCATGATCCACCTCCTCCGCTATAGCCCAAGCCCTTTCCACAGGGACCTGAGACCAGCAAATAGAAGGACTCCTATGACCAGATACCTTATCACCTTGGGCTTCGCCACAGCCAGGATCCTCACTCCAACGAAGGAACCGAGCATCAGTCCCACAATCGAGGGTATTGCCATAAGTGGAATGACGCAGCCTTGGTTCAAGTAAACCCACGCAGCCGAGGTGTCGGTTATGGACAGGAGGAACTTGCTCGTCCCTACGGCTATCTTCAAGGGCACTCCCATGAGAAGATTGAGGACTGGGACATTGGCCCACCCTGCCCCCAACCCGAACATCCCTGCCATGACCCCTATCAATATGAAGAGGAGCAATCCTGGCAAGGTCCTGTGAGTCTTCCAGTGGACAAGCTCCCCCGTATATTCCACATACGAGCCGTGCATTCCCAAGGCCGCACCTATAGGGTCTTGCTTGGGGACCTGTGGCCTCTCCACATTCTTCGATACGAGAAGGAGTATGGCTATGCCAACGATCGTTCCGCCAAGGCAAATCTGCACTATGTTCGTGGGGAGGGCAAGCCCGAGGAAGGCCCCGAGGATGGCACAGCTGGAGGCTATGACGGCAACAGGAAGTGCAAGCCTCAAGCTAGCCAAGTTCCTCCTCAGAAGCCCGGGACCAGCCGCTAGAGCTCCGGCCAGGGCCACAAGAAGGCCCGCACCTCGGACGAAATCCAAGTGAAATGGAAAGAACCCACTGACTAAGGGCACATAGAGGACTCCACCTCCCACCCCTGCAAGAACAGCTATTATTCCCAGAACGAAGCAAAATACGAACAACACCACTGGCCAAACCCACCACGGAACTGGAGGGCTCTCAGCCGCCTGACCGGCAAAGGATAAAGCTGGGAAAAGGAGCACTATCGCGATTTGAGCCAGCTTCAACCTCATCAGATCTCTCGTCCCCTTCATCTCCAACCTCCACACCAGGCCGTGCATAGAAAGTGCTGATAGGTCCCCTTTTTCGCTCTTGGGCACAAGAAGGGTGCGATACCATTTAAATCCCGTCCAAAAGTCCGCCCTGGCAAGACTTCTCAGGCCGAGCAAAAAGTATCAGAGACCTTCTTGCGTGTCAACGGCCATGTTGCTTTCCCCCCTTGACCTGCACCCTGCGGATGCTCGGGCTATGCATCCCCTTAAACGAATTCCGGCTTTGCCCAAGGGACCCTTCCCTTGGGCCACTGGCCATTTCCGTACCCTTAATTGCTCCGAGAAGATCGCCTTTGGCGTCATCTTCGGGATGTCCCGCTGGGCGACCCGCGTTGGGGTTGGCCCCGTGGCGGAGGGGCGGGCTCCGCACGCCCGCTAGGAAGGCATCACGCCGACCACAAGATCACCCCCCTTTTGGCCACCGGCCTCTCGCCAAATCGCCCCTAATCACGACCTCCCTCGGTTTACGTCCAGCCTTGCCAAACGGGCGCACAGAGTGCGCCCCTCCGAGAA